>ENA-UOYA01000148-UOYA01000148.1-activated-sludge-metagenome-genome-assembly--contig:-NODE-148-length-97799-cov-67.941040_pt1 | contig 97799 bp, 84 predicted proteins | sample MGYA00238163_ERZ764804 | MGnify/ENA primary metagenome ERZ764804 (study PRJEB28919, sample SAMN05720223) | activated sludge metagenome | isolation source: Anaerobic digester | place: Hong Kong...
ATTCAGGGGGATAAGCCATACCAGCGTCAACTTTGCCCTTTTCTATGCAATAGGATATCTGTTGTAACAGATTCTCTTTTGAGTTGATATTTATGTTTTTGTCATCCATGTTGTATTTTTATATTTTTTGCAAAAGTTTTGTCAATACTAATTCATAAGCTTTTTCACAATCATATTTTTCTTCGACTCTTAGTAGTGAAACAGTATCATCCAAAAATTCCCTGTCTTTCATTTTATTTTCCATATTTTGTAAGAACTGTTTTTGAGTTGGTAAATTATTAACGACAAATTTCATGTATTTATAATAACAAGTAATTACCTGTTCAATGTTTAAATTAGGATAACAAACGGTTTTATATAAATCGTATAAATCGCGACCTTTACGCCTTTGGTATAGTGCCCGAATTTTTGTTCCAGCCATTTCCTCAAGATGGTATGTTTGAATATCGCAAGATCCTTTAAACCACTGCGAATCAACATTAAAGCCTTTTGTTGTATATCCTAATATAGAAAAATGTTCTCTGCAATTAATTTCTATTTTTAGCTTCAAAGGGACAGGTGTTATATTTTCGGAATTGAAACGATAGACTAAAGTATTATTGTTTATTTTTTGTTTTACAATTGGGTATCCCGAGAATGACATGGATTTTTGCAACTGCGTAATAATTTCTTTTATTGGTCCCGGTTTTTTTTGGACAAGATCGATATCTTCTGAATAACGACATTGAGGTTGAAGGTATAATTTATGGAGTGCTGTGCCTCCTCTGAAAACAAGATTATCCGAGAGAAATTCGTTGGAAAAAATTTCGACTAATGAACGACATATTATCAAATCTTGCTCAATTTGTTCGTCAGTTATCCACGGAGCGATATTACTCCATGCTTTTATTTCATTCGCAGGTATCATTCGTCAACTTCAATGTCGATGTTAATAATTATTTTCCAACGATCATTAGTTGGGAAGCCTTTTTTTTCTTGCCCTGATTTTAATGGTTGTCGAAAAAACTCTTTTTTCATATTCTTTGTCTCAGCATATAGTTTGTCTGATAATGCTTTTTGATTTAATACAACATCTAAGATAAAACCAAGTCTTTGTATAGACGGTGTCGAAAACACCTCTATTAGTTCTTTTGAAATACGTTTGGGTTCCATTACTTCAGCAAGTTCATTCAGAATGGATGCTACTCTGTTTAGTCCTCCAATACGATTATTGTAATATACCAAATCTAATGCAGTTAACTCAGGATTAGAAACATTTACATAGCCAAATTCATTTTTTCGTTTTTCCAATAAACTTTCTGAAATATTTTTTTTAGTTATGTAGTTAATTTTAAGGCCTTTCTTATAGGTAGTTAATTGTTTAGAGTTAGTTATCACAAAAAATTCCTGTGGTTGTTGATGAGCTGCACCATATAATGCGGCTGCGCTGATTAGTCCAACATAATAAGGTTTATTTAAATATTTCATCAAGCTATCAATGAAAAGCATAGGAGGTAACAGTCCACGTGGGGCGAACTCAGGTGGTATTATTAAATAAAACCCTTTGTAAATAGACAGAATGCGACCTTTTCTTGATAGTCTTGTTAGTGTAAGAAAGAGAGCTTGTTCTGAGATATGTGGAAAATCAGATTTAACCTGTTCTAAACTAAACACATATTTCCCCCAAGATTGCTGTTTTTCAACCCAATTCAATAGGTAATTGTTATTTCTTATATTTTTCAATTAGAGTAATATTTTCATAAAAATATCAAAAAATGATAATATTATGAAATAATTACTACTTTTTTTCAGTAATTCTTTCCAAAATGGCCTTTTTGATGTCTACAACCGGAGGAATTTTAGAGACAAATACTGGTCGACCGTCTATGCAGATAGCTGGTATGTTCTTTAAACCCAATTGTCTCATCTTTGCAAGTCCCTCTTCAGTCTTTATCTTATATTCTCTAACCAGAACCTTGTCACCAAAAGATTCAGATGCTCTGATGGCAGCATCCTTCATATATTGGCATGGAGCACAGGAAGAAGAGTCCAATGTAATAACGTCTATTTTGACCTTGTCTCCTGAGGCATATGTTGCGATGTCCAAAGGTTCGCATTCAATCTCTTGCCGACTTAACTCCCTTAGGATATCCTGTCTGTATTTGTCTCTTACTAGATTGGAAACTGCCATTAAATTTTCCTTTACAGTGTAAAAAGGAAGGTCACATCCAGGAGAGAGTATATACCCTTTTTTGCCACCAATATCAATACATTCAAGAGCATCTTTTTCACAATCGAGAGGAGTGCCCATAAGCAAAGTTGAGGTAAGCTTGAGATTGCCACCAAAACTAATTCCATTTGCGAGGCATATATCTTTTAAATAGTCGAGAGGGACGTTTTCATCTACAGAGATATTATCCGGTTTGCAGTTGCACATAGCTTCGATATTGTGTCGAGCATCTCCACATACAAAGAAAGAAGAGAAGGTTCCAAGAGTGCGGATCTTTTCAAATATCTCCGAAGCACACGGAGCCACAAATTCAACAAACTGCTCAGTACCTATCTGGCTTGTCATTGGATCAACAATTGCAATAACATCTACACCGGCTTTTTTATAATAGCCGCACATGGTTTTGGCAACAGAAGTGCAAAATTGCATTAGGGTGTGAACCCGTTCTGGTTCAGTCAGCATGTGCATGAATATATCAGTTCCGCTTAGATGAAGGGCAAGAGTAAATGGCCCGGAAACCAGAGCATAGAAGGCAATTTCAGGCTCACTCTCTACAAGTTCTCTTGCGGCATTCAAAACAATTCCTATTCTTCCGTCATTCTCAGATGGAATGTTAAGTTCACTTAAATCAAAACCTTCTGCCAGGGGGTGTGACACAACTGAAGGAGGATTGCTTTCTGTCCAAACAAGTTTGCAACCTAAGGCTTCTGCTTCAAGTTGTAAGTCAAATACAACTGGTATTCCATCGGCTTTATATAACTGTATAGCGTTTTTTACGCCATTTACTATCAGCTGTGCTGATTTTAGATAATTAGCTGCATCTTTACCTGAAATATATGCAGCATGAACCCCGACAAATGGGACCCATGGTGGCCTTTCAACTTCTTCGAGTTTCATGGCCTTTTTCAATAATTCCTTACCTGTCATTTTATTCTATTTTTTATTGGTTACTTGTATCGCAGGTTTCTTGTACAGTTATTCATCTCGCATTCATCGCATTTATAACCGGTTTTTTTGACATTTTTTCCAATTGCAATAATGCCGCTTACAGACTTCAGAGGAGTCATTAGTGATGAGGCGTTTAATTTAATTCCACAAGGTTCAGAAGGTAAAAGTGAAAACAGTTTCTGCTGTTCAGCCACATCCCACCCACAATATCCAGGGCTGTAAGGATTGGATAAACAAAAGTTACGTGAAGTTTTGTTGACACACTGTTCTTCAAGTTCTTTGAGAAGAATTTTGTTGACAGCTTCAGGAATTTCGCTGCCTATTGCGTCGGCGATAAATTCCTTGAGAATGTTATCTTTTTGTAAGTGCATATATTCTTCAAAACCATTTCCGGCAGTAGAGACAAAAACAGCCACACTTTCTGCCCCGGCAAGTGAAGATGCAATTCTGCTTCCTACATTGAATATGGTAGTTATTGAACTATTAGTTGCTCTCCCTATTTCCAAATAATCATCTGCAATCATTATTACGTTGAAAATTTCATAGCCGTATTGAGGAATGCATATCTGGGAAATGTCGGACATAATATCCCTGGTCATCTCCAGAAGATACTTTCTATTGCCGGTTTCGTTAACCTCTCTGCTTTCGTAACACAACAGACTGTCAATAATTGCATCAGGTTTAATGGAAAGTTGCGGCAAACTCAAGACTCTTGTAACCATTTGCCTGTAATATATTGTTTAAAACTTGTTTTGTTTTATGGGTATTGTAAAGCAAAATCTTGCTCCTGAGACATATTCAGGGTCTATCCAGATCTTTCCGCCGAATTTTTTTACTATCTGAGTACAAATGGCAAGTCCCAGACCTGTCCCCTGTGAAAATTCGTTTAGTTTGCCAAAACGTTCAAAAACACTTTGAAATTTATCTGCCGGAATACCGCAACCGGTATCTGTTACTGAAAAAGTTACAATGTTATGCTCCTCATCTACAACATATTTTAAAGTTATAGACCCTTTTTCTGTAAATTTATTTGCATTCGTCAAAAGATTTAGAAGTACCTGTATTAACCTCTGGGTATCGGTTTCGACTATATAACTCTTACATTCGGGATCGATCACATAGTCAATTTCATTTTTTTTCTGATACCTGATACTGTTGATTACATGATTGCATATTGACAGAAGATCTGCCTGCTGGTATGTGAAATGTATCTGATCTGTCTCAAGTCGTGAAATATCGAGTACATCGTTGATGAGGTGCAGCAACAGGTCAGAGTTTTGTGCTATTAAACTGTTGTACCTGGATCTTTCTTCCGGAGAAGGATCTTCCGTGCACAGTAGATTTGAGAATCCGATTATTGCATTTAAAGGTGTTCTTATCTCATGGCTCATGTTTGCAAGAAATGCACTTTTGAGCTTGTCAGCTTGTTCTGCTCGTTCCTTGGCTTCTATCAGTTCTGCCTCATGTTCTGTAAGTTCTATCCTGAGCCTTTTGTTTCGCATATAAAGATTGAACATTGCCCACAATAAAAAGAGCAATAAAGCTGAGGAAGAGGCCAAAACTATAGAGAGTATTCTGTATTGGGCTATTCTGGGATCTTCATTGTGAAGTACGACACTTCCTTTAGGCAGACTAACCTCTTTGATGTTCATCTTCTTGAGTAAATCTTTATCAAATCTATACTCACAAAATCCAGTGATATATTTTACTGAATCTGAATTGCCCTTGTAATATTCTGATATCTGCCGACATATGAGGTCTGCATTTGACTTGTATACAGGTAAATATCCGCCCACGGCAACAAGACCGAAACCTGTGCCTGAAATTGTGAATATTGGAACATTTTCATTTGCTTGTTGAAGTTTTAGTAGAGATGTATTTGTCAGGCCTATTCCGTCTTTCTTTACTCTCCAAGTGCCCATGAGAACTGCACTGTTTTGCGGTAGATGTCTCATTATTTGCTGAGCCTCTTGAATTGTAAACTTTCTGCCGTCCAAAAGTGTGAGTTTTATTTCAGGGAATTGTTTCATTTCCTTTCTCACGAGAGCTTGAAGGGAAACCCCTCCATAGGTGTTGTCTGATACAAAAACTATATTGTCTGTATTAGGATAGAGTTTTTTGATAAGTTGAATATTTGCAGCTACATCGTAATGATTAAGATATCCGCCACCCTTACCCAATTTCTTAGCTTTTTCTACATTATTCACTGACTCGGGAAACCACTCATGACCAACAGAGTCTTTTGGAAGTTCAATGCCATTGACTGAAGCAAAGGCTGAGAAAAATGGCACTCCTTTTGGAATTGAGTCTTGAGAGAGAAACGAAGCCCATGCCTCCTGACCGAGAAGTATTATAGCCTTGAGATTTGATTTTTTAAACTTATTTAAAGTATTCCTCATTTGATTCTTCCACATGAAAGACTCTTCGCTGAAGCTCTTGCAACCAAGGTCCTCAATGACAATATCTGCTTTTTCTCCTCTTTCTGTTACAATATTTTCGAAATCTGTAATAAAATCAGACATCCTCTGAGTGTCAGGGTTGTAGGATGATATTATAAGATAAATATCATTGCCGTTATGTTTTTGATGTGCGGCTGATACGCTGACAGGGAGAATTAAAAAAACAACTAATAATAGTTTTCTCATTATTTAGCAGCCTCCTTTTCCTGTCGAGAGAGTGAAAAACTTACAAATGATAAAGTGCCGCATATCACCATGGTTAATGCCTGCGATTCATGTGAAATAGTAGCAAAAACAAGTCCGGTAGTTTGTGATATGCCATAAACGTGTGCAAGAGCGAGAGTCGTCACAAAATGAAATGCTCCTATACCTCCCTGGACAGGAATAAGCCATCCAAGACTTCCGACTACCATGAGGAATAAGGCATCCGCAACTCCTAAAAAACTGACCTTTGGGAAAGCGTAGATAGTAGTAAGGCTCATTAGCCAATAGCATATCCAAAGTATAACTGTTAACAGGATAAACAGCCATTTTTGTTTCATTTTAAAGCCTGAAACAAGCCCGTCAAAAAGGCCTTTTGTTATTTTAACAATTTTTTTAAATATAGGATGGCGCTCTCTGTATTTGAATACGATGTAAATAAATATTGCAAATGCAAGTATAATTGCAGATGCTACCAAAATCAGGGGAGTGGAAAACTTCCCCGGAATGGCACCAAGTATCTCCTTATGAATAAAAGTTCCAAACTGTTTCCACGAAAGAAACACTACTAATATTACCAGAATAATTAAAGACAGAAGATCAATGCTTCTTTCAAGAACTACTGATCCAACTACAGATTCGACCGGTATTCCGCTTTTTTTTGCAATTACGCCGCATCTTGCAAGTTCACCTGCTCTTGGCGCAGCAAAATTAGTAAGGTATCCAATATTGACACCATCCCATGAATCTCTCAGTTTGACAGGTTTCCCAAGAGTTTGCATAATCATCCGTCCTCTCACGGCTCTGACAAAGAAAGCCACAATACTGATTGCCATAGAAGCAAGTATCCACCAGTAATTTGCATCTTTTATCCCATTTAAGAAATCCGACCACTTCACCCCTTTAAATGAAAACCACAGTAAAATGCCAGCCAATAAAAGCAGAAGCAAGTATTTAAGTGCGGAGTAAAGTTTTTTCATTTGTTCGATTAATTGTTCACGGAATCAATTTATTGCTTATGGAATCTGGAAAAATAATCTTTGGTTTAAATGTAATAGCTTCTTCAGGTGACATGGTGGCATATGCCATTATTATAACAAGATCGTCAACGGCAAATTTATGAGCAGCAGCTCCATTAATTCCAATTTTACCGCTTCCTCTATCACCCATTATAACATATGTTTCAATTCTTTCACCATTATTTATGTTTACTACTGACACCTTTTCATTAGGGTACAGACCGGCTGCTTCAGCAAGATCTGCATCTATGGTAATGCTGCCTATATAGTTAAGATTCGCTTCTGTTACCCGGGCTCTGTGAATCTTGGATTTCATTATTTCGAGTTGCATCTCATTTCAATTTAATATTGTCAATAAGTCTTGTTTTTCCGGCAAATACAGCAGTCCACATTTGTATCTCTTGTGCTTCGTCCCATAGTGAAACAGGCTGTAAAGTTGCGGAATCGACAATTTCAATATATTCAACTTCAAGCTGTGGAGAGCTGTTAATTTTATTTACGGTAAGTTTTAGCAGTTCTTTGGGTGTGATTTTTTCTTCTTTCGCCAGAGATGATGCATTCAGGAGTGCCTGATAAATCAGAGGAGCTGCTTTTCTTTGTTCAGGAGTAAGAAGCGTATTTCTTGAGCTCATAGCAAGACCATCAGCTTCGCGAACAATTGGACATGCAATTATTTGAACAGGATAACTTAATTGCTTTGTAAAATACTTGACAATTGCAAGTTGTTGAAAGTCCTTTTCTCCAAAAAATGCATATTTAGGCTTTACTATGTCAAAAAGTTTTGTAATAACCTGTGCAACGCCGTTAAAGTGTCCGGGTCTGCGAGGCCCTTCGCCAAGGGCATCCAGCGCACCAAAGTCAAACACTCTTGTATCGGGTTCAGGATAGATATCTTCTACAGAAGGAGCAAAAAGAACAGTTACATTGGTCTCTTCGAGTTTCTTACAATCCTGCTCAAGAGTTCTCGGATACTTTTTAAGGTCTTCCGGATTGTTAAACTGAGTAGGATTTACAAATATACTTACAACAACGGTATCTGTATATTTTAGGGCTGTCTTTATCAATGAAATGTGTCCTTCGTGGAGTGCACCCATTGTTGGGACAAAGCCAATTTCGCAATTATCAGGCAGTGAACTTATGGCGCGCTTGAAATCGATCGTGGAACTGCATGTGATCATGTCTCAAAATTTTTGCAAACCTACAAAAAAAATGGAACTTTGCTTTATGAAATCTATATTGGGTATCGGTAATGCCCTGACAGATGTTGTTATACTGCTCAATGACGACAAGTTGCTCAAGCAGTATCATCTGCCGAAGGGAAGCATGCAACATGTTGACAAAGAGATTGTAAAAAAGATTGGGCTAAATTTGAAAACAAAAGATTTTCAAATAGTGGCCGGAGGTTCTGCTGCAAATACAATTGCAGGGACTGCCATGCTTGGCATGCCTTCGGCTTTTATAGGTAAAGTTGGAGATGATGAACTGGGGTCTTTTTTTAAATCAGATCAGATAAAAAACGGGATAAATTCCATGCTTTTGAAAGGTAAGACAACTTCTGGCATTTCATTGGTCTTTATCACACCTCCAAATTTTGAGCGAACTTTTGCAGTTTATCCAGGTGCAGCTTTGGAACTTGCTCCTGAGGATCTATCCAAAGAGATGTTTTATGGTTACGATTATTTACACATTGAAGGATATCTGCTTCAAAATCATGCCCTTGTTAGCAGAGCTGTTGAACTGGCAAAGTCCGAAGGGATGATTGTCTCACTTGATATGGCAAGTTATAACATCGTGGAGAGTAATAATATATTTTTGCACGATATCATCAAGGATTATGTAAATATAGTTTTTGCTAATAAAACGGAGGCTGAGACATTTACAGGATGTTCTCCACGAAAGGCTCTCGATATAATAGCTTTGATGTGCGATATTGCAGTGGTCAAAATTGGCAAAGAGGGTTCAATGATCAAAAGCGGGAAAGAATATCATTCTGTCAAGGCAAAACCTGCTGTGACAGTTGATGAAACAGGAGCTGGAGATATGTATGCTGCAGGTTTTTTATTTGCTCACTCCAACAGTCTGCCGCTCAAATATTGTGGCGAGGTTGGCTCTATTGTCGCAGCAGCGGCTGTAGAGGTGATGGGTACTAAAATTGACTTGCCCCGCCTGCAACTTGTAAAAAGGAAAATCAGAGAACTTACAGGTCTGACATTTATTTGAACAGACCATGAAGCAATGCATCTATTCTGTCAATAACGATGCTTAAATCCTCAGGCCTTTCCTCAAATTTGACTTCATCTACATTGATTATCAAAACTTTTCCATCCTTGTACTCTTCGATCCATTTCTCGTAACGTTCATTCAACCCAGACAGATAGTCTATCCTGATACCATTTTCATATTCACGTCCTCTTTTATGAATCTGTGCAACGAGATTGGGAATGGAGGACCTGAGATATATCAATAAGTCAGGTGGTTTTACGAGAGACATTATTAAATTGAAAAGGGAAGTATAGTTTTCAAAATCTCGAGTGCTCATAAGCCCCATGTCATGCAGATTTGTGGCAAATATTCGAGCATCTTCGTAAATAGTTCTGTCTTGAACGACATTGTTACTGCTCTTCTGTATGTCAACAATTCCTTTGAATCTCTCTTTAAGAAAGAAGATTTGTAGATTGAAAGACCACCTTTGCATATCATTGTAGAAATCTGCGAGATAGGGATTTTCGTCAACATCTTCATATTTTGCCTCCCAATTATAATGTTTTGAAAGTAACCTGGTCAGGGTGGTCTTACCGCTGCCAATATTTCCTGCGATAGCTATATGCATTATTGTTTATTTATTATTGGAGAGATAACAATCTCCAAAACAAAATTAAAAAAAATCTTTAGTATTTTTGTATTTATGTTAGATACACTACAGCATCAGGGAAGGAGGAAGAAACTTCTTGACAATCTTGCAAAGAATTTTGATTTTGACACCTCTGTCCTGGAGGCAATGAGCAGAGTGCCAAGGCATCTTTTTATTGAACCTGGTTTGGATCATCTTGCTTATCTTGACAGACCATTGCCTATAGGTGCAGGACAGACTATATCACAACCTTTCACAGTTGCAATGCAGAGTCATTTGCTTAAGGCAGAACGCTTTGACAAAGTGCTTGAAATAGGTACGGGATGCGGATATCAGACGGCAGTTCTTGCAGAGATGGGACTAAGAGTATACAGTATAGAAAGACAAAAATCTCTATATCAATTAGCTCGGAGAAATCTTGAAAAACTTGGGTATCATTCCCCATTGTTGTTTTTGGGTGATGGTTTTGTCGGACTGCCTAAGTTTGCACCTTTTAAAAGGATTCTGCTTGCCTGTGGAGCTCCTGAAGTGCCCTCTGCTCTTATTAACCAGCTGGCAGTAGGGGGAAGAATGGTTATTCCTGTTGGCACTGATGTGCAGAAAATGTTGGTTGTTGAAAGATTGGGGGAGAATGATTTTAAAACAACTGAACATGGGGATTACAAATTTGTTCCTATGTTATCGGGTGTCGAGAAAAAATAAATTAGATTTTATATAATTATAATATGATAAGTACCAAAACTTTTTATTTTAATGATCTCAGGGAGTGTACGTATGTAGTATGGGACGAAACTGGAGAATGCGTCATAATTGATCCTGGCTGTCAGACCGAGACAGAGAGAGAGAGACTGAAGAAGTTTATTGAAAACAACAAACTTAAACCGGTAAAATTGCTAAATACTCATGGTCACTTTGATCATGTAATGGGAAATGCATTTGTGGCAAATACATGGGGAGTGAAAAGTTATATTCACCCTCTCGACAAACCCCAGCTTGAAAGAGCGTATTCATATGGAGAGATGTTTGGTTACAATATAGAACAGCCTCCTGTTGATACAATAGATATAGAGGATGGGGATGAAATTAATTTTGGCAATTCATGTCTAAAAGTTATTACAACACCCGGCCATACGAGAGGAGGCGTCTGTTTCTACACTGAAGAAGATGGGAATAAAATCATTTTCTCAGGAGATTCTCTTTTTGCCGGAAGTATAGGAAGGACAGATCTTCCAGGTGGAGATTATGATGCGCTTATGGATTCTTTACTCAATAAAATAATAATTCTTGGAGGTGATTACAAGGTTCTTCCCGGACATGGCCCGGAAACCACAATAAGTCACGAACTTGCCACTAATCCTTTTTTGAGCTATGAGTATTAAATTATTGTTGATTATACCTCTCGTTGCTTTTTGTACCGGAGGCGAAGTGTATTCTGAGAGAAGCAGTCAAGATATTGAACAACAGATTGTAACCATTCCTGAACTCCCTGATGAAATTTCGTTTGCAGGGGAAGATGTTCCTTTGAAGTATTTTGATGTAAGAGAGTCTCTGCAAAGGGAGATGATAGTGATAACTTATTGGCACTCATCTCTTTTATTGATCTTGCAGAACGATAATCGTTATGTAAAAGAGATCAAGAACATTCTTAAACAGGAAGGTATCCCTGAGGACTTTTATTATCTGTGTATTGCAGAGAGTGGGCTGCAACCGGTTTCTTCATCTGCCGGCGCATGTGGCTACTGGCAGTTTCTATCTTCTACAGCCAAAGAGTATGGACTGATAGTTGACAGTGAGGTTGACGAACGTTACAACATTGAGAAGTCAACGAGAGCAGCTGCGGCATATTTTAGAAAGGCATATGCTGAACTCGGTTCCTGGACTTTAGCTGCTGCCTCATACAATATAGGGCTTTCAAATGTAAAGTACAGAAAAACAATCCAGCATCAGAACAATTATTATGATATGCAATTTCCTGAGGAAACAGGAAGATATCTTTTCAGAGCTCTTGCTTTTAAAACGATAATGAGTGATCCTCAGAAATATGGCTATAAGGTTGAGAAGGAACAGCTTTATCCCGAGCTTCACTATAGTGAAGTAAAAGTAAACACACCCGTTGAAAACTGGTCTGCATTTGCTGCCAGATATAATACAAATTTCAAGTTACTCAAAATGTATAATCAGTGGATTAAGGCCAATTATCTTACCAACAAGGATAGAAAGACTTTTGTAGTGAGAATTCCTAAAGAGGGGACAAGATGAGTGATTCTATTGAGGTTGTTGGGGCAAGAGTTCACAATCTTAAGAACATCAATGTCTCCATTCCACGCAATAAACTTGTGGTTATCTCAGGTTTAAGCGGTAGCGGGAAATCTTCGCTTGCCTTTGACACTATCTGTGCTGAGGGTCAGCGAAGGTATATGGAGACACTCTCTTCTTATGCGAGACAATTTATGGGCGTGATGGAAAGGCCTGATGTGGAGAGCATTGCCGGCTTAAATCCTGTAATAGCTATTGAACAGAAGAGCACTAACCGAAATCCGAGATCAACTGTTGGTACGATTACTGAAATATCGGATTTTCTGAGACTGCTTTATGCCAAAGCTTCTACAGCCTATTCTCCGGTTACAGGTCGTGAGATGGTAAAATATACTGATGAACAGATTATCTCTCTAATTATAAAAAATTATAATGGGGAAAAGACTTTTCTTCTTGCACCTTTGGTAAAAGGCAGAAAAGGACACTACAAAGAACTTTTTGAACAACTCCTTAGAAAAGGGTTCACTCAAGTCAGAGTTGACGGATCAATCCATGAACTTGTCAATTTAAAGCCACTGGACAGATATAAAAACCATTTCATAGAGCTTGTTGTTGACAAACTGATTCCCAAAGAAGAAGATATTGTACGAATAAGGGAATCTGTTTCCACTGCTCTTAACATGGGGAAAGGATCTTTGGCTCTTCTTGAAGCCAATGGGAAAGAGTTAAGATTTTTAAGCAAGCAATTAATGTGTCCTGAGTCAGGCATCTCTTTTCCCGAGCCGGCACCACACACTTTTTCTTTTAATTCTCCTCAGGGGGCATGTCCTCATTGCAAGGGACTAGGAGTGATTGCCAAAGCTGACATTAGCAAGATAATTCCGGATGACCGTAAATCCATTGCTGAGGGAGGGATTGTCCCTTTTGGTTCAATGAGGGAAAACATGCTTTTTGCTCAATTGGAGGGGATAGCAAAAAAATATGGGTTTTCGCTTCATTCTCCCATAAAGGAAATTCCAGAGGAAGCATTAAATACTATATTATATGGATCTGAAGAACTTTTCAGAGTAGCCAGAGGAAATTCCTATACAAATATGATGACCTTTTCTGGAGTAATTTCAAGGATTGAGCAGAATGATTCAGACAGTGATGATACGCTTGAAAGAAAAGAAAGATTTATTGATGAAGAAACATGTCCTGAATGTCACGGAACGAGGCTGAGACCCGAATCGCTCTGTTTTAAGATTGACAATTTGAACATCGCAGAGGTATCTGCAATGGATATAGATTTGTTGAAAGAGTGGACACTTAGCTTGCAAGAAAAACTAAAAGGAAAGGCAGCATTGGTTGCGAAAGATATTTTAAAAGAACTGCAGGCAAGAATTGGTTTTTTGGTGGATGTCGGGCTTGAATACCTCTCTTTGGACAGAGCTGCCAAGTCTTTGAGTGGTGGAGAAAGTCAAAGAATAAGACTGGCAACACAAATAGGGTCAAAACTTGTGAATGTTCTGTACATTCTTGATGAACCAAGTATAGGTCTTCACCAGCGTGACAACATAAAGTTGATTGATTCTCTTAAGAAACTTCGCGACGAGGATAACTCGGTCATAGTTGTAGAGCATGATAAGGAGATGATTTTAAGTGCAGATTATTTGATAGATCTTGGTCCGGGAGCAGGGGAGAAAGGAGGTCGGGTATTATTTGCTGGAGCTCCCGGGGAGATTTTCTCATTCGGTCAGGATCAGATAGTCAAGAGTCAAAGTTTGAGTCTCGAGTATCTTACAGGAATGCGTAAAATAGATATTCCTTCTCAAAGGAGAAAAGGTAATGGTAAGTTTATAGAACTTACAGGAGCTGCAGGTAATAACTTGAAGAGTGTGGATATTAAAATCCCGCTGGGAGCTCTTATCGGTATAAGTGGTGTAAGCGGAAGTGGAAAATCATCATTGATAAATGAAACGCTGATGCCTATATTAAGCAATAGATTAAATCACTCGAGATATACGACGCTTCCATATAAGGAGATACGGGGTATCGAAAATGTGGATAAAGTTATTGAGGTTGATCAGTCGCCTATAGGTAGAACCCCAAGAAGTAATCCTGCAACCTATACAAATCTTTTTTCGGAAATCAGAAGAGTGTTTGCACAAACTCCCGATGCCAAGGCAAGAGGTTTTAAGGCCGGCAACTTCTCTTTTAATGTAAAGGGTGGAAGATGTGAAGAGTGCAAAGGTGCCGGGCTGCAGGTTATCGAAATGAATTTTCTTCCATCTGTTTTTGTTCATTGCAAGGTCTGTAACGGCAAAAGATATCAACCGGATATACTCGCCGTCAAGTATAAGGGGCATTCAATAAATGATGTCTTGGAAATGACCATTTCTGAGGCAGTAGACTTTTTTGCTCATATACCTTCAATCATTTATAAACTTAAAGCCCTGGAAGATGTGGGGCTCGGATATGTTAGGCTTGGTCAACCCGCCACAACATTAAGTGGTGGGGAAAGCCAACGAGTCAAGCTGGCTGCAGAGCTTTCAAAAAAAGCTACAGGTTCATCGATTTATATTCTTGATGAGCCGACTACGGGGCTACATTTTGAAGATGTAAGAGTATTGATGGAAGTCTTGCAGAAAATTGTAGACCAGGGGAATACAGTTATAATTATTGAACACAATCTCGATGTGCTGCGATCGTGTGATTATATATTTGATATGGGACCGGAAGGTGGTAGAAATGGTGGCAAGATCATTGCACAGGGTACTCCAGAGGAGATATCGGCCAATTCAAATTCAGTTACTGGAGCATATCTTAATTTTTAAAAATTGATGTATGATAGAAGTTTATTGTGAGAATCTTAAAAAAAGTGTTCAGTGTGAGCCGGGAACAACTCTGAGTCAGTTGTTGAAGAAAATAAATCTTTCCAACAGGTGGCCGATATTGGCAGCCATAGTTGATAATCAACTCAAGGAGTTGTTATTCCCAATTTATATGCCTCACCGGGTTCAGTTTATTGATTATACACATCGGGATGGACAGCGTTGTTACAGTCGCTCCTTAATTTTTGTGCTTCAGAGAGTTGTTGCCAAACTTTATCCTCAATACTTATTAATTGTTGATTATAATCTTCAAAACGGTATGTATTGTGAATTGAGAGAATTGGAGCCTGAAGAAGACGGTACGCCCAAAGTTGTCACTTTGAGTGAAGAGGAGATAGATCTGATAGGTGAAGAGATGTTAAAATTGATTAAAGCAGATCTCCCTTTTACAAGACAAAAGATCCACACTGAAGATGCGGTTAAGATTTTTAGACAACATCATCAGATGGAAAAAGCCGTTTTACATGAGTTGAAAGGAAGGTTTTTTACAACCCTTTATTATCTTGATGGTTATGCTGATCACTTTTATGGCCCTTTGACTGAGAGCACGGGAGTATTAAGGACATTTATCCTCGAATCTTTTAGTAGAGGATTTTTACTGAATATTCCACCGATTACCTCTCCTTATCAAATTCATAAAACCCCATATCAATACAAACTTTTTGATGTTTTTAAGGAACATTCACAATGGTGTTCAATTTTGGGTGTAAAAGGAGTTGGTACTTTGAACAATACCATTCTGGCAAATAAATCCAGAGATATGATTCAAATTGCAGAGGGGCTTCATGAACGAAAATATGCTGATATTGCAGATAAAATTTATGAAAGAAGAGGAGATGTAAGACTAGTGTTGATAGCAGGTCCCTCTAGTAGTGGCAAGACTACTACTTCCAAAAGAGTAGCTCTTCAATGTAAAGTTTTGGGAATGAATCCTATAATTTTAGAGATGGATAACTATTTTGTTGATAGAGAGAGAACTCCGAGAGATGAAGAAGGAAATTACGACTTTGAAAGTTTTAAAGCTTTAGATGTGGAATTTCTTAGTTTACAGATGAATCAACTTTTTGAGGGGAAGACCGTTCTATTACCGAAGTTCAACTTTACTGAAGGGAAAAGGATTTTCAACGGGAACACTTTGAAAATGGGTGAGAATGATATTCTCATTATGGAGGGAATTCATGCACTTAATCCTGATCTTACCAAAGATATGCCGTCAAATAAGTACTATAAGATCTATGCCTCTGCTTTAACATCTCTTTCACTGGATGAAAACAATAACATCTCTACCTCAGATAACCGTTTGTTAAGAAGGATTGTAAGAGATGCCAATTTTAGAGGAGTTTCTCCAGAAGATACTATTCTCAGATGGCCAAGCGTGAGGCGTGGAGAGATAGAAAATATATTTCCTTTTCAGGAAAATGCAGACGTAATGTTTAACTCTGCTTTGATTTACGAACTTCCGGTTTTAAAGTACTATGTTGAACCTGCACTCAGGAGAATACATCCCAATTCACCTGCATCAGTAGAGAGTATCAGACTTCTTAAGTTTCTTTCTTATATCCAGGAGATGCAACCGTCGGAGATAGCATTTATACCTCCAACTTCTGTGATAAGAGAATTTATAGGGGGCAGTAGCTTTATTTATTGATTGTTATCTAAGCCACTCTTCCGGGTCTTGTTTTGAAGTACCTTTCCAAAGCTGAAAATGTATCACGGATTCGTCATCGGAAATGGCGAGTTTCCCAAGAGTTTCACCTGTCTTAACTTTTTGTCCACTCTTTACGTAAACCGCATCAAGTTTTGTGTAAAAAGTGAAATAGTCTCCATGCTGTACAAGTATGCATTGGTTATATCCGGGCATCATCAATACCTGTTTGACCACTCCGTCGAAAACACACGAAACGTCAGCTCCGGCATCGGTAGAGATATTAACCCCATTGTTAAAAGGCATTTTGACATTTTTAAAGACAGGATGATTATGCTGTCCAAACTGTTCAATAATAGCGCCTTTCTTAACAGGCCATGGGAGTTTCCCTTTATTTTTACCAAACTCTTCAGAGAGCGCTATATCTACAGCAGAAGCCTTGTAGTCCGGACGCTCTTTTTCCTTGGCAGCATCAGAAAGAATCCTTTCTATCTCCCGATTCAACTTTTCAACCTCTTTTCTCTTTACATTAAGTTGTTGGATCACTTCTTTCTCTTTTCTTGAGAGTTGCGATATAACTTGCTTTGCGTTATTTTCATCGTATGTAAGTCTTTTAACTTCAAGTTCTTTTTTGGCCTGGTTGGACAAAGAAGAATTTTTTATTTTTGCAAGTTGAAATCTCTCTTCTGCAATTTGAAGACTATGAGCCCTAATCTCATCAGCCATCTCTTTAAGAGTCTCATTATAATTTCTCAGATATATCCACCTTTTATAACCCTGCTCGAAGTTTTTACTTGCCAGGATGTACATGATCCAGAGTCTTTGATCTCTGTTTTTATATGCATTGTATATCATCTCTGAATAACTTTGCTTGAGAGATTCGAGATTTTTGTCAAGCTCTGCTATTTGCTGTTCCTTAATAGCTACTTCTGAATCGATGGTTTTTATCTCATTTTCGATCTCTTTTAACAGTTTTTTTCGGTTTGCAATCTTCCGCTGTATGTAAGCAAGTTCTTTTGTGTTTGACTGTTTTTTTGATTTTGTGGCTTCAAGTTGCTTGTCAAGATAAGCAATCTCCTCCTCAATTTTCTGTTTTCTTGCAGTTTGCTCACTGACATTCTGAGCATTCAGAATGGATGCAAGTAATAATATCATGAGAAGTACAGTTAGCCTTCTCATTTTTTCTGACCCTCTTTAATACGTGATACTTTTTCAGAAATTCCGAGGGAGGGGTCTAGTTTATCAGCTTGTTCCCAGTATCTAAAGGCAAGATCCTGTTCGTTGAGATTGTAAAGTATCTCTGCATAATGATCGAGAATTGCAGCACTTTCGTTGCCGCCGTAAATAAGTGCATGTTTAATGATGGCTTTTGCTTCCAGATCTTTGCCCATAAGATGCAGTATCCATGCAAATGTGTCCAGATATGTTGGATTGTCAGGTTCTGAATCTATGGTTTTTTTGCTCATCTCATAGGCCAATTTGAGCTTTCTCTTTTCAAGACTGAGATAGTATGCGTAATTGTTTAGTACGGGATTGTAATTGGGAGCTATACGCAAAGTTTTTCTGTAATATTTATATGCTTCTTTACGGTTTCCTGCCTGATAACTCAAGTCCCCCAGTACTGAAAGCGCTCTTACTTCCATGCTGCTGTCTCGTTTGGCAAGGTTAAGGACATTTTTATAGACAGCTATAGCTTCAGGAATCATATCTTTTCTCACATAGGCCAAGCCTTTTATTTCCAACAGAGAAGGATCACGAGAAAATAGTTGGGGGTACTGAGCAACATGTTCAATTATTTTATCCCATTCTTCCATATAATATAGAAGAGAGAGATATTCGCGGTGTGCAATTCTCGATTCTCCATAATATTTCAGATTGTCTTTAAGAACATTTACAGCCTGTTCGCCCCTGCCTGTAAGTGCAAGATAACGTGAATAAAGATAGGCTATACTACTGTCGCCCGGATGAGCGATGTAGGCATTTTCTACAAGCGTGTCTATCTGAGGAAAGAATAATTCGACAAATTTCTGATTGGATAATATCTGAGAGAGGTAATCTACCTTTAATTCGGGCATAACTATCGGATTTGCCATAAGTGGAATCATACTTCTAAAGTAAGGGCTAAAATTATTCTTTATTCTGTTTATCTCGGCTTGGCCAAATATTGCAGGAACATATGATGGATCCATAGATAGTGCTTTAGCATAATATTCCATAGCAAGTGAATCTTGTTTGAGTGATGAATAGTAATCACCTAAAATAGTTGAAGTTCTGGGCGTGCCATTATCTTTATCATATTCAGTAAGATATCTTATGGCTTCATCGCGTTTGTTCTGAAATATGTATAAATTGTATCTTGTCAGACAGGAAATTTCACTTTTTCCAGCATATTTCTCAATATCTTCCAGTACTTTAAGGGCATTTTCGTGATCTTTGCGATTGATGTAGATATCAACAAGTCCATCATAAAGTTCTATCTGTTGAGGATATTTTTTTCTAAGAGTTTCGTAAACGTCTATAGCCTTATCAATCTGATTGTTTGCCATGTAGAAAGATGCGATTTGTGAGCTGTACCAGGTATTTGTCGGGTCGAGTTTTAATGCTTTCTCCATCATCGCAACTGCGCTGTCAGGTCTGTTTCTATATTGATATAAATTGCTTAAATAATAATAAACAGCATCGTTATGGGTACCTTTGCGTGCTAATGAAGAGAATATTGCAAAGGCTTTATCCGGGTTTCCCAAATTATATTCTCTTAATCCGTCCATATAGAGCATCTCCTCATTCTCGGTTTTCTGCTGGGCATTAAGGTGCGTCACCAGAGAGAATAGTGAAAAAAGACATATGGAAAGAATCCTTGCAATATGTCTCAAATTTAAAACATTGTTCATTTTATAATGCATGATAACTCACTTATGCAAAGATAGTGTTTTATAAATTTTTATTTGCTGTGCAGCGAATTATTACTATTTTGCATCTAATAAAAACAAGTGAATGGAGGCCAATTCGCGGCATTTTACAGATGATAGGGAGTTGCTTGAAGGTTGCCTGAAGCAGGACAGAATAGCACAAAAGACTCTATATGAGAAGTATGCACCACGAATGCTCTCTCTTTGTACTCGCTATATTGGGAATAAGGAGCGAGCATGGGATGTCCTCCAGGATGGTTTTATTACGGTGTTTGAAAAGATTGGCAGCTATAATGGAACAGGCTCGTTTGAGGGATGGATGAGGCGGATTTTTGTAAATACGGCGTTAATGTCACTCAGAAAGTCCGATGTACTTAAGTTTTCTGAAGAGCTTGCTACAGTTGAAAGAGAGGTTGTTACTGAGCAAACGGCTCTGGATGGGATTTCCTCTAAAGAGTTGCTCAGATTGATAGCTTCAATGCCTGAAGGATTCAGGGTTGTCTTCAATATGTATGTTATTGAAGGTTACTCCCATCAGGAAATTGCACAGATAATTCATATTTCTGAAGGCAGTTCAAGGTCACAGTTGAGTAGGGCAAGGATCTGGCTACAGAACAGGTTGAAGGAGAAATTTTAAATATGCAGAATATTGATTTTGATAAGAGAATCAGAGAAATGATGGAGACTCATGAAGAGACTCCACCGTTTGATGGTTGGGAGAGGATCAATTCTGCTCTGGAGAGAAAAAGAGCAAAAATAATCCACTTCAGGAGAGGTATATACATCGCCTCTGCTGTAGCTGCATCTTTATTGCTTTTGCTTGTTATAAACAGAAATGCTCCTCAGAAACCCGGAGATATCATAAAGCCTCAGCTATTTTCAGAGAGAGGGAGAGGCAGTGCTCAGGCAAGCAATAAAGCGCAAACCGAACAAGTTTCAAAAAATATTGCATGTGTTCAAATTTCTAAAAGTATTGAAAGAACGCTGTCCGCTACATCAGAAGCAAATGCGCCAGGTGAAAAATCTGTGGTACCAGATGAAAAATCCGTAGCATTAGATGAAAAATCCGTAGTCACTGATGAAAAATCTGTGGAGACCAGGGACAAATCAATTGCAAATAATTCAACTAAACCGGTAAAGCCATATAATTTTGACGAATGGCTGAACAGTGAGGATGAAAAAAAGAGTTTTAGAAAGTGGCTAAGCGACAGAAAATATAAATATGCACTTTCAACAAACATCTCATCTTCATACTATAAAAAGTCCATTAATCTGGTTTCTGTTTCTCTGGGCTACCAGAACGACTTTGTTCCTTCCAGCCTTCAGGAACTGGTAAGAAGTCACTATGTTTCAGACATACGTTATGCAATGCCGGTATCTTTTGGGATACAATTCCAGACAGATATCGACAAAAAATTTTCTTTTGGTTCAGGTCTTGTATATACCCTTTTATCTTCCAATTACCAGGAAATTTCTGAAACTTACAGCAGAGATGTTAATCAGTCTTTACATTATATTGGGCTTCCCGTTAACGGCTATTACAATTTGTTTGAAAACAGGTCTGTAAAACTGTATCTGGTTGCGGGAGTTATGTTAGAAAAGGGAATAGCTGCCAGTTACAAGGAAAGTACAGATGGAGTCAAAAAATATCATACCGAGTCCATCTCAGGTATGCAATTTTCTGCAGGCGGAGGAGTTGGTATAGAATGGAAGATTGCCAAGGATCTTGGGATTTATTTCGATCCATCCATGTCCTACTTTTTTAAGGGGAAACAGCCATCAAGTATCAGAACGGCTCAACCTTTGCAGTACAAATTCGAGATGGGTATGAGATTTGAAATTTGATGACATCTATAGCTATTGTCATACTTAACTGGAACGGAAGACATTATTTGGAGCGTTTTCTGCCGATAGTTGAAGAACGTTCAAACAGGCAAGATACTGTCATTGTTGTGGCCGATAATGGTTCTACAGACTTATCTGTCGATTATCTTAAACAACATCATCCCAATGTCAGATTAATAGAGTTCGACCGAAACTGGGGATTCACAGGTGGTTATAACAGAGCTTTGGAGCAAGTAGATGCAGAGTATTTTGTTCTTTTGAATTCAGATGTGGAAGTTACTGAAGGATGGCTGGATCCTCTTGTGGCCCATTTTCAGAATCATTCTAATACTGGAATATGTATGCCCAAAATTCTATCTGCCTACAATCATCAGATGTTTGAATATGCTGGTGCAAGTGGAGGATTTATTGATTTTTTCGGCTATCCTTTTTGCAGAGGGAGAATATTGACAAATATTGAAGAAGATAGAGGGCAGTATAATGACAGCATTGAAATATTCTGGGCGTCAGGCGCTGCTATGATGATTAGTTCCTCTCTTTATCGTCAATTGGGTGGTTTTGACGAACATTTTTTTGCACACATGGAAGAGATAGACCTTTGCTGGCGAGCAAAGCTAACTGGTAATCATGTCTGGGTTGTTCCTCAATCAGTTGTCTATCATGTGGGGGGCGGAACCTTGCCTAACAATTCACCTCAGAAACTCTATTTTAACTTCAGGAACAATCTAATGATGCTTTATAAAAATCTTCCTTCAAACTGTCTGGTTCCTGTTCTTCTTACGAGAATGATGTTTGACGGAGGCTCAGCTATCGTATATCTCTTACAGCTCAAATTTAGCTACTTAAGATCGGTGCTCAAGGCACATAGAGATTTCTGGAGATCTCTCCTTTCTTTACAGAGAAGCAGCATATCAGTTGAAGGCAACAAGAGAGGCAAAGTGAGAATTAGCGGAGTTTACAGAGGAAGTATCGTGGTTAGATTTTTTCTCTCTTTCAAAAAACTTACATATTTCAAAATTGGTGCTGATATAACCTGATTATTCTTTTCTCATAAGACATCTATAACCTTTTCAACGGCTATTCCCCGAGAACCTTTAATGAGGACAGTATATCCGTTTAAAGGGTTTAAAAGCAGATAATCCCTTAGTTCGGAGGAAGTTAAGAAAGTTTTTGATTTTAAAGACAAGTCTGTAAAATATGGCAGTGCCGTTGCAAATTCATTGCCTACAAAAAACAGCTTTTCTACATTCATGTCACTTGTTATTTTAAGAACTTCCCGGTGCTCTTTTTGTGACTCCTCACCAAGTTCCAGCATATCACCCAAAATAAGCGCAGTACGATCTGCATTCAATTCTCTAAAACTGCTCAGTGCAGCCTTCATGCTTGTAGGATTAGCGTTATAGGCATCTACTATCAGCATGTTGTATTTACCTTCAGTTAATTGAGAACGGTTGTTTGTGGGGAGATAATTTTTAATTGCCTCGACAGAGGCATCTGTATCTGTACCAAAATGTTTTCCAACAGCAAGAGCTGCCATTACATTATCGGCATTATAACTTCCAATGAGATGTGTTTCTACAATTTTCCCGTTTTTAAATTTAATTTTGAGGAATGGATTGTCAATTGTGACAGGAAATATCTCGGCATTGTCGAATCTCAAGCCATAGGGAAAGCAACTTACAGGCTCTCTCTCTTTGACCATGGCATAGATGTCGGGATTGTCGGCATTAAAAAAGATAACTCCTCCATGTTTCTTCAGGAAGTCATAAAGTTCACCCTTAGTTTTCTTCACACCTTCTAATGAGCCAAATCCCTGAAGGTGTGCTTTTCCTACACTTGTTACTATTCCATAGTTGGGTTCACATATTTCAACTAAAGAAGCGATTTCCCCCGGGGCACTTGCACCCATTTCCACAACTCCGATTTGAATACTTTCATCCATTTGAAGAAGAGTCAGAGGTACACCAATATGGTTATTGAGATTGCCTTTTGTGAAGGCAGTTTTGTATTTAGTGGAGAGCACACTGCTCACAAGTTCCTTGGTGGTGGTTTTCCCATTAGTCCCGGTGATTCCTATAATGGGGATGTCAAGAGCTTTGCGGTGAAAATGAGCAAGCTCCTGCAATTTTCTCAACACGTCGTCAACTACTATTATTCTGTCATGTGATGGAACAGTTTTGTCATCAACTATTGAATAAAGAGCACCTTTTTCTAAAGCCTTATGGGCAAATTTATTGCCATCAAAATTATCTCCTTTGAGAGCAAAGAAAAGTTCACCCTCTTTCAAGACTCTACTGTCTGTACACACCCCAGTACTTTTCCTGAAGATTTGATAGATCTGTTCTAAGTCCATTTTTATCTTTCTCTAATTTTTTCCCGTAGATCCAAATCCTCCATTACCACGGTCTGATTTCTCAAGTTCATCAACAGTTTTCCATTCAATTCTTTCAAATTGTGATATGACCATCTGTGCTATTCTTTCTCCAGGGTTGAGTATAAAAGGCTCATCTGAGAGATTGACAAGGATTATCTTTATCTCTCCTCTATAGTCGGAGTCAATTGTCCCCGGGCTGTTAACAATGCCTATACCGTGTTTGGCTGCCAATCCGCTTCTTGGTCTTATTTGCGCTTCGTAGCCGTTAGGTAATTCTATGAATATACCGGTAGGTATAATTGCCCGTTTTAAAGGCTCTATAGCCAAGCTCTCTTCTATATTTGCCCTTAGATCCATGCCTGCAGAGTGTTCTGTAGCATAAGAAGGCAGATCAAACGGAGAGTGATTTATAATTTTAACTTCCATACAGATATCTTTTCGAATTTTAAATAGTAAAGTATGTACATCACAATTAAAATAGTGTGAATAGTGTATTTTAGAATTAACGGCAAAGGTGGGATAAATATTGTTAAACCATATATTGCAAGTCCGACAGCAACAAAACTCATAACTCTGCCCCATTTATAAGGAATGGGATAATATCTGTTTCCAAGCATTATACTTATTAACATCATTACTAAGTAGCTTACAAGATGTCCCCATGCTGCAGCATGGTAGGAATATAGGGGCATAAATATAATGTTTATCAGAAGGGTTACCAGTAGACCTGCGGCAGTAATAAGAATGCCATAATTTGTTTTTCCTGAAAGTTTATACCACATAGAAACATTAAAATTCATTCCAAGAATAACATAAGCCATAAGCATTATGGGGACAATATCAACTCCTTGACGGAAATTTTTGCCTATGATTAGTCCAATCACATCCATATATAGTGTAAGTCCGAGAAATATAAGCATCGAGAAAGCAGTGAAGTGCTCCATGACATTTGCATATTGCTTCTTTTTAACCTCTTCAGATTCATCTTTTGAGAAAAAGAAAGGTTCTGCCGCAAACCGGAACATCTGGACGAAAAGCATCATAATTGTAGCCAACTTTGCTCCTGCCTGGAATATCCCAAGTTCAGACGACCATTCCAGCCCTTTTGGGGAGAGCATTCTGAACAAAGGTCTGTCAATGAAGTCGTTTAAAATTCCAGGGAGTCCTGCAATCATTAGAGGAAGAGAATAAAGCATCATCTCTTTCCAAAGAGGAACATTGAATTTGATTCTGATTTTCAAAATATCAGGCAACATTATGACAAGCAGAATAATACAACTCAGAAAAATTGCAAAGATAATGTAAGAGAAATCAGGGGTAGGAGAGATAAAATTTAACAGGAAACTTCCGGGATGTTTTGACAGATAGCCTGGGACAGCAAAAAACAGTATAAGGTTAAAAGCGGTTTCTGATAGAATTTTGATAGTCTTGATTATTGCGAATTTAAATGCTTTGTGCAAAAAACGCAGTTTTGCAAAGAGAATAGCGGTAAAATTATCAATTGCAAGGATTGCTCCAACATAGATAATAATATTTTCAAATCCATTGTATCCCATCAGGCGGGAGATGGAACCGGAGCCAATTGTCAAACCTGCAAGAACCAGCAGAGACAGAGAGCCCACTGTAAGTAGAGCATTGGAGAACACCTCATCAGGTTTATTATGCTTGTTTGCATATCTGAAGCATCCAGTTTCAAGCCCAAGAGTAAGAATAACCTGCAGCATAGCTATATATGCCAACACTTCAGTAGCAAGTCCGTATTGTGAAGTAGAAAGTACTCTGGTATAAATAGGGACAAAGACAAAGTTGATAAATCTGGCAAGGATAGAACTTAGTCCATATATAACAGTTTCACCGGCAAGCCGTCTAAGAGGATTTTTACTCATTACTAATAAGCAAGTGCTTTAGGTTTATATATTAGAAATCCTATATTAAGCTGTGGAAACCATTTAATGTCGGATTTTTCATAATATGTGGCTGATAGTGTTACAGGTCCTATTGGTGATTGCCATACTCCTGCAATTTCTCCTAAGAACTTTCCTTTTGGAAAAGGCTCTGAAAATTTGGTAGTACCATCGGAAGTTTGGAGAATATATTTGTATGGCTGGAAATATGCTCCTGTTAAATAGAGCGAAAGACTTTTAGTAATGTTGTAGATTGGCATCAAGGCAGCGCCTGCAAAAGATTGAGCACGGTATTCGCTTAGAAATAGAGTTTTACTGTGAGGTGTCGGTTGAAATGCAGGAAGATATAGTAGAGACGATGTTCTATCTCCAAGTGCAGTCCTGTTGGACACGGTAACATCAGCAATCCATCCGAGAGTAAATTTTTTACTTAATGGGATATAAGATTCAAAGTACGCCCTTATACTCATAGAGTTATGCATTTTTTTTGATATCGGTTGAGCATCAATAATGGTACTCCCTGGTCGGTAATCTTCTCTAAGATGTGTATATCTGAGAGAAATCTTATAGATGCTTCCATTTGTGGGATACAGTCTATAATTTGTTGTGTTTTTTTCTAAGTAAAAGGATGGAGAAAGGTATTTCAGCTCAGTCTTGTCCGGTATATCGTAATATGTAAAGTTATCTACATGATAATATTCATAATCATTTTCACCTGCTGTAAATGTCAGCTTTGCCAAAAGATTTTCATAGAGACTCACAGGAGTTGCAATGCTTGCGGTAACGAAAGTTTCGCCTTCTTGAGCATTACTTGAAGGAACTCTGTGGGAGAAGAAATTAGTCTGATTCGCTCCAAAATAGTCGAAACGGTGTGATACAAACTGTAATTCATAAAAAGCAAATGGTCTTACAGAAAAATCCTGTCTGAAGTAACCATTAAATCCGGCATAAAATCTTCCAAAATTAACATCTGCTGCTACTCTCCACGGCATTCCCGTGAATTTTCGGTACTCAATTCCAAGATAACCCTGGTTGAGAGATGAAGATGAAATATTGCCTCCAACAGCTATTTTTATTGGAGGAGCTTCGGATACCTGAAGGTTGACATTAAAGACGGAATCTTTGCTGAGTTTGGCTGTAGGAAAGAATTTCTTTACGTTTCCACTTGCAATTATTCTGTAGTATCCTCTTTTGAGTTGCTCAAAATCAAAGTACCTTGTTCTGTTTTCTCTGAATGTTTTGTCGATGAAATCTTGGGCGTTGTATCTCAGAGAGTCTTTAATTATAACTTTTTCAAATATCAGAGGGACACATCTGGTTCTGAAATCAAGGCGTTTCTGCAGCAGTTCTTCTTCACTCCTTCTTCTTTGGACATTTTCTTTAATTTCAGGCATTAATTTCATCATATTGAAATAACCGGCCTGGACAAGCTGATCTATTTTGTCAAAATCGAGGAGATTTACGTCTTCAAATTTCAAATCAAGTAATATGCCCTTATCTTCAGGAATATTATAGTTTGTTTCGACTGTAAGCATTGATTCCAATTGCGAAAGCACATCGTCGGGTTTGGGAACACTGGCAAACTGAGAAGCACATTTAATACCAATTAAATAATCCGGATTAAAATCCTTAACCATTACATCCCAAGGAAAATTATTATAAAGTCCACCATCAAAATAGAGCACAGAATCGATCATAATTGGCTGAAAAACTAGTGGGAAAGTCATAGATGCCCTGACTGCCGAGCCTAAGTCACCTTTGCTGAATGCCACAGGGGACTTACGAGAAACATCTGCACCTACACATCGGTAAGGAACCATTAGGTTGTCAAAATTGTATTTTGCAGCAGCAGCAGGAGAGGCAAATATTTGCATTACAGCCAGGTCCATCGGATAGGGAGCTATAATACTCGAAGGGAAGTTAATAGAAAGTTTTTTCCCCTCACTGTTAATACTGGCAGAAAGTTTTACCATTTCAGGAGTAGGATCTCTTCTATATATGTAAGAAGCAAACATTGGCTCCTGTTCTCCGTTATACCAGGATTCAAATTCTTTGGACTTAAACAGTTTGATCATTTCATCTGGTGTAAGCCCTATTGAATATAGAGCTCCAACTATCGCCCCCATTGATGTTCCTGCTACATAATCTATAGGGATGCCGTTATCCTCTAAAGCTTTGATTGCACCAACATGAGAAAGTCCCTTAGCACCACCACCACTTAATACCAATCCCACACTCTGAGCAGAAGCAGCGATAGCTGATACTGACAGAAGTATTATTATTACAATTTTTTTAATTTGCATAATCTTACCTTTTAAGGTATTTTTGTAGAGAAATACAAAGGTATAAAAAATCGTACAATAATTTAGATAAAATTATGAAGACAAACATTTTCAATACACTGATAATTATTTCGTTAGTACTTTTTTCATGCAAAGGTAACAAGGGTACCCAGCAACAGGAAAATAAATTAGAAACAAAAGACACAGTAAAAATGACTGCAGCGCTTGCATTTGATCCCTCAACTTTAGGGGAAGAACCTGTTTTTGACATTAATACTACATTAGGGACAATCAGAGTCAAACTTTACAAAGAGACACCTAAGCATAGAGACAATTTTGTAAAACTTGCTTCCGAACGTTTCTATGACGATGTTCTGTTTCACAGAGTTATTAATGGTTTTATGATTCAAGCTGGTGACCCGTTGACAAAAGATACTCTTAATGCCGATAAATTTGGTACAGGAGGGCCAGGCTATACAATTCCGGCAGAGTTCAATCCTAAGTTTAAACATAAAAAGGGAGCATTGGCAGCTGCTCGAAGGGGAGACGCGAGCAATCCCGAGAAGGAATCTTCAGGTTCTCAGTTCTATATCGTTCAGGATCCAAAGGCGTGCAGCCAACTTGATGGACAATATACAATCTTTGGTGAAACACTTAGTGGTTTGGATGTTATTGATAAAATTGCAGCAACTCCCACAGACAAAAGAGACAGGCCTCTTACTGACATTAAAATATTGAGCATTGTGCCGGTTATAGAAAACAAACCAGCTGCCAAATAATTACATATCTTTCTCTGTCATCAGTTCTTTCATTCTTTTTGCCATTTTGGAGGCGAAGACAAAATCGTTTAATTTTTCGTTGTCGGATGAAAGTATATTATTTTTGTCACCTTCCCAGACAAGTTCTCCTTTATGGATAAATCCAACCTGATCGCCTATTTCCATTACCGAGTTCATGTCATGTGTATTGACAATTGTTGTTATGTTGTATTCTTTGGTTATCTCATATATAAGCTGATCGATTAAAATGGCAGTTGTCGGATCAAGACCTGAATTGGGTTCATCGCAAAACAGATATTTAGGATTAAGAGCTATGGCTCTTGCTATTCCCACCCTTTTTTGCATACCTCCACTTATCTCACTTGGGTAGAGATGGTTGACATTTATAAGATTAACTCTATTTAGACAGAAATTGACTCTTTCAAGTTTTTCTTCACTACTCCAATGAGTAAAGAAATTCATTGGAAACATCACATTCTCCTCGACTGTTGCAAAATCGAACAGAGCACCGCCCTGAAACAACATCCCTATCTCTTTTCTAATTTCTCTCTTATCATTAAAGTCGAGTCTGTTATATATAGTATCTCCGAACCAAACCTCTCCTTCATCAGGTTCATAAAGTCCGACAATTGATTTTAACAATACGGTTTTACCTGAACCGCTGGCACCAATGATAAGGGAACAGTTTCCCGGTTCAAAGCTGATTGAAACATTTTTGAGAACCTGCGTGTCACCAAATTTTTTACAAAGGTTTACTGTACGAATCATCTGTATATGTATCAGTTTAACATTAATTGTGTCACCACAAGATTAGCAATAAGTATAGACACGCTGCTGACGACTATTGCTTTAGTGCTCGATTTCCCTACGCCGAGAGAGCCTCCGGAGGCATAATAACCGTAAAAGGCGGATACACTGGTTATGATAAAACTAAAGAGAGCCATTTTAATCATACTGTAGAAAATATAATATCCTCTGAAAGCAAACTGCAGTCCGGTTGTATAATCGCTGAATGTGACAACTCCTGTAAAAATTACAATAATCCCTCCTCCTATAAGTCCCAGCATAAAACTCATGAGCATCAACAAAGGGTTTAGAAGAGTTGTAGCAACAAGTTTTGGAAGGATAAGATAATTTGCAGAGTTAATACCCATCATTTCCATGGCGTCAATTTGTTCAGTTATTCTCATGCTTCCAATTTCCGAAGAGATGTTGGATCCTACCTTGCCTGCAAGAATCAGGGCAATCATTGTGGAGCAGAATTCCAAAACAAGGCTCTCGCGCGTCATATATCCAACGTACATCTTTGGAATAAAGGGGTTTTCAATATTATATGCTGTTTGGATGACAATTACACCACCAATAAAAAGAGAGATTACGGCAACTATAGGAATTGAATCAAGAACTAGTCTTTCGGCATCAACAAAAAACTGTTTCCAAAATATCTTAGCTTTTTCAGGCCTGCTGAAAACCATTTTCATTAGTAGGAGATATCTGCCTATCAGTTCAAGGGCAACTTTCATTATTTCAATTTTATTGGCTCTTAAACTACAAAAATACTCTTTTTTGACTATATTCGTGCCCGATTTTAACTGTGAAGAGGTTGAATTTTACATACAATTTAGTTTTAGAGATATTTTATGCAGCCATGGCGCTGCTGGGCAAGGTAAACCACAAGGCTTACCTCTTTACTTCCGGAAGGAAAGGTCTGATAAAAAAAATCAGTGCAGAGATTAATCACTCGGCTGATATCATATGGGTTCATTGTGCTTCTGTAGGAGAATTTGAACAGGGAAGACCTTTAATTGAGCAATATAGAAAGGAACATTCTGATAAGAAGATTTTAATTACTTTTTTTTCACCATCCGGTTATGAATTAAGAAAGAATTACAGTCAGGCAGATTGGGTTTATTATTTACCCATAGATACCAAAAGAAATGCAGTTGCTTTTTTAGATGCTGTCAAACCTTCAATGGCACTTTTTATCAAGTATGAATATTGGTATAATTATCTTCAGGAACTTAAGAGAAGGAACATCCCCACATATGTTGTATCTGCCATTTTTATTCCGGGACAGCGTTTCTTTAAGTGGTATGGTGTAATATTCAGGAAGATGCTTAAATGCTTCTCGCATATTTTTGTTCAAGATGAAAGATCAAAGACGTTACTAAAGGGAATTGGAATCGAAAATGTTACAGTCAGTGGTGATACTCGTTTTGACAGGGTTAAGGCAATTGTTCAGTCGGGCAGCACTATTCCTCTTATCGAATTTTTTAAAGGAGATTCTCTTTGTTGGGTAGCAGGTAGTACTTGGCCTGCTGATGAGAAACTGATAGCTTTGGTTATGGCTGATTTGCCGTCGCATAAACTTATTATTGCGCCACATGAGGTTGATGAAAAGCACATTGCAGCTTTAGTTAACATGCTTGCAGGACGCCAAGTTGTCAGATATTCTGAAGTAATTGGTAAAGAGAATGATTTAAAAACAAAACTGTTATTACAGGAAGCAGAGGTAATGATCATTGACACTGTTGGAATACTCTCTTCGGTATATCGTTATGGCTGGTTTGCATATATTGGTGGAGGCTTTGGGGCGGGAATTCACAACATACTTGAGGCTGCAACTTACGGGTTACCTGTAATATTCGGTCCGAAATATACTCGTTTCAAGGAGGCTGTAGATCTTGTCAGTTTGGGAGGAGCAAAAAGCATTACCGGATCCGGGGAACTTTATTCATTGTGCAGGCTCTATCTCGAAGATCCGGTAATACGTAATACAAATGGTCGGATTTGTCTAGATTACATTGGCAGAAATGTAGGTGCTACAAGAAAGGTACTGGATGGGATTTATAACTTAAATCCCAATTAAGTTATAAATCGACTCGGATGCCGATATTGCCATTTATCCCAAACCCCCAATAGCCTCTGAATGAGGTCATCGTATGATCTGCTCCGTCTTTCCCTCTCTCTATGTATTTTTTGTCAAGGAGATTGTAGATATTAAGAAATAGAGTATAGTTTGAATTTCTCCCTGCATTTTTAATACTTCTTTTCCAGCTGGTACTGAGGTTTACTAAGTTGTAGTCTGGTAATTTGAGTGAATAGGTTCTGTCGTCAGGATTAGTTCTGTCAGTAGGTTCAAAATCCGCGTATAAACGACCATTGTACATCCAGTCAACATCTATTTCGATACCGTTTCTAAATTTGAAACTGGAGATAATACCGCCTTGGGTTTGTGGGGCATCTCCTACAGGAAGTCCGTCACTATAAACATTTATTTCGTCTATTTTAAGTCCTGAGTATTGGTCATAAATATTAGCCTTAACATCATTTTTCCAATTCCAATGTCCAACTGAAAGATTACCTTCGAAAGAGAGCCATCTATATGGGGCAAATGTGACAGTCAGTTCCGTTCCATAGTGCAACGCATCAAGCCCCTGGATCATGAAGGAGACGTCGTTGTTATCCTGTTGAGTATACGGATTTGATACAATAGTCTTATTTTTCCAATATGCCCAATAGCCAGTCAGTTCCAGAGAGCCTCTCTGATATATATACCTGTATCCTGATTCGGAAAGGAAGTTTCTTTCATTTTTCACACCGGATGTTATCTCATTAGTGCCTTGGGCAAAGAAAACACTGGAGTAGGGTATTCTGCTGTAGGCAGCCGCGTTGAGGTAAATGGAACTTTTCTTGTTAAGTTTATAATTTGCTCCGCCTTTTGCACTGAATCCTGTTACTGTTACAAGATTACTCTTGCTTCCTGTTGCAAGACTGGAGGGGTCATCAACATAATTGTATGTATCCCACCTTCTATAGCTGTTCCACATATAAGATATTCCTCCCCTTATATTCCACTTATCGCTATTATATATTCCTGAAATATAGATTGTTGCATTGTTGGTGACTTTGCCGTTTCTTGTTCTGATATAATCACCGACATGTTTGATCGGATTGCGTCCTGCTACACCTGCCATTGAATTGGGAGCATAGTCTTCATACCAGTATTCTCCTCCAAGAAGATCTATTATCTTCTCCTTTTCCCATGTAGAATAGTAAAGATAATGAATCCCGCCTTCAATCTTAAGCTTATCGTTGATAGAATAGGAAGTATTGTTTCTCATACCGGCATGAGTGTGTCCTGCCAGATAATTACTGAGAATATTTATAGAAGAGCCGGAAGCTCCTGTCCCTGTTACAGCATTGTTGTCTGCAATCACTGAATCCCAGTCTATATGCCCGTCCTTCTGATAGGAAATTATTCTTTTGCCTTTGCTCTCAGACCATCTTCCTCCACCATCTCCAAATGTAAAGTATAATGTATTAGTCATCTCTATTTTTGAACTTGGGGAATAGAAATGGTTGAGGGTTATATAGGGTTTGTGATAAAAATTTTCACTCAGATTTTTTTTCTTACCATTGAGATATCCCCAATTTTTGCTGTAACGGACACCATATTTGTCGACTTCATCCTTGCTCAGACGTACAGACCGTTGCTCATGTCTGTCGGGAGAGCCCAAAACAGTGAGCAAAATCCTATTTTCGCTGTTTATTTTTTTGCTTACATTAAATATATACGCCCACGAGTCAACATCTGTTGCTTCAACATATCCACTTCCACCTGTATAGGACAACATGGCTGAGACTCCCCATCCTTTTGGCAATACTCCTGAATTATAACTAACAAAACCTTTTGCCTGTCCTCCCTTGTCTGCTCCGAAAGGTGAGAAGAAAAGGCCTCCTGAAACTGTCTGCTCTTCTGAAGGAGTTGTCGTAATGATATTTATACTGCCGCCAACGGAATTGTCAGACAGCATTGAAGCCCCAATTCCCTTTTGAACTTGAAGAAAAAATGTTGCATCTGCAAGCCCAAGCCAGTTGTTCCAATACATATTGCCACTTACCAGTCCTGAAATTGGAATTCCGTTCAATAAGACAGAGATATTTTCCTGCTTGAATCCTCTTATATTTATTTTTGCATCACCATAGCTTCCGGTTTCACTTGTGGCATAGATACCTGGAATTCTTTTTAGAAGTTCGGGATATGTTCTTCCAAAAGCTTTCATGCTTATTTCATGCTCATCAATACTTTTAATACGCATTGGAGATGTTGTCTCCTTGAGATAGGATGCAGACATTATGATCTTGTCAAGAACAATTGTCTTTCCGATACTGTTTTTTAGAGAGTCGTAACTTTCGTACACAAGGCTGTCTGGAACCTCGCTTACTGTAGAGATGCAGGTAAAATTTCCTGATGATGTGAAGCCGTCTGTTCGGCTTACAAGCAAGGCTAAGATAACCATCGAAACCTTGCGTGAAAGGTTTATAATATTTGTTTCCATAAATTCTTCTTCCTTCCAGACTTTAACTGTCGGTACCGTATTTAAACGGTTCTGCCTCTAATGGCTCGCGGACTTTACCGCCGATCGGGAATTTCACCCTGCCCTGAAGATTTAGGTCGCAAATGTAATAATTATATATTAATATGCAAAAATAAACAGAGGCTCACCAATAAATGGGAAGCCTCTGTTCGTATAGCGATAGATTATTGTTAATTATACTGCAATTATCAATCATTAAGTGAAAAACGAGAAAATCCGGTAACCCTAATCTCGGGATCAACACTTTTCAAATATGCGGCAACTGTAATTTTGCCATCTTTGACAAATGTCTGTTCCTCAAGGGTGCTCTCTTTGAAAAATTTGTTGAGTTTGCCTTGTGCGATTTGCTCAACCATATTTTCAGGCTTACCCTCTTCACGAATCTGTATGCGGTATATTTCGAGTTCCTTGTCAATAACCTCTTTAGGACAATTTTCTCTGCTTACTGAAACAGGAGACATGGCAGTTATTTGCATGGCAATCTCTTTTCCGACTTCATGGCTTACATTTTTTGAGAATCCAACAATTGTTGCAACTTTGCCATTTGTGTGTATGTAGTAATCTACGTACGGAGCCTCTATTCTATTGTAGAAGAGAATAGCATGCTTTTCACCACTCTTGCCGGTCTGTTGTGTAATTGCCTCCTCAATGGTAATATTATCTATTTTTAAAGATTTTAAGGCTTCCAGGTCTGCAGGAAAAGATTCGAGTGCAACATCAGCAATTTTATTGGCAAGTTCTTGAAAATCCGCATTCCTTGACACAAAGTCAGTTTCACAACCAAGGCACACAAGAATTGCTTTATTATTAGTAGAATTGACTCTTGCAATTACAGAGCCTTCAGAGATCTCTCTATCGGCTCTTTTTGCAGCGATAAGCTTTCCTTTTTCTCTGATAATATCTTTAGCCTTTTCGTAATCACCGTTGGCTTCGACAAGAGCATTTTTGCAATCCATCATACCGGCTCCGGTCATTTGACGTAATTTAGCAACGTCTGCTGCTTTTATTTCCATATCAATTATTTGTTAATTTTTAATATAAAACCGGCTTAAAATTACTATGATTCAGTAGTTTCATCAACAGGTCTCTCTTCGTTGACAGATTTCTCTTCAACAGCAGTGGATTCCTCTCCTTCACTTTCATTTTCATTCTTCGCATTTTTCCTTGAGCGCATCTTCCTTCCACTCTCCTTGACATTTACCTCACTACCATCTTTTCCACCATCGGCACTTTCTTTTTCCTTTTCAAGCTTTCTCTCGGCAAGACCCTCTGATATAGCCTGTGAGAGAACACCCATTATAAGGGAAATTGATTTTGCTGCATCATCGTTTGCCGGGATCACGTAATCAATTGGACTTGGATCGCAACATGTATCAACCATAGCGATTACGGGAATGTTAAGACGATTGGCTTCTTTGACAGCATTCATCTCTTTTTGAATATCAACTACAAATAGTGCAGAAGGCAGACGGTTTAAATCTGCAATTGAACCAAGGTTTTTTTCCAGTTTTGCTCTTTGACGGGTAATTTGAAGTTTTTCTCTCTTGGCAAGAGTCTCAAAAGTCCCATCAGTCATCATTTTGTCAATGGTGTTCATCTTCTTGACTGCCTTACGGATTGTAGGGAAGTTTGTAAGCATTCCACCTGGCCATCTTTCAGTCACATATGGCATATTAACTGATTTGGCATATTCGGCAACTATCTCTTTTGCCTGTTTTTTTGTGGCCACAAACAGAATTTTTCTTCCGGCACGTGCCATCTGTTTCATTACATATGCAGCCTCATCTATCTTGATAATGGTCTTGTGCAGGTCAATAATGTGGATCCCGTTCTTTTCCATGAAGATATAGGGAGCCATTTTGGGATTCCATTTTCTTTTAAGGTGTCCAAAATGTACACCTGCATCAAGTAGTTCTTGGAAAGTTGTTCTAGGCATTTTTATTCCTTTTTTTGATTTTTAAATTCTCTTTTCATCAACTGAGAGTAACGTTTTTGTTTTAAGTTCAAATTGGCCGGTCTCTCAAGTTTTCCGCAGTTGGACAAACAATGGTAACACATATCAGTCAGACAGTTATGAGGTCCATTTGTTTTAGATCCAATCTGTACAATTATCAGCCGTTAGTTGCTTGCAAGTTCAAGACTAACGTTTGCTGAATTGGAAGCGCTTACGTGCACCGGGTTGTCCTGGTTTCTTTCTCTCAACCTCTCTCGAATCACGGGTAAGAAATCCGTTTGATTTAAGTACAGGTCTGTAAGCTTCTGTGTCTATCTTACAAAGGGCACGGGCAATAGCGAGACGAAGTGCTTCTGCCTGGCCTTTTATACCTCCTCCACCGAGATTTACTCTGATATCTAACTGAGACAAAGTGTTAGTTAATTCGAGCGGTTGCCTAACAATATACTTGAGCGAGTCGTCTCTGAAATAACTGTCAAGATCTCTTCCGTTAATTGTAATATTACCTTTCCCGGAGTTTACATAAATGCGAGCAACTGCTGTTTTTCGTCTTCCAAGGGCGTTTATTACTTCCATGCTCTGTTAAATTTCATTTAAATTAATAACTTTAGGCTGCTGAGCTTCATGAGGATGCTCCGGACCTTCATATACATACAGGTGGCGGAACATCTCGGCTCCGAGCCTGTTTTTAGGCAGCATGCCTTTGATTGCATGCTCAACTACGGCGAGAGGCTTTCGAGCTAGTAACTCCTTAGGAGTAGAAAATCTTTGCCCGCCGGGATAACCGGTGTGACGAACGTACACCTTGTCGGTCAACTTTTTTCCTGTCAGGCGAACTTTGGAGGCGTTGATAATTATTACGTTATCTCCACAGTCTACATGGGGGGTAAAGTTGGGCTTGTGTTTACCGCGCAGGATTAGGGCAACTCTCGATGCAAGTCTGCCAAGAATAGCTCCATTGGCATCTATTACCACCCAGTCCTTGTTGACTGTTGCCTTATTTGCTGACACGGTTTTGTAACTCAATGTGTCCACTTTGTTGATTTTTAGATTAATACATTTATTTTGTTGCGATTGCCCCATAAAATAGGGGGCTGCAAAGATAAAACTATTTTTTAAAGTGACAAAATACGACTTATCTCATACCATGTTTTATTAATCTCATTATGTCTTGTGCAAGCTTCTTCAAAAGGAGTATAAACAACTTGATTTTGCATTTGGCCGACCATTACATTTGTCCTGCCTTTTAGAAGTGCATTGACAGCTTCGTAACCCAGAAGACTGGCAAGTACTCTGTCATTGCATGTGGGAGAGCCTCCTCTCTGGATATGCCCGAGAGTGGTAACACGAATTTCATAATTTGGAAGTTTTTGTTTAACCTTCGATGCAACTTCCATGGCGCCACCTTCTTCTTCTCCTTCTGCGACAATAATTATCCCAGATGTCTTATTTTTACGTCTGTCTCTCTCCATGAAGCTACAAAGTTTATCGATATCAGTGTGAACTTCAGGGAGTAGAGTGGCTTCAGCACCACTTGCAATAGCAGTGTTGAGTGCAATAAATCCGGCATCTCTTCCCATTACCTCAACAAAAAAAATCATATTATGAGAGTCAGCTGTATCTCTAAGTTTGTCAACGGCAGAAACTGCCGTATTGATTGCAGTGTCAAAACCAATTGTAAAATCGGTACCATAAATATCGTTATCAATCGTCCCTGGGATGCCAATTACCGGATAGTTAAATTCTTTGCAGAGAAGATTGGCTCCTCTGAATGAACCGTCTCCGCCAATTACAACCAATGCATCAATTCCGGCTTCCTCCAGGTTTTCTATTGCTTTTTCCCGGATGTTTTTATTTTTAAATTCAGGACAACGCGATGATTTTAAGATGGTGCCTCCTTGAGATATAATTTTTGAAACCGAATGGGATTGCATACCCATGAATTGTTTTTCGAGCAGTCCGGAATATCCTCTGATGATTCCAACTACTTCCAGTTGATTGTAGATAGCAGTTCTGACTACAGCCCTAATAGCTGCATTCATCCCCGGAGCATCACCTCCCGAAGTGAGTACTCCAATTCTGTTTATTTTCCTTTTTGAGTTCATGATATTGAGCAAATCGTGGCAAAATTACTTTTTTTTATTGTTATTCTAATTTCTACTTTTGCAACATGAAAATAGCTGAACTGGATCTTGGTGATAAACCCCTGTTTCTTGCACCTATGGAGGGTGTCACAGATACGTCATTCAGATATATTTGTAAGAAGTTCGGTGCCGACATGATGTACACTGAATTTGTTTCTTCAGATGGCCTGATTAGAGATGCGAGATCGTCTGTCGCCAAACTCGAAATATTTGAATACGAAAGGCCAATAGGTATTCAAATCTATGGACACATACCTGAAGCGATGGTTCAAGCAGCCAGGCTGGCAGAGGAGGCTGTTCCTTCTTTGATTGACATCAACTTTGGTTGTCCAGTCAACAAAATAGCAAACAGAGGAGCCGGTTCCGGAATGATGAAATTTCCTGATAAAATGGTGGAGATTACAAGGCAAATAGTTAATGCTGTGAAGATTCCCGTAACAGTTAAAACAAGACTAGGATGGGACGAAAACTCCAAAATTATTGTTGAATTGGCCGAGAGGCTTCAAGATGTGGGTATTGCAGCATTAACAATCCATGGTAGGACCCGGACACAACTTTATAAAGGCGAGGCAGACTGGAGGCTTATAGGAGAAGTTAAAAACAATCCGAGAATGTTCATACCTATTATAGGTAATGGAGACATATCTTCTCCAGAGGATGCAAAAGAGGCATTTGATAAATTTGGTGTTGATGGAGTAATGATAGGCAGGGCGACTTTTGGAAGGCCTTGGATATTTAAAGAGATAAAATATTATTTATCGTCAGGAGAAAAAATGGAAGAGCTTTCACTTGAAGAAAAAAAAGAATTGGCGATTAATCATCTTAAAAAATCCATAGAGGTTAAAGGTGAAAGAAAGGGAGTATTGGAGATGCGCAGACATCTTTCTGCTTATTTCAAGGCCATTCCACACTTTAGAGAGACCAGAAGGCGACTGGTCACCGAAGATAACCCGGATGAACTTATAAAGATTATAACAAATATAGAATGAAAAGATTTCTTATTAATAATGTTCTTCTTTTCCCATATTTTATAGTGCTTAAGATAAGAAATTATTTATATGATTTTGGCTTTCTTAAATCTATAAAATTTGATTTGCCTGTTATATCAGTAGGAAACATAGAAATTGGCGGAACTGGTAAAACTCCTCATACAGAGTACTTGATTAAGAAATTAATGCCGACAGAAAGAGTTGCTGTCTTGTCAAGAGGATATGGGAGAAAAAGTAAAGGATTTCATTTTGTCAGGATTGACAGTACAGTCAAGGAAGTTGGTGATGAACCTTTGCAGATGAAGAGGAAATTTGTAGATGTAATTGTGGCAGTATGTGAGAAGAGGGTTAAGGGCGTTGAGATTATGCTTTCACTGCCACAGGAGTCGAGACCTACTGTTATTTTACTTGATGATGCCTTTCAGCACAGGAAGATTACACCTTCTACCAATATACTTCTGGTCGATTACAACCACATGCTCGAGAAACAAATACTGTTTCCATTCGGGCGATTGAGGGATTTGCCCGAGCAGAAGAAAAGAGCAGATATTGTCGTAGTAACCAAATGTCCCGCTGAGATTTCTCCAGAAGAGCGATTTGTTAGGGAGCAACATTTAAAATTGTCAAATAATCAGAAATTGGCATTTTCGACTATTAATTATGGAGAACCAAAAGCTCTTTTTGAAGGTGCAGACAGAAGATATATCTATTCAAAATATGCAATACTAATTACGGCTGTAGCAAATCCAAAACATTTACAATATCAATTGTTGCCGGATTATAAAATTGTCGACAGGCTGAATTTTAGAGATCACCATAATTTTACTAAAGGAGAGGTTAAAAAAATTAATAAAAAAGCCGCAAAATGGCCTAAGGCTGTTCTATTTACAACTGAAAAGGATGCTCAGAGAATGATAGAGAATGATAATTTTTCTGTCTCAGTAAGAGAAAGAATATTTTATATACCAATAGAAGTACAATTTATTAGTGAAAATTTGAATATTGGATAGATTTGAAATTTGTCCGCTTTTATTTGTTTCAAATTGTAAGTAAAATTGAAATTTGCACAACAATTTAATACAAATTCAGCGCCTGGTCGTATTGTCTATTTGTCTACATATCTGTATGTTGCAATTTATTTTTGTCGGTCATTTGTATTATAAGATTTTATAATAATTTATTGATTTATCGGTAGTAAATATTGCAGAAATTTTTACATTTGTCCTTGAATGTTAACCGAGACCATTAACACTTCATAATTACTAACCTAAATTATTAAACTATGCATGTTTCAAAGAAAGAAAACCTATCAGTACGAAGAGTACTGTTGGTCTTTGCCCTCCTGCTTTTAGCAGGTCCTATCTGGGCACAGAACATCAAGGTTACCGGTATAGTTACTGACATTAAGGGAGAGCCTATTCCAGGTGCAACTGTCTTGATTCAGGGGACAAAAATCGGTGAAGCTGCTGACCTTGATGGTAAATTCACAATAACTGCACCGTCAAATGGAATACTCGAAGTTTCTGCTATCGGGTATGAAAAAGTTCTTATTCCCATCAAAGGCAGAGCCTCTATTAAGGTTGAACTGCGAGATAATGCCGTTTTACTTGAGGAGGCGGTTGTAACAGCCGAATTTGGAGTTAAAAGAGCTGCAAGAGCTGTCGGCGCAGCAGTACAAAGTGTCAGGGGAGAGGAAATAGCTGCATCTGGGCGTGAAAATTTCGTAAATGCTCTCCAGGGTCGTATTGCAGGTGTTTCAGTTACCAGTTCAAGTGGGACGCCTGGCTCTTCTAGTAGTGTTATTATTCGAAGTGCAACTTCCATTTCAGGTAATAACCAGCCTCTATATGTTATTGATGGTATCCCGATGAACAACTCTACCTTTAATCCTGTAGGTTCTTTTGCAAAAGGCTCAAGCGGCTCGGAAACAGTAAGTGACAGACAGCTTGACTTTGCTAACCGTGGATCAGACCTAAATCCTGAAGAAATAGAGAGTATGACAGTTTTGAAGGGAGCCGCTGCCGCAGCTCTTTATGGCAGTGATGCCTCTAATGGTGCTATAATTATTACCACAAAAAAGGGGAGAAGTGGTAAGGGTAAAGTTACTTACAACAACAATTTTACATTTTCTCAGGCATACAGATATCCTGAACAGCAGACCAAGTATGACAACGGTATGTATGGGGTAACAAACTATTACACACAAAGAAGATATGGAGCAGAATATCCTGCTGGTACACAGCTCTATAACAATCTCAAGAACTTTTTCCAGACAGGTGTAAGCCAAAAACACAATATCTCTTTTGATGCAGGAAATGAATCAATGACTGTACGAGTTTCTGCAGGAACACTTTCACAGACAGGTATTGTTCCTACATCTAAATACACCAAAAACAATATCTCTCTTGCCGGTACAGCCAAACTTGCTAATTGGGTTAACGTGGAGTCTAGTTTGCAGTTTATGGAAACAACCAATACCAAGGTTTCTAAAGGTACCGGTGGCCCTCTTCAAAGAGCAATTACCTGGCCTCTTACAGATGACATGAGAGTATACCTCAATGATGCAGGCAGTATCAGATATCCAAACAGATATGTTGACGTCGATATTCTTAACCCGTACTTCGACCTTTACAAAAATAAAAACTATGATGAGGGATCCCGTTTTATTGCCAATATGGCGGTAAATATCACACCTATTAAAGACCTTCTTCTAAAAGCTCAGGTTGGCTATGATGTGGCTAATACAACATATGAAGTAGTTCGCCATCCAGAATGGTCTTCAACAGCCACAGGCACTGGTTCTTATGACCAGTCGAGAGTTTACCAGTCAAATCCTACAGTCAATCTTATAGCTTCCTATAAAAAGGATTTTGGAAAATTAACTGTAACAGGTACATTTATTTATTCGCAACTCGAACAGTTTACAAACACCCTCTCTGTTCATGGTGAAAAATTTCTTGTCAAAGATTTTCAATCAATTAACAACTGTGATAAAACCACACTTGTAAATTTAACATCAAGACAAAAGAGAAGACTTCAAGGTTTGTCCGGTTCATTTGAATTTGGCTGGAACAATATGGCCTTTTTAACTGTCCGTGGGCGTAACGACTGGTCTTCTACACTCCCTCAAAACGACAACAGCTACTTTTATCCGGCTGTTGACCTTAGCTTTATCGTTTCTGAACTCCCTTTTATGAAAGCGATGTCAGAGACTTTCAGCTATGTTAAGTTGAGAGGTTCTGTTACCAGAGTCGGTAAGGATGCTCCTCCACTTTCCATATATCCTGCACTTGAAGCATCTACTGCATCATTTGGGGGATATAGATATGGTTTTACCGGGCCAAATTTGAAACTTAAACCCGAGATGAATACTGCATGGGAAGTAGGTTTGGAAGCTCGTCTATTCAGAAACAGGATGGATGTGGATTTTGCTTATTACAATACATATTCTGCAGATCAGATTATTACCGGTTTCAGAATGAGTTATGCTACTGGATTTGTGCTTAACAACATGAACGTTGGTACATTCAGAACCAGTGGAGTTGAGTTGAGAGTTGCAGGTGATGTTATAAAAAACCGTGACTGGATAGTGAATCTTGGACTTAATATGTCCAAGAACTGGAGTAATGTCATTAAACTTCCAGAAAACGTATCTGAGTACTATAATGCATATACCTGGAATTCAGGAAACTTGAGAAACGGAATTAAAGTCGGCTATCCTGTTACTTCAATTACAGGTTTGGACTTTCAGCGCAATAAAGATGGAAAAGTACTGATAGATCCTTCTACCGGTCTTCCTCTTGTATCAAGCACTTGGTCGGTGCTTGGCGACCGCGAGCCTGACCTCATGTTTGGTCTTACACTCTCTGTGAGATATAGGAGTTTTTCACTATCGGCACTGTTGGATGGAAAATTAGGCACACAGGTAGTTAATGGCACTAAACGTTGGATGATGGAACAAGGATACAGTAAAGAGTCTGTTAAGATGAGAGAGGCTGGTCCGGTTGTGTTTAACGGAGTGTTGAAAGATGGTTTACAGGACACCAACCCTACAGTTAACAGTATCGGAGTTAAATTAGGAGATCTTCAGTATGGATATGCAGGAGGTGATTACAATTGGATTGAAAAAGGCATTAACTATTTGAGAGTACAGGAACTTCGTTTAAATTACAATGTTAATAGGAAATGGCTTGAGCGAGTAACAAAAGGGATTGTTTCAGCTGCTTCAATCTATGTTATGGGCAGTGACCTTTTTGTATTCACAAATTATTCAGGAATTGACGTAGTAAGTAACTCCAACTCCGCATCACTCGGCGGTACCGGTGGAGTAGGGTTTGACATGATGGCAATAGCTGCTCCGAGAGGCATGTCATTTGGTATCAATCTAACATTTTAACGGATTAAAGCTATGAGAAAAATATTATTATCTTTTACTGTACTTCTGGCAATTGGTTTTATCTCTTCATGTTCTGATTGGCTGGATGTTAATAAAAATATTGACTCCCCTGATTGGGTTGAGCCTGCTCTGAGGCTAGCACCTATTCTTGAAGCATATGAAGGGATTCCTTATGACTTGAGGGCTTTGGCTCCCATAGTTGGTTACATGGGAGGAACTTCAACATACGCGAGTACATTTGGTGGAAGTCATTCTTACCTTGTAGCCAGTGATGGAGGTGGAGAGGCTTGGAGAATGGTGTACTGGCTGCAGGGGATGAACCTTGAAAATATGATAGACGATGCCAAATCTTTGAATCAGTCAACAATTGCAGGTATTGGTTATGCAATAAAAGCCTTTTCCTGGCATATACTTGCTTCATTACATGGAGATATCCCTGTAGATGATGCTTTTGTCCCTGGTCTTCTTTCACATGACTATGACAATCAGGAATATGCTTACAAAAAAGTAAGAGAATGGGCAAGAATGGCAATTGCCGAACTTGAGAAAACTGATCAGACAGTCTATCCAACATTATCTAAATATGATGTTGTATATGGTGGAGATGCTGCAAAGTGGAAAAAGTTTGCCTATGCAGTGCTTGCAAGAAATTATATTACACTTTCAATGAAAGGAAACAATTATCTTGACTCTGCAATCGCCTGTGCAAACAACTCATTTACAAGTGCTGCAGATGACCCTAAAATCAAGCTTGAAGCAACTGGAGTTTCCGCTACATCCAATTTCTTTGGGGTCTTAAGGGGTAATCTTGCAAATGTTCTGGTACAGTCAGACTATATTGTGCAGCTTCTTACAGGAACAATTCCAAACTACAACGCTGCCGGCTCTATTGAGGGCCTTAGTCCTTACCAGAATATCACAGATACATTGACACTTGATCCTCGCGCAATTCTTTTGCTTGGCACTAAAGATACCATGCCGGCTGATCAGAACTCCATAAAACTTGGTACATACAAATTTATTGGGACAAGACCTGGATATGGATCAAATTGTAATTTCTGGGGATTGACTGTTACACCGACTGCCACAACTTCCGGAACAGGAAGATGGCTATATAGAGATGATGCTCCATGGCCGTTAACCTCATATGCTGAAATATGCTTTGTTAAGGCAGAGGCTCAATTCCGCAAGGGACTAAAAGCTGAAGCTTTTGAGACTTTCAAAGCTGGTGTTTCAGCACATATGGACTTTGTAAGGAGTTATATTGTTGCGGGTACGCCTGTTAAAAACACTTCAAACAAGCAAACTTCAGTTATTGGAGATAAAATAACAACAGCTCGATTCACCACTTTGGCTAACGAGTATTTGGCAAGCAATTTTGTAAATGGGATGTCCCTCGGCAATTTTACACTTTCTCATATAATGATGCAAAAATATGTTGCACTATTCCCTTGGAGTTATGAGATTTGGAATGATATCAGACGATATCATTATGATCTTGTGTTAGGTTCAAATGGTATTCCTCAATCAGATGTTTCATGGACTTCTACAACAGTTTATCACAAACAGGACAGTGATGCCTCAAGACTTTTTAAGGGTTTTTACCTTCCTCCTGCAGATGTTCAGAACAGAAGATCAAAGTTTGCTACAGCCAATTTAGGATCACCATGTTACAGACTCCGTCCTCGATATAATTCAGAGTACATGTGGAATCTTCCTTCACTTCAAAAGATTACTCCTATTCCGGGTGATGCAGATAATTATCATACCTCAATGGTGTGGTTCTGTATTCCAAATAATTAAGAATGACAAAAAAAGGAATGATAATGAAAAAAATATTTACATTAATCTCAATTTTAATGGTTATAGGGCTTGTCTCATGTGAAACCAACGAGATCAAATATGAGACTACACCTATTGATCAGTCTCGATTTGCTCAGGTAAGACTGGTCTACGATTTACCATTGGTAACTTCAACTTCTTCAAATGTTGCATGGCTTGTCTACAATGGAGATACAGTTTCAAGAGTTTCAACTCCATTAGGTAGTATTTTTCCCAACAGTGCTTCAAAGTACCATGTGTTGCCTATTGGCACAAACTCTGTAAAATTGCTTCAGGTTACTTCACGTGCTTTAACCTATGAAGGCACTTTTGACCTTGCGGCAGGGAGATGGAGTGCATTTGTCTACAATACATCTAAACCTCCTTTAATGGTTCAGGAGCCGGAGTATTACCAAACAGGGGATCCGTGGGCTGATACAGTTTGTTATATCAGATTTGTCAATTTATTTCACAAGGCAGACGGTACTCCTATGGGCAAACTTTATTTAAAAGGAAAGAGAACTATTAACAACGTTGTAACTTATATTGATATAGCAAGTGCCAACTATGGAGAGGCTTCTGACTATGTGCCTTATAAACTTTATCGTCAAGGGATAAAAGTTTGGAGTGGTACTGAATCAGCTCTTGTGTTTACAGTGTTTGATGAAAACGGTGCACAGTTGCAATATTACAAAACGGCTACTACAAAGGGTGCTTATGAAGCAACAGGTTTGAGCATGACAAAAGGGGTGAATTATATATTGCACTTTAACGGCAAGGACGGAACATACACGACACAGGCCTATAGACTGAGTCAATTTACAGTAAATTAATTTAAAATATGAAAAGATTTTTGTTGATAGCGATTATGTCTTTTGTTGCATTTTCTGTTGGCTACTCTCAAAACAAAGCAGAAAAAGAGGCTGCAGCACAGGTGCTTTTTGAGAGTGCAAAAGCTGCCATAGAATCTAAAGATTTTGTTATTGTACCTGACAGTTACGAGAATGAGGATGGGTCAATGGAGACCAATACTGATAATTCTCATTTTCTTGCCTATGAAGGAGGTCAATATCTTTTTCTTCAAGGGAGTATCGTGTGCAATAACAATTACACAAACAAGACAACAGTCAATAGTTTTGAGCAGAAGGTCGACAAAAAGGGCAATCTTTCCGTACTCATGCAAATATCCGGTTCCCAGATCAATGCCAGAGTTGAAATTATGGTGAGAAAGGGAACAAACTATGCAGAGGTAATAATCACTCCTTCCAGTGGCAAAACAAAGAAGTTCTCTGGAGAAGTAGTCCCAAGGAGTAAGGCAAAGTATTACAAAAAATCAAACATAATTTAGATTTAATATTATCCTATCATGTTATAATTAAGAGTGTCATATTATTTTGACACTCTTTTTATTTTATTCATTTTTTCTTATATTTACATAAATTTGGTTAAAATCTAAAATTATCCGCTCTGCATTTCTATACGTAAGATTTGTTTTCTTTATAAGTGTATGACACTGTTCTATTTTACTAACATTGTTCAACTTCATTAACCTAATTTTTTAAACTATGTATGTTTCAAAGAAAGAGAAACTGACAGTACGAAGAATACTGTTGGTTTTTGCCCTCCTGCTTTTAGCAGGTCCTATCTGGGCACAGAACATCAAGGTTACCGGTATAGTTACTGACATTAAGGGAATTCCTCAAATTGGTGTTGCTGTAACTGTTAGTGGCACTACAACCGGGACCTATACTGATGATAAAGGCGCCTATTCAATTTCTGTTCCTCCCAATGGAGTTCTCCAGTTTTCTGCAATTGGGATGAAAACCCAGCAGATACAGGTAAACAACCGTTCTGTAATCAATGTTGTGATTGAAGAAGAATCCTTGATGTTGGGAGAGTTGGTTGTTGTAGGTTTTGGTACTCAGAAGAAAGAGAACCTTACAGGTTCTATTACTACAGTTGATGTATCAAAAGCTCTTCAGGGGAAGCCTATTGTTGATGTTGCCAAAGGTCTTCAGGGAGTGGTTCCCGGTTTGACTATTACTTATTCTAACGGTGGAATCAATAATTCACCTATTATTAATGTCCGCGGCATGGGATCAATTAACGCAACAAACAAAAATGGAGGTTCTCCTCTTATTGTTGTGGACAATGTTGTTGTGGATAATATCAATCTTGTCAATCCGGAGGATATCGAGTCCATATCAGTATTGAAGGATGCAGCTTCTACATCTATTTATGGAGCAAGAGCTGCTTTTGGAGTGATGCTGATAAAGACAAAATCCGGAAAGAAAAACGACAAATTTACTATCTTTTATTCAAGTAACTATGCTTTTAGTACGCCTACTTTGCTTCCTGAATTTGCCAAAGATCCTGTAGCTGAGATACGAGCTACTGATGCTGCAATGTCGAGATTTGGGGGTACAGGTATGGAAATATTCGGTATGACTGCATCTACCCTTATTCCTGGCATTCAAAAGTGGTTGAGCACGTACAAGAATAACAGAAAAGGTGATCAAATGATTATGGGTGAAGACTTTGACATTGTAAACGGCAGAGTCAATTTCTTTAGAATTTGGGATCCTGTAGATGTAATGTTTCAATCCTGGATGCCTCAGATCAATCAGAACTTACAAGTTTCAGGCGGCTCTGACAAGCTGAGCTTTTATGTTTCAGGAGCATATAATTATCAGGAAGGAGTTTTGAAAATCAATACTGATACACGTAACAAGTACAATATGACAGTTGGTGTAAATGCCAGTGTCAATAAATGGCTTGATTTGGAAGTTAAGATTAGTAGTCGTCAGTATACCTACAAGGAACCTTATATCGGATATATGGACCCATATTATACAATGTGGCGTTGGGGTGCTTACATGCCTTACGGAAGGTATACTGACGAGAATGGCGTAACTGGGTATTTCAGAGGGGCACATGGCTTCCTTGCTACAGCAAGAAAAAATTCCGAAAAAGAGACATATAACAACTCTGGAGTTAACGCAACCATTAAGCTTGCCAAAACGTTAAATTTAAGGACAGAATTTGCCTACAGTACTACTAACCGTCTGAATTATGTTCACGGAGGTACTGTACAACTCTGGGATTACTGGGGTGCTAATCCTCCTCTGGTTATGAATACACTTGGTACTGGTTCTACAGACAGAGTTGAGTATTCTTCAAGAAGGTACACACAAATAACATCCAATACCTATGCTACTTACTCTGAGTCTTTTGGAGACCACTCTGTTAAGGTTATTGCGGGTGTGAACTTAGAAAATGGGGATTATATTTATCATAACAGTCAGAGGAGGACATTAATGGATCCGAATACTGGAGAAATTCCTCTTGCAACTGGAGATCAGTATGTTGATGGAGACCACACCGATTGGGCTGTTGCAGGTATTTTTGGAAGAATAAATTATGATTATAAAGGTAAATATCTGCTTGAACTTAATGGCAGATACGATGGTTCGTCAAATTTCCCTTCAGGTTCAAGATGGGCATTCTTTCCTTCATTCTCTGTAGGATATCGTATTTCTGAAGAACCTTGGTGGCAGAACATAAAAGATATTGTTAGCAGTGCAAAAATCAGAGGTTCTTATGGCAGTATTGGCAACCAAGACGTTGGTGCTGACAGATTTATTGCGACAATGACAACCTCTTCATCTCTAAACTGGTTAAATACTTCGGGCTTGAGACCTGTTTATACAAACAATCCGGCCAACGTGTCCAAAAAGCTCAAATGGGAAACCATCAATACTATAAATGCAGGCTTGGATCTAGGATTTCTCAAGAATGAACTTTTATTTACTTTCGACTGGTTCATTCGTGATAATAAAAACATGATTGCTCCGGGTGCTACATTGCCGACAACATTCGGTGTTGGTGCAGCTTCTCAGAATACCGGTTCATTGAGAACTTCGGGATGGGAAGTGGAATTGAATTATAATCATAATTTCAAACGAGATTTATATTTTTATGGCACACTTACTCTTTCAGATTACCAGAGTAAAATCACTGAATGGACAGGAAATGACTCAAAAATGCTGTATACCAATTATAAAGGAAAGAAGATTGGTGAGATCTGGGGTTTCAAAAATGCTGGATATTTCAAGGATGCTGCCGATGTCACAAATTCTCCAAGTCAGGTAAAGCTTCAGAATGGATCATTTGTCTATGGTCCGGGGGATGTTAAGTATGCAAATTTGAATGATGATAATGAGATTACTGGAGGAAGTCAGACATTGGACGACCACGGAGATCTTACCGTAATTGGCAACACAACTCCAAGATATCAGTATGGTATAAGGCTTGGAGGCGGTTGGAAGGGTTTTGATTTTGATATTTATTTCCAGGGTGTAGGTAAGCGAGATATGTGGGGGACAGGTAGTATGGTGATTCCTCTTTACAATTCTGCCAACTGCACAATGTACCAACATCAGATGGATTTCTGGACTCCTGAAAACACCAACGCATATTATCCGAATCCGTCAGTAGGAAGTGAAAATGCTTCTACGATATCGAATATGGCAGGACTTTCAAATGCTGCTGCTGCAACAGGGAGAAATTTCTATCCTCAGGACAAATACCTGCTCAACCTTGCTTACCTGAGATTAAAGAACTTAACTATTGGTTATACAGTTCCGGCCAATCTGACAAAGAAAATATCAATTGAAAAAGTGAGACTCTATCTTAGTGGCCAGAATCTGTTTGAGTTTAAAAAGACAGATCTTCCAATTGACCCTGAAATAACATCAGGTTCTCCTCAGTTCAATGCTTATTACGGAAGAACAATGCCATTTACCAGAACATTTTCATTTGGCATACAAGTTTCATTATAACACTTAAATACGATGAAAAATTTAATTTCTAAAATAGTTATATTGTCTCTGGTAGCTACTCTTTTGGCATCATGCTCAGATTACCTTGAACGTGGCTCAAAAGTTAAGTTTACTGATGACAATTATTGGACAAGCGAAAGTAATGTAAAAACTTTTGCTTGGGGATTTTATGATCGGTTTTTTGGATATGGTAACGCCTCTTCTACCAATGGTGACTTTTACTGGACAACTTTTTCTGATGACCAGGCGCTTCATTCAGGAATCAACACATTTCCTACAGCTGCACCGGCATCCAGTACAGACTGGAACAATGCCTATATTTACATTAGGAAAGCCAATCTTTTGCTTGAAAGGGCGGATAAGGTACCAATGACAGATGAGGCCAAGAATCATTACAAGGGCATTGCAAGGTTTTTCCGTGCCTTCGAATATGCCAATTTGATAAAACGCTTTGGAGATGTTCCTTATATTGACAAGTTCCTCGATCAGTCGCAGACAGATTTAATTTATACTCCGAGAACAGCTAGAAATACAATTGTTGACAACATTGTAGCGGATCTTCAGTTTGCTGCACAGAATATCCGAACAAAAGCAGCTGCTGAGGCCAATACTGTCAACAGAGATGTGGCAAATGCACTTCTTTCTAGAGTGGCTTTGTATGAAGGCTCTATTGCCAAGTATCACAATAATGATTTGACAAGAGCCAATGCTCTCTTTACAATTGCAAAGAATGCAGCAAACGAGGTAATGTCTCAGAACTACAAATTAAGCACAAACTATAAGGATATTTATACAAGCATCTCACTTGCTTCCAATACCGAAGCAATATTGTACAAGTATTATGTTAAGGGTACTTTTATGCACTGTCTGACAGCATATTTGAATTCCACAACTCCTATCAGCGGACCTACTAAGGATCTTGTAGAGTCATATCTCTGCAAGGATGGCAAGCCTATCGGTACAAGCACACAATATCAAGGAGATGCTGACATCAACAGTCTCCTTGCCAACAGAGATACCCGCCTTGCAGATATGATAGGCAATGTTCTTGCTTATAAGGGGAATCCTGTTGGAGGATTAATTTCTTCTACAGGGTATCTGGTTAAAAAATTCAATAATCCTTCTATTACGGGCAATGATCTGACCCAGATTAACATGAATTATACAAATGCTCCCCTCTTTTGGCTTGCAGAAGTTTATCTTAATTATGCAGAAGCAGCTGCCGAACTGGGGACCATATCTCAGACAGATGTAGATAATACCATTAATAAATTGCGGACAAGAGGGGGAGTTGCTTCTCTTAATATTACAAGTATTCCTTCCGATCCAAAGAAAGACGCAAGTGTTAGTGCCTTGTTATGGGAAATAAGAAGAGAGAGGAGAGTTGAATTGGCGCTGGATGGATTCCGTACTTGGGATCTTCGCCGGTGGAAAAAGATTTCTTACCTTGATCCGGCAGTAAAGCCTGACATATTTAAGGGCGCAAAGGTTCCGGCACAGACAACAGGTTTGCTTGTAGATGCAAATATGTACATTGTTCCGTACAGCAATATTTCTCTAAGAATTGTGACTGAACCTAAACATTATCTTGACCCTATTCCTACAGGAGTAAAGAATCTGTATGACCTGCAAGGTGTAGATTTTCCTCAGAATCCAGGATGGTAAATAGTTTTCAAAACAAAAAACGGAGGGTGCCTTCAAAGGTGCCCTCTTTTTTTTAACTTTGTTAAAATTGATTATTAACAATATAAAACTAATGTTATGTTCGAAAAAAACGTGTATATCAGACGCAGAGAGGCTCTTATGAAGAGTATGAAATCTGGTCTTCTTTTGTTCCTCGGCAATTCGGAAGTTGGATGTAATTATCCGTCAAATACATATCCTTTTAGGCAAGATTCGTCATTCCTTTATTTTTTCGGGTTGGATGAGCCTGACCTTGCGGCCATTATAGATGTGGAGAACGGTGAAGAGATTATATTTGGTAATGACGTTTCCATGGATGATATCATTTGGATGGGTCCTCAGCCAAAAATGCGTGATAAAGCCCTTATGGTAGGTGTGAATAAAGTTATGACGCACGAATCTTTGCAGGATTATCTTGTAAAGGCCAATAAATCAGGGAGAAGGATCCACTATCTTCCCCCTTATAGGGATGCCAATAAAATCTATTTAAATTCAGTTCTTGGGATCCCTTTTTCTGAGCTAAAATCAAAAGCTTCAGTTGAATTTATTAAAGCTGTTGTTGCTCTTCGAGAGATAAAGAAGGAAGAAGAAATAAGAGAGATGGATGAGGCATCAAATATAGGTTATACCATGCATTATACTGCCATGAAAATGCTCAAGGCCGGGATGGTGGAGCAGGAGTTGGTAGGTGTAATGGAAGGCATAGCTCACTCTCAGGGACCTATGACTTCGTTTCCAACAATTTTGTCACAAAACGGAGAGACACTTCACAATCACACACATCATCAGATCCTTACAAATGGGAGGCTTCTTGTCATAGATGCAGGGGCTGAGAATAAATTGCATTATGCTTCGGATTTTACAAGGACACTTCCTGTTTCCGGGAAGTTTACTCAGCAGCAAAGAGACATTTATACCATTGTATCTCAAGCCAACGCTCTTGCAATAAGTCTTGTAAGACCAGGTATAACATATATGGAAGTTCACAAGGCTGCAATAAGGCTTATTGCACAGGGATTGAAAAATCTCGGCCTGATGAAGGGCGATGTTGACGAAGCCGTCAATCAGGGAGCTGTGGCTTTATTTATGCCTCATGGACTGGGACATCAACTTGGTTTGGATGTTCATGATATGGAAGATCTTGGAGAAGATTATGTCGGCTATGACGACAATATTCAGCGTGCAAAACAGTTTGGACTTGCCTCTTTAAGAATGGGTAAGGAGTTAAGACCTGGGCATATCATTACTGTTGAACCAGGATGCTATTTTATCCCCGCACTTATTGACAAATGGAGGGACGAAGGGATGTACAGAGAGTTTATAAATTATGATGCTCTACAACCTTACTATAAGTTTGGAGGCATAAGACTTGAAGACAACGTAATCGTGACTGAAAATTCCTGTAGACTTTTAGGTTTATCAAGATTACCTATTACTCCGGACGATGTTGAAAAGTCAATGGAAGCATGAATGAAATTTCCTTATAATCTATAATATGAGGAAGATGTAAGTTAGGCCAACAAGATTCTTCATTTTAATTACCGAATTTTACATTATTAGTGTTAAATTTACATGCATTTTTTTACACTAATTAACCTTAAATATTAATTTCATGTATGTTTCACAACAATTTACTGTCTGGTGCAAGCAATTTGCGCTAGCAGTTATTTTGGTGCTTGCATCAAGTGCCATTTTTGCCCAAAACATCAGAGTTACAGGAAAGGTGGTAGACAATTCCGGTCAACCAACCGTGGGTGTCTCCGTCATGATTGAGGGAACCAAGACAGGCGTAGCCACAGACCTTGACGGTAATTACTCAATTGAAGCTCCTGCAAATGGTGTTTTGATTTTCTCTGCAATCGGTATGGAAAATCAACGTATCGAAATTCAGGGAAGGAGGGTCATTAATGTGACCATGAAGGAATCGGCTCAGCTATTGGAGGAGCTGGTAGTTACCGCATTAGGCATCAAGAAGGAGAAAAAGGCCTTGGGATATGCCGTACAGGACATTAAGAGTGATGAAATACTCAAAAACAAACAAACTAATGTAATCAATTCACTGGCAGGAAAAGTAGCTGGTGTAAATGTGACTCAGTCAAGTGGTTCTGCCGGCGTAGGTTCCACAATTATTATTCGTGGAGGTAACTCAGCAAGTGAATCTCGTGATAACCAACCACTTTTTGTCGTAGATGGTGTTATCTATGATAACTCAACAGTAAATTCAGGGAACTCATTGACAGATGGTGTTACAAAAAATGCTACATCTTTTGGTAACCGTGTAATGGATATAAATCCCGAAGATATCGAGAACATGTCGATTCTGAAGGGTGCAGCAGCTACAGCTCTTTACGGTTCACGTGCTGCTGACGGTGTAGTAGTTATTACAACCAAAAAAGGTACTGAAGGCTCAACAAGGGTAAACTTCAGTTCTAAATTTTCATATTCCTGGGTAGGTCAGACTCCGGAACTTCAGGGTGTTTATGGGAGAGGTTATTACAATCAGGTAGGAGTTTTCAGTGACTATACCACAAACTCTTGGGGGAATAAAATTACCGGTCCTGTGTATGATAACATTGGGGAGTTCTTCCAGGGAGGCACTGTTTATGATAATAATATAAGTGTATCCGGTGGTTCGAGCAAAGGAAATTTTTACCTTTCAGCATCAAATTTTGATCAAGAGGGAATTATTCCTAAAACTGGTTTCTACAAGACAACATTCCGTTTCAATGGAGAACAAAAATACGGTAAGCTGACAGTTGGAGCAAATGCATCCTATGCAGTTGCCAATACCTTGAAGACTCTTACAGCTGCAGGTCTTTATAATGGTGGAGGAAACGGAACTATGACAGCTGTTTATGGCTGGCCTCGCAGTGATGATATGAAACATTATCTCAATGAGGACGGATCTAAATACAGAATGTTTGAAGGTCTTCAACAGCTGGCAGATGATGTTGAAAACCCTTACTGGATTCTTAATAAGAACAGACTTACAGATTATAACAACCGTTTTACAGGATCAGTAAATGCTGCTTTTAATGTAGTGGATTGGTTTAATATTACTTATCGTTTAGGATACGATAATTATGATAACGGTTCCTTTACTTATATTGCTCCAGGTGGTGCTGTTCTCGAAAAATATCAGAAAGGTCGTCTCAGTAAGAGCAATGGTAAATATAACTACATGTCGTCAAATTTAATGCTCAATTTTCAGAAGAGCATCAATGATTTTGACTTTGGACTTTTGCTTGGTCAAGCTATCGAAGATACAAAGAGATCTACATGGACACATTGGGGATATGATTTTAAAACTCCAGGCACCATTAGTTTTGCGAATATAATTGATCTAAACAAGTTCTTTACTGAGAGGAATATGAAGAAGCGTATGGTCAGCGTTTTTGGCGAACTTAGGGCCAATTACAAAAACATTGCTTATTTAACCGTTACAGGTCGTAACGACTGGTCTTCAACTCTTCCAAAGGAAAATAGATCTTATTTCTACCCTTCTGTTGCAGGCAGTTTTCTGTTTACCGAACTGCTGCCTAAAAACGACATTCTTTCCTATGGCAAGCTTCGCCTATCATGGGCTCAAGTAGGTAAAGATGCAGATGCGTATGCTACCAATACCTATCTTTGGCCATCTCAAACAGTAAGTGGTAATTTCGTGGGTGCCGGTAATAACTGGACAGGAGGTGGCCCTAATTTAAAGCCAGAAATTCAGACATCTTATGAGATAGGTACAGAGCTTAGATTTCTAAAGGGAAGGCTGGGTCTTGATTTTACATATTACAACAGTGAAACTAAAAACCAGCTTGCTGCCCCTCGTCTTTGCCAATCAACAGGATATATATTTCTTACTTTAAATAGTGGTTCTGTTAAAAATCAGGGTATGGAGCTATCAATAAATGCTACTCCAATTGATAAAAAGGATTTTACATGGGATGTAACTCTCAATCTCTCCGGTAACCGCGGCAAGCTTGGAGATTTTCTTCCGGGAGTAGGTCTATTTTATGTAACCGATGTTCAAATAGGAGGGGTTAAAGCTGCTTCAATTCCAAATGGTGGATACTTCCTTGGTATGACAGGCGATTACTGGGTGAGGGAAAAGGATGCCAACAATAAAGAGATTCCGGGAGGAAGATATGTGATTGATGAGGCAACAGGACTCTATACCACAACTAAAGTCACTACCAATATTGTAGGTAACAGGGAACCTAAGGTTATTGGAGGTTTGAACAACAGTTTCCGTTATAAAAACTTGGATTTTTCATTTCTTCTCGATATAAGAATAGGAGGTGATATTTATAATGGCACAGAGTACTACACAACAATGAAGGGTTTAAGTAAAAGGACTCTCCAGCGTGATGCCGTTACAGTATCAGGTGTAGGAAAGGCATCAGGCCAACCGTTGAGCTATACTTATGAGCGCGGTCAGAATTACGTTATCAATAATGCTACCTACTCTGGTGCTTATATGATACAGCAGTACTGGTCAAGTTACTGTGACAATTCATATAATTTTATTACTGACACAAACTGGCTGAGACTTCGTTCTATCTCACTCACATATGATTTTACAAGTATGTTTAAGAAAAATGGCTTTGTAAAAGGTCTTTCAGCAAATATATCTGCCAATAATCTATTTGTATGGACTAACTACAAGGGAATGGATCCGGAAGTGAGTGTTTCTGGATCGGGTACAGGTGGTTCAGGTTCAATGGGTATCGATTACTGCGGTGTGCCTTCTACCAAGAACGTGACATTTGGCATTAATTTAACATTTTAATTAACAGATTTAGGAAAAATATGATTATGAAAAAAATATTACATATAACTTTAAGTCTGGTTTTTCTACTTAGTGTATCCTCATGTAATGAATGGTTAGATGTCAATGTTGACCCTGATAACCCAAGTGACCAGAGTGCTACAGTAGAAATCAGGCTGCCATGGATACAGCATTATTTTATGTATGCATATGGTACTGCCAACATGCGTACAAGTACAATCGCAGGAATTATTACACAAACTTCCACTACTTCCGGGAATGGTCTCTTAGCTGCATGGGATCCTGCTCAGTCAAGTTGCACTACCATCTATCAGAACTGGTTTATTGGTGCGGCTGTTAATTTGCAACCTATGATTGATAAGGCTATCAAAACCGGTTCCTATCATTATATTGGAGCAGCTTATTGTATAAGAGCAATGGGCTTTTTAATGATGCTCGATTTACATGGAGAAATGCCTTATACTGAGGCTTTAACAGGTAAATACAACCCTAAATATGACGATGGCAAAACTATTTATGATGGCTGTATGGCTGATTTGGATCGTGCTATTGAGTACTTTAACATGACTCAAAAGGCCGGCTCTACACCACTCTCTGCCGGAGATACCTGGAATGGCGGAGATGTCCAGAAATGGATTAAATTATGTTATGGTGTAAAGGCTCGTTATCTGAACATTATCTCCAAGAAGTCAAACTACAGTCCTGACGCCGTTCTTGCCGCACTGGAACATGCACCTCAGTCCAATGCAGATAATACTGTGATGAAACATTACAATGTTCAGGGAGATGCTACAAATATTACTGTAGGAGACCCTTACCAAACTAACAGTACTTGGAACTCAGTTGGATATGGTACTTCACAACGTATGACCAGATGGTATCTAAATCTTTATACTAACAAATATACAGGTGGTTCTAACGTTATTGATCCACGTTTATCCAAGGTTTTCCCTGCAATGATGAAAAACATAAAATTGGATGCTTCGGGCAAGATTTTAAGTTATGAATGGGCACGAGATATTGGAGTTGACATGATGAACTCCGATATCCGTCAAAATAGTGGGCCAATGTTAGCTTCGTACGCAACAGCAGATAAGGTTTTAAAGTATACTATTACCGATGAAGCTGAAAGAAATGCCTTTATTGCTTCTCTTGGGAGTAAGCCATATACTGTCAGTGGAAATGATGTTTCTGTCACATATAGAAAGGGATCTTTCTATGTCAACAGCACAAACTACAAAAGGGCAGGAGACACTGTATATGTAAATTTGAGATCCAACAGTCTGTCAACAAGCGGAAGGTCTGCTACTGATACATATTACTATATTTTAGCTGATCAGGATGCAGTAGCCGGTACAGGTACTTTCTATGCAAGACCGGATTCAGACTCAGATATTCTTACATATGCCGAGATGTGTTTCATCAAGGCTGAGGTCTATCTAAGGAAGAACATGCAATCACAGGCTCATGCTGCATATCTTGCAGGTATTCAGGCTCATTTTAACAGGATGCAGACCAAGCTTAATGAGTGGAAGTCTAAGGGTGTTGTCAATCCCGATCAGATGCCTATGAGTGATGCAGATATTGCTGCTTATATGGCAAGTGCTGCGGTTGTTCAAAATCCTGCAAATCTGACTATGGCCGAGATTATGAAACAAAAAATGATCGCTCTGGGCTTCGACTATCAGAATTGGAACGATATGAGGCGCTTCAACTACAGTGCTGGCAATATTGGCAACTTTGGCGTTGTTTACAAAGACTACAAGAGGCCTTATGAGTTTAAGGCAACTAATAAGATGACAGGAACAAGCCCTACAGATTTGACATATTGGTTCCGCCGCTTCAGTCAGAGTACACACGAAAGTAACTACAACAAGGAGCAGTTAATGGCATCAAATCCTCTTGCCATGCAAGATGCAATCTGGAGTGATCCTGTTTGGTGGGATATTCCTGAGTAATTAATTTGATTGTCTAAACAGATCAAGAGCTGTCCATCTACATACAGGACAGCTCTTTTTTTATTTTAGATTTCAAAGATTACTTTTTTAAGAATTGTTTTTAAATCTTTAGCAGCAATTTCATAACAGTCAAAAAGAGAATCTCAAGCAGGGCAGTTGTGTCTGTTTTACTTGTCAATATGAAAAAGTCATTAAAGCCTATTTTGTGGAGTTTTCTCATAAAGAATAGATCTGTTTTTTTACTATCTGTGCCCACTCAAAATGTGAGTGACTTTTGTCGAAAGTTTGCCACGGGATTGGTTTTCCTATTTTTACCCTGATTGTTTTTCCTTTTTTGTTAAACAGTTCTCTTGGTAGGAGTGCAAGTTCAATATTTGTCTTTATTCTGAATATTTTCCTGAACATAAAGATGAATATGAATAAATTGGAATTTCTACCTTCGAAACAAATTGGTACAATGTCTCTTTTGCTTGAAATTGCTTTAGAAATGAAACTCTTTTGCCAGTCACAGTCCTCAACCTTTCGATGATATTTTCTGGAGACTTCTCCTGCAGGGAAATGAGAAATTGGATCATCTCCGTTGTAAACTTCTTCCAGTGCCTGAAGATATTCTCTTGATGAACTTTCAAAAACGTTTACAGCTGCAATCAATGGGCGGAGTTGAGGAATGTACATAAATGCCTCATTGGCAATTGCCTTGACAGTGCCATATTTATTTGTAATTATATATGTAAGAACAAGTCCGTCAACTATACCGAAAGGATGATTTGCTACAAAAAAACAACGACTATTTTCTGGCAAATTTTCAATCCCTGTAATTTCAACCTTAAGATCGAGCTCATCAATTACTTTGGGAAGAAAATCTTTACCTATACAATCCTTATACTTGTTCATGATACGATTCATCTCATCCTCTTTGATAATCCGGGCAATAGTGTTGGTTACAAATCGAGGGAGTGATCTTAAAAATTTTGAATTGCTCTCTGAAAGTATTTTCCTTATGTCAATGTACTTAACTTCCTTCTCCATGTCTATTGATTTTTGGTTGTTATTAGAAATTTTATGTCCAAAATTTTGGATAAAATAAAAATAATTTTCACTTTTGTTGCAAATGTAAGAGCAATGACGCTTTCAAACAATAATTTCAACCTTAATAATGACAATTCCAATAAATTGTCAAGGGGAAGTTATTGATAGCATTTATGATATAATATTTTAGTGACCTCCCCTGAAACTCAGGGGAGGTTTTATTTTAAAAAATGGAGACATATGGATAAAACATTTATTCCGAAGGGCTATAAGTCGCCTCTTGATATTTGGCAGACTGAGTTAGCAATCAAATTTATTAAGGACACATTTCAGATTGAATTGTCTTCTGAACTTAAACTCAGAAGGATAACAGCTCCACTATTTTTACCAGCCGGTACTGGTCTCAATGACAATTTAAATGGAATTGAGACACCTGTAAGTTTTAAAACTGAGGGTGGGAAAGGAAATACGGCCGAAATAGTGCAGTCTCTTGCAAAATGGAAACGTTTTGCCTTATGGCGTCATAATTTTAAACCTGGAATAGGTGTATATACTGACATGAACGCAATCAGACCTTGCGAGATCACAGACAATATCCATTCACTATATGTCGATCAGTGGGATTGGGAGAAGGTAATCAAGCCATCTGACAGAAATGTGAAGACCTTGTATAATTGTGTAAGACGCATATATTCAGCCATCAAACGTACTCAGTTTCTTTTGACAGAGAGATTCCCGCTGTTGGATCCATTCCTTCCTGATGATATATCATTCTTCCATGCCCAGGATTTACTTGAGATGTATCCCGACTTGGAGCCCAAAGAGAGGGAGAATGAAGCCTCAAAGAAATATGGAGCAATTTTTATTAGAGGAATTGGAGGTAAACTTTCTGATGGTACAATTCATGATGGACGTTCTCCTGATTATGACGACTGGTCTACTCCTACTGGAGACAAGTCTGAGATTGGCGGTGTAGCGCTTTCAGGTCTCAATGGAGATATTATTATATGGAATCCTGTGTTGCAGTCTGCATTGGAAATTTCTTCAATGGGCATCAGGGTTGACTCAATATCTCTTGAAAGACAACTTATAGAGCGGGGAGCGGAAGAGAGAAGGTCACTCTATTTTCACAAGTTACTTTTTGATGGTAAACTACCGAGTACCATGGGAGGGGGAATAGGCCAATCAAGGCTTTGCATGCTATTGTTACAGAAATGTCATATTGGTGAGGTTCAATCTTCCATGTGGCCTGAAGAGACTTTGCGAACTTGTGCGGAAAGAGGAGTTTTCATTTTTTAATGAATGTTTTTATGAAATTTAAAGGAGCTATTTTTGATCTTGACGGAACTCTTGTGGATTCAGTTGAAGATCTGGCAGATTCAATGAATACTGTATTAAAAGAAAATAATTTTCCAGAACATGAAATTGACAAGTATAAATTGTTCGTTGGAAATGGCATAAAAACACTTGTCAGAAAATCTCTTCCTGCGGGTAGTGATGAGGAGACTATATCAAAGTGTTATCTGTCAATGATGAATGTTTATGATAACAACTGTGTCATCAAAAGCAGGCCATATGATGGAATCAGGGAGCTTTTGCAAAAATTTGCCGACAAAAAGATAAAACTTGCAGTACTTTCAAACAAAGCGGATAATCTTACAAAAAAGATTATTTACTCGCTTTTCCCTGAGGTTCCATTTGTAAAGGTAGTTGGTCTTGTGGATGAGAATCTTAAGAAGCCAAATCCTGAAAGTGCCCTTGCAATTTGTAGAGAAATGAACGCTTCCCCAGACGAAGTTCTTTTTTTAGGCGATACGGCTGTAGATATGCAAACTGCCAAAAAGGGCGGCTTCGTTGCAATCGGTGTTTTGTGGGGCTTTAGAGGCAAAGATGAGCTAATTGAGTCCGGCGCAGATATCATAGTAGAAAAGCCAGTAGAGTTGATGGATTTTTTGGATAGCAAAAGATAGCTAACAATCTAATTTTATTGTAAATTTGCAGAGTCTCAAATGATATTATATGAAGGTAAACATAATAGGTGGAGGAATGTCCGGTCTGACATTAGGTTGTTACCTTCAGATGTATGGTTTTGAAACTGAGATTTTCGAAAAAAATTCTGTCCCCGGAGGGCTTTGTGCGAGTTGGAAGAGGGGAGAATATACATTTGATGGAAGTATTCGCTGGATACTTGGTTCCGGAAAAAGGAATGCTTTTTATAAGCTCTGGTCCGAATTAATTGACATGGATGAGGTTGATTTTATAACACATGAGACCTGTCTTGAAATAGAGCTGAATAACAACAGAAATAAATATGAAGAGAAGGTATTTAAACTCTATACCAATATTGATCGTCTTAAAGCCTATCTTCTCGATATAGCTCCTGAAGATGAAAAGCAAATAAGGAAATTTATATTTCTTCTTCGCGTACTTCAACGGTACGAATTACCTCCAATGATCTGTGAAATCTCACAGTTACAGAGTATGAGACAAAAATCCAAGATGATCAGTTATCTTCCTCTTGGACATAGTTTTCTCAGATGGGGCAGAGTTACTAATTTTGAATTTGCCAGGAAGTTAAAAAATCCATTTTTCAAGGAAGCCATCGAATTGCTCTATGACGGAGAAGAGGTTAATCTTCTTGTTGTGGCAATGCCATTGGCTGCGTATGATACTAAGAGTGCTGGCTATCCTGTTGGGGGATCTGCAATGTTTGCTGATAGATTTAGGAAAAGATATGAAAGTTTGGGAGGTGTGATTCATTTTAACAGTCAAGTTGTTAGGATAGATGTTGACAATGGCAGAGCTGCTGCCATAGAACTTGCCGACGGAAGAAGGGTAGAATCGGATGTGACAGTTTCTGCTGCTGATTGGCATTTCACTGTTTTTGAGGCATTGGAAGGAAGATTTGTAGATAGTAAAATAAACAAACTTGCCAATTTGAAATCTTTTAAACTTTATCCTTCAGTTATAATGATATCTCTTGGGGTTGCAAGAAGTTTAAAAGAATATCCACATTTTTTTAGATTTCCACTACAAAATTGCTATAAGTCACCTGATGGAACAGTTTACAAAAGACTCGAAGTACATATTTTTAATTACGACCCCACTCTTGCTCCTGAAGGTAAATGTGTTGTTTCAATGAGTTTTTTTACTGAAAATGGCCAATTCTGGATAGAAAAACGAGAGAGTGAAAGGGAACAATATTATGTTCTTAAGGAACAATTCGCATCAAACATGATTGACGAACTAGACAGAAAGTTGGGAGGTATTAAGGAGAATCTGGAGGTTGTAGATGTTGCAACCCCTGCTACTTACTTAAGATATACCGGCAATTGGATGGGAAGTGCCCAAGGCTGGTTTCCTAAAGAAAATCTGATAGCAAAATCTCCTGTGGAAATCCAACTTCCTGGACTTAAGGATTTCTTTTATAACAGTCAATGGCTGATACCAGGGGGAGGACTACCTACAATTCTCAAGGCATCACATGATCTGGCACAAAAAATGAGATTTGTTTTTTACAAGGAAAGGTTCAATAAGATCTAGAAGGATATTTTACAGGTAATTCCACTAGTTGTATATCTTAGATTTTCCGTAGCAAGCCCGGTAATAGGAATTTTTATATAAGGTTCTATCTGTAGATAAAGATGTGATGAGAGGGGTCTTTCAAATCCAAACATTAAATTTATTCTTCCTGCTATGTCAAATGCATTGAAAGGCTCTTCCTTTCTTTCGGATGTCGTGGATACATTGTTGAGCTTATAGGTTTTTTGGGCTCCAGTTGCTATCATTGTGACACTTTCGCTTAACTCCTGTTTGTAAGTTGTATGGGTGTACCGTTCCCCTAAATAGGCTAAAGAAGAGACTCCGGCAGAAAAATAAAAGCTCTCTCTGTTTTCGCCTGACATTTTGGATAGAAACCTCCAGGTAATGTTAACAGGAATGTCAAGATTGGTCAATTCGGCTGTAAGACGATTTGCCGGAATAGCTCCGCCCTCAATGGAATTGTTTGATTCAACTGTCTGATGCTCTATTTGTAAACCTGTGGTTAGTGATAATTTTGGAAGAAGCACTATCTCGAAGCTTACACCACCGGAAAGGTTGAAGGATGAGGCTGTAGATGTCGAATTTATTCCTGGAGAGAGGTTTAATCCAATCTGTACTTTTTTTCTCTTTTCCCGTATCTTTTGATTTTGAGAATTATGAGATTCTTTTGTTTCTTTATCTAAATGTTGTGTTTTATTTTCTTTGATAGTTTCCATATTATCTGCCACCATTTTGTCTGACTGCCATTGGAGAGAATCGTCGATATTGTTTGGAGAGTCATGTTTTACTGTTGAAACTTCAATCAAATTTTGACCGTTATCTATTTTAGAGCGATCTATTCTGTTTGCTGCAATTTCTTCTTTAGAAATGATTTTTTTAATAGTTATGTCTTCTTTAAATAAATCTGGAGTTCTTATTAAAAAGTTTTGTTTAATAATTGGTGTCTTTGTCTGTTTTTTATCATTCAGGACGATTGTGGTGTTATTATTGTTTTGAACAGTTGTTTGTCTAGATGTTAAGAATAATGCCAGCCCAATAATCATACATGCTGCAGCTCCAGAAGAAACCTTGAGAAACAGTGCTCTTCTTCTCCTTCTTTGTTTAAGAACAAAATTCTCCCAAGCCCCCTCTACATAGCTTTCCTCATGTTCTAAAGTGGTTTTTTTGATAATTTCCACTATTCCATTCTCTTCTGTCTCCATACTTTCTTTCTCCATATTATTTGTGACTTGTGTTGAAGTGGAGCTTGAAAATTTCCTGCAGTCTTTTTTTTGAACGCGAAAGGTATACCCTTGAAGAACTTTCCGGAATTTTTAATTCTTTAGATATCTCTTCGTGACTATACCCTTCGATTTCATACAGGCAAAAAACTGTTCTGTGAAGCTGCGGTAGATATTTGAGCATGTTAATTATCTCTTTGAAAGTAATTGAACCAACTACATCTTGGTGCGAATCCTGAAGTGTCAGCTCTTGAACATCAACCATTACACCTCTTTTCAATTCTTTTCTATATTTATCAATTGCAGTATTTATCACTATCTTTCTCAACCATATTTTAAATGGCTTTGAAGTATCGTATCTTTTAATCTCATGGAAAACCTTTATAAAGCTATCATCGACAATCTCGATAGCATCATTCCTCTCTTTGGCATATAACAAGGCTACACTCATAGCATAACCGAAAAATTTCCTGTACAGCACCTCACGGGATTTTTCATTTTGACGAATGCAGCCTTGTATTATGACAGTTATATCTTGCTCTTCCTGTTTTACCACCAATTTGAACTTTACATGCCTGACAATTATAAGGATTTATTTTCAAATTCAGTTGGTATTTCTTAATCTTACTACATACTTAAGGATTGAGTAAGGTTCAACTTCGGATGTTATAACTCTATCGTACAGAAGCTCTTTTCTGACCTTTTGAGGAATAATACATAAACTTTCATTAAATCCAAGTTTTGCCGGCATAAGCAAGATTGCATAACCACCCTCTTTCATCAGTTTTATTCCCTCTTCGAGGCCCTGTACCGCCTGAAAATGGTCAAGGAAGAATGATACTCCTGTTGCGGATGTAATTATTGAATCGTTTAAATATTTCCTTGTAAAATCAATATCAACCCTTGAGCCGACAAAAGGTCTAAAACCTGTGCCAGGGATGCTGTCTATAAAAAACAGTCCTGAAGGCATTTTCTCGTATCGTCCAGGATACTTAAGATCAGCATACTTTTGTATTGAGTCTATTTGTCTTTCAAAAAGATCATTTTCAGTTTCTACATCCGTAACTTCTATATCAACTATAAAATTACTATTGACTTGGAAGTATGCACAGCTGTAGCTCCCGTAAGCAAGATAAGAAGGGACAAAAAACTGATATTTCTCGCCAACTTTCATCAAACTGATTCCATAGTCCACACCTTCTGGGACCATCGTGTTGCTTAAAAGACAAAACTGCAATGGCTTGTCACCATTTTCTTTACTGATGGATTGCAATACTGTTCCGTCAAAAAGTGAGATTGTATAATAAAAACTGACAACATTGCCTCTATTTAGTGATGTCCCGGTGTTATTTTCTGTCAACTTTCTGTAATATATACCACTATTATGTTTCTGTGCAACAATATTGTTGTCTGTAAGGTACTCGTTGATTTTCTGATCATCAATCCTCACCTGCTCTTCAAATTCTGAATCATCGTCGAGGCATGATGTTGCAACAAAGGAGAATGGAAGCAGCAATAGAACCGCAAGAGTTAATTTGGTAAAATACTTTTTCCTCATAATATTTCTAATTTTATTTGACCATACGTAAGCAAATATAAAAATGCTACATTTGTGAGGAACCACGTGTTAAAAATGCAGACCAAACCGGAGGAATTATTGGTTCTGGCCATCCCAACTATATAGTCAGTGGCATAGAGTAAACAGATCTTATGAAGGAACTTACAGCTACGAGGATAGTCCCGGACTTTCACCGGATTCCCTTTTATAACCAGATGTGTTACAAAGGTAAAAGCCGATTATTATCAAAATCTCTCCTATTGCAAAAATAAGCCAGTTAAAATGTGTAGGTATAAATTGACTGATTGTTTGTTGAAAATGTGGGGACTGCATAAGACCGTCAAGTCCGGAGAGTAAATATTCTTGAATCAGTATGGCAGTGTAATCTTGCATAAATGTAAACAAAATGGCAATGACTCCTAATGCAATAAGCAACCATTGCCTTAATCCAAATCTTAACCGTAATCCTTTTGAAACATGATTTAAAATATACAGGGCGATTAAGATCATTGTTAAGGAGCATATTACAGGAGCTAATACAGGCCCTACCCACGGGACAGGAATCAAAAAAAGAAGATCCCATGTTAGCAGCGATTCAGGCCAACCGACAAGAATGTAGAGCCAGACATAGTAAAAAATATCCCAAATGCCGAAAGTAAAAAGAAAAAATGCCAGACAACTAGAGAAATTCTTACCTGCAATCATTGAAACGGTTAACAGCATTACTATTGTAGCAAATTCCCGTAACCATTCTATTGGTACAGTTTGAAGAAAAGAGACAGTCGGTTGTGGTTCAAATTCCTGAGGGTAATAAATTTGTCTTAGGTAAATTACAACAATAGCTTCAAGCGCAGCCATCATTATGCTAAAAATTGTAATGGCTATCAATGTGCTTTTGTAACTATGAAAAGAAGATTTCATATGTTTATGTAGCCTTCCCTAAAAATAGGACAGTTCCAAATTAGACAAAATTTTTAGTCCGTGAAAATATTTTTAAACACTATTATCTCTCTCTGGGCTTTTAATGGTAAAAGGTATAGATAATTGGAATCAGGGTTTTCAATGTATTTACCTAATTTGAAGTTGGTTACCATTCTGTATGTCGGGCTTGCAGATGGAAGGATTGGCGTCAGTTTGAATAGGAAAGATGTACCGGCTTTTGCCTCACCAGCAAATGGAAATGTACAGCTCGGAGCATAATTTATATAATTGTACAAATCTACCCGAATAGTATAAGTGATATGTCTTTCATTTTCACAATAAAAGTTCAGGGTTCCGTTTTTATCGGTCCTGACCTCGATTGAGTAACCTCTGTGTTCCTGAGAAAATCCCGGAAACGCCGAAACCAAAAGCCAAAGTAGTATACCAACTCCCTTTTTAATTACAGCCATTGCATTAATTATTAGTCTTTTCAAAGATAATAAATGATTTATGTGAAAATTTGCAACAAAGATGTTTGAAAAAGCAAAAAAGTAGGCACAAATAACAATTCCGGAAAAGTATTTGGAATTATGCTAAACAAACATTATGTTTGTAATGCATAATAAATAGACAGATATGAAATTCGTTAATAGAACAGAAGAGACTAAAAGGCTCAAACAGGTGTTAAGTGCAGATAAATCTACATTTACAGTGGTCTATGGTCGCAGGCGTTTAGGTAAGTCAACATTGATTACCAGAGTTCTAAATGATAACGATGTCTATTATTTAGCAGATCAAACGGAAGCCTCTTTACAGCGAGAGGTGTTAGCAAAGATGATAGCTGTTATCATTCCGGGATTTGATAAGGTAATATACCCTTCGTGGAATGTTTTTTTTGACACGCTCAACGACCGCACTACACAAATGTTTACGCTATGCATAGATGAATTTCCATATCTTGTGAGAAGTAGCCCCGATTTATCATCGGTTCTTCAAAATAAATTAGATTCTAAAAAGCTGAAGTTTAATTTAGTTATTTGCGGCTCTTCCCAACAGTTGATGTATGGTTTGGTTTTAGATGCCTCATCTCCACTATATGGTCGTGCCGATGCTATATTAAAAATTGCTCCAATGAAAGTGCCTTACATTCAGGAAGCCCTCGGCGTATCTTCACTTGACGCAGTAGAGGAGTACGCAGTCTGGGGAGGAGTACCACGCTATTGGGAGCTGCGTGAGGGTTATGCCAATCTGCGGGAGGCAATTATAAGCAATATGCTATCAGTAAACGGAACTTTATACGAAGAGCCTGTAAAATTATTCAAAGATGATATTAATGATATTGTCAAGACGGCAACAATAATGTCATATGTTGGTGCCGGGGCAAATCGTATGTCTGAGATAGCAGGAAGAAGTGGCGAAGTTGTAACAAATCTTTCGAGACCACTTGCCAAATTAATATCATTAGGATACTTGACCAAAGAGATCCCATTTGGAGAAAACGAAAAGAATTCTAAAAAGAGCCTCTACAAGATAAGTGACCCATTTATGAATTTCTATTTCCAGTTTGTTATCCCAAACCGCTCATTTATTGAAATAGGGCGGATTGCTCCTATACTATCAAATCTCGACAGCCATTTTTCGGATTATGTGGGCGATTATTGGGAAAAACTATGCAGAGAGACTGTTTCAGGAAATGAGATTGACGGCGTTACTTACGGTATTGCACGTCGCTGGTGGGGCAATGTTTCAAGAGATGAACGTGTTGAATTAGATATAGTTGCCGAATCTTTGGATAAAAAATATCTACTTGTGGGCGAATGTAAATGGACTACCAAAGAGAATAGCGACCGCATTCTATCCGAGTTAATTGAAAAGGCAAATAAGCTGCCATTTGCCAGGAATCACACTTTAGTACCTAAACTTTTCCTCAAAAACAAACCTGTTGGAAACCTGGATAACGTATTGCTGCCAGATGATATTATGAAACTGTATATTGATTAATTGTCTGAAATAAAGGGGTTCCAACACCCCCAAATAATCGGACATAGTTTCATTCTACAAAATCATTTGTTTTCAAACGAGGGATAACTGATTACAAAGAGATAATTTTCAGTTTAATTTCATCGGTATTTTTTCAAATATGGCGCAAAAATGGCGCAAATTGTAAAAGAGAAAACCCTAACTGACTCATTATCAATTAGAGTTTATTTCTCTCCGTACCCGGAGCCGGACTACAAAATGCACTTTTTGTTACCCCTACAACACTATATATAGACAATGAAAATCAGGTAAATAATGATTTTTCAAGTCAATGACAAATGTAATAAAAAGTATTAAAATATCGAAAATGTTTCAGTAAATGTTTCAGTAAATTATTTTTTGCCTATCTTTATGATGGATATTAAAAAATTATGGCAACCACATTTACACTTGAACTGGGAAACAAACCCAACAGGTCCGGCAAGTATGCTGTTTATATTCGCATAACCCAGAATCGGAAGCTAAAAAGGTTGAAAACATCTATTGAAGTCAAGAGGCAATCAGATTTCAACCAGAAGGCAAAGCAGGACAACTGGATCAGGCAGTCAGAGCCAAACCATAAGAAATGGAATGAGGTTCTTACATCAGAGATTGAAAAGGCAAAGCAGGTTTACCGGGAACTAAAAACTGATGGTCTTGCTACTCCCGGAATGATTGCTTTAACAATCAAAGATGAAGGCAATACATCTTCCTTCCTTCAGTATGCGAGGGAGAGGACACAGCAGATTTACAAAGAGGGAGGAATCCGGAACTGGAAGAAGTACAACGGATTTTGCAACAAGCTACAAGATTTCCTGACAGACAACAATGGCAGACAGCAAGATCTGACCTTTGCAGAACTTTCCCCTTCTCTTTTATCGAAGTTTAAAGATTATCTGCATACCCTCCACAATGAGAGGGAGCCGGATAAAATGCTACATCCGAATACAATTGCATTAAACCTGAGAATCTTCAAGACAATCGTAAACAGGGCAATAGAGATTGACAGGCTGATCAAGCCTGAAAAGAACCCTTTTTTGTCATTCCGGTATCAAACAGTAAAAACCACTAAGGCGAAGCTGACAGATGCGGAAATTGAAGCAATAAAGCAACTTGAGTTGGAAGATGGGAGCAGGATATGGGACAGCAGGAACTTCTTTCTGTTTTCCTATTATTGTGCAGGAATAAGGGCAGGGGATTTTATTCAGCTACGATGGGCCAACATCACCCCTGAAGGAAGGCTGATCTATCAAATGGGGAAGAATCACAAAAAAAGAGATATGATACTGGTTCAACCGGCAAGGGATATTCTAAACCTGTACCGCAAGGCCGATTCCAATCCAACAGATTACATTTTTCCCCTTCTAAGCAATGATGAACCATTTGCAAAAGCTGTTACACAGGAACAGAAAGACACACTTTCACCAAGACTGAAACAGAAGCTGATGGAACAAGTTTCATCCAAAACAAGTATCATAAACAATGGCCTGAAGAAGATCCGGGAAATGGCAGGGATTGAAAAACCCTTGACCTTTCACATCAGCAGACATTCATTTTCCAACAAGGCCAAGAATATGGGAATAGCAGATGGGAAGATCAAAAACATACTGGCACATTCGAGCCTGAAGGTTACAGAGAATTATATGGGGGATTTCGACACTTCGGAAACAGATAAGGTGCTGACATCAATGTTTGAGAAGGAGAATCCCCAACTGGAGCAAATTAAAGCATTTTTGAAGGGTTTGACACCAGAGCAAAGAAGATCATTACTGGAGTGAATAAAATGGGTTTTTGGGACTATTTTGGCATAAAAAAGGAAAGCAGTAATACATTGCAATAATTTATTTCTGGAGTTTCCGTAGTCCATAAAAAAGAGAAAATAATCATTAATTGAAACAGAATGGGAAAGCTAACTAAAAAAGAATCAACTACACTCACTCCAAAAAATGAAACTTTGGAGGCTAAATTTAAAAGGCAAAACAAACTTGAAGAGAAAGTAAAGGACAGACTAAAAGCAGTATTTGATAAATACGGATATATTGATGAAGAAGTAAGGAAAAGAGTGTTGGGGATAATGGTAATGGATTATGCTATGGGGATGGTAATGTATGGGGATGACAACTTCGCTATGAATGACAATCTTGAGGTAGCTAAACTAATAAGAATTTTTAGACAATGTGATGAAGTTGTTATTACTGGAGTTATTGAACACCCCCAAAATGCCAAAGAGAGAAAAGGACAGACAACTAAAACAAAAGTTTGTAGTAAATATACTTTTTTTATGTTAGAATGTTTTTTAAACACTTTGCTTGAATATCAACAAGATGGGTTTTATCAGTATGAATTCAACTGGGAATTTAAAAATGATCTTGCTGATCAATATAACCCAATGATACCAATGAATTTCACAGAGCCATTTACTAAAAGTGAACTGGAAAAAATTATTCAATATGAAATTGATAAAAATATAGGACACACAAAAGATAAAAGAACTCGAAAACAAAAAATTGGGCAAAGGTTATCATTTATAGAGATGATAATGCAAGAACAAGGACTCTTTTCAACTCATTCGCAGGGGAAGACAAGAGAATATGCTTTTTTATTTGATTGTTATGTGGCGAATGAAAGAATTCCCATTCCGGAAATAGAAATGAATAACAGTGAAAAATATTCATACATTAAAGATTGCATTACAACTTACAAAAACTATATTAAAAGGTTAAAAGACAGATAATCAATTGGGGAAAGACCTTGTGAAAATTCACGAATTTTATCAATAGAATTTCTTAAAATACACATATACAGCACATTACATTTGTATTAGGATTTTTAACAAAACAACTTAAATCTTAATACATATGAATGAAGTAAATCAAAGTACTGGCCTACAAATGGCAGTCATTCCCCAGTCAGTCTTATCTGAACTGACAGAAAGTATCGGGGAGATCAAAGAACTATTATCGAACAAGACAGCAGAGGAACTTAATTCGCAATGGATTGAGTCCGGCAAAGCCAGGCAAATGCTTGGAGTATCACAAAAGACTTGGCAGACATACCGGGACAAGAGAATCATTCCCTTCTCCCAGTTTGGAAGGAAGATCTATGTAAAGAGGGCAGATCTGGAGGCCTTTATGGATAAGCATTACATAACATCAAGAAGCTAAGGAGGGATATTATCATGATGGCAAGACAGTTTATTGAGGCAGTCAAACAGGATGCTGTTTATAACTTGAAGGAAGGAACCCAGTCAAGTTATTATCATACATCGGGTGCAAGAATTCTTCCCAAGAGATTATCCATAAGCCGGGAAAGTGAAATGACAAAGGTTGCAAAAGCAGGAAGGAACCTTCTTCATCCTGTAATCGGGCAACTGATAGGAAGATTCACAAGAGAGGAAACATCCCCATTGAAAAGATATAAACCATTTTTTTGCAGAACCCAGATCTGGCAAGTCCCGGAATATCCTTTGTTCATCGGATATGGTTCAATCGGGATAAGCAACAATGAGGGGAAGATCAACAGGGCATCAGATACAGGGGACTTGGTTGTTCTCACAGCATCGGACAGGGACTGGAGGACACTCCGGATTTACTATTTCCCTGCAATGATTCACCAACTGGATGCAGTAATGCAATACTTATCGGAAGGCTGATATATAAAAAAGGGGGTGCTGACCTAACCATAGAAATGCACCCCTTTGGATATTAAAATGATGATTGACTTTATATCGGCAACCAAACATCTTCGGGGTGAAGATAGCATTTTTTTGGGACACTTGCAATTGGAGGCTTCATATAGCACCGGTTGGAATAAATACTTTCTGAATGGCTGTAAATATTTTGAGATATGGAACAATGAGGCAAGGGGATTATTGCAGATAAAAGGAAGTCTTCCATACTTCTGGCAGGGACACAATTTTAATTTTGACAACAGAAAACTTGTGGAGGCAATATCTTATATCGGGAAATTAATTCAGGTTGATTTATTTGATTCTATTGTAGATATTTTTGAGTATGGAAAAATAATACAGATTGGGCAAAAGCCGGAAAGTTATATCCTGAATCATCGTGAAAGAACAGATCAGAGGCTTCTGATGAATGATAATGCAAGAAGAAGAGGAAACTTAAGAATCTGGGAGAATGCCGAAGTAAGGCTGAAAATGTATGATGCAGGAAGAAACATTTTACACAAGCAGGGAGTGAAAATGAAAGACATAATCCAAGAATCCGGATGGAATCCTGAAGGTTATTACCTGAAGTTTGAAGCACACTATAAAAAACCACATCAGACATTTAATCGTGGAGTAGGTTTTACAATTGCTGACTTGGTAAATCCTGACTGGCAAAGGAGATTCAATGTTGATCTATACACACAATACAAAAAATTAATACCATTGGGAATGATTGAGCAACCGAATAACAAGAAAGATTTAAGCACACAAGACCTTCTGATGATTGCTTTAGCAGAGGGAGCAACACAGGGAGGCAGTACACTAACAGAAGTTAAAAAAATGCTGTATGACAGGATTAATGCAATCCCGGATGAAATCCTATCACCAATAGACAAGAAGGCCCGAAAAAGGCAGATTTTGGCCTTAATCAGGAAGATCCACACATCACCCCAAAGCAAATGGGATTTATCTGACAAATTGAAAGAGGCTTTGTCGCTGAGGGAGCAGGAAAATACCTGAACCCTCTTTATTGTTGTCAAAAAGGATAAGAATTTATATCCTTACATTTAAATAGCAAGATCAGGATTGAATCAAAAACAGACAGTCTTCCGTTGATATGTAAATAACATTCTTTTTCATATTTCTGATATTGTCTAATTACGTAGACCACTACATAATAATATATCATTTATTTAAGGTAAAACAATCTGGTCTGCTTGTTAAAACTGAATTAAAATATTAGAAATCAAAAAACATTTTATATATTTAACTCAAATATAATATTCTTTTATTTTTTTATGGAAAAGGAAAACAAAAGTATTTTATTTGGAATCATTGCTTTGGTATGCGCAGTTTTATCAATAATTCTTCCACCCTTTTTTATCACAATTCCAATAATTTTAGGTTTCTTGTTTGCAATAATTGGGCTTTTTAAAGATAGTAAGAAATGGGCTTCAGTTATCGCAATTGTAATACTCGTTTTTTTCGGTTTTATCAGCATAAAAGGACAATTTGACACTGAGATTTCAAAATCTAAGTCTTATACTGTTAGGTATGAGGTTGAAGGAAAAGATTTTGATGTTAGCTATAATAATGAATCTGGTGGTATGAACAATGAAAAAGGAAGGGGCTATTGGTCTAAAACCTTAATTTTAAAAGGGGATGTTCACGCATATGTCACAGCACAAAATAATACAGGTTCCACAAAGGTTAGTGTTTCAATTTACATTGATGGTGTATTAAAAGAATTTGCCACTTCGGAAGGAGAATATTCTATTGCAAATGTAGGTTGTTTCCCATACCAGAAATAATATAACTAATTCAAAAATTGTCTTAGGAGCAAATCCTAATAAATTATAATTCGGATTATTATTAACTTGATATTTACAGGAGGGGGAAGGGAAGAAGAAAGATTTTTACACATTCGTGAAGTAATTACTTTTAATTTGGGAAAATTCACCACAAAAAGAAAGTATAATCGCAACGAAAAAAATGCTGTTTTTTGAGCAAAAATTGAAAATGTTTCAGTACTGTTTCAGTAGAAAAAGAAGAAGGCCTTGTAATAGTCTAAATTACAAAGCCTTCTTTGTTTGTGTTTGTACCCGGAGCCGGGGTCGAACCGGCACAGCCTTGCGGCCACTGGTGTTTGAGACCAGCGCGTCTACCGATTCCGCCATCCGGGCTTAATTATATTTCGGCAACAGTGCTGTAAACAGGGAAACAAAGGTAAGGAAAAAATTTGTTCAGCCAAATAGGAGTTATCTGGAAGGTTTATTTGTTGCTAAAAAAATAAATCCATACATTTGCAAAGCTCAACAGAAAGGGAACCTCGTGAAATTCGAGGACAGTACCCGCTGCTGTAATGCTTACCCTGCAAGGGGTTATCTTTCGCAAGCCACTGCCATTTGGTGGGAAGGCAAGAGATTTAAAAGCTAAGTCAGAAAACCTGCTGAGGGGCGAAATTTATTAATCGAACTTTCGGGAGATAGAGAGCGATGCAAACCAGATTTGTCCGTTTATCACTTTTTTTTATTCTTTTTAGTAGCATATGTTCTGTTGCTGAGGCTGAATGTAGATTTATTACTAATGACACGATTAAAAAAAGACGTTTAGATTCAATTAAGATTGTCAGCCAAAAAACATCTGGCTTTTCTTCCAATTCTCGCTTTTCGGTAGGGACGAATTTTATAAAATTCGATGACGGGACACTTGCCCCTGTTAGGGCGAATTCTCTTTCTGACTTTATTCAAAAGGAGAACGCCTCCTATATTAAGGAGTTTGGAAGGGGTATGAATGCTTATATTTCCATTCGAGGGTCATCTTCATCTCACACGACTGTTGACTGGAACGGGATGAATCTTGCTATGCCTACTTTGGGCCAGACTGACTTTTCACATATCCCACTTTATCTGTTTGATGTTGTAGAGCTGCACATTGGTGGTAATTCTGCGATTTATGGTGCGGGAGCTATTGGAGGCACTGTTCAATTAAAAACATCTCCAAAGTGGGAAAAGGGAGTACATGGAGATATTCTTGTCTCTCAAGGTAGCTTTAATTCATTGTTTACTGGAGGTACTTTAAGATATTCAAACTCAAGTTTTGAAACTCGAACATCCTTACTCTATTCTTTTGCGGAGAATAATTATGAATTTATTAACAATACGAAGTTAGGGAAGCCAAAGGAGCGTCTAAACAACTCTTCGTCCAAAAACGCAGGTCTGTTACAAGAAATTTTCAGGAAATTTAGAGACTCATCCATGTTATCGGCAACATTGCTCTACCTCGATTTTGACAGGGACATACAACCATCAGTGTCTTTGAATGATCGTCCAGATACTTACAGATCGATATATGACAATAATTTGAAGATGAGCCTCGGATATTCTGGCGCAAAGGGAATAGTAACTTACGCCGCTCATCTTTCCTATTCGTTTGATAAACAGCTCTATGAAGATGACAGAATAGCTGCAGGTCGCTTTTCGTTCTCAACAGATATAGAAAGTAAATTTGGTGATATGGTAGTAAAAGGTGGATTTTTTGCAGAACGCACCACACCTCAGGTTGACTCATATGCCGATTCTGTCAAAGAGAACAGGTTAAATATATATTTACTTGGCAGTTATAATTTTAATAACAGATTAATGCTTGCCGGAGGGGTGAGATTTGCCTGTGCTACAGATGTCTCCGTACCCTTAATGCCGTCGCTCGATGTGAGATATAATGTATTGAATAATAACAGCCATTCTTTAGCAATTAGATGCGCTTTGTCAGGGAATAGCAAGATTCCTACCTTGAATGACCGATATTGGGGAGGAGAGCATCTCTATCTTAAAAGTGAAAGTTCCATAACTCTTGAAGGAGGTTTCAATTACAACTGGTTTTCATCTGTCTGGAGTTTGGATATGTTTGGGACTCTATACAAAAGCAAAGTGAACGACTGGATCAGATGGCTCCCGGCAGGAACAGTCTGGCGTCCTCAGAATATACCCCTTGTTGTGACAAGGGGTGGAGAGGCCGGCCTTAAAATTGGCAGATCATTTTCAACAATTAAGACTTTTTTTAATTTTTCTCTTGCCTATACGAATATTAAAATGGTTGAAGGATTGTGGGATGAAGATCCGGCAATAGGAGAGCAACTTGCTTATCAGCCAAAATTGTCTTGGAGAAGCGGGCTGAGAGTAGTCAAAGATAATTGGGAAATATATTCAAACGTCAGTTATACAGGCAAAAGGACCACTGTGGATCTTTATGACATACTTCCTTCTTATACACTGTTAGATATAGGAACGTCCTGCAATTTAAGACTTTTCGGGTGTAATTTTGTTTTGAATGGCATTATCAAGAACATTACGAATGAGATGTATCAGAATGTTAAATTCTATGCAATGCCGGGGAGAAATTATCAATTGTCACTACAGTATAAATTTTAAAATATAGTTATGAAAAAAAAATGTATTAAATGGTTATTTGCTGCTTTAGCAGTTATTTTTCTAAATGTGTCATGTTCAAAGGATGACAATCCTGAATTGATTGGTAACAAAGGTAAGGTACTCGTTCTAAATCAGGGTAATTATACAGAGCAGTCTGCAAGTATATCTCTTTATGATGAAACCACTAATCAGATTACAAATCGTCTTTATGAATCAGCCAACGGGGTTTCGATAGGAGCAACTCTTAACAGTGGCTATATAACACCCTATGGAGATGCTGCGCTTATATGTAACTATCCGGACAAGATTTTGTTTATAAATCCCGAAACAGGTGTAGATAAAGGCTACAGTATTACTGAGGGACTTGTGTCTCCTCGTAACATGGTAATGTCTGACAACTATATTTATGTGACAAACTGGGGGTCTGATCATATAGTTCTTCCATCAGGTTCATGGGAGTTTGACAAATCATATATATCTATTTATTCTTTTTCAACATTAGCATTCCAGGGCAACATAGATGTCGGTTCAGATGCCGAGGGGATAATATTATATGACGGAAGACTTTATGTGGCAGTAAAACAGGGACTTAAGATTTTTGACATCGTTGGAAACAGTCTCAGACTGGCGGCAACACTCAAGCCAACAACTTTTGTAAATGGTGCAAGACATGTTGTTGTAGATGGCATGAATAAAATTTGGGTCTCTTTTCCTGGAGACGGTCTCATGAGAATCAACCCTTCGTCACTTGAGATAATGTCAACTCTCGATGTTCCTGTAGATGCCATGGATGGATACATAGCCATTGATAAGAACGGGGATTATATTTATACATATTGTACAACTTTCGATTCCAACTACTCTCCTGTAGAGGCCAATATTTATAAGGTAAGTGTAAAAAGCAACAGTTACAGCAAATTATTTACAGGCACTTATTTTTACGGGGTTGGGGTTAGTCCTGTAACAGGCAATATTTTCACTTCAGAAGTAAGTTTTACTTCAAATTCAGTTTTAAAGGTAGTGGCACCTTCTGATGGTTCGATCAGAAACTCAGCAACTGCCGGCATTGGAACTTGTCGCTACCTTTTCTTTTAAAAAAGTTTAAAGAGTAACTTTATTCAGGGAGGTGATATGTGATGGTCTTAACAATGTCAGGGTGTATGCTGTTTGCTACAGGGCATGTTTTGACAGATGTTTCGATAAATCGCATTTCCCTCTCTGTATAATCTTTCTTTGGGAGATAGATATCAAGTTTCAGTTCTCCAACTCTTCTCGGATTAGCAGCCATTATTTTCTCTGTTTCAATGTACATCCCATCTATTGAAAAACCATGAGCCTGTGCTGAGATTGCCATAATTGTCATCATACATGAGGCAAGAGAGGCAGCAAACATATCAGTAGGCGAAAACATAGTTCCCTTGCCATTATTGTCTTCAGGAGCTTCAGTAATAATTTTGCTCCCAGATTTCAGATGAATAACCTCTGTTTGGAGGTTACCAATGTAGGTTGTCTTAAATTTGGTCATATCTTATCGTTTAAAAAAATTATTTTACAACTTCTCCTTTAAGAGTGGCAGAGGTGCAGGATGTTATCCGGACATTGACAAAATCTCCTGTTTTATGTCCGTCTGCAGGGAATACGCACATTTTATTCTGTTGGTTTCTGCCACACAGTTCTGATTTGGACTTTTTTGAAGTTCCTTCGACTAAAACTTCGAATACCTTGCCTAAGTCTTTCTGATTGCTTGCGAGTGACAATTCATTTTGAAGTTTTATTATCTCATTCAGTCTCCTGTTTTTTACATTGGAAGGAACATCATCTTTATAACGCCTGGCTGCCTTAGTGTTTGGTCTTTCGGAGTATTGAAACATAAAAGCGGTATAAAATTCCACATCTCTCATTAATGACATGGTATGCTCATGATCTTCCTCGCTTTCGCCACAGAAGCCGGCAATAATATCGGTGCTGATGGAGCAGTCTGGTATTATCTTGTGGATCATCGCTACTCTCTCAAGATATTCATTTCTGGTATACTTCCTATTCATCCTTGAAAGAACAGAGTCGCTCCCGGACTGGACAGGGAGGTGAATGTGCTTACAAATATTATCGTACATAGCCATGGTGTATAAGACAGAATTACTCATATCCTTGGGATGTGAAGTAGAAAAGCGTACTCTTAATTTTGGGCTTATTAGAGCGACTTTTTCGAGAAGTTGTGCAAAATTGGTGGTTTTTAAAGGATTATCTTTGTCAACCCATTGGTATGAATCGACATTCTGCCCAAGAAGAGTTACCTCCTTATATCCATTTTCGTATAGTTCGGTGGCCTCACGGACAATACTCTCAGGATCCCTGCTTCTCTCTCCTCCTCTCACGTAGGGGACTACACAATAGGTACACATATTGTTACATCCTCTCATTATTGAGATAAATGCACTTACACCATTTGGGTCCATTCTCACAGGAGTTATGTCTGCATAGGTCTCTTCTTGAGACAGGATTGTATTTATCTGCTTGTTGCCTTCTCTTATCTGGACAAGCAGTTTGGGGAGATCCCGATATGAATCAGGCCCTGCCACCAGATCAACCGCAGGATGATTTAGCAACTCCTCTTTCAGTCTTTCTGCCATACATCCCAATATCCCGATAGTCAGGCTTGATTTTTTTTTCTTCATTGTTTTGAAGTGTTCAAGTCTTCCCCAGATTCTTTGTTCGGCGTTATCCCTTATTGAGCAAGTGTTTACGAGGATAAGATCTGCATCTTCAATCTTATTGCAAAGGGCATAGCCGGCTTCCTGAAGTATTGAAAGAACAACTTCGCTGTCGTTAACATTCATCTGACAGCCATATGTCTCGATGAAAAGCTGAGGCAAACTACTATTAAATAGTGGTCTTACGGAATGATATTTGTTGGGCATATTTGCATTTTGTACTGCAAATATAGCCTTTTTTATACCTTTGCAGATAATCTGAAATGAGATGAAGAAATTTCTGACAGTTGTATTGATAGTTATTTTGGCAGCCAATGGATGTACAAATTACAGGAATGTGGATATCAAATCCGTACAATTAAGTAGCTTCAAATTTGTCAGCACTTCTAAGGCAAATATTGAACTCAGTTATATAATCAGCAATCCGACTTCTTCTACAATTATATTCTCTTCGGGCAATGGGATTATTACTCGGAAAGGAGTTGATTTTGCACAACTTGAAGTTGTCAGGCCAGATACACTTCTCCCAAGAAGTGTTAAAAGTGGTAAAATTGAAATAAATGCGCTTCTGGTTGATCCTCTACCTTTGCTGTCGATGGGATTAAACATTGAAAAATGGAGAGTCGAGGATTTTAAATTATCGACAAAATTAGTTTTCAAGAATGCAAGAGGAGGTAAAAAAATACTCAGATATAAGGACATACCCCTTAAAAACCTGATTAATAGATTATAAATTATGAAGAGAATTACAGTAACTCTTTTTGTAATTGTTTCAGCAGTACTAATTTCCTATTCTCAGGAAATTGTCAAGGGACAAGATACCGTTTTTGTGCATAAAGGCTCCTTGCTGCTCGATTCCACCTTGCTAAACAGAAATATTTTTGCATTATTAAAAGAACCCGGACCTTCGGGGAACCTTGTGACTATAGAGCAATCCCAGAGTATAGAATCGCTTTTGTTAACATATATTTCCAATTCTTCAGAAAGGAAAATATATGGTTATAGAGTCAGAATATATTTCGACAACAAGCAGGATGCAAGAAGTCGTTCAGAAGCAATTGTAACTCAGTTTACCTCTCAATTTCCCGATATAAGAGCCTATGCTTCATATGAAAAACCTTTTTTCAAGGTTACTGTTGGTGACTTTAGGACGAAATCAGAAGCCATGCAACTTTTGAAGAGGATAGAGGGGATGTATCGTTCTGTTTTTCTGGTAAAAGAAGTAATTAATTATCCTCCGGTTCAGTACTGCTATCTTTAGATCCAGTACTGCTTTTCCTACCTTTTTTATTCTTTGGAGTTAAAGGTTTTTCTGTAATGTTCCTTACTATTTTTCTAACATTATTACTCTTTTGAACATTCTTCTTTTTTTCAGCATCTTGTTGTCCTTCGTTCTTTATCGTAGATATGATTGGTTTTGTGACATTCCACCATGTCGACTTAAGTTTGTTCGCAATTTGAAGTATTGGTGAAACATGTCTTTCAATCTTTTCAGGATATATTTGGTTTATATTTATAAGTATGCCAGTTTCCTCAACTCCTCCAAAGCTTTCATTAATAGATGTTCCAAAGACTTTCATAGTTGGACTCAGGTTCATATAGGAGTTAATGAGGGGAGGTATATTTTCTCCCAGTAACCTTATTTCCTTTGAAAGGACCCTATAAGATTCCTTGTAGTCTTTAGGGTTAAAAAGTTCTTTGTAATAGGGGTTTTCAGAGTCAAACTCAAGGGGTTTGTATGGTTTTACGAGGCCTTCGTTATCAGGAAAAAATGTGTTTAAGAAAGTTAGGAGTATATTTCTTGCACGCTGATTATAAGTGGTATACATTGTTACCTTTCCAAAGAAGTACTTGATTTTAGGATATTTTACTAAAAGTGCTCCCAATCCGTCCCACAAATTGTCAAGAGAATATAGACCTTTGTGTCTAATATTTGTACCTTGATAATTTGGCTGAATAAATGATCTCCCAAGTTCTATGGTGAAAGGAAGATAATCCTTTTTGAATTGGTCTGAAAATTCGAAAAGTTCATGTGTGGCCATTTTTTCAATATCCAATCCTGCACAATGAATGTATCTGTAGCCACCAATAATTTCCTGATCTTTAGGATCCCATACAATTAGTTGTTTATAAGGTGTAAAAGAATTGGTGTCGAAACTGTCAATATCTACTGACAGGCCTGTTCCTCCGCCGGATAGTCTGAAAGCAATCTCTCTGAGGCGGCCTATTTCATTCATAGTATGTGGTGAATCATGTGCTGTCACTTCATAAAGTCTGTTGTCTCCTTTTCTGGTATGACGAATAAACTTGTCACTTGTAAGCTCATCAATTATGAGTTTTCTATCAACAGGAGGTATTACTGGTTCCATTTTAAAGGCTTTAGAGAGTAAACTGTTTTTCTTATCTTTGCTGTCCATTCAGCAGGTGTTCCATTATGAGCAAGTTCTTCGCAATGAATTGGATCGCCTATATAAATATTGAATTTACCACCGCGTTGCTTAAACATTTCACGAGGAAGCAATATGAGTTCGTAATTAAATTTAATACCAAGTTTTTTTCTAATATTAGCAAACCTGTAGAAAAAGTTTGAATTTTTACCGTCAAAATAGATAGGGATAATATCTCTTTTATATTTAATAGCCTGGTTAACAAAGCTTTTTTTCCATTCTAGGTCTATTATTCTGCCATTGATTAATCTTGAACACAATCCTGCGGGGAATGTTATTATTTGATTATCAGAGGCATATTCCTGATGTATTTTTTCTGCAATTTCTACACTTTGCTTACCGAACTTATTGACCGGCAAAAAAATTGGTTTTAATGGCTCTACTGCAGAAAGTAAATCGTTTACCACAAAACGTATTTTATTATCAAAATAGTTACCGAAAATATCCATTAGTATTATTCCGTCAAATCCTCCAAGAGGATGGTTGGAGACAATAATATAGCGCCCTTTATTAGCTATTTTATCTATTCCCGAAACACTGTATGTCGCATTTAACTCCCTAAGTGTGGCAGTTGCAAAAGGAACGCCTTTAAGATTACCATACTTGTCAAGAATATTATTAATTTCATCTTGACAGATTAGTCTCTCTACCCAGTCAATTATAAATCCGGGTATATATCTCAGAAGATCAGGATTTTTGAATTTTATTACTGATCTTACATCTACCCGCAAGTTGGTATTATCTGTGCTCATAGAATAGCGCTGTATCAGGATGCGAAGTTAAAGAAAAATCATATCTTTGCATAAACGCTCCAAGAATATGTTAAAACAAGGTTTACAGCAGAAATTAGTACAGAAACTTTCTCCATTACAGATACAGACAATTAAACTGCTGGAGCTTCCCACCCTTGAACTTGAACAGAGGATTAAAAAGGAACTTGAAGAGAATCCTGTTCTTGACGAGGCTGTGGATAGTGATGATACAGAAGAAGCAAGTTCCGAAAACATCTCCTTAAGCGAATACAGCACAGACGAGCAGATACCATCTTATAAACTCTATGCCAATAATCAGGGTAAAGACCTTAAGCCACAATACAATGTTTTCTCGGTTAAAGAAAGCTTTCATCAGAATCTTATATCTCAATTGGGATACAGTCAGATGGACCATAGAGAAAGGAATATTGCACGTTTTATTATCGGTAGCCTGGATGATGACGGCTATTTACGCAGAGATCTTGATTCATTGGTCGATGATATTTCTTTCAGGCTCGGGATAACAACCAATGAAAGGGAACTGGAGCAGATTTTGTCCAAGATTCAGGAATTTGAGCCTGTTGGTGTTGGTGCAAGAAATTTGCAAGAGTGTCTTCTTTTGCAGTTAAGAGCTAAAAATAAAACTCCGGAGAAACAATTGGCTGAAAAAATAATTTCAGACCATTTTAACGAGTTTACAAAAAAGCACTATCAGAAGATCATTGCCAAACTTTCAATAACTGAAGAACAGTTAAAATCTGCAATAGATGAAATATTGAAGTTAAATCCAAAGCCCGGAGGTCAGATTGATGATTCATACAATGAGCAGTCTCAACAAGTAGTGCCTGATTTCGTACTTGAGCTGAAAGACGGAGAGTTGGTTATGACGATGCCGAGATTTTCAGTGCCAGAGTTGAAAGTTAACAAGCGGTATGCTGACTTGTTACTTGCTTCGACCAAGTCCGGCAGTAAGTCCGGCAAGGAAGCAGCCACATTTGTCAAGCAAAAGTTGGATTCGGCTAAATGGTTTATCGAGGCTATAAAGCAGAGGCATAATACTCTGCAAAATACCATGAATGCCATTATTGAATTTCAGCACGACTATTTTATAGATGGAGATGAGACCAAGCTTAGGCCCATGGTTCTCAAAAATATTGCAGAGAAGACTAACCTTGACATTTCGACTATTTCGAGAGTCGTGAACTGTAAGTATATTCAAACTCACTTTGGAATTTTTCCGTTAAAATATTTCTTTTCTGAGGGACTTGTTACAGAGAGTGGAGAGGAGGTGTCAACCAAAGAGATTAAGAACATTCTCATGGAGAGTATAAAACAGGAAGATAAAAAACATCCTCTAACCGATGAGGAGCTTGTAACTGTACTCTCAAAAAAAGGCTATAAAGTTGCGCGGAGAACAGTAGCAAAATACAGAGAACAGCTTAATATTCCTATTGCAAGACTCAGAAAGGAGCTTTAAATACTGTCATTTAATGAACAAAAATCTGTTTTTAACAACCTTTTTCGCACTCATAATTTCTTCATGTCAGATGAAAGATAAAGTTGACCTTATACTTTATAATGCTGAAGTATATACTGTTGATTCAATGTTCTCAAAATGTAATGCTGTTTCAGTTAAAAATGGGCTGATTGTGGCTACTGGAAGCGACGATGAGATTCTTAACAGTTACAGAGCCGATAAATATATAGATCTTAAGGGTAAGTATCTGTACCCTGGATTTAATGATGCTCATTGTCACTTTATAAGTCTTGGAGAGGGGATGTTGAAATGTGATTTAAGAGGAGCCACATCCTTTGATGAAATTGTTGAGAGGCTTAGAAATTTCAGGACAAATAATCTTACGTCCTTTATCATTGGTGAAGGCTGGGATCAAAATCTATGGCATAGTAAGTCATTTCCTTCAAATGAAAAGCTAGACATATTTTTTCCTGATATTCCCGTGGTTCTTACAAGGATAGATTTTCATGCAGTTATAGCAAACAGTGCTGCAATAAAAATGGCCGGTTTAATACCCGGAGACCCTTCAATACCACAGAGAGAGGCATTAATCAGAAATGGAAAGTTTACGGGGCTGTTTCTGGAGAATACGGCAGATAGAATAAAAAACGCTCTTCCAAAACTTAGCGGCAGTGTGTTGGAGAATGTCATACTGGCTGCAGAAGGAGAATGTTTTAAGAATGGTCTTACTTCTGTTTCTGATGCCGAGGAGGAGCTTTCAAGAATACTTGTGATGGACTCGCTTTATTCTCTTTCCAAACTAAGAATTAGATCTGATGTATGGCTTACAGCTAATGATGAAAATCTTAATTATTTCAAGAAACCATACCAAAAAGAGCGATTCAGGGTAGGTACTTTGAAGCTGTATGTGGATGGAGCTCTCGGTTCAAGGGGAGCATTATTGAAATCACCATATTCGGATGATTCAAGTACCTCAGGAATAAGAGTCACTAGTGAGGAAAATCTTAAAGAATATTGTAAATGGGCTTTTGAAAGAGGATTTCAAGTTGCCACACATTGTATCGGAGATCTTGCTAATCAGGAAGCTCTTGGAATTTATGGGTCTATATTGAAGGGAGAGAACGACAGAAGATGGAGAATTGAACATGCTCAGGTTGTTGATCCTGAAGATATTGGTCTTTTTAGAAAATATTCAGTTATTCCATCTGTACAACCAACTCATGCAACATCAGATATGTTGTGGGCAGTTGACAGATTGGGTGAAAGAATAAAATATGCATATGCATATAAGTCACTTCTCAGTCAGCTTGGCTGGTTGCCCTCTGGAACAGATTTTCCAATAGAAAAGGTTAACCCTATAGCTACTTTTTTTTCCGCTGTCTATAGACAAAATGCAGATTTTAAGCCTGATGAAGGCTTCCAGATGGAAAACGCCCTGAGTAAAGAAGAGGCCATTAGATCTATGACAATCTGGCCGGCAAAAGCTACTTTTGAAGAGAGAGTGAAAGGCAGCATCGAAAAAGGGAAATACGCAGATTTTGTCCTGCTTGACAGGGATCTCATGACAGTTATCAAAAAAGAAGTACTTTCCACAAAGGTGATTATGACAATTATAGGAGGTGAAGTGGTTTACAGTTTACTTCCGTAAGCAAGGTCTCCTGCATCTCCTAATCCGGGCACTATATAAGATTTAACTGTAAGTTCTTCATCTACTGCTGCTACCCAAAGTGTAGTCTCTTTATGAGGAAGATGCTTGGATAGGTATTCAATACCATATACACTTGCTATGGGGCAGACAATATGACTGTGCTTTGGTTTGGAAATATCGCAAAGTCTGTTATATGCAAGTACTACTGACGAACCGGTGGCAAGCATTGTATCTGTAAGAATAAGTACTTTCCCTTCGACAGAAGGAGTACTTGCGTATTCTATCTGAATAGTAAATTTATTGTCTTTTCCGTATTTTCTGTAAGCTGCAACAAATGCATTCTGTGAAGCATCAAAAAAAGAGAGCAAGCCATTATGAAGAGGTAGGCCTGCTCTTATTATGCTTGCAAGTATAAGTGAATCGGAAAGAGTGTTGCAAGCAGCAACCCCTAAAGGTGTCTGTATACTTTTTGTAGTATATTCCAATTCTTTGCTTATTTCGTAAGCAAAGATTTCTCCAATTCTTTCTAAATTTCTTCTGAACCTGAGACTGTCTTTTTGTATGGTTCGATCTCTAATTTCAGCTATGAAGTTGTTAAGAATTGAATTCTGTTCTCCTATATTAACGATTCTCATGTATTTTTCAATTTGGCCAAAGGTATAAAATAATCAGATTATTCCGTTATCAGCAAAACTGAAATATTCATCTCCTGCAATAATCAGATGATCCAGAAGTGCAATATCAAATAACGCAGCTGCCTCTTTCAAGATTTTGGTCTGCATCTTGTCGTGTTCGCCGGGTTGTAGGTTACCTGAAGGGTGGTTGTGTACAAGAATCAGTGAACTGGCAAGTTTTTCAAGAGCACTTTTAATAACAATTTTAACATCAACTACAGTTGCAGAGATTCCTCCGATGCTGATTCTTTCTTTGGATATCAATCGGTTTGCTCTATTAAGATATAATACCCAGCACTCTTCATGTGGAAGGTCTTTTAAAATAGGGCTGATAATACCAGCAGCACTTGAGGAGGATTGAATCTGTATAATAGGTTTATTTTCTGTAATGGAATAACGTTTGGCTATCTCAAAGAGGGCAGCTATTGTAACTGCTTTGGCTGGCCCAATACCGCATCTTTTTGTCAAATTGTCGATATTCAGTTTTGACAATTCTCTCAGACTGTTGTTGCATGCTACAAGGAGCTCTCTTGCCAGGTCAACAGCTGTAGCGTTTCTTGTTCCACTTCCTAATATTATGGCTATCAATTCACTGTCGTCAAGAGCTGTTGCGCTTTTAGCCATCAATTTTTCTCTTGGTCTTTCATCTTCCTGCCACTCTTTGATCGATAATCTCCTATTCATAATAAAGAAATAAAAAAGCTCTCCAAATTTTGGAAAGCTTTTTTAAATTCATATGCATGAATGTAAAAACTATGAAAGTTTGTTTACATGTGCAGCAATACCGCTTTTTAAATTTGCAGCTTTGTTGGCGTGAATAATGTTAACTTTAGCCAATTTATCGAGCATTGAATAAATCTTTGGCAGCATTGCCTCCGCTGCTGCTTTGTCGGTAGTATTACGTAATGCCTTTAAAGCATTGCGAGTTGTTCTAGCATAATACTTGTTATGCTCTCTACGCTTTTCGCTTTGGCGAGCGCGTTTTTTTGCTGATGCATGATTTGCCATTTCTTTTCTATTATATTTTTTGTAGTCGGTAGGGGAATCGAACCCCTATTGCAAGAATGAAAATCTTGAGTCCTAACCTTTAGACGAACCGACCATGCACACCCTCCCAAGATTGGGAGTGCAAAGGTAAAAATTATCTACTTAGTTCCAAAAAATATTAGAAGAATTCAAAGGAGTAGATTATGGATTCAACCTGACGTAGATAATTCCTTTTATCATATCTTGGCGCATATACAAACGCCTCAAGGATAATCAGATTCTTCTTTTCCTTGTCAAGAAAAATATGGTCAACGAAAGGCCCTCCCATGAAATCATTCTGCACTTCCCACAGGCTTTTGAGTTCTGCAAATGTTCTTTTATTGTATTTTACCCATCTGAACCCAGGCTCTATTGTCATATTAGTGGTCATGTAGGTGTTTTCTAACGGCCCAGGAACATTACGTGCTAATACCTCGTTTCTTATTTCCAATATTCTTGAAGGCGTAAAATCCGAACTGTCCCTGAAAGGATACCTGTATATAAAAACGCCCTGGATTGTATAGGTTGTTTCGTAAGAGATCCATATGAAATCATCAGTTCTTTTCTTAAGTGTATAGCCTTTTGGAAAATATGGAGATCCCCCAAAAGTAGCAGTAACCACATCTCTCAATCCTCTTTCTTCATACTTTTTAGCATTGGCAATGTTTCTGTTCCTTTCTGCTTGCAAAAAAACATTTATGAGTTTATCACTCTCCCTGTTTATAAGATCTACAGCATCCTTTGCATTTGCAGTTGAAATTGTTACAACTGTTTGTGGGGCTGCCCAAACATTCTCCTGATAAGCAATTGTGGGCTCCTTAACATTAACCCCAGTGTGAATAATAATTATGTTCCTGTGGATTTGAAAGATATTGGAAAAAGCATTTTCAGGAATATTTATGAGGGTGAAAAGAGGTTCCCTCTGGGGAAGATAGGGGTGTTCTTGAGCAAGGACTGAACGTATGGCAATTCCCGGATCTGACTCCCAGTCGCCTTTGCTTATTACTACAACTATTTCACCTGCCTTTCCACTTATGTTTGGCATTAATTTAGGGCCTCCCTTACATGAGGCAAGAAGTGATCCGATGATTATGAGAAGTAAAAAATTAAAATTTTTCATATTCTTGTTATTTTATTTAAAAAGTCTAGCAATGTCGTTCCCGAAAGCGAGAAACATTATAGCAAGCAAAATGAGCATACCTATGACTTGGGCAATTTCAAGGAATTTATCGCTAGGTTTTCTGCCGGTTATAATTTCATAGAATAGAAAGAGAATATGTCCTCCATCAAGTGCAGGAATGGGTATAAGATTTATTACTGCAAGCATGATTGACAGCCAGGCTGTTATGTTCCAAAATATATCCCATTCCCAGGAGTTTGGGAAAATACTGCCAATAGCAATAAAGCTTCCGACAGATTTGTAAGCTTCAGTCTTCGGAGAAAATATAAGACCCAGTTCCTTGACATAGTTAGTCAGGGTAGAAACAGTCTTTGAAATTCCTGAAGGAATTGCCTCAAGCAGTGAGTAGTTAACCTCAGTAACCTTGAAAAATTTGTGAATATCCGTGTTAAGATATACTCCGATTCTCCCAGCGGTATCAACAAGCAGTTTTTTCGGGATCATAACTCCACTCCTGTTAATAACACAATTGACAGTGTCACCTTTGTGTTGTTTTAAAATTTCCTGAATGTCCTGAACAATAAACACTTTTTGAGAATCAACTTCGGCAACTCTGTCTCCTCGCATCAATCCTGCATTGGCATTGAGCGAACTGTCCGGGATGGAAAGAATTTCGAAAGGTACTCTGAGTGTAAACATCCCGGGGGTATTCAGAATTGCCGGTATATAATTTGGATTAATATTAATAGTGACCTCAGCTCCATCTCTCAAAACCTTAACGCTTCCAGCTTGATTACGAGCGATATCGATCTGAATATCCTGAAACTTTTCGACAGGTTGACCATCAACGGAAATTATTTTATCTCCATTCTTGAAACCAATTTCCCGGGCAAGCTCATTGCATTGAACACCATAAATAGCATCTTCGTTTTTAAGATATTCTTCTCCCCAAGTAAAAAGGGTTGCGGAGTAGATTAAGATTGCCAGAATAAAATTAAAAAAGACGCCTCCAAACATCACGAAAAATCTTTGCCAGGCAGGCTTACTTCTAAATTCCCACGGCTTAGGTTCTTCTTTGAGCGCCTCCTTATCCATGGATTCGTCAATCATTCCTGAAATTTTGCAGTATCCGCCCAAAGGAAGCCACCCGATTCCATATTCGGTGTCACTACCTTTTGGTTTGAATTTGAATAGCGAAAACCATGGGTCAAAGAAGAGATAAAACTTTTCGACTCTTATTTTAAAAAGACGTGCAAAAACAAAATGACCAAATTCATGAACAAGAACCAGCAATGATAAAGCTGCAATAACTTGTAGTATTTTTATTAAAATCACCATTTCAATTAAATTTATATTTCTCTATATCTGCCTGTTCTCTTGCAATTCTGTCAGTCAAAAATATCTCCTCCAATGTTGGATTTGCAACAAATTTTGTTCCAGACAGCACATTTTCAATTAATTTGGGGATAGCAGAGAAAGGCAGAGCACCATTGAGAAAATGAGTAACTGCCGTCTCATTGGCAGCATTCATTGCACAAGGTATGTTTCCCCCTTTGTTTATTGCCTGAGTTGCTATTTCAAGGCAAGGAAACTTATTGTAATCGGGTTTGAAGAAATCAAGATTTCGTATCTCTGCAAAATCAAGTCTTCTTGTGTTCAATTCAGCTCTTAATGGATACGAGAGTGCATACAAGATAGGCAGTCTCATATCGGGGTGGCTTAATTGTGCTATAACAGCTCCATCTTTGAATTGAACCATTGAGTGAATAATTGATTGGGGATGAATAACTATCTCAATATCACAAGGGTCTACCTTAAATAGCCACTTGGCTTCGATTAGTTCAAACCCTTTATTCATCATGCTGGCCGAGTCTATTGTGATTTTGGCACCCATAGCCCATCTCGGATGTTTAAGAGCTTGCTCCACAGTGGCATTTGCGATCTCCTCAATGTTTTTTGAAAAAAAAGGACCACCGGAGGAGGTTAAAAAAATCTTTTCAATATCTTCAGAATGGCCTTGAAGACATTGAAATATTGCGGAGTGTTCTGAATCAACAGGAATAATGGGTGTGTTATATTCGTCGGCAAGAGTGGTAATTATCTGCCCGGCAGCAACCAGCGTCTCTTTGTTTGCTAAAGCGATAGTTTTTCTGGATTTTATTGCCTCAATAGTTGGTTTTAATCCGCTAAATCCAACCATTGCTGTCAGAACAATATCAGTTTCGTCACTTTTTACGATTTCGGCAATTGATTCTTCACCAGTATATACTTTAATGTCCAGATATTTAAGGGCGCTGTAGACCTCTTCGTAATGAGACTCGTCAGCTATTACAACACACTGTGGATTAAACTCTTTGGCCTGTTTAACAAGCTTTTTTGAGTTTGAGTTTGCAGTAAGAGCACTAACCTCAAACAATTCTGGATGCATTGAGATAACTTCAAGCGCCTGACAGCCTATAGAGCCTGTTGATCCGAGAACTGCAACTCTTCGCTTCATCATATGAGATTAGAATTTAATATACTTGGAAGGATCAATAGCGGTTCCTTTATGCCATAACTCGAAATGAAGATGAGTTCCGGTACTCAAAGATCCTGTGCTGCCTGTAAGAGCAATAGCTGTGCCTGCAGTAACTTTGTCTCCCACCTTCTTTAGTAATTTAGAGTTATGTTTATATATAGACACCAAATCATTGCTGTGTTGAATTTCAATTATATATCCTGTTTCATCATTCCAATTTGCCTGGATAACGGTGCCGTCAAGGACAGCACACACCACCGAATTGGCAGGGGTTGCAATGTCAAGATAGGGATGATTGAGAGCAGCGTTAAACCCGTTAGAGATGATCCCTTTGACAGGTGGAAAAAAATGAAGCCCTTCAATTTGTTCTATCCCCTTTCTTTTTGTGGGGTTAAGTTGCTCCTGCTTCAATACTTCAATCCTTAGCAAGGAATCTTCTTTGACTTTCTTGCTATTTATAACAGTAGTATCAGCAGAGGTGGCAGGTTTTGCTGCAAGTTCCATCTCTTCAGGCTTTTGTCCCGTAACGATTCTTTGAATATTTGTAATTTGATATTCTGAAAGCTTTAAGGCTCGCTCAAGAGAATCAATTTTAAGAGCATTTTGCACTAGCAATTTTCTTGTCTGGGCGTTGGGATATCCCGGAATAAATTCACGAAGAGGTGTATATGAAATAAGAATTGTAACAGAAGCTATTATAAATATAATAGCAAGACAGATACTCAATACAAACATCAATCCTTTAGCTCTGAAAACAAACAGCTCTTCATGTGATGTATCGTTGAATATTGAAAACCTGAACTTGCTGTTAAGTATTCTAATTTTTCCTTTTTTAACCCTTGTCATATACTTTTATAAATATCTCTTCGCTTTTCCACAATCCGTGCTTATTACAGTATGCAAGTGCAGTGAGTCGCTGGCTGACTCTTGGAACGAAACTGAAAACAGCTTCTATCTGGAGAGGATCTTTACCATAACTGCTTCTTTGGAGTTTAATCTCTCCAATTAAAGTTTCAAGGTTCCAGAGTTGAATAAATTCAAAATGATGTTCTGCGGTGTTTGGATGTTTGGTTGAAATACCCAGTCTTACCTTAACTGAGAAGAGTTTGTCTCTTTCAGCCTCATTTTCACAAATAATAACAGGAGTGTGTTTGTCGGCATAAGCCTTCACCTTATCACTTCCTTTTGCAAAATCGGTGTATGTAAATAGTCGTGGCATAATGATTTTATGAGTAACAAAAGTACTAAAAAAATAACTAAATTTGCGTAATGGAGCGTATTATAGGCATAGATTACGGCAAAAAGAGAGTTGGCGTAGCAGTCAGCGATCCTCTTGGTATTTTTGCTTCTCCTCTTGACACAGTTCCTTCCGCCGGGATAATCGACTTTTTAAAAAGTTACATGGAAAAAGAAAAAGTTGTGCTAATTGTTGTAGGATATCCTCTCAACATGAACAATAAACCTTCTGAAGCTGCAGCGTATGTTGATCAATTTCTTAACAGGCTTAGGAAACAATTTCCCTCGCTACCTGTTAAATTGGAAGATGAACGTTTTACATCTCAACTTGCTTTTCAAGCTATGATTGATGGCGGAGTAAAAAAAATGGATCGCAGAGTTAAGGGAAATGTTGACAAGATAAGTGCTGCCATAATTTTACAAAGTTACCTTGACAGGAACAAATTATAATTTTAAATAACAACATAATGGTACTTCCGATTTATTTATATGGATCTGAAATTCTTCGAAAAAAAGCAGAAGAGGTTGATATTTCCAATATGGAACTTAAGGATGAAATACGACAGCTTATAGAAGATATGAAAGAGACGATGACCAAAGCAGATGGCGTAGGTCTTGCTGCGCCCCAAGTTGGTAAATCGATCAGAGTTATAGTTGTTGATGGAGCTTTACTTGGAAGTGAAGATCCGAAACTTGCCGGATTTAATAGAGCAATGATCAATCCCGTCATTTTGGAAGAGAGTCAGCAGACAGTCGAATACAATGAAGGATGCCTCAGTATTCCAGATATACATGCAGCTGTCGTGAGATCTGAAATGATCAAAGTTTCATATTATGATACTGACTTTGTCGAGCATGAAGAGATCCTTAATGGATTTGCCTGCCGGATGGTTCAGCACGAAATTAGCCATCTTGATGGTTTGCTCTTTACAGATCTTGTAGCTCCTATCAGGAAAAAGATGATACAGAGTAGGCTTAATAATATAAAATCAGGAAAGGTTAATACTTTCTACAAAGCAATAGTCAAATAATTTAGATTTATGGGAGCTTTTCATGCTTACGATATTAGAGGAATTTATAATCAGGATTTTGACAAAAATATTGCCTATAAGGTTGGATATTTTATTCCTGAACTTTTGCACACAGACAAAGTCCTTGTAGGCAGGGATGCAAGAATATCATCTCCTGAAATACACCAGGCGCTGATATCGGGCATAATGGATGCAGGAGCTGATGTGTTTGATCTCGGTCTTTCAACTACGCCGATGGTGTATTATGCAACTGCCAAATATGGTTTTAAAGCTTCTGCTCAGATAACTGCTTCTCATAATCCTAAGGAGTATAATGGTCTTAAAGTTTCAGGAGAGAATGCACTTCCTGTAGGCTTAGATTCAGGACTTGGCACAATTAAAAGTTGGATAGACGATGGACGAGAAACCCCTGTGGCTTGTAAAAGGGGAGCAATTAACAATTTCGACGTTAAAAGTGAGTATTTGCATTTTTTAATGCAATACAAAAAAGATCTTAGCAATCTTAATGTTGCTGTAGACTTGTCAAATGGTATGGCAGCTCTTTTGATTAAAGATATTCTTGGATATGACGGGGAGCGATTGCACTATATTTTTGACGAACTGGATGGCACCTTCCCAAATCATGAAGCCAATCCTCTTATTCCTGAAAACATAGTTGCCCTTCAAACTCTTGTAGTTGAGAAGGGTTGTGATGTAGGCATAATTTTCGATGGAGACGGTGACAGGGTGATATTCGTTGACGAAAATGGACGTTTTATTTCTCCCGATCTGATGATTGCTGTTCTTGGACACTATTTTCTTGAAGAAAGGGGAGAAAGGGGGAAAGTCTTGCAGGATATACGAAGCTCTAAGTCTGTCGGCGAATATCTTGTTCCAATGGGTGCCGAAATGGTTACATGGAAAGTTGGAAGAGCATATGCTGCTCATAAATTAAGAGAGATTGACGGGATTTTTGGAGGAGAGCTCGCAGGTCACTACTATTTCAAAGATTTTTTTTACAGTGATTCAGGAATAATGGCTTCTTTGATCATATTGGGAATAATATCAGGGATGAAAAAAAAAGGTGTAACTCTTTCTCAGCTTATTTCAAGGATAGAAAAATATAAAAATTCTGGAGAGATTAATTTTAAGATAGAGCAAAAGCAAAAAGCTATGGACAGAGTTAGAGATTACTTTATCTCTATAGAAGAACCGGTTGCTTATTATGATTTTGATGGATATAGAGTTGAGTTCCCTCAATGGTGGTTTAATATCAGGCCTTCAAATACAGAACCATATTTGAGATTTATTGCAGAGGCATCTACAGCGGAGCTTCTTGAATCAAAGGTTTCAAAAGTTAAGGAGTTGTTAGAGGATTTGTAATATGAAGCTATTAAAAAAAATAGGAAAGATCTTGTTCATAGGACTTGTCACCATTCTTTTTCTTATGGCTGTTATTCCTTATTTTTTCCCTGGAGCTGTCAAAGAGAAGGTTAAAAATGTAGCATGCAGCTATATTGATGGAAATGTGGGATTCAAGGACATAGGTTTTTCATTTTTTCGTCATTTTCCTCACTTGACTTTTAATTTAGACGAAATAGTAATAAAAGGGCCACTTCCATTTCAAAATGACACTCTTTTGTCAGGTAAATCAGTCTCTACAAGCATAAACTTGTTGCCTTTGCTAAAAGGGAATGTTGAAATTGACGGAATATATCTCGACGAGGTATTTCTGAATCTTATTACTGATAAGAATGGGAAAAACAACTATGAAATTGTCCAATTGAGCCAGTCAAATGATACATTAACCGTACAGCAAGAGAGAGATGCTTCTTTTAAAGGCTCGGTCAATCTGAAAAACATTGTGATTTCCAATAGCAGTTTACGATATTTTGACAGTCCAAACAAAATGGCCTTAGAGATTGATGGGCTCAATTACAGAGGGAAGGGAAATATTAAGGATGCAAATTTTTTACTTTTATCACTGCTTAACATCAAGGAGTTGTCTTTTGCCCAAAATGGTACTAAAATGATTGACAAAAAAGGAATTAAAGCCAATTTTACCACAAATGTCAATCTTGATAATTTTAAGATTTCGTTGTTGAAAAACAAATTAAAGATTGCAGGGGTTAAAACGGAATTTCACGGATATTATTCACCTACCGACAATGGGTATAGTGTGGACATGGAGTTGAATACTTCCGATAACAGTTTTAAGGAACTTTTTTCACTTTTGCCTGAGAAGTATTCAGAATGGCTTGCAAATACCAAAATTAAAGGGAATGCTTCTATTCAATTACAAGTCAATGGAGTTGCGAATGATTCACTTGGAACCTTTCCAGATCTTATTGTGGCAATTGATATTAATAAGGGAAGTTTATCACATGCAAAAGCACCTGTTCCACTTAATGCCATTAATCTTAGTTGTCAAATTATTCTTCCATCTCTCAACACGGAACAAGTTGCAGTTAAGGTAAACAATTTATCCTTTAATCTCGGAGGTGATAAGAATAAATTAACTTTAGAAATGAAAGGACTTTCGTCACCTCTAATTAAGGTAGACATGGATGGGTCTATTGACTTGGAGACTCTTTCTAATGCTATGGGATTTGAAAATTATAAAGCAGAAGGAAAACTGGATTACAAGATTTTGTTAGATGGTATTTATAATCCTGAACTCAGATTGCTTCCAGTTATTGATGCAAAAATCAGGCTTAAGGAAGGGGCTGTTTCTACTACCTTTTATCCAGGAACTTTGTGCGATTTAAATGCGGATATTGAGATTAAGGACGTTAAAGGCAACTATTCAGATCTTAAGATTGTAGCAGATCCTTTTAATTTCAATTTTGACGGAAAGCCGTTTACATTGACTGCTAAAATGGAAAATTTCGACAATTTGAAATATAAAATTACGTCTAATGGCCAGTTAAATTTAGATAATTTGTACCGGCTTTTTGCAATAGATGGAATTACGCTGAAAGGAGAGATATCAACCGATCTTTATCTTTCAGGTAATCAACAGGATGCGAAAGCGGGGAGATTCAATAAATTGGACAACAGAGGGCAAATTGGATTTCGCAATTTTGAATTTATGAGTCAAGATTATCCTTTCCCTTTCAGAGTTCCTGACGCTGTCATAATTATTGACAAGGACAAGATATTGCTTAGCAATGCAATATTAAAATATAGGGATAATACTTTCAGAATTGACGGGTATGCTAAGAATTTCATGGGCTACTTTTTTGAAGGAGGTAAACTTACGGGAAACGCAACACTTACTGCAGATTCCGTTAATCTGGATGATTTTCGTTTTTTATTTGAGGGAGAAGAATTTGAGGGAGAAGAAATCAGTTCAATTGATAGTGCAGGTGTTATCAGAATTCCTTCCAATTTCAACCTTTCATTAAATGCACATGTGCATAAATTGAATTTTGCCGGAACCAGAATTGACGACATTAACGGTGGAGTCAGACTTGATAATGAGGAGGCCAAACTTAAAAATACAACACTTCAAATAGCTGGCGCAAGGTTCTTATTAAGTGCAAATTACAAGCCGCTTTCACATGAAAAGGCATTGTTTGATATGAGTGTAAGAGCAGACTCCTTTGATATTCACAGAGCTTATAATGAGATACCGCTGTTCAAAGAGCTTGTAAGAAGTGCAGAAAGTATATACGGCAAGGTATCATTGCAATATTCACTCAAAGGCGAGTTGGACAGAGAGATGTCTCCGATTTATCCATCTCTTAAAGGATCTGGCTATATAAGACTGGACGAGGTGAAGATAAACGGTCTCAGGGTGCTGAGTGAAATTAGTAAAGCTACCGGTCGAGACAGTCTGGACAATCCTGAACTTAAGGGAGTTTTGGTTAAAAGCAGTATTAATAACAATATTGTAACGATTGAGAGAACCAAGATGAAAATATTAAGTTTTCGCCCAAGATTTGAAGGACAGATTTCTCTCGACGGCAGGCTGAATATTAAGTTCAGATTGGGCCTTCCTCCTTTTGGCATAATAGGTATACCTGTCACTGTGACTGGTACAATGGATAATCCAAAAGTACATCTCAGACGCAGTCAGAGCGGTGATATTCTTTACGAGACAGAACCTCAGGAAGAGGCAGATTACATTTAAAGATCAAGTATCCCTTTGGGAAGATTTAACACTGCCTTTTTGCGTGTCTCATCAATTGAAATTATCAATTCCTCATTAAAAGGAAGAAGGAGTTCATCTTCTTTATCTTCTCTGTGAACTCCTATACAAAGATTATTTGGATATGGATAGA
>ENA-UOYA01000149-UOYA01000149.1-activated-sludge-metagenome-genome-assembly--contig:-NODE-149-length-97491-cov-38.113141_pt1 | contig 97491 bp, 80 predicted proteins | sample MGYA00238163_ERZ764804 | MGnify/ENA primary metagenome ERZ764804 (study PRJEB28919, sample SAMN05720223) | activated sludge metagenome | isolation source: Anaerobic digester | place: Hong Kong...
GTCGTTTGTCTTGAATCCTTTGATACGCTGGTCGCGGACTTGTTCAGTGTTTCCTAAGACAACTCGGGTATCGCTGCTGGCTGCCGCCGACGCGCCAGGGTAGTCACCTGAATACGAAACGGACGGGACGTAACTGCCTGGCGCCAGCGTGATGCGCACGGGGTCAGCGGAACCGACGTCTGCGTAGTAGCGCGCCAGCCGCGCGCGCAAGCGGCGTGCCTCAACGCGGACGATGCTGTCGTGCGCCGGGTCAAACGTGGCAGTGGCCCGGCCGAACACCACGACACCCAGCGATATCTCCCGTAGCTGCGCGAGATCACCTTTCGCCCAGCACTCCATCAGATGACGCAGGAACTTGCGGTGCCGCGCACTCTGGGCAAACAGTGCGCTTGATTCGACCGCCCGCAACACAGCCAGCCCCTCGGCGGCGGAAGGGCCTTTTGGTGTTGCCTCAGCGTCAGTCACTCGGTCGCGTGCCATGTCACCTGGATGTAACCCCCTCCCCGTTGTTGCGTCTGCGTTCGCTACGGATAATCAAGTCGTCGAGTGCAGTGAGGAGTATCGCTGATGGCGATTATCCGGAGTTTGAGCAGTGCATTGGCAGCCGTCGTCTGCGTCGCCACGGTGTTGCTGGCAAACACGGCGTCGGCAGACCCCGCCGACAGCAGCGATCGGCGGGTGCGGTCGCTGGCCACCACGCTTGGCAATGACACCGCCACGATCTTCGCCTATGTCCGCGACAACATCGGCATCGAGGTTTACGCGGGCAGTCTGCGCGGCGCGCGCGGCACGCTAGCCAGCAAGGCCGGCAATTCACTCGACCGCGCCAGCCTGCTGATTGCCCTGCTGCGCGCTGCCAACCCGTCAATTGAAGCGCGCTATGTGCAGGGCAGCCTGGGAGCAACCGAGGCGTACCGCCTGCTAGATCGCATGTTCGGCACCCCGCGCCGCATACTGGGTTGCGACAACCCGGCGCCAGGGTTTGGCTACAACGATGTTTTCGCCGAGGTTTCACAACACTACTGGGTGGAGTATCGGGTTGGCAGCAGTGGTCCGTTCACGGCGTTGGACAGTGCATTCGCCGGCGCGCTCGCCGGCCAGACGTTTGCGCCGGTCAGCCAGAGTTTCAGCGTGGTGGCCGGCAACCTCCGTCATCAGACGCGGGTGCGGGTGGAAGCCGAGACCTATTCACAGGCGACAGCCGTATTCGGCTTTGGCCTCGGCACCAGCACCGTGCTCGATCGTACCTTCGACAGCGCCGATCTGGTCGACAAACCCATATCCATCAGCCACTTTGTCAACGCATTCACGCCACCTTCGCTGGCCATCGGTGCAACACAGAACACCTACACGCCCTACCTGACGGTGGGCGATAGCAGCAGTGATCTGGCCAGCTACGAAATCATTCGTGGCACCGACTATTTCGAGTTGCTGACCAACTACCCGCTTGGCAGCGTGTTGATCACCGGTGTCAGCGTCATCATCGATGTCACCGACGCCAGTGGCCAGACGCAAAGCTATCACCGCAGCATGTATGACCGTATCGGCTACGTCACGCGGGCGCAGGGCGGCAGCGTGACGGTGGACCCGCAGAGTTTCACGCGACCGGTGCTGGGCGAACTGGATGTGCTGACCTTCGCGCTCAGTCCTTCGCGCCAGCCGCTCGACGATTTTGCGGCGCGACGCTCACGCCTGCAGTCCCTGCAGTCGCAGCTGGCTGGCCTGCAACCGCTGGTTGCGGCGCTACCTCCCGTTGCACTGCGTGACGCTGCTCAAAACGCCCTGGCCCGTAACGCGATCAACCTTAACCGTTATGCGCTGATCGCCAGCAATGAGATCGCGGTCGCCAGCTTTCTGGGGGCGGCCGACCGCGTGGTCGACGAGCACGCACTACGTACGTTGACTCGCGCCTACATTACGTCACCTCGCATCACCATCGCGCAGTCACGCGTTAAGGCCAGCGCGCTCGCGCTCTCGCTGGACATACGCAAGAACGACCTGCGGGTGCTGCCGTTGCCGGGCATCGCTGCGCTCAATGCACGGACGTTTGAATCCGTGCGTGGCATGGCAGAGTCAATGGCCGAAGGTGAGGTGTTGAGCCAGCTCACCGGTGAGCCCAACCGTTCGATTTCGGCGTTGTTCGCCGCCATTACCGACGGATCGAAATACCTGCCGATCACGGCCGACAACCTTGGCGCCGTGAACAGTCTGAACCTCTCGGCTGAGGCCAGATTGAGGATACAGGATGCCGTGCGTGGTGGCCGTACCGTGCTGGCGCCGCTCGATCCGGTGGTGGTTGCAGGCACATCCGTCCACGCCTGGATTGAGACCGTACCGGCAACTGGGTACACCATCAGCACGATGGAAGACGGTTCGCACGGTGCGTTCGTTGAGTACCTGTTTGCGTTAATGGGGGTTTCGTTCTCGTCGTTTGAGGACCTGCAGGCCCAGTTCATCGGTCGCGTCAGCGCCATTGGCGTGTTCGGCGTCGCGTTGATGAGCGCAACCCTGACCTCAATCACCAGTAACGATCCATTCAGCAACATCGGCGGCGCTGTCAACACGACACTGCGGGCAAGCATCAAGGGCGCCCTGGCTGCGATCGTGGCCGAACTTGAGCTCGGCGAACTGCTGCAGCTCAAGCTGGAAGGTGGTGCCGGAACGACCAAGACCATGGTGAGTTCGCTGCTCACCGGGCTGGAAGACATGCAAAAAGCCTTCGCGGGGGAAGGGGGCGATCCGCCGTTGCCGCGCGGCTTCTTTTCGTCCGCCATCCCCCCGTTGCCCGCCGACCAGCCGCCGGGTATTAGCGCCGGCCTCGCGATCACGGCCGCGCTTGATCCGCGGTTCAGCGTTCCTTACGCCGGTGCCGAGTTTGCATCCGTTTACCTCGTTCGCGCCGTCAACACCGGGCCGGTCACCGACACCTTCCGTTTTTCTGCCGGTGGCAGCGGGGCGGGCATAAACCTCCAGGACCCGTACTACTTGCTGCCTGCGGTTGCCATCAGACCGGGCGCGACGTTTGAATTTCACGTCTGCATGAAACCCCAGGCTGGCATCGCGGCGGCCGGCGTGGCGGTGCCGTTCACCGTCTCCGGCGCGAGCACCACTACGCCATCAGTCAACGCCACAACCAACGGCAGCTTTGTCGTGCCGACAACGACAGCGCTTTCCTTGCGCGTCGCTCCCGGTCCCGACACTGCACTGCCTGGCAGCAGCCGTAGCTTGACGCTGACGCTCAACTCGCTGGGCAATGCAGCCACGGCAGTGTCACTGACCCAAACCACTACGGCCGGGCTCACCGTCACCGGTCTGCCTGCGACGGTGGCGCTCAGCGCCGGCGAGACGCGCTCGATTCCGCTCGCGGCAAGCATCAGCAGCGCAGTAACCCCGGGCGGTGATCTTTCGTTGCTGATCAAGGGAGATTTCGGTGCCGCGCTGCCGGTGCGTACCAACTGGACCACAACGGTCACTGCCGCCATAGCGCAATGCGTCGCGCCGGCCACGCTGGCCGCATCCCGCATCGGCAGGCAATCGCTGGCGGCGTTGCTTGGTTCCCTGACCTCCCAGCTTGGGCTGCTGGCATCGCAGCCTGGTTCAGCCGAACTGCGGCAGGCCGTCCTCGCGAGTCTCGACAATTTGCAGACGCAGCTTAACGCGCCCTTTCTGGTACCACTCACGGCGGGCTTCACCGCGGCCCAGTCCGGCGTCGCGACTGCCGGCACCGCCAGCATGGGAGCGGCGCTTACCGTGCTGGACACCCAGTTCTGCCAGCTTCGCGACGCCCTCAACACTGCTTACAACGGTGCCTTTGATGTCGCGCTGTCCCCGGCCGTCACCACCGCGCTGCCTGGCGCGAGTGCCCAGATCGACGTGACGATCTTCAATCAGACGACAACTCCGCGAGCGATGCTGCTTAGCGTGTCAGGCGTGCCTGGCAGCAGCAGCGCGACATTCAACACCACGCGAGTGGTGGTCCCGGCGAACTATCGCACCAATGCCTACCTGGCACCGCTCACGTACCTGACGGTTGGCAACAACGGTACCGCGCAGGCGTTTCAGTATCAGATCACCGTCACGCCGGAGGACGACCCGGCAAGTGCGCGCAGCTTCGCCGGCCAATTCACCGTCCGACCCGAGATCGTGCGCATCGTCGCGGCCATCCCGGCACCCGCCTACGGCAACGCTGGCACCAGCTTCACACCCACCGCGCGGGTGCTGTCAGCAGTCAACGAACCGCGTTCGCTCGGCCTGCGCTACAGCGTGCGCGACCGCAACAATGTGCTCAGGTACAGCTCGCCACGCGTCGAGGTATCGTTCGCGAGCGGCGACAGCGTGAAGGACGTACTGCTCGGCAGTTTCGCCAGTACCGGCTTCAGCGACGGCGTGTATCGCATTGATGTCACCGCCTACGACGCGCTGGATAGCCCGGTTGCCGGCGCAACCGGCAGCGGCAACGTCGTGGTGGGGCAACCGTTCGCGGCCACGCTGATAGCCGCCCCAAACAGCCTGCCGCCCGGCGACAGCACCATCAATGTCTCCGTCGCCCTTGACCGCAGCCTGGTAGCTCAGCCCAACCTGCAGCTGCGTAGTACTTTGCCATTGGCCGGCGGCGCCACGACGGTTGCCCGAAACGGCAACTATCTCTACGCCTGTCAGAACGACAAAGTGTCGATCATCAATGTCAGCAACCCATCCGCGCCTGCGCTGTCCGGCAGTTTCGGTGCCACGATTCTTGGCAACGCCTACCAGAACGTGGATTGCTCGGCCATGAACGACCGGCTTTACGTGGGTTACGACCGCGGAATCAACGTCGATACCAACGCGACCCGCAGGATTGCAATCTACGATGTCGGCGGCAGCAATGCGACCAGTCCGGTACTGCTCCACCCGACGCCGCTCGACACCGGCAAACGCTTCGGCAACAAGTTCACTTTTGCCGGCAGCACCGGCTACATGCAGACGGCGATCGTCTACTACAACCCGTTCTCCCAGTTCATCTTCGAGCAGCATGGCAACCTGCTCAAGTTTGACTTCAGCAACCCGGCGAACCCCGCCGTCAGCGGTGAACTGTTTCACGCCTTCGCGCCGCCGGCGACCCCACTGGACAACCAGCCCGATAGTGGTGGACCGCACCTCGCGTTTGGATTCGCGACCGTTGCGGCCACGCACGGGCTGCTGGCGACCACCACAGCCACCGGCGGCAACTTTGCTGCCGGTGTCGGACGCCTGCAGGCGGTTGACCTCGCGGCGCTCGACGGCAATTGCCCCGGAAGCAGCAATCCATGCATCCTCGGCGCGGTGGACATAACGCAGGCCCGGCTGCTCACCGGCGTCGGCAGACAGGGTGGCATGGCACTGGCGGTGGGCGACACCGAAGGCTTCTACGATGCGCTGAGCGGCCTAACCGGCAATCTTACGGTCAGCACCGTCAACGTCACCAACCCGGCCGCGCCTGCGCTGGTCAGCACGCTGGTGACGAGCCTCGTGCACAACGAGCCCGGCTCATGCAATGCAGCGCAGCGCAAGGGCACCACGCGCATGGTCACACTCACCAGTAACTACTACGCGATCGGGGCCTACAACGCCTCAGCATGCTCGTGGGTACTGGCGCTGATTGATGCCAACACACCGACGCAGTTGCGCGTGATTCCCTACGACGTGCCGGACAACATTCGCGACTTCGTGCTCGACGGCAACCTGCTCTACGCCGTCACCGCAAGCTCGGTCCTGGTATTCGACTACAGCAGCATTGTGGGCCCGGCGGTCACAGCGTCAGTCACCATCAACAAAGCCTCCGGTGTGACCGTGTTGCCGGGGTCCTTTAACGTTGCTCCCACCACCGTGACCAGCACACCCAGCAGCGACACCTACACCTGGCAACAACCTGCGGTGTCGCCCATCACCTGGCAGGCGGCTGTGACCGCCATGCAGCCCGGCAGCAGCCGTAACGTGGTTGATAGCGGCTCGGTCGCGTTCACGCTGCCGGCAATTGGGTCCGGCACGCTGCCGCTGCCACCGGCCGTGGTGACGGCGAATCACGTGCTGGCGATTGCGCCTGCCGAATCGCCCCCGATCCAGGTTGGCAGTGCAACCACTTTCACTCTGACGCTGGCCAACCCTTCCGCGACCGTTGCTGTGACGTACAACCTCGCGGTCGAGGGTGTTCCTGCCAGGTGGGTCCGCAGCCTGCCGCCAGCGGTGACCGTTGGTCCGGCAGCGTCCGCCACGGCGACATTGACGCTGCAAACCCCGATCAGCGCAGGCGCGCAGCGCTTTCCGTTCCGTGTCGTGGCGAGCACCGGGGCGGTCAGCGATGCCGCCTATGGTGCCATCAACAATTACTACCCGGCCAATACCGGCAGCGAGACGCCAGCGATTGTCAGCAGCTCGCTGGTCAGCGCAACACCGAGCCCGGCGGTCGCCGCGCGCGGCGGCACAACTGCCATTCGCGTCCGCGTCGCCAATACCGGTACCGCGATCGATCGCTACTGGCTGACGCCGAACGCCTATCCAGGAAACTGGACGATGGCGATCGATCCGCTGGAGACGTACGTACCGCCGGGACAGACGACCGATTTCATCGTCACCCTGACGCTGCCAAACACCGCCAGCACCGGCACTCAGAACGTTGCCGTGAACCTCGTGGCGAACTTTGTGACGCGGAGCGTGATGACAGTGCCGGTCAACGTCGTCAGCAACGGCGTCGCACTCAGCATCAGCCCGGCGTCCGGCACCCCAGACACACCCTATGTGGCAACGGTAACCAACCTCGGCCCCGGCAGTGACACCTTTGATCTTGCGCTATCCGGCCCGCTCGGTCCCACCGTGACCGCCAGCGCGACCAGCATCACGCTCGCCAGCGGTGCGTCATCCACCATCAACCTCGCCGTCGGCGACGCGGCTGCCTTCGCCCGGCCCGGTAACAACCGCTTTGACTTGCGTGCCACCTCGCGCGCCGAGTCGAGCGCCAATGCGAGTGCGAGCGCGACGGTGACCGTGCCGCAGCGACTCGCTGTGTCGGTGACCGGGCAGCCGGCCAGCAACACAGTCAGCGGAGTGCTGCCCGCTACGCGCACCGTAAGGGCAATATTGACCAATCTCGGTAACGTCGCGGACACGTTCAATCTCAGCATCGCGGGCACCACCGGGCCGGTAACCGCGCAGTTGGTCGACGCGACTGGCAGCAATGCGGCTACCGTCGGACCGCTGGCTGTCCCCGCGTTTGGCAGCGTGGCGGTGCAGGTGGCCGCCATCATCAGCGGCAGCGCGCCGGCGAGCGTCACCGTACGAGGCAACTCCAGCACCGACGGCAATGTCACCGCCAGCGGGACCATCCTGTTTAATGCGGCACCGACCTGCAATCTCGACATTGACGGTGACGGCGCAGTCCTGGCGACAACGGATGGCCTGCTGATCCTGCGCAATCTGCTGCAGTTAACTGGCACTGCGCTCGTGAGCGGCGCGTACAACCCGGCAGGAAGCTACGGCAACCTGCCTGACATGAGTAACCGGCTCGGTGTTCTCAACAGCAATGGCTGGCTGGATATTGACGGCAACGGTACCCGCGAGGCCGCTACCGACGGCGTGCTGTTGCTGCGGACCTTGTTTGGTCTGACCGGCAGTGCCGTCACCAACGGCGCGCTGGGGGTCGAACCGCGTACGCGCAACGACTGGACTACGATCCGCGACTATCTCAACGCGACCTGCAGCCTCGGCCTGCCTTGAGCCAGGACGACAATCACGAAGCGCCCGATAGAATCAGTCCCTATGCCGTCGCCCGGATGGTGAAACTGGTATACACAGCGGACTTAAAATCCGCCGCTTTCCTGCATAAGGGGCGTACGGGTTCGACCCCCGTTCCGGGCACCAAACTGCCGGTCGGCGATGTTTCGATAGTCTGGCGCCAAGTAGAACGCCCTGCTCCGTGCTTGAAACGCGGCTACATTCCTGCCACACCAAGGCAACCTTGACGTGCGCCCTTATTCCCGGCCCGTGGCATCCTCGGTCAGGTTGGTAATCATCGTCAACAGCACGCGACGGGCGACTGCGATCTCTTCTGCCGTCAGGCCTCTGGCACCCGTGGCGTTGACCTCCTCCGCCAGTGGCACCAGCACGTCCTTGAGCGCGCGCCCTGCGTCGGTCAGGTAGACATGCACGTTCTTGCGGTTGTCGGCACGCTGCCGCCGCTGCACCCAGCCGCGAGCCTCCATCGCGCGCACCGCCATCAGCGTCGTCGGCTCCATGACCCCGACCTCGTCGGACAACTCCTTTTGCGTTAACCCGTCGCGCTCCCACAGTGCGCGCAGAAACGTCCAGTGACCAAACGGCACGTCGAATCTCGCCAGGCGCATTTGCAGCGAGCGCTGAAACGAGCGGGTAGCGTCTTTCACCAGATGCGCGAAGCGATCGTTCGGCACCGCTTCACGCCAGTGCCGCAGGATAAGCTCAGCGGAACTGTCGCGCGCTGACGGGCAGGACTGGTGCGGGGTCATGGCAGGCGGGGCGGCCAGAAAAGTCGCGGACGTTTCAGGTGGGCCAACCGGCAGCGTGTTCGCGTTTTTCGGCATGGCGGGCATTATCGCCATGGCACCTGCCATTGCAAGCCAATGTCATTACCTGCACGCGACGACGCCAGAATCGCCAGGCTCGCTTCGGTCGTGGCGCGCGCCCAGCGGCCATCGTGCCGAGCCGGCATGCCGTCCCGCAACACAGACCAGAGCTCGTCAATCACTTCGCGACGTGGAACGGTGGGCGCCGGGATCGCCTCAAACCGGCGGTCGTGGTCGCCATAGACCCACACGCCCTCCGCCGTCAACCGCAGGTCGCCCCGTTCGCCGCTCACCAGCACCGGCCCGAAGTGCTGATGGGTAGTGGGAACCTCGGTGGCTGGCTGCCAGGCGCTGCCACCGTAGTTTCGTGCCGCCTTGGCCGCAATCTCGTCCACCGTCTGCCGCACCGTGGACAGCCGGCGTCGCGCGACGCCGTAGTCGGTGGCGGACTTGAGCACGCCCAGCTCGCCGCTCCAGCCCATCCATTCATCGCTGTCGAAGTGGCCGTAGCCGCTGTAGCTGAGGCTGGCGAAGGCGCCGTCCGCAAAGGTAAACAACGCACTGTAAGCCCCCTCGGTCGGGCGCGCAGCATCCCATTGCGCCGCCGCGGCGCGAACCTTACTCAGCACGCCGCCGCCAAGCATCCGAACTACATCGACCTGATGGGCTGCCTGACTGTGAACCACGCCCCCGCCGCGCGCGGTGTCCAGCTCTTCCGGGCGCCGGAAGCGATAGAGGAAATCGGTGAAATTGAGCGCGTGGATCATACCGACCCGTCCGATCTCGCCGCGATCTATGAGCTCGCGGGCAAGCAGCGCCGGGCCGTCAAAACTATGGCTGTGGCCAACGATCAGCACGCGGTTTGCGGCCTGCATTGCGTCCACCATGCGCGTGCATTCGTCGACGGAGATCGCCATCGGCTTTTCGAGCAGCACATGCTTGCCGGCTGCTGCTGCGGCCAGTACGTGTTGGCAATGAAACTGATGCGGTGAGGCGATGTAGACCAGCTCGACCGCTGGATCAGCGCACAGCGCGTCGACGGTGGCGTAAATCTGGCCGCCGAAATCGCAACTGAACTGCGCGGTTGCCGTTGCTACCAGATCACAGGCGGCAACCAGTTGCACGCGCGCATCGCGCTGAAAGGTCGGCAACATGAGCGTGAAAGCGCGACCGAGGCCAATCACACCGATGCGCAACGGTTGGCCTGCGTGTCCGCTCACAGGTCGAGCAGCAGTTCGGGAGACCTGGACCGTGAGACGCACACCATGATGCTGCTGGTACGTTCGCCGTCGGTCAGCACCATGTCGCGATGATCGGCCTCTCCTTCGATCAGCCCCGTCTTGCAGGACCCACAGGTACCGCTCTCACACGAGCTGCGTACGCTGATGCCGGCCGCGCGCAACGCGTCGAGAATCGAGCACTGTGTTGCAACATGAATAACCTGGCCAGACGAGCGCAGCCGCACATCAAAAGCCGTGTTTTCGAGCAGAGCCGTCGCGCCAACGCCAAAACTCTCGAAGTGGATGGCGCCAGACGGCCAGTGCCCGCTCATATCGGCCACCGCCTCCATCAAACCCTTGGGGCCACAACAATAGACGTGAGCGGCGGTGGGGGACTCGAACAGCGGCCAAAAATCGAACGCCTGCGCCGCGACGCCCCCATCGTGATGCATGGTGAATTGCCCGGGAAACTCGTTGGCCAGCTCCGTCGCAAAGGCGCTGCTGGCAGCATCGCGAGTGCAGTAATACAGATGGAAGGGTGCAGCGCCGGTGGCCTTGAGCTGCCGCATCATGGACAAGATCGGCGTAATTCCGATGCCACCGGCAACAAACAGGAAAGCTTTGGCCCTGCGGTCGAGCGAAAAATTATTGCGCGGGGCACTCAGCATCAACTGGGTGCCCACCTCGACATCATCCACCATCGAACGCGAGCCGCCACGCCCATTTGCTTCTCGTTTGACCGCGATCTGATAGTGGCTGCGATCAGCCGGCGCGCTGCACAACGAATAGTTGCGGCGCATTCCTGCAGGGGTGATCACCGTGACGTGCGAGCCCGCGGCGAACTCGGGCAACTGCGCAGCTGCGCCGTGCATTGCCGACGCCAGCGTGAACAACCAGATATCGGTTGCGACCTCAGCCTTGCCCACCACCGTCAGCGAAAGCCAGGCATCGTCGCCCGCAGCCGGTGTGCCCGTCATGTCAGTTGGCATGCTGCCGTCCTGCCTGCATTGCTATCGAAAACAGCACAACAAATGGAACAACGTGTGGACATTTTTACAGTCTCTACGATCCTTTGAACCTATTGCTGGACAATCTTAGTCGACTAAGTATATTTCGAGGCGGTGTTGTTCCGCGTTGCAAAGCGAGCGGTGACTTCATTAGTCCCGTGCTGCGACTCAGACACCATTGTTGATCGTACCGTTCGGCGACGAAGTCAGCATCGTCGCGCTACGGCGAGAATTCGACACCATCAACGGAGGAAACTGATGCTCACCCGCGAGGAAAACGATCTGCTCTGCCGCGTCGAAGGCGACGCGCCGATGGGCCAGATGATGCGCCGCTACTGGACGCCGGTCTGCCTGATCGAAGAGGTTGCGGAAGCCGATGGCCCGCCGGTTAAGGCGAAGGTGCTCGGCGAGGATCTGGTCGTGTTCCGCGACACCGACGGCCGCGTGGGGGTGATGGACGAGTATTGCCCGCATCGCCGTGCGTCGCTGGTGTTCGGCCGCAACGAGAATTGTGGCTTGCGCTGCCTCTATCACGGCTGGAAAATGGACGTCGACGGCAACGTGATCGAAATGGTGTCGGAGCCTGCGGCCAGCGTGATGTCGCAAAAGGTCAAGCACAACGCCTACCCGGTGCAGGAATGGGGCGGCTTCGTATGGGCGTACTTTGGTCCGCTGGACACTATGCCCGAGTTCCGGCCGCCCAACTGGGCGCCGGTCGCCGATGCCCGCGTCACCGTCGCCAAGGTGATCCTGCCATGCAACTGGGCGCAAATCCTGGAAGGTGCGATCGACTCGGCACATAGCTCCAGCCTGCATTCCTCGGACATGGTGCCCGCGCGCGTTGACGGCGCACAGGCGACCGACTCACTTTGGTTGCGTCCTTCCACGGACAAGGCTCCACGCCTTCAGGTGCAGCTCACAAGTTACGGCTTCCGCTACGCCGCAATACGGCGCCCGATCGCCAACGCGAGCGTGAACGACTACATCAGGCAAACCGTATTTGTGGCGCCAGCGACGGCCTTGATCCCGCCAAATAACCTGTACAACGTCGCCAACATCAACGTGCCGATGGACGACACTCACACGGCGTTCTACTTCATCGCCTGGGGCCACCCCGAGCAAACGCCCGATACGTCAACATGGCGAAAGTTTCTGCGCCAGACTGTTGGCGAAGACCTCGATCAGTATTACCGCCCGCTGCGCACCGTCGAAAACCGCTTCTGGCAGGATCGTGCGGCGATGAAGGCGGGCAATTTCACTGGCATCAGCGGTTTTCCCAATCAGGACGTCGCCATGTGGTTGACCATGGGGCCGATTGCGGAGCGCTGGCGCGAGCGCCTCCGCGCAAGTGATATGGCGATCGTGGAGTTCCGCAAGCAGATGGTTGCAGCCGCGCAAGCCTTCGCCCGTGGGGAACCGGCGATCGGCACCGGTGAAGATGCGATCCCGGCCAACGTTTGCAGTTTTCAGGCGATCATCCCCAAGGCGACCGACTGGCGCGCGTTCGCGGCACGCTATGTGTGGGATCGCGCCGAACCGGCGCTCGAACCCTCATATTCGACCTCCGCCGACCGTTCGTAGCGCCGCCACCGGCACAATCCGCCCATGTCAAAACTCCGCCTCTCCTTCGCCTGCTGGAACTACGACCGTACGCGGGCCCTGCTCGACGGCTCGGTACAACCAGACGGCATTGACCTGAACTACCTTTGTCTGCCGGTCGAAGAGACATTCTTCCGTATGGCACGGCACCGCGAGTTTGATGTTGCGGAGATGTCGTTCTCCTCTTACTGCGTCTCGTTGAACAAGCCTGAGCGCCCGTTAGTCGCGCTACCGGTCTATCCGTCGCGGTTCTTTCGCCACTCCTGCATCTACGTCAACGCGCGGGCCGGAATCCGCGAGCCCAAGGACCTGATCGGCAAACGCATCGCGAGCCCCGAATACCAGATGACGGCGCCGGTGTGGATCCGCGGCATCCTGCAGGATCACTACGGTGTGCCAGTCACCAACGTTGATCGGCCACCGTATTTGTTCGGCGGCGAGGAAGAACCAGGCCGTATCGAAAAGCTGAAGCTTGATCTGCCGCCGCACATCCGCCTGCAGGCGATTGGCCCAACGCAAACGCTATCGCAGATGCTCGCCGAGGGCGAGATTGACGCGCTGTACACCGCCCGCGCCCCGTCCTCGTTCACGCGTGGCGACGGCAGGGTGCGACGGCTGTTCGAGAACTATGCCGAGATTGAGCGTGACTACTGGCGCAGCACCGGCATCTTCCCGATCATGCATGTGATTGTGATGCGCCGCGACGTCTACGAAGCCAACCGCTGGATCGCGCAATCGCTGACCAAGGCGTTCTACGCCGCCCAGAAAAAGGCCTACGAAGATCTCGCCGAAACCGCCGCGTTGAAATCGATGCTGCCGTGGCTCGTTGCGCACGTTGAGGAAGCGCGCCGCGAGATGGGCCCGGACTGGTGGCCCTATGGTCTGGAGCAGAACCGCAAGGCGCTGGAGACGTTTACCCGTTATCACTTCGAGCAGGGTTTATCGAAACGCCAACTGGGGCTGGACGAACTGTTCGCGCCGGAATCGCTTGAGGCGTTCAAGATTTAGAGAGCGGCGGTTGGCCCGCTGCGCGTCCTCGATCTGCCGCGCGTCCGGCGCCGTGCATCCGCCGGCTTCGGGTGAGAATCGCGGCGACTCTCCTACGATCGGGTGGGCTCTGGTCGTCGCCAAAACGACAGTGGACAGTGCGCCGTCGAGCCTCCGTTTTTCAACGAGGCAACGCCTGGAGGCCATCGAGATGGCGCCTGTCCGCAAGCCTGCCCTAAAAAGCGCGTAAGGCAACTCGCCATCCCGCCGACGAAGCGGTAAAACCGTAGTCGGATGCAGTCCCGTAGACTGTTTGCACACCGGTCGTCGTACCGGGCACAGGCTCGCATGAAATCGAAAATTGCGCTGCTCGCCGTCATTGCGGCGGTCGTCGGGGCGTTCTTCTACTTTGATCTTGGCGCCTATCTGACGCTCGAAGGCTTCAAGTCGCGGCAGGCGGCGCTGTCGGCGACCGTCGACAGCAACCCGTGGCAGGCCGCGCTGATCTTCTTCGCCGTCTACGTCGCGGTCGCGGCCACCTCGTTCCCCGGCGCGGCGATCCTGACGCTGGTCGGCGGCGCGATCTTCGGGTTCTGGACCGGGCTGCTGCTCGTGTCGTTCGCGTCATCGGTCGGCGCCACGCTGGCCTTCCTGTCCGCGCGCTTCCTGCTGCGCGACTTTGTGCAGGGAAAGTTCGGCGACCGGCTGAAGCCGATCAACGAAGGCATCGACAAGGATGGCGCGTTCTACCTGTTCGCGCTGCGGCTGGTGCCCCTGTTCCCGTTCTTCGTGGTCAACCTGCTGATGGGCCTCACAACCCTGCGCACCTGGCCGTTTTACTGGGTCAGCCAGCTCGGCATGCTGGCCGGCACCGCCGTCTACGTCAACGCCGGCACGCAGCTTGCACAGCTCGACTCGCTCAAGGGCATTCTGTCGCCCGCCATCCTCGGCTCGTTCGTGCTGCTGGGCGTTTTCCCGATCCTCGCCAAGAAGGTGCTCGATTGGCTCAAGGGCCGCAAGGTCTACGCGAAGTGGTCGCACCTCAAGCCGAAGTCGTTCGACCGCAACCTGGTCGTGATCGGCGCCGGCTCGGCGGGCCTGGTCACGGCCTACATCGCCGCCGCCGTCAACGCGAAGGTGACGCTGATCGAGAAGCACAAGATGGGCGGCGACTGCCTCAACACCGGCTGCGTGCCGTCGAAGGCGCTGATCAAGTCGGCCAAGCTGCTGTCCCAGATGAAGCGCGCACAGGAGTTCGGCCTCGCCTCGGCGACGGCGAACTGGAACTTCGCGGACGTGATGGCGCGCGTACAGCGCGTAGTGGGCGAGGTCGAGCCGCACGACTCGGTCGAGCGCTACAGCGGCCTGGGCGTCGAATGCCTGACGGGCACGGCGCGCATCGTGTCGCCCTGGGCCGTCGAGTTCACGGCGGCCGATGGCGGCAAACAGACGCTGACCACCAAAAACATCGTGATCGCCTCGGGCGCCCGGCCCTTCGTGCCGCCGATCCCGGGCCTCGACGCCGTCGACTACCTCACCAGCGACACCGTCTGGAACCTGCGCGAGCTGCCCAAGCGGCTGGTCGTGCTGGGCGGCGGGCCGATCGGCAGCGAGCTGACGCAGTGCTTTGCGCGTTTCGGTTCACAGGTGTCGCAGGTCGAGATGCTGCCGCGCATCCTGATCCGCGAAGACCCCGAAGTCTCCGAAATCGTCACCAAGTCGCTGCAGAAGGACGGCGTCGCCGTGCTGACCGGCCACAAGGCGAAGCAGGTGGTGGTCGAAAACGGCGAAAAAATCCTCGTCTGCGAGCACGCGGGCGCCGAAGTGCGGCTGCCTTTCGACCAGATTCTGGTCGCGGTCGGGCGCACGGCGAACGTCACCGGCTTCGGGCTCGAGGAGCTGGGCATCCCGGTCCGCCAGAACAAGACCATCGAGACCAACGATTATCTGCAGACGATCTTCCCGAACATCTACGCCTGCGGCGACGTCGCCGGGCCGTTCCAGTTCACGCACACGGCATCGCACCAGGCCTGGTACGCGGCGGTCAACGCGCTGTTTGGGCGATTCAAGAAATTCCGCGCCGACTACCGCGTGATCCCGTGGGCGACTTTCACCGACCCCGAGGTCGCCCGCGTCGGGCTGTCCGAGACCGAGGCGAAGGAGAAAAAGATCGCCCACGAGGTCACGGTGTACGGCATCGACGACCTCGACCGCGCGATCGCCGACGGCGAGGCGCATGGCTTCGTCAAGGCCATCACGGCAGCCGGCAAGGACACGATCCTCGGCGCCACCATCGTCGGCGCGCACGCCGGCGACATCCTGGTCGAATACGTCACCGCCATGAAGTACGGCCTCGGCCTCAACAAGATCCTCGGCACCATCCACACCTACCCGACCATGGGCGAGGCCAACAAGTACGCGGCCGGCGTCTGGAAGCGCAACCACCAGCCCGCCAGGCTGCTCGAATGGGTGCGCAAGTTTCATGCGTGGGAGCGGGGCTAGTAGGCTTCAGCGATGCCGGCCCAGTTTGCTTTCGGCTGCCCGGCCACGTTCGCATTCGCGCCTGCCCGGCGGCGCGCGTCTCCAGCGTGCAAAGTGTGCGCGCGACACGGTTTGAGAAGCCGCGCCACGTCGTGCCACTGCGCGCCGCGATCCGCGCTGCCTGTGCAATCTTTAAGCGTGGCGCGCCGCAACTGCAAAGCGTCTGACACACTAGCACCGGCGCAGAGTCGTACATTGGGATACCCGCTTCAACGAATCACCGCGCCGCTATGAGTACCACCGTCCCTCACCCTGCCTCCTGCACACCCACAGACGTCACCCGCTTTTGGTGCGACGCTGGCCCTGAACGCTGGTTTCGCAAGGACGTGGCGTTTGACACGCTGTTCCGCGAGCGCTTCGCGGCCGAGTATGAAGCGGCGGCACGCGGCGACCTGGCGGACTGGCAGAACAATGCTGAAGGCGCGCTGGCGCTGCTGATCCTGCTCGACCAGTATCCACGCAACAGTTTTCGCAATACGGCGCGCATGTTTGCGACGGACGCGCAGGCGGTCGCCATCGCCGACGCGGCCATCACCAGAGGCTTCGACCGTGTCGTCGGCGACGACATGAGACGCTTTTTCTACCTGCCGTTCATGCACAGCGAGCAGTTGGCCGACCAGGAACGCTCAGTGGCACTGTACCGCGCGCTCGATGGCGACGGCTTGCGCTATGCCGAGATTCACCGGGATGCAATCGCCCGCTTCGGGCGCTTTCCGCATCGTAATCCCGTTCTTGGCCGTGCGATGACGGCGGAAGAACAGAAGTACCTCGATGAGGGCGGGTTCGCGGGCTAACCGTTCCCGTTTGCACGCCCGCTTGGCGTTCAAGCGATGCGCTTGAGCCCCTTGCGGAATCGTTTGCCGTTTTCGATATAGCCATCGGCGCTGCGGCCGAGCCCGGCGACGGCCTCGGGCGTGAGCTCGCGCTTTGCGGCCGCCGGGCTGCCGACGATCAGCGATCGATCCGGGAACGATTTGCCCTCGGTGACCAATGCGCAGGCGCCGACCAGCGAGTCATTGCCGATCACGGCTTTGTTCAGCACGGTGGCACCCATGCCAATCAGCGAACCATCGCCCACCGTGCAGCCGTGCAGGATGACCTTGTGGCCCACGGTCACGCGACGGCCGATGGTCAGCGGCATGTCGAGGTCGGAGTGCAGCACCGAGTTGTCCTGGATGTTGCTGCCGTCGCCGATATGGATGGGCTCGTTGTCGCCACGAATCACTACACCGGGCCAGATGCTGCAATCGGCGCCGATGTGCACATTGCCGATCACCTCGGCGGATTCGGCAATCCATGCCGTTGCGTGAATTTGCGGCCGGAGGCCGTCGAGTTCGTAGATTGCCATGCGCTCCCCTGTGCCTTGTTTCGATGCCGCTCCGGTCGAGCTTGAACCGGAAGGCGGATTGATGGTGTGGCTGCTATTTGACCTGAATTGCACCCGGCAGCGCGTGGCAGGGCTTTGACGGGTGCGGTCCGGAAACGTCAGTTTGCGATCTCTGATGTTCGGCTTTTGTATGAAACCTTTATCTGCATTGGGCTAATGGCGTAATTTTCTGAAAAGTCGACTTTTGTATCAAACGCGGTCTGAGCCCTTTAAGAATGGCTTTTTCGTCAAAAAGTTGATAGTGAAAAGTCATTGTCAGGTGGCCACCTAAAATCACCATCCATGACCTCAACTGCCGCTACCCATTCCTCGCCCGCCGCCAACGTACTGCCCGCTGACCGTGCCATCCCGATCACCCAGGTCGGGCTGATCGCGATGGACATGGATTCCACCGCCATCACCATCGAGTGCATCGACGAAATTGCCGACTTCGCCGGCGTCAAGGCCGAGGTTTCCGCGATCACTGAGGCAGCCATGCGCGGCGAGCTGGATTTTCAGGCGAGTCTGAGAAAGCGGGTCGCCTGTCTCGAAGGTCTGTCCACCAAAGTGCTCGCCGAGGTCTACGCCGCGCGGCTGAAGCCCTCGCCCGGGCTCGCCGAGTTGATGGCCCATGCCAACAAAAACGGGGTGAAAACGCTACTCGTCTCCGGCGGCTTCACCTACTTCACCGAGCGCATGCGGCAGCGCTTTGGCTACACCTGGACCCGGGCCAACACGCTGGGCGAGCACGACGGCCGGCTCACCGGCAAAGTCTGCGGCGCCATCGTCGATGCAGTCGAGAAGGAACGCCTGCTGCGCTTCTTCGCTGCCACGCTGCCCGCTGACCGTCGCGCAAGCATTGCGCTTGGTGACGGTGCCAACGACCTGCCGATGCTGCACGCGGCAACGCTCGGGATCGCCTATCACGCCAAACCAAAAGTGCGCGAGCAGGTGCCAGTGGCCATCAATATTGGCGGATTGGATACGCTTCTCGCGCTACTGCCCTGATTTCACGGGCTTTTTCTCGTTTTTTCAGCGCCCCTTTGCTAGACTTTTCAGCTAGCGAGCGACATTCCACGTCCTCGGGGGAAACCATGAACCGAAAATCATCCAACGCAGCGCTTGCCATTCTTCTTGGCGGCGCTTCCATCGTCGCGCCTGCGTTTGCGCAGGACGCAGCCAAACCCGTCCCCGGCGCCAACCTGCAATACGTCGGTGCCAATACGCGCATCGGCGTCGGCATCGACAGCGACAACAATGCGCGCGGCGAAATTTTTCAGGTGCTGCAGGGCGACGACAAGTCAGCCACCCTGGCCGAGCTTTGGGCCAGTCGCAATTCCGGCGGCGCCAAACTTTCGCACCACTGGACATCAGGCGGTGCCGCAGTCAACAAGCTGTTTGCGGCTTACGATCAGGGCGACAGCGATCTGCGCAAGGCAACGCTGGGCGGCGGCCAGGAGTACGAACGCTGGTTCTGGAACGCTTACGCCAGCAAAGGCCTCTCGGGTGCCACCCTCAACTCGACCAGCAGTGTGGCAACCACCGTCACCCAAACCGGCAGCGAAGCCGGCCGCCCATACGAGCAGGACACCATCACCACGGTGACTACGCGTTCCTTTACCCGGGCCTACGACTGGGGTGTCGGCGGCCGGGTTGGGCATTTCTATGAAGCCGCCCTGCTGCGTGTGACGGCCGGTCTCGACTACGAATGGGGCAAGTATTCATCGAAGCAATGGACCGGCACCCTGATGGCCGAGAAGTTCTTCGCTGGCTCGCCGATCTCGATCGCATTGTCGGGCGAGATCCTGCGCAAAACCGGTGACTTCGAAGGCACCCGCAACGACCAGCGCGGCATGCTGATGCTGCGCTATGAATTTGGCGCACCGAAGTCGAACTTCCGCTCGAACAAGGTCAGCCGCATGGTCACCACGACCGAGCGGGTACCGGATCCGAACTGGAAACCGCCAGTCGCCGCTGCCGCGTCTGCTGACACTGCCAAGGCTGCCGGCACCGCCACCAAACCGCAGGAACCCGCTACCCGCCTTGAAAAGCGTGTCAGCCGCGCCAACGCCAGCGACGCGCAGGAGACCTACTTTGACCTCGGTTCCGCCAAGCTGAAACCGGCGGCGTTGAAGGAGCTGGATGGGCTGGTCAGCCGTATCGCGGCGCAACGTCCGTATGTCGAACTCAAGGTCAACGTCGTCGGCCACACCTGCCCGACCGGCTCTGACCGCAACAACTTCGCGCTGTCCAAGAAACGTGCCGAAGCCGTCAAGGCATACCTCGTCTCCAAGGGCGTGCCGGAGAATCTGGTCACGACGGATGGCAAGGCAGGCAAGTCGCCGAAGTACCCGGAAGTGAAGGGCCAGAGCTTCCGCAACCGCCGCACGGATACCGATGTGCTGGTGGTGAAAGAAAAGGTCGAAGAAGTGCGGGTTCCGGTGGCGGTAGCCGCAGCGCCGGCGCCACAGACGCCTGCCGCCGCTTCCGCTGGTACGCCGACGGCCGCCGCCGCAACCGCACCGATGATCGAGCGTCAAGTGCAGAAGGAAGTGATTGAGGACGTACCGAACAACTGGGTCAGCCGCGCGCTGCACAACTCGGCGCAGCACAAGACGGCAATCGACACCTACCGCTTCGCTGAAGTCACCACCACGCAGGCAACCGGTGCCCGCCGCTATCTCAACCGCGCACCGGCTGCAGCCAACGACGCCTACACCATTGAGTGCAGCGCTGCGGCAACGTTCAACGTGCTGGCCAACGATACCGACCCCGATGGCGACACGCTGACCATCACCAGCGTCGCCACACCGGGCAAAGGTACCGCTGCCATCTCGTCTGGCAAGATCGTCTACACGCCAAACGCAACCACGTGTTCCGCTGGCGCCACCGACAGCTTCACCTATACAGTCAGTGATGGCAAGGGCGGCAGCTCGTCGGCGACGGTCAATGTCACCATCAACGCAGCGCCGAACAATCCGCCCGTGGCAGTGGACGACCGGGTCGATGTTCCCTGCTACGGCACCCGGTTGTTGAGCTCGCTGCTCGCCAATGACCGCGATCCTGACGGCGATCCGCTGCGCATCATCTCGGTGACGCAGCCGCCGGCTGGCCGGGGTAAAGTCAGCATCACGGCAGACGGCAAGGCGGTGTTCTACGATGGCACCGACGCCTGCTACTACGTCAGCGCTTTCACCTACACCATCAGCGATGGCCGTGGCGGCACTTCGACGGCAACGGTGACGCTGGTCGATCCCTGATCGCTGGAGAGTGCTGGAAAAAGGGCCATTCGTTGGCCCTTTTTTTTGCCGGTATCGCCGGAGCAGGCTCACCTGCCAGATACCTGTAATGCGAGGAAAGCAGCAGGCGCACAATATCGTTTCGCAGCACTCACCACACGATCGCCGCTGATCCGCAGCTTCGACATCCAGATGAAACGCATACTTGTGATCCACCACTCCGCCAGCGGCGGCGCTCGCGCGCTGGTGAGCGCCTTTCTGGATGGCGCCAGCGGCGTTGACGGGGTAGCAGCGATCACCCGCTCGGCAACCGTGGCGAACGCTGGCGACTTGCTGGGCGCCGATGCGCTGGTCTTCGCCACGCCGGAGAACTTTGGCTATATGGCAGGCACGCTCAAGGCCTTTTTTGATCGTGTTTTCTATGCTTGCATGGCCGACACAACCGCCTATGGTGGTGGCACCGAAAGCCGGCTGGCCGGGCGCCCATATGCCGTTCTGGTATGCGCCGGCAACGATGGTAGCGGCGCCATGCAGAGCGTTGATCGCATCGTCACTGGCTGGCGTCTGCGCAAGGCGCACCCCGGCATCATCGCGCGCCGCGTTGGCGGCGAGGCAGGGTCATCGCGTGGTGATCTGGCAAGCGCCGATCTCGACGCAGCCAGGGAGCTGGGGCAACTGTTTGCCGAAGCGCTGGCGATCGGCGCACTCTAGCACCTGCGCCGCTTGCGTGCGGCACCCGCCAGCCGGCTCGATGGCTACTTCCAGCCTGCCTTGGCCATCGACTGCATGACGCCGGCGCCAAAGCTGGTGCCAAGCTTGCGCGCGAATTTGTCGAAGGCATTTTCTTCGACGGTGTAGTCAATCAGATCTTCTGCCTTGGTGATTTCGCGGGCAACACTATCAACCGAGCCAAGTCCGTCGGCCAGGCCATTTTCGACCGCCTTGTTGCCGCTCCAGATCAGGCCCGTGAACAGGCCAGGCGTGTTGAGCTTGAGCCGGTCGCCGCGACCATCCTTGACAGCCTTGATGAATTGCTGATGCACCTCGCCAAGCATTGCTTCCAGGTGCGCCTTGTGTTCCGGCTTCGCGGGGGAGAACGGATCCATGAAGGCCTTGTTTTCGCCGGCAGTGACGGTGCGCGATTCGACACCGAGTTTCTCCATGGCCTTGTCAACACCAAAACCGTGGAAGATCACGCCGATGGAACCGACGAGACTTGACCCATCGACAAAAATCTTGTCCGCAGCGGCGGCAACGTAATAGCCCCCGGAGGCGCACATTTCGTCGACCACGACGTAAAGCGGCTTGTCCTGGTAGTCTTTGCGCAACCGGCGAATCTCGTTGTAGATGCGGGAAGATTGCACGGGCGACCCGCCGGGGCTGTTGATATTGAGCACCACCGCGACGCTATCCGGATCCTGAAATGCCGCGTTCAGCGCAGCATTGATGTTTTCGGCGCTCGCCTTGCCGTGATCGTCGATCTCACCTTCCAGCCGCACCAGGGCGGTATGGCGACCGGAGCGATCGCCGCTGCTGCCCCCATGACCGATCCAGCCCATGATCGCGGCGAATACCACAAGCGCAAGCGCAAGCCACACCAGCCGGAAGAAGATTGACCAGCGGCGACGGGCTCGCTGCTCCTTGAGATTCATCTGGGCAAGCTTGGTGACGAGTTCCCGTTCCCAGCCGGGCTGCGACGGCAGTTGATCCATGGGTTCCACTTTGAAAATCAGGCGTTGGTTTCGAGAAATTGACGCAACGCAGACACCGAATCTACCAGTGTCAGCGATCGGTGCGCTTTCAACAGCGCCGGCTCATGGGCGCCATAAGTCACACCGATGGACGCCATACCGGCGTTTTCGGCGAGTTGCAGGTCATGCGTAGTGTCGCCGATCATCACCGCCTGCGACGGTTGCATGCCGGTTTCGTCGAAGATTGCATGCAGCATGCCGGGATGCGGCTTGGAAAAGCCCTCGTCGGCGCAGCGCGACGCCACAAAGAACTCGCGAAGACCCAGCGTTTCGAACGCCCGATCAAGACCTCGACGCGATTTGCCGGTCGCCACGGCCAGCCAATGCCCGCGTGCTTTCAGTGCAGCCAGCATTTCCGGCACACCATCGAACAACACGATCTCGTTTTCTCCGGCGAGGAAATGGTACCGATAGCGTTCAGTCAACGGCAGCAAATCCTCCTCGCGCAGCGTCGGCACTGCGTGCTCAAGCGCGGGCCGAAGGCCCATGCCGATGATGAACGAGGCCTGTTCGTCCGAGGGCACCGTGTAGCCAAGATCGCCCGCTGCGCGCTGAAGCGCGCGACGGATCACTGCCGTGGAATCGGCCAGCGTGCCGTCCCAGTCAAACACTACCAGGGGGTAACGACGTTCACTCATTGCCAAACCTTAACCACTACCCGCAGGTACCGTGTTGCCGTACCAGAAACTGGCCAGCTCCCGCGGCAATGGAGCCTCCACAATGATGGGCACCCCGGTCACCGGATGCTCGAACGTGAACGATTTCGCATGCAGAAACATGCGCCGCAGCGGTACCGGCTGCCGCGTGCGCAGCACCTTGTTCCACGCCGCGTCACCGTATTTATCGTCACCCGCGATCGGGAAGCCCAGATGCTGAAGGTGAACACGTATCTGATGGGTACGACCGGTCTTCAACTCCGCTTCCAGCAGGCTCATCTCGGGCCGTCGCTCCAGCAGGTTGAATATGGTGTGTGCGAACTGGCCTTCGTCAGGGTTGACTTCGACCCGACGTTCGCCGTCAGGTCGCGTGTACTTGGCGAGCGGCGCCTTGACATGCTGACGGTCATTGACCCATTCGCCCCTGACGGCAACGAGGTAACGCTTGTCGCCTGATTTTTCGCGCAGCGTGTCGTGCATGCCCACCAGGCCGGCACGGGTCTTGGCGATCAGCAACACACCGGAGGTGTCGCGATCGAGACGGTGCACCAGTTCGAGCAGGGGTGCGCTTGGCCGCGCCATCCGCAGTTGCTCGATCACACCAAAGCTGACGCCGGAGCCGCCATGCACAGCCACCCCGGCCGGTTTGTCCACCGCCAGCAGATGCTGATCCTCCCACAACACCGGGTGTGGAAACTCGCCAGGGGCCACCGAAGTGGGTGTCGATTCGGCCACGCGCACGGGCGGCACCCTCACCTCATCGCCGGCGCCAAGTTTGGTTTCGGCGCGCACGCGACCGCCGTTAACACGCACCTCGCCGGAGCGGATGATGCGATAAACATGCGTCTTGGGCACCCCCTTCAGCTCGCGGATGAGGAAGTTGTCAACGCGCTGACCGGCGTAGTCTTCGGTTACGCGAAGATGACGCACTTTGGCTGCTGCCGTGCCAGCCTCGTCGGCGCCTCGCGGGGAGCTGACATCAGCGGCAGAAAATTGCCGAGAAACGCGTCCTAAGTCCTTCATTTGCCTTATAATTTGCCAGTTGACGTAGTTCGAAGGAACTGCGCCATTTTGAATCCGGTGCACGGGTCCACGCCACCAACAGGCGCTTTCTGGGTGACTATCATGGAAAGTGCGGGCGAACATAGGGTCAGCAATGATCCGCTTCGCATCTGGTGGGCAGGATCTGCGCGGATTCCACGGTCAAGCCGCCACCGGGAAAAGCGGCGATTGTAAGAGTTCAGCCACCGCGCGGCGCCTTTCGTTGCTCGCTGGCCTGTGAAAAAGATTGAATCGGGGCCGCCCGACATCCGACGGCGAGTCCCAAGAAGAAAAATTCGTCATGAACCCGCGCGACAGCGCAACGAGCGTGAGCTTTCCGGTCAACGACCCGGCTCTCGCCCCGCCCGCCCCGACAACGATCGCATCCCTTGCGCATGCGTTGCTTCCGTGGTCCGGCTTTTTCAAGGTTCTGCCTCCCATCCGTCAGGCTGCGATTTTTCTAATCCGATCTGTACGCCCGTTCTCGCCAGCGCAGCGCGCCGCGAGAATCGGTGACGTTTCACTGGCCTAGCAGCACTCGTCTGGTTCACCGCTCGTTCGCTGAACGGGAAGGTACGCATGAAACGCATGCTGTTCAATGCAACCCAGTCTGAAGAACTGCGCGTTGCCATCGTCGACGGTCAGAAACTGATCGACCTCGACATCGAATCTGCTTCCAAAGAGCAGCGTAAAAGCAATATCTACAAGGGCACCGTCACGCGCGTCGAGCCGTCGCTGGAAGCCTGTTTTGTCGACTACGGTACCGAACGCAACGGCTTCCTGCCATTCAAGGAAATCGCGCGCTCCGTACTCTCTGGCGACGCCGACGTCAGCCGCAACAAGATTGGCGATAGCCTCAAGGTTGGCCAGGAACTGATTGTTCAGGTCGAAAAAGACGAACGCGGCAACAAGGGCGCTGCGCTGACGAGCTTTGTCTCGCTCGCTGGCCGCTATCTGGTGCTGATGCCGAACAACCCGCGCGGCGGTGGCGTCTCTCGCCGCATCGAAGGCGAGGACCGCAACGAACTGCGCGACACCATGGCGCAGCTCGAAGTGCCCAACGGCATGAGCATCATCGCCCGCACCGCCGGTATTGGCCGTACCGCAGAAGAGCTGCAATGGGATCTGAACTACCTCCTGCAACTGTGGACAGCCATTGACGGCGCCGCCAAGGGCAACAAGGCGCCGCTCCTGATCTATCAGGAGTCGAGCCTGGTGATTCGCGCCATCCGCGACTACTACACGCAGGACATCGGCGAGATACTGATCGACACCGAAGACATCTTCGAGCAGGCCAAGGGCTTCATGGGCCATGTGATGCCCAACACGGTCAGCCGCGTCAAGCTCTATCACGACGATGTGCCGCTGTTCTCGCGCTTCCAGATCGAACACCAGATCGAAAGCGCGTTCAGCCGCACGGTCAACCTGCCCTCGGGTGGCGCGATCGTCATCGACCACACCGAGGCGCTGGTCTCGATCGACGTCAACTCGGCACGCGCCACCAAAGGTGGCGACATCGAGACGACGGCGTTCAACACCAACCTCGAAGCGGCCGAAGAAGTCGCGCGCCAGTTGCGCCTGCGTGACCTCGGCGGCCTCGTCGTCGTGGACTTCATCGACATGGAGTCGTCCAAGCATCAGCGCGAAGTCGAAGACAAGCTCCGCGACGCGATGAAGCTCGACCGCGCCCGCGTGCAGCTGGGCAAGATCTCGCGCTTCGGCCTGATGGAGCTGTCGCGTCAGCGCCTGAAACCAAGCCTCGGCGAGTCGGCCCACCTGCCCTGCCCGCGCTGCCACGGCACCGGCCACATCCGCTCGACCGAATCGATCGCGCTGCACATCCTGCGCATCATCCAGGAAGAGGCGATGAAGGACAACAGCGCGCAGGTCATCGCGCAAGTCCCGGTTGACGTTGCGACCTATCTGCTCAACGAGAAGCGATTCGACATCCAGTCGCTCGAGACGCGCCTCAAGGTCAGCGTGGTGCTGATCCCCAACATGTACCTCGAGACGCCCAACTACACGGTGCAGCGTCTGAAGCACGACGAGCTCAACTCGGCCGAACCGCTGCCGACCAGCTACAAGATGGTCGAGCGTCCCGAGCAGGTCGATCCCGTCGAGGCGATCAAGCAGGAAGCCAACGAGGTTCGCGTCGAGGCTGCGGTCAAGGGCATCACGCCTGCGCAGCCGGCCCCGGTCGTCGAGCCGAAGCCGGAAACACCGGTTGCTGCTGCAGCACCTGTGGCGGTGGCGCCCATGCAAAAGGCTGGCCTTTGGGCGCGCGTGAAGTCGATCTTCGGCATTGAGGCTGCGGCACCAGTCGCTGAGCCACAACCCGCAAAGGCGGAAGAAAAGAAACGCGATGACCGCCGCGACGGTAACCGTGACCGTGGTGGTCGCAATGATCGCGGTGACCGCCGCGACCGCAATGACCGCAATGACCGTGGCGATCGCAAGGACCGCAACGGCAAAGGCGATCGCAACGAAAGTCGCGGTGATCGCGACAACCGTAGCGACCGGAAGGATCGTGGTGACGCTAAACGTGACGGCCGCACCGACGGTAACCGTCAGGGCGACCGCGCTCCGCGCGAGCAACGCGAGCCGCGCGAACAGCGTGATGCACGCAATCAGGCCAATGCCGCCGAAGCGGTGACGCCGGGTGCCGGCGTGGTTGCAGGAGGCGCGGCCGACAGCAACAAGGCTCCGCGTGAGAATCGCGAAAACCGCGGTGAACGCGGTGACCGTGGCGGGCGTCGTGAACGCGGCGAGCGCGGTGATCGTCCGCCGCGCGACGGCAACAATGCGCCGGCACCGGTGGTTGCAAACGCAGAAGCGCAAGCAGCTGACGTTCAGCAGGCCGCCAGCGCACAACCGCAAACGACAGTCGATGGCACGTCGCAAGAACGTGGCGATCGTCCGCCGCGCGGCGAACGTGGTTCGCGTCGCCGCGATCGCGACAGCCGTGGCGAACGCGGCGAAAATGGTGAAGGTGGAGAAGGACGCCGCCAACGCGCAGCCACCGACAGTCAGGGTGATGCCGGTGTTGCAACCGGGCCGAAGGTGAACGAGGCGGCTGGTGGGGTGCAAGCGGCGATGTTCGATGCCGCGCCGGCGCTAGCAAGCGCCCCTGCATCTGCCCCAGCCCCGATGGCACCTGCGGCGCAAGTCGCGGCTCCTGCCGCACCGGCTGCGACTGCCGCCCCAGCGGCTGCACGCGAATCGGTGAAGCCCTTCACCTACCAGTTGCCCGGTGATGCTGGCTTGCAGATGATGGAAACCCGCAGCAGTGGCGCGCCGTCGCCAGCAGTGGCCGATGAACCGGTCAAGCGCGGTCGCGCACGCCCGCCGCGCGCCGAAGTTGCCGCCGAGCCAATGCAAATGGTGGAGACCGGCAAACCGTCGGGACAAACCGAGACCGTACAGCAGTAGCTCGCGACTCTGCATGCAAAAGGCCCGCCCTCGCGGGCCTTTTGCTTTTTGGCGGTATCGCGCGCTTGGGGAACACGTCCTGCCGCCAGCGGCAACGTTAATCGTTTCACCGTTTGCGCTGATCGCCTGAAGACGCTTACGGCGCAGTATCGCCGTTCAGTCAGCCGCCACGCAATCATTGACCAAACGCAAATGGATCGCAGTTTGGACATTTCGCCATTGAGCGACGCTCAATGCGGGTGCTACTATGCTCAAGTGCATAAGACGATGCGGCGATGGGTTGCAATTCTCCTTATGACTTTGCTGTCAGGGAGCGTCTTTGCCCAATCTTGTGAGCTGAGCTGCGAGCTGTCTCGTGTGAGTGAGGGGGCAGCAGTCCATCAAGATGGCGCAACGCATCATCACGATTCGTCAGCTACCAGCGTAGCGGCAGACGATGCAGCATGCCCTTTGAGTGCACTTTGCGCCTTCGCTCACTCGATCGGGCTGCTGCCAGCCGATAACACTTCCCGGCCTCAAGATCGTCCGCTCGAAGCACTTCGGGCGCCCTTCGCGAACTTCAGCTCCGCTGAAGTCGTCCGCCTCGAACGACCTCCCGCTCCGTAGCGTTCAAACGTCACTAGTCCGTCTGCTGCAACTCACTGCGCTGCAGCGTCGCGTCCGTTGTCTGAACGTAAGGAGATGCGCCATGCTAAGTGCCTTGGCCGACCATGTTTGTGCTCGTTGCAAACCCGAACTACCTCGAACTCATTGCAAAGCGTCTGTTGGCCACCGCCCATCGTGGAAGTTGTGGCAGACAGCGGTGGCTTTTGCCCTTCTCGCCCCTTGGCAAACGCCAGCGTCAGCCGAACCTGGCGCCCCCACGAACAGCATCGAATTCGCCCAAGCCCTGCAAATTGCAGTCGAAAATTCTCCGCAGCTGCAGGCGCAGGGTCATTCGATTCGCGCCGTTCAGGCAATGCGCCAAAGCGCTGGAGAATGGCCCGACCCGGTGCTCCGCGCCGGGGTTGATAACCTTCCAGTAAGCGGGAACGATCGCGGGCGACTGACGGCTGACACCATGACGATGCGTCGCATCGCCATTTCCCAGGAGATTACCGGTTCCGAAAAGCTGGATGCGCGCCGCCGTCGACTGGACGGAGAGATTCAACGGGAGCATCAGAACCGACGCGTGCAGATCGCAGCGTTGCAGCGCGAAACTGCCCTGGCGTGGATCGACACCTTCTTCAGTGATCAGCAACGGAGAGTGCTGGCAACGCAGCGCGCCGAGGCCACACTGGCTGTCGATGCTGCCATTGCCGCATATCGCGCCGGACGGAATACACAAGCGGATGTAGCGCTGGCACAGTCTGCAGTCGCCACGATAGATGATCGCGCGATTCAGGCCGACCGGCAAGGCCAGGTCGCTCAAGCGCAACTTGCGCGCTGGATCGGGCGCATGGCCAATCCAGAAACCCGCGGCGGTTTGCCAGCGTGGGCGACATCGGTGCCAGCAGACGATCAGGGGGTGGAGCTCCACCCGGCGGTACTGGCGCTGGACGCACAGATCGCCACGGCCCTGGCAGACAGGGACCTTGCAAGTGCGGCCAAACGGCCAGACTGGACTTGGGAAATCGGTCTGGGCCAGCGCGGCGGTGACAAAGCTAACCTGTTTTCAATTGCTGTCAGCATTCCCTTGCCGGTCGCGACAAGTCGCCGACAGGATTTGGACATTGCTGCGCGCGTTGCCCAAATTGACCAATGGGTGGCACAGCGTGCGGAGTTGATTCGCAGCCACATCGCAGAACGGCAGACGCTTCGTGCCGAGTGGAGTAGTCACCGTGATCGGCTTCGCTTGCTTGACAACAGGTTGTTGCCGCTGGCAAGGGAGCGGACAACTGCCACGCTGAACAGTTACCGCAGCGGAACGGTGTCTCTCGTCTCGGTGGTGGATGCACGTCGTAACGAAATCGACATTGCCATGCAGCGACTCGACATCGAGCGAGAGCAGGCACGAACTTGGGCACAACTGCGCTATCTGCTACCAGATGGCAGCGCGTCTCAATACACAAACACGGAGCGCGCGAAGTGAAAAGGAGTTCGCAAATCAACATCGGGCTGGTGATCGCCGGCGCGTCGCTGCTGACAGGCGGCGCATGGTGGATCGGCCTGAATCAGGGGCAAAGGATGGTGAACCCAACCGCAGCGTCGGGAGGCGCCATGGCGGCCGCCACGCCAGCGTCCACCGACGAAGCCAATCCAGCGTCAGGTCGGCGGGTGCTCTACTGGTACGACCCGATGGTGCCTGCGCAGAAGTTTGATCGTCCTGGTCGCTCGCCCTATATGGACATGGCACTGGTACCGAAGTACGCTGATGACGTGGACAGCATGGCGGGCAGTGTCGCCGTCAACCCACAGGTGCAGCAGAGCCTCGGTATCCGCACAGCCACGGTGACAAGTGGCCCGCTGAACGTACCTTTCGAAGCCAGTGGCACGGTCGCGTATAACGAGCGCGAGGCGACTGTCGTGTCCACCCGCGTTGCAGGTACCGTCGAGCGGCTGCTGGTCAGGGCGCCGCTCGACTCGGTGCAGCGAGGCCAGGCAGTCGCCGAACTCTTTGTACCGGAGTGGCTAGCCGTGCAGGAAGAGTTCCTGGCGGTGCGCAAGACACAAGGCACGGACGTTGGCTTGCTGGTTGACGCAGCCCGACAACGAATGGTGATCGCGGGCATGCCGGACGACGTCATCCGCGCCGTTGAGCAATCGGGACAATTGCAACGTCGAATGACACTGACAGCCACTTCCGGAGGCGTGGTCTCCGAGCTCGCCGTACGGGAGGGTCTGGCCGTTGCTGCGGGCAGCGTCCTGATGCGGGTCAACGGACTGTCGTCCGTCTGGGTAAACGCGGACGTACCCGAAAGCCAAGCCTCCGGGATACGTTCGGGAGCAGCGATTGAAGGCATGACACCTGCGCTGCCTGGCGAAGTGTTTCGAGGGCGCGTCAGCGGGCTGCTGCCCGAAGTCAACGCGACCACGCGCACCATTCGCACCCGAATTGAACTCCCAAATCCGCGCGGGCGACTACTTCCAGGGATGTTCGTCAGCCTGCGCTTCGGTCGGGTAGCTCAGGACAACGTTTTGCAAGTGCCGACCGAAGCGGTGATTCAGACCGGTCGCCGGACTATCGTCATGGTGGTCGGCGAATCGAACGGTCGCTTCCGCCCAGTTGACGTCGAGACCGGTGCCGAGGCAAACGGATTCACCGAGATACGAAAGGGACTGCTGGCAGGACAACGAGTCGCGGTATCAGGGCAATTCTTGCTCGATTCTGAGGCGAGTCTCACCACGGGTCTTGCACGCCTTTCCGGCGACATCATGTCACAGCCGTCCTCACCAGCCCGTCCTGTGCATCACGGCGAAGGAATCGTTGAGGCGATAGACACAGGCGAAGTAACGCTTTCGCACGGGCCGATCGCCACGCTCAAGTGGGGCGCCATGACCATGCCGTTCAAGCGGCCCGCGACCGCACTGCCTGCGAACTTGACGGTAGGAAGTCGCGTCGCCTTCGAGTTCGAAGCGCACGGCGACAATGAATTCCGGTTGATCCGCCTGCAGGTTCTCCCGGCCAACACGCCCCCCAAGGACAAGTCACCATGATCGCGGCGCTCATTCGCTGGTCACTCGGCAACCGTTTTCTGGTGCTGCTGGCGACACTCACCGTCGCCGGCTGGGGCATCTATTCGGCACAGCGCACGCCGCTGGATGCCATTCCCGACCTCTCCGATGTCCAGGTCATCATCCGCACCACTTATCCCGGTCAGGCGCCTCAGATTGTCGAGAACCAGATCACCTATCCGCTGACCACCACCATGCTGTCGGTACCGGGCGCGAAGACCGTGCGTGGCTATTCGTTCTTCGGTGACTCATTCGTCTATGTGCTGTTCGAGGATGGCACCGATCCCTACTGGGCTCGCTCGCGCGTACTCGAATACCTCAATCAGGCGCAGGCACGTTTGCCACGTGGCGCCACGGCGGCACTCGGGCCGGATGCGACCGGCGTCGGCTGGGTTTATGAGTACGCACTGATCGACAGAACTGGTCAGCAAGACCTGTCGCAGCTCAGGGCACTGCAGGATTGGTTCCTGAAGTACGAGCTCAAGGCAGTTGCCAACGTGTCCGAAGTCGCCAGCATCGGAGGCATGGTGCGGCAGTATCAGATCGTGCTTGATCCCGAGCGCTTGCGCGCCTACAACCTGCCGCACAGCAAAGTCATCGAAGCCGTTCAGCGCGCCAATCAGGAGGCCGGTGGCTCAGTGCTGGAGCTTGGCGAGGCGGAGTACATGGTGCGCGCGTCAGGTTATCTGCGCTCGCTGGATGACTTCCGCAAGATTCCGCTGGTGACAACGGATGCCGGGGTATCAGTGCGGCTGGGTGACGTGGCGCGTGTTCAGGTCGGTCCCGAAATGCGCCGCGGCATCGCTGAGCTCGATGGCGAAGGTGAAGTCGTCGGTGGCGTTGTGGTGATGCGCTCAGGCAAGAATGCGCTGGAAACGATTGCCGCCGTCAAGGCGAAGCTGGCCGCTCTCAAACCCAGTTTGCCACCGGGCGTCGAGATCGTGCCTGTCTACGACCGGTCAGATCTGATCCTGCGCGCGGTGGACCACCTAAAGACGAAGCTGGCGGAGGAATTCATTGTCGTCGCGCTGGTATGCCTGGTTTTCCTGTTTCATTTGCGTTCGGCGTTCGTGGCTATCGTGTCGCTGCCGCTGGGCGTGCTGATCGCCTTCATCATCATGCATCATCAAGGCGTCAACGCCAACATCATGTCACTCGGCGGCATCGCCATTGCCATTGGTGCGATGGTAGACGCTGCCGTCGTCATGATCGAGAACGCCCACAAGCACATCGAACACTGGCGACATGCGAATCCCGGCGTCGAACTGCACAGTGAAGCCCAATGGCGAGTCATCGGCGATGCCGCCGTGGAAGTCGGTCCAGCACTGTTCTTCTCACTATTGATCATCACGCTGTCATTCATTCCTGTGTTTACGCTGGAGGCACAGGAGGGTCGGCTGTTTGCCCCGCTTGCCTTCACCAAAACTTACGCAATGGCAGCCGCAGCAGGGCTGTCGGTAACGCTGGTACCGGTGCTGATGGGCTATCTCATTCGTGGCCGCATTCCCGACGAACAGAAGAATCCCCTCAACCGGCTGCTGATCGCGCTTTACCAGCCTCTGCTCAACACGGTGCTACGCTTTCCCAAGAGCACATTGGTTTCTGCTCTTTTGGTGGCCATCGCCAGCGCGTGGCCAGCGACCCAGCTGGGCGGCGAATTCATGCCGCCGCTGGACGAAGGCGATCTGCTCTACATGCCGTCGGCCTTGCCCGGTATATCCGCCGGAAAAGTTGGTGAACTCTTGCAGCAGACGGATCGTCTCATCAAGACCGTACCTGAAGTCGCGCGGGTGTTCGGCAAAGCAGGCCGTGCCGAGTCAGCGACGGATCCGGCGCCGCTGGAGATGCTGGAGACCACTATTCAGTTCAAGCCGCGCGAGCAATGGCGACCCGGCATGACCCCGGACAAGCTGGTCGAAGAACTGGATCGTGTCGTCAAAGTACCAGGACTCTCCAACATCTGGGTACCGCCGATCCGCAACCGAATTGACATGCTGGCCACCGGCATCAAGAGCCCGGTCGGTGTGAAAGTAGCAGGCACCAATCTGGCGTCGATTGACCGGGTAGCGACCGACATTGAGCGCATCGTCAAAACCGTTCCCGGCGTGACCTCCGCACTGGCCGAGCGGTTGAGCGGCGGACGTTATGTCGACATTCGCATCAACCGCGACAGCGCTGCACGGTTTGGCCTCAACATCGCTGATGTGCAAAGCATCGTGTCGGCTGCCGTTGGTGGCGACAACATCGGCGAGACGGTCGAAGGCCTGCAGCGCTTCCCGATCAATGTTCGCTATCCACGTGAAATCCGCGACTCGCTGGAGAAATTGCGCGCGTTGCCAATCCTCACCGAGCGCGGCGCGAGGCTGCGCTTGTCTGACGTCGCCGATGTGGTGATTGCCGACGGTCCTCCGATGCTCAAGAGCGAGAACGCTCGCCTGTCGGGGTGGGTCTACGTTGACATTCGTGGCCGCGATCTACGCACGGTAGTGAAAGAGATGCAGGCGGCCGTGTCGAAGGAGATCAAGCTGCCACCCGGCATGTCCGTGTCGTGGTCAGGTCAGTTCGAATATCTGGAGCGTGCCAGCGCCAAACTTAAAATCGTGGTGCCCGCAACGTTGTTGATCATCTTCGCGCTGCTTTATCTGACGTTCCGTCGCTTCGACGAGGCGATGCTGATTCTGGCTACCTTGCCATTCGCTCTTGCTGGCGGTGTCTGGCTGCTCTGGGTGCTTGGCCACCATCTGTCGGTGGCCAGCGGTGTCGGTTTCATCGCGCTGGCGGGTGTGGCAGCCGAGTTCGGCGTAATCATGCTGCTCTATCTGCGGCAGGCATGGGACGCCAGCGTCGCCAACGGCAAGGCAACCGACGATGACCTGCTGAATGCAATCCATCATGGCGCGGTACTGCGCGTACGACCGAAAGCGATGACCGTCGCAGTGATCGTGGCGGGGCTGGTGCCCATCATGATCGGCGCAGGTACAGGCTCGGAGGTGATGCAACGTATCGCCGCGCCGATGGTGGGTGGCATGGTCACGGCACCGCTATTGTCGATGCTTGTCGTCCCCGCCGCCTACCTGATATTGCGGCGTCGTGCCCGTCAAAAATAAAGCAGCGAAGGATCGCGCTTGCCACTGCGGCAACACCTGCAACAACAGCAGAGTGTGTTCGTGCGGCGCGTGCACCGGTTGATACGAAGTGCTCGATCAGTACCGGACACGGTCGCCGCGACCATAAACCCGTCCGGGCACGGCACTCGATGCCAGGGGTTTCGTTCCATGCGGCATCGCACACCGCCGTCCGATACAACGTACGCCAAAATCGTCGACGGAAATCCTCAAGCCCCGGGTCGTCATCAGTGTCACGCCACAGATGGGGCAAATGCCGGGGCCATCTTTCCGAATTTGCGCACGGCCGTTACGCCCGTTCCCGGCCCGGGCACAGCTGCTCGGAGAAAACGCACTGGTCAGTGCGTTCATGGAACGCGTCCGGTTGCCCAACAACGACGCGATTATTTGATGACTTGCAACTCGGTGACTGTGTACTTCCCCGCGACGCTAGCCGCTTTGAACTTGATCTTGTCGCCCACTTTGAGCGTGCCGATCTGAACGCTTTCCTGCAATTGGAAGACCATCGTCATTGCCGGCATGTCAAGATTCTTGATCTCACCATGCTTGATGGTGACCTTTCTGGCATCAGTATCGATCTTGCGGATTTCGCCTTCTGCTGGCTCGATAGCAGGCGTCGCTGCCGCCGGGACATGTCCAGCGTGGCTGGCATGATTGTCGGCTGCGTGGGCTATTGCGGTGAGTGACAGCATTACCGTAGCGGCCCCGGCCGCAACGGCTGAGAGTACGACGGTGCGAATGAAGTGGATTTGGCTGGATTGCATTGATTTGACCTTTGCTTGCTTGATGTCGTTAGAAAGTAGTTAAATGGCCAGAAAGGCTTAGTGTCCGCGCGTCGACAGGACGCGGAGCGTGCCTCGCATTCCGGCCTGATAGTGCCCGGCAATCAGACAGGCGAATTCGAACTCGCCCGCACGGTTGAACTGCCAGACGATTTCGCCAGTCTTGCCTGGCGCCACGTGTGCCATGTAAGGCTCATGGTGCTCCATGCCCGGGTGCTTGAGCATCAGTTCAGCGTGGGCAGCGTTGTCGGCCGGTGTGCCGATCACGAATTCGTGCAGCATCGTTCCCGCGTTGCGCACGCGGATGCGCAACGTCTCACCAACTCGCACCGTGATCGCGTCGGGCGCGAAGCGCATGCTGTCCAGCATGGTCACGTTCACCGTGCGGCGCACAGCCTTGGTATCGCCAGCAATTCCCCAGACCTTCTGTTCTTTCACTGTCGTCTTGGTGGCGCTGCGCGCTTTGACCGATTCAGTGCTGGCGTGCTCACCATGTGCGTGGACGGTGTTCACTCCGGCAATGCCCGTCACCAGAGTCACGGCGATCATGCGCCGGAGATACCGCGGGGGGCCGCTCATTGTCCATGCCCCCCATGACCAGCCGTTCCCACGGGCTTGCGCACCTGCACTTCGACCGTCGCGCCAGACGTGCCGGGCCGTTGATTGGTGACAGGGGTTGCGACACGGGGCATTGCCCCACCGCCTGCATCACTTGCACGCGGCGTGGGCGGTGCGGCGCCGGTCCACTCGCGAGCCTGCATCCCTGGCGGATGCCTGAACCAGCCAGGGTCGCTGTAGTCCCCCCGCTTCTGCTCGCGCCGCACTTTGAGCACGCTGAACATGCCGCCCATCTCGACGCCGCCGAACGGCCCCTGTCCGGTCATCATCGGAATCGTGTTGTCGGGCAGCGGCATTTCCATCTCGGCCATGTCGGCCATGCCTCGCTCACCCATCACCATGTAATCCGGGATCAGCTTGTTGATCCTGGCGGCGACCCCGCTGTGATCGACACCGATCATCGTGGGCACGTTGTGCCCCATCGCGTTCATGGTGTGGTGACTCTTGTGGCAGTGCATCGCCCAATCGCCTTCTTCGTCGGCGATGAATTCAATCTGGCGCATCTGGCCGACACCGATATCGGTCGTCACTTCCGGCCAGCGTGCGGTTTTCGGTACCGGACCACCGTCTGTGCCAGTCACTTCGAATTCATGACCGTGAACGTGGATCGGGTGATTGGTCATCGTCAGATTGCCAATGCGCATGCGGACGCGATCACCGTGGCGCACGTTGAATGAGTCAATGCCCGGAAACAGCCGGCTATTCCACGTCCACAGGTTGAAGTCGAGCATGGTCATGATCTTCGGCGTGTAACTGCCGGGATCGATGTCATAGGCTGCGAGCAGGAAGCAGAAATCGCGATCGACCTCGCTAATCAACGGATGCTTCGCTTTCGGGTGTGTCACCCAGAAGCCCATCATGCCCATCGCCATCTGCGTCATTTCGTCAGCGTGCGGGTGATACATGAAGGTGCCGGGCCGCCGCGCCACAAACTCATAGACGAAGGTCTTGCCCGGCTGGATCGACGGCTGCGTCAGCCCCGATACGCCGTCCATGCCGTTCGGCAGGCGCTGGCCATGCCAGTGCATGCTGGTGTGTTCGGGCAGCTTGTTGGTCACGAAGATGCGCACGCGATCACCTTCCACCACTTCAATGGTCGGGCCCGGGCTTTGTCCGTTGTAGCCCCACAGATGCGCTTTCATCCCCGGTGCTATTTCGCGCACCACCGGTTCGGCGACCAGATGAAATTCCTTCACGCCGTTGTTCATGCGCCACGGCAAGGTCCAGCCGTTGAGTGTGACCACCGGGTTGTAGGGGCGGCCGCTGTTCGGTGTCAGCGGCGGCATGGTGTCGGCCCGCATCTGCAGCACGGGTTCAGGCAGTGCGGCAAGCGCCACACGGCTCACCGCGCCCGCCGTCACCGCGGCGGCAACAGTGCCGGCACCAGCAAAAAATTGTCGTCTTGAAGTCATCACATGTGCCTCGTCAATGTCCGCCGCCGGCTTGCGATGTGCTCGCGCCGCCGCCCGTCGTGGCGAATGAGGTGAGATTGGGTTTGCCGACCATCGCCATGTCGAGATCAGCATTGGCCAGCCAGAAGTCGCGTTGCGCGCCGATCGCCGCGTTGACAGTGGCGATCTGAGTGCGCGTATCAGCCAGCAGCTCAAATACGCCAATCAGCATGCCGTTGTAACGCAACAGGTTTTCGTCCGAGATGCGCTTTGCCAGCGGCACCATTTCATCGCGGTAATGCCGGGCAACGTCGTACGCAGTGCGCCAGGCAAGATAGGCCTCACGGACCTCCGAACGCGCATTCACCGCAGTCTCGGCAGCGCGGTTGACCGCCTGCATGTAGTAAGCCTCAGCCTTTTCGATACGCGATTCACCCCAGTCAAATAGCGGCAATTCGATGGACAACTCATAGCCAAGATTGGACGAATTGCCTTCTGACGTCTTGCGCGTGAGTCCAAGATCGAGCAGATTCAGGAAACGCGTGGTCCGGGTGAGACCGAGATTGCGCGCGGTCCGCTCAGCGCCAAATTTGGCGCTCAACACATCCAGCCGCTGCGTCAGCGCGGTGCGTTCGAGATCGACGCGTTCCGGCAAGTTCACGGGCAGTTCAGGTAGCCGCTCTGGCAATGCAAACGCTGTTTGATCTCCCCACAGCCCGAGCAGACGCGTCAGCCGCTCGCGGGCACTTGTCGCCGCCTGCTGCGCCCGCGCCAAATTCAGCGTCGCCTCGGCATAGAACGCCTGTTCGCGTGCCCGTTGCAGACGATTGAAGTTGCCCGCCTCGGCCATGCGTCGCGCCAGTTCAGCACCCGCTTCGGCCGCATCTTTCACCTGCGCGAGGTAGCGTGCCGACTCGGTGGCAGCAACTGCCTGGTACCAGGCCTTGCGTGTCTCCGAGGCCAGGGTCAGCACTTCCACAGCGACTGCCCGTTGCGTCTGCTCGAACCGTGCTTCCTCGGTTCGCTTCAGCAGTGGCAACACCAGCAGTCGCGCGAGGCTGTAGTGCAGCGAGTGCTCGATTTCAAGGTTGGCGCCACTGCGCGGGCGACTGATGGTCAGGCCAGGGTTGGGCAGGCGACTGGCCTCCAGCAGCTCGGCATCGGCGACGCCGAGTTCTGCCAGCGTCGCCTGCAGGCCGCGATTGTTGAGCAGCGCCACCTGAACCGCGCTTTCGGCACTTAGCGGCTGTGCCAGCAACGTCGCCACACGATTCTCAATCGCGCGTCGATCTTCGTCATTGCGCGCGGCTTCCACACTGACACCGCCGAGCTCACGCGCCATCTTCTGCACGTTGGCCACCGTCGATGCCGGGCGCGTCGATGCGCAACCGCCGAGGATGATCAGCGCCCCCAGCGCCGCCAGCGCGTTGCACGCCAATTTTGGCCATCCATTGTCGGGGAGCGAAATTGCCCTAGTGCGCATGTGTGGAGCCCTTTGCTGGTTGCTGCCCTGCGGGCGGTTTGACCGGGGGACTTGATGCAGCCGCAGGAGCAACAGTTGACTCGCGTGCTGCGTCGCGCGCGGCCTCGCGAGCGTAGGCGCGCCAACCACCGGCGCGGGCAGTCGCCTCGTTGCTGGCGGTCCAGGGCTGCACGGGCCGGTCCTGCCAACTACGGTATCCGTCGAATGCCGAGCGGTACACCGGGGCAATGCCTGGCAAGTCCGCACTGGCGGAATCGGGCGCGGCCAATGCCGCAGTAGAGAAACCGGTCAAGCTGATCCCGGTGAGCAGGACCAGGACCCGAACCAAGGAACGCGCATCGTCTCGCCAGTAGCGCCTGGCGTGGCCGCGCAGGCCATCGCTTGAAAACAACATCGACAAACTCCGAAAACAAAACCGGGTGGGTGCGCTCGGCACCAGCACTTTTTGCGCGCAAGGGCGCTTCCCGCCGCATCCTGACGTGATGGGCGGTTACGGTGTCTTCAGGTTCGTGGTGGACGGTCGAAGCCGTCAGGGTCGTAGGTAGGACGTACAGCCGGTATTTCGGGCAACAGCGGCAGCGTTGGCACCGGAACGATCATCTGTGCCGGCGACGCGCTGATCGTTGCCGCGCAACAGAACGCGCTGCAATCGGCTTTGCTGTCACCTGTTGCCGGCATGTCGCCGTGCGTAGCGTGCGCATGATGGCGATCGGCAGTTGTCGCGTCGGCAGCATGCTTGTGCGCACCATGTGAGCCGCCGGCGTGCTGCGGCACATGCATCGCGGCCGCGCTCCCGCCCATCACGACGCAATGCACGCGCGTGGTCGCCGCCACGCCCTGCCACGGCAGGGTAAAGGCAATCAGCAAGACCAGCAGAATGCGAACGCGATTCATAAAAACATTTTCGCAGAACACCGGTTGGGCGCCCTGCGTTGCGTCAAGTTCCTTTGCAGCGCACTGGTCATCAACTTTTCAGGCTAAGCCGCATTCACTTTGGGCTGAAAGCACACTTCGCCGACAAGTCGACTTTGATCACTTTCGTGGTCTTAGCCCACGTCCAACAAGGAGTTGATGAGAAAGCTGTCAGCCCAGTTCATCGATCCACGCTTGCTGGATGGCCTCCAGAATGCGCTCACCGCAGTGCTTCGGGTCGTCGTCAAACTCGGGCAGCGCCAGCACCATGCCCATCAGCGCCGTGAAGCGCACCTGGGCTGGATCGACATCGGGATGGGCATCGGCGAGCTGGATCGCGATTTCCAGCGAATCGGTCCATTTGAGTTTGGGCGCAGCCATCAGTGATTCTCCCGCGCGTGGTTGATGGTGTATTTCGGCAGCTCCACGGTGAGGTCATCGTCACCCACCTTCACCTGGCAGGACAGGCGCGACACACTGGTCAGGCCCCACGCGCGATCGAGCAGATCTTCTTCATCCTCGCTCATTTCGCCCGTCTTGCTGAAGCCTTCGCGAACGATCACGTGGCACGTGGTACAGGCGAGCGACTGATCGCACGCATGCTCGATGCCGATATTGGCGTCAAGCAGGGCCGTACACAGCGACACACCGGGCTTCGGCGTGAATTGAACGCCCTCGGGGCAAAGCTCCGGGTGTGGGAGCACTTTGATGACTGCCATATCGCTCAAACCATCTTTTCAACGCTGTCGATGCGGCGGCCGGTCAGGGCCTCGCGCACTGCGCGATCCATTCGCCGCCCGGCAAAGTCAGTGCTGGCCACATTGAGCGCCTCGGTCGCGCGAGCGATGGCGCGGTGATCACTGCCGTCGGCCAAGTGCTTCAGATGGGCAATTTGTGACGACAGCGCCGCGTACTCGGCATCGTTCAACAGCGCGCGGTCAACATTCACCGCGTTGGACAACGCAGCGATCAGCGCCTGCGCATCAACGCGCGCCTCGGCGAGCGCACGCGCTTGCATATCGCTACCGGCCGCGGCAAAAGCGCTCTGCAGCATGCTCGCGATTTCGCCGTCACCCAGACCGTAACTCGGCTTGACCACGATATCGGCGCGCACATTGCTGGTGGTCTCGGTAGCGCTGACCGACAGCAGACCATCGGCGTCCACCTGAAAAGTCACGCGGATGCGCGCCGCGCCCGCCACCATCGGCGGAATGCCCCGCAGCTCAAAGCGCGCCAGCGAGCGGCAGTCGGCCACCAGCTCACGCTCGCCCTGCACCACGTGCAGCGCCATCGCGGTCTGGCCGTCTTTGAAGGTGGTGAACTCCTGCGCCTTGGCCACCGGAATCGTCGAGTTGCGCGGAATGATCTTTTCGACCAGCCCACCCATCGTCTCCAGCCCGAGCGACAGCGGTATCACATCAAGCAGCAGATGTTCACCGCCTGCGCTGGCGTTGCCCGCCAGCTGGTCGGCCTGGATCGCGGCGCCCAGCGCCACAACCTCGTCGGGATTCATGTCAGCCAGCGGCGGCTTGCCGAAATGTGCCTGCAGCGCGGCACGCACATGCGGCATGCGCGTCGCGCCGCCGACCAGCACCACGCCGTCAATCTCTTCCGCCTTCACTTTGGCGTCGCGCAGCGCGCGTTTGACGGCCGTTAGCGTGCGGTCAACCAGCGGCTGCGTGAGCGAGAAAAACTGCTCGCGCGCTACGTCGAGGGAGCTGTCGAAGCCACAGCCCCAGTTGACCTTGATTGTTGCTGTCGCCGCGTCGGTCAGAGCTTCTTTCGCGCCACGCGCGGCGGCATGCAGATTGGCCTGCCCTGTCGGCGACAGCGTGCGTGTGAGGCCCCAAGTATCGAAGGCGTGCTTGGCCAGCGCCGAATCAAAGTCGTCGCCGCCGAGATGGGTGTCGCCAGCGGTCGCCAGCACCTCGAACACTCCGCGTGACAGGCGCAGGATCGACACGTCGAAGGTGCCGCCGCCGAGGTCGTAGATCAGAAAAGTGCCTTCGGCGTGCTTGTCCAGCCCGTACGCCACCGCCGCAGCAGTGGGCTCGTTGAGCAGCCGCAATACGTTCAGTCCCGCGAGCTTGGCAGCGTCTTTGGCGGCCTGACGCTGCGCGTCGTCGAAGTATGCTGGCACCGTGATCACGGCGCCATACAGCGGGCCGCCAAGGCTCTGCTCCGCGCGATCCTTCAGCGCACGCAAAATCTCCGCCGAGATTTCAATCGGCGACATCGCACCCTGCCGCGTGGTGATCTTGAGCTGGCCCTTGCCATCACCAGTCGGCGTCGAGAACTGGTAGCGTGCCGTGGCATCGCCGCGCAGGTCAGCCACGCTGCGGCCCATGAAGCGTTTGACCGAAGTGATGGTGTTGAGCGCATCATCGCCACGATGCGCGAGCGCCGCATCGCCGATCTCGATCACGCCCTCTTCGCCATAGCGCACGGCAGACGGCAGCATGGTGTGGCCATCGACATCGGGCAGGCACTCGGGCACCGCGTTACGAATGGTCGCGACCAGCGAGTTGGTGGTCCCGAGATCTATGCCCACCGCCAGCCGTCGCGTGTGCGGTTCGGGGCTTTCGTTGGGCTCGGAAATTTGCAGCAGCGCCATGCGTGTTTTTTCTGTTGTGGGCTTGAGCCGGGGAGTGCGGGCTATTGTTCCAGATCGGCCAGCGCGGCATCGACCTCGTCACCGAGCTTCTGCATGAAGCGCATCTTGCGCGCCAGCGTCGTCGCAACCGGCAGATGCTCGCCGCGCCAGGCGGCCGCAAAGGTATCGCCGAGCGAGTGCAGGATACTGGTGATCTCGCTCGCCATTTCTTCCAGCCGCTCGCTGTCTTCCTTCAGCTTGGCGTCGGCCAGCGCCTCGCGCCATTCAACCTGTTCCATCAGGAAGTCCACCGGCATTGACGTGTCACTTGCGGCCAGCGCGTCGATGCCCTTGAGCGACAACAAGTGCATCGCCCGCCGCACCGGGTCTTTCAGCGTGTTGTAGGCATCGTTGATCTCGACGGCACGTGCCATGGCGATGCGCTGCTCGACGTCGGTCGCGTTGGCAAAGCGGTCGGGATGTACTGCAGATTGCAGGTCGCGATAGCGCGAGGCCAGTGCCGACAAATCGATATTGGTGTCCGCCTGCAAGCCGAACGCCTCAAAAGCGTTCATCACGCTTACCTGCCCCGGCGTGCCGCAGCAATTTCTGCCGCGAGATCATCGGGAATCGGCAACGGCTTGAACGGGCTGACGTTGGCGCCGCCGGTGTTGCCGGTAGGAACCCAGCCAAACACGGTCTTGGTTGCCGCACCGATGATGCGCATCAGTTGTCCGCGCAGTTCCGCCATGTCCTTCTGGTGAAAAGCCCATCGGGCCATGCGAAGGTGGGCCAGCACGTGCAGTGCGGTGGACTGCTGACCGAGGACGTGAGCGCGTTCCAGGTGACGAAACTGCGCTGCCGGCGCTTGCACCAGCGACGCCGCATTCAACTCGCGACGGACAGCCGGCTCAATATTCCTGCGAAACGAAGTCATGCGCGACGCTGCGTTACACCGTGAACGATTCGCCGCAGCCGCAACGCGCCTTTTCACGCGGGTTGTTGAATTTGAAGCCCTCATTCAACCCTTCGCGCTGGAAATCAAGCTCGGTACCGTCAAGGACGCTGAGGCTCTTCGGATCGATCAACACTTTGGTGCCAAAGCTTTCGAACACCAGATCCTCGGGTTGCGACTCGTCGGCATACTCAAGTTTGTAGGCAAGGCCCGAGCACCCGGTGGTCTTCACACCGAGACGAATACCGATACCGCGACCGCGCTTGGCGATGTACTTCTGGACGTGATTGGCGGCGGCTTGGGTGAGAGTGACTGACATAAACAACTACCTTCGTAGGGCGGGCACTGCCCGCCGGTTCTGCACAAGGCGGGCAGTGCCCGCCCTACGATTCATGCAACTTGATCAAGTAACTAGCGTGTTCATGGTTCGACACGCTCACCACGAACGGACTAACAACTAAACGGTCGCTTTTTCAGGCGCGGTGTGCTTCGCCTTGTAGTCCTGCACCGCCGCCTTGATTGCGTCTTCGGCGAGGATCGAGCAGTGAATTTTCACTGGCGGCAGCGCCAGTTCCTCGGCGATCTGGGTGTTCTTCAGGTTCATCGCTTCATCAAGCGTCTTGCCCTTGACCCATTCGGTCACCAGCGAAGATGATGCAATGGCAGAGCCGCAGCCGTAAGTCTTGAACTTTGCGTCTTCAATGACACCATTGGCGCCAACCTTGATCTGCAGTTTCATCACGTCACCGCAGGCCGGTGCACCGACCATACCGGTACCAACATCGGCTTCGTCCTTGGCGAACGACCCGACGTTGCGCGGGTTTTCATAGTGATCGACGACTTTTTCGCTATATGCCATGAAAATTTACTCCGTAAATTTGAGGACGAATGACCAATGACGAGTGACGAAACAGTCTGCTGGAACTGGAAAGTGTCATCCGCTTTGCGTCATTCGTCTTTCGTCATTCGTCCTGCGCGTAGCGCATTAATGCGCAGCCCACTGCACGGTGGAAAGATCAATCCCCTCCAGGTGCATATCCCACAGCGGGCTCATCGCGCGCAGCTTTTCCACCGTGCGCTTCATCGTTGCAATCGTGTTGTCAATGTCTGCTTCAGTCGTGAAGCGGCCGACCGTCATGCGGATCGAGCTGTGCGCGAGTTCGTCGCTGCGACCGAGCGCACGCAGCACGTAACTGGGCTCCAGCGACGCCGACGTGCAGGCCGAGCCGGACGATACCGCGACTTCCTTCACGCCCATGATCAAGCTTTCGCCTTCGACGAAGTTGAAGCTCACGTTCAGGTTGTGCGGAACGCGCTGCTCCATGTCGCCGTTGATGAACACCTCGGGGATGTCTTTCAGGCCCTTGTAGAGACGATCACGCAGCATGCGGATGCGCTCGTTCTCGGTCTTCATTTCGGCCTTCGCCAGGCGGAACGCCTCACCCATGCCGACGATCTGGTGTGTCGCCAGCGTACCGGAGCGGAAGCCACGCTCATGACCACCGCCGTGAATCTGCGCTTCCAGACGGATGCGCGGCTTCTTGCGCACGAACAGCGCGCCCATGCCCTTGGGGCCATAGGTCTTGTGCGCCGAGAAGCTCATCAGGTCAACCTTCAGCGCCTGCAGGTCAATCTCGACCTTGCCGGTGGCCTGCGCACTATCGACGTGGAAGATGATGCCCTTGCTGCGCGTGATTTCGGCGATCTCGGCGATCGGCTGGATGACGCCGATTTCGTTGTTGACGAACATCACCGACACCAGAATCGTGTCCGGGCGCAGCGCCGCCTGAAACGCATTCATGTCGATCAGGCCGTTTTCCTGCACGTCGAGATAAGTGACCTCGAAGCCCTGCCGCTCCAGCTCGCGCATGGTGTCGAGCGTCGCCTTGTGCTCGGTCTTCACGGTGATGAGGTGCTTGCCGCGCTCTTTGTAGAACTGCGCTGCACCTTTGACTGCCAGATTGATCGACTCGGTGGCGCCGGAGGTCCAGACAATTTCCTTGGCATCGCAATTGACCAGCGCCGCGACCTGCTCACGCGCCTCTTCCACCGCCGCCTCGGCCTCCCAGCCGTAGGCGTGCGAGCGCGAGGCCGGGTTGCCGAAATGCTCGGTGAGCCAGGGGATCATCTTCGCCGCCACCCGCGGATCGACCGGGGTGGTGGCGCTGTAGTCCATGTAAATGGGCAAACTCATTACAACTGCTCCGCTTGCCTGTTGACTAAATCGGGTACGGCACGACCGGGGATACGGGTGCCACGGTCTTGCGGTGATCCTGCACCACATGAATCGACGGCGACTTGCGCTCCTTGGCGTCGTCCACCAGCGATTGCAGGCTCACGCCCTGCAGATAGGTGAAGATGTGGGCGTTCAGGCTCGACCACAGGTGATGGGTGAGGCAGATGCCGTCGTCGTGGCAGTTTTTCTCGCCGCCGCAACTGGTGGTGTCGATCGGCTCATCGACCGCAAGAATGATGTCGGACACGCTGACGGTCGCCGGCGGTTTCGCCAGGTTGTAGCCGCCGCCGGGGCCGCGCACGCTTTCGACCAGCCCGTGCCGGCGCAGCTTGCCGAACAGTTGCTCAAGGTAGGAGAGGGAAATTTTCTGCCGTTCCGACACTTCGGCCAGCGTCACCGGGCCTTCATGGTTGAACAGCGCCACATCGATCATGGCGGTGACGGCGAAACGCCCCTTGGTGGTGAGTTTCATGGCAGCTTTGCACTCCGGTTGAGGACCTTGCACATCCCCGCTATTGGCACCACGTGGCACTGCAGCGGAGAAAACTTGATCATTTCACTCGGATTATAAAAATTCCGACCATTTCAGTCAAGTGAATAACCGAGTGATTCAGTAAGTCTCTGTCAACTGCCAATAGCTTTTTGCTGTAACCCTTGTCCGAATTGGGCTTGAAGCACGAAAAAGCCAAAAGTCGAAGAACAGCAATTTCGGGCCATACGCCCTGCTTAAATGCGCTTCTTTGACAAAAGTCATTGTTTTCAGCTGACGTACGCGGAAGACCAACTTACAATGAAATCATGCACTTGCGCCGTCCCAAACAGCAAATCGTCGCCGCGTTCACCGCGATGGTGCTGCTGTTTGCCGCGCTGGCGCCCTCGGTGGCTGGCGCGCTGGGCATTACCGCTCCCGCCATGTGGGTGGAGCTTTGCTCTGCTGACGGCAGCAAGCGCGTGGTTTTGGACCCGTCCGCACCCAACGGAAGTGACGACCGTTCTGCAGCGCAGCATTTGAGCGAGCACTGCCCGTTTTGCCACATCGAGCAGGCGCCACTGGCTTTGCCGCCAGCACCGCTGCCTTACGTCCCTCACGTCTTCACACACAGCGCATTTCCCGCGCTGTTTTACGCCGCCCCGCGCCCGCTGCACGCCTGGGCGCCGGCACTATCGCGCGCACCGCCGCAACACGCCTGATCGCCCGTAGCGATTGCCGCTGTCGTCGGCGCGCAATCGCCATCGGCGTTTGATCAGGGCGTCGCACCAGGCAAACCCATCCGATAGCTGACTGGCTTCGCCGCCAGCTTCGTACTTGCTGCGATTGCGCGCCCGACAACGCCGCCGATTGATCCGTTGTTGTGGTGTGTCGATATGTACTCTTTCCTGCAAGCCTGCCGGCAGCGGTGGTCGCTGCTCGTTCTTTCCTGCGCCGCGTGCCTGCTCACCGGTTGTGATCGCAGTGGCGACGCGCTGGCGCGCTTCCACGCGATCGACATCACCGGCGCACCGTACGGGCACGACTTCCGTTTGCAGGCACCGGATGGCAGTGAGCGCACTGTCGCTGACTTTCGCGGCAAAGCGATCTTGGTCTTCTTCGGCTTCACGCAATGCCCCGATGTGTGCCCCACCGCACTGACGCGTGCCGCCGAGGTGAAGCGCCTGCTCGGCAGGCAGGGAGAACGCTTCCAGGCAGTGTTCATCACCGTCGATCCGGAACGCGACACGCCAGCCATCCTGCGCGAATACACGCAGGCGTTTGATCCGTCATTTATCGGCCTGAGTGGCGACCTCGCGCAGACACAAAAGACCGCGACGGACTTCCGCGTGCACTACGCCAAGGTGCCCACCGGATCCGGCTACACGATGGATCACACGGCGACCAGCTACGTGTTCGATCCCGCCGGCAAGCTGCGACTCGCCGTCAGCCACACCACTACAGCAACGGACCTCGCGGCCGACATCAGCGCCCTGCTCAAGGACGCGGTGCCCGGCCACTGACGCATTCCACTCAATCTTTTCCCAAACATTCAAGGACATCCCATGAACATCAAGCACGACCTCATCGCCCTCCTCATCACCTCGGCCGCTTCGCTCGCCGGCGCCCAGGTCACCATCTCCGAGCCGTGGGTACGCGCCACGGTGCCGCAGCAAAAGGCTACCGGCGCCTTCATGCAATTGAAGGCCGACCAGAGCATGCGGCTGGTCGCTGGCAAATCGCCCGTCGCCGGCGTCGTCGAGATTCATGAAATGGCGATGGACAACGGCGTGATGAAGATGCGGCAAATCCCCGGCATCGAAATCCCGGCTGGGCAAACGCTCGCCCTCAAACCGGGCAGCTATCACGTGATGTTGCTGGACCTGAAGCAGCAGGTGAAAGACGGTGACACCGTCCCCATCACGCTTGAGTTCGTCGGCCTCGACAACAAGAAGCACACGATGGAAATCAAGGCGCCAGCACGGCCGCTCAACGCCAGCGTCACGCCCCCGGACGCACACAAGCACTGATCGGTGACTTCCGGCACCGCGCCGGCCGCAGTCAACGGAGCCCTTCGACTTCCGTCATCACCAACACGCTTTCACCTCATGAGAAACCTCATCAAATTGCTCGCCGTAGCGCCGCTGTCTGGCAGCGTGGCGATGCCCACGTCGTCCTTGAACGACGCCACCAGCGCCCCGACCAAGAAACTGGGCGTGGTTGTCGTCACTGGCAATCAGCCCACGTCCCTGCCAACGCAAATTCCGACCGCGATGGAAGGAGTGGACGCGAAGCAGATTGAGCGCACCATCAATGCCACCGACAGCGAGGACGTGCTCAAGTACTTCCCGAGCCTGCTGGTACGCAAGCGCTATGAGGGCGACTACAACCACGCCATCCTCTCCACCCGCGCGTCCGGCACTGGCAACAGTGCGCGTTCGCTGGTGTTTGCTGACGGCATTCAACTGTCCAACCTGCTCGGCAACGGTGTCGGCGGCCTCTCTTTCCCGCCACGCTGGGGCCTGGTCACGCTGGAGGAAATTGCCCGCGTCGACGTGATGTACGGGCCGTTCTCGGCGGCCCACAGCGGCAACTCGGTGGGCGCGGTGGTGTACTACCAGACGCGCATGCCCAGCAAATTCGAAGCGCACGTCTTCAGCAACTTCAGCTACTAGCCGTTCGATCTCTACAACACCCACAGCAACTACAAGGCGTGGCAGACCAGCGCCTCACTCGGCAGCCGCAGCGGCGCCTGGTCGTGGTGGCTCGCGGTCAACCACATGGGCAGCGACGGGCAACCGCTGACCTTCGCCACCCGCCTGCTGAGTGCAGGCACCGCCGGCAGCAGCGGCACTGCCGTCACCGGCGCTGTGCAGGGCAACAACAACGCTGGGCAGCCGTGGTGGGTGCTCGGCACCGGGACGCAGTACCACACACGGCAGGACCATGCCAAATTGAAAGTAGCCTACGATTTCTCGCCGACCGTGCGGGCCAGCTACGCCTTCGGCCTGTGGCAAAACGATGTTGACAACACGCCCGAGAGCTTCCTGCGCAATGCCGCCGAACAGCCGGTTTACGGCGGCGCTATCAATGTCGGCGGCCGCGCCTTCAGCGCCGTGACCGGTGGCGACTTCGTCACTTCGCATCAGGACAGCTCGCACACCATCCACGGCCTCTCCATCAAGAGCAACAGCAAGGCCGAGTGGGACTGGGAGTTCGCGGCAAGCCTGTACCGCTACGACCGCGACCAGTTGCGGCAGAACGCCGCAAGCAACACGCTGCCGGCAGCAGCGTCGGGCGGCGCCGGTACGCTCGCTGATGGCGGCGGCAGCGGCTGGAACACCATTGCAGCAAAGGGCATCTGGCGCCCGGCGTTCTTCCAAGGCGCGCATGTGTTCGATTTCGGCGTCGGTCAGGACAGCTACCAGTTGCGCTTCAAGACCTCGTCAATCGCCGGCAACTGGCAGAGCGATCCCGCCGGCGCGCTGGTCAGCAACGTACGCGGCGACACCCGACTGCTGAACGCCTGGGTGCAGGATGCCTGGACTTTCGATCCCCGCTGGAAGGCCGTGCTCGGTGTACGTGCCGAGCAGTGGAAGGCGCAGGACGGCCTGACCGCATTCTCGGCCAGCAGCTCGCTTAGTTACCCGACGCGCAAGGAGAACGCCATTTCCCCGAAGGCGGCGATCAGTTTTCAGGCCACGCAAGACACCGTGCTGAAGGCCGCGCTGGGCCGTGCGGTGCGCTTCCCGACGGTTGCGGAGTTGTATGGCGCGACATCAACCACCAACTCGCAGTTCATCAACGATCCCAATCTGCGACCCGAGCGCTCATGGACGGGTGAGCTCTCGGCAGAGAAAGGTCTGGGCAACGCCTCGCTGCGCGCTACGTTGTTCGCCGAAAACACCCGCGACTCGCTCTATTCGCAGACGGTCTTCGACGCCATCGCGAACAAGAATATTTCGCGCGTTGTCAACGTCGGGCGCATCGCGACCAAAGGCGTGGAACTGGCGGCCAATGCGCAGGACGTGGGCATCAAAGGCCTCGACCTGCTCGGCAGCCTGACCTTCGCCGACTCCATCATCAAGGAAAACTCGGGCTTCGTCGCCACGCCAGGCGACACCATTGGCAAATGGCAGCCGAACATTCCGAAGTGGCGTGCGACGGCGCTGGCCAGCTACCGCATCAACGCCGCCTGGACAGCGACGCTTGCGGCGCGCTACAGCGGCACGCAATATCGAACGCTGAACAACGCCGATATCAAAGGCTACACGTATCAGGGCGTCAGCCGCTTCTTCACGATGGACTCACGCGTGGTCTGGGAAGTCAATCAGACGGTCACCGCCGCGGTCGGCATCGACAACCTCAACAACTACAAGTACTGGAACTTCCACCCGTACCCGCAGCGCACTTACTACGCGTCGTTGCGGGCGGACTTCTAGACCGTTTCTCTAGATCGTATAGCCGGGCGGTTCGGACGCGGGCCGGGGCGACATGCCCTGCCCGCGCGCGGCCTGTTCCTGCGCTGCCAGCGCACGCTGGTAGCCTTCTCGCGCACGCAAGCGGAGCCAATACGCGGTGACAGCCGGCGTGAAACGTTCGTGCAGACCAAGCAGTTCGGCAAGCATCAACGCGTAGCCAACAGCGACGTCAGCTGCCGTGAAGCGCCCAGCGCACAGAAACGTGCATGCGGCAAGCTGTGGCTCCAGCGTGCGCAGACGGGCGTGGAACCACTTGCCGTAGTCCTCGACGACTTGCGGCTGCTGGCGCTCAGCAGGTTCGAATCGTGAATAGCGCAACACCAGCGTCTGCGGAAAGGTCAGCGTGGCGTCGCTCATGTGCAGGTAATTGAGATAGCCCCCGTAGTCGGACTCGTTCGGCGCGACGCCGAGCGTTGCCGGCGCGTACTGTTGTGCAAGATATTGGCAGATTGCAGCCGACTCGGTCATCCGCGTCGCACCATCAATGAACAGCGGCACCGTGCCGCGCGGATTGAGGGCGAAAAAGTCCTTGTGATGCACACGCGGCGGAAACGCCAGCATCCGCAAGTCATACGGCAGCCCGATTTCCTCCAACATCCAGAGGACGCGGAAGGAACGGGCGCTGACACAGTGGTAGAGCGTAGCCATGGCATATTGAATCACGCCATCACGCGCCCGGTGCCTCGCAGGCGGCGCGGGCGCCTAGCCACGCGCCGGAATCGTCAGGCCCTTCACGACCGCCGGCCGCGCCACGAAGGCTTCGAGCGCCCGCGTTACGTGCGGGAAATCGTTGATACCGACGAGATCACCTGCACCATAGAAACCAATCAGGTTGCGTACCCAGGGGAAGGTCGCGATGTCTGCGATGGTGTAGTCGTTGCCCATGATCCAATCCCGTGTGGCCAAGCGGCCATTGAGCACGCCGAGCAGACGCTTGGACTCGGCGACGTAACGGTCGCGCGGACGCTTGTCCTCGTAGTCCTTGCCGGCAAACTTGTGGAAGAAGCCGAGCTGGCCGAACATCGGCCCGACGCCGCCCATCTGCCACATGACCCACTGGATTGTTTCGTAGCGGCGCGCAGCATCGTGCGGCATAAACCGGCCGGTCTTCTCGGCCAGATAGATGAGGATCGCACCGGTTTCCCAAAGCGGCAACGGCTTGCCGCCAGGGCCATCGGGGTCGATGATGGCGGGGATCTTGTTGTTCGGATTCAGCGACAGAAACTCCGGCGTCATCTGGTCGTTGCTTTCGAAGCTGACCAGATGCGGCTCGTACGGCAATCCCGTCTCTTCAAGCATGATCGATACCTTGACACCATTGGGTGTGGCCAGGGAGTAGAGCTGGATGCGATCCGCGTGCTTCGCGAGCCACTTGCGGGTAATCGGGAATGCGCTGAGGTCGGCCATGGAATTTCCTGTGCAAAAAGGTGATGGGACTACACGTTGCTAGTACCGTGGCACTTAGGGTTGCGCCACCGAGAATCAACGGCCCCGTCAGTAGGGGTATGTGTACGGCGTGCTCCGTGCCTGGTCTACTGCAACAAAAAAGCCCGCCGAAGCGGGCTTGGCCAGAAGGCTTGCGACTATACGTTCTGCAGCAACGGCAGCTTGCGAACCCGCTTGCCGGTGAGCGTGGCAACCGCGTTGGCAATGGCCGGCATCACCAGCGGCACGCCTACTTCGCCCAGGCCGCCAGGTGCGGCGCTGCTTTGCACGAAGGTGATGTCGATTGCCGGCACCTCGCTCATACGGAGCATGGTGTAGGTGTCGAAGTTGCGCTGTTCCGGATGGCCATCCTTGAAGGTGATCGCGTTTTTCATTCCGCTGGAGAAGCCGAGCAGGATGCCCGACTCAATCTGGGCATTCGCCTGGTCCGGATGCACGACGATCCCGCAGTCAATCACTGCGGTGATCTTGTGCACCTTCGGCACGCCGTTCACCATTGACACCTCAGCCACCAGCGCGGAATGCGTGCCGTAGCACTCCATCTGCGCCACACCCAGCGCGCGACCTGCCGCCGCCTTGCCCCAGCCGGCCTTTTCGGTGGCCAGCTTGAGCACATTCTGTGAACGGGCGTCGCCTTTCAGCATCTCCATGCGCAGCGCTACCGGATCCTTCTTCGTGGCAGTGGCGATTTCATCGACAAAGCTCTCCACCGCGAAGGCGTTGAGCGCGTTCGACACGCTGCGCCAGTAGCCCACGCGAATGCCGGTATCGTGAATGACGTTTTCAATCTGCACGTTCGGGATCTTGTAGGTCAGATTTTCCGAGCCTTCCGCCATGAACGGGTCCTTGCCGTTCTGCACCACCGGCGGGAACGCACGGGCGGTGACTGATGGCGAAGTCATCTTGCTGTAGAACGTCGTCACGTTGCCGTTGGCGTCGAGCGCGGCAGTCATCTGGTGCAGCGACAGCGGACGATAGAAATCGTGCGTCATGTCGTCTTCACGCGTCCAGATCATCTTCACCGGCTTGCCGACTGCCTTGGCGATTTGCGCTGCCTGAATCTGGAAGTCAAGCTCCAGCTTGCGGCCGTAGCCGCCACCAAGGAATGTGGTGTGAATGAAGACCTTTTCCGGCGGCATGCCGATACCCGCTGCAACACCGTACTGCGCCCCCTGCTGGAACTGAATCGGCCCGGTAATGTGGCACTCGCCGTTGATGATCTCCGCCGTGCAGTTCACCGGCTCCAGGGTAGCGTGGGCGAGGAAGGGCAACTCGTACTCGGCCTCGACCTTGCGCGCCGCCTTGTCGATATCAGCAGCGCCTGTGCCGTCCTTGCGCATCACAGCGCCGGGATTGACCGAAGCGGTGCGCAAGCTGGCTTCAATTTCGAGGCTGTCCAGGTTCGCGGCCGGGCCGTTATCCCACTCGATTTCCAGCGCATCACGACCTTTTTTCGCGGTGTAGAAATCTTTCGCGAGCACGGCAACGCCGTCTGCAATCTGCACCACGTTGACCACGCCCTTTACCGCACGGGCCTTGGCATCGTTGACCTTCACTACCTTGCCGCCGATCACCGGCGCCTGCGCGAGTGCAGCGATCAGCATCCCCGGCTTCTTGACGTCGATACCGTACTGCGCCTTGCCCGCCACTTTCGCCGGCGTGTCGATACGCGCCTTCTGCTTGCCAATGATGGTCCAGTCCTTCGGATCCTTCAGCGCGACCTTCTCCGGCATCTTCATCGCCGAGGCCTTGGCCACCAGCGCACCGTAAGCGAGCTTCTTGCCACTCTTGTGCGACACCACGCTGTTGGCGGCCGTGCACTCGGTGGCTGGCACCTTCCAGGTCTCCGCTGCCGCTGCGACCAGCACCGTACGCGCCGATGCACCCGCCTCGCGCAGCTTGGTCCAGGCGTCACGCACCGAGGTCGAGCCGCCGGTGATCTGACCACCCAGCATGGCGTTGATGTAAACCGGCGCCGATGGCGCCATTTCAACCTTGACGGCCGACAGCGGCACGCCCAATTCCTCGGCGACCAGCATCGGCATTGAGGTGTAGACGCCTTGCCCCATCTCGGAGCGATGGCACATGATGGTGACTCCGCCTTTGGCATCGACCTTGACGAAGGCGTTGGCAACCTGCGCGGCGTCCGCCTTGGCTGCAGCCGCGTTCGACGCCGGCAGATGGAAGCCCACGACCAGCGCACCTCCCAGTGCACTGGTCGATTTCATGAAGCCGCGTCGGGCGGAGGATTCAAGTTGGTCGCGCAGCACGGGTTTGATTTGCTTGCTCATCATCGTCCTCCTCAGGCCTTGGCACCGGCAACAGCCTTGCCCGCGCGGACAACGGCCTTCTGGATGCGGTGATAAGTGCCACAACGACAGACGTTGCCATCCATCGCACCGACGATCTCGGCTTCCGACGGATTCGGGTTCTTGCTGATCAGTGCCGCCGCGCTCATCATCTGTCCGGTCTGGCAGTAACCACACTGCGGTACTTCCTCGGCCACCCAGGCATCCTGCAGAGCCTTGCCAACCTTCGCCGGCAGACCTTCAATAGTGGTGATTTTTTTGCCGACAGCGGCACTCACCGGCGTCGAGCAGGAACGGATCGGCGCGCCATCAAGATGTACGGTGCAGGCGCCGCAAAGCGCCATGCCACAGCCGAACTTCGGGCTGGTTACATCCAGATGGTCACGCAGTACCCACAGGATCGGGGTATCGGGATCGCCTTCGAAATTGGCGGGCTTCCCATTGACAGTCAGTTTCATCGTTGTACTCCTCCCTTTGTGTGAACTTGCTTCAGCATTGAGTGCGCTCAACCTGATGCGGACAAATACTTGTCATGGCGAGCATAGGACAATCTGCCAGCGAACGATAGTGCCGGTGAAACTTTATTGCTCGCTCAAGCGTTGCATGCCACTGGACGGAGCTGGTTGTTGCGCAAAGCGGTCGCTACGCGTCGGTTGCGGCACCTGCAGCGCCCGCCAGCGCATGGCGTCCACCGCAGACTGCACAGTCTGGCTGGCGTTTGATCGCCAGTGTCATCACCGCCATACTGCGCGCGTCCAGTGTCAGCAGCCGCCCGGTCAATGGCTCACCAAAGCCCACTAGCAGCTTGATCACTTCTGCCGCCTGCATGGTGCCGATGATGCCGACCAGCGGTGCGAATACACCTAGAGTAGCGCAGCGATCCTCTTCGAAGTCAGTGGTGTCCGGGTACAGGCAGGCGTAGCACGGTGAATCCGCGCGGCGGACGTCGAACACACTCAGCTGGCCGTCCAGACGCACGGCCGCGCCAGAGACCAACGGTTTGCCCAGCGCGACGCAGGCACGGTTCACCTCGTGGCGGGTGGCAAAACGGTCGCTGCAATCAAGCACGACATCGGCTGCGGCGACAGCGTCCAGCAACGGCTGGCCCGCGAGTTTCTCCGGCAACGGCAACAACTTGACGTCAGGATTGATCAACCGGACGCGGCGCTGCACCGACTCGACCTTCGGTAGTCCGACAGTGGTCATGTCGTGTGCGATCTGTCGCTGCAGATTGGTCAGGTCAACCACGTCATGATCGGCAACGGTGATAGTGCCGACTCCGGCACTCGCGAGATAGAGCGCGGCCGGACAGCCCAAACCGCCAGCCCCCATAATCAGCACATGCGCATCAAGCAATCGCTGCTGGCCGTCAACGCCCAGTTCGTCCAGCAGGATGTGGCGCGAATAGCGCAGCAGTTGTTCGTCGTTCACGCGGCGATTCTATAAAGGGCTTGTCGTTGCGTTGCGTGCAACGTCACCCTATCGCATCAGCCACCAGCCGATGATCGCCAGCGTAATGGCGCCCGCCACGATCCAGACTACCGGCAAACCACCCGATTTTGTCGTCGTTCCAGCAGCGCCCGTGCTTGCCGCGGTGGCGGCTTCATCGCCAGCCGGCGCTGCCGCAGCCGGTGCTACCAGTTCGCCGAACTTGGTGAAAAAGTCGTCAGCAATTTTGCGGGCGGCCGCGTCAACCAGCCGCGAGCCAACCTGCGCAAGCTTGCCACCGACCTGCGACGACGCCTTGTATTGCAGAAGCGTGCCGCCCCCTTCCGCATCAGTCAAGGTCACTTCCGCCGAGCCTTTGGCGAACCCTGCGGCGCCACCATTGCCTTCAAACACAAGGGTGTAGTGCTCGGGCGCCGCAACGTTCTCCATGTGCAGCTTGCCTTTGAACTTGGCTGCCACCGGCCCGACACGAACCGCCATTGCGGCCACCAGCGATCCATCGTCCTGGCGATCAAGCGATTCACAGCCGAACACGCATTGCTTGAGCACGGCAGGATCATTCAGTGCGACCCAGACCCGGTCACGGGGTGCCCGGATCACGCGGGAGTCGCTCATGTCCATTGCAGAAGTCCTTTCACTTTCATCGAGTATGCGTTGATGCCACGCTGGCCTTGCCGCCACCAAGCGACTGCGCCAGTTCGGCAATTGAATTCAGATTGTGCACCGGTACGAAGGTGTCGACATGAGGCAGCAACGCCCGCACGCCGGCGGCGCGTGGCTCAAACCCGTCGTAACGCAACAGCGGGTTCAGCCAGATCAGGTTGCGGCAACTCCTGCCCAGCCGGTCCGCAGCCTTCGTCAGCAATGTCGTATCTTCACGATCAAGCCCGTCGGTGAGCAGCAACACCTGTGCCCCGTAACCCAGCACCCGGCGTGCCCAGCGCAGGTTGAACTCATGCAGGCAAGCGCCGATGCGGGTGCCGCCGCTCCAGTCCGGGGCGGCAGCGGCAACTCGTGCCAGCGCCACATCGACGTCCTGTCCCCGTAAGTGACGTGTCACATGGGTCAGACGTGTTCCAAACAGGAACACCTCGAGCTTCTGTGGCCGACCACCACGACTGCTTGCGCCGGTGGCATTGGCCAGCGCGTGCACAAAGTGCAGGAACATCCGGGTGTAGCGATGCATCGAGCCTGAGATATCGCACAGCACGACCAGCTTTGGCGGTCGTTCGCCGGGCTGGGTTCGCTCGATGCCAATGATTTCGCCACCGGTCTTGCGGCTCTGCTGCAGACAGGCACGAAGATCGATACGCCCTTGCCGCGCCGGCGCGGACCTTCGGGTGCGCAGCGGACGCATCGGCAGCGCCAGACTGGCAGCAGCCTTGCGTGCGGCCTCCCACTCGGCGGCGTTCATCTGCTCAAAGTCCATGCGTTGCAGCTTCTCGCTGGCCGAGAATGTCAACGTCGCATCGAAATTCACCTCGTCCTGCTGGTTCGGCAGGCGCTTCGGATCAAGTCGCGGCGCGTCGGGCGCAAACGCATCAGTCAGCCGTTGCGGCGGAGGCGGTGGTGGCGGCGTCTGCCCCCGCCCCTGCACAGTGGGCAGCAAAGCGCTGAGCATCTTCTCCTGAATCTGCGGGTCCTTCCAGAAGAGGTCGAACGCAATATCGAACAATTCGCGATGCTCGGGACGCGAGATCAGCGTTGACCGCAACGCAGCCCGAATGTCCGCTCGCCGCTCGATGCCGGCGGCTTCCACCTGCGCCAGCGCATTGAGCGTGCTGGCCGTACCAGCGCGCACGCCGGCAGCACGCATCAGGCGTACAAAGTGCACCACATTGTTGGCCAGCGCGCCTGTATGGCTGGCGGCATTGGCCCGCAAAGGGCTAGGGCGTGTTAACACTATTTTCACGAGTGCGGCGGTCGTATTTTCGATGCACGGTTAGGCGCGAAGGCCGCCGTGGTGCGGGCACCACAAGGACTTCGCAACAACACCGGGCGCGAAAATACGTCACGCCCCGAAGGGTTGCCACGAGACGGCGCGTCTGCCGCGTCGCCCTGCTTGGCCGTGGAACCACCACGGCCGGCGCAGCGCTCCTTGCATCCATCGCCGTCTCGTGGCAACGCATCTCGTGAAAATAGTATTAACACGCCCTAGTTGCTCGCATCCGCCAGCACGGAATCGATCTGCGTGCGCAACTTTGCGATGTCGTCCTGGTACTTGAGCAGCACTCCCAGGGTATCGGCGATATTCTGCTGCGACAGCTCCAGCACATCCAGCGCCGTCAGGGCCCGCGTCCAGTCGATTGTCTCGGCAACCCCGGGCAACTTGAACAGTTCTTCGCGGCGCAGGCGCTGGATGAACTTCACAATCTGCAACGACAACCGCTCGTTGACGCCGGGCAGCTTGCGTCGCACGATAGCCAGCTCTCGCTCAAGCGTGGGATAGTCCACCCAGTAGTAGAGGCAACGGCGCTTGATGGCATCGTGAATCTCGCGCGTACGGTTCGAAGTAATCACCACGATGGGCGGTGTGGTCGCCCGCACTGTACCGAGTTCAGGGATAGTCAACTGGAAGTCCGACAGCACCTCAAGCAGATAAGCCTCGAAAGGCTCGTCGGCGCGATCCAGCTCGTCGATCAGAAGCACCGGGGACGCCGCAGTCATGCTCTCCAGCGCGCGCAACAACGGGCGCTTGATCAGGTACTGCGGCCCGTAGATGGTGGCTTCCACCTCCTCCGGCAACGCGCCTTCGCGGGCACGCACCGCGAGCAACTGACGCTGCACATTCCACTCGTAGGCGGCTTGCGATACGTCGAGCCCCTCATAGCATTGCAGGCGGATCAGCTCGCGCCCGAGCGCGCCTGAGAGTGCCTTTGCCACTTCCGTCTTGCCAACGCCCGCATCACCCTCAAGAAACAGCGGGCGCTGCATCTTAAGCGCCAGAAAAACGGTTGTAGCAAGTTCGCGGTCGGCGATGTAGTCGGCCGATGACAGCAGCGCCTGGGTGGCGTCAATTGATTCAGGAATAATCTGCATAAAAAAGCCCCGGTGGAGAGTGAGCTTACACGCGGGGCAGTGGGAGATGGTTGCGGCACCGGCACCAGCCGGCGCCGATGATCAACTGCTGCTAGCCAGCAGCGGCGACCGCGCGAGCAGCCAGCACCGGGATTAGATGCGCCCGGTACTCTGCGCTTGCGTGCAGATCGCTGTTCAGGTTGTCGGCGCTTACCTTGACTGCCTTCGCAGCAGCGGCCGACCAGTTACCGTTGAGCGCCCGCTCGATAGCGGTTGCCCGAAATACCGAGCCTGCCGCCCCCGTCACGGCGACGCGCGCGCCACCAGGAGTTTTCGCGACAAACACGCCCACCAGGGCAAAGCGCGAGGCCGGATTCTTGAACTTCACATAGGCTGCCTTCTGCGGCACTGGAAAGCTCACGCTGGTCACGATTTCGTCTTCTGCCAGCGCCGTTTCATAAAAGCTGCGGAAAAAGTCATCGGCCGCGATCTCGCGCTTGTTGGTACGCACGGTCGCGCCCAGACCAACGACTGCGGCCGGATAGCATGCCGCCGGGTCGGCGTTGGCAATGGAGCCGCCGAGCGTGCCCATGTTGCGCACCTGGCGGTCGCCAATGCCACCCGCCAGCGCGGCCAGTGCCGGAATGAGGCGCTTGACGTCGGCGTTGGCAGCAACATCGGCGTGGCGCGTCATGGCGCCGACCACGACGCTATTGCCCTCTACCTTGATGCCAACGAGCTCGGGCAGCGCTGCCAGGTTGACCAGATCAGTCGCACTGTTGAGGCCCAGTTTCATCGCCGCCAGCAGACTCTGGCCTCCGGCGAGAAAGCGGGCGTCATCCTTGCCGCTGCGCAATTGCGCCGCGTTCGCCACCGAAGTCGGTTGATGCAGATGAAAAGCTTGCATGTGATTCTCCTTTTCGTGGTTCGCTGCGGTAATCAGGCGTTGGCCTGGATGGCACGCCACACGCGTTCCGGCGTCGCCGGCATGGCGATGTCACGTGCTCCAACGGCGTTGGTGATGGCGTTCATCAAGGCAGCGGGGGAGCCGATGGCGCCGGCTTCGCCGCAGCCTTTCACGCCCAGAGGGTTGTGTGTGCACGGTGTCACATGGGTGTCCACAGTGAAGTTAGGCAAATCATCGGCACGCGGCATGGCGTAGTCCATGTAAGTCGCAGTGAGCAATTGCCCGCTTTCAGCGTCGTACACACAGCCTTCGAGCAGCGCCTGCCCGATACCCTGCGCCAGCCCTCCGTGTACCTGCCCCTCGACGATCATTGGATTGATGATGTTGCCAAAGTCATCCACCGCAGTGAACTTGACGATCTCGGTCTTGCCGGTGTCCGGGTCGATCTCCACCTCGCAGATATGAGTGCCGGCCGGGTAGGTAAAGTTGGTCGGGTCGTAGAACGCATTTTCGTTCAGTCCCGGTTCCAGCTTGTCGAGCGGATAGTTGTGCGGCACGTAGGCGGTCAGCGCAACATTGGCAAACGGTACGTTCTTGTCGGTACCTGCCACCTTGAACACGCCATCCTTGAATTCGATGTCAGTGTCGGCAGCCTCCAGCAGATGAGCGGCGATCTTCTTGCCCTTGGCGATGACCTTGTCGACCGCCTTCACGATGGCCGTACCGCCCACCGCGAGAGAGCGGCTGCCGTAAGTTCCCATGCCGAACAGTACCTTGCCGGTATCACCGTGCTGGATGTCAACGTCGTCCATCGGTATGCCCAGCTTGTCGGCCACCACCTGCGCAAAGGTCGTCTCGTGACCCTGGCCATGCGAATGCGATCCGGTGAACACCGTCACCTTGCCGGTGGGATGGACACGCACCTCGCCCGCTTCGAACAGGCCAGCGCGGGCGCCCAGCGCGCCGGCGACGTTGGACGGCGCAAGTCCGCAGGCCTCGATGTAACTGGAGAAGCCAATGCCGCGCAGTTTGCCGCGCGCCTTTGCTTCGGCCTGACGCGCCGGGAAGCCGGCGTAATCTGCGAGTTTGATCGCCTTTTCCAGACAGGCGTGATAGTCGCCAATATCGTATGTCAGGCCCACCGGCGTGGCGTACGGGAAGGTGGTGATGAAGTTGCGGCGGCGAATCTCGGCCGGGTCGAGTCCCATGTCACGCGCCGCCGTCTCGACGATGCGCTCGACAACATAGGTGGCCTCCGGCCGCCCGGCGCCGCGGTAGGCATCCACCGGCGCCGTGTTGGTAAACACCGCCGCGACCTCGCAGTAGACCGCTGGTGTGGTGTACTGTCCGGCAAGCAGCGTGGCATAAAGGATCGTCGGCACGCAGGATGCAAAGGTGGAAAGGTAAGCCCCGACGTTCGCTGTGGTGATGACCTTCATGCCGGTGAACTTGCCGTTGGCGTCCATCGCCATCTGAACGCGCGTCACATGGTCGCGACCATGCGCATCGGACAGGAAGGACTCCATCCGGTCTGCCGTCCACTTGATGGGGCGACCGACGCGTTTGGAGGCCCAGACCAGCACCGTTTCCTCGGCGTAAAGGAAGATCTTCGAGCCAAATCCACCGCCGACGTCCGGCGCCACCACCCGCATTTTGTGCTCGGGAATGCCAAGCACAAAAGCGCACATCAGCAGGCGCTCGACGTGCGGGTTCTGGTTGGCCACGTAGAGCGTGTAGCTGTCGCTCGACTTGTCGTAGGCGGCGTTCGCTGCGCGCGGCTCAATCGCGTTTGGAATCAGCCGGTTGTTGACGATATCCAGCGTGGACACCTTGTGTGCTGACGCCAGCGCCTTGTCCACTGCGGCACCATCACCGTGCCCCCACACATAACAGACATTGTCGGCAGCGGCATCGTGCACCGAGGCCTTTGCCTTGGAAGCAGTCGCAGTATTGACCACCGCCGGCAGTACGCCATAGTCCACTTCCACCGCCTCGGCGGCAGCTCTCGCCTGCTCCAGGGTCTCGGCCACCACGATGGCGACCTGATCACCGACGTAACGGGCCTTGTCGACGGCGAGGATGTGGTGCGGCGGCTCCTTCATCGGCGAGCCGTCCTTGTTGTTGATCAGCCAGCCGCAGGGCAGGCCGCCAATACCGGTGGCCGCAATGTCCTTGCCGGTGAAGATCGCCAGCACGCCGGGCATCGCTGCCGCCGCCTTGCTGTCGATGCTGTTGATGGTGGCATGCGCATGTGGCGATCGCACAAAGGCCGCATAGCTCTGATGCGGCAGCGTGATGTCGTCGGTGTATTGCCCGTTGCCGGTGAGGAAGCGGTGATCTTCCTTGCGGGTAACGCGGGCGCCAATTCCGTCTGCTTTCATGGCTGTGCTCCTCTTCTACGCGGCCAGACCGGCTTTGACGGCCTTGACGATGTTCTGATAGCCGGTGCAGCGGCAGATGTTGCCGTCGAGCGCCTCGCGGATCTGCTCGTCGGTTGCGTTGGGCATCTTGCCCTTCAGCTCACATGCACTCATCACCATGCCGGGCGTACAGAAACCGCACTGCAGGCCGTGATGCTCCTTGAACGCGGCCTGCATCGGATGCATGTCTCCGTTCGCCGCCGCCAGACCTTCGATGGTGGTCACCTCGGCCCCGGCCGCCTGGGCAGCCAGCATGTTGCAGGACTTAACGGCACGGCCGTTGACGTGGACGGTGCAGGCGCCGCACTGGGCAGTATTGCAGCCGACATGGGTGCCGGTCAGCCGCAGGTGTTCGCGGATGAACTCGACCAGCGTGGTGGACGCGGCGACATCGGCAGTTACCGACTTGCCATTCACCTTCATGGTGACGTTAACGGTCATAGTGCACTCCTCACTTTTTCGAAAGTCAACTCGATGCGGCCTTGCAATGCTACGGTCGCCAATTTCTTGCGCCGCAACAATGAAGCGGCGTTTTCGGTCGCGGACAAGGCGCAAACTTCATACCAGTAGCGATGAACTCACCGCCTGAATCCGCGCGCGCTCGCCGCCACGCAGGCCGGTGCAACGCGAGAGCGACGAGCGCCACATTTCCATTGGCGATGCGCTACGCGCTGGCACATCCCTGCGGCAAAAGCGTGTCAATTTGCAACACTTTGCACACTCTGCGAACGTTCCGGTATCAGTTAGACTGCTCACATCTATCCATTGCTGGCGTTGCGCTTGCGCATTGTTCCGTATTCCGTTGCAGTCCACTGGTTGACCGCAACGCAAAGCTGACGTTGACAGCAATGGGTTGCCCACGCTCTGGAGGGATCGCGGGCTGGCACACAAGCAGTACCCGGCACGCATGGAGGAGCTATGTTCGCGCCGCAATCCCCGCTGTCACCCGCATCGCCCGGCGCCATTGGCACCTATCATGCAGATTCGCATGCGATGCTGATCGAAACCTCATGGGACCGCAGCCGCCGTGCCGGCCTGCGCACGCACGAGTCGCAGGACTTCCACGCGCTCGCCACCACTGATTTGCGTCTGCTGCGCGAGCAGAACACCGAGCTGATGCGTCACGCCGCACCGGTGATGGAGACGCTGCACCAGCAGATCATCGATACCGACAGCATGGTAGTGCTGACCGATGCCCAGGGCGTGGTACTGCATTCGATCGGTGACGACAGTTTCGAGCAGCAGGCGGCCAAGGTGGCGCTGCGGCCCGGGGTCAACTGGGGTGAGGCGCAGAAGGGCACCAACGCCATCGGTACTTCCATCCACGAGCGGGCGCCGGTGGTCGTTCACGCCAACGAACACTTCCTGACCGCCAATCACGGCCTCACCTGCTCGGCCGCGCCGATCTTCGCACCGGCGGGCGATCTGCTCGGCGTGCTCGACGTGACTGGCGACTATCGTGGCTTCCACAAGCACACGATGGGTCTGGTGCGCATGAGCGCGCAGATGATCGAGAACACGCTGTTCCGCCGGACCTACTTCGGTCAGCTCATCGTCGCCTTCCACGCACGCGCGGAGTTCATCGGTACCCTGATGGAGGGACTGCTCGCCATCGCGCCGGATGGCCGTATCCTTGCCGCCAACCGCAGCGCCTGCCTGCAGACCGAGCTCTCGCTTTCGTCGATCCGCACCCACACGGCGCTGTCGCTGCTGCGGCGTGCCCCGTCCGAATTGTTCGAGCTGGCGTACCTGGCGATCAACAAGCCGCTGCAATGCGTGCTGCCGAGCGGTGTGCGAATCTTTGCCGTGCCTGCAACCACTTCCACGCGGACCTACGCGGCCGCAGCGCGGGAAGAAACTTCCGCAGCGCCGCCTGAACGGGCCACACGCGCCAACGCGCCAGTCACCCCGACCATCACGAAACCGGCGGCCGCCAGGCCGGATGCGCCGACACAGACGTTGCCACAGGCCAACTTCGATGATCTCGACTCCGGTGACGCGCAGGTCGCCAGTGTCATCGCCCGCCTGCGTCGGGTTGCGGCGACCGATGTCAGCATCCTGCTCGAAGCAGAAACCGGTGCCGGCAAGGAGTGGTTCTCGCTCGCCATTCATCGTGCCTCAGCGCGGCGGGACGGCCCGTTCGTCGCCATCAACTGTGCGGCCGTGCCGGAAGGGCTGATCGAATCCGAGCTATTCGGCTACGAAGACGGCGCGTTCACCGGCGCCCGCCGTAAGGGGCATCAGGGCAAGCTGTTGCAAGCCCACGGCGGCACCCTTTTCCTCGATGAGATTGGCGACATGCCGCTTGCCATGCAGGCGCGGCTGCTGCGTGTGCTGCAGGAGCGTGTCGTCACGCCACTCGGCAGCGGCAAGGCGATTCCGGTCGATGTCCGACTGGTGTGCGCCACCCACAAGCGGCTGCGCGATCTGATCAAGGTCGGCGGCTTCCGCGACGATCTGTACTACCGGCTGAACGGTTTGACCGTGCGGCTGCCGGCGCTGCGGGAGCGCAGCGATCTGCGCGAAATAGTCTCCCGCCTGTTACACGCCCAGGGTGGTCCGCAATGGCGACTGGCGCCGGATGTGTGGGCGCTGGTGATGCAGCATCAGTGGCCCGGCAATCTGCGCCAGCTCTCCAATGTGCTGGCCACCGCGATGGCGATCGCCGCGCCCGTCACGGTCATCGGCCGTGAGCATCTGCCAGACGACTTCCTCGACGATGTCGCGGAGTTGAATTCGGGCAGCGGCAGCGCGGCCAATATCGCCCCACCAATCAACGCGAGCCGCACGGTTAGCGCCAATGCTGCCGCGTCGCTCGACGATCTCGCGCTGGACGCCATGCAGCGTGCGCTCGCCCGCCATCATGGCAACCTTTCCGCTGCAGCGCGTGAGCTTGGCGTCAGCCGCAACACGCTCTATCGCAAGCTACCAAAGCACCAGCTACGGCCAGCGACGCCATAAGGCTGATCGCACCGCGACGCCGCCGGCGACATGCGTCTCAGCGCGGCCGGTAGAACGAAAGCTGCACCTCGCCGAGCTTGATGCCGAACTTGCTCATGGTGGCGTGATTCAGCATCACGCGGTCGTCGATCAGATACATCCAGTCGTCAAACTGCACTTCGTACTCCTTGCCATCAACTGGCAGGCGCAGGGTGTACTGCCAGCGAAAGGCATTGCCACGCGCGCTGCCATCGGCCACGCCGACCACATCGTCGGCGCGTCCGCTATAGCGACCATCGCCCAAGTGCTTCAATCGCCAGACGCGGCGCTGTCGCTCGCCGTCGCTGTACACGAACTGTTCGTCGAGCACCCCATCGTCGCCATCCCAGCGGCAGTCCATTGCCACCACGAAGCGGCGTTTGACCAGACCATTGCGGTCGCGGAACACGCCGTGCGCCTCGATCTTGCCGTTGAAATATTCGCGCAGATCGAGCACCGGCTTTTCGGCCGCATAGTCGGCGATCTGCGGCGACGCGCAGCCTGCCAATGCCAGCAGCGAAGCGGCGGCAGTGCCAAGCAGCAATTGGCGACGGGTGGGAACGGTATTCATGGTGAAGAAACCTCATTCGCAAGCGTTGAACGATGATTGGGTGAGCCCGCGGGTGGCTCGAGTTCGCGACCAAGCGCCAGCAGCAGGCCAAGGGAAACCAGTTTCACCACGCAGGGCAGCACGCCGTACACCAGTGCCAGCGCCTGAACGGCTGACGCTTCGCGCCCACCAGGTGTGTAGCCAAGCTGCGCCACCAGCGGCAGCGCCACGCCTGCAGCAAGCGCGAGATTGAATTTGCTGGCGAACGTCCACCAGCCAAACCATGCCCCCTCGCCGCCATAACCGCCGCCGCTCCGTTGCAGCACCCCGGCCAGCAGCGCAGCCGGCGCGATCAGTTCGGCCCCCAACGCGATGCCACTGCCGATGCAGACGGCGAGGAACAGCCACTCATGGCCGGTGCTGAGCCACGCCGCGCCGGCGAAGCTGGCCGTTGCCAGGGCCATGCTGCCCGCCCAGCAGCGCACCAATCCATAGCGACCGGCGAGACGCGTCCACAACGGCATCGACAGCGCCGCAGCGGCGAAGTAGGCAAACAGAAACGCCGGCTCCCACGCACTCGCCTGCAGGCGGTCGCGGATGTAGAAGATGACCAGATTCGCGGGCACGGCGGCGGCGAACCCACTGATCAGGTACACCAGCATCAGCTGGCGAAAGGCTGGCAGCCGCCACGGCGACTGTGTGCCGCGGGCAGACGTAGACGCAACCGCAGCCAGTTGCGTCGCCGGCAGCGTTGAGGCAGCAGATGCAGGCGTGCGCACGCCGCGCAACATGACCAGTGCAATCACCGCCAGCGCGGCAAGCAGTGCGCTCAAGCCCGGCCAACCCATCACTGCGGGCAGCACCGTGGCCGACACCACGCCGACCAGTGCAAACGCTTCGCGCCCGGCCACGATACGAGCGCGCTGCGCTGCATCGCCACCCCAGCGCGCGCCCCACGCTTGATGCACGATCTGCGCAGCGCTGTAGCCAAGGTAGGTCAAGGCCAACGCTGCAGCGGCCCAAGCAATGGTCAGGTCAGTTTCGCCCCGAACAAACGACGGCGGGCTGGAGAACAAAAGTGCAAAGCCTGCCACCACCAGTGACGTTGCGAAGGCGGCGACCAGCCAGGCGCGCTGCGCCGCAAACACCCGGTCCATGACACGGCCGAGCCACGGGTCCACCACAGCATCAAGCGCGCGCACCGCCAGCAGCAGGCCACCGATCATGCCCAGTGGCAACGCCCACGTGCTCGCCGCCACATTTGCCCACTGCACATGCAGGGGCAGGGCAACGAACGCCAGAGGCAGCCCGAGCGCGCCGTAGCGGACGATGCTTCCGGTCGCGACAGTCACGGCGCCTTGCGCCCCAGCAACGCCTGTCGCAACGCCGGTTCGGACGTACTGTTGCCCAGCCAGATGCCGAAGAAGCGTTCACCAAACGCGCGATCACGCAAGGCTTTGCCCGCTTTGCCGTTGATGACAAATTCGGACATCTCGTCCGCCGGGTTCCACAACCCGGTGATGCGGTCGCCCGCACCCACATCGGGGAAGGCTTCGCGCATGAAGGCCAGCCAGCGCTCCGACTGTATGGCCGGGATCGGACCGGCACGCTCCATCTCACGCAGCGAACGTTCGGCAATCATCGATCCGTACAGCGACCGGGCATATCGAAGCTCCAGCGCCAGCGGGTGTGCCACGAAGTTGCCGCTGTCGATGGCGTTCTCCACCCACAGCAGCGCGTCGTAGATGTGCAGCCCAAGAAAGCGCAAGGTACCGCGTCCCGACAGTCGCGCTGCGGGGCGACGCCGGCGCACTTCATCTGGCGGTTGCTCGCCGCCACCCGGTGTGGCTTGCGCGGTCTGCGCAGTCGAGCCTTGCGGAAGCACCAGCATGGCAACTGGCAACGCAGCCACCCGTACCATGCAGTCGCGGCGGCCTCGGACGGGGTTACTTCTGCCTTTGTTCATCTTTTCAGCTACGCTCAAAGTGCGTTGATGAAAACCGGCGCCGCAGCCAGCGCACTGGTGCTCCAACCAGCGGCAGATGAGCCCAGACTGTTTCGGTCGGGTCCCAATAGTCGACATGGTCAATCACACGGCCACTGTCATCAAACGCGAGCGCCGTGCTGCCCGGCACCAGATACGATTTGCCGCTCAACCCGAAGCGGAACTCCCAGCGCAGCATCGCATCGCGATCACCGGCCAGCGCGTTGCCAATCACAAATGTCGGCTGCTCAAGTGTGGCGAACATATGGCGGAAGATGCGATCAATCTCGGCGCGGCCAACGACGTCGTTGAACGGGTCCTTAAAGTGCGCCTGCTCGGCATAGCAGGCCAGCAGTTCGCGCAGATTGTCTGCCCGCAACGTGTTGTAGCGCTCGACGAGCGGTGTCAGCCCCATCGCCGCCGGCGTATTGACCGCGCTCATCGCGCCGGCCTCGCTGCCATCAGCCCCCGCACAATCGCCAGCCGCACGCGATCCGGCAGGTGGCGCAGCAGATACAGCCAGCCGGTGAAGCGCTTCGGGAAGTGGATGCTGAAGCGGCCCGCTGCCAGCCCGTGCAGGATGGCCTGCGCGGCCTGTTCCGGTGTCTGGATCGCCGGCATCGGGAACTCGTTCTTTGCCGTCAGCGGCGTCTGCACAAAGCCTGGGTTGACCAGATACACGTCCACACCGTCGCCGCGCAGATCGCTGTGCAGCAGCTCTGCCAGATTGATCAGCGCCGCCTTGGTCGGGCCGTACACCGTCGCATTGGGCAGCCCCACCAGCCCGGCCACGCTCGCCACCAGTACCAGCGCGCCGGTGCCGCCCGCACGCAGATCGGGAATCACCCGCTCCAGCCCGTGATACACGCTGCGCAGATTGACATCGACAATTTGCGAAGTCTGCCGTTCGTCAATCTCCCACGCACGCATCGGCGCGTATGCACCGGCGCAGAAAACAACGACATCGACTTCATCCCAAGCCTCCAGCAGCTCATGCTGCGCGCGCGCCCATTGCGCCGGATCGGTGGCGTCGAATGGCAACACCATCGCCTTGTTACGCGTGGCACCGCCGTCACGACTCGCTTCCGCAGCGATGCGCTGCAAGGCGTCCGCACTACGCGCGGACAGGGCCACTGATGCGCCGCGCGCCAGCAGCTCGGCGGCCAGCGCCGCACCAATACCGCTCGATGCGCCGATCAGCCACACACGTTGGCCCTGCCAGTCGGCGCGTTTGCGGTTGGGCGACCGCCACCACGGCCAGCGCGTGGACTGCGCCGTTTGCACCGCGCCCGCGACTGGCGTCGCCGGCGGCGATTCCGCCACAAATTGCCGGTTCATGATCAGCCCGCCTTGCGCAGATGAAAGTGCATCACGTCGGTGCGTCCGCTGTCGAAGCCGGCCTCACAGTACGCAAGATAGAGGCGCCAGATGCGGATGAAGGCCTCGTCAAAACCGAGCACACGCACATTGCCCAATTGCTGCTCGAAAGAATCGCGCCAGCGACGCAACGTCTCGGCGTAATCCTTGCCAAAGGCGAACGATTCCAGCGTGCCGAGCCCCGCCTTGTCTGCTTCGCTGCGAAAGCGTGCTGGCGACGGCAACATGCCGCCGGGGAAGATGAACTGCTGGATGAAGTCGGTGCCGCGACGGTAGTGCTCAAACTGCGCGTCGTCGATGGTGATGCTCTGGATCAGCGCCTGTCCGCCCGGCGCCAGCCGTGCTGCAACGGTGTCGAAGTAGCCAGCCCAATACTGCTCGCCCACGGCCTCGAACATTTCGATCGACACCACGGCGTCGTAGGTGCCGGTGAGATCGCGGTAGTCGCAAAACTCCAGCTTCGCCAGACCATCAAGCCCGGCCCGGCGAATACGATCCTGGGCAAACTCAAGCTGCGCCTGCGATACGGTGATGCCGTGCACGTGGATGCCGCGCGCGGCGGCGTATTCGGCAAAGCCGCCCCAGCCACAGCCAATTTCGAGCACGCGTTGGCCAGGCTTGAGGCTCAGCGTATCGACGATACGGCGGTATTTATTGATCTGCGCCGCTGCCAGTGGCTGCGCGTAGTCACCCGCGAACAGCGCGGCGGAGTAGGTCCAGGTACTGTCCAGCCACAGGCGATAAAACTCATTACCGAGGTCGTAGTGCGCATGGATGTTGCGCTTGCTGCCCGCCTTCGAATTGCGGTTGAGCAAATGACGAATGCGATGCACGAGGCCAGCGATGCCGCTGGAATGCACCAACTTCGCCACCGCCTGTTCGTTATCAATCGCCAGCCGCAGCAGCGCAGTGAGATCGGCAGAATCGACCCAGCCTTCACGCAGCGCCTCGGCGAAGCCAATGTCGCCGCCGCTCAGAATCTTGCCGCAGGCGCGCCAGTCGGCAATCGCCAGATGCGCGGCCACTGTGCCATCAACGCCGGCCTGCCCAAACGACAGGTGCCGACCGTCCGGCGTGTGCACCACCAGATGACCATGCCGCAAGTGCTCAAGCGCCCGCAGGAATGCCCGTGCCGCGAGCGGGATGCGCTGCTTGTGGCGTGCATGTGCAATGCCGTGAGTGCCGGTGTTCAGGCTTTCGGTGGTCGACATGGTCAGGCTCTTCCTTCTTTCGTCTCAACAATGGTGTTGCCGGTCCGCAGCGGTCCGGCGTAATCAGGTTTATGGAACCAGGGCACGCGCTTGAGCCAGAGCTTGAGCGCCTGCCAGTGGATGCGAGCGACAACGCCGAACGTCATCAGCGGAAAGCGCCACAGTTGCGTGCGCAGTGCGGTACCGTCCAGCGCGACCGCATGGCCGGCGATGCGCGTGGCGATCAGCAGTTGTTCGCCGTCGTAGTAGTCCACATCCACGCGGCGCGCCGTGCGCCCGGCTGTGACGCGGAAGCGGTAACGCCCGCGCACCTCGCAGAAGGGCGATACGTGCATTGCCTTGCGGCAGGTGAGGGCAGTATCGGTGCCGATGGCGCCACGGTCGTCGGCCGTCACCACATAGAAGTGGTGCTCGCCGAAAGTGTTGTTGACCTCGGCGATCAGCACACGCAGCGCGTCGTTCTCGTCACGACAGAACCAGAAGCTCACCGGGTTGAACACAAAGCCGAACAGACGTGGAAAGGTTTGCAGTTCAATACGTGAAGCGCCGGGTAACAGTTTCACGCCCGCCGCATCCGCCTGCTCGCGTGCCCAGGCGGCGAGCGCGGTGCCGTCACGTGCACCATAGTCGCGTGTGCGCAGCGTGAACGGGCGCAGGCACTGCCAGCGCGATTGCGGATCAATGCGCAGCCAGCCATTCGTCATGGCGGGCAGTTCACTGAGGCGCTCCACGTCCAGCCGCAAGCAGAAAAGCGGGTAGCTGAAGCGATGCTGCGCCGGCCGCGTGCGCTCGTGCACCACCGTCGCCGCGATCAGCTCGCCGGCGGGCCGCAGCGTTTCGCGCGGCGCCCCTGTCATGACCGCGCCCATCCCGGCAAATCGCCGAACTGCTGCGCCACGCGCACCGCCGAGAGCAGGCCGTCTTCATGAAAGCCATAGCGCGTCCACGCGCCCGCGAGCCACACATGGCCACGCCCCTGCACGCCGGGCAGCGCGTCCTGCTCGCGGATCGCCGCCGCATCAAAAATCGGGTGCTCATACACAAAGTGCTGGATGCGCTTCTCGGGCGCCGGCAACACGCGCGGATTCAGCGTCACCACCAGCGGCGTGGTGAACGGCAACCGCTGCAGGCGATTGAGCAGATAGCTCACGCAAACGCCGCCCTGCGCGTTGCCACCCGCCGCGCCGGCTCCATCCTGATCAATGTAGTTCCACGCCGACCACACTTTGCGTCGCTTCGGCAGCAGCGCGGTGTCGGTATGCAAAAACGCATCGTTCGCCTGATAGCGGAAGGCCGCCAGCGTTTGCAGTAATGGATCGCCTTCGGTCATCGCGCTGCCATGCGCCGTGCCGGCCTTCAGCAGTGCCAGAGATTCCGGCGCGTGCGCAGCCAGCACTACATCGTCAAAGTGCTCCATCTGCCCGCCGGCAACGATGTCCACGCCCGCCTCACGCGAGATCACTGCCTCCACCGCAGCACCGCGACGACAATCCCGCACGGCGGCCAGGATGCGCTGCACGTAGCTGCGCGAGCCGTTCAGCACCGAGCGCCACACCGGACGATTGTTCACCTGCAGCAGGCAATGGTTCTGGCAGAAGCGCAGAAAGGTGGCCGCCGGGTAGTCGAGAATTTCATCCGCCCGCGTCGACCAGATCGATGCCGCCATCGGCACCAGATAGAGGTCACGCAGCGGTTGCCCGTAGCCGTGCGCATCGAGCAGCTGCCCGAGCGTGCGCTCTGGCGTTGGCTCACATTCGGCAAGATGCGCCGCGGCGTTGCTGTTGAAGCGCAGCAGGTCGCGGATCATCCCGATGAAGCGCGGCGAGAACAGGTTGCCCGGCTGCGCGAACACGGTGCCGAGATCGGTGCCCGCCCACTCCAGCCGCCCGCGATCGGCGCTGACCCCAAAGGTCATCTCGGTCTCGTAGCTCTCCACGCCCAGCTCGCCGAACAGGCCGATCAGGTTCGGGTAGGTCTTGCCGTTGAACACCAGAAAACCCGTGTCCACCGGCGCGGTGGCGCCATCGAGCGTCACGTCCACCGTGTTGGCATGCCCGCCAAAGCGCCCGTCACGCTCGTACAGCGTCACCCGGTGGCCTTGGCGTTGCAGCAGCCAGGCGGCGCCCAGCCCGGCCACCCCGGCGCCAACCACGGCAATGTGGCGGGAATGCCCGCTCGATGCGGGTTTGGCAGAGAAATTGTTGGTATCTTGGACCACAGGCAATAAAATAGTTACTAATCGGTAGCGTCGCTACTATACAGTAACTATTTTTACTTGTGGGTATTTTTTGAGCCTGCTCAAACGCATCAGCTTCAAGGACCAGGCGTTTCAACAGCGCGAGGACGCCATCCTCGACGCTGCCACGCGCATCCTCACCAGTCGCGGTTTTGACCTGATGACGATGGACGACGTCGCCACCGAGGTGGGCGTCTCCAAGCCCAGCCTTTACAAGCATTTCAAGTCAAAAGAGGAGCTGGCCGGCGAATGCATGATCCGTCTGCTCGACGGCGCCAACGAGACGCTGGCCGCGCTGCCCGACGACCTGCCCGCGCTGGAGCGCATCCGCCGCCTGCTGGGCTGGGCGCTTGATCTGCGCCTGAAAGGTGGCCTGCCCTTCCTGCCCGCCACCAGCCCGCACGTGCGCGACATGCTGGTGAAAAACCTCGGCTACACAATGCGCGCGCTCAAGCTCAACAACGCGCTGGTCAAACTGGTGCGCGACGCGCAGAAGACCGGCCAGATGCGCAAGGACCTGCCGGAGGACGTGATCCTCTACTCGTTCTACGCCCGCACCTGCGACCCGTCCGTCGAGTTCCTGCGCCTCTACAGCAAGCTCAGCAACGCCGAGATCGTGGAGCACACGCTGTCGGTGTATTTCGGCGGGGTTGGCGCCAAACCGTAGCCGATAGCCTTGGCCACAAAGGCGCAGCGCTCCCCCGCTCCGCTGTCATCCCCGCGAAGGCGGGTACCAAGACCGAACGCACCCTCGCTGTAGTTGCTCAGATCGCTTTAGTTGCCGTCATCCCCGCGAAGGCGGGGATCCAGACCGAATGCGCACCAGCGATGGTTGTCTTTCAGGCAATCATCTGCACGCGAAAACGCTATAGCTTTTCAGCGCAACGCCCATTGGCTATGGGCTCAGCATGCAATTCATCAAAAAGTTGACTTCACGCCAAAAAGGCCTTCAAGCCCAATTCAAATGCGGCTTTCACTGAAAAGATGCTGCATCAAAACATACTTCTAGCCACTAAATACATATAAGTGAAATTATAATTATTTCCGTCTCATCCCTTCCCGGATGCCCACTATGTCGCAAATCACCCTCTACCTCGACGACGCCACGCAAGCTCTGGTCGATCAGGCGGCACACGCACACGGCATGTCCAAAAGCCGCTGGGTCGCCGAAGCCATCCGCCGCTACGCCGCTCAGGAATGGCCGCCCGCCTGCCTCAACCTCGCGGGCAGCTTTCCGGACTTTCCGCTGGTGGGGGACGGCGCGGGCGACGCGCAGCCCGAAGACGCGCCGCGCGTGGGCTTCTAGCCACCGTCCATGTTCATCCTCGACAGCAACACCATCAGCTACTACTTCCGCGGTGACCCGCAGGTGGTGCCGCGCATGCAAGCCATCCGCCCCGCCGACCTCGGCGTGCCCGCCATCGTGGAATACGAACTGCAATACGGCCTGCTGCGGCTCCCGCCGGAAGCCGCAGCGCCACGGCTCGCCGCGCTGAAGCAACTATTGCAGCCGATGCAGATGCTCCCCTTCGATAGCGAATGCGCCGCCGAAGCCGCCCGCATCCGCGCCGAGCTCGAAGCAGCAGGCACGCCCATCGGCCCGCACGACACCTTGATCGCCGCAACAGCAATGCGCTATCAGGGCACACTGGTCACGCGCAAAGCGCGGGAGTTTTCGCGGGTGGTGGGGTTGCGGTGGCTGAATTGGGAATAAACCAAGCACGGCGTAACGCGTCGAATTCGCCACAAAAAGCGTCAGTCGCGGCGCTATCAATGTCAACGAGTGCATCGCATGCGTGTTCGGGCGAAAGCAACCCATTGAATGCGAACTCGACTGAGCTCGGCACGTACTTGCCTTCGTAGCGCTCGGCCAGCCGAAAGCCGAAATAGTTAAACAGGTCGGTGAAACGAGCTAGGTTCGGGCCAGCGACCGAAACGAGCGGCGTACTTGTGCCCAGCAACTCGAAGCCTTGCTCAAAAAGGCGAACGCCTAGCCCACCTCGTTGAAATGGCTCACGTACGCGCAAAGTGCAAATCTTCCGCTCGAACTCGGTGTGCTTAACAATCATGAAGCCGGCAACCGTCTCGCCCCGATGACGAATCACCACAGTGCGTTCGCCGGCGTAAAGGCCAGGCAGCACTTTACCGACCATCCAAGTACAAAACTGAGGATAAGAATTGCAGAAAAACGGCAATTCCGCAGATACAACTGATACGAGCGCCTCAAGAAGGCGCGGATCAGCTCGCAGCGACTCACGGTTTATCAGCACGAGGCTTCTCCTGACCTGATCACAGCCTATCTATTTGCCCGCAAACTGGACGAGAAGCTGTGCCCACAACTTCGCTAGCGCCGCAGTTCCGTATTCCCATGCGCCATTCCCCAGTGCTCCAAGAACTATAACGTAGCAAATAAATCGCCACTTTGAAAGTTCAGTCCTTCGGAAGCGCGCAAGGATCCGAAACTCGTTCACCGGCTCTTCGCGTGAAACCGCCCGCTTACTCCACTGGTATCCGAAACACGACTTGATGTGTTTCAAGGCACTTGCCGGTGGCTCTTTTACAGTCGCCGAGTAATTCGCCCAGAACGCCTCATCCTCCAGTGACCGGCACGCCTTAAAGGCCGCATCCTGGAATGCCAGCTCGTAGCGACGATCGCGCATTAGGAACAAATGGACCTTCGAAAATTCAGCGAATGCACCGACTCGCCGCTCCATATCCGGTGGCGCGCCGCGTCTTACATTCAGCCTGAAATCCAAGTCATCAGTCTTGGTCCAAGAGCTCACGAGCCCCGCGTCGCCCTGGTCTTGGCCAACCGAGTAAAAGGCAGTCGGCACTTCGAAAACTCGAAAGCGCACATACGCTGCCGGGCATGGGGCCGTGGCGCGTTCAAACAAGCGCGCAAGGTCGAGCTCGACACAGTGTGCATGCTCGCTGTCCGACTCCGAGACCATGCAATCTGTGAGGCTAGCCAGCTCAAACAACGGACGGTTCGACGACGAATCGGACACAACGGCGTGATCACTGTTGCCCTTTTTCATTACCGTCCAGCTCTCGTTGAAAATTGACGCAACCGAAGATGCATCGTTGATCTTTCGCAGAAGGTCTTCAGCTGGTACGTCGGGGAGCCGCCAAGGAAAATAGAACCGTAGCCTCTCGTACGTGCAAGCGCGCGGAACTAATAAACCTACATCTAGAAACGTCTCGCTCCCATGCTCCCAAAGGTTGAGGTGCAATTGTGGGTAGGCGACATCGTTCGCGCCAAGGTCAGCACTCGCATCTCGACGCTGTCCCACCGCAAAACAGAGCACGCCATAGAAGACTGGAGAAGAAGCCACGTCTGATCCTACAAGCAATTGCTAGTCAAGATAACAAAACGACTGAGGTGCGCGACCACTCGGAACAACCTCCGTAAGCGCTCTCGCATAACGGTACTGCCGAGGTCTCGCAATTCGTATTGCATAGCCTACGGTGCTATCGTGAAAGTAACTGTCGTACTCCGACTTGGCGATCCCCGCGCTGTGTCGGGTTTGTTTCCATATCGCGCCCGGAGTACCTTCAATTATTTCGCCAACACTGAATTCACCGACAACTTTCCCGACGGGTAGAGTTGCGTACACGACTACGAGCTTCACATTGCACGAACGGAAAGTTGTTCGACGAAATTCGAACACCTTTTCACCAGAGAAAATCTTCTCAACGAAATGCGGTTTTATTGATAAGAGCGCTCTCATAGTCCCCCGAAAGCTTGAGAATTCTTGCAAACTGTTTACTGCTGAGACTCAGGCATCCCCAACGAACGTTTGAGTCAATGCCAACGTCTTCGATCAGCTGTGCCCGATTGACACGCCGTTTGAGAGCGAGGTTGTATGTAAACCTCAGCAGCAGCGGCCACTTCCTAGTGCGGAAGAAATTCATGAGTTCATCTCGTGTAAACACACTGTACGGCTCTGCGTACTTCAAAAAATCATCTGCGTGTGAAAACTCTCCGATATTCTTGATCTCCTCGACGACACAAATGCTCGTCACAACTGACCTGCGATAGGCTGGCCCCTTGAAATCAGTAGTGCGGTAAACAACAACTGTGTCGCCGCGTTTGAAATCGGCAACTTCCCGCATCGCGGTCAGGTACAACTTGTGAATGCTGTTTGAGTGGGAGACGTCTTCGATGATCGAGGTGTGCTCCGTGGCCAACAGCGAGTCCGGCAGAAGTCTACTGTGCCACTCAGGTTTGATCGCCAGCAAGAAGTGTCTATCTCGTTGGACCGGGATCGCGGGATAGTCCGCAACGACGTCCCCTGTAAATTGCCGCAAAACTCGGTGAAGGACTACTTCTTCACCGTTGGATGACTTCTTGGTCGCTGCATTACAAAATCCATAGCGGGCAAAGAGTTGGCACAGAACCTTGTGGCGTTCGAACACCGTGACATAGAGTTCAGCCGCTCCAATATGAAGGGCGTAGTCAAAGGCCTTTTTTAAAAAACGCTCACCTAGTCTGGTGCCGTGCGGATTGATCTTGAATGTGCCAATTTTGACTCTGTTGGCGGCGGGCAGGGGTGGATCAATGTCGTCGACCGCTCCGTTCTCTTGCTTAAGGTACAGAAATCCATCCAACGCACCGGTCTCTGTCATCGCAACATATGCTTCGTTGTCGCGCTTACGACCGAACCAATCGGCGAACTCTTTGTAGTCGTCCTTCAGGGAGTCGAAAAACGGATCTGACAGATCAATTTGACTGAAAGATCGCTTTTGCAAACCACCGCCGAGCTCCACAAGCACTGCCCTCGCGTCACTTAGTTTTACAAATTATTATCAGATAACAGCTGCGACAGCAGGGACGGACAAGCACGCGCATGCAGTTGCGAGCGAAGGCCGCCCTCACTCACAGCCGAAACAATTGGGAGCTGATCGCCAACTCGGACCCGAGTCGATCCCTGTCAACAAAGGCTGGAGGCGATTGATTTATGAAAATCTTGCGGCACCACCGTGCGCATCGTACGTAGTTTCGTCGTGGTCAGCGGCCCGTCGTCTTCGTCATACGCGGGGCACCACGCTGTGGGCAAGCTGGCGCAACGCGTCGTGCAGCACCTGTATCTCGTTTATACCCAATGTCGCGACCAGTCGCGATAGCGTCTCGCGACAGGTGCACATTTCCGAGTCCGTCGCGCTTGGCGCGAACAACATATCATCCGTACGTGCAGTCTTGTTCATTGCAAATTTCTTGTTGATGCTGAAAGCTATGCGGCAAGGGCGTCGCCATTCTGCACCCAGCATCGCACGGGCTCAGAGCCGATTGGCGTGTCTAGCTGATGCAACAGCACGTTCACCGGTGTTCCAAGTTGGAACAACTGGCCGCTAGTCCTAACCGAGTCTCTTGGCTAGCGTCGGTCGGCACGCAACATGCATCCAGCTCGCACCCAGCGTAAGATTCGTTAGTTGAATCGACGCGACATGGTGGTGGTGCCGTTCATGGTTCGACAGGCTCATCACGAACGGGAGCGGTCGCGCACCGCGAACGGACTAATAGACCACCCCCCTGCCTCGAAAAATCCCAACCTTTGGCAACACGATCATGGACAACCTCGACCTCGACGTTCTCAAAACCGCCCTCGCCTGGACTGACAGTGGTCGCCGGGCGACGCTGGGCACGGTGGTGCGCACCTGGGGCAGCGCGCCGCGGCCGATTGGCGCGATGATGGCGATTCGTGATGACGGGCAGGTGATCGGCTCGGTGTCGGGCGGCTGCATTGAGGACGACCTGATCGCCAAGGTAAAGGACGGCAAGCTGGCCGCGCGGCTGCCGGAGAGCGTGCGCTACGGCGTGTCGGCCGACCAGGCGCATCAATTTGGGCTGCCCTGTGGCGGCACGGTGGAAATGGTGCTGGAGCCGCTGACGCCGCAGAGCGATATTCGCGGCCTGCTCGCCGATCTGGAGGCGCATCGCATTGTGAAGCGCACGCTGAACCTGGCCACCGCCGTCACCCACCGCGCCGATGCCACCGGCGCTGACGTGCTGGCCTTTGACGGCGCCACGCTCACCACCATTCACGGCCCGCGCTACCGGCTGCTGATCATCGGCGCCGGGCAGCTCTCGAAGTATCTGGCGACGATGGCGATCCCGCTTGACTATCAGGTCACCGTCTGCGACCCGCGTGACGAGTACCAAGAGCAGTGGCACGATCTGCCGCAGGTGACCATGACCAAAGAGATGCCGGACGACACGGTGATCGCGATGAATCTGGACCGCAATAGCGCGGTAGTGGCGCTGACGCACGACCCGAAGCTGGATGATCTGGCGCTGATGGAGGCGCTGAAGTCGCCCGCGTTCTACGTGGGCGCGCTGGGCTCAAAGCGCAACAACGACAAGCGCCGCGAACGGCTGCTGGAGTTTGACGTGACAGCCGAGGAGCTGACCAAGCTGCGCGGCCCGGTCGGCCTCGACATCGGCGCCAAGACGCCAAGCGAAATCGCCATTTCCATCCTCGCCGAAATGACGGCGATGAAACGCGGCGTGACGATGACGCGCAGCAAGAGCGAGGTGCCGGCGGCCGAGAGGACTAGCGCGGGGTGCGCACTCTGACGCACAATCGCCCCTGTTGCGAACAAGCACCGGAGGCATTCATGTCGCGTTCTGTTGAGCAACTCGGCGTGTGGTCTTTTCTCGCCGTGTCGCCTTTGCTATGGTGGGCAGCGCGCGCTGCCTTGATCCTGGGGTTGACGCTGCTGAGTGCGTTCATGCGTCCAGCGGCCGCCGTGCCCGGCGACATCGACCCGACTTTCGCGCCATCTACGGGCGGAAAAATTTTTGCGCGTTTGGCCGGAGCGGCCGGCTCGTCAAACGGAACCCTGCTCGCCATTCAGCCAGCTTTTTTATCGCCCGGGCTGCTGGTTGGGGGTGAATGTGAAGACAGCACCAATGGTCGTCGGGTGTGCCTTGCCCGCTACTTGCTGAGTAGCCCAAACGGTGCCGCTGGGCTTGACGTGACCGCCTTTGGAACTTCAGGCGTTGCTTCAGTGCTGTCGGGTTGGTTTGATGTCAGCGTGCGCAGCATCGTGGTGCAGGCCGATTTGCGCATTGTCATCGCAGGGTCCTGCCGATCGACCGGCGGCAACTGGATGTTTTGCGTCACGCGCTTGCTGTCCAATGGCGCGCTTGACACGAGTTTTGGTGGTACCGGCGTGGTTACCACTGACTTTGCGACGACGACTGACGATGAGATCAATGCCGCCGCGCTGCAGCCTGATGGCAAGCTGGTCGTGGCGGGACGTTGCCTCTACGGCGCTCCACCTTCCACCGACTATGGCTTTTGCCTCGCCCGGTACTTGACTGATGGCAGCCTCGACGCTTCGTTCGATGGCGATGGCAAGGTGCTCACCAATATCAACGCAGGAACTGGTCGCCGTGACGAGGCCAACCAGATTCATCTGCTTTCCGATGGACAGATGCTGGTGAGCGGCACCTGCAATAACGGCACGACCACGCAGGCTTGCGTAGTCCGCTATCAAGCCAATGGCGTTCCGGATTCGGCGTTTGGCGCCGCAGGCGTGGTCAACCTCACGGCCGCCGGCTCTACCGGCTCGTCCGCTTCTGCGTTGCAGCCCGACGGCAAGCTCTTGCTCGCCGTGGGCTGTGGTACGGGCTTCTGCGCCTTGCGCATGTTGGCCGACGGCAGCCTGGATGAGGAATACGGCACCGCCGGCCTCGCAGCGGTCACCAACGTCGCGGGCACTCGCACGGTAAGTCGCGCGCTGCTGCAGGCGGATGGCAAGCTGCTGCTCGGCGGCTGGTGTGACAACGGCACAACCAGCGTGGACTTTTGCGTGGGGCGATTGCACGACACCGGCCAAGTTGACATCCGCTTTGGCAACGGCGGCATGTCCTCAGTGCCATTCGCTACCGGCGCATGGCAGGACTATTTGCACGGCATGTTGATCGGCCGTGACGGCAAGCTGATCGTCGCCGGCAATTGCGAAGATTCCGCGTTTGCGAGCTATGAGGCGTGCATGACCCGATTGGAACTCGGGTCCCTCGCTTCCCGCAATTGCACGCTCGATCTGAATGCGGATGGCCGTACCGATGCGATGGGGGACGCCATCATTTTGGCGCGTGTACTGCTGGGACTGACGGGGGCACCCGTGCTCGCTGGCACACCCAATGCGATCGCGCCGAGCGGGCAGTGGCTGACGGTACGAGACCGGCTGTTTTATCAGTGCGGATTGCCGGTCACGCCGTGATTCCTAGCAGGCCGACAGTCGTTACTCAACGTCCGTCGGGTTGCTGCAATACCTAAAACGTCGCCTTGACCGTCCCAAGCTTCTTGCCAAGATCGGCTGAAGGCATGTAGCCGACGTTCTTGCTGCCGTCGGCGAATACGACGTGCGGCACCGGGCCGACGCCGAGACGCTTGGCGAGGCCGGCAACGCGTTGCGTCGGGTCGGCGCAGGCTTTGTCGGCGGCGGCCGGCGCCTTGTTGCGCAGCATCCAGTCGTCGTAGGCCTTGATGCGGTCGGCTGAGCACCACAGGTCGCGCGCCTTGGGGGCGGAATCCTGGCTTAGCTGCGCCACCATGAAGGTATAGACAGTGATGTCGTCCATCTCGGCGAAGCTCTGGCGCAGCTTTTTGCAGTAACCGCAGTACGGGTCTTCAAACACGACGACCTTGCGCGTACCCTTGCCCTTGACCAGCTTCACCGCGTCGTTGAGCGATTCGCCGGACCACAGCGCCGGCATCACCTTGGCTTCCATCTCGGCGACCAGCGCCTCCTTGCGCTCGCGGGTGAGGTCTCGCCCTTTATCCAGATCGACCAGCGAGCCTTGAATCAAAAAGTTCGCCGTCTCGTTCACGTAAAGCACGTCAGTGCCGATCTGCACCTCGTACAGCCCCGCCATCGGCGCCGGGCGGATGGCGTCGATCTTGCCGCCACCGTTGATCTTGGGGCCGAGCACCTTGCGGATGTTGTCGGCGACGGCCGGAGCGACCGTGCCGGCGGGGGTCTGCGCGAGGGCGGGCAACGCGACCAGCACAAGCGCGGCGGCAACACCGGCAACACGTGCCACGAAGCGGGAGGCAAACATCATGACTTACTCCAAAAAAACTTTCGTCGCAATCTATGCGCTATGAAACCACAAACTAGACGGTGATCCGCTGCAGCGTCTGCTCGCGCCCGAGCGTCAGCATCAGCGCGTCCACCGCCGGCGCCTGCGCGACGCCGGTGAGCAGCACACGAAGCGGCATCATCACCTGCGGCGTTTTGAGCGCGAACTTCGCTTGCGCTTCTTTCAGGATCGCGGCCAGCGCGGGCTTGGCCCATTCCGCACCCGCAAGCTGCTCTTTGACCCACGCAATCGCCGGTTTGTTCGCGTCAGTCAAGTGTTGGGCCAGCAGCGAGCCGTCCGGCGTAACGGCGTGATAGCAGAAATGGGCCAGCTCCGCCATCTTGCGCAGCGTGGAGGCGCGCTCGCGCAGCAGCTCGGCGACGGCGAGCGCGCTCGGCCCGACATTCAAATCGTAGCCCTGCCCGCGCAGGAACGGTTCGAGTTTTGCGGCCAGCACATCCACCGGCAAACGCTTGACGTGCTCGCCGTTCAGCCACTCGAACTTTTCTGCATCGAAGCGCGCGGGAGAAGGCGTCAGCGATTCCAGGTTGAACCATTCCACCAGCTGTTGCGGCGAAAAAATTTCGTCGTTGCCGTGCGACCAGCCGAGGCGCGCGAGGCCGTTGATGATCGCTTCCGGCAGGTAGCCATTGGCGGCGTATTCGTTGAGGCCCGTGGCGCCGTGGCGCTTGGAGAGCTTTTCGCCATCATTGCCAAGCACCGTGGGCGTGTGGCCGAAGACCGGCGGCTCCTTGCCGAGCGCACGGAAGATGTTGATCTGCCGCGGCGTATTCATCACATGCCCGTCGCCGCGGATGACGTGGCTGATCTGCATGTCGATGTCGTCCACCACCACGCAGAAGTTGTAGGTGGGCACACCCACCTCGCCCACCGGCGCCTGACGTGCGATCACGAGATCATCAAGCTCGTTGTTGGCGATTTCGATGCGGCCCTTCACCGCGTCATCCCACACCGCCACGCCGTCGTCCGGGTTGCGGAATCGGATCACCGGCAACACGCCGGGCGGTGGCGTCAGCCCATGCTTCGCCACATTCTCCGGCCGCCAGTGGCCGTTGTAGCGGGGCTTCTCGTTGTTTGCCTTCTGTTTTTCGCGCAGGGCATCCAGCTCTTCCACGCTCATGTAGCAGTGGTAAGCGCGGCCGTCGGCCAGCATCTGCGCGACCACCTCGCGGTACCGCGGCATGCGCTGCATTTGGTAGAACGGGCCTTCGTCGATATCAAGGCCCAGCCACGCCATGTCGCGCAGGATGCCATCGGCGCTGGATTCGCTGGAGCGCTCGAGATCGGTGTCCTCGATGCGCAGCACAAACTGGCCCTTGTGATGGCGGGCATAGGCCCACGCAAACAGCGCAGTGCGGATGTTGCCGAGGTGCAGGGTGCCGGTGGGTGAAGGCGCGAAGCGCGTGCGAATCGGGGCGCGGGGGCTGGTATCAGTTTTACTGTCGGTCATCGCCCGATTTTATTGGCAGGCCATTGTCGCGAGCCATTACCCTGGACGATCGGCGCAAATCGCAATCGGGCGCCGTGCAGGCGAATTACGGGAAAACCCGTAATCATATATATCATCTATATGACTTATCATTCCGGCGATTTCATCGCCAGTTAGTTTGTCGCCGGCAATTTGATACTGTTGAGAACTGACGTTTTGAGGAGGACTGTGTTGTGAAAAATCTACGTTTGCCGGCTACGCGCCTGACTGCGGTAACGGCGGCGCTTGCTGCCATGTCCATGCTGACCGCTCATGCTGCGGATCTGCGCGTGCAGTGCTATTCCGATGGCAATGAGTGCGAAGTGACCGGCGAAATCGCCAAGCGCTTCGAGGCAGCCAATCCTGGCACCAAAATCATCATCGACAAAGTGCCTTACAAGGCCGTCGTCGAAACGCTGCCGGTGCAGCTTGCCGCTGGCGAAGGCCCGGATATCGCGCGCGTCACCGATCTCGGTGGCCTGAACAAGTATTACCTCGACCTCACGCCGCACCTGAGTGCGGCGCGACAGAAGGCATGGCAGGACAATTTCGCGTCCACGCTCAGCTGGTTCCGCGCCGGCCCGACCGACAAGGGCATCTACGGTCTGATGTCGCAACTGACGGTCACTGGTCTGTATGTGAACAAGACGTTGTTTGAGCAAGCCAAAGTGCCGATGCCGCCGGCCACCGCAACGTGGGACGACTGGATGGCTGCCGCGAAAAAAGTGGCCGACGCGACCAAGACGCCGTTCGCGGCCGCAATGGATCGCACGGGTCATCGCTTCGCACCGCTGGCTGTCGCCTACGGCTCCAAGTATTTCGACGCCAAGGGCGGCCCGGTGATTGACGACGGCTTCAAGCTGGCCGCGAATAAATTCGTCGGCTGGCACAAATCCGGCCTGATGCCGAAAGAAGTGTGGGGTGGCCTCGGCGGCTCTGCCTATCGCGACGCGTTTGAGGAGTTCGCCAACGGCCGTATCGTGCTGTATTACTCCGGCTCGTGGCAGGTGAACCGCATGGACAAAAACGTCACCAAGTCGTTTGACTGGACGGTGGCGCCAGCACCCTGCGGCCCTGCGGGTTGCACGGCCATGCCGGGTGGCGCGGCATACGTGGGCCTGAAGCGCACCAAGGCGCCGGCCGAAGTGGCGAAGTTCCTCGACTTCCTCGCAACCGATGCAAACTACGCCGAGATGATGGCGAAAACGGAAAATATTCCGGCACATCTGGGCGTGGCAAAAGCGGGCGTGACTTACAACGTGTCGCCGCTGGCGAAGGCCGCACTCAACACATTCGTGGGCGACGTAGGCAAGATTCTCAAGCCGAACTTCGATCTGCAGGGCTATCGCCTCAATCGCGCGGTGTTCCAGCCGACGGCGGCACGTCTGGGTCAAGCCATCGCTGGCGAGATCACGGTTGATGATGCGCTCAAGCGCCTGGCGTCGGATCTCGACGAGCAGGTGAAGGCAGCGGCGAAGTAGTGTGCAAGGTGGGCTTCGGCCCACCACCCCTGCCTGTCTGCGTTGAGAAAAGTGTCGAGCCGTTTTGCTCAACACGCGCCGCAGCGATTACCCGCCGCAGTTTGCTGGAAAACGTGATACAGCTTTTTACTGAATGCCCCGTTCAAAATGGGCATAGCGCACGATAAGCCACAAAGTCGACTTTAGCCGTTTTCACGGTTCAGGCCCAATTAAATGGGCGATCCGGCCAAAAGACGTAAGGATCAAATCATGAAAACCAGACCCGGTACGCCGTGGTTCTTTCTGGCACCGAACGTGATCGTGATCCTGCTGTTCACTTTCGTGCCGATCGCAATCAACATCTACTACGCGTTCACCGGCGGCGTGAACCTCTACCCGTTGCAACGACCCGGTGTTGGCGTCGAGAACTTCTCCACACTGCTCGAATGCGGCTCATACCTTGACCCGTCGAGTTGCACCAAGGATGTGTTCTGGCGGTCCATCTTCAACACCGCCAAATACGCGTTCTTCCAGGTATCGCTGATGGTGCTGTTCAGCCTGATCACCGCGCTGGTGCTGAATCGCAAGATCATCGGCCGTGGCTTCTGGCGCGGTGTGTTTTTCTATCCTGTTCTGCTGTCGCCCGTCGTTGTTGCGCTGATCTGGAAATGGATATTGCAACGAGATGGTTTGCTCAACGCGGCAATGGTCGCCGTTGACGCACAGCCTGTGCTCTGGCTCGCTGAACCGGGATGGGCGTTCTTCTGGGTCACCTTCGTGTCCATCTGGGCGCACATGGGCTTTTACATGCTCATTCTGCTCGCCGGCCTGCAGGCCATTCCAGCGGACTTGTATGAAGCTGCGCAGCTCGACAAAGCCTCGCCCTGGCGATCGCTTACGCGGGTGACGCTGCCGCTGTTGATGCCGAATTTGATGGTGGTGCTCGTGCTCGCGCTGATCAAGGCGGTGCAGACGTTCGACGAAGTTTTCGTGCTCACTGGCGGCGGGCCAGGCTCGGCCACCACCTTCATCGTGCAGTTCATTTATCACACCGGTTTTGTTGAACCCGTGCGGCTCTACGGCATTGCGGCAGCGGGTTCGTTGTTGCTGGCGCTGGCGCTGGTTGCATTGACACTGTTGCAGTTGCGACTATCGAAGGCTGACGAAATGGGGGAGCGCGCGAAATGAAGGCACTCAAGTTCCTCACCCGCACCCGCAACGGACGCAGCCTCGACTGGACGGACTGGCTGTCCTACGTCTACCTGACGCTGGGCCTCTTCCTGATGTTCGGACCAGTGATATGGCTGGTTGGCTCGTCATTCAAAACCGAGGCTGCACTCAACGAATTTCCGCCGTCGTTTCTACCGTACGGGCAGAAAGCGGTGGCGGTGCCCGGTGAAGAAAAAATGAAGCCGGTCTACCGCATCAAACTGCCGGACGGAACCGTAAAGGAATTGCCGGAAGTGCGCCGCATCGGGCTCATGGCCACGCACATCGACCCGGCGCGGCCGGACGAACCGATTCGCGTCAACGTGAAAGACCGCGAGCCAGTGCGCGAATTCAAACTCGCCACCGAGAACTACACCGACCTCGGCGGCAAGATTCAGTTCGGCACGTACCTGTGGAACTCCGTGTTCATCACGCTGGTGGCCACGATTCTCACGCTGCTGTTCAACTCGATGGCTGCGTTTGCTCTGTCGAAATACAAATTCAAGGGCCGCACCTCAGTATTCCTGCTGATTCTCGGAACCTTGATGGTGCCGCCTGCCATTGTGCTGGTGCCGAATTTTCTGGTGGTATCCGAGCTTGGGATGCTCAACAGTTTGTGGGGCGTCATCTGGCCAGCGATTGCGACGCCGACTGGCGTCTTCCTGTTGCGGCAATACATGCTGACGATTCCCGACGAGCTGCTCGACGCCGCGCGCATGGATCACGCGAGCGAGTGGCAGATTTACTGGCGCATCGTGCTGCCACTGGCCGCACCGGCGCTGGCGGTGCTGGCCATCTTCTCGGTGATGTGGCGCTGGAACGACTTCCTGTGGCCGTTGATCGTGCTCTCGAAGAACGAAAAATTCACGCTGCAACTGGCACTCAACGCGTTCCAGGGCGATCTCGTCACGCAGTGGAACTACCTGCTGGCGATGACGGTGATCACGCTGCTGCCAATCACCATCGTGTTCGCTTTCCTCCAGAAGTACATCACGCAGGGCATTGCGTCCGCAGGGGTTAAATAATGGCTTCTCTTCAACTCAAAAACGTCGTCAAAGACTTCGGCAGCGCGAAGGTGATTCGCGGAGTCAATCTCGACGTGCATGACGGCGAATTTGTCGTCTTTGTCGGCCCGTCCGGCTGCGGCAAGTCAACGCTGCTGCGCATGATTTGCGGACTGGAAGACATCACGTCGGGCGAACTCTTCATCGACGGCACACGTGCCAACGAAATTCGTGCAGCGGACCGCGGGCTCGCCATGGTGTTCCAGTCGTACGCGCTGTATCCGCACATGACCGTGTATCAAAACATGGCGTTTGGTCTTGAAAACATTGGCACGCCGAAAGATCAGGTGAAGAGCAAGGTCGATGCGGCGGCGAAGCTGTTGCGACTCGACACCTTGCTGGAGCGCAAGCCGACACAGCTCTCGGGTGGTCAGCGTCAGCGCGTAGCGATCGGCCGCTCCATCGTTCGTGAGCCCAAGATTTTCCTGTTTGATGAACCGTTGTCGAACCTCGATGCCGAACTTCGCGTATCGATGCGCGGTGAAATCACCGGCCTGCATCGCCGCCTGGGCGCCACCATGATTTACGTCACCCACGATCAGGTGGAAGCCATGACCATGGCCGACAAAATCGTCGTGCTGCGCTCCGGCAATATCGAACAGGTTGGCACGCCGCTCGATCTCTATAACCGGCCGGACAACAAGTTTGTCGCCGGTTTCATCGGCTCGCCGCAGATGAACTTTGTGCCGGTCACTGCGGGCCACGGCGACAACATCGTGACCGACCACGGCGCGACCTTTGCAATGCGTACCGAAAGCAAGCCCGCATCGGGCACCGCACTCACGCTCGGCGTTCGTCCGGAGCACTTGACCCTTGAGGCCACACAAGGCGCAATCGCGTTGCCAATGACGGTCACCGGCGTGGAGCAATTGGGCGGGCATTCGTTGCTTTATGGCACTTTGCCAGGCAGCAAGGCGGGTGCCGAAGGCCCACGAATCACGGCGCAGGTGGCCGGGCAGGTCAGCACGAAAATCGGCGAAACCGCTACGGTCTATGCTGCGCCCGATGTCTGCCGGTTGTTTGCCACGGACGGCAACGAACAGGCGGTGCGCTAATGACGCCGCTACGCGTAGCGCGCCTGAAGGCCGCGCAAGATGGTTGGGTTGAGGTTGCCTTCGATGGTGGCTGGCACTGCCGCATTGGTATCGTCGCCGACGGGCTGGGCCGCGTGCTATTTACTGCTCCGGACGGTTTGCGGGAGCCGAAGACGTGGGCGCTCTCCCCTCCCCCCTCGTGGGGGAGGGGCGGGGGAGAGGGGGCCGCAGCGACGCCGAGTTCGGCTGGAACGCCAAGCCACCATCACCCTCTCCCCCAACCCCTCCCCCCTCAAGGGGGAGGGGGGCACGAACGCGCGGCGCTATTTGCGCACTCCGTTGCCACCGTCAAACAATCAAGCAGCGGCGCGACCGTCGAATCTCCCAATCTCCGCGCCACCATCCGCCTCGAACCCTTCGCCATCGACTGGGAACAAAAGATCGGCGACGCATGGCAGATTTGCTGCCGCGACCGACCGAGTTATGCATACGGCAGCGCAGCGCGGTCAGGAACGCTCACGCACTGGCAGGCGCGCGACGCTGAAGACCAATATTTCGGCCTCGGTGACAAGACCGGGCCGCTCAACAAGGCGGGCCGCCGGCTGCGTACACGGCAGCTCGACGCGCTCGGCTACAACGGCGAGACCAGTGATCCGCTGTACAAGCACTGGCCGTTCTTCCTGGGGCGCCGGGCCGACACTGGCAGCACCTACGGCATCTACTACGACACGCTGGCTGAGTGCACCTTCGACTTCGGGCAGGAGTACGACAACTATCACGACTTCTATCGCTCGACGGAAATTGCCGACGGCGACCTCGACTACTACGTGCTCGCCGGGCCGGATGTATCGGCCGCGCTCGCTCGCTTCGTCGCGCTGATCGGCGGCACTGCGCTGCCGCCGCGCTGGACGCTGGGCTTCGCCAACACCGCGATGGCACTGGCCGATTTTCCGGACGCGCAGCACAAAATCCGCGAGTTTCTCGGCTTTGCCGAGCGGGACCGCTTTCCCCTGTCGAGCTTTCACTTTGGCTCGGGCTACACCAGCCGTGGCAAGCAGCGCTACGTGTTCACCTGGAACACCAGCAAATTCCCCGATGCCCGCGGATTGCTCGCAGCGTTCAAGTCGGCTGGCGTGCGCACGATGGCAAACCTGAAGCCCTGCCTGCTCAACGATCACCCGGCCTACGCCGGTATCGAGGCAGCGGGCGGTTTTGTGCGTGACAGCGCGACCGGCAAGCCCTGCCTCGACCAGTTCTGGGACGGCTGGGGTGCGCATCTCGACTTCACACGCCCAGCCGACCGCAAGTGGTGGCAAAACGGTGTCAAACAGCAAGTGCTCGGCTTCGGCATCGACACCGCTTGGAACGACAACAATGAATACGAGATCTGGAGCGAAACTGGCCAGTCGCACGGCGGCGATGGCGATGATGGCAGCGCGAAGCCGATCCCGATTCATCGTTCACGCGCGTTGCACGCGCTGCTGATGACGCAGGCGACCTTTGACGCACAGGCTGAGAGCAACCCGGACGAGCGCGTTTACACCGTCACCCGCGCCGGCCCGCCCGGCATCCAGCGCTACGCGCAGACGTGGAGCGGCGACAACACGACGAGCTGGCACACGATGCGCTGGAACCAGCGCATGGCGCTGACCATGAGCCTTTCCGGCATGTTCAACGTAGGGCACGACATCGGCGGCTTTGCCGGACCGGTGCCGAGCCCGGAAATGCTGATCCGCTGGACGCAGGCGTGCTGCCTGGTGCCGCGCATGATCATGAACTCATGGAAGGCCGACGGCAGCGTCAATTCGCCGTGGCTGCATGCGAGCGCCACGCCAGCGATCCGCGCGGCCATCGGGCTGCGGTTGCGCTTGATGCCTTATCTGTACACGCTGATGTGGCGGGCAAGCACTGCGCACCAGCCGGTGTTGCGGCCAACGTTCTTTGACTTCGGTGATGACGCGAACACCTGGCGCGATAACGATGAGATGATGGTCGGGCCTGATTTGCTGGTCGCGCCGGTGTTTGAAGACGGCGCCCGCAGTCGGACGCTTTACCTGCCGCGCAGCGATCAAGCGGACGCAGCGGGCGGCAAGTGTGCCGCAGGCTGGTTCGACTACTGGACACAGCAGTTCTACCCCGGCGGCCAGACCATCACGGTCGACGCGCCGCTGGACCGCGTGCCGCTGTTCGTTCGCGCTGGTGCGCTGATCCCCATGGCCGATGGCACCGACGATCTGGCGAAGACCGAGGAGCCATCGCGCGCTTTGCACTATTGGCCAGTGCCGGCCGACTTGGCAGGCTCGGCAACGGATACCACTGCCACGCTGCTGTTTGAGGATGATGGCCTGCAAACCACGCACGCTGCTGATCGCCACGTCCTTCACAGCCTGCGCGCCACGGCGAACAAGGATCAGCTCACGATTTCTCTGTCGCAGGCGGGCCAGTGGTCGTTGCCGTACGATCGGATTCGCGTCGTCTTGCCCGTCAACGAACAGCGGTCGCTGCAACTGCGGTCGACTGGCGTGGCGCTGGTGCGCTGACCGCGTCTGGCGCAATTGCGATGTGGCCGTGGCTGGGTGACCCGCTGGCGACCGCGCAGCGGCGAGCGGACTTGTGGCAGCTGCTCGGGCCGCGCCCGGCCCTGCCAGCCCCGCCCCAGGGCGAATTGTTGCGCCGTGAATCCACAGACGCATGCCACGCTGAACACTGGTCGTTGACGCTCAATAACGTCGAGCCAGTTCCGGCGCTGCTGCTGCGTCCGCTTGATGCTCCACCGCGTGGGCTGGTGCTCTACTGCCACGCTCATGGCAATCGCTTTGCGATGGGCAAGGATGAACTGCTGCTCGGTCGTCCTGCGCTGTCGTCACCACCCTATGGCGAAGTGTTGCCGGCGATGGGCTACGCCGTGCTCGCGATTGACCACTGGTGCTTCGGTGAACGCAACCACAACAACGAGCGCGCGATCGTCAAGCGCCTGCTGTGGCAGGGCAAGACGCTGTGGGGGTACCGCGTGCACGACAGCCTCGCCGCGCTTGACTGGGCACTCGCCCAGCCAGGGCTGGCCGAGCTACCCGTTACTGCGCTCGGGCTCTCGATGGGCAGCACGATGGCTGTCTGGTGCGCCGCGCTCAATGAACGCATCACGCAGTGCATCGATCTGTGCTGCCTCGCTGCATATGAAGCGCTGCTCGCCAACGGTAACTTTGATTTGCACGGCGAATATTTCTTCGTGCCGGGACTGTTTGCCGAATTCACGGCTGCAGAGATCAGCGCGCTGATCGCTCCGCGAGCACACCTGTCGTGCTTCGGTCGCGACGATCCGCTCACGCCGCCGACCGGAGCGCGCATGATCGACGAGTCGATGCAGCAGGCTTACGCCGCGCTCAAGGCCCCTGAAAATTGGCGCCAGATTGCATTTGACTGCGGGCACCAGGAGACAGCGGCGATGCGCACCCACGTGCTGAATCGGCTGCGACGGGTTGTGGCGTAAGGCGCGTCAGCGGAAGACGGCAGGAAATCGGAAGCAGCTTTTTTGTCAAACCCTCACCGAACAAGGGCTAGAGGCATAGAAGTAACATAAGTCGACTTCAGCACAATATCATCACTGAGCCCTTTTTGATCAAGGCTTTCATGGAAAAGCTACTTCGTCGAAAGCAGCCGCTCAACCCGCAAAATGCCGCTGTCACTGAGTCGTCCGAGGCCAATGAATCGGGCGGGCGCGTCGCCGGTGTAAACCCGGCAAAGCGTTGAGTCGGCGGTGGCGCCAGACACATCAGCGTTTGCTGCCCTGCTGAGGGCTACCAGCTTGCCGTTGCAAAGATTGGTCGCGTTGGCGGTATCGAGGTCGATGCGCGGCAGGTCAATCACCAGCGAATCTGTTGGCAGCAGCCACGCCAGACGTTGCTCGTCGCTCGCGTCCATCCATGCATCCAGCGGGCGCGCATCCTTCAGCTTGAAGCCACCGGTGCGCGTGCGGCGCAGCGCTGCGAGATGGCCTGCGGAGCCCAGCGCGACCGCCAGATCGACCGCCAGCGAACGGATGTAGGTGCCTTTGCTGCACAGCACCTCGATGTCGGCACGTTGCGTTGCTTCGTCAAACGCCAACAAAGTGATCGCATGAATCGTTACCTCGCGCTCGGCGATCTCGACCGATTGCCCCGCCCGCGCGTACTCGTACGCGGGCTTGCCGGCGATCTTGAGCGCGGAAAACGCTGGCGGCTTTTGCCGGATGGGCCCCTGGAAGGTCGCCAACGCGGCGGCAACGTCACTTGCCGTCAGAGAGCGATCGCTGCGATGGGTGACTTCGCCCTCGGCATCACCAGTGGCGGTCGCCGCGCCAAACTGCACCGTCGCAAGGTAGCCTTTGTCGGAATCGAGCAGCCGCTGCGCGAACTTGGTGGCTTCGCCGATGCAGATTGGCAGCAAGCCGGTCGCCAGTGGGTCCAGCGTGCCGGTGTGCCCAACCTTGCTGACACCGAGCGGGCGCATGACTCGACGCAGTCGGGATACGACGGAAAATGAGGACATACCCGCCGGCTTGTCGACGAGCGCAACGCCGTGCGGTGTCATGACGACTGCTAACGGTCGGCTTCGGGGGCGCCGGGGATCGCGCCTGGCGAGTCCGGCGCAATCACACGGGCATCATCGGCGCGGGCCTGATCAATCAGCGCCGAGAGCCGGGTGCCTTCTTCAAACGTCCTGTCGTACTCGAAGCGCAGTTGCGGCGCCTTGAAGATCGACAGGCGCTCGGCGATGCCGTGACGCAGAAAGCCGTTGACGCTGCGAAAGCCCGCGTCAGCATCGGCCTGGCCGGCGTAACCGGCGTGGCAGACGTAGCGCACCATCGCGTGGGACAGATCGGCGGTGACCTCCACCTGAGTGATGGTCACACCTCTCACACGCGGGTCCTTGACCTCAAGCGCGAGCATCTGTGCGAGCTCGCGCTGGATCTGCTCGGAGATTCTCAACGCGCGCGGGGAGAAGCCCTGCTTCATTCCGTTACAGCGTACGCGACACTTCGACGATCTCGTAGATCTCGAGGCGGTCGCCTTCCTGGATTTCGTTGTAGTTCTTGAGCGAAAGGCCGCATTCGTAGCCTTCCTTCACTTCCTTCACGTCGTCCTTGAAGCGCTTGAGCGAATCGAGCTCACCGCTCCAGACCACCACGTTGTCGCGCAGCAGTCGGACCAGCGATCCGCGCTTGACGATACCTTCAAGCACGTAGCAACCGGCGACCGCACCAACTTTCGAGATGCGGAAAACCTGGCGGATCTCGACGAGGCCGAGGGTGCTTTCCTTCTGTTCGGGCGCCAGCATGCCGGACAGCGCGTTCTTCACATCATCAACGGCTTCGTAGATGATGTCGTAGTAGCGGATCTGTACGCCTTCCGACTCGGACAGCTTGCGAGCAGCCGCATCGGCACGCACATTGAAGCCGATCACAATGGCCTTGGACGCGACGGCGAGGTTGACGTCGCTCTCGGTGATGGCGCCGACTGCGCTGTGCACGATCTGCACACGCACCTCGTCGGTCGACAGCTTGCCAAGGGCATGAGCCAGACCTTCGTAAGAGCCCTGCACGTCGGCCTTGATGATGAGCGGCAGCGATTTGGCTGCCGTCTCGCCCATGTTGGCGAACGCGTTTTCGAGCTTGGCGGCCTGCTGCTTGGCGAGCTTGACATCACGGAACTTGCCCTGCCGGAACAGCGCAATCTCGCGCGCCTTGCGCTCGTCACCAAGCACCAGGATGTCATCGCCCGCTGACGGAACATCCGACAGGCCCTGGATTTCGACAGGGATCGCCGGGCCTGCCGACGTCGCGTTCTTGCCGTCCTCGTCGTTCATGGCGCGCACGCGGCCAAACACCGAGCCCGCGAGCACCATGTCGCCGCGCTTGAGCGTGCCGCTGGTGACGAGCACGGTCGCGACCGGGCCCTTGCCCTTGTCGAGTCGGGCCTCGATGACGAGGCCGCGCGCTGGCGCATCGACCGGCGCACGCAACTCGAGCACTTCCGCCTGCAGCAGGATCGTCTCAAGCAGCGAATCGATGCCCTCTCCGGTCATTGCCGACACTGGCACGAAAATCGCGTCGCCGCCGTACTCTTCCGGCACCACGCCTTCAGTCACCAGCTCCTGCTTGACGCGGTCGGGGTTGGCGCCCGGCTTGTCGATCTTGTTGATCGCCACGATCATTGGCACGTTCGCAGCCTTGGCGTGCGAGATGGCCTCCTTCGTCTGCGGCATGACGCCGTCGTCGGCCGCCACCACCAGGATCACGATGTCGGTGACCTTGGCGCCGCGTGCACGCATGGCGGTAAACGCCTCATGGCCCGGGGTGTCGAGGAAGGTAATCACGCCCCTCGGCGTCGTCACGTGATAAGCGCCGATGTGCTGCGTGATGCCGCCGGCTTCGCCGCTGGCAACACGGGCGCTTCGGATCTTGTCGAGCAGCGAGGTCTTGCCGTGATCGACGTGGCCCATGATGGTCACGACCGGCGGACGCACCTCAAGCTTGGCGTCAGTGTCGCTGACGTGTTCGGTCAGTGCTGCATCGGGATCGTCATCCTTGGCGGCGATCGCCGTACGACCCATTTCTTCGACCAGGATCATCGCGGTGTCGCGATCAAGCACCTGGTTGATGGTGACCATCTGGCCCATCTTCATCATGTTCTTGATGAGTTCGGCGGCCTTGATCGACATCTTGTGCGCGAGTTCGGCGACGGTGATGGTTTCCGGCACCACGATCTCGCGCGGCGTTGCATCCGGCTGATCCTGCGCCTGCTGACGACCGCCATCCGAGCTGCGTTTGCCGCCGTGAGCCTTGCCGCGGGCGCCAGACTTCCAGCCATCCGCTGCGCCGGCCTCGGGCGCTGCATCGCGCCCCTTCATGACTTTCTTGCGCGCTGCGTCCTCCTGCCATGCAGGGGACTTCTTGTCTGCCGACTTGCTGCCGGGACGGGCGCCGCCCGAAGCTGGCGCATCCTTGGCGCCGGGCTTCGCGGTGGTCGGCTTGGTCGGACGATGCAGCGTGTTCTCGGTCGACTTTGGTTTTGGCGGCAACGGCGTCAGGTCCACGCGCTCGCCGATGCGGGGCCGTGGTGCCTCAGACGCAGCGCTGGGAGCCGAGGGGGGCGGGGCAACTGGCGCTGCGACTGCTTTGACCGGGGCTGCTGCTGTCGGCTCAGCGACTGCTGGGGCATTTTCCGCCTTGGCGGCCTTTGCTGGCTTGCTGGCAACGACCCGCACCACCGCTTCACCAATCACCGGCGTTGGCGCTGTCTCCGCCGGTGCCGGCGTCGAAGTCAAGGTCGGTGTTGGTGCCGCCTCTACGGGCTCCGCACTCACCTCGGCAGGACGGCTTTCTTCGGCAGCGGCCTCAACCTCCCCTGCCACTGCCTTGGGCGCAGAACGCGCTGCTTCACGGGCCTGCTTTTCGAGATGGCTGCGCTCTTGCGCCTCGCGCAATGCGGCGTCGCGCGCTGCTTCGGCCTCGCGTGCGGCCAGCTCCTCGGCAGACAGCACGGCCACGGCGGGCTGCGCAGCAACTGCCGGAGCCGGCGCCTCGGCAGCGCGGGTCACAAGCACACGCTTCTTGCGAACTTCAACCTGTACGGTGCGCGATTTGCCTGACGCGTCCGCAGTTCGCAATTCAGTCGTCGACTTGCGAGTCAGGGTGATGCGCTTGCCGGCGCTGTCGTCGGCGGCTCCGTGTTGCTTGCGCAGATAGTCGAGCAATTTGCCCTTGTCGCCTGCGGAAAGCGGGGCGTCGGCACTGGCGGCGGCAACGCCAGCAGCAGTGAGCTGCTTCAGCAAGGCTGCCGGGCTGAGGTTCAGCTCAGTCGCGAACTCAGTAACTGTGGTTTTCGTAATACTCAAGCGGCCCCCTGTGTCTACTGCGCTGCCGCGAACCAGGATTCGCGTGCACGGGCAATCAGTTGTGTTGCTGCCTTGGCGTCGGAGCGGCTCATTTGCTGGCGCTCCTCGTCAGTCAGGTCGGCGAAGTCATTGTCGATCAGGGCGCGTGCACGCTCCTCCGGAAGTACGCGAATTGCGCACAGCTCATCCGAAGCGAGGTCGGCCAGCGCGTCGCGCGTGGTGATACCAAATCGGGACAGCTTCATCAACAGTTCGGTATCGACGCCTTCAAGCGTCTTGAGGTCGTCCGCCGCGTTTTCGAGCACTTCTTCCTTGGCGATTTCTTCGGTCAGTGCGGCGTTGCGCGCGCGGGTGCGCAATTCCTGAACGGTGTCATCATCAAACGCTTCGATTGCCTGCAACTCGCCGATAGGCACATAGGCGACCTCTTCAACGGTCGAAAAGCCTTCGTCCAGCAGTATTTGTGCGACTTCCTCGTCGACGTCCAGCTTTTCCATGAACGCATCACGGAGCCGGACTGCTTCAGCTTCCGCCTTGTTGGCCGATTGCTCTTCGCTCATCAAGTTGAGTTGCCAACCAGTCAGCTCTGACGCCAGGCGCACGTTCTGCCCGCCCTTGCCAATTGCCAGGGCAAGGTTGTCCTCGTTGACCACGACATCCATGGCATGGCGCTCTTCGTCCACGACAATGCTGGTGATCTGTGCCGGAGCCAACGCGTTGATGACGAACTGGGCTGTGTCTTCGGCATACAGGATGATGTCGATGCGTTCGCCGGCCAGTTCATTGGTGACCGAATTGACACGCGAACCGCGCATGCCAATGCAGGTGCCCTGCGGATCGAGGCGCGGATCGTTCGACTTCACGGCGATCTTTGCACGCAGGCCAGGATCGCGGGCAACGGCCTTGATTTCGATGACGCCTTCTTCGATTTCCGGCACTTCGAGCTCAAACAGCGCGGCCACAAATTGCGGTGCAGTCCGGGAAAGAATCAGCTGCGGGCCACGCGCCTGCCGATCAACACGAAGCACATAAGCTCGCACCCGATCGCCCACGCGGAAGTTTTCCTTGGAAATCAGCTGGTCGCGCGGGATGACGCCTTCGACACGACCGGACTCAACAATTACATTGCCACGATCAATTCGCCGTACCGTCCCGTTGATGAGTTGGTCATTGCGGGACAGGAATTCCTCCAGTACTTGTTCGCGCTCGGCATCGCGCACCTTCTGCAGAATTACCTGTTTGGCGGCCTGCGCCCCGATGCGACCGAACGGAATCGGCTCCAGCGATTCTTCTACATACTCACCCATCTGCTTGCTGGTGTCGAATTCGTGCGCCTCACGCAGCATCATCTGATTGTCGGGATCGACGAATTCCTCGTCCGGAACGATCAACCAGCGACGGAACGACTTGTAGTCTCCGGTTTCTCGATCAATCTCGACGCGCGCTTCAATACGTTCCTTGTTCAGGCGCTTGGTGGCGGACGCCAAGGCCTGTTCCAGTGCCTGGAAAATGATTTCTTTAGGGACGCTCTTTTCACGTGCCAGCGCATCTGCAAGAACGAGGATTTCGCGATTCATAGTTTTCTCCAGCTAGTACTGCGGCACAACGCGAGCACGCGCGACGTTTTCGTAAGGAATTCGGTGAGTGACGCCATCCACGGCGACTACGACATGATCATGTTCGAAGCCACTGAGCACACCCGTGAGTTTTCTAAGCCCGTCATAGGGTGGTGCGATAGTGAGCTTTATGGTTTCTCCGGCAAATCGCTCAAAATGCCCGGGACAAGTCAGTGCGCGATCAATACCTGGAGACGAAACCTCGAGATGCTCGTAGGGCACATTGGCGGCCATGAGCGCATCCTGCACCAGATCAGAAACCGTCGCGCAATCCTCGACTGCAATTCGATCCAAGCCCCGGCGGCTGTCTGGTCGATCAATAAAAACGCGATAGAGTTCACGCGCAGCAACATACTCCACCTCGATGAGTTCGTACCCATTGGCAGAGAGTAGTTCAGCGATTAGTGATTGTGCTTGCGTCGTCACCAAAAAAAAATGGGCCTAAGCCCATTTCCATGAATACACCGGCGAAAAATGCGCTTGGGAATTACGCAAGCGCTTCCCCGCACGGGGAAGTGGTGGCCAAGGGCGGAATCGAACCACCGACACGCGGATTTTCAATCCGCTGCTCTACCGACTGAGCTACTTGGCCGAATTTTTAATTGTATCAATTGCCGACAGCACACTAACGAGTCATCGGCGGATAAACGAACGCCCCACCGTGGAGGGGAGGGGCG
>ENA-UOYA01000150-UOYA01000150.1-activated-sludge-metagenome-genome-assembly--contig:-NODE-150-length-97285-cov-7.738106_pt1 | contig 97285 bp, 76 predicted proteins | sample MGYA00238163_ERZ764804 | MGnify/ENA primary metagenome ERZ764804 (study PRJEB28919, sample SAMN05720223) | activated sludge metagenome | isolation source: Anaerobic digester | place: Hong Kong...
TTCCAACGCAGCATCAAGGACTACGCGTTCCGGTTCGGCTGGGGCGACAAATTGGCCCCGCGTATTGGAGCCAGCTTCGATGTGTTCGGCGACGGCCGTTTGAAAGTTTCGGGAGCCTGGGGCCGTTTCTATGACTGGACCAAGTACGACCTGGCTCGCGGCACCTTCGGCGCCGAAGTCTGGGTCGACTACTACCGCACCCTGGACACGACCGACGTTCTCAGTCTGAACCTGAACAATATGCCGGGACAGAACATCTGGCCCGGAGTGTACCGCAACCGGCGCGTTCCGGGATTCGAATATGTGGATCCGGAAGTGAAGCCGATGAGCGCGGACAACATGAACACCGGCGTCGAGTACGAAGTGAAGCCGGGCACAGTGTTCTCAGCACGGTGGACCCGGAATAAGTTGAACCGGACCATCGAGGACATGGGCTTCCTGGATGCCACGGGCAGCGAGCAATACGGTTACGGTAACCCTGGAGAAGGCCGGTATGTTTACGGTCCGGTCTCCGGCGAAACCTGCACCACGAAGATCAACAACGGCCAGACCTGCGTTACGTTGATGCCGAAGGCCGAGCGCGTCTATGACGCGATGGAGCTTTCACTGACGCGTCGGTTTACCAGCGGTTGGTTCGCCAATTTCAGCTATGTTTACAGCAAGCTGTGGGGCAACTACGCGGGACTCCAGAACACCGACGAAATTCGTCCCCCGAGCTACGGCGCCTTCGGCGCGAACCAAGGCTTCTTCAGCACGGGCTATAGGCCGGGCGGCAACGCCAGCCGTAGCTGGGACCTGGACGAAGTCTACTATGATGCGCACGGAAACGCTGGCGTCTATGGGCGTCTGCCAACCGACAGACCGCATGTGTTCAAGTTCTACGGTTCGAAGACATTCAAGACGGGCACGGAAATCGGCGGCTTCTATCGCATCATGAGCGGCACTCCGATCACCACCCTGGTGGCGACCATGAATGACATCCCGCTGATGGTGGAAGGCCGCGGCGACGCCGGAAGGAATCCGGTGTTCTCGCAGACCGACCTACTCGTGGCGCAGGAGTTCAAGTTCGGAGAGGTTAAGAGACTCCGCTTTGAATTCAACGCCAGCAATCTGTTCAACCAGAAGACCAACATGTACACGTTCCAGAACTACAACCGTGAGGATCTGTACGACACTTACGGCATCGACCTTTCCGGCACGGACCTGAACAAGGGGTTCGACTGGAAGTCGATGGTGAACGCGCTTGGTCCGAATGCTCGCGATCCGCGGTTCGGCAAAGCGGCCTGGTTCAACCCAGGATTCGCCGGCCGGGTCATGGTGAAGTTCATCTTCTAAATCGCCAGCCGGTAGAAACGGTTAAGGGGAGGCCTGCAACGGCCTCCCTTTTTTTATTGCAGTCCCTGGGCGCGATTCAGTTCCCGGTTCCAGCCGGCTGGCACGCAAAGTCCCAGACCTGTATGTTCCGCTGGCCTTCCGTATACTCCACAACCGCGTATTCGCCGGGCGCCAGGGGATTGATGGGCCAGATCTTGTAGAGTCCCTCTTCGAGTTGCCGTTTGAAGGTGGGCACCTCGTCTTCCTCCTCGACGACCTCCTTTGAAACAGGGATGATGCTCCATTTCTGAACCACGCGGGCATCCTTTTTGGGAGCCAGGCGAACCAGCTTGAGGCGCTCGTTGTACGCCATGCGGAAGTAAAACTCCGGCTTATTCTGGGCGACCCTGTTCTTGGACGATGCTCCGTCCAGTTCGACAGTAGCTTTACCGGCCACCACGGGTACGGGGCTGAGGACTTTGAGCACGGAGCGGCCCTTGTTGGTCACCACTTTGGATTCCGCCTGCTTGAACGCGCGGAGGTCGTTCCCTTCGACGAGGTAGACACCTGTTTCCTGGGGCACGCGGGCGATCTCGGCGCGTTCGGCCTTTTCCGCGCGGTCTTCGGCCTCCAGGGCCTTCACCTCGGCGCTGCGGGAGGCCTCGCGTTCCTTGATTTCGCTCTCAGTACGTTTGAGGTCCACCATTTCGAGCGGGATCTCCTCCCACTCGCCGCGCTCGCTCGAGTAGTAGCGCACGCGGTCGCCCTCCACCTTGTACTCGCGCACGATCTGGTAGGTGCCGTCTTTCAGGTAGAGGCGGGCGGTGGTGGCCAGCGCCGCCATAGCCAGCAGGAGGAACACCAGAATGGTCCGCGGTCTCATGAGCAGCACCTCCGCACTTTCCTATGATAGAAGCATCATGCGATATCGGAAACTCGGCAGGACGGGTTTTGAGGTGAGCGAAGTGGGCTTCGGCGCCTGGGGCATCGGCGGCAAGCAGTGGCTCGGCGCCGACGACGAAGAAGGGGTGAGCAGCCTGCGCCGCGCCATCGAGTTGGGATTGAACTTCATCGACACGGCGCTGGCTTACGGAGACGGGCACAGCGAGCAACTGGTGGGCCGCGTGGTGCGCGAGATGAAGCACAAGATTTTCGTCGCCACAAAGGTCCCGCCCAAGAACCTGCTGTGGCCCGCGCGTCCCGGCATCGGCATCGACCAGGTGTTCCCTTACGAGTACATCATCCGCTCGACTGAAACGAGCCTGAGGAACCTGGGGCTGGAGACGATCGACCTCCAGCAGCTTCACGTCTGGAACCCCGAATGGGTTGCGCGGGAGGAGTGGCGGCGCGCCTTCGAGGACCTGAAGAAGTCCGGCAAGGTGCACGCAGTGGGCATTTCGATCAACGAGCACCAGCCGGATTCCGCGCTGGAGTTGATTGAAACCGGACTCATCGACACGGTACAGGTGATCTACAACATTTTCGACCAGACGCCCAGGCAGAACCTCTTCCCGCTGTGCCGCGCTCGCAATATCGGCGTGCTGGCGCGCGTGCCGCTGGACGAGGGGGCGCTTACCGGCGCCATCACCGAAGACACGAAGTTCGTCGAGGGCGAGTTCCGCTGGTTCTATTTCCGGGGGGACCGCAAGCGGCAGGTGGCGGAGCGCGTCGCCGCCCTGCGCAAGGACCTGGCAGGCGTGCCGGGAACGCTGGCCGAAATCGCTCTGCAGTTCTGCCTCTCCGAACCCGCCGTCTCCACTGTGATTCCCGGCATGAGACATATGCAAAACGCCGAAAGTAGTTGTAGGGTATCGGATAGGGGACCGCTTTCAGAGGAGACTCTGAAGGTGCTGGAACGCCATGCCTGGAACAAGAACTTCTACGGTTAGCCTGCTATTGCTGTGGCTGGCCGTTGCGTGCTTCGCCGGGGCCAACCCCGACTACTTTCCTCTCCAGGTGGGCAACACCTGGGTATACCGGACCAGCGGCGCCGGAGTATCAATGGAAACGCTGGAGATCGCGCGCTGGGGCTGGATCGAAAACCGCATCTACTATCTGCTGCGAAATGCGTCTGGCGGCGGGCAGTGGGTCCGCATGGACGATAGCGGAACGCTGTGGGCGTGGGACGACGCCGGGAAGACCGACAAGATCCTGGCCGCGTTCAACGGCCGCGTGGGCGACAGTTACCCGACGGCCATGAATCCGTGCAACAAAGCCGCCATGGTGGCATCGCGCAACGAGAAGTACTCCGGGCCGGTCGGCGTGTTCGATTGGGCTCTTCTGATTGGTTACTCGGCATCGGTGTGCGCTGACGCCGGATTGGAGCGTGAGCTGTATCTGCCCTGGGTGGGAATGATCCACCGCGCGGAGACTACCATCGCCGGGCCGCGCCGGTGGGATCTCGTTTATGCAAAGCTTGGCGGCATAACGGCGATCAGCGAGAAGGAGGTCGCTTTCGGGCTTTCGCTCGACAGCGCGGTTTACTCGGCAAACCTGATGCCGCCGGTGATCAATCCGCCACCCGTCCCGGTGATGACCGCGCGCTTACACTTCCGAGTGGTGCAGGACCAGCCGCTGACACTCACGTTCGGCTCCGGGCAGACTTTCGAATTCGTGATCAAGGACGAGAAGGGGCAGGTGGTGTACCGCTGGTCGGACGGCCGCGCCTTTACGCAAGCCATCAGGCAGGAGAGTTTCGGACCGGGAGAGAAGGTCTATCCAATCATAGTGCGGCTGGCGGACAAGGCCGGACAGCCTCTCCCGCAAGGCGACTACACCGCCGAAGCCTGGCTCACCACTACACCAGCCAAGGGCTACGCCGCCAAGGTGGCCTTCAAGATCCGCCATCTTTACTGAAGAAGGACCTCGCAAAAACCCGCAAAAACCCCGTCAGCCTGAACTGCGTGAGTTTTCGAGCGAGAAGGGTACGGCTCCCGGGGCACTATCTCATGTATGCCGCGACGAAATCGATGCGTCCTGGCCGGCGTGCCTTGCCACATCACACAACGGGGAGTTGACGGGCGTGAGACTTTTTCCGCCGACTCGGACCGCGAGACCTACTTGAGCCTGCTGCGCCGGAACATGGCGGACACAGAAGTCCGCGTTCTCGGCTGGTGTCTTATGACGAATCACGTGCACATGGTGGCTATCCCGGCGAGGGAGGATTCGCTTGCCGTTCTTCTGCGACGTGTTCACGGACGGTATTCGCAGTACTACAACGCGCGCTATGAGAGGAGCGGCCATTTGTGGCAGAACCGCTACTTCGCTTGCCTGCTGGGGCCGAAACACCTCTGGGCGGCGCTGGCTTACGTAGAGCAGAATCCAATGCGCGCCGGTCTGGTGAACGCGCCTGAAGAATATTGCTGGTCGAGCGCCACGGCGCACCTGACGGGGCGGGACGTGACGGGTATTGTCGATCTGGATTGGTGGCGGAAGGAATACAATGGCACACGGGCCGAATGGGCCGGAGTGCTGGGCAGTTTTGACCGCGAATCAGTCAAGGCGTTAAGACAGTGTACACATGCGGGCCGCCCTTATGGCGAGGCGGAATTCGTCTCTAGTTTGTCCGAGCGCTTCGAGCGGCACTGGGCCCCTGGGCGGCCGAGGAAGCCTTCAGCCACCTCCTTGGGGGGGCCGCAACTCGGAGAGCCCGTTGGTTCGCTTATCGGAATCCAGTTGAGTCAAAAACTACGCAGTTCAGGCTGACGAGGTTTTGATGGGGTAGAGTTGGTTTATGTGCGGATTTCGATGGGTGCTCGCCGCTTCTCTTGCTTTCGGATGGTGGCCCGCTCTGGCCGGAGTAAGGGTATTGTTCGATCCGTCGCGTCCCGAGGTTGGGCCGTTTCCTACCGACGCGCTTACGGTCGCCGATCCGGACCAGAAGACGGGGCGGCGCGTGAACCTGCCGTTTCCAGATTGCTCGGTACTCGAGGGCGAGTGCAACCTGACGCGTCTGATCAACCAACTCGACGGCTTCAATCCATCGCCCCGCATGAGCGCACGCTTCTCCGGCCCCATCAACCCGTATACTCTCAGCGCCGGGATGTTCCTGGTCGCGCTGGATAATCTGACGCAAGAAGAGGCCGGGCTCAGCAAACCTGGCGATGTCCTCACCATCAACCAGCCCATTTACGATCCGGCCACGTACATCGGTTACGCCAAACCGGACGTCGTGCTGGATCAGCACCGGCGCTACCTGCTGGTGGTCACCGACGCCATAGAAGACCTCAACGGGACTCCGGTGGAGGCGGACCCCGCTTTCGTCACTTGCATCACGGCGCCGCAGAGCGAGTATTGCTCGACGCTTGCCGCACAACTCGGCGCCATGCAGGACCGCTGGAAAGGGCGCCGTCTGGTGAGCGCGTCTGTGTTCACAACGCTGAGCGCAACCACCTGGCTCGAACAGGCCCGCCAGCGGCTGGAAGCAACACAAATTGGCTTTCAGCGCACGGGGACCAGGAGCGTATTCGACGTTTCGCGCATCACCTTGCTAACCTGGCGCCAGCAGACCGGCACGGGCGCAAACGGGTTCCGGGATCTGTCCTTTCCGCTGCCGCCAGCCCTGGTCCAGGGCATCGGCAAGCTCGCCTTCGGGAGCTTCCGGTCGCCGCGATTCCTCAACGATTTCCAGACGATCTCCGCCCCGCCCACAGCCAAGAGGGTGGAGCTTCCCATCGAGTCGAGCGAAATCTTCTTCCACGTCTTCCTGCCGGATTCGAAGATGCCGGCCGGCGGGTACCCGGTGGTGATCTTCGGCCACGGGTTCACCGACAGCAAGTTAGGCGGCCCGAGCGCGGTGGCGGGAACGCTGGCGCGGGCCGGTTTTGCTGTCGCAGCCATCAACGCGGTGGGGCACGGCTACGGCCCTAGCGGGACTCTGCGCATCACCGAGGCGGGCGGCACAATGACAGAATTGCCGGCAGGCGGTCGCGGAGTGGACCTCAACCGAGACGGCCGCATCGAAGCCAGCGAAGGCTGCCTGGTTTTCGATCCGGCGCCTATCGCGTTCCGCGATTGCTTCCGGCAAACCACCGTGGACCTGATGCAGTTCGTGCGCGCGATCCGCACCGGGTTGGACATGGATGGGGATGGTGTGGTGGACCTCGACGGCAGCCGCATCTACTATGTGGGCCAGTCGCTGGGCTCTATTTATGGCACCATACTGAACGCCGTCGAGCCGGATATACGCGCGGCTACGCTGAACGTGGGCGGCGGCTCCATTGTGGATGTGGCGCGTTGGAGCGAAGGCTATCACCCATACATCAAGGCGTTCCTGGCCGCCAAGCATCCCTACCTTCTCAACCTGGGCAACGACTTCGATGACAACTACGCACTGCGCTACCAGCCCGCGAAGGTTAACCAGGTGTGGATGGGCTGCGAGTTGCAGAACTTCTTCGAGCGCATGGAATGGCTGCAGGCAACCGCGGACCCTCTCAGTTACGCCTCGCACCTGGCATGGTCCACGCTGCCTGGCGTGCCCGTCAAGAAAGTCCTCTGGCAGTTCGCCAAAGGCGACCGCAGCGTGCCGAACCCCACCTCGACCGCGCTTATCCGGGCAGCCAACATGCAGAAGAGCGCCCAATACTATCGCCACGACTTGGCCCGGGAAGCGGCCAAGGACCTGCCCCTGAATCCTCACCCGTTCCTGGCCGGGTTCCTCGATCTCGATTCAGGCGGATTGCAGTTTTCCTTGCCCGGCCTGGCTGTCGCCAGTGCGGCGCAATCGCAGATCGCCGGGTTCTTCGGCTCCGATGGCACACAGGTCCCCGATGTGAACGCGCTGCTGAGGTTGCTGTTCGGCAAGGACCTTTTTGAAGCACCGGAGGTGCTTACCGAGGCGTTGAACTGGCAGTAGACATCCTCCGGGGCCGCCCTGACGGACTTTGGCGTGTGTTGGCGAGGAGGCGACCCGCGAAACCTCGTTTTTGACGGAACATTTGCGGGCGTTCAACGTCCATAATTCGATAGGAGATTCGGAGAGAAGTCCATGGGTGAATCAGCACGTACCGTAATACCGGGCCCGCAGCTTGTTCCAAGGGACCGGCTGGACTCGTGGAAGGAGATCGCCTCATACTTGAACCGCGGCGAACGCACGGTCCAACGGTGGGAGCGCGAAGAAGGTTTACCGGTCCACCGTCTGACGCACCAGAAACAGGGATCGGTTTTCGCTTACAAAGAGGAGCTGGATGCGTGGTGGCAAAGCCGCGGAGAGCGGTTGGAAACCAACGGCCGTCTGGCCGAGGCCAAGCCAGCCGGGCGGCGGCGCCGGCTTTGGCCGGTCATCGTTGCGGGAATCGCGGTTGCCGTCGCCGTCGTCGCCTGGTTATGGCCGGCGGGCCCCTCCACGACCAGCGGAGCGCGCGTGGTCCCGCTGACGGCCTCGCCCGGCCTGGAAGTCTATCCATCCATTTCGCCCGACGGCAATCAAGTCGCGTTCACCTGGAACGGGGAGAAACTCGACAACTTAGATATTTACGTGAAGATGATCGGACCGGCCAGCCCGGTGCGCCTGACCACTTCGCCGGCCGAGGATATTTCACCGGCCTGGTCGCCGGACGGGCGTTGGATCGCCTTCGTCCGCCTCTCGCCCGTGGGGGTGATGGACGCACTGTATGTGATTCCGCCGATGGGCGGCACCGAGCGCAAGCTGGCCGACATCATGATGGAGTACTTCCCGCGTACACTGCATATGCCAGTGCTCGCCTGGACGCCGGATTCGAAGCAGATCCTGGTAGGTGGGCAGGGTACGCAGTATGGCAAGGGGACGCTGGCTGCGGTGTCGCTCGAGACCGGCGAGAAGCGGTGGCTGCTGGCGCCGCAAGGCAAGTTGGGACGGGACGTGGCACCATCGATATCGCCGGACGGCGGCCGCCTGGCGTTCCTGCGCTGCACGGGCACCAGCACGTGCGACGTGTATACGGCATGGATCAGGGACGATTTCCACACGGTGAGCGAGCCCAGGCGGCTGACCTTTGACGAACGTTTCGCCAACAGCCCGGTGTGGCTCGCCGGCGGCAAGGAGATTGTGTTCACTTCGGGAGACGCCTGGCAAGGCCGCGGACTGTACCGCATCGGCGCCAGCGGCCGAAACGGCGGGCCGCACCGCCTATCGCTGGCCGGCGAAGATGTCCAGAGCGTGAGCGTCTCGCCTAAGGGAGACCGCATGGCGTTCAGCCGCGAACAGTTCGACACCAACATCTGGCAGCTCAAACTGGATGCGGCCGGCGTGGCGGGGGGCAGTCCCACAAAGCTGATTGTCTCGACACGCCGTGAGTTCGCTCCGGCGCTCTCTCCGAAAGGCGACAAGATCACCTTCTGTTCGGACCGGTCCGGTTCGGCTGAACTGTGGACCGCGGAGAGCGACGGGTCAAATCCGGTTCAGCTTACGACTTCGGGGGAGAGGAGGTCCACAGCCCCAACCTGGTCGCCCTCGGGCGAATTCATCGTCTTCTCATCTGTCCACAAGAACGACAGCGAAGTGCGGATCATTCCGGCTGCCGGCGGCCCGCAGCGCCGTATCACCGCAGGCGGAAAACACGAGAGCATGCCGGCATGGTCGCGGGACGGCAGATATGTCTATATGATTTCGGACAAGTCCGGCAAGAACGCCCTATGGAAAGTGCCCGTTCAGGCCGACTCCAAGGAGCCGCCCTTGCAGATTTCGCGGATATCCGCTGAGACACACGGATTCGAGACCCCGGACGGCAAGCACGTTTACTTCGGCAGCAGCCCGTCTTCTCTGTGGAGGGTGCCGTCCGGCGGCGGCGAAGAAACGCAGGTGGCTGGCGTGAACCTGAGAGGCGGCCTGGCGCTCTGCCGTCAGGGCTTTTATTACTTCTCGGCCTCGGACGATTACCGCACGATGACGCTGTACTTCAGGCCATACGCAAGCGCCGAATCGAAGCGCATCGTGACCATGCCGACCTACGTCTATGGCCCCATCACGGCTTCGGAAGACGGCCGCACCGTCGTGTTCGCCGAAGTGGACGAAATGGGCAGCGATCTGATGCTGGCGGAGGACTTTTCCTAGGGTCGCCCGATTCGCGGTATATTCAGAATTTCGGCCCAATATCACTAGGAGTTCGACGTGTCGCTATCTCGCCGTCATTTTCTGTGTAGCAGCATCGCGCCTGCCCTGACCGCCAAGAAACAGCCCCCCGCACCCCGGCCCAACATCGTCCTGATAGTTGCCGACGACTTGGCCGCCTGGATGCTCGGCTGTTATGGCAATAAGGAAATCAAGACGCCGAACATCGATCTTCTGGCGCGAGGCGGGGTTCGTTTCATGAACAACTTCGTGGTCACGCCAGTCTGCTCGGCCAGCCGTGCCACCCTGTTCACCGGACGCACGCCGCGCCAGCACGGCGTCCACGATTTCTTGACGGCGAATCCCATCGCCCAACCTCCGCAAGGACAGGCGGCGCCGCCGGCATCGTTCGCAGATGAAGTCATGATTTCGGACGCGCTCGCCGGTGCCGGCTACCGTTGCGGCTACACCGGCAAGTGGCACATGGGCGGCGACGAGAGACCAGGACACCACTACGAGTTCACTTACACCATGGGCGGTGGTTCCAGCCGGTACCAGGATCCGGCCATGTATCTCAACGGAGAGCGGGTCCAGGAAAAGGGATATCTGGCCGACCTGATCACCGGCAAGGCGTGTGAATTCATCGACCGGCAGAGCAAGGACAAACCCTTCTTCCTCACCGTCAGCCACTTCAATCCGCACGTACCTTATGACGGGCATCCGGCGAAGTATTACGAGATGTACGCCAAGACGGACTTCTCAACCTTCGGTTGGGAACCCGCGGCACCAAACGCTCTGCGCGAGAAGGATCTGCTGAAGGACACGGTGGGCAATATCCGCAAGTGCGCGGCTTCGGTTACCGCCCTCGACGATCAACTGCCTCCGCTCATCGCCAAACTCAAGCAGCGCGGACTGTGGGATAACACGCTCATCATCTTCACGGGCGACAACGGTTTTCTACTCGGACGGCATGGCCTCTGGAGCAAGGGCTTGGCTTCGGACCCCATCAACATGTTCGAGGAAGTGATGGCGACGCCGATGATCTGGAACTGGCCGGGCAAGTTCCCCGTGGAAGCGGCGCGGCCCGAACTGGTCAGCTTCGTAGACGTATTTCCTACCCTTTGCGAGTTCTCGGGTGCCTCGGTGCCGCCGCGCAACCTGCCCGGGAGGAGTTACGTGAACCTGCTGATGGGCCGTCCGATGCCCAAGAAGCACAAGTGGAAGAACCTGGTCTTCGGCCACTTCCGCAATACCGAGATGGCGCGTGACGACCGGTTCAAGGTCATTGTTCGCAATCAGGGCAAGGGACCGAACGAGTTTTACGATCTCAAAGCGGACGCGCGCGAGAAGGTCAACGGCTTCTATAATCCGCAGTACTCCACCGTGCGGGATCATCTGATGCAGGAACTGGCCGGCTGGCGCAGAACTTACGCCTGACGCAGTAGCGCGCGGTACTTGCGCAGCAGTTCGTAGAGCACGACGCCGCCCGCGGTGGCGACATTCAGCGAGTGCTTCATCCCCAACATGGGGATGCGCACGTGGACGTCGGCCAAGTCCGCAAGTTCCGGACTCAGTCCCTCGACCTCGTTTCCGAACATGATGCAGACGGGAAAGCGCGGGGTCCAGTCGAACAAATCCACCGAATGCAATGAGGTCTCCACCGCGGCGAGTTCGAAGCCACGGTCGCGCATCCGCGCGGCCATCCTGTCCACGTCCCAGGAGTGCTCCCAGCGCACTCGCTCTTCGGCGCCCAGCGCCGTCTTGGTGATGGCGCGTTTGGGCGGAGAGGCGGTAATGCCCCCGAGACAGAGCATTTCGGCTGCCACGGCGTCGGCGGTGCGGAAGAACGCGCCGACGTTGTACATGCTGCGCACGTTGTCGAGGAGAACGGCGACGGGCAGGCGTTCAATGCCATCGTAAGCGGCAGCGGCGCCGGTCGCCTGGTATGGAATTCTCTCCATGGGCTTCGAATCAATTAGTGTATCGGTTCAACGCGACTGGTAGACGGCGACCCGGGTGGTCTCCCGGTAACCCATCTTGCAGTAGAGTCCGAGACCCGCGCTTGTGGATTGCAGGATGCTACGCTCGATGCCGGTGGCGCGGCGTGCCTGTTCCAGCGCATACCGTGTGACGGCTTCCGCGTAGCCGCGCCGGCGAAAGGCCGCGAGCGTCGCCACGGCGTAAACGCCCAGGACATTGCCGTCCGGGATGATGGCCGCCGTCGTAACGGCTTCTTCCTTCACATAGCCCACCCAACCCTGGCATCCCGAACGCCAGATGCGCTCCGTGCCGTAAATGACGCGCGCGATTTCAAACGGCAGCGCGAAAGCCGCGGCCATCACGTAGCAGAACGCGGTGCGCGCTTCCGCGCCGGTAGTGGGCCGGAACTCGAGATATGGGGCCGGAGCGCTCGGGGGCGTGAGACGGTCGGCGACCATTCCCGGTGAAACGGAGATATTTGCCAGGCCGCAGCGCTGCAAGATGCCCTCGGTTTCCCGGCGCACGTGCTGTTCCACCATGCCGTCGCAAAGCCAAAACGACCAGGGCAGGCCACGCGCCCGGTAGTGCACGGCGGCGGAGAGCACGCGCCGCTCGAATTCGTTTGGATTGACGACGGCGGGAGGGGTAAGCAACGCGGCGTTGAACACGGCGCAATCGATGCCGGCGCTCGCTATCAAGACCCCGGGCATCTGGCGGCATTCGCCGGCGCCGGTGGCAGCGGCGAAAACGCTCATCGCGTGGCGCAGGTTCCGTTCCACAGGTTCAACGCCCGGCATCGCTCGCGATTACAGCAGACTCCGCGAATCGGCGTCAACGAAGGACGTGACGGGGCGCCGCGCGCTCGCCGTGAGGTCATCTTGTTACGATGGGTCACATGACTGTCCGATTCTTTCGGCAAGGCAGACTTCGCCAAGCCGCGTTATTGCTTCTTGCAGCCTCCGGGGTGCCAATGATGGCACAGAACGAAGACGCCGAGGGTTGCAAGGACCATCCGTTGTTCAACCGGATGCCCGGATTCTTTCTCGCTGAATGCAGGCAATCGCAATATGAGATAAAACATTTCCCGGTGGGCCCCGTCGCGGCAAACGGCGAGGAAACCCAAGTGAAGTCGGTCCCGGTGGAGGGACGGTTCTACTTCTTCAGGTACGAATTGAAAGAGGGTAGCGTAAAGCCAAGCCCTCTGCAGACTATGCGGAACTTCGTGAACGCTGCTAGAAAGTCGGGCGCAACGGTGATGGCCGAATACCCGGGTTGGTGCAAGGCGGTCTTGCATGAGACGATGCACACCGGCAACGGGTGCATTCTGTATGGAACAACGTTGAAGTTCGCAGGGCAAGGGAAAGAGACGTGGGCCTTCGTGGAATCAGACGGGGAAGGCGAAGCATACGAGATCTCGATGTCGGAACGCGAATCGATGAAGCAGGACATCGTCGCAACCCAGATTCGTGAGCGGCTGGATAAGGACGGATTCATAGCGCTATACATCAACTTCGATACCGGTTCGGCCACCATACAGCAGGACTCCATGTCGCAACTGGAACAGGTGGCCAAACTGCTCCAATCCGATCCCGCGCTTAAGCTGGAGGTGGGAGGCCACACGGACAACGTCGGGTCGCCGGAAAGCAACCAGAAACTCTCGGAGGCGAGAGCCAGATCCGTGGTAGCCGCCATCGTGAAGCAAGGCATACCGGTCGAACGGATGACGGCGAAAGGTTACGGCCAATCGAAGCCGGTTGCCGACAACCGGACGGAAGAGGGCCGAGCCAAGAACCGGCGCGTGGAGCTGGTGAAGCAGTAACGCCCGGTCTTCGTGCCGGAGTGTCTGATCCCGCAGCTTGACGCTCGTGCCGCTTACGTCAGACTCTGCGGATCGACGTCGATGACGAGCGAGGTGGGTCCCCACCCGCAGTCGCGCGCGTAACGGCGGAGGTTGTGCAGCAATTCACTCAGCTTCGCGCGCGAGGCCGCTTTGATCAGCAACTGGTAGCGGTACTCGCTCTTGAGCTTCGGAACGGCCGCTTCGGCCGGGCCCATCACTTTCACGTTTTCCGGCGCGGGTGTGAGGAAGTTGCCCACCTCCTGGCTCATGGCCATGGCGTCCTCCAGTTTGGGCGCGCGCACCAGCACATTGGCCAGCGCGCTGAACGGTGGATAGCGCATGAGGCGGCGAAACTGTAGCTCCTTCTCGTAGAAGGCTGGGTAATCCTGCATGGAGGCAAAGCGGATGGCGTAGTGGTCCGGGTTGACCGTCTGTATGTAGACCATGCCCGGGATGTCACCGCGTCCGGCGCGGCCGGCCACCTGGGTAAGCAGTTGAAAGGTGCGCTCGGCGGCGCGGAAGTCCTGCACGCCCAGCCCGATGTCGCCCGACACCACGCCCACCAGCGTCACGTTGGGGATGTCGTGGCCCTTGGCGATCATCTGCGTGCCCACCAGGATGTCGTACTCGTGTTCGCGGAAGGAATGCAGGATGGTTTCGTAATGGCGGCGTCCGGTGACCGTATCGCGGTCCATGCGGGCGATGCGCGCTTCCGGGAACGCCTGGTGCAGCTCCTCCTCAACGCGCTCGGAGCCGGTGCCCACAAACTGGATGTACTCGCTCTGGCACTTGGGGCAGACGTTGGGCACGCGCTCGGCGTAACCGCAGACGTGGCACAGCAACCGCCGGTCGCGCCGGTGGTAGGTGAGCGTGAGCGAGCAGTTGGCGCACTGGACGCGCTCCCCGCAGGCGCGACAGACAACGAAGCTGGAGAAGCCGCGGCGGTTCAGCAGCAGCATCACCTGCTCGTCCGCATCCAACCGGCCTTTGATGGCTTCCAGCAGGCGTCGTGAGAAGGTGGCCTGCCGGCGCGTCTCCAGGAACTCGACGCGCATGTCGATCAGCTCGACTTCAGGCATGGGCCGGTGTTCGATGCGCTCCGGCAATTCAAGGAACCTGTACTTGCCGCGGGCGGCGTTGTACCGCGATTCAAGGCTGGGCGTGGCCGAACCCAATACCACCGTGGCCCCGCAAGCGCGCGCCCGCACGATGGCCAGGTCGCGCCCATTATAGCGGGGCGTCTCCTCCTGTTTGTAACTGCCGTCGTGTTCCTCGTCAACCACGATCAGCCCGAGGTTCCGCACGGGCGCGAACACCCCGCTGCGCGTGCCCACCACCACCTCGGCATCGCCCGTGCGGATGCGGCGCCATTGCGTGGCGCGCTCGGCATCGGTGAAGGCCGAATGCAGGATGGCCACATGGTCGCCGAAGTGATCCATGAACTGCGCCGCTACCGCCGGGGTGAGTGCGATTTCCGGCACCAGCAGCAGCGCGCCGCGTCCCATCGCCAGGGCGGCGTCGATGGCGCGCATGTAGACTTCGGTCTTCCCGGAACCCGTCACACCGTAAAGAAGAAAGGTCTCGAAGCGGCGCGCCTCGACGCTCGAGCGGATCTGTTCGTAGGCGGCGAACTGGTGCGGGTTGAGGGTCCGTGTGGGCCAGTACTGTTCAGCAGTGATGGCGATAGGCTCGGGCTTAAGCGAGACGAGCCCGCGGCGCGCCAGGCTCCGCGCGGCCGCAGATGCGTTCCCGACGATTGTCTCCACCTCGGCCAGGTTGTGCGCGCCGGGATGCAGTTCGAGATACGCAACCAGTTCGCGCTCGGCCTTGCGCAGCTTCACGCCTTCAACTCGACTGGTGAATTCCACGCGGAGCTTGGACGCGGGTGCGCGCAGCGGGTCGCGTTCCTGGTGGCGGTCCTCCGTCACTACCAGGCCTTTCTTTTCGAGCAAGCGCAGCACGCGCGAGGCGTTGGCGACACTCCTGGCCAGGTAGGAAGCCGCCTGGGGGCGCGATTCGAGCAGACGCAGGATCTTCAGCGACGGTTCTTCTTCGCCCTCGCCCAGCACCAACTGCCGCACAACGTCGCGGCCCGCGTCGGTTAGCGTGTAGACACGGCTGTGGCGAATCTCGCCGGCGAGCGGCGTCATGATGCGCAGCGCTTCGCCGAGCGGCGCGCAGTAATATTCCGCCATCCAGCGGCCCAGCGCTAGCAGTTCCTCGTCGAGGACGGGCTCTTCGTCCAGCAACCGCAGCACCTCGCGGGGCTTGGCGGCCGGCGCCTCGCTATGGCACCGCAACACGACGCCGACCAGCTTGCGTGTAGTGAACGGCACCAGCACCCGGCAGCCCGGTTTCACGCGGTGCCGGAGAGTTTCGACCAGGGCGTAAGTGAACGGCTGGTCCATGGGGACCGGCAGGCTTACGTCGCAATAGAGCGGAGGTGTTTCCATCCGAAAAGCGGGGACAAACTGCTCTGCCCCGCTCGACTGGCGCCGCGCTTCCAATTATTCCTCTCGCGGGCAGAGTGGTCCGTCCCCGTCTTTCATCAGATCTTCCAGCCTTTGCGGTACTGCGGCTTGATGAAACGGTTGGCTTCGGCCAGGTTGGTCACCTTCATGCGTTGTCCGTCCCACAGGAGCTTCCCCTCGAAGCGGACGGCCAGCGTACCGAGCAGCACCCATTCGGTGAAGGGTCCGGCGTAGTCGAAATTGGAGCAGGCTGCGTCGCCGCCCTTGGCCGCGCGGATCCAATCACGGTAGTGCCCGGGCGAACGAGTGAGAATCGGATCGGGGAACTTGTAGCCGTTCATCTTCTCATCCGGCAGAAGGCGTGTCTTCTCGCCGTAGGTCCCCGTGGTGATGATGCCTTTCTCGCCGATGAACAGCGAACCGTTCGAGCCGTCGCCGAGTTTCACGTCAGGCCCGAGGCCACCGGGCCGGGGGGGCATCAGGCCGCCGTCATACCAATAAAGCGTAAGCGGCGGCATGTTGGCGCGCGCCGGAAACTCGAAGCGGATGATGCTCTTAGTGGGGAAGGTCTGCGAGTTCTTCTTCTCCTGCTTCACGCATTCGACACTCGCGGGCGCGCCCAGACGCAGCGCCCAGTTGGCCGGATCGAGGATGTGGCAGGCCATGTCGCCCAGCGCGCCACAGCCGAAGTCGAACCAGCCGCGCCATTTGAAGGGCACGTAGCCTTTGTTGTACGCACGCCAGGGAGCAGGCCCCAGCCACACATCCCAATCGAGCGTCGATGGAACCGGCTCTTCGGGCAGCGGCGCTTCGATGCCTTGCGGCCAGATGGGGCGGTCGGTCCAGGCGTGCACTTCGCGCACAGCGCCGATCTCGCCTGCCCAGATCATTTCACAGAGCCGCCGGGCGCCCTCGTTCGAGTGGCCCTGGTTGCCCATCTGCGTGGCGACCCCATGCTTCCGGGCCAGTTCGGTGAGCATGCGCGCTTCCCAAATGGTGCGCGTCATCGGCTTCTGTACGTAGACGTGCAAGCCGCGCTCAATGGCCCACGCCGCCGCGATGCCGTGGATGTGATCGGGCGTAGAGACTATCACCGCGTCGATGCCCTTCTCCTTGTCGAGCATCCTGCGGAAGTCCTTGTAACGGGTGGCCTTCGGATAGCGGTCGAAGGTCTTGGCGGCGCGGACCTCGTCCGCATCGCAAAGCGCCACGATGTTCTCGGTAAGAGCGCAGGCATTGATATCGCCATAGCCCTTGCCTCCCACGCCGATGCCGGCGATGTTCAGCTTCTCGTTGGGCGACTTGTAGCCGGCGCGCTTCAGAGATGCCGCGGGGGCTGGAAGCGTGCTCGAGGCGGCAAGCGCCGCGCCTCCCAGGAAGAAGTACCGGCGTGTATGACGATTGTCCATGGCTTAAGAAATGCTCGCGATCAGGCGGTAGACCGGCTTCAAGGTCGGGTAGAGTTGGCGGTACACTTCGTGGCCCCGCGTATAGAGCTGCGATTCGTGCGGCTGCGGCGTCACCGCATCCACTTCCTTGATCGCCGCGTGGCAGACTTCCGGCACCGTGGCGTAGGCGCCCGTGCCGACCGTAGCCAGCAGGGCCGCGCCATAGGCCGAGCCTTCCTGCGTCTCGAGCGTAACCACTTTCTTGTCGAGGATATCGGCCAGCAGACGCCGCCAGAACGGGCTCCGCGCGCCGCCGCCGGAAACACGCACCGAACCGGCTTCCACACCCAGACTCTCGATCACGTCCAGGCAATCCTTCTGGCTGTAGGATACGCCTTCGAGCAGGGAGCGAAGCATGTCGGCCCGTGTGTGCTTGGCGGTGAGACCGATCCAACCGCCACGCGCCGTGGCATCCAGGTATGGGGTACGCTCACCCATCAGGTAGGGGAGCCAGAATAAGCCCTGCGCGCCAACCGGTGCCATGGCGGCTTCGGCCGTGAGCGCGTCGTAATCGGTTCCGGGCGCCAGTTGGTTGCGGAACCATTGCAGGCTCAGCCCTGCGCCCTGCGTTACGCCCATGACGTGCCAGGCGCCCTTCACGGCATGGCAGAAGGTATGCACGCGGCCCTGTGGATCGTAGTTGGCCCGGTCCATGTGCGCAAACACGACGCCCGAAGTGCCCAGCGTGCACGAAACGATGCCCGGTTCGACGATGCCGTTGCCGACCGCGCTTGCCGCCTGATCGCCGCCGCCGCCGACCACAGGCGTGCCCGCTTCGAGGCCGGTCAGTCCGGCAGCCTCGGCCGTCACTTCGCCCGTGATCTCGCTCGACTCGTAGACCTTCGGCAGGATGGCGTCGTCAATGCCCAGCCGGCTCGTCATTTTGTTGGACCAGCGGCGCAGCACGACGTCGAACAGAGCCGTGCCACTTGCGTCCGACACGTCGCTGGCATACTCTCCGGTGAGCATGAAGCGGACGTAGTCCTTCGGCAGCAGCATCTTGCGCAAGCGCGCGTAGTGCTTCGGTTCGTTGTCGCGCACCCACAGCAGCTTCGGCAGCGTGAATCCGGTGAGCACGGGATTCGCAATGAAGGCCAGCACGTTGGCCTTGCCGACAACACTGTTGATGTGATCCACCTGCGGCTGGCTGCGCTGATCGCACCAGATGATCGCGGGCCGGATGACAGCGTTGTTCTCGTCAAGCATGACCAGGCCGTGCATCTGCCCCGACATGCCGATACCTTTCACCTGCTTGCCGGTCGCTTTGGCCTGCTTGAGAACGCCCTGGATGGCGGCCTTCGCCGCGTCCCACCAGTTCTCCGGACGCTGTTCAGCCCAGAGCGGACGTTCCATCCGCATGTCTTCGTGTGGCGCCGTGAAACCAGCCTTCACCGCCCCGTTTTCATCCACCAGCAGCGCGCGGGTCCCGCCCGTGCCGACATCGATGCCCATCCAATACATAGCCAGATGACCTCACTCGATAAACGGTAAATAAGCGGCGCCGTACAGGCCCGCCTCGTTGCCCAGCACCGCCTTTTCGATGCGCGTTTTCGCGTTGCGGTATGTGAACGAGCGGCGTTCGACTTCCTCCAGAAGCGCGGGCATGAAAAACTCCCAGGCCGGCAGCATGCCGCCACTCATCAGGTACAGCGGGAAGTTGAAAATGTTGACCAGGTTCCCGATGGCCAATCCCAGCGCCCGGCCCATGCGCTCGAAGACCATCTTGGCCTTCACGTCGCCGGCCTGCGCCAACTGGCAGACGAATTCCGAAGTGACTTCGTCACGGTCCTCGCCCAGGTGGAGCAGCTTGGCCATGGCCACGACGGCGGTGGCCGAGGCGTGCTTTTCGAGGCAGCCCACGTTGCCGCAGCCGCACGGATTGCCCACCGGGTCCACCGTCATGTGCCCGATCTCGCCGGCCATGCCGACATGGCCGTGCAGAACGTGGCCGCCGCAGATGATGCCGCCGCCGATACCCGTGCCGAGGGTGAGCAGAACCAGGTCCTCCACGTCGCGTCCGGCACCCATCCATTTTTCGCCCATGGCCGCCGCGTTGGCGTCGTTCTCAAGGATGACCTTGGTCCCCAACCGGCGGCTGATGTCGTCGCGGATGGGGTAGTCTTCAAGGGCGGCCAGGTTGTTCGAGCCGACGATGACGCCGGGCTCCATCAGGATGAAACCGGGCACCGCGACGCCGATGCCGGCCAGCGGGCCGCTGCCATACTTGTCGCGCAGCTTGCCGATGGCACCCACGATGCTCGAAACCACGGCCTCGCGGCCTTCGGGCATGTTGGTCGGAGCGGAAATCTTCTCCAGGATGTTCCCGGAACGGTCAATCACGGCGGCCCGCAGGTTCGTGCCGCCCAAGTCGACGCCAATGGAATACTCAACCATGAGATTCGGATGATAGCATGCAGTGAAGCAGGCGGTTCCGCCTGCCCCATTCTAACGTCCCGTCAGCTCAAACACATAGTGTCCCGAGCCGGCTTCGATCGTCACTGTCCTTTCGGCTTCTTTCGCGCCGGTGACGCCGGCTGCTCCGGCCAGAAACTTGCCGCCCTGGAAGATGGGCCGGCCGCTCTCGCGCACTTCAACGTCCCGGAAGTTGAACTTCGGCAGCACGATATCGGCGTCCGAGCCGACCGGGATAGTGACTTCGTAGCGGATTGCCTCCGGGGTCCGGCTCCAGGAGCTGACCACGAGGCCGCGCTGCGTCTCGATGGTCCCCGTGGTCCAGTTGAGATCGCGGACCATCTGCGGGGCGAAGTGAATCCGCTCATACCCGCCGGCCTTCGCATCCGCGTTGATGCCGGCCAAGGCTTGGTACATCCAGGCGCCCACGCTGCCGAACATCGGATGGTTGTGTGAATTCATCGATGGACCGGTCTTGTTCTGCCACAGTTCCCACAAGGTGGTGGCGCCGTTTTCGATCATGTAGCCCCAGCTTGGGTAAGTGGTCTGCGTGGCCAGTTCGTAAGCGAGGTCGGAGCCGCCGATTTGCGTGAGCACCGGGAGCAGGTACTTGGTGCCGACGATGCCGGTGGTCAGGTGCGTGTCCTTGTAGTAGGTGATGTCGTTCCGCAGATAGCCGCCCACGGCTCCGCGCACGTCCTTTGGGGCCATATCCAGGAACAGAGCCAGCGCTTGCGCGGTCTGCGTGCCTTCGCCGTAGTATTTACGCTCGGCGTTGTAGAAGCGACGATGGAAACCGTCGCGGATCTGGGCCTGCAAGGCACGGTAGGCCTGGGCATCGGCGGTCTTGCCGAGGATCTCGGCGGCGCGGGCCACGATCTCCGCGCTGTAGTAGTAATAGAAGGTCGAAACCAGGTAGCCGTCAGTCTTCACGATGGGCACCCAGTCGCCGTACTTCACGAACTCGACCACGCCGTCCTTGCTGCGGGTGCGCAGGAATTCGGTCCACGCCTTGATGCCGTCGTAGTGCTGTTCAAGGATGCGGCGGTCGCCGTAATGTTCCCACATGTACCAGGCGAACAGCGGATAGGCGCTGCCCCAGGCCGGATCGGCAGGGTAGCGGCCCCAGGACGTCGAAGGCACCGTGTCGGGCACGCTGCCGTCTTCCTTCTGCGCGTCGCGGATGTTGCGCAGGAAGTTGGTGTAGAACGCCGCCATGTCGAAATTGAGCATGGCAGTCTCGCCGTAGAGATGCGCGTCGGCCATCCAGCCCATACGCTCATCGCGCTGGTTACAGTCAGTCGGAACGCTATGCAGGTTCGACGTGACGCCCCAGGTGATGATGCGCTGCAACTGGTTGAGGATGGGCTTGGAGAAAGCCAGGCCGCCCATCGGCTTCACGGCGCTGTGCACCACGCGGCCGCGTATGGTGTCCATCCGCGGCACGCCCGGAAAGCCGGTGACTTCGACGTAGCGGAATCCGTGGTAGGTGAAACGCGGCTCGTAGATTTCTTCCTCGCCGTCTCCGCGCAGGATGTAGACGTCCGTGACGCGCGCCTTGCGCAGGTTCTCGACGTTCAGCGTTCCGTCGTCGTAGATCAGTTCAGAGAAGCGCAGCTTGACCGCCGTACCGCGAGGGCCTTTCACTCGAAGCTGCACCCAGCCGCTGAAGTTCTGCCCCATGTCGTAGACGTACATGCCGGGCTTCGGACTGGTCATCTTGAGGGGGGTCATGGCGTCCACCACCTTGATGGGGGGCATCATCTCGGCCGAAAGCACGCCCTTGGGGCCGTCCACTGAGGCAGCCGGTTTCCACGCCGCGTCGTTGAAACCTCCGCGATCCCAGCCTGGCATCTCCCGGCGCGCATCGTAGACTTCGCCGTGATAAACGCTGTCTTCGAGAATGGGGCCTTGCGTGGCTTTCCAGGATGTGTCGGTTGCGATGGCGATCTTTTGGCCGCCCGCAAGTTCGATGTTCATCTGCAGTTTCAGCGCGCGGTTGTGATACCAGCCCTCGCCCAGCATCACGCCGACGGCGTTCGCGCCAGCGGCGAGGTACTTGGTGATGTCGTAGGTCGCGTAGAGCACGCGCTTGTCGTAAGTGGTCCAGGCGGGATCTAACACGCGGTCGCCGATCTTGTGCCCGTTGACGTGAAGCTCGGCGTAACCGACGCCGGCGACGTAAGCTCGCGCGCGGACCGGCTTCGCATCCAGCCTGAACTCCTTGCGCAGCGTGTTGCCGCCGCCGATCCAGGCTCCCGTCCAGTCGGCGGGCTTGAGCAATCCCATCTCGAACCGCGCCGTCTTGCTATACTCGCTCGCGCGGTTTTGCTTGTCCCAATAGCGGACCTTCCAGTAGTAGGTCTTCCCGCTTTCGAGCGCCTTGCCGGCGTACGCCACATGGACGCTTTGGCTGGATGCGACCCGGCCGGTGTCCCACTGATCGCCAACGGAAGCCTCGGGCGCGGTCGAAACCAGGATCTGGTAGGCGGTTTGGGCCTGACCGCGCTCGGTGTGGTTCAACACCCAGGAGAATCGCGGCGCGGCGACGTCGATGCCGATAGGATCGGCCAAGTACTCGACGCGAAGCCCGGTGGGAGCAAGCGCCGGCCCCACAGACTCAGCCACGAGCGGCATCAGGAGAGTCGAGAAAAGGAACAACGGAATCAGGCAAAGACGAATCACAGGCATGGCTACCCTCACTAGAATTGGATGTGCGGCGGAAATACCCGCCAACGATTCAGGATAGCCGAATCAGACGGTCTTGGCGGCGAGAAGAGAGCCGGCAATGAGTGCGACCAGGTTCCAGGCCACCAGGACAGCAAACAAGAAATTGATGCGCACGAGCAGACGCTCCTTGCCGAGGCGCCAGCAACAAAGGCCCAAGAGTATCGCCAGCACCTTCACGCCTACCAGCCCTCCCAACGGAGTGGGGGCGGCGTTCAACGCCCAGCGCACCAGGGGATTCCCTTCGCGAATCCCGTTGAGCAGGAACGCCAACGTCGTCAGCAGATCGAGCAGTTGCAAGTAAACGAACTGGAGCAGATAGTTCACTGGCTCTCTATCCTATGATCAAGAGCCATTATCCCGGCAGCGCAAGGTACAGGTAAACAGTACAACGGGTGTTTTCGGATTGAGTTCGTACCAGTACCAGGCGGCGCCTAAGCCAGATCGAAAGTTTCGCCACGCTTCGGCATCACGACGTCCAGCGCGTATTGGTCCTGAATCGCCTTGGCCAGCGCGGCGGTCTGCGAGGGCTCGCCGTGGACCAGGAAGACTTTCTTGATCGTCTTGACCGCGGGCTTGAGCCAGGCGAGCAATTCGCGCTGATCGGCGTGCGCGCTGAGTTCGTTGATCTTGACCACCTCGGCTCGCACGCGCACCGGCTCTCCGAAGATGGAAACTTCCTGCCACTTGTCGATTAGTTTACGGCCCAGCGTGTTCTCGGCCTGGAAGCCCGTGATCAGGATGGTATTGCGCGCATCCTCGATGTTGTTGCGCAGGTGATGCAGGATGCGCCCGGCTTCGCACATTCCCGAAGCGGAAATGATCATCATCGGCCCGCGCAAGTCGTTCAGCGCCTTGGATTCGCTCACTTCGCGGATGTAGCGCAGCCGGCTGAAGCCGAATGGATCTTCGCCGTTGAGCAGGAAATCCCGCGTTTCGGAATCCCACTCTTCCTTGTGCTTGCGGAAAATCTCCGTCACGTCGACTGTGAGCGGGCTGTCGACGAAGATCGGAATGTTCGGAATCTTGTTTGCGTTCATGAGTTCGTGCAGCAACAGGACGAGCTGTTGCGCGCGTCCCACGGCGAACGCCGGCACGATGATGCGGCCGCCGCGCGCGCAAGTCCGGCTGACGACCTCCGCAAGTTTGGCCGAAACCGCCTCCACATCCTTGTGCAAACGGTCGCCATAGGTGCTTTCCATGATCACGTAATCCACGGGCGGCACTTCGTCCGGGTCTTTGATGATGGGCAGGTTGCGGCGGCCGACGTCGCCTGAAAACAGCAACTTCACCTTGCGGCCGTTCTCGTGATAGTGCATCAGCACGCAGGAAGAACCCAGGATGTGGCCGGCGTCGTAAGTCTCGAAACTCAGCGTGGGGGTAAGATGCGTGGGGGTATAAAGGGGAATCGGATGAAAAAGCGGAAGCGTGTTCTCGGCGTCCTGGACGGTGTAAAGCGGCGCGACCGGTTCCGCTTCCACGGGGATCCTGATCGAACGCCGGCGCGCGCTGCGCTTAGCGATGAACGCGGCGTCCTTTTCCTGAATGTAGGCCGAATCGAGCAGCATGGCTCCGCAAAGGTCTACCGTGGAGGGTGTCGTGTAAATGGGACCGCCGAACCCGTCCTTGACCAGCGTCGGCAGGTTGCCGCTGTGGTCGAGGTGAGCGTGCGAGAGCACCACGCCGTCGATGGTATTGGCCGGAAAAGGGAAATTGCTGTTGCGGTCGCGAGCTTCCTTGCGGCGGCCCTGGTAGAGGCCGCAATCGAGCAGGAAGCGGTGGTCGTTCACCCTGACTTCGTGCATGCTTCCCGTGACATTGCCAACAGCGCCCCAAAAGGTAATTTTCATGACATTTTCAGAATACTCCGTGTAGGGACGGCATATATGCCGCTCCTACGGTACGAACTGAAACGCGTACAACCGCGCCGCGCGCATGCGGATGTGCAGGCGCACGGGCTTGCCGGCGAGCGGCGCGACATCGGTATTCCCTTTCCAACTCACCGGCATGCGGACGTTGTTGCCGTTCAGTTCGTCGGCCTGCGCCAGGCCGTATCCCGGAACCGGCTTGCCTACGGCGTCGAGCAGTTCGACGCGCGCCACCCCGCCCGCGCCTGTATCGAGATTCAGTTCCAGCCGCGAACCATTGAAGACGACCGGCGGCGTGATCAGCCAGCCGCCCTCGTAAGCCGCTTCGGCGCTCATAAATCCGTCCAGGCGCAGAACCGCCCGCGAGATCGCCGACATCCGTCGCTTGGCCGCCGGATCGATGCCGCCGCTGTGGTCCTTGTTGGTTCCCAGATAGTAGATCCAGAGCTCGTCGCCCATGCGCACGGGATTCGGCAACGGCCACACCCACTTGGAATCGAACGATCCGGGAGGCCCTACGCTTATGAACGGGCGGCGGCCCGGCGCACGCTGGAAGTGGCGCGCATCCCGGCTCACGCTGAGTTGCACGTCGCCGGTGCTGGGCCAGGACGTCTTGCCCTCGGCGCGCCAGTGGTGAAAGATCGGCGTAAGCGCAATGTAGACGCCGTCGGCTTCCGCGTAGCGGAACACGCCGGGACCGTACATGTCCAGCGGAGCGGCGGGCGCCAGCACCTGATCGCCGCCCGGTTCGGGCGGCAGCACGTTCTCGCCCTGCACGCGCGCCTTCTCGAGTTCGATGCTCGCGCGCGGCGCGGCTGTGAAATCGCGCTCGTCTGGTTCGAGCGCCAGCATAGTCGAATCCCAGTGCAGCATGTCATCGGACTCGTTGTAACTGGCCATGCGCAATCCGTAACCATCAGGGCGCCGCACCCACTCGCGGCTGTATCCGACGTAACGGCCGACGCGCGGGTCCCAGAACCAGCTCGGCTGCGTGTCGGCCGCGCGCAGGCCGGTGACCAGCGTGTCGTAGAGCTTCCAGCGCAGCCCGTCGGCCGAATACCAGACGCGATGCGGTCCCCTCAGCCCGCTATCTTTACGCGGGTAGAACTTGGACCACGATTTATATCGCTCCTCGGGCGGGCACTTAGGATTCTCGTCGCGCAGCACGGTGCCGCCGCCGATGGTCACCAACGAGGGATCCGTGGGCAGCACGAAGTTGTTCTCCCGGTCGCCATCGCGCGCGACAAGCCTGAGCACAGGCTTGCGGAAGTGCAGGCCGTCGTTCGACTCGGCGTAGGCCACGCCCATGAACGACGGGTTCTCATGCGGTTTCCAGGCGCCGCCCAGCACGTTGTACCAGAGCCGCACCTTGCCGTCTTCCTTGAGGACGGTCGAGTAGCTGCCGATGACCAGATCTTTCTCCCAGCTTTGATCGGCCACCACCAGTTCCTCGCGAGTCTGGTACGGAGCGCCGGCCGTAAGCGTGATGCCGTCGCTCGATTCGATGAACTTGTGGTCGATGAACAGCTGCTTGTGGTTGCCGACGCTCAGGCCGGTTTGAGCGCTCAACATGGATGCGGCCAGCAGCACGGCGGCAATGACGAATGGGGGCATACGTTTCCTCCCTCGCGTAATGACGATATCACGGCGGCATCACGGGCCGCCGCCGATCTGACATAATTCTCGAATGCCGCCGCGGCGGGCGCACCCATGATGCAGACCTGGACGCAGAACTACAACCCTCTCGGCAGCACAGTGCTGTCGACCTTGATCGCCGCCACGCCCGTCGCGTTGCTGCTGTACTTGCTGGCCGTGCGCAAGGCGATTGCGTATCGTGCCGCAATCTATGCCTTCGCCGTGGCGATCGCGCTGGCCGTCTTCGTATTCGGCATGCCGGCGGCGCTCGCGGCGGCGACGGTGGCGCACAGCCTGGTGTACGCCGCTATCCGCATCGCCTGGACGCTTCTGGCCGCGGTCTTCGTTTACGAAATCACGGTGGAGACGGGACACTTCGAAATCATCAAGCAGTCGATCGGCGGCATCACGGGCGACCGCCGCCTGCAGGTGCTCCTGATCGCCTTCGCTTTCGGTGCGCTGATGGAGGGAGCAGGCGGCGGCGGGGCACCCGTGGCCATCTGTGGCGCCATGATGGCGGGGCTTGGCTTCAATCCTTTCCAGGCGGCCGTGCTGTGTCTCATCGCCAACACAGCGCCGGTGGCGTGGGGCGGCATGGGGAACCCTATCAGGACCCTGGTGGCGGTGACCGGCCTGCCCGAGGCCGATCTCAGCGCCATGGTGGGGCGTATCCTGCCATGGACCGCGATGATCCTGCCGGTATGGCTCGTGCGCACGCAGGTGAAATGGCGCGAGACGGTAGCCGTCTGGCCGGGCCTCGTGGCCTGCGGCGGCGGATTCGCGGCCATACAGTTTTTCTGGTCCAACTACATGGACGCCACGCTGGTGGACATCATAGGCAGTCTCTTCACGCTGGGGCTGTTGGCCGTGTTCTTCCGCCTGTGGCAACCCAAGCGGATCTGGCGCTATCCCGGCGAGCCGCCGTATGAGCGCGAAGCAAGCCGTTACAGCACCCGCACCGTGGCGCACGCATGGTCGCCGTTCGTGCTCCTGACGGTGCTGGTGGTGGCATGGGGGCTGCCGCCCGTGAAGCGAGTGCTGGATGTCGCAAGCTTCAAACCGCCTGTGCCGGGCCTGCACATGAGCGTGGTGCGGACGCCTCCGGTGGTGGCCGCAGCCACGGCCGAACCCGCGCTGTTCGATTTCGCGCTGGTCGCCAACGTCGGCAACGCCGTGTTCCTCGCGGGCTTGATTTCAGGACCGCTGCTGGGCCTGTCCTTCGGCGGAACGATGCGCGTGTTTGCGCGGACCTGCCATCGCATGCGGTTCAGCATGCTGGCCATTGTGGGAATGATCGGTTTGGGATTCATCACCCGATACTCCGGAATGGACGCGGTGATGGGGCTGGCGCTCACGCACACCGGCGTTCTGTTCCCGCTGTTCGGAACGCTCATCGGCTGGCTCGGGGTGGCGCTCACCGGCACCGACGCCGGATCGAACGCGCTCTTCGGCAGCCTGCAGGTGATCACGGCGCAGAACCTGGGTATCGCCCCGGTGCTGATGGCGGCGGCCAATTCCGCCGGCGGCGTGATGGGCAAGATGATCGACGCGCAGTCCATCATCGTGGCCTGCGCAGCGACGGGTCAGGAAGGCAAGGAGGGTGACCTGTTCCGCGCCGTGATGAAGCACAGTGTACTACTGGCGCTCATCGTGGGCCTGGTGGTGATGCTATACGCCTACGTGCTCACCGCGTGGATTCCCGACGGCCACCGCTTCTGGTAACCGGCTCAGCGTTCGTCGTCGTCCAGGTCTAGCGAGAGAGGCGCGAACGCTGCCTGGCGCACACCAGGGTACGGCGTTGTCCAGCCGCGCGCCATGTGCCACAGGATGCGGTTCAGCCGGTCCGTAGGCGCCGCGTCCGGCACATCAAAACGCATCTTCATGGAATCGAGCGCAGCTCGCCTCGCCGCGCCGGAGAGCGCTTCCAACTTCGGGTTCATCTCGTATAACGATTGACGAGGCTCCACCGCCGTGTAGGGCGCGAAGTCCGGCGCGTCCTGGAATGAAGCGCGCATGTCGTTGGCGATCAGGTCGAAGATGGACATGGTTGGCAGCCCCAGGATCAGCTCGATGGTTTTCACCATGCTGGTCTGCGCGTAGAATGTCGAGTCCACTGCTCCCCGCCGCGCGTAAGGGCTGATGGCCAGGGCCACCGTGCGATGCCCGTCAACATGGTCCACGCCGTTCTGCGCATCGTCCTCCACCACGAAGATGGCCATCTTCTTCCAGAACTGCGTGTGCGTGAGCGCCTCCACTACTTGCCCGAGCGCCAGATCGTTATCGGCCACCATGGCTTTGGCCGAGTGCGAACCCGGTGCCGCGCCGTGCGTGTGGTTGCTCGGCAGTTGCAGCAACACCAGGTTCGGCATGCGGCCCTCGGCTTCCCACTTCTTCACATCGGCCAGGAACAGGCGCGCGCGGATGACATCGGGAACGGTGGTAGCATAACCGGGAAAGTTGTGGGACAGCACGTTGTCGAGCGCCGGAATTGGGGACGTGGTGTTCCACGTGTTCGAAAAATCCTCGCCCTTCTTCCAGCGTTCGAACAGGTCTGCGCGGCTCGACCCGCGCGGGGCCTGCGTGCGTGGCGCGAACTCACCAAAAACGCGGACCGTCTTCTTCGCGCGCAGGGCGTAGTCCCACAGGAAGCCGCGCTCGGAGTACGCGATCGGATCGGTGCCGTCGAACGGGTAGCTGCGGCCGGCCCAGCCGGGCCACATGGCATAACCGGTTTCATTGGCCTGAGTGAGCCACTGGTGGCCGTCGCCGCTGTTGCCGCCGGAGGCATAGAAGTTGTCCAGCAGCACAAACTCATTCGCCAGGCGGTGCTGGTTCGTGGTGACGTCTTCGCCGAACATCACCAGGCTCGCGTCGCCGTTGCCCTTCTTGATGTCGCCGAACACCTGGTCGTAAGTACGGTTCTCCTTGATGATGTAGACGACGTGTTCGATCAGGGACGGCTCGCCGGCGCGGCGCGGGATGGCCACCGGCTTCACGGCGGCGGAAGCCGGCGCGGGCCTTGGGGCGTTGCTCAATTGCAGATGGTTGTTCTCGGCAACCGCGGTGGTGTAACTGGCCAGTTGCGCGGAGTCCGGCACCGGAAGCACGCTCACCGACCCCCGGTAAGAATGCACGAAGCGCTTGCGCGGCTCCTCGCGCCAACCCGATCCGGCACCGAGCAGCGTTGAGACGGCCAAGTGCGCGCCGTCCCGGCTAACGGCGAGCGCGTTGGGATACCACGCGGTCGGGATGAGGCCTTTCACCGCGCCCGTCGCTGTCTTGAGCACGGCGATGGCGTTGATGCCGCCGCAAGCCACGTACAGTTCTTCACCGCCGGGCGCCAACGCCAGCGCAGTGGGAGCCACACCTGGCGCCCGCTCGCCGAACGGCCGTATGGAGTGCGTCGCCACAGCACGCTCCGTGCGCGTATCGACTACAGAAACCGAATCGCTGTTGCCGTTGGCCACATACAAGCGGTGGCGCGCCTCGTCCCAAACGATCGCATTCGGTTGCAGGCCAACGGCAATGGTCGCGACCGCCTGCAACTTCGCAATATTGATCTTGGTCACCGTACCAGTGGCGGCCACGCCGCGCGCGTCGATCACCACGCGGTCGGCGTCCTTGGCCAAGCCCGTGGGCGCGGTGAGGTCGCCGGACTTCGGCAGCCGCCCGCCCCAGTTGGTGACGTAAGCGATGGAGCCGTCGCCGGAAAGCGCCACACCGAACGGAGCGATGCCGGTGTCCGCGGTGCCGATGAGACGGCCCGCTTCGAGATCGATCACGGCGAGCTTGTTCTTCGCGATGACAGGAACCGCCGCGATGCGCTGACCGGCGGCGTTCTTGCGCGCGGCGATCGCCAGGGCGCCCACGGAGAAGCTCCCGAAACCTTCCACCAAGGCCTTCGCCTGACCGTCCCGCGCGCTGAACAGCCGCGCCGTGTCCTTGTTGGCCGCGCACGCCAGCGCCCCGTCCACCGCTGCATCGTACACGATGCCTTGCAGGCCGGCAGAACCGGCGAACGGGATCCGGTCGAGCACGCGGTTCGCGCGCCAGTCCATGCGATAGACGCGGCCTGCGTTCAGCACCCAGAGTTCGGCATCCGTGGCGCCGAATGCGACACCGTAGAGGCGGCCTTCGAAAACGCTCTGCACGCCAGCAGGCGTAATGAGTTGTCGCGTAACGACGACGCCGGGATCCGTAACGGCACGCACGGGTTCAGCCGGTGTCTGCGCAAGGACCAGACACGCTGAAACCAGGAACAAACACAGCGCTTGTCGCAACATGGGCACCATTATTCCACGTTCGAGCGAGTAGAATAACCGGACAGGCGATGACGTCGAAAGAGAGAGTCCGGAGAACCTACAACTTTGAGCGCGCCGACCGCGTGCCCATCGATTTTTGCGCCTGCCAGGAGGTCTACGACCGCCTGTGCCGCCACTACGGTGTCCCCACCGGCCTCGACCTGATGGAGACGCTGCACGTCGATTTCCGCTGGGCGCGTCCAAAATGGATCGGTCCCGAGATGAAAGACCGCCAGGGCCGCCCGACGGACTATTTTCGGATTCCGCGCGCCGGCGCCGGCGACTTCGGCTACGCGGTCGAGCATCCACTGGCGCACGCCGCTTCGATCGCCGATGTGGAGGCTTATCCCTGGCCCACCGCCGACATGTGGGACTACGACGCTTATGCGAACGAGTGCGAACGCTTCGCGGAGTACGCCGTGCTGGGCGGCGGCTGGTGCTGGTTCTTCGACGCGGCATGCGACCTGGTGGGGATGGAGAAGTGGATGATGATGCTCATCGAGCAGCCCGAGATCTGCCACGCCATCCTGCACAAGACCAGCGGCTTCTTCTATGAATCCACGCGCCGCATGCTGGAGAGGGCCCCCGGCAGGACCGACATCTTCTTCACCGGCGACGATTACGGCACACAGCGCGGTCCCATGATGAGCTTGGGCATGTGGAGACGCTTCGTGCGGCCGCACGTCGAGCGCATCTACGGCCTCGCGAGGCGGCACGGCCTGAAAGTGATGCAGCACTCCTGCGGCAGCGTGTGCGCGTTCCTGCCGGACCTGATCGAATGCGGGTTGAACATTTTGGAGCCTGTCCAGGTGCGCGCGAAGGGGATGGATCCGCGGGAGTTGGCGCTCCAGTTTGGCGGACGGCTGGCCTTCCACGGTTCCATCGACACACAGCAGACACTCCCGTACGGCACACCCGGCGACGTGCGCCGCGAAGTCCGCGAGCGCATCGAGACATTCAAGCCTTACGGTGGATTCACCATCGCCCCATCGCAGCACCTGATGCCGGAGATCCCCACCGAAAATATCGTGGCCATGTACGAAGCCGCGTGGGAGTACGGGCGGCTGGAGTAAGAGAATGGAGACGATGAAGAGTTGTCCGCGCCGCGGCTTCCTGCTCGGCGGGCTGGCGCCGATGATAAATCTGGCGCGGCCGGGTGCTCCTCGCCCCAACATCATCCTGACAATGGCGGACGATCAGGGCTGGGGCGACACGGGCTACAACGGCCACCGCATCCTCAAAACGCCCTGCCTGGACGAGATGTCGCGCGCGGGCGTTCGCTTCGATCGGTTCTATTCGGGCGCCCCTGTCTGCTCTCCCACGCGCGGGAGTTGCCTCACCGGGCGGCATCCGTATCGCTATGGCATCTTTTTCGCCAACGCTGGCGGCCCCGGCCAGGCATCCGATTACGCCCTTCCCGATCGCGAAATCACCCTGGCGGAAGTTCTGGCGCCAATGGGATACCGTACCGGGCACTTCGGCAAATGGCATCTGGGCGACTTCGAAGGCCCCAAGAAGGCTTCGCCGTCGGACGCGGGCTTTCACGAGTGGTTTTCGACTGTGCGCAAAGTGCCCACCGTCGATCCGCCGTCTTCCGAATACTGGGAGAACGGCCACCCGGTGACCGAGCACCTTTCCGGCGACGATTCGCGAATCATCATGGATCGCGCCTTGCGCTTCATCGGCCGGGCGGCCGCGGGCAAGCGCCCGTTCCTGGCGGTGATCTGGTTCCACTCACCGCACGTGCCGGTGCTGGCGACCGCCGAGGACCGGGCGCGCTATGCGGCTTACAGCGAGAAACAGCAGCATTACTGGGGCGCCATCTCGGCGATGGACCGGCAGGTGGGACGGCTCCGCGCCGAGTTGCGCCGGATGGGCCTCGCCCGGGACACCATGCTCTGGTACGCGAGCGACAACGGCCCCGAGGGCGACCAGGAAAGCCCCGATTGGCCCGGTACGGCCGGCCCCTTCCGCGGGCGCAAGACCAGCCTGTTCGAAGGGGGCGTTCGCGTACCCGGCATCCTGGAGTGGCCCGCGCGCTTCCCGAAACCGCGCGTCGTCAAGGCGGGTTGTTCGACTTCAGACTACTTCCCGACCATCCTCGACGCGTTGGGGCTGAGGCCGCGCGATGAGCGGCCCATGGACGGCGAGAGCCTGCTCCCGCTACTTGAGGGGCGCGCGAAAGAACGGCGTTCGCCACTAGCCTTCGAGACCACTCGCATCACGCGCGGGTCGCCGCGGCTTGCCCTGATCGGGAATCGCTACAAGCTGCTCACGAACCTGGATGGGGCCGGCGACTTGCTGTTCGACCTCCAGGCAGACCCTCAGGAAAGAGTGAACCTTGCTTCCCGGTTGCCCGTGGAGGCTGCGCGCATGCGCCGCGTGTTGACTGAGTGGCGCGAATCCTGCCGCCGGAGCCTGGCTGGCGCAGAGCCGTTTGTGCTTTCCGATGTTACCTACCGGGAGATCGCCGGTAGAGAGTTGAAGCTGGACGTGGCGCTCCCGGCCGAGGGCAGCAACGGCGCCCCGGCGGTGGTCTGCCTGCACGGAGGCGGCTGGTCGATGGGAAACAAGAAGTCGTTCCACAAGATCATCCGCGATTTTGCGGCGGAAGGGTTCGCGGCGGCGGCGGTTCAATACCGCCTGGCTCCTGCCGACAAGTATCCTGCGCAAATAGAAGACGTATGGGCTGCCATACGCTTTCTGCGCGCTAATGCGGGCCGCTGGCGCCTCGATCCGTCTCGGATTGCCATCATGGGTGCGTCCGCGGGCGGGCATCTGGCGCTGTTGGCAGGCTATACACCGCACGGTAAGGAGGACGCCGTACAGGCTGTCATCGACGTTTCCGGCCCCACGGATCTGCGCAACTGGAGGATGCAGCCCAAAGCCGAAGACAACCTTCGCAACGCCACCGGCAAGACTACCGGCACGCTGCTGGCCGACTTCCTGGGGACATCGGACCGCACCGCGCCGGTCCTGCGGGAGGCTTCGCCAGCAGCGCACGTGAAACCCGGGCTTCCGGCCACCCTCATCTTCCAGTGGCAGGACGACCAGGCGGTTCCCGCCGATCAGGCCGATGCACTGGCTCGCGCCCTGTCGAAGGCCGGAGTGCGGAACGAACTGGTCTGGATCCCCGGGCGCGGGCACGCGCTCAACCCATCGGGCGTCGAGCGCATCGTGCGCGAGTCGCTGCGGTTCCTGCGAAGTCTATAGCCCCAGCAAACGGCGCGCCGCGGGCAGCGGGACCGATCCGGGCTTGAGCGCCTTTTCGTGAAAGTCGCTGAGTTTGAAGCCCGCGCCGTGCTTCGCTTGATAGTCCCGCCGCATCTGCTGCCAACCTCGCCAGCCGGCATAGTAGGTCGGCAACTGGCAACTGGACAGCTTGGCGCGTTGCAATTTGGCCGAAGCTTCCTCGTTCTCCTGGAAGCACTTCTTGACCATTAACTCCATGGCCTCTTCGTCGGTCATTCCCGCCGTGTGCAGCCGCACGTCCAGTACGGCATTCGCCAGCAGCCGGAGCACCTGTTTGAGGAACGTCAGGCGGAGTTCGGGACTGCCGTTGAGGTAGCCCTCGTCGAGCATCATCTCCGTCGCGTACACAGCCCAGCCTTCGATGTACGGCCCGTTTCCATACACTGCGCGCAACACGCGCCGGGCCTCTGGCTGGACGTCGTTGGCGTACTCGAACTGTACATAGTGGCCCGGCATGGCCTCGTGAATCGTCAACAGCTTCAGGCTGTAATAGTTGTATTCGCGCAGCTTGCTTTCAATGCGCGCCTTGGGCCAGTCCGGCGGGATGGGCGTGATCCAGTAGTAAGCGCCGAGCTTCGGCTCGAGTGCCGGGGCCGGGTTGAAGCCGCCCACCGCGTAAATGCCGCGCATGAACTCGGGCGTCTCGATCACCTGCAGGTTGTCGCGCGCCGGAAGCGGCAGCAGATTCTTTTCCTTCACATAGCCGCGGGTCTCGTCCAGGTCGCGCCTTGCGTCCGCGAAATAGCTGGCGGGCGCCGCGTGGCGGTCGGCAACCCGCGAGAGCACTTCGCCTACGATCAGGTTCAAGTCCACGGGATCGCGGTGCGTGGGGTACATCTTCTTGTGCAGCGGCAGCGCCAGGTCCCACATCTGCTTGCGCACGGTCTTGATGTCGGCCTCGGCTTGGGCCAGCACTTCCGCGGCGGGCCGGTCCGTGCCGAGCGCATGGCGGAACTTGGCCGCGTACTTCTCTCCCCCCAGGCGCCAGTCCGAAGTCCGCTTGGAGAGATCGTCCTTCAGCCACCGGTTGAACTCGCGCAGGGCGTCCAGAGCCGGCGCGACGGCGCGGTCGTAATCGGTTCGAACCTCCGCGGGCGCACCCGCGCGCAGCGTTTTATCGAGCAACCCGATGTTGCCTTCGTTTTCCTCCCGCGCCACCTTGTTCCAGATCTCCGGCGCATCCGCGAGGTTCTGCTTCGCCGATTCGAGCAGCGAGCGCACCCTCCCGAGCCGGGCGATGATATGGCGGTACCGCTGCGGCTTGGGCGCGTAATCGAGGCTCGACGGGCTGAACAGCCCGTTGCCGATCAACTCGACATACAACGTAGGATTGTGGCGGAAGCTCTGGATCGAATCGAGTTCCAGCAGCGCCAGCTCGCACTGCCCGCGCAGGATGTCGTAATCGGCGCGGTCCTCCGCGGAAAGCTGGTCCGGCTGGACAGCGTCCAGACGCTTGCGGAAGCCGGAATAGAACTTCCGCTGCGCGTCGATGGCCGCGGGACTGTAATCGTCCAGCAACTCATCCAGGACCACGCCCTGGTGTTGGTGGTAGCCCGCCTGCGTCGCCGCAACGGGCGAGAACCGCAGGCTGGTGTAAACGAACTCCTGGGTCAGTTGCTGAATGTCAGCCACGGGTTTCTTCCCTCCGCAGCCGGCAAGAAGGACAACGGCCGCCGACAACAAAATCGCTCTGAACATGGCACTCCGATTTTACCCTTGAGCGCCTCCAGTTGTGGACTCCGCCGGGCTGCCAGCAGCCTTCGCCACCATGTCTAGAAACGCTTGCGCGGCATGGCTCAAAGCCCGCTTCGCGGGATACACGAGACGAATCTTGCGTTCGACGTTCAGTTCCTCGACGCGCACCTCGCACAGCGTCCCTTGCGCAATCTCCTGCGCCACGCACATGTGCGGCAGAAATGCCGCCCCTTCCCGCATCTGCACCATGCGGCGGATGCTCTCCACCGTGGGCATCTCGACGTCCATGATGAGAGGCACTCGGCGCCGCTTGAACTCCCGCACCACCACTTCCCGGTAGGGCGACAGCACATTGTGCGCGATGAAAGTCTCCTGGCCCAACTCCGCGATGGAGACCGTACCGCGCCCGGCCAAGTGGTGTCCCGGCGGCACCACAAAACAAAGGTGGTCGGTGTAGATGATCTGCGCCACCAGGCGCGCGTCCTCCGGATCGTAGCTGATCACGCCCATCTCCAGATCGCCGTCGATCAACTGCGCCGGAACCTTACTTGAGAGCGAGCGGCGTACTTGCACCTTCACCTTGGGGTACATGTGCCGGTAGTTTTCGATGTGGTGCAGCAAATACAGAGTGGTCGATTCGTTGGCGCCGATTACCAGCCGCCCCGCCGCGTTGTCGCGAAGCTCTGAAAGTGCGTTATCGAGCTCACGCTCCAGGTTCTCGAACCTCCGGGCAAAGTCCAGCACGGTCCGTCCGGCATCCGTCAGAAGCAGTTCCTTCCCGCTTCTGTCGATCAGTTTCTCGCCCAGCGAGTGTTCCAGGCGCTGCAAAGCCAGTGAAACCGCCGGCTGCGTGCGCAGCAGCTTTTCCGCGGCGCGGGAAAAGCTCTTTTCGTTTGCGACGGTTAGAAAGACCTTGAGAGGGTAGAGCTCCATATCGCTGATACTAAACGAGTCTCGTATTAGTCTCCGTTATAGGATTATCACATATTATTCGCATCGTGAAAAATATAAATTTGCTAAATCTTACTAGCCCGTGGATAATGGTGGAGTACCCGCCCGAGGAGAAACAGGCCGAGGGTGGGTCTTAAGAGACAGTGGAGCGCGGACGGCACCCGATGAACAACCGTGTATATATCTTCGACACCACGCTCCGGGACGGAGAACAGTCGCCCGGATGCAGCATGACTGTGGAAGAAAAGGTCCGGATGGCAGGTAAGCTGGCGGAACTCGGCGTCGATATCCTCGAAGCCGGCTTCCCGATTGCCTCCGACGGCGATTTCGAAGCGGTTCGTGCAATCAGTCGAGAGTATCCCACGATCAGGGTGGCGGCACTCGCCAGGGCCTGCAACCTGGATGTGGAGCGTGCCGCCCGCGCTCTGGAAAGCGCGACGCGACCGCGCATCCACACGTTCATCGCAACCAGCGATATTCACTTGAAGTACAAGTTGAAAAAGTCGCGCGGGCAGGTGCTGGATGACGCCGTTGCGGCGGTCAGGTTATCTCGCAAGTACGCGGACGACGTAGAGTTTTCGGCGGAAGACGCCACTCGCACCGACCCGGAGTATCTGGAAGAGGTCTGCAAAGCGGTGGTCGCCGCCGGAGCCGGTACGGTGAACCTGCCGGACACGGTGGGCTATTCGACGCCCGACGAACATGCGGCGCTGATCGGCCGCATGGTGAAGGCGCTGGGCGAAAACGTCATCGTGAGCGTCCACTGCCACGACGACCTGGGCTTGGCGGTAGCCAATTCGCTCGCCGCCGTACAGGCGGGCGCGCGGCAGGTAGAATGCACCATTAACGGGATCGGCGAGCGCGCGGGGAACTGTTCGCTCGAAGAGGTGGTCATGGCCATGAAGTTGCGTCACGACCGGTTCCCCGTCGAAGTGGGCGTAATCACGAAACAACTCTACCCGGCCAGCCAGTTGCTCACCGAACTGATCACCTTCGGCCCGCAGCCGAACAAAGCCATCGTGGGCGAGAACGCGTTCGCGCACGAGGCCGGCATCCACCAGGACGGGTTCCTCAAGGAGCGCACCACCTACGAGATCATGGACCCGCGCAGTGTGGGCGTGCCGGAGAGCCGCTTGGTGCTCGGCAAGCACAGCGGGCGCCACGCGCTGAACCAGCGTTGTTCGGATCTGGGATACACGCTCGACCGCGCCCAACTCGATGAAGTGTATCAGCGCTTTACCACCCTAGCCGATCGCAAGAAGGGCCTGCGGAACGAAGAGATCGCAGCGCTGATTGAGGAAGTCATCTCGATCGGCCAGCAAGCACCGGCCGCCCGTTAGAACTACCGGACGTCCTACAATCAAACTAAATGGACCTGCGCATTCTTACTGTACCCGGCGACGGCATCGGGACCGAAGTCACCCATGAAGCCGTACGTGTGCTGGAGCGTGTTTGCTCGCGCTACGGACACCAATTGCACTTGACGAAAGCGCTGCTTGGCGGCATCGCGATCCATAAAACGGGGAACCCGTTTCCGGAGGAGACCCGGAAGCTGGCGCTCGAAGCCGACGCCACGCTGATGGGCGCCGTGGGCCTGCCCGAATTCGACAAGATGCCTCCGGACAAGCGGCCCGAAAAGGGTCTGCTCGGCATCCGCCAGGCCATGGGCGTCTATGCGAACTTGCGCCCAGTGCGCACTTATTCCGCTTTGATCGATTCCTCGCCGCTTAAGAACCACTTGGTGGAAGGCACGGACATGATCATCGTGCGGGAGTTGACCGGCGGCATCTACTACGGCACGCCGCGCGGGATCACGGGCGAAGGCCACGAGGCGCGCGCGGTCAACACCATGGCCTACACGTACGATGAAATCGCGCGGATTCTCCGCATGGCCTTCCAACTCGCCCGCAGGCGGCGCAAGAAACTGACCAGCGTGGACAAATCCAACGTGCTCGAGTGTTCGCAGCTTTGGCGCAAGGTGGCGCTGGAAATCGCGCCCGAGTTCCCCGATGTCACCCTCGACCACCTGTTGGTGGACAACTGCGCCATGCAGTTGGTGCTGAACCCGAGGCGCTTCGACGTGCTGGTCACCGAAAACATGTTCGGCGACATTCTGAGCGACGAAGGCGCGGTGCTGGCCGGCTCGATCGGCATGCTGCCGTCGGCTTCGCTCGGCGACCGCAAGCCGTCGGGCGTGTGGGTGGGGTTGTACGAACCGGTACACGGCTCGGCCCCCGACATTGCCGGCCAGGGGAAGGCCAATCCGCTAGGCGCCATCGGCTCGGTGGCGGCGATGCTCGAATACAGCTTCGGATTGAAGAAGGAAGCCGCGGCGGTGAACGCCGCGATGGAGCAAGTTTTGAACAGCGGCCGCGTGACGGCCGACCTGAAGCCCAAGGGCGCGCCGGCGACAACCAGCGAGGTCGGCACCGCGGTCTGCGAGGCCATATGAACCGACCGCGCACAATTATCGAGAAGATCTGGGACGCCCACGTGGTGACGTCGCAGCCGGGCGCCCCGGCGCTTTTGTACATCGACCTGCACCTGGTCCACGAAGTGACTTCGCCGCAGGCGTTTGACGGCCTGCGCGCCCGGGGTCTGAGGGTCCGCCGTCCGGATCTCACCCAGGCCACCGCGGATCACAGCATTCCGACGACGCCGCGCTCGCTGCCCATCACGGACCCGATCGCCGCGGCGCAATTGTCGCGCCTGGAAGCCAACTGCTCGGAGTTCGGCATTCCCTGCTTCGGACTCCACAGCCCCAACCAGGGCGTAGTGCATGTGATCGGGCCAGAGCAAGGGTTGACGCAGCCGGGCATGACAGTGGTATGCGGTGACAGCCACACCGCCACCCACGGCGCATTCGGCGCCCTGGCGTTCGGCATCGGCACCAGCGAAGTGGAGCACGTGCTGGCCACGCAATGCCTGCTGCAGCGACCTTCGAAGACTTACGCGGTGCATGTGGACGGCGTCTTGAAAGCGGGTGTCTCAGCCAAGGACATCATCCTCGCTCTCATCGCCAAGATCGGAGCGGGTGGCGGAACCGGCTGCATCTTCGAGTTCCGGGGCTCGGCCATCTCCGCGCTCAACATGGAAGAGCGGATGACGGTCTGCAATATGTCGATTGAAGCGGGCGCGCGCGCCGGCCTGATCGCACCCGACGAGGTGACGTACCAGTATCTGCAGGGTCGCCCGCGGGCGCCCAAGGGCGTGGAGTGGGATAGGGCTGTGGCGCGGTGGAACCAGTTGCCGAGCGACGCCGGAGCGGCTTACGACAAGGAAGTGGCCATCGACGGTTCGGCGCTCGAACCGATGATCACTTTTGGGACCAGCCCGGGGCAAGGCATTCCCATCACGGCGCCGATTCCAGAGCCGGTTTCGGCCGGCGATCCCATCGCGCGCGGTTCACTCGAAAAAGCGCTGGCCTACATGGGCCTCGCGCCCGGCAAGCCGCTCACCGGCCAGCCCATCGACGTGGTTTTCATCGGAAGCTGCACGAACGGACGCATCACGGATTTGCGCGAAGCGGCGCGGGTGTTGAAGGGACGCAAGGTGAGCCCGCGGGTGCGCACGCTGATCGTGCCCGGCTCGCAGGAGGTGAAGCGGTTGGCCGAAGCCGAAGGCCTGGACCGCGTCTTCACCGAAGCCGGAGCCGAGTGGCGTGAAGCGGGTTGCTCCATGTGCATCGCCATGAACGGCGACCAGCTATCGCCCGGCCAGTACAGCGTTTCCACCAGCAACCGCAACTTCGAGGGCCGGCAGGGCAAAGGCGGGCGCACGTTCCTGGCCAGCCCGCTGACGGCCGCGGCCAGCGCCGTCGCGGGCGCCGTGGCCGACCCGAGGAGGTATCTGTGAAGCCCTTTACTACCTTTCAAAGCCGCATGGTCCCGATGAAGGTCGACAACATCGACACGGACCAGATCATCCCGGCGCGTTTTCTGAAAACCATCTCCAAGGCGGGCCTGGGGGACCAGTTGTTCTATGACTGGCGCTACGATGCGCAGGGCGCGCCCAAGCCGGACTTCATCCTGAACCAGGCGCGTGCGAAGGGCGCGGCGATTCTGCTCGCCGGGGACAACTTCGGCTGCGGCAGTTCGCGCGAGCACGCCCCGTGGGCGCTCACGCAGTTCGGCTTCCGGGCGGTGATCAGCACGTCCTTCGCCGACATCTTCAAGCAGAATTCGCTGAAAAACTCGCTGCTGCCGGTGGTGGTGCCGCGCCAGATCCACGCGGAGTTGTTCGCCATGGTCGAAAAGGACCAGAACGTGGAAGTGACAGTGAATCTGGCCGACCGCAAGCTGATCCTGCCGGACGGCCGCGCGGTGGAATTCCCGGTGGATGAGTTCGCGCGCCACTGCCTGCTGGAGGGCGTCGATGAATTGGGATACATTCTCAAGCAGGAAGCCGCCATCGCGGCGTTCGAAGCCGGCCGTGTGGCGAGCATCAATACTCTGTAGCCTGGCGTGCCTGTTGCTTGTGACGGCGGTCTTCGCCGGCCCGGTCGAGGAGCCCCTCGCCAGCATCCACGGTGTTGTGCAGACCAGCACGTCGAAGCGGCTCATAGTCGAAACCGACGATGCCAATTCGATCGAGTTCTACTGCACGAAGAAGACCCGCTACTTTGAAGGCAAGAAGAGGCTCAAGGCCGAAGATCTCAAGAAAGGCGATTTAGTGAGGGTAGAATCCCGCACCAACATCCTGGGAGACGCCGACGCGGTTAACGTCTACCGGGAGCCGGTAAAGCAGTAGTTCGGGGATACTGTGTACTGAAGAAATCCTACCGTGGCGTGAAAGGCAGCTAGACTAGTGAGTATGCGGATGCTGCTTCCCGCCGCGCTGGCCGCTGCCGCGAGCTTGTTCGCGCAGACGCCGCCGTGCCAGAACACGCCCATTTACACGCCCTGTGAGATCGTCTTCGAGTTGACCGCCGCCGAGGCCGCGGCTCACCCGAATCCATACGCGAGCGTCGAAATCAACGGGGAATTCCGCTCTCCGCGCCATCGCACGTTCCTCATGCCGGCCTATTGGGACGGCGGCGGACGCATGGTGATCCGCTTCACACCGATCGATCCGGGCGATTGGGACTACCGCATCACGAGCAACATCGCGCGCCTGGACAATCAACTCGGTCACTTCACCGCCGCAGCGGCCGATGTGCCGGGCTTCGTGCGCCCCGCTAACATGCACCACTGGGCCACGGGGGAGAACAACCAGCCGCACCTATGGATGGGCGACACCTGCTACCGGTTCGGCTTGATCGACCGCGCCACTTTCGACCAGATCCTTGAGGCGCGCGCCAAGCAGAAGTTCACTCACATGCGCGGTCTTGCGCTGGGATGGGACTCCGATCTCCCCAAGACATTTCCGTCGGCAAGCCAGCCCGGGACCGCCTACTTCCGCGAACTCGACGCGCGTATCCTCGCAATCAACCGCCGTGGCATCACGGTGGACCTGGTGCTGGGCGGCGACGCCAATCAGCTCACGCGGCTGTTCCCGGAAGCGCAGCAGCGGGAGCGCTACCTGCGCTATATGGTGGCGCGCTACGCGTCGATGAACGTCACCTGGCAGTTGGTGCAGGAATTTGAGAGCTACGATGACGCACGCGCCGTCTTGAAGGAACTGGGGCAGGCGCTGAAAAAGCTGGACCCGTTCGACCATCCGCGCTCGACTCACGCCACGGCGACCTCAGCACCACTGCTGGCCGATGGCTGGATGAACTACGTCGTGTATCAGTCCTCGGAGGACGTGCTCGGAGCCATCGAGCACCAGCTTTATCCGGTGCCCTTCGTGAACGCAGGCTTCGCCTACGAAGACTCGGGGGCCGGCCGCGCCCTCCCTCATGACACGGATGCGGACACCCTGCGGCGCCGGTTATGGAACGCCACCATGAACGGGCAGTACCCGACGTCCGGCAACACAGGCACAGCCGGCGGCAAGACGATTCCGGCCGACGCCAAGTACGCCGAGTCGCCCGGCGCAAGAGCCATGACAGCGTGGTTCGACTTCTTCTCACGCACTCGCCATTGGGAACTGGAGCCATACTTCGACGTCGACGGAGGCCGTTGCATCGCCCTGGAGGGCGTCGAGTACATCGTCTATGTGGAGAAGCCAGGCACCGTGGAAGTCGCTGTCGAGAAGCACAATTACGATATCGCCTGGTTCAATCCACAAACCGGCGAGTCCCTGAAGCAGAAGGATTTCAAGGGCGAGCGCTACGTGGGCGAGCCGCCCGACAAGACGCACGACTGGGTGCTGCACATTTCGCGCGAAGGCCGCAAGGAAGGCATGCTCAGGAGCTACAAGTTCACCTCGCGCGAGTATCCCCTGATGTTGCAGGAAGTCGAGCAGAATGCGCAGAAGACGCCTTATGAGATGGTGGAACCGGCCGCGGACACGCTGAAGGTGGACGCGCCAGCAAAGTTCGCCGTGCGGTTGAAGCGCCAGACGCGCGCCACACGCAACATGATGTACCTGTGGACGGGCGAAGTGGCGGCAGGCGGCCGGGGCTATCGCGTGCTGGCCACCGGCCCAGAGGGCACTTTCCGGATTCCGCCGTCGATTGCGGGCGACTACCCGGCGGTGATGAACCTGCGCGTGGCCGCCATGAACGCGCTCGGCAAGGTGTATTTCGTGGACAAGGTACTCAGGATCACACATTAATGCCGCGCATAATCTCACTTGACGCGACCTCGGAGTTCGGCAGCCTCGCGCTCATCGAAGACGGCCGGGTGGTGGAAGAAATGCCCATGCATTCGACCGACGGTTTCAGCCACGTTCTCTTCGACCTGCTTGCGGGACTGCTCACGCGCCACGACTGGAACGCGCTCGACGTCGATTGCTACGCGGCGGCCGCGGGGCCGGGTTCCTTCACCGGCGTGCGCGTGGGCCTGGCCGCTGCCAAGGGTTTGGCGGAAGCCGCATCGAAGCCGCTCATCACGGTGTCGAACCTGAAGGCGGTGGCGTGGTTCGGGACGGCGCCGTTAAGGGCCGCGGTGCTTGATGCGCGCCGGGGCGAAATCTACGGCGCGGTTTTCAACGGGACGCTTGAAGCGGTACGCGATGAAGTGGTCATGAAGCTTCCGGCGTGGCTCGAAACACTGCCGGATGGCCAGTTGGAGTTCCTGTCCCCGGATCCATCCCGTTTTCGGGGTGCGCTCGCCGGCAGCCGTTTCGCTTCAGCCGCGTTCATCGCAACTCCTCGAGCTGTAGCCGGAGCGATCGGCATGATCGCATATGGAATGTTCCTCGAAGGGTGCGCGCCGGACCCCGCCGCCGCCGAAGCCGAATACGTGCGCCGCAGCGACGCGGAGTTGATGTGGAAGGAACCCTGGTAAGGGGCGCATATGTGCACCCCTTACCGGTCATGCGCGTCCTCTAGATACGTGTACCCGTACAAACCGTCTTCGTAAAAGCGCAGCAGGCGGCCGGATTCCTCGTAGCCGATCTTGCCTTCGCGCACGGCGGTTTCCACGTCATGCCGGAACTGGTCGAGCAGCGTCTGTGAGTTGTACTGCACGTACTCGAGAACCTCGCGGACAGTATCGCCCTTCACCACCGTATTGAGGACAACCTCGCCGGCCTCGTTCAGCGTCACGTGCACGGCATTGGTGTCGCCAAACAGGTTGTGCAGGTCGCCCAGAGTCTCCTGATACGCTCCCAACAGGAACACGCCCAGGTAATAGGGCTCGCCGTTGAACGAGTGCAGGGGCAGGGTGCGCTTGACGTCGCGCCGGTCGATAAACTGGTCGATCTTCCCGTCGGAATCGCAAGAAATGTCGCCCAGGATGGCGTGGCGGGCGGGCGGCTCATCGAGGCGGTGAATCGGCATCACCGGGAACAACTGTTTGACGGCCCACGAGTCCGGCATGCTTTGGAACAACGAGAAGTTGCAGAAATACGTGTCCGAGAGCATAGTCTCCAGACCTTCCAGTTCTTCCGGGAAATACTCGAGTTCCTGCGCCATGCGCTGGATGCGGCGGCAGATGCTCCAGTAGAGGTTCTCGGCCATGCAGCGTTCTTTGAGCGACAGGTAGCCCAGGCTGAAGAGGTTCAGCGCCTGGTCCAGGGCCTGCTGTGCGTCGTGAAAGTTCTCCAGCAGATTCTTGGCGCTCAGGTGCTTGTAGGTCTCGGCCAAGTCGAACAGCGGCTGCTCGGCGTCATCGGGCAGATCGAGCGGGCTTTCCTCTTCGCCCAGACCGCTCACACCGAGCACGTTGAACACCAGGACACTGTGGTACGCGGCGACGGCGCGGCCGCTCTCGCTGATGATCGTCGGAGGCTGGACCTCGGCCTCATCGCAGACGTTTTGGACGTGGTAGACGATGTCGTTGGCGTATTCCTGAAGCGTGTAGTTGACGCTCGACTCGAAATCGGTCTGCGAACCGTCGTAGTCCACCCCCAGGCCCCCACCGACGTCCAGGTATCGCAGACCGGCGCCGGCTTTTTTCAGTTCGGCGTAAACGCGCGCCGCCTCGATAACCGCCGCCTTGATCTGGCGAATGTTGGTGATCTGGCTGCCGAGGTGGAAGTGCAATAGGCCCAGGCAATCCTCCATGCCGGCTTGCTTGAGTTGCTCGAGCGCGCGCAACGCTTCGCTGACCGTCAGGCCGAATTTCGAACGGTATCCGCCCGAGGATTTCCAGCGGCCGGAGCCCCGGCTGGCTAGCTTGATCCTCAGCCCGATCGAAGGCCGAACGCCCACACGCGCGGCATAATCGATGATCAGATCCAACTCGGTGTACTTCTCCACTACCGGGATGATTTCGCGGCCGATTTTCTTGGCCAGCATGCACATCTCGATGTACTCGTCGTCCTTGAAACCGTTGCAGATGATCGGAGTATCGTTATCCGCGATAGCCAGCACGGCCAGCAGTTCGGGCTTGGAACCGGCCTCGAGGCCGAAGCGGAAGGGGCGGCCAAATTCAAACACCTCCTCTACCACCTGCCTTTGCTGGTTCACCTTGATGGGATACACGCAGCAATAGCCGCCCTGGTAGCCGTGCTCGGCGATGGCGCTTTCAAAGGCATCGTGGACTTCACCCAGGCGGTGCTTCAGGATCTCGGCGAAACGGACGAGGATAGGCAGCGAGATGCCGCGCAGCACAAGCGTGTCGACCAGTTCTTTCAGGTCGATGGCGCGGCTGCCGTCCTTAGTCGGGTGTACGAGGAGATTGCCGTTCTGGCCCACCGAAAAGTAGCCCTTCCCCCAACTCTCGACATCGTAGAGTTCGCTGGCGTCCATGACGGTCCAACGGTCGGCCGGTTCGCGCACCACGGCCCCTTCGGAAAGCTTCAAATTCAACATTCCTCCCTGAACTTCAAGTGTCCGATGAATCGCTCCGCTGGGCAAGTGTTTTCTCGTCCCAAAGTGGACAACGTAACTCAACTACGCCCTTTAACGTCAGACCACAAGTGATCTAGAATTGAATTAGTCCGCCTTAACAAAAAATGCGAAGCTTCAATTCTTGTGATGAGGGATCGACGCATTCAAGGCTCCAGGTAAGCAGACTTACCGCTGGGCTCCCTCGGTCCCACCACGCTTTAGAAGACGTTTTGTCGAATCCGCGCGTGCACAAAGTCCTGAAGTGGATGACGCGCCGCGGTCCGGATGGCAAGTGTTTCTTCGAACATGTTTGCGAAAACTATGACAACCCGGCGCTCACCGGCTGGGAAAAGGCGCTCTGGGCGCTACCCAGTCTGGCGATCTCGGCTGGGCTGAAGAAGGCGCGCCTGGACAGGGAGACGATGAAGCAGCACCTGTTTCATCACCCTCCGACGGTCAAGGCGCTCGCGTTGACGGCCAAGAGCATCGCCACCTACGGCCTGACCGTCCCTCAGCGTTACACCGCACCGCTGTTCGTCGTTTGGAACATCACGCAGGCCTGCAACCTGACCTGCCAGCACTGTTACCAAAATGCCCGCCACAAGCCCTTGGAAGACGAGTTGACGACCGAGGAGAAGCTGGACGTCATCGACCAGTTGGCCGACGAATACGTCCCCTTTCTGGCTTTCGCGGGGGGAGAGCCTCTGGTCTGCAGAGATTTCTACCGCATCCTGGGGCGATGCCGGGAGCGAGGTATCCACGTCACGGTGGCGACGAACGGCACGTTGCTGACGCCGGAGCGCTGCGCGCGATTGAAAGAGGAGGGCGTCAAGTACATCGAGGTGAGCGTCGACAGCGTCAATCCCGAGGAGCATGACCGCTTCCGCGGCGTCGAAGGAGCTTGGGCGCGCTCGGTCCAGGGCATCAGAAACGCGGTGGCCGCCGGCATCCGCACGGGAATGGCGGTCTGCTTCACGCGTGAGACGGCGCACACGCTGGACGATTTCATCCGGTTCGCCGAGGACCTGGGCTGCCACACCTTCTCGCATTTCAATTTCATTCCGGTGGGCCGCGGCCGCGAGATTCTCGACCGCGATCTCACCCCCTCCCAGCGCGAGTTGCTGCTGGAGCGTTTGACATATCACCTGCGGCACAGCAAGCTGACGGTGATTTCCACGGCCCCGGCCTTCGGACGCGCTTGCATCGTTTACGGCCCGGAGGAAGGCGTGTTCGCTACCGGCCATGCCGGACGCGGGCAGGGTAAGAAAACCATGGTATTGTCGCGTTACATCGGCGGCTGCGGCTCGGGCCGGTGTTATTGCGCCATCCAGCCGAACGGCGCGGTAACGCCATGCGTCTATATTTCCGACATTGAAGTCGGGAACTTGCGCCGGAAGCGGTTTGCCGAGATCTGGAACAACCCGCTGTTCGACAGGCTCTGCGACCGCGAGGACCGGGGAGATCATTGCCGCGTGTGCGACTATCGCAATTACTGCGGCGGCTGCCGCGCCCGCGCCTACGCCTATACCGGTGACATCACGGCCGGCGATCCAGGCTGCATATATAACACGCGAATGTGGAAGAAGCTCGCGCGCCACGGTGCCGCGGCGGAGATGGACGCCGAAGTGATCGAAACCATGGAGGAAGCACGCCGATGAAACCGGAGCCCACCGTGGCGCCGGCCAAGAGCCCGGGTCAGGCTACGTTTTCCGCGATCGGCGACGTGCACATGGCGGTGGACGACGCCGCACACGAGACCGAGACAGCCGGGAGCCGCACGGGGTGGGCCGGCGTCGCCGCATTCACTGCGCTGGGGTACCTGGCGGGACTTGCCGCCCTGTTGAGCCTGGACGCGCCGCCGCGTGCCGGCGATCTGCTTCGCGCGCCGCTAGCCGCGGCCTTCATCTGTTTTGCGGCGGCATGGTCGCGGGCGCGATGGAAGGCCCGCGCCAGGAACGAGCATGCGCAGTTGAAATCGGCAATGAAGACCGCCAATTCGCTGGCGCACGAAGCCGCCTGCGGCCTCGACGCCATCCGGGCGCACATGATCGCGCTGCGTAGCGATAGGCCCGACTGCGCTTCTTCAGAGCACTTCTCGCGTTTGAACCAGGGCGCCAATCGCATCAGCTCCGCGCTGCGGCGTTTCAACCGGACCTGAGCGGCGGGATCGCTTTTGCCAGTCTCGTGCTATATCAAGAGAACAGCCATGCGTGGATCCCGAGTCGCAGCCGTTCTGCTGTTCTTCACGATGATGGTTCTGTTTCTCATCGCCAATCGCGGAGCCTACGAAGGCTACTTTCAGGACGACGAACTCGATAATCTGGCCTGGACGCCATACACCCCGCTCGCGACTTTCGTACGCGAAGCGCTTTCTCCGCGGCTGTCGCCGGTGAACTTCCGCCCCGTGGGACACATGTACTTCCGAGTGCTCGGCGCGGCGGCCGGCCTGCGTTTCCCCTGGTATGTGGCGGGCATCCACGTGCTGCACTTCGTGAACCTTTGGCTGCTGTATCTGCTGGCGCGCCGCATGGAAGCGGACCGCGTCACCTCGGCCGCGGCGGCGGTTTTCTTCGCCTTCCACATGGCGCTCTTCGATGCTTACTGGAAACCGATGTACGTGTTCGACGTCCTTTGCGCGCTGTTCTCGCTGCTTTCGATACACGCATGGATCCGCCGAAGATGGCTGATCAGTTTCTTGTGCTTCTGGCTGGCTTTCAAAAGCAAGGAAGTGGCGGTGATGCTGCCGGCCGTGCTGGCCTGCTACGAGTACTGGCTGGGTGAGCGCAAGTGGAAACCGCTGGTTGGGTTCCTGGCTACCTCGCTGATGCTGGGGCTTCAGGGGCTGTTTCTCAATCGCGGCGCCGAGAACGCTTATTCCTTGCACTTCACCCCGGCGAGCCTGTGGGGTGCCATCCGCTTCTACTCCTCCCAGGTGCTGCTGGCGCCTTATGCGGGTCTTGCGCTGCTGGCGCTGCCGTTCGTGATACGCAGGAAGCGCGTGTGGTTCGGCATGGCGATGGCGATTCTGACACTCATTCCGATGCTCCTGTTGACGAACCGTCTCTATTCGGCCTATCTGTACGTGCCGATGGCAGGACTGGCCATGGCGTTTCCGCCGATCGAGACGCGCCGCGCCCGGATCATCGCGGCGTCGGCGTTTCTGCTTTGGATTCCATACAACTACAACCGTCTTCGCGCCGAACGGCGCACGGCTTTGGCCATCGCCCACGAGAATCGCGCCTACGTCGAACAGGTTGGTAAAACGATCGCCGGCAAACGCGATGTCCGCACTTACATCTGCGACGGCGCGCCTTCCGCGATGAACCGGTGGGGCGTGGAGGGAGCCATTCGCCACTTCACGGGTCCGGGGGAACTGCACATCTACTGGCTGGAAGACAGCGGTTACGAAAAGGCCTTTTCGGCCGGGAACATCGCGGTGCTGGTTTGGGACCGGCAGCAGCGGCGGCTGCGCACCGTCCGGAAGAGCGCCGAGTCTACCGAGGCGTCTTACATAGCCATGGATTCGGGCGTGCCGGTCTGGCAACTTACAAGCGGGTGGTACGGCAACGAAGAGACTTATCGCTGGGTTGCGCCGCGCGCTGCGGCGCGGCTCTACCGTCCCGACGGCGCGCGGCGTTTTGAGCTGACCGTGAATGCCGGCCCCATGCTGCTGGCCGATGTAGGCAAATCGGTTGTCGAAGTTCTCCTGAACGGCCAAGCCGCCGGACGGGCCGAATTCACGCGCCCCGGTTCTCAAACGGTCTCGTTCGCGCTGGCCCCCGCCCCCGCGGGAAACGTCGAAGTGGAGTTTCGCGCCGCGCCGGCCTACCACCCGCGAGGCGATCCGCGCGTTCTGGGGATGGCCATCGTAGCATTCGGGTTTCGTTGAATCCGCGCGCTACTTCTCTTCGATCGTGACTTTGGACAACACGTCGCCCTGCTGAACGGCGTTCACCGCTTCCTGGCCGTTCACCACCTGGCCGAAGACCGTGTGCTTGCCGTCCAGCCAGTCCGTCACGACGTGCGTGATGAAGAACTGGCTGCCGTTCGTATTGGGGCCCGCATTGGCCATCGACAGCGAGCCGACCTTGTGCTTGCGCGGGTTGTTCTTCAGTTCGTCGTCGAAGCGGTAGCCGGGGCCGCCGCGGCCGGTACCGGTCGGATCGCCCCCCTGAATCATGAAATCCGCAATCACGCGATGGAACGTCGTACCATCATAGAAACCTTCCCGCGCCAGGAACACGAAGTTGTTCACCGTGTTCGGCGCGTCCTTGGCGAACAATTCGCAAACGATGGCGCCGCGCGGGGTCTCAAAGGTAGCCGTGTAGGTCTTTGAGGCGTCGATGCCCATGGGTGGCGGAGCGGTGTACTGTTTTACCATCTCTCCAGTGTAGCGGACCTCGCGCGCGCGGCTGTTATGATCGAAGCATGCGCGGCAAATGGTTCCTGATCTCCCTGGCGATACTGCTGGCGGCCGCGGCGGGGGGGGCGTTTTTTCTCTGGAAGCATCAAAGCGCGCTGCAAAAAGCGAGTACGGCGAAACAGGCGCAGGCCGTTGCGGCCTTGCCCGGCGCGGTTACGCTCAGCGGCGAGATTCAGGCGCAGCACGTCACGCTGGTAGGCGCGCCGGTGGAGGGCACCGTGGAGGAGTTCCTCGTCGAGGTCGGTGATGAGGTGTTCGAAGGCCAACTGCTGGCGAGGATCAGCAACACGGGACTGGAGGCGGCCCACGAAAAAGCGAAAGTTGAAGCCGATCGCGCGTCCGCGCGGCTGGACCGTCTGGAAGCCGAACTGTCCAACGCCCGCCTGGAAGCCTCGCGTGCCGCGGCCGATCGGATCCGCGCCCGCGCGGAGCTGGATCGGACGCGCAGGGTACGCGAACGCCAGAAGCTCTTGTACGGCGAGGGCGCCACGCCGCGGCTGACGTTTGAGCGCGCCGAGCGCGAGTTCACGGCCGCCGAAGCCAATTCGAAGACCAGCGACGAGGTTTCCAAAGCCGCCGACGAGCGAGTGGCGTCAATTATCAAGGAGATGGACGGCGCGCGTCGCATCCGCGAGGACAAAGACCGTCAGCTCGAAGACGCGCAAGCGCATCTCGAGGCGGAACAGGTCTATTCGCCCGTGGACGGGATCGTCGTCGGACGCCGGGGCCTGGCCGGCGATGCGGTCAAACCCGATGTCAAGGATCTTTTTCAGATCGCCGTCGACCTGGGCCTGCTCTCCGTGACAGTATCGCCCGAACCGAACGTGACCGCCGCCCTGCGCCCCGGAATGCCGGCCACGATCCAGATTGGAGAACTTGGCGGCGAAGCGCTCTCCGGCGCTGTCGCCTCCATAGCGGGCGACAAAGTGACCATCGAGTTCACCAGCCCCACGCCGCTGGTCAAGCCCGGCATGACCGCCAGCGTCCGCATCGAACTCCGCTAGAAGCGGATTCCAGGAGGAATCAAAGCAGCCTGGAAACGCCCGGCGTAAACGGAAGCGGGTAGATACCATCGGGGCCGGGACGGACCGGAGGCTCTGTGTTGGCCGTCACCTCTTCCGGACGCGGCAGGTGGCAGTACTGCGAATTCTGGATCTGATCGAGCGTCACTTCGCTGCCCGTGTAGCAGGAAAACTGGCCCATCAAAGTGAACAGCGCGCTGCGCACCATGTAGTCCCCGGCGTTCACGGGCTTCCCCTTGCGAATGCTTTCGAACAGCACCACATGCTCCTGCACGTATGCGTTGGCCTTTGACTTCGTGCCAGGATGCTGCCAGTTGGTCTCGCCCTGGATCCGAAGCTTCAACAAATCGCAGCGGCCCTTCGTGCCTAGCACCAGGCTCGAATTCTCGTTGTAGCAGTTGTCGATCGTGCGGCAGTAAGCATACACGCGCACGCCGTTCTGGAATTCGTAGACTACGGCGTGGTGATCGAAAACGTCGCCATAGATTTCCCCGTGCAGCGTGCTGCGGCCGGCCATGCCCCAGGCGCGCACCGGCACCTGGTTGTGCATCACCCAGCTCGAACGGTCCAGGTTGTGGACCAGCGTTTGCGGGATGTCGTCTCCGCAGAGCCAGTGGAAGTGATACTGGTTGCTGGCTTGGTATTCAACTTCCTTCAAGCCGGGAACCCGCGGATAAAGGACATAGGGCGGCCGCAGCCAGGTTTCCTGGATGGCTACCACATCGCCGATGGCGCCGTCGTGGACGCGCTGGATGGTCTCCTGGTAACCCAGATGGTGGCGGCTCTGCAAGCCGCTCATCACACTCAGGCCTTTCTGCTTGGCCAGTTCGCAAGCGGCGCGCACGACGTGGATACCCGCCGGGTCGATGGCGTGCGGCTTTTCGACAAAAACGTGCTTGCCCGCCTCCACCGCGGTTTTCAGATGGAGCGGATGGAACTTGGCGGCGTTGGCGATGATGACGACATCGGAGGAAGCAATTACGTGTTTGTATGCGTCAAAGCCGGTGAAGCAGTGATCGTCGTCGACGGCCACCTGCGCGGGGAATTTCAGCTTCAACTGCGTGCGCTTCTCCTGGATGCGGTCCAGCCGGATATCGGCCATGGCCACGATGCTTATGCCTTTGTCCGCCGTCATGGCGTCCATGGCGGCAGCCGTGCCGCGCCCGCCGCAACCAATGATGCCGACCTTCAGCGTGTCGCTGGCGGCCGCATAGGCGCCGAAAGCCGTTGCCGATACGGCGCCGGCGGCCGTCTTCATAAACGACCTCCGCCCGGCGTAGCCGGTCCCATTCAATTGCAAGTTTTCCATGGCCTCGCTCCTAATTGCTCTTAATGGTGCTCTCGATCAGTTCATTTACCCATTGCCGGCTGCGCTCCAGCATGGGACCGCCCTGTCCCTCGCATTCCAGGCTGAGCACGCCGTCATAGCCTGCCTCGACCAGTAGTTTGACGCACTCCCGGATGTTGGATGCGTTGACGCCGTCGCCGATGGCGCAGTGGCTGACGGCGATGCCGGTCAGTTCGCCGCGCGCGGCCGCGGCCAGGCTCTCGCTCACGTCCTTCACGTGCACGTGACTCACATACCCGATCAGTTGTTTGAGGAATGCCACCGGGTCCTGGCCGGCGATGAAGGTGTTGCCGGTGTCCATGTTCATGCGCAGGTTCGGGCTGTCCACGAAGTGCAGCATTTCCTCCATGAAGTCCGGCTTGGTGGTGAAGTACCCGTGCGGTTCGATGTTGATGACGATGTCGTACAACTCGGCGGCTTGGACGATCTCCCGGTAGATGCGCCGCATATGATCCACGCACTCGCGCTCGCTCATCGACGAGGGCTTGAACCGGTCGTCGGTGGTGTCGATGCGCGGGCAGCCGGCGAGTTTGGCCCAGCGCATGGTGTTCAGCACGTACTCGACGCCGATTGTGGCTCCTTCGGGCTTCGACAGGGGGAACGCCGCGTCCACCTGGCTGAACCGGATGCCGAGTTTTTCCATTTTCCGGCGCAGGGCTATAGGATCCTCCCACAACGCCACGTGAGGCTGGTAGCCAAGGCCGTGTATCCAGGAAACGCCGTCGATGGTGCCGCACTCGATCACATGGACGCCGTGCTTGTGCGCCCAATCCAGGCACTGATCTAAGTTCCAGTAGGCACTGTTGAATGCGTCGGTGTGAAAGCCGATTTCGATCATGAGGTTTCCCATAAGGTATCACCAATCCGGCGGGGCGGTAAAATAAAGCGCGGAGGGGAATAAATGGAATTCCTGTTCGACAGTCTATTGGCTCTGATCTCCGAAACGTCCACGAATCTTCCTCCGGACGTGCGCGCGGCGATGAGCCAGGCCATATCCGGCGAGCAACCGGGCACGCAGTCCCACCAAGCCCTGAACGTGATTGCAACCAACATCGACATGGCATACGACAGCCAGGCGCCAATCTGCCAGGATACCGGCATGCCGTTCTTCCTGGTGCACACGCCGCCGGCCGCCAACCAACCCGCGATTAAGCGAGCCATTGTCGATGCGGTCGCCGAAGCCACCCGCCGGGGCAAGCTACGGCCGAACTCGGTGGACTCCATCACCGGCAAGAACAGCGGCAACAACCTGGGCCCCGAAACGCCCATCGTGCATTTCGAGCAGTGGGAGCAGGATGTGATCGAGGTGAAACTACTGCTCAAGGGTGGCGGCTGCGAGAACAAGAATATCCAGTATTCCCTACCCTGCGAACTCGATCACCTGGGCCGGGCCGACCGGACGCTCGCGGGCGTGAAGAAGTGCATCCTGCATTCGGTGTGGCAAGCGCAGGGGCAGGGCTGCGCGCCCGGCGCCATCGGTGTCGCCGTCGGTAGTGACCGTGCGCACGGTTATCTGCTGGCCAAACAGCAGCTGTTCCGTACGCTGGACGACACCAATCCCGATCCGGTGCTCGCCAAACTCGAAGCCGAGATCATGGACGAGGCCAACCGCATCGGCGTGGGCGCCATGGGCTTCGGCGGCAATGCGTCGCTGATCGGCTGCAAGATCACCGCGGCGAACCGGCTGCCGGCCAGCTTCTTCGTTTCGGTGGCATACGATTGCTGGGCATTCCGGCGCCTTGGCGTGCGTTTGGACGCTTCGAGCGGCGCCATCACGAGTTGGATCTATCGGGATCCGGGCCGCACGGTGGAGCACATGGCCGCGGGCGCGGGATTCCCCCTCACAGGCCGCGAGGTCGTTTTGACGCCGCCGGTCAGCGAAGCGGTCGTGCGAGCGCTGAAAGTGGGCGACGTCGTGCTAATCAACGGCGAAATCTACACGGGCCGCGACAACGTGCATGCGTACCTGATGAAAAACCCGGCGCCGGTGGACCTGACCGGCAGCATAGTCTACCACTGCGGGCCGGTCATGTTGAAGCGCGGCGAGGAGTGGTTCAGCAACGCCGCCGGCCCCACCACGAGCATTCGCGAAGAACCTTACCAGGGGGAAATCATCAGGCGCTACGGCTTGCGTGGCGTGATTGGCAAGGGGGGCATGGGCGCCAAAACCCTGGCTGCCATGCGCGAATGCGGGGCGGTGTATCTGCACGCCATCGGGGGCGCGGCGCAGGTTTACGCGCGCAGCATCGAGAAAGTGCTCGATGTGCACCTCCTGGAATTCGGCATTCCCGAAGCCATGTGGCACCTCCGGGTGAAGGACTTCCTGGCCATCGTGACCATGGACGCGCACGGCAATAGCCTGCACGCCGACGTGGAACAAGCCACCGGCGAAGCGCTCTCCCGGCTGCGGCCGGCTTAGGAGCCGTCCGGCAACCTGGAGCAGGCCCCCTCACTTGCAATCGCGGGCGAATCAGAATAGCATTTGTGTGGAGGAATGTTCCAGATGAAAGCATCTTCTGTCTTCTTGCTCGCTGCATTGATACTTGTTGCCATGTGTTTGTGCGCCCAAGGCCCCATCCCATCGATCAAATCGGTGGAGCCGACGTCGGCCAAGGCCGGCGACGCGGTGAAGGTCACCGGGGAAAACTTGAGCAAGCAGAGTGTTGTGCAAGTGTTTCTCACGGACGGCAAGAACGACATTCCGTGCCAGATCACGGATCAGACGGCGACGGCCATCACTTTCACGATCTCAGCCAAGGCCAAGCCCATGCGTTACAGCATCGCGGTGCTTACGCCGGGTAAAGAGCCGAAGTTTATCGAACAGCCTGTCCGGCTGGAAGTGATTCCTTAGTCCTGGAGCCGCCGGCCAGCGCCCCATCGTTCGAAGAGGGGAAAAGTGTATGAAGAGACGCAGTTTCCTTCGTGGTTCTTCTGTGCTGGCGGCGACCGTGACCACGGCGGCGAGCGCCGGGACGGCTCAACCTTCCTTTGAAAGGCCCAAGGACTACCGCAAGGAACCGTTCCGGCGCATGGTCGTCATGGGCGAGAGCACCGTGGAAGGCGGTCCCTGGTTGCAGGTACTTCCCGACGACCGGTATGCGGACGTGCTGCGGCGGCTCATCAACGCCTGCCAGCAGCGCCCGGTGGAGTACTTCAACAAAGGCATCGGCGCCAACGCTATCTCCCCCCGCAGCCCCGGCTACGCCAATTCGCGCAAACCCAGCGCCTTGGAGCGTTACAAGAAGGACGTCCTCGAACTCAAGCCGGACCTGTTCATCCTGGCTTACGGTTTGAACGACATGCGCGCTGGCATGCCGCTGGCCGACTTTCGCGAGGACATGGCCACCATCATCCGCGACGCGAAGCAGGCTTCGGACCCCTTGATCGTGCTTACCACGGTCTACTACATGACGGGCTGGAAAAGTTACCCGCCGTATGACAAGGGGAGCGTCGAAGCCACACTCAAGTACAACGAGTGCATCCGCGGCCTGGCGAGGGAATTCGACTGTGTCCTGGCGGATCCCTGGGGCGCGGAGGGCGGCGCCGACTGGCTCATCAACCCCGACGGCGTGCACGCGAATAAAGTCGGCAACCTGTTGATAGCACACCGTATCTTCGAGGCCATCGCGCAACATGCCAGCGGGCTGGCGGCATGGACCCACGAACTCGATTCGACTACCAAGTGGGTGGCCAACACGACCAAGACGCGGGCTGAAAACGGCGATCCGTTCCGCAAGACCTGGTAGCGCAACTTACAGCTTGGTTTTGCGGCGAAAGGGGCTGTCCACATACCTGCGCGCTTCCTTGGCGGCATCCGATTGGGGCGCGTAATTGATGGTTTGGCGATATGCCGAGAGCGCTTCCGGACGGCGGCCCTTCAGATCGAGGGCTTCCGCGAGCCGGAGCCAGGAATAGACCCCGGTATTCAGGTCCACCTCATCCGCCTTGGCGGTAACGCGGCGCAGGTTGGCAATCGCGTCGTCCAGATCTCCATACCAGAACTGAACAATGCCTCGCGCCGAGAGTATCTTCTCCAAGGGCACGCGATGATAGCCCGGCGCGTTGGCATTCTTTAACTCTTCGATCTTGGCTAACTCTCCGAGCGCGCAGGTCTTGTCGCCGATCTCGCTGCACATCTGGGACTTCTCGAAACGAAACAGGTAATTGCGCGGGTAACGGCGGATCAAATCCGCCAGAAGGGGCAGGGCGTCTTTGGCTCGATGTTCCCGGCGATAAATCGCCGCCAGCAGTACTTCGGCGTCTACCTTGTTCAGGCGGCCTTTCTGCGCTACCAATTGCAGCGTACGGATGCCGGCGTCCCTGTCGCCGCGGAATCCCACCAGGAAGCCGAGCAACTTATAGGCCAGCGGAAGGCTTCCCACGATATAGTCGTGCGTGCCTTGCACCAGGCGCGCGTCGGTGAAAGAGGGATCGATCTCGGTCACCTTGTTGTGGTACTTCCGCGCGGTGGTGGCGTCGCGCAGGGAGTCGAGCCAGGCCTTCCGCACCAGCCAGTTGAAGTTGGCGCGCAGCCCGTGCGATACGCCCAGCGCGTAAAGAGCGCCGGTGTCTCTGGGATTCTTGGCTAAACGGGCCTGCGCCAGGGACATGGCCTTGCCGATGGCCCCGGTGAACTCACGCTGGACCTCCGGGCTCGGATTCATCTTGGGCCGGCGGAGAAACGCGTTGTTGCCGGTCACCATTTCGCTTTCGAGCGCGCCCGAACGGAACATTTCGCGGAACACGATAGCCAGCGCGAGGTGGTTCCAGCGTTCCGGATTGTCAGGCTGCTCCTTCACCCCACGCTCGAACTGTGCGATGGCTTCGTCGTATTCGAGGTTATAGAAGTGCTGAAACGCGGAAATCATGCCTGGGTCCTGCGCGCGGGCGGGCAGGACCAGACACAACAGAACCAGGTAGAACAGGGGCATTCACTTTCATTCTAGCTTCCGCGTTCACAGTTCTCCCGTGCGATCCGGACATTGCGCGCGAAGCCGTCGTAACGGGCCCGCTCGACGGGCGATCCTCGAAAGCGCCGCCGGAACTCAGATCGATCGATCTGCGCAAGTTCGTCGAGTACCGGAGCGAAGTGGCGCGCCTCAAAACGGGAGTCGCTGGTCGCCGGCGCGCGGCGGTTCCAGGGGCAAACATCCTGGCAGATGTCGCAGCCGAAAATGTTCGTGCCCATTCCGGGCCGAAGCTCCGCGCCAACCGGACCCCGCAGCTCGACGGTCAGGTACGAGATGCAGCGGCGAGCATCGAGCACTCCAGGCGCCACCAGGGCGCCCGTAGGGCAGGCGTCCAGGCAGCGCGCGCAACTGCCGCAGCGATCCGGCACCGGCGCTCCCGCCTCGATCTCAAGCGACACTAGCAGCTCACCCAGAAAGAACCACGATCCTTGCGCCTGGTTGATCAGGCAAGTGTTCTTGCCGATCCAGCCCAGCCCGGCCCGCGCGGCCAGGCTCCGTTCGAGCAGCGGCGCGGTATCCACGCAAATCCTGTAGTCGAACGCCGTCTTCGCCACAGCGAGCAGTTTGGCTGCCAACTGTTCCAGGCCGTCCCGGACAATCCCGTGATAGTCCTCGCCCCAGGCATAGCGGGAGATCCAGCCCCGGCAGCGGGCGCGCGGATCCACCGAGCGCGGCGCGCCGGTATTGTAGAGTTTGCCCACCACGATCACCGAACGTGCCGAGCCGAGCAACAGACGGGGGTCCGCGCGCACCCCTGCGCGGTGATCGGTAAGGTAGAACATGCGGCCGGCCATACCCGCGCCGGCCCATTCGATGTACCGTGCATGGTCCGCAACGCGCTCTGCCGGGGCCACGCCGGCCAGTTCGAAGCCGCATCCAGCAGCCAGGTCCGCGACCATGCGCGGGGTGATGAGAGCAACCACTGAGATTCGATTATAGCCGTTCGGCTTCACAAAACCGCCTTTCGCTTCATTTGAATAGGCGGGCGTGCCGGCTTCGGATATAGTCGGGATACGAGGCGGCAGTCTGGAGGGGCGCTGCCTTTTGGGACAACTCAATTCTCGAACTGGGAGATGGAATGCATACACCTGTCAAGTATGTGGAGAAAGCTGTCACTGTGGCCGCTCGCGGCGCCTGGGCCGTCTTTTCGCGGATCAATGCCATCCAGCCGCACCCGTCTTTCACGCCTGCCTGGTCCGAAAGGCCGCTGCTGAAATCCTTCGAGAAGACCAAGCCGCCTCTCGGCTGGCCACGCCAGACCGATTCCCTGTGTCCGAAATGCGTGCCGGAAATCCGCAAGAAGGTTCTGGACGGCGAGATCGACTACAAGGTGCTATTCGACAAGCCTCTCGGCGAGATCAAGGCGGAGATCATCGAGAGAGACGGCAAGATTCTGATGGTCAAAGAGTGCTCCAAGCACGGCCGCTTCGAGGACGTGATGTCCATCGACCCGGCTTTTTTCAAGCACCTCGAACAGGCCTTCCCCGGCCGCGACATCCGCGCGCACAACGACGAGCGCCTTCATCATCACGGCTCCAGCACCATCCGCCACGGGCGCGGCTCGGTCCTCACCATCGACCTGACCAACCGCTGCAACATGATGTGCGACCCGTGCTTCATGGATGCCAACCAGGTGGGCTTCGTGCACGAGCTCAACTGGGAAGAAGTCAAGACGCTGCTCGACAATGCGCTCACGATCAAGCCGCGCCGGCAGATGTCCGTGCAGTTCTCCGGCGGCGAGCCCACGCTTTCCCCGTACTTTCTGGATGCCGTGCGATACGCACGCGAGGTCGGCTATTCGAGCGTGCAGGCGGCTACCAACGGCATCGAGTTTGCCAAGCGTCCGGATTTCGCGCGCGCGGCGGCCGAGGCCGGGCTGCGCTACGCCTATCTGCAGTTCGACGGCATCGGCAACGCGGCCAACTCGCACCGGCGCGTTGGCAACCTGTTCGACGTGAAGCTGCAGGCTATCGAAAACCTGCACAGCGCGGGCGTCGAGATCGTCCCGGTCATTACTATCGTCAACGGGATCAACAACGAGCAAGTCGGACGGGTGGTCCAGTTCGCCCTGGACAACCCGAAAAAGATCGCCTTCCTGTCGTTCCAGCCGGTCAGCTTCACGGGGCGCGACGAGGAGATCAGCGAGGAACGCCGCCGCGCGCAGCGCTACACGCTCAGCCACCTGGCGCACGACGTGAAGAACCAGACCGGCATCGGCGAACCGGTGCGCGACTGGTTCCCCATCTCCTTCATCAGCACGTTCTCGGATTGGAGCGATCTGGTGCACGGACCCCAGGCGCAGTGGGGCCAGTTGAGTTGCGGCTGCCATCCGAACTGCGGCATCGGCATGGCCGTGATGGTGGACAAGGAAACCAAGGAGGCCGTGCCGGTGACCGCCTTCCTCGACGCCGATCAACTGGCGCGCGACATCATGAAGGTCAATGATGCCGCCCGCAGCAAGTGGTTGTCCATCGCCGGCATGGCGCTGGCGCTGATGAGGAACTATGATCCGTTCCAGGCGCCCACCCACTTCCGGCTCCTCGACCTGCTCAAGAAATTCGACAAGAGCTTCGGCGCCACCGGCAAAAGCTACGGCGCGGTGAGCGGAGACCGCCGCCTCGGCGACATCGAGAAGCGGCGCGCGGACCGGTGGAACTTCCTGTTTATCGCCGGCATGTGGTTCCAGGATCTTTGGAATTACGACTTTCGGCGAACCGAACAGTGCATCATCCCGTACGCCACCCAGGAGGGCGAGATCTCCTTCTGCGCATACAACACGGGCATCGGCTGGCGCAATATTGTCGAGAAAATGCACATGACGGCGACTCTCGCCAGGTGGTACGAGGAGCGCGGCCGCCATGAAATCTTCGCCGGCAACAGGCAGGTTCCGCTGGCAAACAGCGGCCACTCTCTCGTGTTACGCAAGGAGATCGTCACGCGGGACGAGCAGCACGACCTGGAGCGGATGGGCGTGGCCAGGAACGCGCGAGAAGAGAAGTTGCGCGCCCGCGACGCCGAAATGGCCCGCCTCTACCGCAAGCACATTCTGAAGGAAGCCGCCCCGGAACCGCTGGTGCAGATCCGCCCGGAGCGGCCCGAAACTCCATCAAGGAGCGAAGAGCGCGAGGAAGTCGGAACATTCGGCGATTGACCGCTACCGCCGCAAACATAACGCACTTGTTCCCTTGCCCCTGGCCCGGCATTCTGCCATTATGAATGTGATTGGAGGAGCGGACCGGGATGCAAGTGTTAGCCGCCTCTTAGCCCACCCACACCTGGCGAGCAAACGACCTTCAACCAATCGTATCGAGGAGAGAGAGCACGATGAAGATCTTTGTAGGGAACCTTCCTTACAATGCCGGAGAAGCGGAACTTCAGGAGATGTTCACCAGCGCCGGTTTTGCAGTGGATGAAGTCAGTGTTGTCCGCGATCGTTTCTCCGGGGTGTCCAGGGGATTCGCGTTTGTGGTCGTTAATGACCAGAGCCAGGCAGAGGCTTTGATCAAGGCCTGTAATGGGCGAGAGATGCAGGGACGCGCCCTCGTAGTGAATGAAGCCCGGCCGCCGCGTGAAGGCGGTGGTGGCGGCGGCGGTTTCGGCCGGCGCCCGGGCGGGGGTGGTGGCGGACGCGGCCGCAACGGTGGTGGTGGCGGCGGACGCGGCGGCCAGGGACGGAACCGCTGGTAAGCGCGAGGGCCTCCGGCGCCTGTCAGAGGCCCTTCACGCGGGTCACGATTTCGATGCCCTGACGGACGCTGGCCGTTACCGTGCAGAAATCTTCAAACGCAGGCAGGCAGGCTTTCATTTTCTCTATGCTCTCTGCCTCCAGCCCGGGATCGATCTCAACCTCCATCCTGCCTACCCTTAAGCGCTTGTTTTCGTTCCGCACGATTTCGACCCGCACGCCGGCTCGCATCGTCTTGATCTGAACGCCCCGCCTGGCGGCGCAAAACACCAAGCTAGCGGCCAGGCAGTTGCCGACAGCCGCGGCGAGGATGCGCACGGGGCTGGGGCCAGTGTCTTTGCCTAACGGTGCGGGTTCATCCATGGTCAGCTCCGGATAGTGTTCCTTGTCGAACTTCACCCGGAACTCGTAGCTCCCAACCTGTTCCATGGAAATCGAGAAACTGCTCACGGCATCGCTCATCCCGGTTCTCCTTCCTGTGCAACAAGGAGAAGGCCACCCCGGCGGGTGGCCTTCGATAGTTGCGTGTCTGTCAGCGCGGGTTTGGCCTACGCCCAGTAGGCGACCCCGGGCTTCTGCTCGATGACGATCGGTTTCAGGAATTTCACCGCCTTGGTGAAGCCCTCGTCGGACGACATGAGGCTATCTTCGTGCTCGATGGAAAGCACGTAGTCGTACTTGTACATCCGCAGCGTGGAAACGAACTCCCGCCACCAGGCTTCGTCGTGCCCGTAGCCCACCGTGCGGAAGATCCAGCCGCGGTTGGCTTCATCGGTGTATGGCTTCATGTCCAGCACGCCGCACTTGGGCAGGTTGTACGGATAGATCTGCGTATCCTTGGCATGGACGTGGAAAATGGCGTCGCCGAGCACGCGGATGGCGGCGATGGGGTCGATGCCCTGCCAGAACATGTGACTCGGGTCGTAGTTGGCGCCGATGTTCTTCCCGCAAGCCGCGCGCAGCTTCAACATCGTCTGCGGGCTGTAGACCACAAAGCCCGGGTGCATTTCGAGCGCGATCTTCACGCCGTGGTCCGCGGCGAACTTGGTACGCTTGGACCAGTAGGGGATGACCTTCTTCTCCCACTGCCAGTTGAGCAGTTCCTGGTAGTGCGGTGGCCACGGGGAGACTACCCAGTTCGGATACTTGGCCTTGTCGCTGTCGCCCGGGCAACCTGAAAAGTCGATGACCACAGGGACGCCTAGCTTCTCGGCCAGCAGAATAGTCTTGCGGTTGACTTCCTGCGCCGCCTTGGCGATATCCGAGTTCGGATGCAGCGGCTCGCCGTGACAACTCAGCGCGCTGATGGTGATGCCGTTATCGGCCAGCTTCTGCTTGAAATCCTTCAGCTCGGTCTTGTTTTCCAACATCGACAGCTTGCAGTGCGGGCCTCCAGGATAGTTACCCGTGCCGAGCTCGACGGTATCGATGCCCAGCCCCTTCAGCTTCTCGATGACCTGATCGAAACTCAGGTCGGCGAATAACGCGGTCAGAACTCCGACTTTCACGTGCGTCTCTCCTTTTGCGGACGAATTACAAAATGCCAGTGATAAGGATATCAGAACGGGATGCAGACCGAATCCGGCCCCATTTGATCCCGGCGTCGTACAATTGATACGTCGATGCGTGCGCGTATCGGCACGAAGGAGCAGGCTCATGGCCGGGAAGAGCAGCCCACAACCATCCAAGTTACAGCGCGAGAGCCGGCCGGCGGCACAGACTCCTCCGCCGCCGTGGCGCACGGAAGGGTTGCCGCAGAAGCAGCCGCCCAAGCTTCGTCCGCGCTGGATCGTGGGGGTGGTGCTTCTCGTCGGATATCTGTTGTTCTTCGGCCTGCTGACAATGCAGGACCGCCTGGCCGGACCGCAAGCCATATCGTATACGGAGTTCAAGGCCCAGGTGGCCGACAAAAACGTGGCCGAGGTATTCTCCCGTGGCGACACGATCCAGGGGGTCTTGAAAAGAGCGGTCCCGTTGCCCGGCCAGCAGGGCCGGACTTACCAGAAGTTCACCACCGAACGGCCGACTTTCGCCGCCGACGACCTGTTAACTCAACTGACGGCCAGCCAAGCGACGGTGCGGGCCACGCCGCTTGTCGAGGCACGCGGCGTGTTCACCAATCTGCTGATCTCGGTGGCACCGTTCCTGTTGCTGGTGCTGTTCTATGTCTGGATTCTCAAACGCCAGAAATCCATGATGGGTGGCGGGCTGTTCGGAGGCGGCACGAGCAAGCCCGTCGAACCCGGCTCGATCCGGGTCACTTTCGACGACGTCGCCGGGATTGACGAAGTCGAGGCGGAGATCAATGAGGTGGTCGACTTTCTCCGCAACCCGGACAAGTATCAGCGACTGGGGGCGCGCGCGCCCAAGGGTGTGTTGCTGGCCGGGGCACCAGGCACCGGCAAGACGCTGCTGGCGCGCGCCACGGCGGGCGAAGCGAATGTTCCGTTCTTCAGCGCCAGCGCTTCGGAGTTCATTGAGATGATTGTCGGCGTAGGGGCCAGTAGGGTCCGCGAACTCTTTTCCGAGGCCCGCAAGGTCGCCCCAGCCATCATCTTCATCGACGAGATCGACACCATCGGACGCACCCGCGCCGGCGCGGTGTCTGTCGGTGGCCACGACGAGCGCGAGCAGACCCTGAACCAGATCCTGACCGAGATGGATGGCTTCTCCGGGCACGAAGGCGTGGTCGTGCTGGCCGCCACCAACCGCCCGGACGTCCTCGACCCGGCCCTGTTGCGGCCCGGCCGCTTCGACCGGACGATTACGGTTCATCCGCCCGACCGCAAGGGCCGAGCCGCCATCCTCCGCGTCCACACCCGCAAGGTTCCCCTCGCCCCGGATGTCAACCTGGACCAACTGGCGGCCTCAACGCCCGGCATGACCGGCGCCGATCTCGCCAACCTTGTGAACGAGGCAGCCCTGATGGCGGCCCGGCGCCGCCAGGATGCCGTTTCGCAGCGCGACTTAACGGACGCGCTGGAGAAGGTTCAGCTCGGGGCCGCCCGCAACGTAGTGATGCCCGAGGATCAGCGGCGGCGCACTGCCTATCATGAGGCCGGGCATGCCTTGCTCGGAATGCTCCAGACGGGCGCCGACCCCGTGCGCAAGGTGTCGATCATTCCGCGAGGCCGCGCCCTGGGCGTTACTTTATCCACCCCGGAGACGGACCGCTACGGGTACGACGTAAGCTACTTGCGAGGCCGGATCGTCGGCGCGTTGGGGGGCTTGGCCGCGGAACAGGAAGTGTTCAACGCGGTTACCAACGGCGCCGAGAGCGACCTGGAGACGGTAACGCGCATCGCCCGCGCCATGGTGGGCCGGTGGGGCATGTCGGACCGCGTAGGCAAGTTGTCAGCGCTGCCCGCAGAAGGCGATCCGCGCATGGCGGGGACTTCGGAAGCCGTGCTGAACGCCGTCGACGAAGAGGTCCACCGCATCACCGATGAGTGTTACGCCGAAGCGCGGCGTTTGCTCCGCGAGAACCGCGACAAGCTCGACGCCATCGTGAAGCAACTCCTGATTCACGAGACCCTCGAAGAATCCGAGGTGTACGCCGCGGCGGGCATGACGGATCCGGAGAGCGCCAAGGCTGGAACCGCCGCGAATTAAATCGTCGCTTCAAGGCGGCGTGGCGCGCCTGGGTTCCGGCATTTCTTACAATGGCTCTTTATGGCGAAAAAGCGCAGAGCGGCGCCGGCGGGCGCGGCAAAACGGCCGGTGGAGAGCAGTCATCGCATCGGCTTTCACCCCGCAGTCGCGTATGCGCTGGTCTTCTGCGTGGTGCTCCTCGCCTATTGGCCGTCGCTTCAGGGTGGCTTTCTATGGGACGACGACGCGCATGTTCCGGCCCCAAGCATGCGCTCGCTCCACAGCCTTTACCGCATCTGGTTCGATGTGGGCGCCACCCAGCAATACTATCCGCTGCTGCACAGCGCTTTCTGGCTGGAACACAGGCTGTGGGGCGACGCCGTGCTCGGCTACCACCTCGTCAATGTTCTGCTGCACGCCGCGGCGGCCTGCCTGCTGATCGCGATCCTGCGCAAACTCGCCGTGCCGGGCGCCTGGCTCGCAGGGTTCGTCTTCGCGCTGCATCCGGTGTGCGTCGAAGCCGTAGCCTGGATTTCCGAACAGAAAAGCACGCTCTCGACCTTCTTCTACCTGGCCGCGGCGCTCGTCTATCTGCGTTTCGATGAGACGCGCCGGCGGCGCTGGTACTTCTTCGCGTTCGGTCTGTTCATCGCCGCCATGCTGAGCAAAACGGTCACTTGCACGCTGCCCGCCGCCCTGCTGCTCGTCTTCTGGTGGCGGCGTGGAAGGGTCGATTGGAAGCGCGACGCGCTGCCGTTGCTGCCCTGGTTCGCCGTGGGCATCGGCGGCGGGTTGTTCACAGCGCGGGTGGAAAGGCTCTACATCGGCGCCGAGGGATCTGAGTACGCCCTCACCTTCATAGAGCGTTGCCTGCTCGCCGGACGCGCCATCTTCTTCTACTTGGCGAAGCTCGTCTGGCCCGCGAACCTCACGTTCGTCTATCCACGCTGGACGGTGGACCAGTCCGCCTTGTGGCAGTATGTGTTCCCCCTGGCGGTGCTCGCGATGCTGGCGGTTTTGATCTACTTTGCCCGTCGCAACCGCGGGCCATTGACCGGCTTCCTGTTCTTCGCCGGCACCCTGTTCCCCGCCCTGGGATTCTTCAACGTTTACCCGTTCATTTATTCTTACGTCGCGGATCACTTTCAATACCTGGCCAGCCTGGGCGTGATCGTAACTGTTTCCGCCGCGCTTACCGTGGCGGCCAGGCGTTTGCTCCCGGAAGGAGGGTGGCCACCGCTGGCAGCGGGATGCCTGCTGCTATGTGTGCTGGGTTCTCTCAGTTGGTCGCAGAGCGCCATGTACCGGGACGCCGAGACGCTGTATCGGACCACCATCGAACGGAATCCGGAATGCTGGCTGGCGCACAACAACCTCGGTGCCGATCTACTGGAAACCTCGGATCGGATCGACGAGGCCCTAACGCATCTTGAAACCGCCGTGCGGCTAAAGCCGGACTACGCGCCAGCCCGCACCAATCTGGGTAATGCGCTGGCACACCTGGGCCGCTGGCCGGAAGCCATCGCCGAACACCAGGCCGCGCTGCGCATTCAGCCGGATTCGGTGAAGGCGCACAACAACCTCGGCAACGCCTACCTGAATACGGGCCGTTTTCAGGAGGCGGTGGCGGAGCTTCAAGCCGCTCTGCGCGTCGACCCCGATTCGCCGCGGGTCCGCAACAACCTGGGCAGCGCGCTTTCCAGCCTGGGGCGGCTCAAGGAAGCCATTCCTCAGTTCGAAGCCGCCCTGCGGCTCGATCCCGCCTATGACGAAGCGCGCGGCAACCTGGGCCTCGCCCTGTTCAAGAGCGGCCGGGTGGAGGAGGCTATCGGGGTCCTGCGCACCGCCGCGATGAACCGGCCGGATTCGGCGTCGGTGCGCGGCAAACTGGCCTTCGCGTTGCTGAACGCGGGCCGGCTTCCCGAAGCGGTGGCCGAGTTTGAAGCCGCCGCACGCCTGGAGCCCGGCTCCCCCCTGACGCATTTCAACCTGGGCTTTGCCTTGTCGCGGATGCCCGGGCGGCTGGACGACGCCATCGCCGAATACAATACAGCCGTGCGCATCGCGCCGGATTTCGCCGACGCCTACCGCAACCTGGCGAACGCTCTCGCCAAAGCCGGACGCAAGGAAGAAGCCGCAGGAGCTTACCGCGAATTGCAGCGCTTAGTTCAGTAGTCCCAGGATCGCCGCCTACTCTACTCCCCGGGCCAGGCGCAGATCGTCTTCGATCTCGTAAATCTTGTCCTCCAGGTTGCCGGTCGGCGTACCGGCGGCCTTGGCTGTTTCGAGCTTCCTCCTGGCCGTATCCAGGCGTTTCTGGAGGCGCATGAGTTTCGGGTCGGGCTTGGCGGCCGGCTGCTCCGGCTTGAGCTCGACCCGGACCGCCGGCTTCGCCGCTTTCACTTTGCCCGCCTTCTTCGATCCCGCCTTATAGCGAAACGCGGTGACCACGGGCGGCGGCTTGAGCGTTCCTCCAAAATCCGCGCGATATTCTTCGGCGAGCCGGATCGCCTCGGTCAACAGATCGCGGAACCGGGCCTCCATCGCCTGTTTTGCCTTCGTCCGCAGGCTCTCGCCCTGCTGCTTCCAGCGTTGATACTCAGAAATCACATCGCTCATGGGACTCTATCCTATCGCGCCGCGAGGCATGGGTGAGCGCAGTCGCCGGTTGCTCGCGGAGACAGGGGAGCTTCCGCGTCCATGAGTGGCAGATTCGTACTCGGCGGCCTACTGCGACTTGTTCCTCGGGGACTTCCTGTTCAGTGTCGCAATCAGTTGCTTTGCGGAAGCGGGCACTGCGGCACGGCCGTTTAGAACGATGTCCTTGGCGTCAATTTCCTTCCCGTACAGCTTCTTGTTGGCGTCGTTGTCCGGGCGAAGCGTGGAGCCTTCCAGGGACACGCCCGCGAACAGGCCGCGCGCGCGCGAATACGTCAGGATCTCCGCCTTCATGGTTACGTCGGTGGACGCAGCGGCGTCCCTTCCCTTCGGCCCGGCCGCGGCCGCCGCATCGGCTCCCAGCTTTACCTTGCTGCTGAGAATCCCTTCCGCGCCGCGCGGATTCATCACCAGGAGGACGAAATCGGTCGCCTGTCCGCCCAACTGTAACCCGAAACTCCCGCCTTCGAGGGCGATCATGGAGGGAGCGCCCCAAGCGCCCTTGAAGGTCTTCCCGCCACGGCAGGTCATCGCTCCGCGGCCGTAACTGCCGCCCAGGCCGATCGCGAACTTCAGGACTCCGGGGAGCACGATCACACATTCGGCCTTATCGATCAGTTCCTGGGGGATGTTGTCCGGGACGTTGAGAATCTCCGTGATCACTCTCCCGGCATTTGCAACCCTCTCGGCCTCCTTCTTCTGCGAGAAGGCAGGCAAGGCGAGGATGAGAAGCGAAGCTGCAAAGACCGTTAATCGTTTCATCAGGAACCTCCGCCCTTGAGCATACTCCAAACCTGCCCTGAGGCGTCCCCCATCCAACTGGCGCGCGCATGTTATACTAAGACTTTCCCGACCATGCCTAAACTGAAGACACATAGAGGTGCGGCCAAACGGTTCAAGAAGACGGGTAGCGGCAAGATTACACGTCATCACGCTTTTACCCGCCATATCCTGACATCGAAGACCCGCACCCGGAAGCGGCGCCTCGGTAAGAGTGTGACCGTCGATAAGGCGGATCACAAAGGCGTGGCGCAGATGCTTCCCAATTAAGAAGTTAGTCCGCCCCTCGTGGGCGGCGGCGGGTGCGAACGGTGCGCGCGGCACGTGCCCGATTCGCCCCATTTAGTACACCCAGCCAAAGGAGACAAACGTGCCTAGAGTAAAACGCGGCACCAAACGCCGCGCATCCAGAAAGAAGACCCTGGCGCTCGCCAAGGGTTTTTTCCTTACCAAGAGCAAGCTGCACCGTTCCGCGCAGGAAGCCGTTGAGCGTTCGCTGCGCCACGGCTACGTCGGCCGCAAGCGCAAGAAGCGCGATTTCCGCTCGTTGTGGATCGTGCGCATCGGCGCCGCCTGCCGCGCCGCCGGAACCAGCTACAGCAAGTTCATGAGCGGTCTTAAGAAAGCCGGCATCGACCTCAACCGCAAGATGCTGGCCGACATGGCCGTGAATGATTCCGCGGCTTTCGCAAAACTGGTCGAACAGGCCCAAGCCGCGCTGAAGACTGCGTGACACTTATGCTGCGCGAAGAAGAAATGGATTCGCTGGCCGGCCTTGAGGAACGCATCGTAAAGGCCGTGGAACTCATCGCGCGCCTCAAGAAAGAAAAGGAGGCGGCCGTAGCCGAGGCCGCCGAAGCGCGCGCCCAGGCCGCCAGTATGGCCGCGGAACTCGAATCTTTGCGCAACGATCGCAAGCACGTTCGTACGCGCATCGAGAAACTGCTTGGCCAAATGGACCTGCTAAGCGAATAGAATAGTGGGGATGGATCCCGGCGCCCCCGACAAGCAATCTGTTCGTGTCACCATATTCAACCAGACCTATGTCCTGCGTGCATCCGTGAACGCCGATGAGACGGCGGCCCTCGCATCGCGGGTGGATGAGATTATGTCCGTCATCGCCGCGCGCACTGGCGCAAGCGACCCCACCCGTGTGGCCGTACTGGCTTGTCTCCACTTGGCGGACCGCCTGCAATCGCTCGAGCGGCAGGTGGCCCAGGTACAAGAGTGGTGCGCCTCGAAGACCGGCCCGCTGGCGGCCATGCTCGACGAAGTCATCGAGCCCGACCCATCGAAGAACGCCTCCTGAAGCCAGCAAGGGTGGCACTACACTGGAGTACCAAAATATGCCGGATAATCTTTTGCATCCCCGAAGGGCTTTTCTAGCGACGACGCTGGCGGGCGCGCCCGCCTTACTTGCGCAATCCAAGCCCGGAGAGACGCTGGGCGTCGGAATCATCGGCGTCGGCCTGCGCGGCAAGCGTCTGCTGGGCTGGGCCCAACAGGCGCCCAACGCCGAGATCCGCATCATGGCGGACCTTTACGACGCCAACCTCCGCAAGGCGCAGGATATGTGCATGAACCGCAAGGTGCGCCTGACCAAGGAGTGGGAGCGCGTGATCGAAGACCCATCGATTCAGGCGGTCATTATAGCCACGCCGGACTTCTGGCACGCGCCCATGGTGATCGCCGCCGCCAAAGCCGGCAAGCACATCTATTGCGAAAAGGGCTTGTGCTTGAACCTACAGCAAGCCAAGGCCATCCGCAAAGCGGTTCTGGAGAACAAGGTCGTGTTCCAACTGGGGCATCACTACAACAGTTGGCCCACCTATGTTCGCGCGAAGGAGATCTTCAAGACCGGAGCTTTGGGCAAGGTGGCGCTCGTGCGTTCCTGCTACGACAACAGCGGGCAGTATCCCCACTGGAAGTTCTACGCGAGCGACTACGAGACCCATACCATCCCCGCCGACGCCACGCCGGAACACATCGACTGGAAGCGCTTTCAGGACAACGCCCCCAAACACGAATTCAGCGCGGACCGTTTCTTCACCTGGCGCTGCTATTGGGATTACGGGACGGGACTGGCCGGCGACGTCATGAGCCACATGTGGGACGCCACGAACATGATCATGGGCCTGGGCATTCCCGAGATGGTCTCCGCGCAGGGCGGCCAGTACATGTGGAAGCAGTTGCGGGACGTCCCGGACGTTTGGAATACAACGTTCGAGTATCCCTCCAAGGAAGTGGCCGTCACGTTCTCCAGCACGGCATCGAACATTTACAACTTCCGTTATGTGCAGTTGCTCGGCTACGAGAAGACTCTCGAGGTGAACGATCAGTACTGCCGCCTCTACGACGCCGAGTGGAAGCCCAGCCACGCGGCCCGCTTGAAAGCGGCGCAGATCGATGCCGCCAAGATCGGCGTGCAACAGTTGGACGCCAGGATCCGGCCCGAGTATTCCATGAAGCCGGACGAACTGAAGGTGACCAGCCACATGGAAAACCTGTTCGACTGCATCCGCAATGGCGGGAAACCGCGTTGCGGCCTGGAGCGCGCCTTCGAAGAGGCCGCGACCATCTGCATGTCGGTGGAAGCCTACCGCAGGCGGCGCACCGTCCGTTGGGACGCCGCTCGTGAGGAGATTGTCGATGCTTAAAAGCTCCCGGCGCGAGCTGTTCGGGTTGCTGGCCACGGCCGCTACGGCTGTGGCCGCGCCCAAGACCAGGATCCCGGTGGGCGGCCATCCGTGGCTGTACGCCAAGTTCCGTCCTAATTACGACATCAACGGCATTCTGGACCAGATCTTCGCCGACTTCCGCTACGCCGGGATGGACGGCATCGAACTGATTTACACGGTGATCCAGAAGCCGGAAGCCGTCGACCAGGTGGCCGCGCTTTCCCGAAAGAATAAGCTGCCCATCATCGGTATGTCCTATCAGGCCGACATGTGGGACCGTTCCAAGCACAACGCCATCATCGACGAGGTGAGCGTGCTGCTGCCGCGTTTGCAGAAACTGGGCGGCCGCACCATGGGCACGGGCGTGGGCACGCCCAATCGCAAGAAGACCGCCGCGGAGTTCGATGCGCAGGCCGACGTCTTGCGCGAACTCATCCCGCTCTGCCGCAAGCACGGCGTGGTTCTGAACCTGCACAACCACACCTACGAAGTGAAAGACGGCGAATACGACCTGAACGGCACGCTGAGCCGCATACCGGACGCGCCGCTGGGGCCGGATCTCGGCTGGCTGGCCGAAGCCGGAATCGATCCGGTGGACTTCATCCGCCGCCGGGGCAAGCAGATCGTGTTTGCGCATCTGCGCGACCGCAAGGCCGATGGCAAGTTTGCCGAAGTGATGGGCGAAGGCGTGGTGGACTACGCGGGCGTCGCGCGCGAGTTGCGGGCGGTTCATTTCACGGGCACGCTGGTCATCGAGTTGACCAGTTCCACGGGGAAGCTGCCCGAGCGCCCGCTTCGCGAGTGCTTCAAGCTCAGCCGGGATTATGTGCGCCGGGTGATGGGCTGGTAAGAGCCGCTAGAACAACCGGTCCTGCTTCTTAAGCGATCCGAAGCTGCCGATATTGGCCACGGCGAATGCCACGCGGAACTGGTTTTCATTGCGCGTGCCGAAGCTGAACCGCCGGTATTGCACGCTGAAGCCGCAGCAATCGGTATTGTAAGTGACTTGCGTGGTGGCGAACTGCATGATGTGCTCGCGGAAGTCGTACACCGCGTTGAAGGCCGCATTCCAGCCGCGGCGGTTCTCGTTGCCCCAGCCGAAGGTTCCGCGGAACTGATTGGCGCCCTGCTCCAGCAGCGGGACATCGGCGATGCGGTTGTGTCCCAGTGAAATGAAATACTGGGAGAAGCGCGCGTCGGCGTACACCCCGCTCGACGTGACGCTCTTGCGTAGCGGGTCGTAATCGGCGCGCCACTCCACGCTGAAGATGTGAGTAGGGTTCAGGCGCATGGCGGAAACCACGGGCGAGTAGTTGCGGGGCCCGTCCAGGAACGCGTAAGGCGTCATTTCAAGTGCGCTCAGCACCTGGTTGCGCTGTCCGGCCACCACCGCGCCGCCGAAGCTGGGATCGAAATAACGGCGCTGCCACACCTGCCAGCTGGCCACCTCGCGCACGTCCGTCCCGCGCTTGGCATAGAAGCGGTTCGTAATGGAATACTCGACTTCGGTGGTGTTCGAAAGAAGTTCGGTTTCATCGAAGCGGATCAGTTGATCGAAGCTGTCGATGCCGTTCACGTAACGGAAGCCGGCATGCGGTTCGATCACGTGCTTCACTTTGTCGCCGATCCACTTCGGCCCGTCGAAGATCCGCGACAGGGAAGGCATTTCAAGTTCGGCGGCGAATTCGCGCGAGTTGACGTTGAGGTTCTCGCCCACGATGCGGCCGTCCTGCTGCCGTTCTCCGTAGTGACGCTCGCGGAATGAAAAGCTGGGCAGAAGCGAAAAGCCCTTCCACCGCAGGGCCGTCATCACGCGCGGCGCGAAATCGAGGCGCTCCAGGTACTGCCGCGTCTGAAACAGCGGCTGGTTGCGGCGCACCAGGCCGGCCGAGGATTCCAGCGACACCCACACAGGAAGCACGCGCCGGACCACCTGCTTGTCGCGCGTGCGGAATTCGGCCATCGGCAGCTTGCGGATTACGATCCTGTCGCTGTCGTCGATACTGCTGCGGTAGTCCTCCGAACGCGAAAACAGAAAGTCGAGATCGTAATAGGACCAATGTTTGGTCACGTAACCGGTGGAATGGACTTGGCTGGTAATGGCCTCGTTGAACGACTCCGTAAAGGCCTGCCGGAACACGAACGAGGATAGATAGTTGATGTCGGTGCGGAAAACGAAGCCGTGGCCCAGGTCCGAACGGGCTTGCGTGGCGATGATGTAGCCGCCCTGCTTGGTCCTGGTGCCGTCGCTGTTCAGCAGGCCGCGATCATTTACGCCGTACAGCGTGAAGTTGAAGTCGGTACCGGCGCGAGGCTTGCCGCGGAAATCTACGTTGTGTGCGAAGCCGCGCTGTGTGAATAACTGCGACCGGTAGGTTGCGTCCAGACTGCGATTGATGACCCAGTAGTAGCCGACGCCTACCATCTTGCCGCGACGCGAGCTGTTGCCGATGTTGGGCGTCAGGAATCCACTTTTGCGGGGCTGATCTTCGAGCGACTTATAGAAGGCCGGCGCATAGAACAGAGGGACCCAGCGTAGACGAAAAATGGAACGGTGGGCCAGCGCGTAACGGTTCGGCACCAAGTCGAATTTCGGCCCCTTCAAAGTCCACCACGGCCGGGGCATGATGCAGCCGGTGATGAAGCCCTGGTGCAGCACGTACTTTTCCTTGAGCCGCTCCGCCCATTCGCTTTCGAAATAGAAGGGGTTCGTGGAGGTGAGCACACGTGGACGCGGTTCGATCTTGGCGTGGGCTGTACCGCGCACGCGGTAGAACTTGCCGGTCTGCTCCTGCAGGTTGTACTCAATGCGGGCGGCCCACAATTCCTCACCGGTCTCGAAATTCTGGTAGTGCACGTTGCCGCGGGCCTCGACGTCGCCGGTCTCTTCGCTGTAGTCGATTTCGTCGGCCGCAATGCTCATCTCGGTTACTTCCACCTTGGCGTGGCCGCGCAGCCGGCGCCAGGCGCCGTCCAGTTCCTGCGTCACCGCTTCCACCAGCATTTCACTGCGTGGGATTTTGGCGGCGCGGGAAGCCAGGGAGGAAGGCAGAGGCCTGGAGGAAGACTGAGCCTGGGCCGTGGGCGCGGGTATGCGCATGGGCGGCTGCATGAACTGCGCCGGCGCGACGCAGCCGAAGGCCAGTACTGCATAAAGTCTGAAAACCAAACTGCCGAACAAGGATTGAGGCGAAGCCCACTTCGACTGCGAGAAGAATGTGGAAAGCGCCAGTGCCAGGGCCGGAAACTTTCTCCGCCAGGGCGGGCTCATCCGTTGTGGGTCTCGCTTTCGCTTCACGTATTTGTTGTAGACGCGGGCCAAGGAAATTTCGTGACAAGAAGCCCTAAATATGTTACGAAAGAAGATATGGCTGCGGCGCTGAAGGTGGCGCAAAGAGCTCAACCATGCACCGTAGCATGGATGCGCCCGAGGCCGCAACAAGCCTTTAGATCGCGATGAAGTGCTGTTGGTGCGGGGCTGACAACCACGAGGACGACCATCGCTGCAAGCGGTGCGGAAGGCGTCTGCACGTGGCCCGCCCACAGGCTGCTCCTGAGACGTATCCCATTCTGCGTTCCTCGACGGTTCCCAAGCCGCAAGTCCTGGCCGGCGAACCAGCTATAGTTGACGAGGGCGAACCGCCAACGGAGCGGCGCCAGCCGTCGCAAACGTCGCTCGCGTTCGAATCCGATGGCCCGCGGGTGATCCCGTTCCAACTGCCCACGGCGAAGCGCACAAAGCCGCCTCGCCGCCGTGGCGCGGCGGACGGTTTCGGAACGCGCCGCGCGCGGGTTCGGGGTGGAACAAACCTGGAGTTGGGTCTGAGGGAACCCGGGTCGACAGGTTCCGGCGACGGCGCTGCGCGTTCCTTCCTTTACGGTTACGCGCGGGCTGCCTCGCCCATGCATCGCTCTCTGGCCGCGGCGCTCGATGCGAGCATGATCCTCATCGCCACGGGTCTGTTCCTGCTGACCTTCCACCTGGGGGGAGGCGAACTGGCGTTCAACAAGATTACGACTCCGTGTTACGTCACTGTCCCCGTCCTGATCGCGCTCTTTTACGAAACCGTGTGCGCGCTCGGGGGCGGCATCACCGTGGGCATGCGATGGACCCGGTTGCGGCTGCTCAACTTCGACGGACGCAAACCGAATACCGAGGAATGTCTGTTGCGCGTTCTAGGCACGGTTGTCAGCGTAGCTTCCGCCGGACTGGGTTACCTCTGGGCTTTGTTCGACGAAGAAAACCTCGGGTGGCCGGACCATATTTCGAAGACCTTCCCCACTCCATCGCAAATCCGGCAGCCGTATTGAAGTATCCTGGTTTTCAGGATATGGCAATTTATTTCGACGAAACCAATCTGCGTTCTGACATGGTGGGTGCCTCCGATGGCGTTTCGGCGGCCGACATACGCCGCACGACCGGCAAAGCCCTGGCGGGTCTCAAGAACTTCCGTTCGCTGTGCGACGAGGGCCGCTACGGCTTCCCCGCCCTGCCGTTCGACGAAACCACCTGCCGGGCAATCCAGCGTTACGCGGCGGAAGTCCGCGGCAGCTACGACACCGTGTGCCTGATCGGGATCGGGGGCAGCGCGCTGGGCGCTTGGGCGCTCGATTGCGGCCTGCGCGGTCCGCACCCGGTTCAAGGCGAACATTCCAAGGACTTCCCGCGGTTGGTGATCCTCGATAACGTCGACCCCGTGTTCGTCGCATCCGCGCTTGAATCCATGAATCCGTCGCGGACGCTTTCCCTGGTCGTGGCCAAGTCCGGCTCGACCGCCGAAACGATTTCCACCTTCCTGATCGTGCGCGACTGGATGGAGGAGAAGCTGGGCAAGAAGACCAACCAGCGCATTGTGGCCGTCACCAGCGAGAAGCGCGGCGACCTGAAGGCCCTGGCAACCGAAGAGGGCTACCAGACATTCCATCTTCCGGACAACGTGGGCGGGCGGTTCAGCGTGCTCAGCGCCGTGGGCCTTGTCCCGGCCGCGCTCATCGGCATCGACATTCGCAAGCTGCTCAAGGGCGCCGCGGCCATCACCAATTTGAGCTGGTCCAAGGACATCACCACCAACATGGCTCTGCGGGCCGCGATGCTCGACTACCTGCTCTGGACCCGGAAGGGCAAAAGCATCCAGGTGGCTTTCCCCTATTCGAACCGGCTGTGGGGCACGGCGCTCTGGTTCCGGCAGTTGTGGGCCGAATCGCTCGGCAAGGCCAGGACGCGCAAGGGCGAGTTGGTCAACGCCGGACAGACGCCGGTCGCCGCGCTGGGCACCACGGACCAGCACTCACAGGTACAACTCTACATGGAAGGCCCGCGCGACAAGGCCTTCCGCTTCTGGAGCGTGGCCAAGCCCTCGGCGCCGGCGCGCATCCCCCGCGTCCACACCGGCTTCGAAGCGTTCGACTATCTGAGCGGTCATAGCCTGGCCAAGTTGATCGAAGCGGAACGCCGCTCGACGCAGGCGGCTCTCACGGAAAACCACCGTCCGAACTGCAATTTCGTGCTGGACCGGATCGACGAAGAACACCTCGGCGCCTTCCTTCAGCTCATGGAATTCGAAACCGCGTTCATGGGAGAACTGCTGGACATCAACGCATTCGACCAGGAAGGCGTGGAACTGGGCAAGAAGTTCACCTTCGCGCTGATGGGGCGCAAGGGCTACGAAGAGTACGCAAAGCGTTTCGCCCGTTACGAAGAGAAGCGTGCCGCCAGCGCGGAGTGCGCTTGCGGCCACGCGCACCATCACGCACCGGCGGCCAAGAAGCGCCGCTGAGGGGTCCACCCGCGCCGCCGGTCGCCTCCGGTTTGCCTTGTATAATGGCCGAGGACTCTGAACGTCCCTGGAGGCGATTATGCTGACACCGGAATGCGCCGTCTCGCGGCGCCGATTTACACTATCGCTTTGCGGTCTTCCTTTCGCAAGTCTGCCGCTGGCCGCCGACGAGTTTGCCGGCATGGAGTGGAACCAGCCGGCCACCGTCGCGCGGGTTTACCTGGCTTCGAATACCGTTCATTGGCCCAAGCCGACGTTGGACATCGCTCAGGATGTCGCCGGCATCGAGCGCCAGTTGGCGGAGGTAGCCGCCAAACACAAGCAGAACGTCCGCTTCACGGGCGGCGAGGTACTCAAGACGGCCGATGAGGTCGCGCCGTGGCTCTCCAAAATGGGCGCGATCGACGGCTGCCTGATCATCCCGCTCACGCAGCCGACCACGCCTCTACCGGCGTTGCTCAACCAACTCCAGGCACCCGCGCTGTTCTTCTCGCGGCCCTACGCCACGCATGCATGGTCGGGCATCGCCGCAATGCGCAAGAAGGGCAACAAGATCGATGTAGTGGCTACGTCCAGCTACGGCGACCTCGATCCATACATGCGCATGTTCCGCACCGTGCATCACTTGAAGACCAGCAAGGTGCTGGTGGGCGCGGCCACTCCCGCCGGCCGCCAGCAAAGCGCGGACGCTTACCACGAGCATTTCGGCACGACCTTCAAGTTCGTCACCGGCCCGGAATTCAAGGACGCCTTCGCCGCCATGGACGAAAAGAAGGCCCAGAAAGCAGCCGATGACTTCGCGCGCGGCGCTCTCCGCGTCGTCGAGGCGACTCCCAAGGAGATCCTCGACGGCGTGCGCTTCTACCTGGCAATCGTCGAGATGATGAAGCGGGAAAAGGCCAACGCGGTCACCATCGATTGCTTCGGATCGCTCGCCGCCAACAAGCTGCCCGGCTACCCCTGCATCGCCTGGTCGAAGCTCAACGATGTGGGCCTCTATGGCGTCTGCGAAGGCGACCTGGCCTCCACCATGACGCAGATCCTGGTGACCAGCTTCACCGGCATGCCCGGCTTCGTCTCCGATCCGGTTTTCGACATCAGCCGCAACGAAGTGATCCACGCCCACTGCGTCTCGGCCACGAAGATGAAAGGCATCAACGGCCCGTCGTACCCCTACATCATCCGGAATCACCTGGAAACCAACGAGGGGGCGGTGGTGCAGGTGATGATGCCGTCGAACGAAACCATCACCGTGGCGCGTTTCACCGGCCCGAAGCAGATGCTGATCTCGACGGCGGAAGTCACCGGCCCGGTGATGGACAGCGACCGCGGCTGCCGCAGCCAGATCCGCACTCGCGTGAGCGACGCCGAGAAGTGGCTCCAGAACTTCACCGCCGGACTGCACCGCGTCATCTTCTATGGCGATCACGTGCGCGACGTCGAGCGCATGGGCCGCCTGATGGGCTTTGAGATGGTGCGGGAGATCTGACCTTGCGGCGGGCTTTGCTGGCGATCGCCGTGCTCGCCTCGGCGGCGATCGCGTCCGACCAATTCAGCGGCAAGTTCTTCCGTGGCACGGGCGATGTCGAGTACCTGCAGTACCTCGACATCGCCCGTCGCATGTTCGCGCCGGACCCTGAGTTCCAGAGCCTGCCCATGCTCTACACGCCCAAGTGGAACGGCTTTGTCGAAGGCCCCACCTGGGACGCCTGGTGGATTCAGAACAGTTACGGCACTACCTATTGCGCGTTGCCGTTTCTTACCGAGCCTTACACGACATTCCTCAAGAACTCCCACGACCTCTGGTGGGACCAGATGGGCGACGGCAAGCGCGTGGGCGCTACCGACGTTCCCCGCCACAGGCTGGTGGCCCCTGACGGAGCCCTTTGCGACGCCGCACGCCCCGGCTGGATCGTCTACAAGCAGGGCGACGGCCGCATGGACCTCCACGACTGGGCCTTCGAGTTCACCGCCGCAGGCGTCCTCATGCAGGCCGAATTGCTTTTGATCAACCGGGATCCACTCGAGTTCGCGCACTATCTGCCAAAGATGGAGCGTAGCGTCGCGTTCATCGAATCGAGACGCGATCCGCAGAGGAATCTATTTCTGGTGGGCGCAGCCGCCAATCTGCTCGCGCCCAGCTACGCCGGCTGGAAGAAGCCCGATGGCACTTACGGCCGCGCGTACCTGACCGGGCTGTCGGTGACGCACATTGCCGCGCTCGATCGCATGATTGAAGTCGAGAAACTCGCCGGGCGTCTGGAAATGGCTTCCGAATACGCCGCTCTGCGTGACAGCGCGCGCAAGGGACTGGCTTCGTTGACCACGCCTGAGGGGTACTTCGTGAAGTCCATGGACCCCGACGGCACGCTTCACGGCGTCTATGGCGCAGCGAGGTACGGCTACTTCGAAACGCCGCCGAATCACGACGCCGTCGCCTTCCGCGTGGTGGACGACGCCCAAGCCGAAAAGATCTACGCAAAGATCGCCGCCGTCCCCGGACTCCGCCCGCACGATTTCATCATCCCGAACTACCCTTCTCTCGACGATATGTACGAAGAGCCGAAGGGACTTTGGCGTTTCGGCCATTGGGTGAACGGAGGCCACTGGTCCACGTGCGAGGGCCGCATGATCATGGCTTACTACCGGCTGGGCAAGTACGAGGACGCGCGCCGCTCCATGCGCCAGTTGCTCAAGTTCGCCCGTGCCTTCCGCATGGACAACCCGCTTACGGATTTCGGCAACGCGGTCTATCAGCCCAAACTCGCCATCAACATCACCTACGATGCTTTCGCTCCGGCGGCCGCGCTCGTGCGCGGGCTGTTTGAGTATCTCTACACCGCCGAGGGCGTCAAGATCGTTCCGCACATTCCGCCCGGCATCCGCGAGCTGCAACAATTGTTCCCGATCCGTTTCGGCTCGAAGAAACTGTATCTTTCCGTGCTCGGTACAGGCCCCATCACGACTGTGCGCGTCAACGGCAAGCCCTGGACGCACTTCGATTCAACGAGCGTTTTCCTGCCGTACGCCGAGACGGCCGAATCCGCGCGCATCGTGATTGCGCGCGGCGGGCTGAAGAAGGACCGCCCGGCGCCACGCGAGGATGTGGAGACACCTCCAGCGCCGCCTAACGCAGCCCTTGACGCGCTGGATGCGCAAGCGCTGAAGGCCGCGAAGATCTACCGGAAGCTGGTTGAGTCCGGCCTCGGCGCCAGCTACGCAGCAGCGCACGCGCGCCTGGTGGTGGATATGGTGGGAGCCCTGAAGCAGCGATTCGCGCTTATTTCGGCGGGGAAACTGAAGCCGCTCAACGAGCCGGCCGAGAGCACGGCGGACAAGCTCTACGTGGAAACAGTCGAGCGGCTGGCTGAAGGTCTGAATGCCAACGTAAAACCGTAGGGGCGGGATATATTCCGCCCCTACGAACACATCTCATCTACCCTACCAGTTCAGGTGCATTGCCAATTTGATAAACCTGGGCAGGTTGCGTTGCGTTGGGTTCAACCGCCCGAACGCCGCATTGGTCACATCCGTCGACTGCACATCCGCGAACCACGGATGGTTCATCATGTTCACCATCTCGCAGCGGAACTGCAGCTTCAGGCTCTCCTTAATCGGGAAGTACTTCGACAGCGAAGTGTCCCAGTTCTGGTAGCCGGGCCGCCGCACGTCGCTCATGTAGTACGGCCACGTACGGAAACTGTAAGTCGTGTTCGGCACTGAAGTCATGGTGCCGGACGACGTTTTCCACAAGGAAGTGTTGAACACCTGCTTGTTGGTCGGATTGTCCAGCTTGGCGCTGCCGGCGGTAACCTGCGGAGCGTTCGGGTAATCCACCACCCAGCCGCTCTGATAGGTCACGTCATAGTTCAGCTGCCAACCGCCGATGATGTGGTTGACGATGCCCGACGCGCTGCCGGCGATCTTCTTCCCCTTGCCAAACGGCAGCTCGTAAATACCCGCGATGACAAACTTCTGCGGGGTATCGGCATCCTGATAAGGCTCCTTGATCAGTTTGGTCGCGTCGTAGTTGGTCAAGCCGCCGAAGTCCTGCGCGTTGAGCGAACGGATCTGCTGTAGGTTCTTGGCGATCGTGTAAGCGGCCAGGAAGCTCAGGCCGTTTGACATGCGCTTGGTCACCTTGAAATTCGCGGCGTCATACCGGGCGCGGCCGATCGGAATGCTGGCCAGCGTCACGCCGCTGTACTGCGGGTAAGCGTACATGAGGTATCGCCGCTGGATGGTCGCGCCGTTCAACGAGGCGTTGTTCGGAATCAGTCCGGCCATGGGGTTGGCGACCTGAGCGGTGTAGTATGCCGTGTCGACGGCCCCCGTGGAAGTGACTCTACCCATCTCGCTGGACGGGATGTAGTTCAATCCGTAGTTGGTAAGCGCAAGCTTGCGGCTGATGCTACCGCCGTAACCCACTTCCACCAGGAAGTTGCCCGGCAACTCGCGCTGGATGTCGAATGAGTACTCGTGAACGTAGGGAAGCGCGCGGTTGCTGAGGTAGGACGTCACACCCTCGCCCAGGAAGCTGGATGCGCCCAGGCTGGTGCCAATGGGATCCAACAGCTTGCTGTTGGCGTAAGAGACAAACGCGTTCGTCAGCGACATGCCAGTGTAAGGCGTCAGGCTGTTGGTCGACACGACCGCACTGGTCGTGCGGCTGAAGCCGCTGGAGGCGCCGTTCTCATCCGCGCCTATGTAATACAGGCCATAGCCGCCGCGTAACACCCACTTCTCGCCCACCCTGTAGGCGACACCAACACGAGGCTGCCAGTTGTTCTTGTCCGCCCCGACGATTTCGCGCGCCACGCCGTTGATACCGGAGAACTTGACGGCGCCCTTCAGCGTCAGGCCGGAAACCGAGCTGGCGATGGGGCTGGCCGCGTCGAAGTCCAGACCCTGCACCTGGCGGTTGTACCGTTCACGGTTGCCGGTCTCGACGTCGTATCGCAAACCGAAGTTCAGGGTCAGCCGCGGAGTGACCTTCCAGTCGTCCTGAAAGAATCCCGCGTAATAAAAATGCGTGTAGGCGACGTTGATGTTCTTCTGCACCTGCGCGCTGGACGGGAGACCCATCAGGAAGCTGGCCAGGCTGTCGCCGGAAACGGCATCCGCCGTCGATGCGTTGGCCTGGGTCCAGCCTTTCGAGAACGAATACTGCCCGGAAGGATAGCCGCGGCCCGATTCGTTGCGGTTGTACTGCCGCGCTTCCACACCGAACTTCAGGAAGTGGCGGCCCATCACCTTGTTGAAGTTAGGCTGCAAGCTGTAGGTGTCGCGCGTCCCTGGACCAAACGCATCGGAACCCACCGACTGGTAGTCGGAAAGGTCGAAGCGGGGGAACTGGTTCTGCGTGAACTGAGAAGTCAAGACACTCGAGAAGCCGAGTTGTGCCGGGTCGTAGCCCGCGCCGATCGAACTGCCGCCCGCCTCTTCCCATCGGTTCACGCCGAAGCGGAAATCAAAGGTCATGGTCGGCGTAAGCGTCGACGTCCAGTTCATCATGATGGTGCGGCCGTTGCGCAGCAGCGGCGCGTTGCCGGTCGGTTCGGCGGGATTGTTCATGCCGAAGACGATCGCGCGAAACTCCTGGAACGGGTTCTCGCTGTAACGGAAGAAGACGTTGTTCTTGGAATTCACCACGAAATCCGTGCGCCCCACGAATTGGTCGAAGCTGGCAATCCACATTGAGGGGTACGGATAGTTGTTCACCTTCGACGGACCGGATCCGGCGCTCGTCGGCGCGGGGTAGTAGGAGAGCACCTTTTGCGCAACAGGATTGATCTGGCTGGATGGAATCTTGTTGCCCGCCAGCGGTGTGCGCGAACCGTTGGACAACGTGCTGTATGGATCGTAGATGGTGACCAGCTGGCCTGCCGAGTTGTAGCGGGAACTGAAATCGCCGGTGCGATAGGCCGTATCGGGAACCGTCGCGACGTCCGGGTCGGCCGAGCGCTGCCGCATGCTCTCCCACGACAACATCCAGAACGCGCGGTTCTTGGTGTTGACCACTTTCGGAATCACGAACGGACCCGAAGCCTGGATGCCGAACTGGTTGATGTGGTTTGGCGGTTTGCGTCCGTTCGGGAAATACTGTCCGCCGGTCGTCAGGGGCTGGTTCAGTTCGCTCTGGTTGGCGTTCAGCTTGTCGTTCTGGAAATATTCGAACGCCGTGCCGTGGAAATCATTGCCGCCAGCCTTGGTGACCATCGTCAGCACGCCGCCGCCTGTGCGCCCGTACTGCGCGTCGTAAGTGTTGGCCTGTACTTTGAATTCCTGAACCGACTCCACGGTCGGAACACTGATCACCGTGCCTTCGGCGCGCACGTCGCTGATACCGTCCAGCAGTACTTCGTTCTGTTTTGCGCGGCCGCCGTTGATCGATATGCCCGAAGTTCCGCCGATGTCGAACGACCGCAGGTATCGGAACGTTCCGGTCTTAACGACGCCCGAAGCCGCCCAGGCAATCTGGAAGGGATTACGGCCCTGCGTGGGGACGTTGGCTACAATTTCGGTCGCCAGGGTTTGCGACCGGGTCGCGGTCTCCGTCTGCAACTGCGAGACCGTACTACTGACCGTAACGCTCGTGGTCACTTCGCCGACTTCGAGCCTCACGTCCAGGCGGACGCGGTCGGCGGCCTGCAGCTGAATGTTTTGACGGACGAATTTCTTGAAGCCTGTGGCTTCCACCGTCATTTGGTATTGGCCGGGAGCAAGAAACGGTGTAAGAAAACTGCCCGATTCATTGCTCCTGGCCGATGTGGTTGCATTCGTGGCGAGGTTTGTTACAGTCACGGCGGCGTTCGCCACAGCAGCGCCGGTTGAGTCCGTGATCGTGCCAGTCAGGCTGGCGCGCACTTCCTGCGAAAATGCGAGGGAAGAGCACGCCAGCAGGCACACTACTACTGCAAACTTCACCTGAGACGACATTCACTACCTCCTAAAGGACCTCTTACTGTCTCTGGGCTTCTCCCACCCGAAAGTCAGTATATTTCCTAGCTTCGGAGGCAGTCAAACAAAATTGAAAAACTTTACCAAACTTATTGTTTTAAGTTTGCTTTACGTTGCCGGGCCAGTGCGGAGCGCGTCCGTCCCACCCTCCATGTAGAATTCGCCTCGTGCGACAAGCTCCGCCGGACCCACCATGGTGTATTCTTCCCCGCCCTGAACCACGAGAGGTCCCGCGGGCGTCATCACGCGCACCGGGCTGTCTGCCAGCCCTCGCAGGATAGCCGCCGCAGCAGCACCCGTGGATCCGGTTCCGCTGCTCAGTGTTTCGCCCGCGCCACGCTCCCAGATGCGCACCTCGATTGTGTGCCGGTCGACGAGCCGGACGAAACTGACGTTAGTCCGGTTGGGAAACCGGGGATGGTGCTCGAGTTCGACTCCCATGCCGCGCCAGTCGAAATCGAAGTTCTCGACAAAAACCGCGCACTGAGGATTGCCGACATCCAGGATGGTGGCTTCACATGAGCCTCCCCGCAGGTTGATGCTCGTACGCAAATTCTCCTCCCTCCACCCGATGCGTCCCATGCCCATCTCGAACGCGAAGCGCAGCCCGTCCCGTTCGATCAACCGCAACCGCTTCACTCCGGCCCCGGTCAGGATGCGGATGTCTGGCCCCTCCACTCCGCTGTCGATAAGCCACGCCGCGGCGCACCGGGTGCCGTTGCCGGAGACTTCAGCCGGGCTGCCGTCGGAGTTCAGCAGCCGGACGCGGGCGTGATAATCCTTGCCGCCGGCGCGATCAATCAGGTACCAGCCGTCGGCGCCGACGCCGGTGTGGCGGTCACAAATGGCGCGCGCCGCTTCGGCCAGGCCGGTCGCGGGCGCTGCCTCGGCCGGCGTAAGCAGGAAATCGTTCTTCGCGCCATGCGCTTTGGTAAACGGGATTCTCATGGATGTCTCTCACAGATTTCGATCACGGGGGCCCCTTTTTCAGTGATCGTTCCGGCACAATCGTAGCGCGGGCCGCGGCGTGATGCACGCACAATGGCCGTGGCAATGCGGTCGCCGGAATGCGTGACGGCCCATTGCTCGCGCAGGAACAGGTCCGGCCGGGCAGCAGCCGCATACCAGGCGATCACGTTGTCTTCGTGCAGGACTTCACGATAGGGAATGCCGGCGCGCCGGGGGACATCGGCCAGGTCGGCAAACGTGAGGATGATCCCGGACCCCGGACGGTAGTTCGCACGCAAAAAGCTGGCGGCCTTGTCGAACGCCGCGTGACGGGTGTTCCAATTCGCCTGCGCCTCTTTCCAACAGGCCCACGCCTCCGGGCGTGGCTTGACGAGCCAGGCCGATGTCCCCAACAGCGCCACGGCGGCCACCGTCCACACTTGTATTTTCCGCGGCGTTAGCGCCGCCAGCCCGGCCGCTGCGAACGTGGCCAGAGGCAGCGCGGCCACGGCATAGCGCGTGTTGTAGTAGGCGTGCGGCCACAGGTGCGGCAGATAGATGGGAGTGCCCGAGGAGTACAGGCTCAAAACGTAAAACAGCGGGACGAGCGCGAGCAACAGCAAGGGCCAGAACACGCGCTTCCACACGCAGGCGAGAATCCCCGCCAGCCCCATGGCAATCAGAGGCAGGCCCACGACCGTCCGGACTGCCTCCCCATAGTAGTAGAGCGCCACGCGCCAGTTGTGATCTCCGGGATAGTGCGCCATGCCGCCCGCCAGCGAGCGCCGGTAGATTGCCATGGCCGAATAGGGTCCGTTATAGAATTCCACTGCGTTACCGAAGATCCACCAGTTATGCGCCAGCCAGTAAAGCGGGCCGAGCGACGCTACTGCTCCAAACACGGCGGCATTGACGATCCGGCGGCGTTTAGAGGCGGCCAGAAAGTACAACGTTGCGAAAGGGACCAGAAACCAGCCCTCGTAGCGAGTCAGCGTACCGCCGAGCGCGGCCAGGCCAGCCGCCGCGACCGCGCACATCGATTGTGTTTGGTGGAACCGCACCGTCGCATACAGCAGGGCGGTCAGAAACATGAGCATAAGCGGCTCCGTCATGGGCGTCGCCTGCAAGTACATGAGGTTGGGATTCATCGTGTACAGAGCCAGTGCGGCGAAGCCGGCGGCTGCGGACGAGAAGGCACGGCGAGCCGCGGCGAACAGGAACACGGCGGACAGGACGAACGCCGCCGTGGAAGGCACGACCCCTGCGATGCCGCTCCGCCACCACTCGTCGCGTTCGGCGAGCGGCATCACAATCAGGTGCGGCAGCGGCAGCCACACCGTGCCGATCTGCGAGTAGCCCGGCGTGCGGGAGTCTGTGATCCGCCGCGCGATGTTGAGATGCGATGCCGCGTCGCCGTAAGCGAGGCTCTCGCCGCGCGAGAAGAACCACCACGACGCCAGCACGGCTAGCGCCGAGGCGAGCGCGAACGCCGCCGCCAGTTCAAAAACGCGTGAAAGCCTGGAACTCTTGGAAGCGGGCATCGATTTCAGTGCGGGTGAGATTCCGGAAACGGTCCACCCCGAACTTCTCGCAGCAAAAACTGCCCATGACGGAGCCGTAGATGACGGCGCGGCGCAGTGCATCCGAACCGGCGTCCTGCGAGGGGCTGTAACCGCAGCCAGCGAGATAGCCGAGGAAGCCGCCCGCGAAGGAATCCCCGGCGCCCGTCGGATCGAAAACGCTTTCCAGCAGATAGGCCGGCGCGGTGAAGTAGCCGTCACGATGGAACAGGACGGCGCCGTATTCGCCGCGCTTGATGACCAGCGCGCTCGGGCCCATGCCGAGAATGATTCGGGCGGCCTTGAGCAGGTTATTCTCACCCGAGAGCATCCTCGCCTCGCTGTCGTTGATGAGCAGGAAGTCCCAGGCTCGGATGGTGGCTTCCAATTCGGCGCGGTAATCTTGGATCCAGTAGTTCATCGTGTCGCCGCCGGCGAACTTGAGCCCATGCATCTGCGAATGCACGCCGCGCTGCAGTGCGGGCTGGATATTGCCCAGCATCAAATACGGGTACGACTTGTACCGTTCGGGCAACTTAGGTTGGAAATCCGCGAACACGTTCAAGTCGGTGCGCAGCGTGGTGCGATCATTCATGTCGGCCGAATAAACGCCGGACCAGAAAAAAGTCTTGCCCGGAGCGCGCTCGAGGCCTTCCAGATCGATGCCGCGGCCGGCGAGCAGGTCGACGTCCTCTTTGGCGAAGTCGTCGCCCACCACGGCGACAATGGAAACGGGCGTAAAAAAGCTGGCGGCGAGGGAAATATAAGTGCATGCTCCGCCCAACATGCGGTCCACCTTTCCGTGCGGTGTCTCCACGCCGTCATAGGCGACCGAACCAACGACAACAAGTGACATAGATCGATTGTAGCGAGGTTGCGCATCAATCTCCCAGGATTGCGTCATAGGGGGCTGGGGTTCTCGTCGGGGAGAGCCATTGGTTTGAGCGCGCGGGATAGAATTAGGAAGAGTCTCGCCGATGAGGGTACGCTGGCATTACGTCCCAGAACTCGTCACGCTGCTCATCGCGGTGTACGTGCAGTTCAAGCTGGCCGAGTGGCTGCTTGCAACCCATCGCGCACAGCGGTCCGAACGCCTGCGCCACGCCATCCGAGTGGCGGCCCTGATCAGCTGCGTCTGGCTGTTTTTCGGCTTCGCCTTTGACATCCCGGCGCACGCAGGACGGCTTCCCCATTGGACCTGGATCACCTTCCTGCGCGCCGGATCCATGCTCTGGGCCATCTGCTCGACGGGAGCCGTGCTCGTGTATCCGCTGTGGAAGGGAGTCGAGCGGTTCAATCCGGAGCGACGCCGCGCGCTCGTTGTCCTGCGCAATGCGCTGGCTGTGGCGCCCATTGCAGCGGCGGGCTATGGTACCTTCATCGAGCGCAACCGCTTCCGGGTGGTGGAGGCCGGCGTCCCCATGCCCGGACTTCCCAAGGATCTCGATGGATTGCGGCTGGTCCAACTGACCGACATCCACCTGAGCGCGTTCCTCAGCGTGAAGGACCTGGAGCGCATCGTGGGAATGGCCAACGAAACGCGCCCGCACATCGCCCTGGTGACGGGTGACATCGTAACCGGAGCAGACGACCCGCTCGAAGCCGGCATACGGCGGTTGGCTCGCCTGCGCAGCGACGCCGGTACGCTGGGGTGCATGGGCAATCATGAAATCTACGCGAAGGCGATGAGGCCGGCGACGGAGTTGGGCGCCCGGCTGGGCATCCGGTTCCTGCGCGGCGCCTCTCACCAGTTGAGATTCGGAGCCGCGGTGTTGAACCTGGGCGGCGTCGATCACCAGCAATTCGGCAAGCCCTACCTGACCGGATCCGCGAAGTTGATCGCGCCAGACGCGACGAACATCCTGCTCTCGCACAATCCTGACGTGTTTCCGGTAGCCGCCCGCCAGGGCTGGCATCTGACGGTTTCCGGCCACACGCACGGAGGACAGATCGGGGCGGAGATCCTGGGCGAAAACTTCAGCGTCGCGCGCCTTTACACGCCTTACGTGTACGGTTTGTATCGAATGGAGAAGTCAGCCATCTATGTGTCGCGCGGAGTGGGGACGGTCGGCGTGCCCACCCGCGTCGGCGCGCCCCCGGAGGTCTCGCTGATCCGCCTGTGCGCTATTTGATTCTGAGTGACATTCACGCCAACCTGGAAGCACTGAACGCCGTTGTGGAGGACGCGCCGGGCGCCTATGATCGCATCGTTTGCTGCGGTGACCTGGTCGGCTACGGCGCGGATCCGAATGCGGTCTGCGACTGGGCGCGCGCGAACCTCCAATTGGTGATTCGCGGCAATCACGACCGCGTCTGCGCCGGCAACGCCGGAGCCGAATTCTTCAACGAACGGGCGCAAGCCGCGGCCGTCTGGACGCACGATGCCCTGTCGAGCCCGAACCTCGCCTGGCTGCAGGGGCTTCCACAAGGCCCGGCCGCCATTGAAGGCGCCCAGATCGCACACGGCTCTCCCATCGACGAGGACGAATACGTGCTCTCGGAGTGGGAAGCCGGGTGTGTCGCCCGGCAACTGCGCAAAGGCGTGTACTTCTTCGGTCATAGTCATCTGCAGGGCGGATTTCTCAATGACGCGAAAGGCGTCCGGAGTCTCGCACGGCCAACGCTGGCGCAGCGGGAGCGCTTGATCTCGCTCTCGCCGGACCAGTTCTACCTGATCAATCCCGGAGCCGTGGGACAGCCTCGCGACGGAGACGCGCGTGCGGCGTACGCGCTCTATGACTCCGAGGAGCACGCAGTGAGCTTACGGCGGGTAGAGTACGACGTCGGTAAGGCGCAGAAAAAGATCCGCAAGGCCGGCCTGCCCGGCTCATTGGCGGACAGACTTGCCGCGGGACGCTGACCCGCCGGCCGAAGCCGTCATGCGCTTGGCGCGCCGTGCACGGTGGAACGTGACGGCGAAGCGGTGCGCTTCGTCGCGGATGATCTCGACCAGGTGCAATACCGGAGAGTGCGGGTCCAGTTTCACGGGTTCGTCTTCCTGGCCGCGCACATAGATGATCTCCTCGCGCTTGGCAATGGCGGCCAGCGGTTGGTCCGCCACGCCGAGCGCGTCCAGAGCGGCAGCAGCCGAGGACAACTGGCCCAGCCCGCCGTCTATCAGCACCAGGCCCGGCAGCGGCTTTCCCTCTCGCTGGAGGCGCGAGTACCGGCGCGTGACCACTTCCCTCATGGAAGCGAAATCGTCGTTCGAAACAACCGTCCGCATGATGAATTTCCTGTAGTCGGACTTCTTCATGCGCCCGTCCTCCCACACCACCATGCTGGCCACGATGTCGCTGCCCTGCGTGTGCGAGATGTCGAAGCACTCGATGCGGCGCGGCGCCTCTTCGAGCCCCAGCACCTCGCGCAGCGCCTCCTGGATGGCCTGCGAGGTGGGCTTGAGCACGCGGAACCGTTGTTCGAAGCTGTTCTTCGCGTTGGTTTCCGCCAGCGCCAGCATGGCCCGTTTTTCGCCCCGTTGCGGTGTGTGGATTTCCACTTTGCGCCCGCGCTTTTCCGCGAGCAGATCTTCGAGCACTTGACGGTCCTCGAGTTCCACCGGCACGTGTATCTGCGGCGGGATGTAGCCCTGGGCGCCGTAAAACTGCATCAGCAGCGAGGTAAAGAACTCGCCCGGTTCGAACTCGAAAGCGTCTTCCCAGAAGTACTCGTGGCGATCCACGATGCGCCCGTTGCGCAGGTGAAATACGTTCACGGCGGCCAGAGGCGGTTCGGCGTAGCAGGCGAATATGTCCGTGTTGTCGCCTTCTGCTGCCGCCATTTTCTGCTTCTGCTCGACCTCTTCCACCGTGGAGATGAGGTCGCGGAGCATTGCGGCGTGCTCGAAGCGCATCTCGCTGGAGGCGCGCTCCATGCGGCGGTGCAGGTCGTCGGCTAAGTCGCGGTGCCGGCCTTCGAGGAACAGGCGGACGTCGTGCACGGCTTCGGCGTACGCTTCGTCCGTCGTGAGCCCTTCCACGCAAGGGCCCAGGCAGCGGTGTATGTGGTACTCCAGGCAGGGCTGAGGATGCTTGCGCGTCAGGTCGATTTTGCAGGACGGCACCAGGAACCGGCGGTGGATGAATTGCACCAGCCGGTACGCCAGGCTGCCCGGGAAGTAAGGGCCGAAATACGTTGCGCCGTCCTTCAGGACGCGGCGGGTGACGTACACGCGCGGGTATTTCTCGGCGGTGAGCTTGATGTAAGGGTACGTCTTGTCGTCACGGAGCAGGACGTTGAAACGCGGCTGGTACTGCTTGATCAGGTTGTTTTCGAGCGCCAGCGCTTCCTTTTCGTTGTCGACCTCAATGTAGTCGATATCGCGCGCTGCCGAAATCAGGCGGCCGGTCTTGGCCTCCGCCAGGCGCTCGTCACTGAAGTAGCTGCGCACGCGGTTGCGCAGGCTCTTGGCCTTGCCGACGTAGAGCACCTTTCCTTCCGAGTCCTTGTAAAGGTACACGCCGGGGGCCAGCGGCAAGGAGGCGGCTTTTTCGCGCAAATCCATCGGACGCTATAATTTTATTGTGTCACGCGTTTTGATCCCGGCGTTTCTCCTCGCATTGTGCGCCGGCGCCGGCTATTCACAAAAACCCGAGGAAAAACCTCCGGCATCACAGCCCGCCGAGCCTCCGGAAGAGGACGAAAGCCGGGTTGCCAAGGAATACGGCTTCAACCCTCTGCAAGCGGCCAAGGAAGTGTCGGTCGGGAAGCAGTACTACAAGAAGGGCAGCTACCGCGCGGCCATTCTGCGTTTCGAAGAAGCCCTCAAGTGGAATCCCAACGACGCCGAGGCCTGGCTGCGGCTGGGCTATGCGCGGGAGAAGATGAAGGACAAAAAGGGCGCGCGCGAAGCCTTTCAGAAGTACGTCGAACTGGGTTCGGACACCAAAGAAATCGAAGAGATCAAGAAGAAGCTAGCCGGCAAGCCGTGAGCGGCCGCGGCTCCTCGACTCCTGTCCGTCCATCGCATCGAGAATTCCCTGAAATCCTCGATCCCAGTCCGGGAACAGATCTATGTATTGCAGTTCGCGCCGGATGCGCTGTGGCACGGTGCACTCCTCAAGCCGCACGGGGATGATGTAGACATCGTCCAGCGGCAGTCGTGATGCGCAGTCCAGCGCCCAGCGCAACTCCGCCTGGAAGTGTCCGCGCTTGCCACCCGCCCGCTTCGAGAAACACGGCACAAAGAAGCTCGAAATCTCGATGGCCTGCTCGATGGCGCGAGGCCAGTTCTGCCCGGCGAGGAGCTTCTTCTTGTCGAGCCATGGCTCGCAGCCGTGAGCGCGCAGTTGCGAATACAAGCGGTGGACTATGGCGTAGTCCTCCTCGACATAAGCGAGGAAGACCTGCGGGCGGGTTTGCGGCACGAATTCGAATTGCCCGTCCGGGCTGGGACGGAATGATCCCAGCCCGTCGATCTCCACCGTCGCGCCCTCTTCCAGGGACTGGCGCACCAAGCGCGCCACCTGCTCACTGGAGTTCCACTGTTCGGCAACCATCGGAGCGATCCTCTACTAACGTCGCCCGCGCGAGGCAGGCTTCGAGTCAAACCGGAAATCGGGTTGTCTGCCGGGAGTGAACGTGCCGAGTCCGGGCAACCGCACGGGCACGCCGCGCCGCAAGCTCTTCACGATATCGTGCACCATGCGGCCGAGTTCATCGGCGGCGGCGGCGTTACTGAGCTTGGCGTCGCGCGCCAGCCGCCGGGCAAGATCGTTCTTCTTCATCCCGCTCGCATGGTAACAGGCGCCGTGAAGCTTGCAAGCGCTTGATGGCTGCCCGAGGGGTCACTGGCGGTGCGGAAGTCTATGAGTTTTCAGTGGGTTCGCGAAGATTATCAGAACGCGGCGAAAAGCTGTGACCGGCGAACCCGCCAGGCGCTAACTGAAGCGTTGGCGGCTTGCGGCGACGCGCCGCTGGTAGTTCTCGCGGCCCTCATACAGCGCACCGGATACCGCGCCGCTTACCCGATAGCGGCGTATCTGCTCAGTCAGGTGGGCAGTCCGGTCGGCTGACGGCGGATGGCTACGGAAGTAGTCTCCCAAGGCCTGTCCCGTCACATGAACTGATTCGGCCACCGGAGATCTTTCAATCCGGCGCCCGCGCCGCACGGCAAGCCGGTTCAGGCGATAGAACACGCGCACAGCCGCATCCGGGTTGTAGCCGGACTCGACCGCCAGCCTCACTCCCTGCGCGTCGGCGTCCATTTCCTGGTATTTTGCGTATTCAACCGAAGCCAGCGTGCGGAACACGTCCAGCATCTGCCCCGCCGGCGCGGCGTGCAGTTTTTCCAGCTTCAGCGCGTACTGGTATCGCTCGATGCAATGCCGCAGATCGATGTGCGATATTTCGTGCCCCAGAACCGACGCGAGTTCCGCTTCGGTCTCGAGCAGCGCGAGCATCCCGGCGGTGATGTATACGTGCCCGCCGGCAATGGCGAATGCGTTTGGGGCGCTCGAATCGACAACGTGGAACTCGTACACCATGCCGCGCCGCGTGGCGTGCGCCGCCAGGACGCGGCCCACATCCTCGACGTAAGCCTGCCGAATGGGGTCCGCGGCAGGCGGCCAGGGCGACGCGGCCGCCAAGTTGTGTCCCAACTGCATCTCCTCGGCGTCGCTCACGCGCGTCATCCGCAAACCGACCTGGTCGGCGTCGCGCAGTACGTCGCCCCAGATCTCCAGCACGCTCGCCAGGCTCACCTCCGGCTGCCGCGTGCCGTACATCACCGCCGCCGCGCAGCAAACCGCGAAAAGCACCACCAGGATCAATGGAAGTCGTTTCACCATGGCGAGCCTCACAAGTATCTCCGGATCGCATCGCGGAAGCGTGTATAGATCCAGGAAACGCCCAGCAGGAACAGGCCAAGCAGAATGAAAGAAAGGATGCGATGCGGCGTGTCCAGGCGGCGGAGGTCGTAGAAGAACAGCTTGCCGATGCAGACGCCCAGCAGCGTCAACCCGGACAGCCGCATGCTGCGCTCGCGCAAGCTGAACCCCGCCAACATTAGCGCTACGCCCTCCAACCCCCAGGCCACGGTGAGCAGCGCGCCGGAGACTTCGTAATACAGCAGCACCGCCAGCAGCAGCGTTGCCAGCAGCGAGAACATGACCCGCGCCCGCGCGCCGATGCGATCCGCCGCGCGGCGCGGGCACAGGAACTCGCCCGCATAGAAACAGGCGATCACGATGGCGCCCGTGAGCACGCGCATGCGCCACCCGCCCAGGCTTTCGGGGATGTAGAAATTGGTGTTCCAACTTCTGATGAACGCCGCGATGGAGAGCAGGTAGCTCTGCCAGCGGAGATCGTCCAGCCGGTAGCGGAGGCCGAGCGCGAGTAGCGCCAGCGCGAACACGCTCCAGCCCGTCACTGTGAACACGCGCCCGAGTTCAAAACGCATGAGCACGAACGCGAGAAACGCCGCCGTGTAAGGATAGACCCGGCAGAGCAACGTCCGGCTCTGCTCGCGCAGGCGCTTCCATAAGTAGTACTGGAGCACAATGATGGGCAGCACCGTGAGCACGCGGTGCGAAATAACGCCTGTGACTCCGGTGCCCGTGAAGTTCGCCACGAACAGCCGCCCGAATGCCAGCGCGCCGGCCGCATGTCCCTGGTATTCCAGGAACGGGATGCGCAGCGCGAAGCCGAGTTCCACCAGCAGCAGGCCTTCCAGCGCCCACGCTACCGCCACCAGTTCCAGCGGAAGCACGTTCCAGGCAAGCGTCGCCAGCATGACACTGCCCGCGGCGGACAGGACATCGCGCACCACGCCGCGTTCGCCTTCCCCAAGCGCCTCCCGGCGGAAGGCGATCCATCGAGCCGCCGCCCCGTACAGCATGACCAGGGCGGCAAGTTGCGGCACCCACTCGGGCCGCAGCGCTCTGATGCCCGTTCCGAGAACATTGACGCTCGCCAGCGCCACGAGTCCCGCAGCGCCGGCGCCATAGGCTTGATAGCGAAAATCGCGGCGCGCGCGATCGAGTCCGAACTCGAACAGCACGCCGGCAAGAAGCACCCACGCCGGGCCGACGTATTCGCGCGGAGCCTCAAAGCCGAGAATCAGCGCCACCAGCGCTGCCCCCGCATAGCCGAAGTAGACGCGCGCCGGCCGCAGCGCGCGGTTCAGGTAGAAGACCGCGGCCGAGAGCGCGGCGAGCGGCGTCCATTGCAGCAGGTTGCGCGAGAGCGCCACGCCGCGCGTCGAATCGCCCAGGTGTAGGCCAACAAGACGCAACACCGGCAGTACGCAGAGCAGGCTGCCCAAGTCGCGGGGATAGCGTTCGTTCAGGAATACACCCGCGAGGAAAAGCAGTTCCGCAACGCCAAGCAGGCACATCGAGAGCCTCAAGCCCGCGGTGTACTGGAACAGCGCAGCGACAGCCAGGCCGGCGGCGAGCGTCAGCGCGCCTTCGTAACCGCCAGCCCAGAAGCGGACCAAGGGGCCGGTCTGCGGCGCGAAACTCGACGGCGGCCTCACACGCGCGCGTATGGCCGTGGCGGCCAGGTACAGTCCCATGGCCATGAACCAGAGCTTGTACATGTGCGCAGGTTGCGAGTGCGCCCAAACGGACGCCGACGCCACCAGGAACCAGATGGCGTTGAGTGGGCTGAGCGCGCACATCGCCCCCCGCCGGTCGATGCGTCCCGCCGCGTTCACGATATCGAGGCTCTCGAACACCAGCCAGTAGACAACCAGCATGGTCTGCGCCGCCGCCAGGCTCCCGCCGGTGGACCGCGCCGCGTTCACCAGGAACACGAGGTAAGTGCCCATCGCGCCGCCAATCGCGATGCGGCTCCAGGAAAAGCGGTAGGCCAGATAGGCCAGCGACGCAGCCAGCGGCACCAGCGCGGCCACCGAAAACGCCGTGACAGGCGTGATGGACAGCGTGATGAAGCCCACAAAATAGGCCAGGCCGGTGACCGTCTGCGAGCGGTAGCGCAATGCGTGTACCACCGTGGCCGCGGAAACGGCAGCGAGCAGCACGGCCCCGGCTCGCGGGTCCTCGATCACCCGCGCGGCGTCGAGAGCATGCGCGGCGTAAGAAGTGAAGTAGACCGCGGCCCACCCGCCGCCGATCAACCCGCGTCCGTAAACCAGATACCGCGGCCGGCGTTCCAGTGCTACCCCGGCACCCAGCATCGCCAGACCAAGCATATAGCCGGCAGCCACGCGCCCGGCCGGTCCCATGTGGCTCAGCGAATAGCTCAGGAACAGCGCCAACCCGACGACCGTCACCAGCACGCCCAGTTTGTTGAGCCAGCTTCCGCCGACGACCGCTTCCCACTCTTCGCCTTGCATCTTCTCGCGCATCCGTTCGCCCCAGGTGGGACCGGGCGCAGCTTCAAGCACAGGACGCGGCTCGACGGCCGGAGACAGCGCGGGTTCTTCGACCTGTGATGGAATGGGCGCGGCAATGACCGGAGGAGGCAGCGGCGGAGGAAGAGGCGCGGGACGTACCTCCTGCCGAAGTTCGAGGGCATACACCCGCGCAATGGTTTCGCGCTGCCGCTCTTCAGCCTCTTCAAGGCGCCGCTTCAGCCGCCCGACCATCACCAGCAGGACGATTGCGACAACGGAAAGGGCCAGGACGAGAAGGGCAATCATGGGCGTCGCGCCGTGCAATCCAGCATATCCTCAATCCGGATCATGCCGCGAGTGGGGCGGTCCTTTCGCAACTTTGTACTTAGCGTACCTGTAATTCCTCAAGGATGCCGGCAACGTAATCGACGGTTTCGGGAATTCGGGGGACCCCGCCGGCAGAATCCACGCGCGAAGAACCGGCGTTGTAAGCGCCCAGCGCCAGAGCCAAGTCCCCGCCGTAACGCTTCACGAGTTTCTTCAGCAGCCGTGCGCCGGCGTCCATGTTCTCGACCGGGTCGAACGGGTTCTTTACGCCGAACTCGGCCGCCGTCGCGGGCATAAGCTGCATGAGGCCCATGGCGCCCTTTTTCGAAACGACGCATGGCCGGTAGCCGGACTCCCTGTTGATGACGGCGCGCAGCAGATCCGGGGTGAGCCCTTCGCGCTCCGCGAGTCCTTCGATGTAAGTTCCGATCAAGGCCTTTGGCAGCGGCTGGCACCCGGGTTCGTCGTCCTCGCCGGCAGCGGCATATTGGACAGCCGGGCGCGGCCAGGGCACGGTAAAGAAGGAGTCCCGCCCGGCTTCGGTGGCTTTCACCTGGCTGCGCACGGACGCGCGCTGTTTGGTGATCGATGCTTCCATGGCAGCACGAACGGCCTCGTATGGATCCTTGGGCTCCTGCGCGAGGGCGGCGCTCGCAGCCAGGATGAGAACGGACACGGTAGGCCTCACCACACATCCTATCGGCGGAAAATGCGCCGTTCCGGAGGCCGCCGGGACATGATATGCTGTCAACGCCTATGACCAAGAAGCTGCTTTGGATGCCTTTGTTGATCCCCGCCCTCGCCTTGGCGGCGGACGCTTTCATTACCCACACGGATGTCTTCCGCGCCGGAGAGGACGGCTACCACACCTATCGCATTCCCGCCATTGTCACCGCGCAAGACGGCTCGCTGGTCGCCTTTGCCGAAGCCCGCAAGGAAAACCAGAGCGACCCGGGCGGCGGCGACATCGACCTGGTGGCGAAGCGCAGCACTGACAATGGCGCGACGTGGTCCAGGATGCAGATCGTTGACAACCCAGGAGAGAAGTGGGGAGCGTCCAACCCGACGCCGGTGCTGGACCGTTCGAACGGACGGCTGTGGATCGCCTTCAACCGCTGGGAGCCGGGCAAAGGCACCGAGAATTCGCGTGCCGGCACCACGGACAACCAGGCCTGGCTGCGCTATAGCGACGACAACGGGCAGACCTGGTCGGCGCCCCGCGACATCACCCGCGAGTCGCGCGATTTCGACAACTGGCGCGCCATGTTCCTTGGCCCTGGCGGCGCCATACAGACGCGTACGGGACGCCTGATCCTGCCCGCGGCGGCCTGCCCGGACACGTGCGCGGTGTACGCCGCCAGTGGCACTTTCCGGGGTCAGATGCACAACATGCGCTCCTATGTGCTTTATAGCGACGACCACGGCGCTACCTGGAAGCGCGGCCCCCAGGTCCGCGCCATCACCGACGAAAACGAACTGGTCGAACTGGCCGACGGCACCATTCTGATGGACGCGCGGCAAGGTGGCGGCGATGCGCGCTGGGTCATGTTCAGCCGGGACGGTGGCGAGACATGGTCCACACCGCGCAATGGTGAGATCGTCACGCCCGTTGCTACCGGCATAGAACGCTTCACTTCGGCGAAGGCTGGCGCTGATCGCGACCGCATCCTGTGGACCGGCCCGCAGGGCAATGCGCGCCGCCGCCTGGTAGTCCGCGTGAGTTACGACGAGGGCCAAACCTTCGTCAACGAACACCTCATCTATGGGGGGCTGTCGGCATATTCAGACATCAGCATCTTGAAGGATGGCACTGTGGGCGTGCTGTGGGAACGCGGCGTGAGCGGCCAGTGCCAGTTTATCACCTTCACGCGCTTCAACCGCGAGTTCCTGGAGCCGCCGGGAACCGTGATCCCGGTCCTTCACTGAAAATCAGCCCTTCGTCGCGACTTGGCGCGGAGGCGCCCAATGCCGTAAGCTGTCCGCATGAGACCTGTTTTCTTACTTCTTGCTGCGGCGTTC
>ENA-UOYA01000158-UOYA01000158.1-activated-sludge-metagenome-genome-assembly--contig:-NODE-158-length-96028-cov-19.654361_pt1 | contig 96028 bp, 90 predicted proteins | sample MGYA00238163_ERZ764804 | MGnify/ENA primary metagenome ERZ764804 (study PRJEB28919, sample SAMN05720223) | activated sludge metagenome | isolation source: Anaerobic digester | place: Hong Kong...
CTCGAACATGGTTACAGTTTGTCGGGCTGAATTGGTGCGAACTGCTGGGCGTTTCTGAGGAGGAGTTAGAGACGTGGGTGGAAGGCGGTTTTACGCTGCCACCCAGCGCCCATCGCAACTGGCGCTATTGACTTTTTTCCGGTTGGCTCGCTACTTCCGGATAGCCCTAAATTCGATTACTCGCATATTTGTTCTATGAGATATAATAGATAGAACAAAACCATAGGACGGTTCGTGCAGGTGTAGCGAGCACCTACACGAACCTGACCCCAACCACCGGAATTGGCGGCGGCAGGGGCTGATCTCATTATAGCTGATCAGCCAGGATTCGCCCTCGGTGGGGACCATTTACCGGGGGCTTTTTGTTGCCCCCTACCTGTTCAGGAGGCTTATCTTGGTTGATCAATCTTTTCTTTTTCGATTCCGGGAGACTCTCTCGGAAATTGAGACTAACCTGACCGATGGCATTGCCGCCATCGGTCCCTGGATCACCCCCATTCCCAGTGCGGTTTTGGTGGCGAATGCCACAGTCAAAGACTTGCATTGGAGCGCTGAGTTAGCTTGGGTCGCTGCTGCGATCATCGAGAGCCTGGGCCTAACTACCGTAAGTACCAGCCTGCTGCTTTGGGAGTACAACGCAGACAAAAGGAAAACGGATCCAGATGCGCCTTTTTTGTTGGCGGCTTCCCTGGTCGGCGTTTACCTGGTTTCCACCATTGGTTTGACCGTGCTGCTGGATATTTTCCCAGATCTGGCCCGTTACGCGCCGGCACTCTTTCCAATTCTGGCGCTGGTCGGTGCCGTCAATCTGGCCTTGCGTTCTGGACATCGCCGGCGTCTGGCAGGTATTACCCAAGAGCGTGCAGATCGAAAAGCGGAACGTCAAGCTGTTCGTCCACCAGTGGGGAATCTGAATGACTTACTTGCGTCCAATGCAACGTCTATTACTGTCAATCCAGACAGTTCGTTAGTCAAAGCGCGTCAAGCCAGGGCAGCTATTCAGGGCAACCGCTTGGACAACCTTTTGACACTCTATCGTGACAATCCAACTATTGGGGTGACAGATGCTGCGCGTACTTTGAACATGTCCAGGCAGACGGTTTACTCCTACCTGGAACGTCTCGAAACTGAAGGGCGCATTCGGCGCAATGGACATGGTGTTGAGATCATTGGAGGGCAGAAAAAATGACGGTCAAACGCGCAATTATCTACGTTAGGGTGAGTACCGATGAACAGGCCAAAGGCTACAGCCTACAAACTCAAATTGATGGATGTCGACATTATGCTGAAGAAATGGATTACGCCATTGCTGCTACATTCCAGGAAGATTACACGGGAACTTCCCTGGACCGACCAGCACTCAATGAGATGAGAGAATACCTTGGGCTCGATAAAACAGTTACGATCCTTATTGTCTATGACCTCGATCGGATTGCTCGCAAGTCAGTCCACCAAATGATCCTGGAAGAAGAACTCCATAGTTTTGGTGTTACAGTTGAGTATGTGATTGGAAGGTATGACGACTCAGATGAAGGCCGTCTTCAGAAACAAATCCGTGCCAGTATAGCTGAATATGAAAAAGCGAAAATTCTTGAACGAAGCAAACGCGGAAAGAGAGGAAAAGCCCAATCTGGTTTCGTACTGGTCGGCAGTAGGCCCCCGTACGGATACAAGGTAAATTCAGAACCTCACAAGGCCTGGCTGGAGATTGATGACGATGAAGCAAAAATCGTTCGCCTTGTATTCCAATGGTACCTGTATGGTGACGAGAATGAACTTCCATTATCCATGAATGCCATTACAGTTAAATTGACTGAACTACGTTTCCCAACCCGTGGAGATAAATTTTCGTATGTTGCCAAAAAAAGCGATCCTGGTGTATGGTCAAGTCCAATGATTCGTCATATTTTACGGAATGAAACATATACAGGTACCTGGCATTATGGCAAAACGAAAATCATCAGCGATGGAAAGGAACATTCCCGGAAAGCGAAATCAAAACGCGGTTTGGGAAAGCAGGTTCCCCGCTCTCGAGATGAATGGGTATCTGTGATTGTTCCCACCATCATTACACAGCGGGATTTTGAATTGGCGCAAAAGAAAATCCAAAAGAATTCAAAAGACTCCATTAGAAGTGCAAAACATGAATATTTAATGGGAAGACGGTTGAAATGCTCAAAATGCAACTACTCATATGTGGGACGGACTCGGCGGGAACATAACACCTACTACTATTGCAAGGGAAAAGAGCAAAAGCCCATCAGCCTTTGTTCAATGCCCAATTTTCGAGCCGATATGATTGAAGAAACGGTATGGAATTGGCTGAGAGGGTTAATAGAGAACCCTTCAAATATTTCTGACGGATTACGGAATATGCAGTTGGAGACGATGACAGCAAATTCGCGAATTGTTGGGCAAATTGAGATAATTGACCAGCAGCTTGACGATTTGAAAAACCAGCAGAACAAATTATTAGATCTATTTCTTAATGGTGATTTTCCAAAATCCCTGATCGATGAAAGGAAGATGAAGATCGATGCAACCAGTAAAAAATTGATGGAGGAGAGAATAGACATAAGCTCACACCTTAATAAGGCAGTTTTGGATGATGTTCAGATTGGCGAGATCGAAGAATTCTGCGCCAGCATTCAAGAAAAATTAGAAACAGCGTCCTTCGAATCAAAACGCCATCTGATCGAGATGTTTGATGTACATGGTAAACTTACCATAGAAAATGATCAAAAAATTATTGAGGTAACATGTCTAATTTCACCGCAACCGCGGTCGCTTGCGCTAACATCGCATTCATCAAGTACTGGGGGAACCGCGACCATGCGCTTCGCCTGCCGGTAAATGGTTCCATCTCAATGAACCTTAACGGTCTTGAAACGCGCACCAAAGTGGAGTTCTCGCCAGATTTTTCCGCTGACGCGCTCACCATTAACGACTTATCCGTCCAAGGCGCAGGGCTCCAGCGTGTTTCCAATTTTCTGGACCGCGTTCGTAACCTTGCCGGCAGTTCCTGGCATGCTCGAGTAGAAAGCTCCAGCAATTTCCCCACCGGCGCGGGCATCGCTTCCTCAGCAGCGGCGTTTGCGGCCCTCAGCCTGGCTGCCTCCCGCGCCATTGGACTGGAGCTGGATGAGGCTGCGCTCTCCAGGTTGGCGCGCACAGGCTCAGGTTCCGCCTGTCGTTCAATCCCCGGCGGCTTTGTGGAATGGCATTCCGGTACATGTGACGAGGATTCATTTGCGACCTCAATTGCTTCCCCTGAACATTGGTCATTGGTGGATCATGTTGCCATTGTCCGCGCGGTGCACAAACCGGTTGGCTCCACAGAGGGCCATCGCCTGGCAAATACCAGTCCGCTGCAGGCTGCCCGGGTAGCAGATACTGCCCGCAGGTTGGACATCTGCCGTAAGGCCATCCTGGACCGCGATTTCGCTGCATTGGCTGGAATCATAGAGCTGGATAGCAATCTGATGCACGCAGTGATGATGACCTCACAACCGGCTTTGTTTTACTGGGAACCCGCATCCGTCGCGCTGATGAAAACGATCCCGCTCTGGCGTCAGGAAGGATTGCAGGCTGCCTACACGCTGGATGCCGGGCCGAATGTGCACGTCATCACGCCGTTGGAACATTCGGCCGCAGTCCAGGAGCGCTTGCGCGCCTTTCCCGGCGTCAAGAACGTGCTCGTTGCCCCAGTGGGCGGTCCAGCACATTGGGTGGAAGACCAGCCTGCCTAAGAGTATCCTCATTTTTTTGGAAGTCCAACCTCAAACAAGTTATAATGTAGACAGTAATCACAAATATTCACGCTGCTGAGGTTTACAGCAATGGAAGCTATTGGTTCGACGGCGTTACGCATCCTCGAGTTTATCCTCGCTTTAGGGGTATTAATATTCCTGCATGAACTGGGCCACTATCTGACTTCCAAATTGTTCAAAATTCAAGTGGAAGAATTTGGATTTGGTTTCCCGCCCCGCATGCTGAGACTCTTTCGCATCGGCGAAACCGATTTCACACTGAACTGGATCCCATTTGGCGCATTCGTCCGCCCGAAAGGCGAGAATGATCCCAATGTTCCCGGTGGATTGGCATCCGCTCCTCCAATTCAGCGTTTAATCGTTTTACTGGGCGGCCCTCTCATGAATTTACTGACGGCCGTAATCTTGCTAACGGTCATTTACGGGCGAGTGGGCGTTCCCGATATGAGCCGTGTGCTCATCACGGATGTCACTGCAAACACACCCGCCCAATCTGCTGGCATGCAGGCTGGCGATATCTTCATCACCGCCAACGGTCAGCCGATCACCACGGCCAGCGACCTGCAGGCAATCGTCCGGACAAACTTAGGCCAGGAAATGACCTTTGTGCTGCAGCGCGATAATCAGCAGGTCACCATCAAAGCGGTTCCGCGCACCGAATATCCCTCCGACCAGGGACCGTTGGGTGTTTCGCTGAGTGTCCCCTATAAGAGCGGCACTGCCATCGAAGCTTTATCACTGGGTGCAAGCATGACCTTGTACCAAAGTAAAGAGCTGTTTTCAATGCCAATCCGCCTGATCCAAGGCAAGGTACCTGCAGACCAGGCCCGTTTTGTAGGGCCCAAAGGGATGTATGATATCTATTCACAGGCGCGTCAAACAGATGAAGAAAATGCAGGTTCTTCGACTCCGGCTGCGACCGTGAATACCCTCTGGCTGCTTGCGAATATCTCCATCGCCTTGGGTGTAACCAACCTGCTGCCGTTCCCGGCGCTTGACGGTGGACGAATCTTATTTGTACTTCCTGAATTATTATTCAAGAAGCGCATCCCGGCCAAGTACGAGAATATGGTTAATCTTGTCGGATTTACTCTTCTGCTGATCCTGATGGTCGTGGTCACCGCGCAGGATATCATCAACCCAGTTGTCATACCTTGAGGTTTTCCATTAAGTATGTCTGATCCTACTCCCCAAAAAGCTGTCCCCTTCCGCCAGGTGTTGGAATCCTTAATCGATGAGACTCGGCTTTTTCCCCCAGCTTACCTTCACCGGTTTTCCGATCTTTCCAGCGCAGACTTGAATTCATTGAAAGATGTCTGGGAACAGGTTCCAGCCACCCGCCGAGAATCATTGTTGGAGGACCTCGAAGATTTATATGATGCAGACACGCTGGTTTCTTTTGATGAATTGGCTCGTTTTGCTTTAGTTGATGAAAACGCCCGTGTCCGCGCCAGCGCGCTTCGCCTTCTATGGGATTATCAAGGGACGGATTTAATCCCTGTTTTTTCGCGCCTGCTTGAAAAAGATCCAGATGAAATCGTTCGGGCGCTGGCTGCTTCTTTGCTGGGACAGTACATCTTCCTGGGTGAAGTAGAGCAGATCTCTGCCAGTTCCTTGCATGCTATCGAGGAGCAGCTCTTTCAAACCATTGAAAGCAGTGAAACCAAATTGGTACGCCGCCGCGCGCTTGAATCGCTGGGATATTCCAGCCGCGATGAAGTCGACCCAATCATAACCAACGCATTTGAATCAGGTGACCCTGAATGGATGGCCAGCGCATTATTTGCTATGGGGCGCTCAAACGATGAAAAGTGGGTGCCCATCGTGATGGAAATGCTGGATCACCATGAACGCGATGTGCAAATTGAAGCGGTTCGTGCCAGCGGAACATTGGAAATTGAAAAAGCACGCAAGCCACTTTTGCAAATGATCAAAGCAGGCATTGATGATCCCGAACTGCGCACAACGGTTGCCTGGTCGCTCTCTCAAATCGGTGGCGACCAGGTGGGAGCTGCCCTGGCCAAATTACTTAAAAAGGCCGAGAACGACGAAGAGGCTGAGATCATTCAAAACGCAATCGACAATTTGGAATTCCAGGAAGGGCTGGATAACTTTGAATTAATGGACTTCTCCCCAGCACGGCGGACCGATTTCCATGTCGTTAAAGGAGAAACGGCTGTTGGAGATGATGGCCTGGATGAGGCTGCTTCCTGGGATTTGGCGGATAGTGAAGAAGATGACGAAGAAGCCGAGGATGAATCGTAGGCTAACGATAGATTAGTGGGGGATTTATGCGCATCGGGGCTTTGCTCCTCATTCTGATGACGAATTTATTCGGTGCAATTTATCAGCCGGCTGCTGCGCAGGTGGAAGTCCGCGATGTTGCCGTATTCTACGAATTCGGTCGAAACGCCACCTTTCAAGCTCGGATTAACCCGGCATCCGATGTTGAGGAAGCTTATTTGATGATCCAACCAGAGGGACAAGGCACACGCCTGGAACCCGTCACCTGGACAAACGCAGGTGAGATCCTCTTTGAGTACGACCTGGCTGTTCATCCTCTGAGACCCTTTGGCCGTACTTATTATTGGTTCCGTCTGGTCACAAAAAGCGGTGATGTCACCACCCCATCTTACTGGTTTGATTATGTCGATAATCGTTTTACCTGGCAAACCCTTGCAAATGAGTATTTTAGCATCCACTGGCAGGGCAAGGATCCCTCCTTCGGTCAGGAGGCACTCAATATTGCCACCTCAGCACTCGAATCCGCCCAAAAAATCCTCCCTGTCCCCCCTCCATTACCCTTCAGGGTGTATATCTACGCAAACGCAGAAGATTTACAAAGCGCATTGCCAGGAATTGCTGAAAATTGGGTGGCTGGACACGCAAGCCCCGACTTAAAGGTGATCCTGTTGTCTATACCGGATGGCCCGGAACAATCGCTGGAATTAGAGCGCCAGCTTCCACACGAATTGATGCACATCCTTCAATTTGAGCTGGTCGGAACGCAATATGAAAATGTGCCGGTTTGGCTCAGGGAGGGCATCGCGTCCATAACTGAGTTATACCCAAATGCCGATTATGCCCGCGTATTGGATGCTGCACAACAAAAAGACAGTTTTTTAGCCATGGAAACCCTTTGCAGCGCGTTCCCACGGGATGCCGGCAGCGCATTTCTTGCCTATGCGCAATCGACTTCTTTTGTCCGGTACATCTACCAAACCTACGGCAACACAGGGTTGATGAACCTGTTGCGCCAATACCAGGCAGGTTTGGGTTGTAAAGAAGGCGTGCAGGCAAGCTTGGGCATTTCGCTCAACGAGCTGGAAAATAATTGGCGCGCCAGCAGTTTATCGGTCAGCCCTTCAGGAAAAGCGCTCAAAACGCTTTCGCCTTACTTGATCGTCGCCGCCCTGGTAATTATTGCGCCGCTTTTGTTGGCAGTTGCTCGCCCCAAGACACAGGAGAAACTTTCGTGAACGATAGCGATCCCGTTCAACTCCACGCCCTGGTAGACGGACATGTTCAAGGTGTTGGGTACCGTTTCTTCGTCAAAAACGCCGCTGAAGAATTACACTTGACCGGTTGGGTACGAAACAAATGGGACGGGCGGGTCGAAGTTCTTGCCGAAGGTCCACGGAGAGATCTGGAGCAATTATTAGAAACATTGCGGCGCGGACCTCGCTCAGGCTATGTATCTGATGTAAAAGTTGATTGGAACGCCGCCAGCCAGAACTATACCCGCTTTAGCATCGCGCCAAGCGAATAATATAATTCAGGGGAACAAGTATCTTTAACTACTCCCCTTCACCGGCCAACAATTTTGCCCTTTGCCAGGGAGACAAATTCTCATCCTCGGCCATCAGATTTCTCAAACCATAAATCTGATCGCGTAGCACCGCTGCACGCTCAAATTCCAGGTCTTTGGCAGCCTGCTTCATTTCTTTTTCCATTTCAGAGATCATACGCTGGATCTCCTTGCGTGGGATGCCCGCGGGGCGGCCTTCATGGGTCGAATACTCACCGCGTGCTTCAGCCACCTGCGCTGCGCCCAACCGTTCGGTCAGGTCATGAATCGCTTTGACAATCGTAACCGGTTCGATCCCATGATCGTCGTTGTACTTCTTCTGTTTGGCACGCCGCCGGTTGGTCTCCGAAATGGCCATCTGCATGGAATCGGTCATCCGGTCGGCGTACATAATCACCTTACCGTTGACATTGCGCGCTGCACGGCCAATCGTCTGTATTAACGCCGTGCTGGATCGCAGAAAACCTTCTTTATCCGCGTCCAGAATTCCAATCAACGAAACCTCAGGCAAATCCAACCCTTCTCGAAGCAGGTTGATTCCAACCAGCACATCGAATACGCCCATACGCAAATCGCGCAGAATGCCAATGCGCTCCAGTGTCTCAACCTCGGAATGCAGATAATGGACCTTGATTCCCAGTTCCATCAAGTAGTCGGTTAGGTCCTCAGACATGCGCTTTGTCAGCGTAGTCACCAAAACGCGTTCACCCCGTTCGGTTCGCTGCCGGATCTCTTTTACCAGGTCATCCACCTGTCCCTGCGTGGGTCTCACCTCGACCTGCGGGTCAAGCAAGCCAGTTGGACGAATGATTTGTTCCACAAGCTGATCCTTCCGCTCCATTTCATAAGGACCAGGTGTTGCGGAAGTATAGATGGTGTAACCCATGTGTTGCTCAAATTCATCAAACTTAAGCGGGCGGTTATCAACTGCAGACGGCAGCCGGAACCCGTATTCGACCAATGTCGATTTCCGATTTCGATCGCCGTTGAACATGCCGCGAATTTGCGGCACCGTCATATGTGACTCGTCCAACACCAACAAATATTCACTCGGTAAATAATCAATCAAGGTCCACGGCGCCGAGCCCGGCGGACGTTGATCCAGGTGGCGGGAATAATTTTCGATCCCGGAACAATAGCCCACCTCACGCAGCATCTCCAAATCATACCGAGTTCGCTGTTCAATTCGCTGCGCTTCCAGGTATTTGCCATTTGCTTTGAAATAGGCCAACTGCTGTTCCAACTCAGCTTCGATATCGCTGATCGCTTTCTTGAGGCGGTCTTCGTGTGCAATGTAATGTTTTGCGGGGAAAATTTCGATTTTCACCGGTGTATCGAGAATTTCGCCGGTGACCGGGTTGACACTAATAATGCGTTCAATCTCATCACCAAAAAATGTGATCCGGTAAGCCAGCCGATCTTCGTACGCCGGAAAGACCTCAAGCGTATCGCCGCGAACCCGGAAGGTCCCCGGCCGTAGGTCCATGTCGTTTCGCTGATATTGGCTTTCAACTAACTGGCGCAGCAGCGCATTGCGGCGGTACAAGCCGCCTGTTTCCAGTGTGATGATGACATTACCGTACGCTGAGGGATCCCCCAATCCATAAATGCATGAAACTGAAGCAACGATGATCACATCCCTGCGTGACATGAGTGCTTTGGTTGCAGCCAGCCGCAACCGATCGATTTCCTCGTTAATATCCGTTTCTTTCTCAATATAAAGGTCACGCTGCGGAACATAGGCTTCCGGTTGATAATAATCGTAATAAGAAACAAAGTACTCAACCGCGTTTTCCGGAAAGAATTCCTTAAATTCTGCGTAGAGCTGTGCTGCCAAGGTCTTGTTGTGTGCCATGATCAGCGCAGGTAATTTGGTCTGCGCAATCACATTGGCGATCGTGAACGTCTTGCCGGTTCCTGTGGCCCCCAAAAGCACCTGATGCTTGTAACCAGATTTAATTCCTTCCACCAATTGGCGAATCGCCTCCGGCTGGTCTCCAGTAGGCTCATATGGAGCATGCAACTTGAAGTCCATAAACAACCTCTCGCGTTCCAATTCACTTACGCCAATAAAGAGATCAATTGTTCTATTTTATCACATTCTTTGCGGCCGGAAGAACAAGTGTAAAAACTGCACCACCCAATGGATGATTGACTGCGGAGAGTGTGCCTTCCATCAAAGCAGCTAATTGACGCGCAATCGCCAGCCCAAGTCCCGTGCCACCTTCGTCACGGCTGCGGCTTCGATCAACCCGATAAAAACGCTCAAAAAGATGCGGCAGCGCAGATTCTGGGATACCCGGCCCACTATCATGGACGCTTAGGGCGATATTTCCATCCTGAGTAACAATGGAAATTTCTACACTTCCACCTTGTGGAGAATAGCGCAGTGCATTGGCGAGCAAATTGTTGAGAATTTGCTCGATCCGCAAGGGATCACCCACCACCACCGGGTCTTCCTGTGCGTTCAACGAGAAAGAAATCGAGCGTTCCAGTCCTGCTGGCTCAAAACGGGCCAGCACATTGGTCGCCAATAGCCGCAAATGCACAGGGGCTTGCTCAAGCCGCAGTTCTTTTGCATCTGCCAGTGCCAGGATGCGCAAGTCTTCCACCAAACGCGTAAGCGTTGAATTTTGATCCAATGCTACTTGCAACCCAGATGCATCCAATGGATAAATTCCATCCTGCATAGCTTCCAACTGAGCACGTTGAACTGCGAGCGGTGTGCGCAATTCGTGCGCAATATCGGCGGTCATTGCCTGCCGGCGCATCTCGGATTCCTGCAGAGATTGCGCCATTTGATTAAAACTTTGGCCAAGCGCAGCCAGCTCATCGCTGCCTTTCACTTCCACCCTCTGTGACAAATCGCCGCGAGCCATCTGGATGGCTGCTTTTTCGAGCTTTTGCAATGGATTGGCGATCCAACTGCCAAGCAATAATGCCAGGATCACCGCAATTGCAAGCGCAACGCCGCCGCTGATGAGCGAAATCTTATTCAACCGCTCCACCAGACGCTGACCGCTGCCCGAATTGCCCCCCATCCCCCCTTCGGCCCAAAGATAACCGATGATTCGACCCCTTAAATTCCGGATAATCGCTGCATCTGTCAACTCACGTGCCGTTATCTGGGTTCCCGCTGCTTGAAGATGTGCTGTGTCGTAGACAAGTTTTCCATCCGCATCAACCAGGCGCAGCCGCTGCGCCATCATCCCGCCCATGCCCCGCCCCTGGTTGCCATGCATTGTTTGCAGCAGACTCTCTGCACCTTCCCAAGTCTGTTTGGCCGCGTAATAGTCGCGCAATGAAGAAACCAACCCATCCAGCCCGACCATACCGCCGCTGGTCATATAAGTTTCAACCTGACGCGCCACGCCAAACCGGGCAAAAATGGTGATCGCCAGGATTGGAATTAAGGCAACCAGGCCAAATGCGAGGATTAAACGCACGCGCATGGGCTATTCCTTCCTTATTCGGTAACCAACCCCAAACACGGTTTCGATGTATCTCGGTTCCTTTGGGTCAACTTCCAATTTCGCGCGTAAATTTTTAATGTGAGCATCGATGGTACGCTCATAGCCCTCATAGGCAGTGCCCTGCACAGCTTCCAACAGCTGAAGGCGGCTGAATACCCGGCCGGGTTGTTCAGCCATCGCTGACAACAAATTGAATTCAGTCGGTGTCAGGTCAATCTGAACATCGCCTCGCATTACCACGTGCGCGTCCAGATCGATGGCCAAGTCGGATATGCGCAGCACTGAGGTCGCTGCCCGAGAAGATCCAGCCCGTCGAAGCACCGCGCGCACGCGAGCGACGACCTCACGTGGTGAGTAAGGCTTGGTAAGGTAATCATCTGCGCCTAATTCAAGGCCAATCAGTCGATCGGTTTCCTCGACGCGGGCGGTGACCATGATGATGGGGGTGTCATCCTTGCGGCGGATTGCGCGAGCAACATCCAGACCATCCATCCCAGGCAGGTTCAGGTCCAATAATATGAGGTCGGGGCGCTGTTTTTCCCACAAGGCCAGCCCCTGATCGCCGCGGGATGCGCTAATGACGGTATAACCGGAAGCCTCAAGGTAAGATCGTAAAATCTTCACCAGTTCGGATTCATCTTCAACGATCAATATCGTGGCCATTTTCCACCAACCTGTTCAGGATTTCAAGCAGACGTTCCTTCCAGTGTACCACACTGCCGTTCACGGGCATCCAGTAGGCATTTTTTCCCGTGCGCACATAGCTGCCCAGGCTGGGAAGATTGCGCGGCGGCAAGCCTTCGGGCAGTGGTGGAAAACGAAGCACAAGTTGATCATTTTCCAGGGTGACGGAAGACAAACCTGCTTTTTCAGCCAGTAATTTGATTCGCATTTGAAAGAGCAAATTTTCCACCTCATCCGGGAGCGCGCCAAAGCGATCAGCAAATTCATCAGCCAGGAATTGTACCTCGCCCTCATTTTGCAGATCCGCCAGTCGCCGATACAAGCTCAAGCGCAGATTTTGATCCGGCACATATTCAGCCGGGATGCCAACGGGAATAGGCAGATCCACGCTGACGGCCATCCGAATGGTTGCCGAGGAGAGCAAGACTTCCTGGTCGGCTGGCATGGCGATTTTTTCCATCTGGCGCAACTGGCGTACAGCCTGGGCCAACAGGCGGGTATACAGATGAAAACCCACGCTGGCGATGTACCCCGACTGTCGAATTCCTAGCAACTCGCCGGCACCTCGCATCTCCAGGTCGCGCATGGCAATCGAATAACCCGCTCCAAGTTGGGTATTCTCAGCGATGACTTCCAGGCGTTCCTGGCCCTCAGGCGTGGGTGATTTATGCCTGTGCCGGAAGAAATAGGCATAGGCTCGCTGGGCACCACGGCCCACACGACCGCGCAATTGATATAACTGCGCCAGCCCAAACGTGTCGCCGCGATCGACGATCAGGGTGTTTGCGTTGGGTATATCTAGACCAGACTCGATGATCGAGGTGCATAGCAGGACATCGATTTCAGCTCTCGTGAATTGAACCATCACCTGAGCCAGCAATTGCTCCGGCATCTGGCCATGCGCCACTCCCACACGCGCCTCTGGCACCAATTGGTTAAGGTGACGCTCCATGGCGCGAATGGTTTGGACGCGGTTATGGACAAAAAAAACCTGGCCGCCTCGTTCCAATTCACGCAAAATGGCTTGACGCACCAGACGCGGCGAATACGGCCCAATGTGCGTGATGATCGGCAAGCGTTCGGCCGGCGGGGTATTGATCTGCGAGATATCACGCGCGCCTGTCAAAGCCAGGTATAGTGTGCGCGGGATGGGCGTGGCAGTCAAAGTGAGCACATCCACTTCTGTTCTAAGCTTCTTGAAATGCTCCTTGTGCGCCACACCAAAGCGCTGTTCTTCATCAATAATTACCAGTCCAAGGTCTTTAAATTGAACATCCGGCTGAATCAGGCGGTGCGTGCCAATGATGATATCCAACTCTCCTGCTGCCAATTTGAGCAAGATTTCATCTTGTTCACGAGGTGATCGAAAGCGGGAGAGCATTTCAACGTGCACCGGATAGGCGGTCAAACGCTGCCGGAAAGTCTCAAAGTGTTGCTGAGCAAGAACGGTCGTTGGTACCAGGATGGCAACCTGCTTGCCATCCATTACAGCTTTAAATGCTGCCCTTAATGCAACCTCGGTCTTGCCGTAACCCACATCGCCGCACAACAGCCGATCCATCGGCCGTGGGTTCTCCATGTCGTTTTTCACCGCCTGGATGGCCTTAATCTGATCCTCGGTTTCCACATACGGGAAACTCGCCTCAAGTTCCTTCTGCCATGCAGTATCGGGGCTGAAGGCAAAACCTTTAGCGACCTGCCGGGTGGCATAAAGATCCAGCAAATCTTGAGCCACCTTGATGACTTCTTCACGCACCTTTTGCTTGGCGTTGACCCATTCAGCAGAGCCCAGGCGTGTCGGTGACGGCGGTTCTGCATTCGGGCCGACATACCGGCTGAGGCGGTCAGCTTGAAAAACTGGCACAAAGAGCTGGTCGCCGCCTTCATATTCCACGCAAAGAAATTCGCGTTCCACACCTTCCAGCGAGCGCCGCACCAGACCCGAAAAACGCCCGATACCGTAATCAATGTGAACCACCCAATCGCCGGGTTTCAGGTCGGTGTAAACAGTCTCAGGAGCTTCTGCTTGCAGGCGCGCACGGGTTCGCGGTTGCGGCCGTTCCCAACCAAAGATTTCCGCATCGGTCAGCAGGTGAGCCTGACCACCTTGTGGCAGAGCCAACGACCATCCCTCGGCAAGTGTTCCTTCAATAAAAACCGGCGGACTTTTCTGACAATTATCTGCCCGCCGCTCATTCCATAACTCTTGCAAACGCGACACCTGACGCGAAATCACCCAGGATGGCTCACCTTTTTGGCAAATTGTGTCCAGGTAATCCACCATCTGGCGCAGACGTCCTCCAAACCGCGGCTCGGGTTGAAATGAGGCTGCCAGGTCCGAAGCCTCATACTCACCGATAAAGCCCAACTGCAGCCAGGAATGACCAGTCAGGCTGTCCATCAATTCTGACCAGCTCAGATAAGGTATCGGGAAGTTTTCGGGCAATGTGCCTTCAGAGATGCTATCGTTGCGCATCCGAACAGCTTGCTCTTCGATCTCCACCGCAAGCGACTGAAGCAGGTCAAGATCATCCACCATCGTCATAGAATCGCGAGGCAGGTAATCAAGCAGGCTGGAAACCGCGGGATGAATCAGGGGAATGAAAAACTCGTCCACCTCCTGGCCTGCAGGTATCACACCCTCTGCGCGGCCGGGCAGCAACTCGCGCGCAGGTGTCACCAGTACCTGATCAAGTTTTGCTACTGTGCGTTGACTGCCAGGGTCAAACCTTCTGATCAGGTCAATTTCATCCCCAAAGAATTCCAAACGCACCGGCAACAGTTCGGCCGGCGGCCAGATATCCAGGATTCCGCCGCGCCTGGAAAATTCACCAGGTTCAAGAACAACATCCACCGCTTGATAACCCAGGTCCACCCAGGACCGCGCCAGGCTGTCGGGCGGCAGGGATTGATTGATCTTAATCGTCCGGCTGGCTTTAATAAAATCGCGTCTCGGCAGGGTGCGCGTCATCAAAGCCCGCACCGTGGTGATAATTACTGGTGGCTTCTCTGGTTTGACCGCCGCAGGCAGGTGATAAACCGCCAGGGCTGTCAGGGCTTGCAGGCGGTCGCGCCGCGTGCTGTTACCCCAGGCTGCCTGCTCGTAAAACATCGGCGTTGGCTCAGAAAAAATGAAGCGAGGCGCATCTTTCAACCAAAAGCCCAGCTCATCCAGTAAGGTTAGTGCATGCTGCGGTCGATCGGTGACCAGCACAAGCGGCTGATGCAGGTCCTCATAGAGGCTGGCAGCCACCGGCAGTCGTGCAGCCCGCATCAACCCCAAGCCGGGGAGTTCACGGCGGTCTTTGAGATCGTTAAGGAGAGCCTGGTAAGCAGGATGGGTCCGAATAACCTCGCGCAAGCCAACTACCTTTCGTTAATTCGTGCCGTTAAACTGATTCATGGCTGCATCGAGGCCATCGCGGATAAAAACTTTGAGTGCCTCAACAGCGCGGTCGAGCGTTGGATTCATGATTTCCTGATCAGATTTTGAAAAATCTTGGAGCACATAATCCGCTGCGTCCATTTGTCCGGGCGGACGTCCGATACCTATGCGCAGCCGCGGAAAGTTCTGTGTACCAATCTTATTGATTGTCGACGCAACACCTTTCTGCCCCGCTGATCCGCCGCCAGGTCGCAGCCGCAGGCTGCCTACGGGCAAATCCAGATCATCGTGCACAACAATCATCTGTGTCAAGGGAACTTTGTAATAGCGCAGCAATGAACCAACCGAATCGCCAGAAAGGTTCATATACGTCTGTGGCTTAACCAAAATGATTTTGCGCCCTTCCCACTGGCCAATTCCAATCAAAGCCTTGGCCTGCACTTTGCCAATCTTGATGCCAAAAGCCTCGCTGCACCGGTCGATAGTCATAAAACCTACATTATGCCGATTACCACGGTATTCGCGCCCTGGGTTACCCAGACCTACCAACAAAAATGGCGCGTCAGGCAGGATCGGTTGATTCTGAGGAGTGTTTTCTAGGGCATTTAACAAATTGATCATCTCCGAGTCAGGCTTTTTACGGTCTGGTATAACCCAAGAATAATGAAAAAAGCAGCCACAACTGCCAGGCCGGTCAATGCACTGCCGCGCAGTTCCATCTCTGTTATCGAAATTGGGTTGGGCGGCGGCGGGGTTGGTGTGCTGCGGATAATCAACGGTGTCGGCGTGGCCGTTACGGTGGGCAGAGCAGTAATCTCTGCCGGTGCCTCCGGCGTGTTTGTTTCCACGGCGGTATAGTTGCGCACGCGAACTCCCGCCACCTCAACAAGGGCAATACTGCCATCCTGTTTCATCACCTTCAAGCGAACCCGATAGTTGCCGTCCGTAATGGTCGTCGTATCCCAGCTCGCCAGGATGCCGCCTTCTATTGCAGGTACCTGATCCTGGATGAGAAACCAGGTGTTTGTCTGATCATCTTCATACCGAAACTCGACTTGTGCAGAAGCAAAGCCTTCCAGCGCGCTGAAACCCTGGATTAAGACCATTCCCTGCACGGCCTGCCCAGGGATGGGTTGCTCAATCATCGGTTCCGGAGTCGTTTGCTGCACAAAAGCAAGCCATCCGGCAAAGAACAATGAAAACAGAAGCTCTTTCATGGCAATCTGTAAGTTTAACACGTTCCAATCGAACGTGCAAACCAATTTGGTTTGAGGCTGACAACAAATTGAAATGCTTCGTTTTGTGACTTTTTGGATTATTGAGCAGGCGATGGAGAAATAACAAATAAAAGCACCAGGTCTTCAGGAGAATTGTTAATTACGCTGTGAGGCAGCGCAGCCGGCGCCCATACCATAGTATCTTTCTCTACATTTCGATATTCATTTCCAACCTGGAAGTAACCGCATCCAGCCAGGACAATGTACACCTTATCCTCTCCCACATGAATGTGGACAGGTTGACTTTGACCCGGGCCCAAACGGGTAATACCCACCAGCATGTTTTCGCTATATGCCAACGTGGCTTTATATGCTTTTTCCTCCACAGGTCCAGAATAGTCCTCATAACGCAAAAAATATTTGCTTGGTGTGTTTTCCATTTCATCCCTCACTATATTGAGTGTTGCGAGAGTACCATTCAATCTAAATTATCACAGAAGAGAGTCAAAAATACAATCTGCAGTTGAATTAACAGATATGCCGTATGTTATAATAATTAAAATGATGCCTGAAAATTCATCAACCAACTCTCCAGAAGAAGTTGTAACGCCAGCAGCCCAGTTGCCGCCGCCGGCAGCCCCCGCTGCAAACCCGCGTGGCCCAATGACCAAAATTATCATCGCAGCGATCGTCATCGTTGGCCTGTTGATTTTTGGCTTGGTGATGCTCTTGCGGGCCGATGCAAGCACAACCAGCGAAATCCGTGACATTTTCATCATCTTCATGGCACTGGAATCGCTTGTGCTGGGCGTTGCACTGGTCGTTTTGATCGTCCAATTGGCGACCCTGATCAACCTCCTTCAAAATGACATTAAACCCATTCTGAAATCCACCAACGAGACGGTCAACACGTTGCGTGGCACGGCAACCTTTCTCAGTAACAATGTCACCGAGCCAGTCATTAAACTGAATGAATACCTGGCTGGTCTAAAGAAACTCCTGGATATCCTCCGCCCCGGTCGGCGGTAGTCCGGGCGATAACTCAACTCGCATTTGAATCGAAAGGAGAAAATCCCATGGCAGAACGAGATGATTTTGGGGCGTTTGTAATTGGATTTATCGTAGGCGCAATTTCCGGCGCCGTGACGGCCCTTCTTCTGGCCCCGCAATCTGGTGAAGAAACGCGCACCTATATCAAAGAAAAAGCAATTGAGATTGGCGACACAGCCAGCAAGACGATCAATGAAACCTATGAACAGGCACAGGTTTCAGCCAACGAAGCTGTTAAACGAGCTGAACGTGCACTTGCGGATGCCAAGAAGCAGGCGGCTGAGCTGGCTGAAAAAGGCAAAGCGGTTTATGAAGAACAAAAATCCAAGATCGTCAGCACTATTTCCAAGACAACCGAATTGCCTCCCACCCCACCCGCAGAGGGCTAGGATCTTAGCTCACCTTCAACTAGACCGGCGAGAGATTCACCTCCGCCGGTTTTAATTTATTCAAATTGGAGAGCCCAAAGCACACGGGGGATAGATTCCAATACATCGCTGGCAAGTACTGACGCCGGGCTGCCCAGGTTTTCAGCTGCCGCCAGTCCGGCCTGTGCGTGAATCCAGGCTCCTGCCACAGCAGCTTCCCAAGCAGGCCTTCCCTGGGCAACCAGGCCGGCAACCAGGCCAGCCAAAACATCGCCACTACCTGCCTTGGCAAGCGCACTTGTCGCTACTGGAATAATGCAAGCTCGCCCGTCATCAGACGCAACAACCGTCAAAGCACCCTTCAAGATCACAGTGGATTTCCATTTCTGTGCATACTCGCGCGCTACAGCCAACCGGTTGCTCTGAATTTGTTCCACGGTTAAGCCGGTCAGAGCACTCATCTCGCCGGGGTGCGGAGTTAAGATCGATCCAACCGGAAGCAATTCCGGCCAATTCGTGATACCCGCCATCAGCCTCAGGCCGTCGGCATCCATTACCATTGGAGGCAAATTAATCTTATTGATTTGACCTCCCGCTGCTTCAACGATCGAAGACAATAACCGAGCAATAAAGGCTCGGGTGGTTTCCCGCATACCCAATCCAGGGCCTACTAATAATGCCGTTACGCGGCTCAGGTTTCTCAGCAGGAGATCCGCGGCATTTTCCGCAATCCCGCCCTCCTCATTTGGTAATATCAACCAGGTAACTTCTGGAAACTGCCCGGCCAGCGCGGCATGCAACGGCGACAGAGTTGCCAGCCGCACAAGTCCGGTGCCAATGCGATAAGCCCCGTGTGCGGCTAACAACGCCGCGCCCGTGTATTCAACCGATCCCGCCGCAATCACTAGGCTCCCAAAGGTGCCTTTATGAGCAGTATCTGGCCGTTCAGGCAAAAACCTGGAAACAGTCTCTCCATCAGCAACGTAGAGGTTAATGTTTACTTCTGCATCCAGGTTGTCAGGAAGGTCCAAATCAACAACGCGCAATTCACCTGCCAGCTTAAACGCCGGAAACCGAACCAGGCCTTGTTTGACCGCTTGCATACAGACAGTAATTTCTGCCGGTATGACGTCGTCTGCAGCTTCGCCGCTATCGCAGTCCACGCCAGAAGGACAGTCAACTGCCACCACATGCAATTGTTCGCTGAACTGTTTTGCAAATCCCAGCACGGAGGCAATCTCTTTGCGCAGCGGAAGTTGAAATCCGGTTCCCAGCACGCCGTCCATCAAAACAGAAGTGCCCTCAAGCCAGGCAGCCAGAACTTTGAAATCTACATCCTCCCATGCAGCGGCAATTTCCACGCCTGCCGCCCTCGCACGTTCAAGTAAAGCATCCTTCTCAGGACGTGGACGCACCAGGTAAGCCTGCGCATGCCAGCCGGCTTTGGCCAGAACCTCCAACGCCACCAGCGCATCACCGCCGTTGTTGCCTGAACCCACCAATGCTGTTACCACGCGCCATTCTTCGTCACCAAATTCCATTTGAATCAGATCCGCCAGGCCGCGGCCAGCGCGCTCCATCATCTCGGCGTAATTGACGCCGCGCGAATCCGCCTCGCGTTCTATTGCGAGCATTTGATCAACACTGACAACTAACATGCGGCCCTCCTGGGATGGATCGAATAATCAGTCATCAAAATTATACTCCGGCGTCACCGTCCGCGTTCACGGCACCATCAAGTATAATGACAGCTATGCAAAAAACGATCGCCATCACCATCTTCATCTCAGGCATGGTCAGTCTGGCTGTCGAAATGGCAGCCTCACGTTTGCTGGGCAATTACTTTGGGGCCAGCAATTTAATTTGGGCAACCATCATCGGCCTGATCCTCATCTACCTCACTGCCGGATACTATCTCGGCGGCGCCTGGGCAGATAGATCGCCAAAAGCTGCCACCTTCTACCAGATTCTGGTGTGGGCAGGCCTTACCATCGGATTAATCCCGCTCATTTCTCGTCCCATCCTGCGCGCCGCAGCCAGCGCTTTTGATGGCCTGCAGCTTGGTGCGATGATTGGCGCGTTTGTTGCCGTGTTGATTCTCTTTAGCGTCCCAGTGACCCTGCTGGGCACGGCTTCGCCCTTTGCTGTGCGGCTTTCGCTGCAGGATTCGCGTCAGGCAGGCAGCATTGCCGGCCGGATCTATGCCATTTCAACACTTGGCTCTTTCATCGGCACTTTTCTGCCTGGATTGGTATTGATTCCGTTGATTGGCACGTATCGCACCTTCCTGGCCTTCAGTCTGACTCTCATCCTCACCGCGCTGACCGGGCTGTGGATTTCTACAGGATGGCGCAAAGCGGTCGTCTACCTCTGGATGCCTCTCTTGATCCTGGCTCTGGCAATTTTTGGCCTGCCCGGCAGTGACAAAAATACGCAGGGCATGATCTATGAGACTGAGTCTGCTTACAACTACATTCAAGTCATCGAACAGGACGGCTACACCATCCTGCGCCTGAACGAAGGCCAGGGAATGCACTCGATGTATCACCCCACCCAGCTCAATTACTTCGGCCCTTGGGAACAGGTGCTGGTTGCGCCATTCTTCAATTCGGCGCCCTATGGCATTGAAAACGTGAAAAGCATGGCCATCGTCGGCCTGGCTGCTGGGACCACTGCGCGCCAGGCCTCTCAGGTTTATCCGGGCATCCAAATCGACGGCATTGAAATCGATCCAAAGATTGTCGCGGCAGCGCGCACATATTTCGACATGAACGAGCCAAATTTGAATGTCATTATTCAAGACGGCCGCTACGCGCTGGCTAACAGTCCCAACCGCTACGATATCATCTCAGTCGATGCTTACCGCCCGCCGTACATCCCCTGGCACATGACTACCCGGGAGTTTTTTCAGACGGTTTACGATCACCTGAATGACACCGGCGTCATGGCAATCAACGTCGGCCGGGCACCATCCGATCGCCGTTTAATTGAAGCGCTGGTCGGCACAATTCACAGCGTTTTTCCGTCGGTTTATGTTATGGACTTACCCAATTCGTTCAACTCGATCGTTTTTGCCACGCGTCAGCCGACACAGGTTGAGTATTTACAGCAAAACTTTGTCTCGCTGGTCCAATTGCCCCAAACGCCAGCTTTGCTGCTGGACACAATGGCTATCACGCTAACCAACCTGCAACCGACGCCGATAAGTGATACGATCTACACCGATGATTTGACATCCATCGAGTGGTTAACCAATGATTTGGTGATGGATTTCTTTATGGGTAGTGATTTAGAAGGAATGCAGCCATGAAAACAATCAAGATAATCACCGCAACCGCGGTAAGCATCATTCTGCCATTTTTTCTGTTGATGAGTGCCATCCGACTCGTTTTTCAGCCGGTCTTTCTGCAGTTGGAATACAACGCCCCTGGTTTTCCCCAGGATCCATATGGTTTCACCAAAGAAGACCGTTTGAAATGGGGCCGCATTTCATTGGATTATCTCTTCAATGATGCTGATATTTCCTTCCTGGCTGACCAACGCCTGCCGGATGGCTCACCCCTCTATAATGAACGCGAGCTAGGTCACATGCTGGATGTCAAGAATCTCATTCAGTTGATGCTCAAGGTCTGGCTTGGTTTGTTCGTCGTGCTGGCATTAGTGCTAATCTGGGCATGGCGCGGGAATTGGTTACCTGAATTTGGTCGGGCGTACGCGCGTGGCGGCTGGCTGACGCTGGGAATTATCGCTGCCATTCTGATTGCAATCGCTGTTAGTTTCGATTGGCTTTTTACGGCTTTCCATCGTATCTTCTTTGAGGGAGATACCTGGCTATTCCTTTATTCCGACTCGCTCATACGCCTCTTCCCCCTGCGCCTCTGGCAGGATGGATTTATCGCTATGGGCATTGTTACGGCATTGCTGGCAATCCTCTTTATCGTGGGCGGCAATTTCCTCGCCCGCAAGCGTGATTAAAAAGTGCCAATCAAAAAACGGCTGAAATTCAGCCGTTTTTTGATTATTTTTTAGAAGCTCTATTTTCTTTCCGCCTGTTTGGCAACCGCAGCGGCTTTCGCCGCGATCTCAGCAGCATCTCCCAGGTAGTAATGGCGAATTTCCTTGCAGTCATCGTCCAATTCATAAACCAGCGGCACGCCGGTAGGAATGTTGAGTTCAACGATGTCATCTTCGGAAATATTCGATAAATGCTTCACCAGGGCGCGCAGGCTGTTACCGTGCGCAGTGATCAACACATTCTGCCCGCTCTTGATGCGTGGCACGATACTCGAATGCCAGTAAGGCAGCACGCGGTCAAGCGTCATGGCAAGAGATTCGCAGGATGGAAGTTGTTCCTTGCTTAGGCTGGCATAGCGGCGGTCGAAGCGCGGATGGCGTTCATCATTCCAATCAAGCGCAGGCGGCGGCGTGGCGTAGCTGCGCCGCCAGATCAACACCTGCTCTTTGCCATACTTCTCAGCGGTTTCTGCTTTGTTCAGCCCCTGTAATGCACCATAATGGCGTTCGTTCAGCTGCCATGCTCGTTCTACCGGAATCCACATCAGATCCATCTCATCCAACACAATCCAGAGGGTGCGGATGGCGCGTTTAAGAACGGAAGTATAAGCAAAATCAAATGTGAAGCCTTCCTTCTTAAGTAACTGGCCGCCAAAATGTGCTTCCTTTATGCCCGTTTCGGTCAAGTCGACATCTGTCCAGCCTGTAAAACGGTTTTCAAGGTTCCAGGCGCTTTCACCATGCCGGATTAAGACTAATTTGTACATCGTGTCCTCACAAGTTAAAAAATTTTGGTATTTTCAGTTATTCTGATTTTACCTGATAATTGCTTTTCTCGCAGCAAGGTAAAAAATTAAAGGCAGCGCAAGGTTTCCTTGCGCTGCCTGCTTTCCAAAGTTCAACTAGCGAACAGCAACCGGGTTGTCTGCGTTGACCGAGGGATCAAAGATGTGGAAATTGTCCATATTGAAAGCAACTTGAACTTTGCTGCCAATGGTAAAGCGGGTGCGCGGATCGACACGCGCAACGAAGCTGTTCTTGCCGCTAACCAGGTACAGGAAAATTTCGTTGCCCATCAATTCAGTCACATCCACTTTTGCATCCACCAGAGCAGCATGGATGCCTGGTGGAACAAATAGCGGGTTGTGAATATCTTCCGGTCGGATGCCAAAGATAATCTGTTTGCCAGCATATGGCATGTAGGTAGGAACGCGGTCTTCTGGCACTTTAACAGCGAACTCGGTAGCGTCCACATACAAATCAGAGCCATCCTTGCGCAGCGACGCCGGGAAGAAGTTCATGGCAGGCGAGCCGATAAAACCAGCCACGAACATGTTCGCAGGCTTGTCGTACAGCGTCTGCGGCGTATCCAATTGCTGCAAAACACCTTTGTTCATCACAGCAATGCGCGAAGCCATGGTCATGGCTTCCGTCTGGTCGTGCGTGACGTAAATGAACGTGGTTTGCAGGTTGAGGTGAAGCTTGCTGATTTCCGCGCGAGTTTGCACACGCAGCTTGGCGTCCAGGTTCGAGAGCGGCTCATCGAACAAGAACACTTTTGGTTCGCGAACAATGGCGCGGCCGACGGCGACGCGCTGGCGCTGACCGCCCGATAGTTCACGCGGCCGACGCTTGAGCAGCGCCTCGATGCCCAATACCTGCGCGGCATTCTCCACACGCTGTTTGATCTTGTCTTTCGGCAGCTTGCGCAGTTTTAGACCGAAAGCCATATTGTCATAAACAGTCATGTGCGGATAGAGCGCGTAGGATTGGAACACCATGGCAATGTCGCGATCTTTTGGCGGCACATCGTTTACGATCTGATCTCCGATTTTGACATTGCCCGAGGTCACTTCCTCCAAACCGGCCAGGCAGCGCAGAGCCGTGGTTTTACCGCACCCCGAGGGGCCAACCAAAACCAGAAACTCTTTGTCAGCAATCGAAATATTCAGATCGTTGAGGGCAACAAAGTCCCCAAACTTCTTGTTCACGTGCTCAAAAGTTACACTTGCCATAGAATTCCTCCTTCCGACAGGGTATAGTGATTTGATTATAGACCTACGTCGGTAAATATGCAATCAATTATCGCGTGCAATTTCCACAGGATTAAAAATCACCTCCTGGCCAAGTGACCAGGTGGAATACTCAACCTATTTCTTTTCAGTTTACCCCCTGGGGAGGATGTCAGAAAATTCTTCTGCCGGTATGCTTGAGGCGTAGTTAACTCATCCGGAGAACCAGAAATGAAATCCTCTTCAGCATTTCCCACGCTGCGTCAAACGATTATCGGGACGGCCATTTTCTATGGCTGTTTCGGCATCATCTTCAGCATTTTTGGCTGGATCCTGAACATCGCGAGCGAGAATATTCTTCTGGGGCTGCTGGGTTTGAATATTCCACTTTGGTCGACCGGATGGTTCTTTCTCCTGTTTTGCATTCCGGTATTCTCGTTGGTTGGAGCAATTAGCGGCATCATCATATACCGGCCAGTACGAGCAATTGTGCAATTCCTCCGCGATAAACAGGAGGTTTTATCTTGAAAATCGGCGTTTTCTCCTTATAATGAATAGTCCTGACATGCATATTTAGGCCTTAGCGCCTTGTTTTCTGGCGGCTCGCACCTGAACGCAAGATCCTCAGCATTGACCGCTCTCAGATGTTCAGAAACAAAGGAAAAGGGCGGCACGATGATTCGCGCTCTCCATTAATTTAAAAAATCCTATCGTTCAATCCAGCTTATTGCAATGGATCCATTGAACCTGAAATCCCATTCAGGTTCCATTTCCCTTTGAACGCTTATTCCTCCGGCAGGATTATATGCCGGTTGCATGGAGGTCACTTTGGCTGTCAAAACCGAAACGCTCCACTTTGATTTAAAGGATACGGTCTCATCCAATCGCCTTCGCGGCTTGTGGCGGATGATGACCGGTTTCCACTGGCATTACCTGGGCGCGACACTCAGCCTGGGCGTGGCGGCATTGGCGAAAACCACCACCTACCTGCTGTTGCGGTATTTTGTGGACAATTACTTCAATCCGCAACCAGGCGGGATGGTTTTGCCGTTGTGGATGATCGCGCTTGGGTTTGTGTTTTTGGCACTCGTCGAGGGCGGGTTTACGTTTTTAAGTGCAAGGCTCGCCATCACAACTGCTGAAGGCGTCACGCGCCGCCTGCGCAATTACCTGTATGACCACATCCAACGACTGTCATTCACATACCACGATAAAACGCAAACCGGCGAATTGATCCAGCGATCCACAAGCGATGTGGATGCATTGCGGCGCTTTTTTGCAGATCAGGCAATCGGCATTGGTCGCATTGTCCTGCTGTTTACGATCAACTTCATCGCGCTGCTCCAATTGAACGTCAAGCTGACGCTGCTTTCAATCATCGTCATTCCTTTTGTCGTGCTAACCTCCATTTTCTTCTTTAAACGCGTTTCAAAGGCCTATGAGTCATACCAGGAACAGGAAGCCACGCTATCGACAACCCTGCAAGAGAACCTGGCAGGAGTGCGCGTGGTGAAGGCCTTTGCCCGCCAGAATTACGAGATTGAGAAATTCGAACGGGATAATTGGGAGAAATTTAAACGCGGCCGTTATTTGACCAAAATGCACGCATTGTTTTGGCCGTCTTCGGATATCCTGTGCGGTTTTCAAATCCTTGCCGGCTATCTCCTCGGCGCGATCATGGCGATCAACGGCGAAATATCGGTCGGCACTTACATGGCTTACGCCGGCTTGATCATCTGGATCATTTACCCGCTGCGCAACCTGGGGCGGCTGATCGTTCAGACCTCAACCGGCCTGGTTTCTTACGGTCGGGTAACTGAGATCCTCAAACAAGACCGGGAACCTCTTGAAGAGGGCGACACCGCGCCAGAAGAAGGCATTCATGGACAAATCACCTTTGAAAAAGTCGGCTTCGAGTACGAAACCGGCAATCCAGTTTTGGAGGACATATCCTTCGAAGCCAAATCCGGACAGGTGATCGCCCTTTTGGGCTCAACCGGTTCCGGTAAGACAACGCTGGTCAATTTACTGCCGCACTTCTATGAATATACTTCAGGCAGCATTTTGCTGGACGGCGTCGAGCTGAACCGGTACCCACGCCGCTACCTGCGCCAGCAAATCGGCATTGTCGAACAGGAACCTTTCCTGTTCTCCCGCAGCATACGGGAAAACATCACCTACGGCGTTGGCCGTGATGTGACAGATGCTGAAGTTGAAACCGCCGCGCGCGCCGCTGCAATACATGATGTCATCTGTTCTTTCCCAGATGGATATCACACACTGGTCGGTGAGAAAGGCGTCACGCTTTCTGGCGGCCAAAAGCAGCGTGTTGCAATTGCCCGAACGCTTCTCAAGAACCCGCGTATCCTGATCCTTGATGATTCAACATCATCGGTTGACACCGAAACCGAAGCGGAAATCCGCGAAGCGTTACAGAACCTGATGCAAAACCGCACCACCTTCATCATTGCGCACCGCATCCAGAGCATCATGGACGCTGATTTGATCCTCGTGATGGACCGCGGCCGGATCGTCCAACGCGGCCAGCATTCCGACCTGGTCGCCGTGGATGGCATATATCGAAGGATTTACGAAATCCAGACTCGTATCGAAACCGAGTTGGAAAAGGAGATCGCCAATGTCGGATAACTACTTCGAAGAGGAAGAGTTCCAGACCAGGTTTAGCGGTAAAACCTTCCGCCGGATATTAGGCCTCACCCGCCCTCACTGGAAGTGGGTTCTGGGCTTCTTAATTGCGGTCGCTATCGTTTCTGGGTTGGATGCATTCTTTACCTACCTGGGAAAGCGGATCGTCGACGACGGAATTGTCGCTAAAAACAGCGAGGTACTGATCAATATTTTGATCGTTTATGCTGTTCTGACTGTAGTGCAGGCCGCTGCTGTGTTCGGTTTCGTCTACCTGGCCGGCGTCCTGGGCGAACGTATCCGCTACGATTTACGCCAGAAGATGTTCAACCATCTTCAAAACCTCTCGCTGTCTTACTACAGCCGTACGCCCGTTGGCTGGATCATGTCGCGGGTTACCTCTGATTCGGATCGCGTATCCGACCTGGTGACCTGGGGCATGCTTGACTCAACCTGGGGATTGCTGAACATTTTGACCTCGTTGGTCTTCATGGTGATGATCAGTTGGAAACTGGCCCTGATCGTCCTTTGCATGCTTCCGATCCTGCTTTATGTAGCCTATCAGTTCCGTAAACGCATCCTCAAGGAGTTTCGCGAGGTACGGAAGAACAACTCCAAGATGACCGGTGCCATCAATGAGAACATCACCGGCGTCAGAGTTGTGAAATCTCTTGGGCGTGAAGCGGGCAATTTACTAGAGTTCAGCGCAATTACCAACGACATGTACCGGGCATCCTACCGGGCTGCCCTACTAAGCGCATTGTTCCTGCCATCGGTGCAATTGATCGCAGCAATGGCACTGGGAATCATCGTCTGGTATGGTGGTCTGCAGGCCAGTTACGGCGGCATCACCGTTGGCGGCATCCAGGCCTTCGTAAGCTATGTAACCTTTATCATGTGGCCAATCCAGGACCTCGCCCGGGTTTTTGCAGAAATGCAGCATGCCATCGCCTCAGGAGAACGCATCTTCTCGCTGGTAGATGCCAAGCCAGAAGTGGATGATCGAGAAAACGCCATAGATCCCGGCACCATTCGCGGTGAGATCCGATTTGAGCATGTCAACTTCTGGTATGAAGATGAAAAACCGATCCTGAGCGATTTCAACCTGTGCGTCAAGCCGGGCGAAACCATTGCGCTTGTCGGCCCAACCGGCGGCGGCAAGACGACGATCGTCAACCTGCTGTGCCGTTTTTACGAACCGAAGCAGGGAAAAATATTCATCGGCGGGCATGATTATACCGAGCTATCGCTACATGCCATCCAGTCGCGCATCGGCATCGTCCTGCAAACACCGCACCTGTTTTCTGGCACCATTCGCGAGAATATTCGCTACGGCCGGTTGGACGCCTCGGACGATGAAGTACAGGAAGCCGCAATCCTCGCCGGCGCGCACGATTTCATTACCCGCTTTGAAAAGGGGTACAACGAAGATGTCGGTGAAGGCGGCAACTCGCTCTCGGTCGGCCAGAAACAGCTCATCAGCCTGGCGCGTGCCGTTCTTGCACGGCCGGAAATCTTTGTGATGGACGAAGCCACCAGTTCGGTCGACACGCTGACAGAAGCGCTTATCCAGCGCGGCATGGAAACGCTGATGAAAGACCGCACCAGTTTCATCATCGCCCACCGCCTGTCCACCATCAAGCGTGCCAACCGCATCCTGGTCATTGAAGACGGCCGCATCGCTGAAATTGGCACGCACGCCGAGCTGCTGCGCGCACGCGGCAAGTACTACCAGTTATACACCAAGCAGTTCCGCCACCAAATGGCCGAAGCTTTCGATCCGTTCAGCGCAGACGAGGTTGTACCTGTGCCGGCAGATTGAAAATCCCGGCAAATCAACAAACGAAACAGTCCAGCACGTGCTGGACTGTTTCGTTTGGGCGGCGGTTGTTGCTTCCTTCTACAACACCCGATGGATTTTGGCCCAGGCAACCTGGCTGGCCTCAACAGCCTGCTGTGAGCCCAGCACGGCAACCGAGCCACGTTCCTTCATCTGCGCCAAAACCTCACCCAGCGCGTTGAAATCCTTGGCAGTTGTACCCAACACTTCATCGCGCATGCGCTGGCGTTCTTCATCGCTGACGCCCAACAAATAACGCGTCATCGCGGTGTACCCTTTGGCATCTGGCAGCTGGTAGGCGTCTAGCTCGCCAATGGTGCCGATGATGGATTTGCTCAGTTCCGCCGGTTCCAGCTTCAAGCTGCGCAAGAAATCAGCGGTCTGGTCGTAAATTGCCAGGGTTTTATCAAGATTGGGGTCACGGTACGAAAGCAGGCTGAAGACCCCCGAGAAACGGTCAAACGCTCCCAAGCCTCCATAAGCACCCCCTTGCACGCGCACGCGCTCCCATAACCATGTGCTGCGCAGGTATTGCAAAGCCGCGAGGATGGAACCGTGAAATTTATAGCCGCTGTTGTAAAGATCCAACCCCTTGCCCACAAAATTGACCTGGCTGGGCAGCGTGATGGCCTCGGGGGTTTCTGGTTTGGGGTGTTGCCATTTGTTTTTCAACACGGGCCCCGTCGAGAAATCCGTCAAGAAGGCAATCAGTTCAGGCTCAATTCTTTGCCAGTTTTCCGCATCCAGAGTGACATTGGCGATCATGTTGCCCTGCTGGATTAAGTAGCTGCGGATCTGTTCCAATGCCGTAAGCACGCCTGGCCAATCCTTATCGATTTTCTCTACCAGTTCGCGCAGGAAGAGCAATTGACTAATCCCGCTCAATTGCTCAGCAGCCCAATCGGCCTCGTTCATTCCGGCCTTGATGCGCGAATTGACGACGCGATGGCCGAAATCGGTCAACATCGATTCGTATCCAGCCTTATCTTCAAGAACCATCTGGCGCAGTCTATCCCGATCGTCCAGGCGTGCTGTCTGCAGCACATCCCGCAGAATCGAGAGAAGTTCGACGGTCTGCGGAACCATCGCCTTGCTGCGCAGGAAGAGCCAATTGACCGCCTGGCGGGTTTCTAGAGTGGTTGAATTGAATGTTGTGTGGGATATTCCGCCCGTACTGCGGCCAATGCGCTGCACCAACTGGACAAAGTCAAGGTCGGCAGTGCCGGTTTCCAGCAGTGCGCGGGCAAAAAGCGGTACGTAGGGCAACAATTCCTGAGGTAAAACATGCAGATCGAATCCAAGATCCAGGTAAAGGATTCCGTTGGTAAAAAGATCGTGGTAAAGTAAGCGAACTTCACCCGCTTGCATTTCTACAGAAGGGATGGTGCGAATCTGACGATCAAGATCATCCAGGCCCAAAACGGGGATGGTGGCCAGCGCTTCAGGAGAATCCGGCGTTTCCTGCTGCAATTTCAACTGCTTTGTATTTGCGACAATCGCCTCCAAGTCGGCTGTGCTCATTGCATCCCGTGCTGTTTTGAGGCGTGCCTGCTCGGCTGCGTTGCGCTTCTCTGCCAGGCTGGTATCTGGCATCAGCACCACTGTACCGCGGTGCAAATTCTTGACCAGATAAGCGTCAATAAGCTGCTCAAAGAACCGCCCAGCTTTAATTTTTTGCTTGATTTCATCAAGCGGTTTATCGTACCGCACCAACGCGAGTGGATCGCGGTCATACAACCAAGAGTCCAACACACGCAGCATCACGCCCAATCCTCGTGGGAATGAACCGGTGTTGTTTTCACGCAGCGCGAACTCGACCGTGTTCATTGCAGCAGCAATTGCGTCACCATCGATGCCATCGGCTGCCAGCTTCTTAAGCGTGTCAAGGATGAGGGTTTCCACCTGATCCACATCACCCGGTTGAACGCCCTTCATGCCGACCGAGAACATCATTTGCGCAAGGCTGGTTTCGACCCCACGCCCGGTCAGATCTTCTCCCAGACCGGAATCGATCAATGCCTTGCGCAAGGGAGAAGCTGGTGTTCCGATCAGAATTTCATTGAGAATTGAGAAAGCATATTTTTCCGTTGGATCAGCGCCGTCCGGCAGCAACCAGTTGACGGTTAGCATCGCCCTTGGCTTTTCGTCTTCCGGTGTAACTTCGTAGGGAAGTACAACGCGGCGCGGCTGATTGTAACGCGGTTGAGCCGGTACAGCCGAATCGACCTCAATCGGCCCGAAATCCTTCAAATACGCATCGATGATTTCAAGCCGCTTGTCGGGGTCATCGTCACCGTAGAAATAAATGAACGCATTGGCAGGATGGTAATACTTTGCGTGAAAATCCTTGAATGCGGCATAGGTCAAATCTGGGATGGCGCGTGGGTCACCACCTGAATCCTGGGAATAGGTAATATCTGGAAATACGATCGATTGGCTCTGCTGTGAGAGCACCTCTTCCGGTGTGGAATAGGCGCCTTTCATTTCGTTATAGACCACGCCCTTGAATGACATGGCATCCTCGATTGAATCCAGTTCGTAATGCCAGCCTTCCTGCTCAAAGGTATGCCGGGTGAGGTTGGGATACAGCACCGCATCCAGGTAGACATCGATCAAGTTATAAAAATCCTGCACATTCTGGCTGGCGACCGGGTAACAGGTCTTATCCGGGTAGGTAAAAGCATTCAGAAAAGTATTTAATGACCCTTTGATCAGCTCAACAAAGGGTTCCTTGACAGGGAACTTTCGCGACCCGCACAACACAGAATGCTCCATAATGTGCGCAATCCCGGTTGAATCAGCCGGTGGGGTGCGAAAACTGATCCCGAACACTTTGTTCTCATCGTCATTTTCAAACGAGAGCAACCTGGCACCAGTGCGCAAATGTCGGTAAATGCGCGCCCGAGAGTTTATTTCATCAATATGTTCATCGCGGAGCAATTCAAATCCATGCTGTGTCGGCATTCCAAATTCCCTTTTGATGTTTTTTGCTGGCCTGCCAGGCTTGACCTGTGCAGGCTCATGCCTGAATTTTACCGCACATCAAACTTGCATTCCAGCAGGCTATTGTATAATGAGTTTATCCCATCTTACGAAAACGAGGTGAAGCATGGTTCTCTCCGACTTGTTTCCCATCCGGCACACAGATGATTACCTGATGGCAACGAACAGCGGGAAACCGACCCAACGCGCCGAGCGCAGACGCCCCGGTGGACCTGGCGGAGGTCCCACCGGACGAGCTGAAGCTCCCCGGCGTGAGCAACCCTCACGGCCGTCAACATCACAACCCAGCAGCGGCGGATATTCCAGCAGCGGGGGGGGTTATTCCTCAGGTGGTGGAGGATACACTAGCGGCGGAGGCGGGTTGACTGGCGGCGGCATGAAAATGCCCAGCGGTTGTCTTAAATCGCCGCTTTTACTGATTTTACTGGTGGTATTATTTGCGATCTTTATACTTCCCAACCTGATGAACGGTGGCGGCGGATTGCTGGATGACACCTCTCTGCCGGCAGATGATCTCACCCAGCCCACCCAGGCTATTCCTCAAACCAACCTGGCAACCGCAACCAAACGGCCCACCCGCGCACCTTCCACGACCACAGGCGACACCTGGACGGTGATGTTATATCAGGATGCCGATGATAAAATCCTGGAACAGGACATCTACTTTGACTTGAATGAAGCCGAACGAGTCGGCTCTTCGGATAACGTGAAAATTGTCGCGCAGATCGACCGCTATTCCGGAGCTTACCAGGGCGACGGCAACTGGACCTCGACCAAGCGATTCTTCATCACCCAGGATGACGACCTGGAACGCGTCAACTCGGAGGAAATTGCCGATTTGGGCGAAGCCAACATGGCCGGCGCGCAAACCCTGGTCGATTTTGTCACCTGGGCGGTCAAGGAATTCCCGGCGGACAAGTACGCACTGATCCTTTCAGACCACGGCATGGGCTGGCCAGGTGGCTTCAGCGATCCGTCGGCCACCTCGCGCGGCACGTCCAGCCTGCCAATCACCTCGGCTATCGGTAATTCGATGTACCTCTACCAGTTGGATCGAGCCCTTGGAGAAATCCGCAACCAGACCGGCATCGACAAGTTTGAAATGATCGGGCTGGACGCCTGCCTGATGAGCCAGCTTGAGGTGCTCACCGCGTTAGCACCGCACGGACGCTACGCAGTGGTTTCGGAGGAAACCGAGCCTTCGCTGGGCTGGGCTTATTCCTCCTTCCTGAATGAACTCAACAACAATCCCGCCATGGACGGGGCCGCGCTGGGCCAATTCATCGTCGACAGCTACATTGTCGATGACCAACGCATCCTCGACGACCAGGCCCGGGCTGCCTTCGTGGGACGCGGCTCGACCATTAACAGCCTGTTTGGCGCAGCCAGCGTGCCCTCTGCCGACCAGGTCTCGCGCCAATTGAGCAAGGATATCACATTAACCGCTGTGGATCTCAGCGCCATTGGCGGCGTCAACGATGCGCTGAACAACCTGGCCTTCACGCTGCAATCCGCCGACCAGCGCTATGTCGCCCAGGCACGCTCCTATGCGCAGTCCTTCACCAGCATTTTCGGTTCGCAGGTGCCGCCTTCCTATATTGACCTGGGCAACTTTGCCGAGCTGGTGGCACGTTCGGCAGGCAAGCGCGATGTGGCAGATGCCGCCGCACAGTTGACCAACGCAATTCAATCTGCAGTCATCGCTGAACGCCACGGATCGCAAAAGGCTGGCGCGACGGGTATTTCCATCTACTTCCCCAATTCCAGCCTGTATCAGTCCCCGGTGGCCGGCGCGCAATCCTACACCGGCGTGGCCGACCGCTTTGCGGAGGAATCTGTCTGGGATGACTTCCTGGCCTACCATTACACCGGCGATTCGTTCGAACTGTCAACCCGCAGCGCGGTCGTGCCGGTCGAAGCAGTGCGCGCCCCGGCAGCCGGCGGCATTGTAATCACGGATATCCAGCTTTCAAAAACCAGCGTGGCGCCCGGTGATGCCATCGACATGCTTGCCGGTATCAGCGGCGAGAACATCGGTTACATCAAATTCCTGGTGGGTTATTATGATCCAGCAGCCAACTCAATTTACGTGGCTGATTCCGACTACCTGAGCAGCGCCAACACGCAGGAACTGAACGGTGTCTATTACCCGGTGTGGGAAGCGGACGGCTTTAGCCTGGAATTCTCCTGGGAGCCGATCGTCTTCGCCATTACCGATGGCGTGACCACCGCAGAAGCCCTGCTGACGCCTGAAAGCTACGGCGCGTCGCCCGAGGAGGCGGTGTACAGCGTGGACGGCACATACACCTACGCCGACAGCGGCGACTCCCGACCGGCCCGTCTGTACTTCTCCAATGGGTTGCTGCAGCGCGTGATCGGCTTCACCGGCAGCGGCACGGCCGGTGCCCCGCGCGAGATCATTCCATCCGTAGGCGATACCTTCACCATCTCCGAAAAATGGCTTGACCTCGACAGCCAGGGCAACGTCACCGCCACATCGTACCAGGACGGCAAAACGCTCACCTTCAGCGAAGCCGGGTTCACCTGGCAGCAGATTTATGCTGCTCCCGGCGATTACATCATCGGGTTCATCGTAGAGGATTTGGACGGCAACCAGGTGGCCTCGTATCAGCAAATCCGGGTGGAGTAGGCTAGAACCTTGAGCAACGAAAAAGCACGGCCGGTGATCGGTCGTGCTTTTTCAGTATATTATTCACAGAAAAGGATATTCAATCCACTTTCTTATTCAAGGAATCAAGAACTTTTTTAACTAACTCTCTATACTCCTCATGAACTTTAAAATTATCTTTTTCCCAAGGATGATTTGGGTATTCGTAATATATTATTTGCCGTAAGTAGTCTTTCCACTTATGACCTAACTGTGCTGAAATCAGAGATAAAAAATACCCAGCCTGACTCTCATCTGGAGCTGCTTTTCGTTTGACAAACTCTTTTCGAAGTTGTTCTCTTGTGACACTTCCTTTTTCTAGTAATATAGGCAGGAAAAAATCTTTCATTCGTTGCGAGGAATATAAATTCTTCGATAAATAATCTGTTAGTTTCTTTTCTAATGTGTCATGGTCATAAGCACCTGGATCATTTGACATTTCAATAATGAATTTCCTTTTGTTTACTTTCTGTTTTTCCACTTCTTCGGGGATTATTACCATTCTCGATAAAACCTCGTCACCATTTGAAGTTTTAACGTAATTTAATAGGACCGCATTTATTCCCACATTATACTTATCCGATAACCATTCAATCATGCGGCTGAGTGATTCTTCTATCGCAAAACCAACAAGAAGCAAACGTTGAGCCTGGTTTATTGAAAGATCTTCAAGCGATACACCTTCAAATCTTTGTTGGAAAAAATCTTCAAAGGATTGGTTTGTGTACCCTTTACAAATGGATTGGAATCGATCAAGTTCCCATTCCGAAACGTCAGAAGCATAGTCAATCGCTTGCACCAAAGCCTCCCTTGGAAGGCGATCTCTCTTTAGTTCTATAATTACAGTATTCCCACTACTATCAACTCCTAAGAAATCCATAGGTCCAGCAATCGTCTGAACCTGTTCACCAATAATAGCAATATCAGCGCCTAGTATTGACGGGTTTGATTTTATCCACTGCTCAAGATGATCCTTTTCCTTCAAGCCGGATTCAGGAAGTGATGATTTCACTGGAATTAAGTTACCTTTGATAATTAACCAAGATTTTATTTCTGAAGCCATTTTGCCTCCCTGATTATTCCTTGTTTTGTTTCCTAAAAAGGGATCAACCTATTATTAAATTTGAAAACATGAATTTACTACCAATAATTATATATTAGCATAAAAAACAACCCCTTCATTTTGGGGTCGTTTTCTTGTGGCGAGGGTGGGATTTGAACCCACAACCAATGGCTTATGAGTCCACTGCTCCGCCGTTGAGCTACCTCGCCGTTGAGCGTGCCATATACACGGGTTGTCAATCAGAATACCACCACTTGTGGCGTGCATTTGTTGGACTATCAAGAGGGAAAAATCAATAGTCCATTGTTCTTTTTGGCTAAATGACGCTGGACACAACCACAAACGCCAGCACAATCACGGCCAGAACAAGCGCGGCCAGCTTGACAATGGGATTTTTTAACAGGCTTTTGGCGTCCTTTTTCAGAACGTGCCAGGCTGTCAGGTAGTAAAGCTCGTTCTTTTGCCACTCTGTCAGGCGCGGCCAGGCGTCCACAATCCGCTGAAAGCCATCATCCCGGTTTACCGGTTCCTTGCGTTCCATCATTCCACCTCACTTGAGATAAGTTCCTGCAAGTCATCGAATAACATCCGCAGGTTGATTGTCACCGCGTCCAGCTTGCCGCCGGTTGCGCTTTCCCATTGAGCCCGGAGTTCTGCCAGGCGCGCGGCCAAGTCATCCGCCGCTAACATGCGCTTCACCTTCGCAGGTGGAAGGCTCTGCAATTGAGCCGGGTTCGTCACCCGTTGCCCGTTGTATAACATCACTTGCGCCATTATCTCACCTCCACGAAACAAAATCCCCGAAGGGTTGGTACCCACCGGGGAAAGTGTGAAGGTAAGCAAACTGGTATAATTGTGCTTAGCCATCACCACCCCGACCGGTGGTTATGGTTAGGCTCTGGTAAGTGTTTCCAGCACTTGCCGGAGCCGTTTTACAAATTCAATTATACACGCCTGTCAAGTACCCGCGCAACTGGAAAGCCATCAGGAAGGCTTAGGACGCGCGTTCTATCACTCACCCATATAAAATGACGTCCAGCGTAGAAATACCGTTCTACGGCCTTCCTGGTGGCTTTTTTGGGTATTGGGGAGCCGCGTCCTCTTGCGCTTATTGAGGACGTCCGTTTTCCCGCCGGCGGAAAACTTGGACGAAACTTGACGCTGGACGAAAAAAAACCGCCATTTATTCACCATCTAAATGGTTCCCCACCGTCAACCACCTGCTAACAAGCTCTTTATTATGTCGGGTTGATATATCCACCAATGTTAAAGAAAAGCCAGAATAAGCGGGTTATTCTGGTTCCGTGAAGGTGAATAATTTGGCCTTGATAATGCTTATGCTTTTGATAACTTTTAATTAACTATATCTAAGCTAGATTTTGAACATATTTTTGGTGTTTGGCTTGAACTTTTTCTCCCCTTCACTCCCCTTTGGAGTTTCAGGAATCGTGTGTTTTTCAAAGCCAGATTGTCCATGTTTGGACACCCACTCCATCTTTTCTGAAATAGTGAGTTTTTCAAACAATTCCTTCACAGCTTCAGGCAAATCCCCCACCTGCTTAGAGATTATCTGTAGCAATTGAGCCTCATACTCTGCCAGTAGCGCGGTTTGAGCCTCTAACTCACTTTTCATGTCTTGCATGAGCCTGTCATGCTCTTTCTTTTGACGTTGAAGACGTGTTTGGACAATTTTATTGACTTGGGCTGTGTTGAGCACAGCACCTTCCAGATTTTCACTGTTGTCCAGCGTATCCTCAGTTTGGTTACTCACAGTAGTTTCTTCTTCCATTAATTATTCTCCCAATTTGATAGAGTTGGTACTCTTTCCTCTTTCGAGTAAGAATGAATGAATAAAAAATAATTACTGCTTCAGGTATTCCTTGAGGTTCACAATGGAAACCTCAATGTCATCAATCGCCTGACCTATCTGGTCTGACAGTGCCTGAACAGTCTCGGTCTTTTCCAGTAGTTTCATCAGTTGTTCATTGGTAAGTGGTTCATCATTTGGGGTCTTTACCAGTTTCATTAGTTCATCCTTTGTACCGTTGAAGTAGTTCATATCCAGGCCGTTACTCTCAACGCCCAACCTCTTACCATCCCCCTTGGCCGTGAACTGCCAGAATGTCCAGGTTGTCCACGGGGTCATCATCTGCTTGATGTTCTTCTCCATATAGCTCTGTGTCGTATATGAAGCGCACCACAGTTTGTATCTCCCCCACACAGGTTCTTGACTTCCATGTTCTAACCAGAAGTATGTTCCTGTGTATATCGCAGGGGTTCTGCCCGAAAGACGTTCAATTTCAACCAGGAAACGATAAAGGATGTCCTTTGCATTACTAGGTGTAGCCAGACCAGGGTTTACTTCAAAGTCACACACCAGCGGCAGTTCACCAGGGTCATCCTTCACCAAGTGCCAGAAGAACTGTGCTTGTAATTCTGGATTGATGTTCCAAACTAGAAAGTGATAAATCCCCCTTATCAGTCCTGCCTTTTTCGAGTTCACGCGATTCACCAGGAAGGTTCTATCCATGGTCAAACCGTTTGAGGCTCTGAAGATTACAAATTCCAGTAGATTGTCTTTCGCAACACTAAAGTCAATTACTTCTGGCGTAGTCACATCATCTTGGTGGTGTGAAACGTCATAGCCCCTCACATAATCCATTACATCTTCTCCAACGAATAATTTGTGTGTCAGGTACAACCTCAGAAAAACTGTTTCCCTGTTTCGTTCCTATTTGGACACAGACACAGATGTTATTGTTTTGTCTAAACTTGGACACCAATGAGGTTCTGCTGGTACTCTGGTGTACTGTTTAGCGTCTCTATGCTTCTCAATTTGTTATTTGGGACAGAATAAGCTCCAAAATCTGTCAACCAATCTGGGTTCTTTGCCTCTCGCCCGAAGCACCAACCAACAATCTCAAATTTTGGAAAACGTGGACACCTGCAAAGAATGTATATGTGGTCATCGTTGTCACGGTCTTTCACCAGTAAATGACCATTAGGCCAATCTGTCGTTCTCACCTGTAGGTTCACACCAATATCAGCCGCTTTGAAAGTGTTCACAGTAGGGATAAACTCAATGCCTAATGCTTTAGCTACTGCAATTTCCCCCCATGCCCCTAGATAGTCAATTTCCACACTGTAATTCTTGATGGATTGTTTCAGACCCTGTTTTCGACTTTCTTTGTATCGCCTGTTACCTAACCGTTTACCTGCTTGAATTTCTTCTTCCGATAATGTCCCCTTTATCATTTTCCCACCTGTAAGTAATAGATTTCTTGCCTCTATTACCTACAATCGTTTTGTGGGGTGAAATGTAAAGTTTTTTGAAAACTCGTTTGTCCAAGTTTGGACTACTTACTTGACACCTTCAGTGCGGCATCTTCCAGAGCAATAGCACCAACCAGCACCATCACCAGTGCGGCGATACTCTGCCAGACTTCTTCTGGAAATCCAGGAACATACTGAAACACAATTGCTTGGACTACACCAAACACAGACAACCAGAACTTTCGACTACGCAACAATGACTTAATCACATCCATTATTCACCTCTCTCAACAATGTCTTTTCCTTGGTTCAGGTCACTCACGAGACCTGCCACATACCGTTCCATTTCTAACTTTTCAGCCTCATCCTTAGCGGCATAGTATTCTTTCAATATCTTTCGCTGTTTCTCGCTTTGAAATTTTCTACCCTCATTCACAGGCAACATGCCGCGTTTTGGTTTATCCATAAACAAAGCAAGTCCCATGGGACGTGGTTTGTAATACTTTGTGTTGTCCAGCTTGTTTCTCTTGTCAGGCTCTACCTCAACGATAAGACCTTCATCCTGAAGGGTTTTCAGTACACCAGACACAACCTTATAACTGGCATTAATCGCCTCACCAATATTCACCTGTGTCAAAGTGCAATACCCTTTTTTCAGCTTTGAGTAACTCTCAATAATGGAGTACACAGCCGCGGCATCTGCGCCTAATTCTTTCAGGATGATTTCATAACTCTTGAAATAACGTAAACCTTTAGCCATAGTAGTAATCCCCTTTTCGGATTGTAAATTTCAGGGGGTAAGTCAGAGGAAAAGGCTCTAACGGAGTCGCGCAACTCTTGTCCCCCCCTATAAAAACTACAATCGTTTACTGATAGAAAATGTAAAGGAAAATAGTAAATGCAACTGTATTGCAATTATTTATTGTTGAGTGATGCGGGTTATTACTTTCAGTTACTTTAGAAGTTCTTGTGGCTGTGTTTTTGTTTATGCTCTTATGCTAATTAAGGCATATTGAAAAATATAGACTCTGGTTCTGGTATAGAGAAACCAACACAGGGGGGATTGTTATTGTTGAATGATTCAGCCACTAACCACAGTCGCACCACAACCTGTGTTTGTTAAATTATTACGTAACAAGAGTTGAGCTTGGTACAAAGAAATTATCACGGAACAGTAATCTAAAAGAAAATCATTGAAGAAACACAAACTCTATATCTATATATTAATATATCTCATGGGACGAAACGTCCCTTTATTGAGCCTGTAATAAGGGACGAAACGTCCCTATAATAAGGGATGAATCGTCCCATATTACACCCTTGAGTTTCTTTAACATTTCAGGACAACTGACAGAATCAGCGGTTTACTGACAACCACTGACACATTTTTGGAAACTTGGCAGTGGCACAACTTATGACAGTTACCAGAAATTAATTCCATTTGACAGAAATCTTAAAGAGTGTAGAATCGAAAATATAGGCCATTGGTCTATCCAAAATAAACCAATGGCTTATCAAAAATCGTTTCTTTAACATTTGAGTCTAAAAATAAAAAACCACCATATACAGGGTTGATAAACGAAAACAACCAGCGTATATACTGGTTGTCATTTTGTGGCGAGGGTGGGATTTGAACCCACAACCAATGGCTTATGAGTCCACTGCTCCGCCGTTGAGCTACCTCGCCGTGTTGCGCGGGGGATAGTTTACTATGAGGGGCAGGTTTTGTCAATAATCCTGCCTCCTATCCAAATCCCAGGCCTTTCTCCTTCATCGAAACAAACCGTCCCTGCCCGATCACCAGGTGATCCAGCAGCTCAATGTCCATCAGCTTGCCGGCCTGCAGGATGCCGCGGGTCAGTGCCACGTCCTCCGGGCTGGGAGTCGGGTCGCCGCTGGGGTGGTTGTGCACCACGATGATCGAGGCAGCGTTGCGCTGGATGGCCGGACGGAACAACTCGCCGATGCGCACCATCGAGGAATTCAACGAGCCCTTATACACCTTCTCAACGCCCAGCACCCGGTTGCGCGTATCAAGGATCAATACCCACAACTGCTCCTGCGTCAGCGCGGCCATCTCGTAGCGCACCAGGTCTGCCGCATCGTTGGGCGAATGGATCGCCGGGCGGTCTTCAAACGATTGCGCCGCCAGCCGGCGCCCCAGCTCGATGGCTGCCTTGATCTGGGCCGCTTTGGCCGGCCCCAGCCCCTTCACCGCGCACACGTCCACAAAAGAGGCACGCTGCAATCCCACCAGCCCGCCAAATTTCACCAGCAGGCGCTGCCCCATCTGCACCGCATTCTCACCCTGCATGCCCACGCGCAGCAGGATCGCCAACAATTCCGCGTTGCTGAGCGAATCAGCCCCTAACAGTTCCAGCCGTTCACGCGGACGATCGCTGCTTTCCAGGTCCAAAATCCGGTAACTGCCGCTTTGTTCTTTGACCATGCCTCCTCCGGAAAAGTTGGATGTATTGGCTATGACTATAGTGGAATTCCGCATTCCGCGCAAGCTGGCGCGCTTGCGCAAACCGCATACGCATGCTCCATGCTATAATTTGGCATCGGAGAAACCCCATGACGTTCGACCCCAACACCCTTGGCAATTTCACATTATTTGGCATCGCATTTGGAGCGGCATTCATCGCCGCTTTATGGCTCAGCCTGATTATTTGGACCTATCGCGATATCCGCTCGCGCGCGCGCGATCCACTTGCCCGCGTGCTGGCTGTGCTGGTGGTAGCTGTGCTCTTCCTGCCCGGAATGCTGGTTTATCTCATCCTGCGCCCGGCGCACACCCTGGAAGAAGAATATCAGCGCACTCTGGAGGAAGAAGCCCTGCTGCAAACCATCGAAGAGGTGCCGGTCTGCCCCGGCTGCTCGCGGCACATTGATCCAGAATGGATGGCCTGCCCGCACTGCCACACCCGGCTAAAGAAACGCTGCCATCAATGCGGCCGATTGATGGAACTGCCCTGGAACCTGTGCCCCTATTGCACCACCCCTGCTCCTGGCATGCGCCGTGAAAATATCAGCATGGAAGATGCCCTCCAATCTTTGCCGATCGAACCAGAGATTAAGGAGGCCGTCGACATACAATCGGATGAACGGGATGATGATAAAGATTTAGAAACCAGCAAACCGCTAAGCGAAATAGATAATAGCGTAGAAGAAGAGTCGGCCGACAGCCAGAGCTGAGGGTCAGGTATAATTAGCGCATGTACAATCTTGCACCCATTGAACCGGTAGATTATCTCGTGATAGGCCACCTCACCCAGGACCTCACGCCCAATGGGCCGGTGTTGGGCGGCACAGCATCATATGCTGCACGCACCGCATTAGCAATCGGGCTGCGCGTGGGCATCGTCACCTCCTGTGCCGCAGATATCGACCTTTCGCTGCTAAAAGGTGCTTCCATCACGATGCGCCCAACGGACTTTTCCAGCACCTTTGAAAATATCCAAACACCCAAAGGGCGAATCCAGTACATCCATCACGTAGCCTCCACTCTGGATTATTCGATGATCCCGCGCACCTGGCAGAACGCGCCCATCGTTCACCTGGGGCCGGTTGCCCAGGAAGTTGACCCAAAGCTGGCGCGCGCCTTTCCCAATTCATTCCTGGGGCTCACACCGCAGGGTTGGCTGCGCACCTGGAATTCTGACCACCTCATTCATCCCACCGACTGGCCGGAGGGGCGTTTCGTTCTTGAAAACGCTGGGGCTGCGGTCCTTAGCATCGAAGATGTGCAAGGAGATGAAAGTCGGATTGATGAGATGCTTGGGGCAATCCGGGTGCTCGTCGTTACAGAAGGTGCGCGCGGCGCGCGGCTGTACTGGAATGGCGACCTGCGCACATTCAAACCACCTCAAACGAACGAGATCGACCCCACTGGCGCGGGGGACGTGTTTGCTGCAGCCTTTTTTATTCGCTTGTCTCAAACGCGCGATCCGTGGGAAGCCGCCCGTTTTGCTACCTTGCTGGCTGCGCACTCTGTCACCCGCGTCGGCCTGGCAGGAACGCCCACACCTGAAGAGGTGCAGGCAGCTCTGCTTGAAATTATTCCAAAGGTATAGTGCATGGCTCGAATTTACACCCTGGCAAATCAAAAAGGCGGCGTTGGCAAAACCACTTGCGCAATCAACCTGGGCGCTTATCTGGGTTATTATGGGCAGCGCGTCTTACTCGTCGATCTGGATCCCCAGGCCAATGCCACTTCCTCGCTTGGGATTGACAAGAAGACGGTCAAAAGTGGGACGTATGAAGTATTGATTGGCTCCAACCCGGTTGGCCCCCAGATCTTGCACAACCCCAGGTTGAAGATATCCGTTTTACCGTCCTCACCTGCGCTTGCCGGAGCAGAAGTTGAATTGATTGAAATGCCCAATCGCGAGCAGCGGCTCAAAGATGCGCTGGCGCCGGTGGCGGACCGTTACGATTACATTCTGATCGACTGCCCGCCTTCGCTTAGCCTGCTAACCATAAATGGCTTGATCGCGGGGCGCAACGGTGTGCTCATTCCGGTGCAATGCGAATACCTTGCGCTTGAAGGCCTGGGCCAGTTAACTCAAACGCTAACCCGTGTGCGAAGCTCGTTGTTTCCGAACCTGCAGGTGCGCGGGGTGATCTTGACGATGTATGATGGACGCACGCGGTTGGCATTGGATGTGGTTGGGGAAGTGCGCAAATATTTCCCTGAAAAGGTTTTCCAAACGATCATCCCCCGCAGCATCCGCCTTGCCGAAGCACCCTCTTACGGTCAACCCATTTCACTTTACGCGCCCGACTCAACCGCTGCGCGTTCTTACGCAGCCCTGGCGCGAGAGGTGCTGGAACAGGACGGAATTCATATACCCGCTTTTAGTGAAGAAGGATAATGCCAATGGCGCGCAAAGGTGGCCTGGGTAAAGGATTGGATGCATTGATACCGGGGAGCATCTCCTCTCCGGCGGAAGGCATGTCGACATTTGAGGTGCCGGTCGAAAAAATCATTCCCAACCCGCTGCAGCCGCGCAGTGTAATGCAACCAGAAGCGCTGGAGGAACTTGCTGCTTCCATCCGCGAGCACGGCATCCTGCAGCCGCTATTGGTTACCTATGATGCTGCCAATGACGCATATATCCTGGTTGCAGGTGAGCGCCGATTGCGGGCTGCACGGTTAGCCGGTTTGGAATTGGTTCCGGTGCTGGTGCGTCAGGCAACAGAACAACAGCGGTTGGAACTGGCGTTGATCGAAAATGTTCAACGCGCCGACCTGACACCGCTCGAAACTGCTGAAGCATACCGCCAATTGTCGGATGACTTCTCACTATCCCATGAAGAAATAGCCGCGCGCGTGGGTAAGAACCGCGTCACCGTCACCAACACACTGCGCCTTCTAAAACTACCCATGGAAGTCCGGCAGGCCCTGGCGGACGGGCGCATCACCGAAGGTCACGCACGTGCGCTGCTCGGCTTGCCCTCCGAGAAAGCCCAGGTTGCTGCCCTGGAAACGATCTTGCGCCACGATCTAAACGTTCGTCAGGCCGAAGAACTGGTGCGAAGATTGCTCGGCGAGCGCGGGAAGAAAGCGGTCCCGCGTCCCGTTGACCCAGAAATCGCTGCCATCGAACAACGTTTGCAAGAAGCTCTGGGTACACGTGTCGCTGTGAGGCATGGACGTAAGGGCGGCAGTGTCATCATCCATTATTATTCTGATGAGGAGCTCACTGCGCTCATCTCAACCTTAACCCGTTCCTGATTATGCATATTCTCCGCAACGCCAGAATTCGCACGCTCAATCCCGGTCAACCCATTGCAACAGCAATTGCCGTAGAAAACGGCCGCATTCTGGCAGTTGGCTCGGATGAAGATGTACTGGGGATGGCAAATCGCAGCACCACCATTGAAGATCTGCACGGGCAAATCATCTGGCCAGGATTGACTGATTCTCACCTGCATCTTGAACATTACGCCTTCAGTCTTGACCGCATCGATTGCGAGGTGGAGACCCGGGAAGAATGCCTGCGCCGTGTGGCTGACCATGCACATGGGAAGCCTGCTGGCAGTTGGATTTTGGGCCACGGCTTTGACCAAAACCGGTGGCAGGGCGGTTACGGCAGCGCTGCCGATTTGGACAATGCCGCGGGCGGCCGCCCCGCCTATTTAACCGCCAAATCGTTGCACGCAGCCTGGGCTTCGACAACCGCGCTTCGTCTGGCCGGAATTGACCGCAACACACCTGATCCAGAGGGCGGCATCATCCAACGCGATGCAAATGGCGAACCCACCGGCGTTTTACTGGAAAACGCTGTTCGGCTGGTTGAAGCCATTTTGCCTGTGCCCGATGAGCATGAAACCGCCTGTGCAATCGAGCGCGCTCAGTCGCAGCTTTGGCGCATGGGGATCACGGGCGTTCATGATTTTGACCGCCGGCGTTGCTTTCAGGCTTTACAAATCCTCGAAAAAGAAAATCGTCTCCAGTTGCGAGTGGTGAAAAGCATTCCGGTGGAATTGCTCGATGAAGCGGTTGCTTTGGGCCTGCGCAGCGGGTTTGGTTCCGACCTGTTGCGAATCGGCTCAGTCAAGTTATTTGCCGACGGCGCGCTAGGACCGCAGACGGCGGCAATGCTGCAACCATATGAGAGCAGCAACGGCACTGGCGTGCTCTTACTGGACGCAGAACACGTTTTTGAAACCGGCCAGCGCGCTGCCCAAAGTGGGCTCAGCCTGGCCATACACGCCATCGGTGACCGCGCCAACCACGAGATACTCAATGGTTATGCAATGTTGCGCAGCTTTGAAATGCAAAACAACCTCCCGCGGCTGCGCCATCGCATTGAGCACGTGCAACTGCTGCACCCGGATGATCTGCACCGGCTGGCAGACCTGGCCATCATTGCTTCTGTGCAGCCTATTCACGCAATTTCGGATATGGATATTGCAGACCGGCATTGGGGTAACCGATCGCGATTTGCCTACGCCTACAAAACGTTTCTGGACGCAAACACAAAACTTGCATTTGGTTCTGATGCGCCTGTGGAAACGCCCAATCCGTTCCTGGGTATGCATGCGGCTGTCAACCGCACCCGGCCGTCGGGGTACCCTGGCAGCATGGGCTGGTATCCCGAGCAACGCATTTCGCTATTACAAGCATTGGCCGCCTACACCACCGGTCCTGCCTTTGCTGCCGGCCTGGAAAATTCTCTTGGGCAGTTGCAACCCGGTTATTATGCCGATCTGATCGTCCTTGAGGCTGATCCATTTGAAATGCAATCAAATGAGATCCAAATGCTGGCTCCTATCGCAACAATGGTTGCGGGAAAATGGGTCTGGCGGCATTGATCTTGCATGGCTGGGGGTAACATGATTGATAATTCATCTCTTGCGCCAGAAGTGTTGGTTCCTCGCTTGGGTGAGTCGCTGGTTGAAAAAGGGATCATTTCACCTGCCGACCTTGAAAAAGCACTCAAAGTCCAACGCGCGCACCATAAACGCGGCCAATCGGCACTGTTGGGCAAGGTGTTGGTGGACTTGCAACTGATCGATCAAGGCACGCTCGATCGCGTGGTCACAGAACAAATTCTTCAACTAAGAATCGCTTTACAGGAAAAGAATCAGCAACTCGAAGAAGCCAATAATCTTCTTGAGCAGCGTGTGCAGGAACGCACGGCCGAGCTTGAGGAAGCATTAGCCAAACTGGCTGAGTTAAACCAGTTAAAATCAAATTTCGTGGCGAATATTTCACACGAATTGCGCACCCCACTAACCCATATCCGCGGCTATCTCGAGTTGCTCGCTTCCGGCGACCTTGGCCAGGTCAACGACGAACAATACCGCAGCCTGATGACAATGCAGCGCTCGACAGACCGCCTCGAAAAGCTCATTGAAGATTTGATCCTCTTCTCAATGACCGAGCGAGGCACAATAAGCCTGCACGTGAAATCCTTTGACATCAATCAGGTTTGCAGCGGCCTTGTCACCGCCTTCCAGCAGCGTGCTGCTGAACATAAACACACCCTTTCATTCGAAAGCGATTCACAGCCGGCATTCATTCAAGCAGACCGCGAGAAAATCCAATGGGCTATCCAGCAATTGATCGAAAATGCGATCAAATTTACTCCAGACGGTGGCACCGTGCGGGTGAAGACCTCATTGGAAAATCATTTCATTCTTATTAAAGTTAGTGACAATGGCATCGGTATTCCACAAGAGCGCATCGATGAAATTTTTGAACCATTTCACCAGTTGGACGGCTCATCGACACGCAGATATGGGGGAACTGGGCTGGGATTGGCGCTGGTGAAAAAAATCATAGAAGCGCATGGTTCAATGGTGCGAGTAGACTCAAAACCGGGCAAAGGCAGCAGTTTTGAGTTCGCGATGCGAGTCCTCGAATGAGAAAAGAGTATATAATCTAGACTAATGAAAGCTGCGGAATCCACCCTTAATCTTTCTTTGGAAGACCTGTATCGGATTAACCAAATCGTTTTACAGGCCAAGGAATGGAAGTCCGCTCTAGATCAAATCGCGCGGTTAATCCGCCCATTGTTCATTTTTGACAATTTGGTCGTATATCTGGTCGATCCGGTCAGCAAACACCCTGAAACCGCATATGCTCGCGCGATGGGGCGCGGAAAACACGCTGAAGCAGATGTGTCCTGGGGTGAAACACTTGCCGCCCAGGTATGCAACACCGGCAAAACCAGCTTGCTTGAACCCAGCGAACCTGCAAATACTGACCGCCTGCACAGGCCCTATATCCTGGGTGTGCCTTTGATCCGTGAGGACTCGGTGTTGGGCACGATCATTTTTATCCGTTTTGGCAGCCCTCCTTTTACCGAAGAACAGGTAAGTTTTTCAAAATTCCTTGCCAATGAAATAACCCTGCTGATTGATGAAAACCGACGGCATGAAAGGCTTAACGAACTCGAAGCGCAGCATCACATTTTTAGGCTGCAGGAAGATTTCATGTCCACGCTTTCTCATGAAATCCGCACACCGCTCGGATTCATTAAAGGGTACACAACCACTTTGCTGCGCTCCGATACAAGCTGGGATGCCAAAACTCAACGGGAATTTCTGCAAATTGTCGATCAAGAGACCGACAGGCTGCAGGAATTGATCGATGATCTTCTCGATTCTGCACGATTGCAATCCGGGCGTATGCGTATGAATTTTCAAGTAGTGCGGCTGGATGCAGTCGTCAACGACGTGGTGATGCGCACACGGCTGCACCACCCCAATCTGGAAGTTATCCTGAATATCGACCAACCCCTTAAGTTAATAGAAGGCGATCCAGTTCGTTTGGCTCAAGTATTGCAAAACCTGCTTAACAACGCTGCAAAGTATGCCCCAGGATCCAAAGTATGGGTTAACATTTGCAATGTGGATAACGGGGTTAAAATCGATGTAATTGACCACGGCCCTGGAATACCGCCGCAATACGTTCCGTTTATCTTTGACCGCTTCTTCCGCAATCCTGAACAGGCTCCAAACGTGCATGGATCCGGTTTGGGTTTGTTCATCTGCAAACAAATCCTCCAGGCTCATCAAGGCGAAATCACCGTTAATACCACCCTGGGCATAGGTTCCACCTTCACTGTTACTCTAAAAGAACACATCCCATAGCTAGGCTGGTGAGGAGGTATCGATAATGGACACACGAATCCTGGTCGTTGATGATGAGGTTTTATACCAACATCTGGTCAAGGTGAATCTTGAAGCGGAAGGGTATGAGGTGATCACAGCCAGCAATGGGGAGGAAGCCCTGGAAATGGTTGCCAGCAAGCGACCCGACATGGTCATTCTGGATGTGATGATGCCCCGCCTGGACGGCTGGACGACTTGCGAACGGATCCGCCAATTCTCTTCGGTCCCCATCATCATGCTGACGGCCAAGGGTGAAGAACAAGACCGCGTGCGCGGCCTGAATGTTGGCGCAGATGATTACGTCGTCAAGCCTTTCTCGGCCACCGAACTGGTCGCTCGCGTGCGCGCCGTGCTGCGCCGTGCCAAAACCTCGGAGCAGGTTGGGCAAAACCGATATTTTGCGCACGGTAACCTGAAGATCGATTTTGCCCGCGCTGAAGTGTGGAAAGAAAATAAGCCAGTTTATCTCTCCGCTACTGAATACCGCCTGCTCATTCAATTTGCGCAGCATGTTGGCCAGGTTCTCACAGCCGAAGACCTGCTCACCGCAATTTGGGGGCCACAGTACAGCGAAGACAAAGAGATTCTTTGGGTGAGCATTGCCCGCCTTCGACAAAAACTTGAGGATAACCCGCATTCACCGCAGCACATTGTCACCCGTTCAGGTTTGGGCTATCTTATGCCCCCCATCGAGAAAGCCAGCCTTTAAACACCGTTAATCGGAAAGAGGGACATATCAGAATGATGGTTGATGATTACAACCCACCCCAGGAAACACGCACGAAAATTTTCTCAAACATAATTTATAAACATCCGGTCAAGGCTGTCATTCAAACCGTCGATTATAAAATCCAGGGCGATGTGCACGTCCGGCCAAATCATCGACTTCGGGATGAGCTAAATACCTCAGAACAATTCCTGGCGGTGACCAACGCAGTCATTTATAACCGCGAAGGCCAGGTCATACACACCGTCAACTTCATGGTCGTGAATGCTGCGCATATCATCTGGCTGTTGCCGGTCGATGAAATACAGGATGAAAAATGACCAATCCGGGAACCAATCGGGAAGCCGAGTTAAATAAACTCAAGGCTTACATCGTCAATTTCATAATGCATGAATTGGAAAGCCTACCGCCAAGCAGTGGTGACCGGCGTAAGATTGTCAATGAACTGATGCAACAGGCCTACGCATCCACAAGGCTGGCTTTGCCCACCACTTTGCGCGACCAGTTGTTTCACGATATTCTGGATGACATCCTTGGTTTTGGCCCATTGCAACCTCTTTTGGACGACCCAGACATCACAGAAGTGATGGTCAATGGCCCCAAGAAAATCTATATTGAGCGCAAAGGCGTGCTCACCAAAACGAATATCACTCTTGAAAACGATGATCAAGTGCTCCACTTGATCGAGAAGATCATTCTCCCATTGGGCCGGCGCATCGACGGCGACAGCCCCACTGTGGATGCCCGCCTTCCGGATGGTTCTCGCGTCAACGCCGTCATCCCACCCGTCGCCATTGATGGACCGACAATCACCATCCGGAAATTTGACAAGGGTAAACTGACCATAGATCAATTGATTCAATTTGGTTCCATCTCTAAGGGCATGGCTGAATTTGTCAGAGCCTGCGTGCTTGCGCGGTTGAATATCGTCATTTCGGGCGGCACAGGCTCAGGCAAAACCACCTTGTTGAACGTCCTCTCAGGATTTATTCCTGAAAACGAACGCATTGTTACCATTGAGGATGCTGCAGAGCTGCGCCTGCTTCAAGATCACGTTGTGCGCATGGAAACCAAACCGCCAAACTCCGAAGGAAGAAATGCAGTTACCATCCGCGACCTGGTTCGCAATGCGCTGCGCATGCGGCCAGATCGTATCGTCGTCGGCGAAGTCCGCGGCGGCGAAGCTCTGGATATGTTGCAAGCCATGAATACCGGCCATGATGGTTCGCTGACGACCTTGCATGCCAATACGCCGCGCGATGCGATTTCTCGCCTTGAAACCATGTGCCTGATGGCTGGTATGGATTTGCCGGTAAAAGTGATCCGCCAGCAGATCGCATCGGCTGTGGACTTAATCATCCAACAATCCCGCTTACGCGATGGCACTCGCAAAGTCACGTCCATCACCGAAGTATCGGGGATGGAAGGCGACACTGTGGTTATGACCGAAATATTCAAGTTCGAACAAACCGGTGTGGACGCCCAGGGAAAAACGTTGGGCGAACTTAAACCAACTGGCATCCGGCCATTGTTCTCGCCGCGGCTGGATATCGCCGGCATCCATCTGGGTCCAGAAGTCTACGGTGCCAATCTGAACGAGATGTTGGGCCCACAAACTCGGAGACGTTAAGATATTTTCATATATAATGTCCATATCTCCGAATACTTAGGATGATCATGAACAAAAACCAGCGACTAACCACACTCCGCACGCGCAAACTTGGCGTTTTGCTACTGGATGCCCGCCTTGCAACGCGCCGGAGCGTAAATGAATGCGCAAAAGCAATTGGCGTTTCGCCGGAAACTTTTGCAGCATTTGAAAATGGCGAAGCAGCTCCATCGCTGCCGCAGTTGGAAGCCCTGGCATATTTTCTCGATCTGCCGCTGGAGCACTTCTGGGGCAACGAAGTACTGACTGAAAGCTTAGAAGATGATAAGGTGCTCAATGCCACCAAATTGGCGGAGATTCGCAACCGGGTCATCGGTACGCGCCTGCAGATGCTGCGGGATGAACGCCAAATGTCCCTGGAGGAGCTTTCTGCCCACGCATCCATTCCTGTTGACAAGCTCAAGCAAGTCGAAAGCGGGCTTGCTGCTGTGACATTACCAGAATTGGAAATCCTTGCCAGTGTCCTTGAAACGCGCATCGAAACATTCTTTGACGATCATGGCATCATAGGCGCGTGGCGTACGCGGCAATCAGCTATCCAGAAATTCATGGACCTGCCTGAACAGCATCAACAATTCATACTGCAGCCCATTAATCGCCCTTATCTTGATTTGGCCATTCGGCTTAGCGAGCTTTCAGTGGACAAGTTGCGCGGTATCGCCGAAGGTTTGTTGGAGATTACTTACTAATGACCGATCACACCACACCTCTCACGCCCCAAGAGCTCACAATCCAGGCACAATCGGCGTACGAAGCTGAAGAGTTTCAGCAATCTGCCAGATTGTTTGGCGAAGTTGCCGCGTTGTATCAACAATTAGAAGAAGATGTGCTGGCGGCTGAAGCTTTCAATAATCAATCGGTAGCCTTGCTCAAGGCCGGAGATGCGAAAGGCGCATTGGCCGCAGCCGAGGGTACCGATCAGGTGTTTGCTGCAATTGGCGATCAGCGCCGGCAAGCGATGGCCCTGGGCAATATGGCAGCTGCACTCGAGGACTTAAAAGAGCGCGAAAGGGCAATGGACCTTTACCGCGAGTCTGCTGCCTTGTTTGAGAAAATTGGTGAAACGGATCTGCGCGCACTTGTCCTCCAACGGATTTCTGCTATCCAGCTTCAGCAGGGAAAACGCGTCGAAGCCTTGGCTTCGATGCAAGACGGCCTTGCACATAAAAAAAGCCTTTCTTTCACAGATCGCATCCTGAAGGGATTACTGCGCCTGATTGGCAAATTATCCAACCGATCGTAAAAACGTCTGACCAGCCCAGGATGGATTGCCTGCCGGTTTAGGCAGGCATCTTTTATAATGTCTTCGATGGATACAATCTCCATTCGGCAAGCACAGAACAAAGACACAACCGATCTGGCGTTTTTTCTAAACCAGGCGCGGTACGTGCATCGACATTTGGATTGGCGTTCTTCGTTGGAATGGCTTGGAGAGCCAGAGTTTTGGATCCTTGAAGATGAAGGGAAAACTCAGGCTGTTTTTGCCTGTCCTCCAGACCCACCCCTGGCCGCCTGGGTGCGCCTTTTTGCCAGCAGCGCAAACATCAATCTGGATACCGCCTGGTATCATCTCATGTCCCATGCGCTGCAACAACCCAAGCTCCAACCTCCTGTCACGCTGGCGGCCATAGCCCTGCACGATTGGTTTGAACGTCTGCTGATCCGACAGGGTTGGAATATTCATCAGCAGATTATCACGCTATCCTGGAACGGCAACCTGCCCGCCACTCAGCACCAGCTTTCAAATGCCATTCTTCGGCCAATCCTACCTGACGACATCCCCGCGGTGACCAGAATCGATAACCTGGCCTTTGAACCGTTGTGGCAGCTATCAGAACTGGGTATGAAACAAGCTTACGAGCAAAGCGCATTTGCTACATTGATGGAAATTGAGGGGCAGATCGTTGCATACCAGATCAGTACAGCCACATCCTTCAGCGCGCACCTGGCACGGCTGGCCGTCTTGCCGGAATTGCACGGCAAAGGAATAGGCTACGAGCTTGTTTATGATCTTTTAAAACACCTCAATCGCCTGAATATCTGGACTGTCACCGTCAATACTCAGCACGACAATCACAGCTCCCAGGCTTTATATCAACGGCTGGGCTTTAGTTCCACTGGTGATCAGTTCCCAGTTTTAGTGTATCCATATTAATATAACTCTTTCTTTACATTTTTTATAATTAATGGCAAAATAATCTGATAAGTAAATTCCTTATTAGAGGTAAATTCATGCCGCGTACAAACAATACTCGACTCAAATTGAATGAAAAACGCAAGCGATCTCAGACACGGCAGCGAAATATCTGGCTGGGAATCATCTCATTAGCAGCGATTGCAGTTGTGGCTCTATTGATCGCAGTCAACAGCGGCCCCGTTGGAGAAATCCGGGATGGCAAAGCCTTGGAGCGGTTACAGGTTAACCGCAATTCGATGGGCGATCCGAATGCCCCCATCAAAGTAGAGGAATTCAGTGATTTTCAATGCCCCTACTGCCGGCTTTTTGCAGATGAAGAAGAGTCTGCCATTGTCGAAAAGTATGTAAATACGGGGAAAGTTTATTTTACCTACACGCCATTTTCGTTTCTGGATGGAAATGCCCCGGACGGCGAATCCAAATTAGCCGCTCAAGCTGCTTATTGTGCGGCTGACCAGGATAAATTTTGGGAGTACCACGACATTCTTTTTGCCAATCAAAACGGTGAAAATGTTGGAGATTTTTCCAACAAACGGCTGATTGCATTCGCTGAGAAATTGGGGCTTGAGATGGGCGCGTTTAGAAGTTGCCTGAACGGTAACACATATCGTCAGCAAGTGCTGAATGATTTGGCCCGCGGACGGAACCTGGGAGTTTCTGCCACACCGACCTTCATTGTCAACGGCACAAAAGTGCAGGGTTATGTTGGCCTGACTGAGGCAATCGAAGCCGAGCTGGCAAAGTAAACAGGATCAATAAAAGCGCCGGAACAGAAAATGCTCCGGCGCTTTTGTAGCAGAACGAATCATCAATATAAATTAAACGCTGCCAGTAAAGCCACAAACAGCGGCGCAATCACCAATGCCGGCAGAAAATTTGCCGAGCGGATGGGCCGCAATTCCAACAAGCTGCCGATCGTTAAGCCAACCAGGATCAAACCGCCCGCTGCTGACATCTCAATGATCATCGCTTCAGTAACAAACGCCTGCATTTGGACGGCTAAAAGAGTAATTGTGCCCTGGTAAACCAACAGAAGCGCCGCAGAGAATATGACGCCAATGCCCAGTGTGGATGCAAATGCCAGTGCTGCAAATCCATCCAGGATAGCCTTGACGACCAGAATGCTACTGTCACCGGTCAATCCATCCTGGATCGAACCTAAAATCGCCATGGGGCCAACACAAAAAACCAGCGAGGCGGTCAGAAAACCTTTGATAAAACGGCTGGAAGACTGGTTGTCTCCCCCACCGTTGTTAAACTTAGCCTCCAACCATACCCCCAAACGGGCCAGACGCTGATCAATTTGCCACCACTCTCCCAGCAGCGCACCGACCAGGATTGCGCCGACAACTACTAAGGCATTTTGAGTCTTAATAAACATTTGCAGACCGTAGCCCAGGGTAAATAAGCCAAAGCCTGTCACCACTGTGCCGCGAACTCGTTCAGGAATACGCGCCCCCATAAGGTTGCCAAGCAAGCTTCCAATAATTACTGCAACAACATTTACAAGGGTGCCGATCATTTTTCTTTCGCCAAAGTGGGATGGTCACGGCCTGATACAGCAGTTTCTGAAAGTTCCAATAAAAAAAGATAAGAGGACAATCGATTGAAATAGGGTAATAAATATGGATTGGTAACGTCGCCTCGCGCCATTAATTCCGAAATGCGTCTTTCAGCCCGTCTGATGATCGTACGCGCCAGGTCAAGCGCAGCGCCCCCGGGCGTATCGCCAGGGATGATGAATTCGCGTGGGATAATCACCCTGGCTTGAAGCGCGTCAATCTCCCCTTCCAGGCGGCTAAGCACATCGCTATCAATCCCAAGAAAGCGGGCTGCTGTTTCTGGTGTGGCGGCCAATTCCGTCATTGCCCGGTAAAGCTGCCGTTGCAGGTCTAAAAGGCGATCTCGGTTTTCCGGCAGGGCTACCTGACTGCGCGCCAGGCCCAGTGCTGCCGAGGCTTCATCCACAGAGCCAATTGCTTCCATGCGCAGGTCATGTTTGGCGACACGCCCCTCCCCAAGCAACCCGGTTGTACCGTCATCTCCCTTACCGGTGTAAAACTTAGCCATTCTTCCCTCCCTTTGGGGATATCAGTGCCCGGTAAAGGTACCAGTATTCTACCTCCGGGAATCCAGGTTGAATTAACGGATCCCAAACAAAACCTGCCCCCACGCTGGCGCCGCGCAGGCGGGCATCCAGGCCGGATAAGTATTCCTGCTCCTGGATGGAAACGCCTGTGAGCAAATCTTTTTCAAGCAGCGCCAGGATGACCCGCAAACGAACTTCATAGCGGTAAAAAGCTGGCGATGGATCTTTGATCAATTCCTCCAGGCGCTCCTTCCACATTCTCAACCGGCTCGAATATTCCAATCCAGCTTTCTTCGACCAGTTGGAGCGCCAACGTGAATTCAAATCGTCGATGGAATTGATCAGCTCAATATCCCGCGCAGCCTGGCTGGCGGCCTTCAGCCGCGCCTCTGCGAGGCGAATATTCCCCAGCGATAACTGCATCAATTTGGAACCAGAACGGCCTGTCAGGCTTGGGCCAGCCGGCCAGAAAAGATCCTGGGAAAGGAGAAAATTGGGCAGTTCCGGAAAGACAACCTCCAGGTATCTTCGGTCTTCGTCGATCGTCTGCACGCTTTCCTCCAAAAAATTTCTCAGGATTGCTATGGCGTTGGAGTCACTTCTGGCATCGGAGTAGAACGTCCTGCCTGTAGAAACCAATCCGTTACGCTCATGAAACGATCAGAGCTGTCAAACAACGGGCCCATTCGAATACCTTTAACCTGATTATCAACGGCATAGTTGTAAACCGGATAAAAAAGCGGAAGCGCTGGTAATTCCTCCAAGAAAATAGCCTGGAAGTTTCGGTATAACCGAGCACGTTCGGTGATATCCAGCGTAATGCGGGCTTTTTCCAGGTAGTCGCTGGCCACCTTGTTATCCCACTGGGTATAATTTTGCCCGCCGCTCGCCTGAACTTGATCCCAGAAGGGATAGGGATCTGGATCTGGAGATCGAGCCAGATTAATATCCACCAGCGCAGCCTGATAATCCCGATTGGCCAACCTTTCATTCAACAGCACATCGTAAGGCACCGCCTCAAGATCAACACGAACCTGGATCAATTCCCAGTCTTTTTGGATTGCCTGAGCAATGCGCTCATGCTCTGGTGTGTCCGGATAAATCAATGTAAACGCAAGTTGTACGCCATCCTTCATACGGACAGAAACGTCCTCCGCGCTGATGTTGTAACCCGCATTAATAAGCAGATCTTGCGCTTGCGCTGCGTCATAATTTTGCCGCTGGATCGCTTCATTATAGGCCCAGGTGCCAGGGAAGATCGGCCCATCCGCCAGGATCGCCTGGCCGTTCAACAGACGATCGATCATCCACTGTCTGTTCAACCCAGCATAAAGTGCCTTGCGAACCGCTACATCACTCAGGAATGGTTTATCGTTGCTTTTGAGGTTAAAAAGCACCATGGATAATTCAGGCAAACGGCTGGTATATACGGAAAGGTTCGGTTCGGCCAAAACCTCAGCCAGGGTCTCCAGCGTAACGCCGGCAATCCCTTGAACATTGCCATTTCGATATGCGTCCAGCGCAGTCAGATCGTCAGGATAATACCGAAAGACCATTTGCTGAATGAAGGGCTTCGTTCCGTAGTATTCTTCATTTGCGGACAGGACCACGCCGGTAATGTTTCCATCTTCCACGATCAGACGATCAAACTTGAATGGACCGCTGCCAACTGGCTGCAGATTGAATGGTGCATCAACCAGATCATCAAAACTCAATCCTTGAAGAAGATGCTTGGGAAGCACCCCAAAACTGAGATAATCCAGAAAGGGTGAGAAAGGTTCGGGCAATTTGAACTGAATTTGTGTGGGGCTGACCGCGTTGACTTCAACGCTCTGCCAGAACTGGCTCAAATCGCTGGGGATTACCGGAGAATCACTTCGCATCAGCTCAATCGTGAACAGGATGTCGTCGCTCGTGAGCTTCTGCCCATCATGCCAGAGCACGCCGTCTTTGATGGCAAAGTTATAAATGGTTCCGTCTTTGGAAACTCCCCATGAATCCGCCAGATCGGCCAGCGGGTTACCGCGGTTGTCAAAGGTGATCAACCGGCTGTAGATCAGGCGATCCACATCCCGGTCCACCGAATTGTAAAAATCCAGAACAGGATTCAAGCGCTGGAGCGATCCAATCAGCGCTTCTGCATACGCGCCGCCTTGGGTTGGTTCTGGGGCAGCGGCCGGAGATTGGGCATCAGGCTGTTCGATGAGCAATAATGCGCCAACCAAAAGTCCAGTGAGAAAGATGATGATTAGTTGCCAGCGTAGTTTTTTCATAATCCTCTGAATACAAAAAAGGCGACTACCCCAATTTCAGGCGAGTCGCCCCTTCATTTTCAACTTTGGGTCAGCTGATCGACGAAGAACTGTTCTGATCTCCGTTATTTGACCGCAACCGTTACGATGGTGAGAATGAAAAAAACGACCGCAAGACCAATCGTAACATAAAACAGGGTCTTTTCAATACCACGACGGGCCGAGAATACCGATCCGCTGTCGCTGCCGCTCAAGCCGCCAAGTCCGACGCCTTTGTTCTGCAAAATTACCGCAGCAACCAGCGCGATCGAGATTATAATCAGGGCAATATCAAGGAAATTTTCCACGCTTAGCCTCCTAAGATAAAAGCACGTCGATTATACCGTTTAACCCTGCAAATCGTCAACCACAATGGAAGAACTCATCGCTAATTTGCACCTGCACACAAAATTCTCCGATGGTACCGGCACCCACCAGGATGTGCTGAAAGCAGCAATGCGCTGCGGCTTGGACGTCGTCATGCCTACCGATCATAATGTGCTTGTTCAGGGCATGGATGGTTACCTTCGCCAAGGCAACCGCACAGTTCTGCTGATGTGCGCCGAAGAAATCCATCATCAAGCCAGGGTTCCGCAAAAAAACCACATGCTTGTTTTCGGTGTAAATCGTGAACTGGCCACATTTGCGCCCAACCCTCAAAACCTCCTCGACCAAGTTCAAAAATCGGGTGGAGTTGCATTCTTTGCACATCCTTGTGAAAAGGCCATGCCGTTCCTGGGTGAAACAGACATCACCTGGGTGGATTGGGATTTAAAAGGGTATACCGGTATTGAGCTTTGGAACGGTTTTAGCGAGCTGAAAGAGGTTTCTCCTTCGCTTTTCTGGACCATTTTTCATGTTTTTTTTCCCAACACCATCCCGCATGGGCCACTGCCAGAAACCCTGGCACTCTGGGATAGACTGATCGCAGATGGCAATCGAATCGTCGCTGTGGGCGGTTCTGACGCACACGCGCTGCACAAGAAATTTGGCCCAATTCGCAAGACGATTTTCCCCTATGATTACCACTTTTCATCCATCAACACCCACCTGCTCACGCCCGGTCCTTTAACCGGCGACCTGAATGCTGATCGCCGCATGGTACTCCAGGCGCTCAAAGATGGGCACGCCTTCATTGGTTATGATCTGCCTGCCCCAACCCGCGGATTTCGCTTCTCAGCGCAGGGTGATGAGAGCGGCATAATGGGCGATATTGTTCGGTTGCGCGGTGGTGTGACGCTTCAAATCCGCGTCCCCGGCGAAGCAGAGATCCGGCTTATCAAGGATGGCGAACCAATTAAAACCTGGCACAACCAGGAAATTTGCGCTTACATTTCCAACCAACCGGGTGTTTTCCGTGTGGAATGTTACATTCATTACCTGGGCAAACGGCGTGGATGGATTTTTAGCAACCCGATTTATGTGCGTGAGGGATGAACATGCCCGTCAATAACGTTACGCGCTTATTGGATTCACGGAAAATCCCTTATACGGCCTACGAGCTTCCAGCGGAAAAACTTGGAGCCGTCGAAACAGCACGCCGGCTGGGTGTTCCGGTGGAAATTGTATTTAAAACCATCGTGGTCAAACGAGAAAAGCCCGATAAACCACTCCTGGTGGTCATTCCAGGCGATCATGCGGTTGATCTTAAGCTGCTGGCAGCAGCATTGGGCGTGAAAAAGGTTACCCTGCCCACTCAAAAAGAAGCCGAGCAACTCACTGGCTTGCAGGCTGGCGGGATTTCACCCCTCGCATTGATCAATAAAGGCTTCCAGGTCGTCCTGGATCAATCTGCCAGCCAATATGAACAGATCCACATCTCGGGTGGACAACGTGGCTTGAACATTCGTCTACCCGTCAAGGCGTTGATGGAGCTGACACGAGGTCGGTTTGCCAAGGTCAGCAAGCAGGTGACCGATCTTTTGGACGAAGAATAAACCTCATCCCTTTACAACAATCACCGGACGCAGCTGCGCCACCTTGCGGGCAATTCCTGCGCCAGCAACCGTCTCAACCACATCGTCGACATCTTTATACGCTTGAGGCGCTTCTTCAGCCAGCCCGGAAAGCGATCCGGCACGAACGTGAATGCCCTGCTTCTCCAGACCATCGCGCAAGCGGTCTCCGCGAACTTCTCTTTTTGCTTTGCTCCGGCTCATGACGCGTCCGGCGCCGTGACAGGTCGAGCCGTACGACCGCTCCATGCTCACATGGGTGCCTGCCAGCACCCAGGATGACGTGCCCATGGATCCCGGCACAAGCACTGGCTGGCCTATGCTTTGATATTCCTCCGGAAGGCCCGCCAAACCTGGGCCAAATGCCCGCGTGGCACCTTTCCGGTGAACGCACACTTTTACCCGGCGTCCATCGATGACATGCGTTTCGATCTTTGCAATATTGTGTGCAATGTCGTAGACCTGCCGCAATTGAAATTTTTGCACTTTTCCGGCCAAAACCTGCTCAAATGCCTGTCGTGCCATGTGCGCCAAAATTTGGCGGTTGCAAAACGCGAAATTTGCAGCAGAGCGCATGGCCGCCAGGTAACGCTGCCCTTCTTGAGAATCCAACGGCGCACACACCAGCTCGCGATCCGGCAACTGGAAATCAAACCGGCGTACCGCCGCTTGAAAGGACTGCACGTAATCGCTACAAATTTGATGGCCCAGCCCTCGAGAACCACAGTGCAATTGCAAAACAAGGCAGCCTTTCACCAGCCCCATAGCCTGAGCGGCGGTCTCATCGAATATATCATCGACAACATCCACTTCCATAAAGTGATTCCCCGAGCCCAGGGTGCCAAGCTGGTTCAAACCGCGTTCCATTGCGCGCTCGCTCACCCAACGGGGGTCTGCTCCATCGATACACCCGTTTTCTTCGGTTCGACGCAAGTCATCCAGGCTGCCCATGCCCTTCTTCACCGCCCATTCGGCACCCTGGCGGCATACTGCTTCCAGCTCGCCTTTCTTCAAGCCAATCGGGCCAGCTTTTCCCATGCCGCTCGGGCAATTTGCATTCAGGGCTGCAGCCAGGTCACTCAGAAATGGTCTGGCATCATCCAAGCGGATGGATGAGCTGAGCAGGCGAACCCCGCAATTGATGTCATAGCCTATTCCGCCTGGCGAGATGACCCCCTGAGGAAATTCGGTCGCCGCCACACCGCCAATTGGAAAGCCATATCCCTGATGCATGTCGGGCATCACCACCACCGGCCCAGCCACTCCAGGTAGTGTCGCCACATTCACAGCCTGTTCAAGGGACAAATCATCCAGCGAAGCCTCCAACAACTGCCTGGTCATGAAAATTCGTACAGCTACACGCATATCAGCCCGAAAAGTGCGAGGAATTTCCCATTCATAATCGCTTATTTTCCGGAATACTTTGAGCGTGAACATGCCAATCTCCCTTCTGGTGATACGCGGCATGATTTAAACGTCGAAAATTAACGTGACAGAGAGCAAGCCCGATTCATTCTTGATCTCCAGGTTGTGAAAGGTAACCGCTTTGATCTGGCGTTGCATTTTTAAGATGGGCTTAGCAACCAGATGGGCGCGCAAAGCGGTCTCGCTGAATTGAAAATCAGCCACCTCACATGCCAGGCTGCGAGTTTCAATCAGGTAAAGAAGTTCGCTCAAAAAGGACACCAGCAAGCTTTCACGATCCAGGGCCTCTAGCAGCAGTTGATGTGTTACCATTGGGCCAGGCAGCATTTCGATGCCCATCAAGGTATGCATGCCGGCTGCAGCCTGAACAAACAAACCTTGCAAATCTGGAGCCCAGGCTTCAATTGCCCGATCAGCCTTGTGCTCGATTTCACGAAAACCAGAACTGTTTTGCTTTTTCATATTCGCTTTATAATTATACGGTATGAGATCTCCACTTGACCATCTCGAACGAAGGCTTCAATCCATCATTGAAGCTAGTGCCAGGTTATTTGGCCGCAGCAACAGGCAGGAGGAACTGACCCGCCAGCTGGTTGCCACGCTTTACGATCAACTCCCTTCGCAACTTTACGGAGATCCGGTTGCGCCAGATCAGTTCACGATCTACCTTCACCCGGATAATATTTCCAACTGGCAACAACCGCAATGGATGGATTGGATTGGCCGCATGGTTGATGACGCTCTTGTGAGCGCTGGCTTTCCAACATCCCTGCGGCCTGCCATCCAGCTCGCGCCAGCTGCAGACCTGGCGGTTGATGAATTGCGCATTTTGGCTGTCCACTCAGTTGACACATTGGGTTCAACGGCAGCGATGCCGGTAACCGGCGAGTTGCGCGCACCTGCTGAGCAGCAAGAGGCTTTACCAACGAGCGCATATCTGATTGTCCAGGGCAGTAAAACTGTTTTGATCAAGCAGAATGTTTTCAATATTGGGCGCCGGCCAGATAACGACCTTGTGCTGGACGATCCAAGAGTTTCTCGCACGCACCTTCAAATTCGCGCCATTCGCGGCCGCTATACTTTATTTGACTTGAATTCCACGGGAGGTACGCTTGTTAATGGCAACCCGGTCAGCGAGCACATGCTGGTGCCGGGTGATGTCATCGTAATCGGTGGGGTATCCCTCATTTACGGCGAGGATTCCGCAGCATGGACTGAACCGGAAGGAAACGACACCTTGCCGGTGGGAAAATGATTATATGAGCGGATTTATCGTCCTCTTCCTTCGGCTGGTTCTTGCCATTAGTCTATATGCTTTTTTGCTGTGGGCTTTCTATACCCTTTGGCGTGATTTTCGCTCGCAAACCCAACTGGTGACAAATCGCGAAATTCCGGCCCTCATGCTCAGCATGGATCAGGACGAAACCTCAGTCGACCTCAAGTTCACCCAGCCGGAAGTGATTATTGGACGCGATCCAGCGAGCAGTTTTCCAGTTAACAATGAAACGGTTTCGGCTCACCATGCCCGGCTAAGTTATTATAAAAAACAGTGGTGGTTGGAAGATTTACATTCAACGAACGGTTCCTACTTGAATGATGAGCGCATCAATGCTCCGGTTGTTGTCACCTCCGGAGATGAAGTCCGTTGCGGTCAGGCAATTATCATCGTGACGATCTTAAACAAATCCTGAGTTTGGGAGGTTTCCATGAGCAGTCAACCCGTATTGGGCATCATTGGCGGATCTGGTCTGTATGAATTCACCGCCCTGAAGGAAGTTGAGACCATCGAACTTGATACACCTTTTGGAAAACCTAGCTCACCGGTGGTCATCGGATCGTTGAGCGGCAAGAAAGTCGCCTTCCTGGCCCGCCACGGGATCGGTCATTTCCTCTCGCCAAGCGAGATCAACTACCGCGCGAACATTTACGCATTTAAACAACTTGGCATTCAACGAATCATCAGTATCAGCGCCTGCGGTTCCCTGCGCGAAGATTATGCTCCCGGCCATATCGTCATCCCTGACCAACTGATTGATTTCACTCGGAGCCGCGAGAGGTCCTTCTTTACAGATGGTCTGGTCGTGCACGTCGGAGTTGCGGACCCATTTTGCCCGGAGCTCTCGCGACTGCAGTATGCTGCCGTTTCTGAGGCAGGCGGCACGGTCCATATGGGTGGATCATTGATCACCATTGAGGGACCGCGCTTCTCCACCAAGGGCGAATCCAACATGTACCGCTCCTGGGGCATCTCACTGATTGGCATGACAGCCTGCCCTGAAGCGTTCCTGGCCCGTGAAGCGGAATTGTGCTACAGCATCATGGCACATGTGACCGATTATGATGTATGGCATATCTCTGAAGAGGCGGTTAGTGTGGATATGGTGATGCGGACGCTTGCCCGCAACACCCAGGTAGCCCAATTGGCTATTCAAAAGCTGGTCGAAAAAATGCCTGACGACCTTTCATGCACCTGTTCCAGCGCGCTGGCAAACGCAATCATCACTCGCCCCGAATGCGTACCGCCTGAAACTTACGAACGGGTCAATCTACTGGTGAACAAATACCTGGAATCGTGACTTTTCTTTTTCCAATCACACCCGCACCCAAAGATCGTATCCAAAGCCAGCTTTTTTCGATTGCCGCGATCATTTTGGCTGCCTATGCACTCGCCCTCACGCTTGCGCCTGCGGTACGTTTGCACAGCTGGGCGGTAACTTACAACTGGATGCACTGGGTCGGCCTGGTGGTATGGAGCGCGGGTTTTTCACTATTGCACCGCAGCCTGATGCGCCATGCGCCAGAACGCGATCCCTACATCGTGCCCATTGCAAGCCTCCTTGCCGGCATCGGCATCCTCACCATCTGGCGTCTGAACCCCAACCTGGGTGCGCGTCAGACAATCTGGCTGACGGTTTCCATCGGTGCATTCATTTTTGGGCTGCGCTACCCCAAACTTCTTGGTTTTCTACGAAAGTATAAATACGTTTGGGCTGTCGGCGCAATCATCATCACCGGCCTTACTTTCTTTTTTGGCACCTATCCCGGTGGTTCAGGTCCTCGGCTGTGGTTGGGTTGTTGCGGCGTCTATTTTCAACCCTCCGAGGTGTTGAAGCTGTGCCTGATCGTCTACCTGGCTGCTTACCTCTCTGACCGGTGGATCTTTCAGCAAAATTTCTTTCAACTGCTGATGCCAACCCTGGTTTTGATGGGTGCTGCCCTGCTGCTGCTCGTTTCACAACGCGACCTGGGCACAGCATCTCTTTTCATCGTACTCTACACCCTGATGGTCTATCTCTCGTCTGGCCGCAGGTCGGTCCTTCTCATTGGCGGGTTACTGGTATCTGCTGCAGGAATCATAGGTTACCTGTTTTTCAACGTGATCCGCATCCGTGTGGAAGCCTGGCTAAATCCCTGGGCAGATCCATCTGGTAATTCTTATCAGATTGTCCAATCGCTGATTTCAATTGGCTCTGGTGGGGTTTTTGGACGAGGGCCAGGTTTGGGCAGTCCAGGTGTGGTGCCCGTAGCATTCTCCGACTTTATTTTCACCGCCATCGGCGAAGAGTTGGGATTGGTCGGGACTCTGGCAATTTTGGTACTCGTCGGGTTATTGACCATTCGCGGGCTGTACATATCCATTCAAGCGCCAAACACCTTTCAACGTTATTTGGCCGCAGGGTTATCATTTTACCTGGCATTGCAAACTATTTTGATCGTGGGTGGCAATTTGCGAGTATTGCCGCTGACCGGCGTAACATTACCATTCACCTCCTACGGCGGATCATCTCTGGTGATCTCATTCATGACGCTGCTCTTGCTGACTTTGATCAGCGACCAATCAGAGGAAGAACCGGCACCTGTTACTTCGCCCCGCGCTTACTTAACAATTTCAGCATTATTGTTGATCAGCTTCTTTATACTTGGCACCGCCAACGGCTACTGGGCATTTTTACGGTCAGGCGATTTGCAAATGCGTGCTGACAACCCTCGCCCAGCAATTAACGACCGCTTTGCCCAACGAGGCAGCCTCTTAGATCGGCACAATCAGCCGCTTGCAATTACCGAAGGTCAACCGGGCAATCTAACCCGAAGAGTGTTATACCCCGATTTAGGGCCAACCATCGGTTTTAACCATCCAATCTATGGGCAGAGCGGACTTGAAGCCAGCCTGAATGGGTATTTACAAGGACTGGAAGGCACTCCTTCATCGCTGGTATGGTCATCCCGGTTGCTCACCGGTCAACCTCCTGCCGGTCTGGATGTTCGCTTAAGTCTGGATGAAAAACTTCAAAGAACTGCTGATGAGCAACTATCGGGAAAAAAGGGCGGCCTGATTCTTTTAAATGCATCCACAGGCGAAATTCTGGCAATTGCTTCTCATCCCGGCTTTGATCCAAACACATTGGACGAGGACTGGCAGATTCTTAATCAGGATCCTTCTGCGCCTTTTGTTAACCGAATCACTCAGGGTGCCTATCCGCCTGGAACTGCTTTAGGACCATTCCTGCTGGCAAACCGGCTAAACCGCGGATCACTTCCGCCCTTGCCAACTGAATTATCCGTCGAATCGCTCATGTGCGCCACAACACCTGCGCCAACGCTGACCTGGGGCTCAGTCATTAGAAGCAGTTGTCCGGCTGCCATGCTAACGCTCATGGATCAACTCTCGCCGTCTCAACTCGTGGAGTTGTATCAAAAACTGGATTTTGATGTGCAGCCAGAGTTACCACTACCGACCAGCGAAACCCTTCCTCTCCCCTTTGGTTCGACATTCGAAGGCGATCTGCTCAATCCGAAAGGATGGCTGCTCACGCCGTTGCAAATGGCTGTGGCTGCTGCAACGTTGAGTTCAGGTGGCAACCTGCCAGCCCCACGTCTAGCCAATGCGGTCAACACACCAACACAAGGCTGGGTGATCTTGCCGGCAGGATCGTCCAAACCGGCGATTAACTCATCAGGAGCGGTTCAAGCAGCCAACATGCTGGCACGAAACGATGCCCCAGCCTGGGAGGCATACGGCTTGGGCAGCAGTGAAACCGCCACTGTATCCTGGTATCTGGCCGGCACGCTCCCCGATTGGCAGGGCACACCGCTGGCTTTGGTGGTGATTCTGGAGGAGGACAACCCCAAAGAAGCTGGCATGATTGGATTTACGGTACTCCAGGCCGCGATGCAACCAAATTAACGCATAAACAGCGCTTGTAAGGCCGATCTCAATTCAGGATACTGAAATTGAAATCCAGACTCCAACAACCGGCGGGGTATAACGCGCTGTCCGTCCAAAATGACGGTTGCCATTTCACCAAATATAGCCTTCAATGCAAATGCAGGAACTGGCATCCAATACGGCCTATGCAGAACCTGAGCAATGGTTTTTCCAAAATCGACGTTCGTCAGCGGATTTGGCGCAGTCAGGTTGTACACGCCGTGTGCCTGTTCATTTTTTAGCAGAAATGCCATTGCTTCTGCAATATCATTTCGGGAAATCCACGAGATCCATTGGCGGCCAGTACCCACAGGCCCACCGGCAAAGAAGCGGTAGGGTAACAGCATCCGAGGGAGTGCGCCCTCTTTGTCATCAAGCACAATCCCCTGCCGCATGATGATGCGGCGCACGCCTAATCCCTCCACAGCCTGGGATGCATCCTCCCAATCAACCACTAACCTGGCCAATTCATCGCTTCCAGAGGGAGAATTTTCATCGATCTCTTCCTCATCATGATGCCCATAATAGCCCACGGCAGATGCCTGCAGCCAGATTGATGGTTTGTGCTCAGCCAATCTGACCGCCTCCACTAAAGCCAGGGCAGGTTCTATGCGGCTTGAGCGCAGCAAAGCTTTGCGCTTCGGGGTCCATCGGCTTGCCCCCAGGTTCTCTCCGGCAAGGTTGACAATCGCATCAGCTTCCTCTACAAGCTGCTGCCAGCCATGCGTCGTACGGCCGTTCCATTTCACCATTTGAGTCTGGCCTTCAATTCCAGGATTTCCAGAGCGGCGGCTGAGCACCCACACGAAGTGCCCCTCCGCGATCAATTTTTGCGTTAATAGCCGTCCAATCAATCCCGTTCCGCCAGCAATTATTATTTTCATTTGAGTCCCTCCATTATGCTTAGCATCTGATGGTTGAACGATCAAGAAAAATTGCTCATGCTATAATTTCTAACATGTCAAAATTGGTTTTGGTCCTCAACGCCAACTATGAACCAATCAATATCTGCTCCTGGCAGCGTGCGCTCGGGCTGGTAATTACGCACAAAGCCGCCCTCATCAGTGACGGCCGCGGCGAGATCCATTCCACTGAGGCGACATTTTTGATCCCGTCGGTGATACGGTTGGAGCGTCACATTCGGCGTCCCAGGCCGCGTGTCAAGCTCACCCGACGCGAGATTTTTCGTCGAGATCATTATACATGCCAGTACTGTGGAATACACGCATCTGCATTGACAGTAGACCATGTCATACCACGGCATCTGGGAGGCCTGGAAACCTGGGAAAACCTGGTGACTGCCTGCAGTCTGTGCAACCACCGCAAGGGCGGCCACACCCTCGAAGAATCAGGCATGCAATTGCTCCGTCCGCCCAAAGACCCGCCGGCATCCTGCCTCTATGTATTTGGACGTCATCTGAGCGAGAATTCAGAATGGCTACCATTTTTGAACGGTTGGTAGCACAGGCCAAAACGATATTAGAGATCGATCCGTAGATAATCTTGCGCCAAAAAAACCGGTCCAGCAAAAGTTGACCGGGCTTCAGCCAGCCACTTATCTTCATCTACCCCTGCCGGATAATGAATCAGATACAAAGCCTTCGCGTTGGCTTTCTGGGCTACCTCTCCAGCCTGCCGCGGGGTGGAATGCCCAAAGGATGTGCCAGTCGATTCATGGATCAAAATATCCGATCCACGCGCAAGGTCCTCCACGGTCTGGCACGGCTCGGTGTCGCTAGAATATGCCAGTATCCCTCCAGAGCGGATAAGCTTAACGCGAATACCCATTGTTGGAATCAGGTGCCGCACTGGTGAAGCAATTATCTGAAAATCTTCGTCAGAGAGCAATTCTGTCTGCGCTTCTTCTGGCAGGATATGGTAATCCACAGGGAAGAAGTTCGGCCAGCTCTCACAATCAAAGAGCTTCATCATGGTCTGCATGCGTTCAAGCGTATCCGCCAGGCCGTGAATTCGGATGCGGTGTTTTCGACCCAGCAACCACAAATCCATCAACAACAGGGGCACCCCGGAGACATGATCAGGGTGAAAATGGGTCAGAATCAAATCGGTCAATCGATCTGGATCAACACCCGCTCGCTTCAATTCCGCAACTGGATTACCAGTACAATCCACCAGGATCGAACGCTCACCTTCCTGAATCAATAAATGAGTGTTCTCATGGCGGTCATCTGGAACCGCATTTGCCGTACCTAAAATCACAATCGTTCCCATGCCATCCTCCCTGATGACGTTGTGAGTATGATCATCATTAATCCCATATTACGGCAAAAGCATAACCGCAATCTGCGGTGTTACCCAGGCCTCGATCGCAGCGCCAATCAATAGCAGCGGTGCCACCAACCCTAGCATAATTTTAGCCCAATCTGCAAGTGCCGAAATAGCCACTTCACCGATCGTTTTTTCAGCATCGCTGGTAGCGATCATGATCCCAAATTGAAAAACTGCCGCGGTAGCGAGAATCAAACCAGGAATTTCAAAAATGCTGTGCGGCAACAGGAATGCCATTATTGCTGTCCACACTGGCAAACCATTGTTTGCCAGCAGCGCTACCAGGTAACCGCTGATTCCCAACCCCGCCAGGATGGGAACAATTCCCAGGATGCCATATGAAAACACACCCAAAATCAACCCGATTACTTGCACGCGCAGGTTTTGAAGCCAGATCAGCAGCATCGGTTTAGCGGAAAGAGTTGGCAACAAGTTAATCACCTGGCTGAGGCGGCTCCCCATATCAGCGGCAGGGATTTCCAACGGAAATCGCTGAAATTGTGCCCAACCAATGCCAATGGATACCGCGGCGAAAATGGTAATGATCAGCACGGCCTTTCGCATGCCACCCACAGCTGCCGGGACAGCCTTGAAATACCAATCATGCAAGTTGGCTGCTCCACCGGTAAACTGCCGCCGGAAGGTTCGCCACCCCCAACGGAAATTGAGCACATCAATTTCACGGCCCAGCAATTCTTCGCGCCTGAAGTGTGCCAGACCAACGCGCACCAACAGCACAGCCAGCACAAGCATGCCGAAAACCGCCCACCACAGAGTGGCGTAAGTGCCCCAGAACATTAGAATGCTCTCGCCTTGTATAAGCAGCGCAACCGGGATGATGATGAAACTGGAAAGCAAATTTGCAGCACGTACCGAAGTGGCTTGACTGGAAACAACAACCGCACCGCTGACCATAACCACAGCCTGCACAATCGTCAGAACAATAATCAGCAAAGTTAATTCCAGTTCGGGCAGCGGCACACGCTGGATAGCCAACCCGCCGAGGTATACGGCCATGCCCAAAAAGCTTCCCGTCAAGGATGGAACGATGGCCGCCAATAGCTTACCCGTGTATAGTTGCCAATCCTTAAGCGGCGTGTTGAGCAGCGGCTCAATGCTGCCGCGTTCTTTTTCGCCCACAAAGGTATCCAACGCAATCACCAGCGATGCCGAGAGCGGGAAAAAGCCGACGATCATCATCAGGAAAGGCACCATCCGTTCGCCGACAATATCTGCACCATAATCTCTGGCAAAGTCGAGAATTTGTTGGGCGGTAAAATTCATTAAGAAGGGAAACAATACAGTCAGTCCAACGATTGGAAAGATGATGCGCCAATCGCGGAATTGGTCGCGCACTTCCCGCCTTGCAATGATCCAGACCGGGTGAATCCCCTCAATCATGTTTCCCCTCTTCTGGAACCTGATTGACTGCCTCAAGGTACGCAGTTTCGAGACTCTGACCAATTTCCTGCAGAGAAACTACCTGCAAGCCCTGCTCCATCAGGCTGCGCAGCACATCGGGATTATGCCTGGCGGGCTGGGCTGTGCGGTAATGGATCCAATCCGGGCCAATGCCGGTAATCACGATCTTATCGGACAGAACAGGACGAGATGCGAGCGGAGCAGCAAAACGGACCTCGAATTGCGGATCGCCAAGAAATCGCCGTTTGATTTCAGCCAGCCCGCCGTAGGAGATAATTTTTCCACGCCGGATGATGGCAATCTGATCCGCCAGCACTTCAGCTTCGCCAAGATTGTGAGTGCACACAACGATCGTGCGGTCATCGGATCGTAACGAAAGAATGGCATCCCTGACCATACGGGAAGATTCGGGGTCCATAGCTGATGTTGGTTCATCCAGCAAAAGCACCGGTGGATTATGAACCATGGCACGCACCAGTGCCAGTTTTTGACGCATGCCCTTTGAATATTCCCCCAATCGGCGCCGGCTGGATTCTGCCAAACCGAATTGTTCCAACAGCATCGCAGCCCGTTTTCGCCTTTCTACAGCGGGCATTCCGTAAAGGCTGCCAAAAAAATCCAGGTATTCCAGCGCATTCATCCGGCGATAGAGGCCGTGATTTTCGGTCAACACGCCAACAGATGCGCGAACCCGCTCTGGTTCCTTGATAACATCAAAACCCGCCACGCGGGCCGTTCCATCCGTGGGATGCAAGACCGATGTCAGCATTCTCACTGTGGTTGTTTTTCCTGCGCCATTCGGACCCAACAGGATCAAAACCTGGCCGGCGGCTACATTGAGATGGACGCCATCTACGGCCAGGAATTCATCGAATTTTTTAGTCAGATTCTCGGCAACAATCATCGGCTGCCTTTCGATTCCCCCATTGGTTATTTCAACCGCTACTCGGCCTGAGAACTGCTGGCAGGTTGGTCGTCCACAGGTTTTGCTGCCTGATCTGCAAGCTCTGCTTTCTTACCAAACAGGTGGCGTAAGATTAATACCGCCGCAGCGATCAGAGCAATGAGGCCCATGATCGTCTGGTTGACATTGATGGTACCAATTGGAGATGGATCCAGCCGCAAATACTCCAGGAAGAATCGGCCAACCGGGTAAATGACCAAATACATCAGGAAGATGTCGCCGTTTTTCAATCTGCTGGCAAAGCGTTTTCCAAGCCAGAGCAGCAAAACCATATTGAGCAGATTGTAGATCATTTCATAAAGGAACAAGGGATGATAGTAGGCCACGTCCGCATACTCGGGCAACCGCCGGGAGGGCTCAATGAACAGTTTCCAGGGCAGGTCCGTGGGCGCGCCGTAAACTTCCTGATTGAAGAAATTTCCCCATCGTCCCACAGCCTGGGCCAGCGCCAAACCAGGAGCAATGATGTCTGCCCACATTGCAAAACTGGTTTTCCGCTTGCGGGCATAAATAAACAGCGCAATTGCACCACCAATCACACCGCCGGGAATGCCAAGGCCACCATTACGGAATTTAAGCATCTCGATTGGATGCGTCAGATAATAATAGGTCGTGATACCCTGATCAACCATCGATTGGGGTGGCGTAAGGATATGCCAGATGCGGGCACCAATAATCCCAGCGATCAGCAACCAGGGCAACATATCCCAGACGTAATCAGAATTGATACCCCTCTTCTTAGCCTGAAGCGCCGACAGCCAGGCTGCCAGAAGCACACCAAGCAGAATAACAAGCGCATAAAAATAAATCTTAAACGTGCCAATATAAAAACCGTCGGGAACCATAGTATCTCCTGCAATGGGATGCATGCCTGTCCCATTTTACTTGAAACAGGTTAATTATTTATGAACAGCACCTTGCTCGTATGCTTGTTTGCGCACAGCCAGGATGCGTTGGATCGCGGTGAAGTTTGCCAGTACCGCCAGGATAATTACAGCAACGTGCGGGATGTTAAAGATCAGGCAGGGCGCTGTGACCAGATAGCGCTCAACACGCGTTAGCAGACCAACTTTAGCTTCAAAATTGAGCGATTCTGCCCTGGCTTTGACATAGGAAACCAGCACAGAGCCTGCCGCGGCCAGATAAACCAGCGCGACATAAATATCCTGCCCGCTCCGAAGATAATAAATCAAAAGCCCTAACAGGATCACCAACTCTGAGTAACGATCCGTCACCGAATCAACAAACGCGCCGAAGCGGGAAGGTTGGCCGCGCAACCTTGCCATTGTGCCGTCCAGCGCATCAATCGGACCCATCAACAGAATGATTACGCCGCCCCAGGTAATTTGGCCAATTGCCAGAAGATATGCCCCGGCCATATTGCCAATCAAACCCAGGATCGTGACGACATTGGGCATTAGCCCCAGACGATTGAGAAAACGACCCACCGGGTCCAGAGCGCCCTTAAATCGCACCCGCAACAGATCGGTAAATGTCATTGGTTCTTTTTTAGCAGTTTCTTCCACGGTTCACCTGATAATCTAATACTTGCCGCCAAGGCTTAAATTTCCTTATTATAGCCCCGCGTGTCTTCTTCGTCACTCTCTTCGTCATCGTCTTCAGGTGGCAGCAGAACCTCTCGATCCTTGCCACTACCAACCGATGGTCCAACAACCCCGGCAGCCTCCAATTCATCCAACAACCTGGCCGCTCTCGGATAACCGATGCGCAGTCGGCGCTGCAGCAGGGATGCGCTGGCACGCTGTGTCCTGCGCACCAGCTGAGTTGCCTGGTCCAGCATCGAATCCGACTTGTCGTTATCCATTTCAATCAGTTCTTCCCAAGGGGCAGCCTGGGCAGGTTGGCCTGCAGTGGATTTTTGCCAGTAAGCGACAATCTTCTCCACCTCTGCGTCAGTTACCCATGCTCCCTGCGCGCGCTGCGGCGCACCGACCTCAGGATTCAGGAAAAGCATGTCACCGCGTCCCAACAAAGTTTCTGCGCCGTTGGTATCGAGGATCACCCGCGAATCAACAGACGACGCGACGGCAAACGAAACCCTGGCCGGAAAATTCGCCTTGATCAGACCCGTTACAACATCCGTGCTGGGTCGTTGAGTCGCCACAACCAGGTGAATACCGGTGGCGCGAGCCAATTGTGCCAGCCGTACCAGACTGTGCTCCGTCTGTTCTGGCGAGGTCATCATCAAATCTGCCAGTTCGTCGATGATTAAAACAATTCTTGGCAACGTTGGAAGTTTTTTGCGTTCCTGTTTGCGGTTATATGTAACCAAATCGCGAGAATGCGCGTCTTCCAACAATCGGTAGCGGTTATCCATCTCCATCAGAGCCCATTTGAGCACGCCAAGCATGCGCTCTTGTTCCGTTTCAACTTTGCCCAGCAGGTGGGGGACGCCGTTAAAACGCACCAATTCCACCATCTTAGGATCCAGCATAGCGATGCGAAGTTGCTCTGGGGTGTTATTCATGAGCAGGCAGGCGGTTAAGGCGGTGATGCACACCGACTTGCCCGAACCGGTTGTCCCTGCAATGAGCATGTGCGGCATGCGCGCCAGGTCGGCGACTAGCGGTTGCCCGGAGACATCCTTTCCGAGAACAAAGGCAAGCGGGGACGAAAGTGCAGAAAAAGTCTCACTTTCGAGCAGCGGGCGCAAGCGCACCAGAGAGGTGTGCGGATTCGGCACCTCGATACCAACATATGATCTTCCTGGCACAGGCGCTTCAATGCGCAGGCGCGAGGCTGAGAGTGCCAGGGCAAGGTCGCGCGCCAATGCAGAGATTTGAGATACGCGCACTTTTTGACGGATTAAGTTCCCATCCGGGCCAATTTTTTCGACGAATCCCGGCTCAACGGCATACTGGGTCACCGTCGGACCAATGCGGTAGCCCACCACGCGGGCTGGAATGCCGAATTCTGCCAGCGTCTGTTCAATCAGCCGAGCGGAATCGTGGATCACGGCTTCATCCGGTGGCGCTGCCGTTTCATTGGAGAGTAAGGTTAACGGTGGGAGCGCGGGATCGCGCGATGATGCCGAAAGGCCAACGATTGCCCTGGTTTTGGGATCTGCTGGATGTTTTTTGGACTCGGTTTGTGGCAGGTCTCTATCCGCATCTTCATCGGGCACATTTTGCACAATTGGCTCAACGTCCGGAATTTGACCGTCCGCAGTAAGTAGTTGCCGATCAATCCATTTGCCTAACGCGCTTAAGATACCCAATCCCGAAGCAAGGAGAAGTACAAACAGAATCGACAATAGAATCGGTCCCCAGGGCACAGGGAGAATCATCTCGACGATATGGGCGACGCCCCAACCCACAATGCCGCCATCCAAACCTGATTCGGCCCGTTCAAGGAGATTCCCGCCAAAGAAAGCCAGCATCGCCAAGAGCAAGAAATAAGCACCCTCCAGTGCCAGCAGCCGGCCTAACGAAATTGCTTTCGGGTGGGCTGTCCTTCGCTGCAATGCCAGAAAACCGGCATAGGCGATTGCCAGCACTGCCAGATAACTGCCCCATCCCAACCAGTGAGAGAGGAAATTGATCCAAGGTGAAAGCGCAGCGCCCTGAAAAGCCGGCATTTCCCGACCGATTAGGCCCAAAAGTGAAAGCAGCGCCAGGGCTATCAATAGCACACCAAGCACATCCCAGCCAAAGCGGTCGAAATGCAGCCAATAATTTGCAAACCGCTCCAACCAGGAGGGAGAAGGCGGTATTTCCTCAGGCTCCGGGGATTTAGTGGGCGTTCTGGTGCGTTTACCGGATGAAGAGCTGCTCATTCAATCTTCACCAGCCCCAGTCCCAACCGGCGGCGGTCACCATCAATATGCAGGATCTTTACCTGTACAGATTGACCTTTATGAAATAATGCGCTGATATCCCTGTGCCCGGAGGGAAAAGGAATAGAAGAAATGTGAATAAGACCTTCAACCCCTTCGTCCAACCGCGCAAACGCGCCAAATTTCATAATCGAAGTGATCTGTGCATGAACAACATCACCTGGCTTATGAGCATCGACCAGCGTATCCCATGGATTCGCCTGCAGACGCTTAAGACTCAGGGCAATCCGCGACGTTTCTTCGGATACTTGCAGCACCATCACCTGAACGCACTGGCCGACTTTTACAACCTCTGAAGGGTGTTGAACCCGACCCCAGGAAAGCTCAGATACATGGATCAGGCCCTCAACACCGCCCAAATCCACAAAAACGCCAAAATCAGTCACGTTCGTAACCGTGCCGGTCACCAGGCTGCCTTCTTGAAGAATGGTAAACAGGGCTTTCCGGCGACCTTCACCAGCCAGAGCTGCACGTTCGGATAAAACGACACGTTCCTGGGATGGCTCGCATTCGATGATTTTCAAATGAACCTGGCGACCCACATAACCGGTTAGTATTCGCCGCCGCTCATCTTCATCCACTTCGCAAGGCATTTCTATTAAATGAGAAACCGGGACAAAGCCTTGAACGCCATCACCCTCCACAAGAAGCCCGCCGCGATTATATCCTTGGACCACCAACTCCAACACTTCATCCTGGTCAAAGCATGTCTGGACTTTTTCCCAATCCACATTGAGCTGTCCGGATTGTCCCCCCGCCCTGGCTGCGGCCTCTCTTGCCCCCGATTGGTAAACATCTTCATCGGCTAAAACCGCCGACCACCAGCCCTCATCGAGTTCAGGAATCCCCTGCTCTTCCAGGTCTGGCTCTATTGCATCGTTCAGCATCAACTCACCTCCCTAAAAAGTCCGAATTGATACAAATAAAGCTTAATATTCAATAAATATACACAACATTACAAAAAACGGATAGTCGCTATTGCCCTTGAATTTCATGATTCGCTTCTTCTTCCATCTCAAGGATAGCCCTGGCGACCGCCTCAATTGCAAATCGCTGCTTTCGATATAAATCTGCTTCACTCATAGCCAGGCGGCTGGCGATTTCTCGCACTTTCTTCCCCTCCAGAAATTTTAGATCCAGGATGTTATAAAGGGTCCATTCCCCGGTGAACCGCCGTTCACCTTCCGGCCGCGTCTGTTCTATTGCGGCACGCAAAATCGCGCGGATGCCATTGGCCGCGTTGCCGTTGTGGTTTTCCACCGATTCGCGCACAACAGAAAGGTTAAGGAGCGGGCTTTCCGTAAGCTTTGGGCCGCCCCAATAATGGGTTAATGCATCGCGCACCCACTGGGTGAGGTCGTCGCCCGGGTAGGGCGGTTCCTCTTGTAATACACTGCTTTGATCATAACTACCGGCTGCGCGCAAGCGTTGGATGTATTCAACCTGCGGAGAAAGTGATTTCATGGATTGAAAAAGTTGTTCCTGCAGGCGCCAATCACGCAAGGCCAGGATCGCACGTTCAGAGAGGATCTCCAATGCTGCAGTCTGTTCCTCATCAGCGGTCAGGGTGGCCATCTGGCTAATTCCCAGCAATCCAAGCAAGCGAGGCGCCCCTTCGCCTTCTCCATTTGTGATTGGCACCAATAAATCGCTTCCCCATTGAAATATCCTGGGAAGATGGGTTTGAGTAGCAACAAAATCCGAGAGCGCACCCGTCGTACCGGTATTCTGAAATTGTGTTCGGCCAATCGTGACCACAAGTTCCATTTTGTCGCCATTGAGAGAAGCAATGTAAGCACCTGGCGCCTGCAACCGATCGCATAAAGCTGCCAGAACCGTTTCCAGGAATTGGCGCAGATCGCCTTTTGACAGCAGGCGATCTTCGAGCAGGTGGATTTGCTCCACTGTATCGCTTTCGCGGCTGTAGAACAAGAAACGTTCAACCGCCGGCCCGAATACTGTGATCATATGCTCGAACAGCAAAATTGTCACCACCATCACAATCGGTACGACGGCAGTGTAACTTGCGTAACCATAAGTTTCTCCGGCGCGCCTCACCAGGGTGACAAACGTCAAAGTAAAACTTGCAGTCACAGGTCCGCGCATGATCCATTTAAATAGACGCGATTTCACCACCCGGTCAGGCCATGAAACGCCAAAGAAGGCCACCGAATAAGCCATGATGATGATCAAACCACCAACAAGCAAATTGGAAAGAACTACCAGCAGCCAGAACATCAAATTGTGCTGAGCTGCAATCTCGGATCCATACAAAAGGTAAGGAAAACCGCCCAGCGCTGGCGCAGCAGCGCCAAATAGCAGGTAAATCATCCGACGGCGGCTGGTCGGCGTCACCGTCCGGCGCAGCGCACGAATAAATGTAAACCACGCCAGCGCCATGATAACAAGATAGAACGCAGAAAAAACATTGGTGATCAGTGATGAGCGGAAGTACGGCGCCGGGGGACGGTCAACCACAAGATCCCCGAATAACCCCGGAAATGGGAGCATTGCCAGGAAAATTAAGGAAATAAGATAAGATAACCGAACCGCCCAACGCCGCCGCCAGCGGCTCACCTTGCCGGTCGTAGCCAGAATTGCATCCGAGAATTGCAAATAGGAGGGCGGCAAGAGCACGATGCCCACCCACTCAACGCGGCCCCAAAAATCCAGCATTTCCCTTTGTGTGCTGATACTGGAAATCGCTTCGGCGGTGTAAATGATGACGACACACAGCATGATCGTCGCAAATGAACGCGCAACCCGGTCGCGCAGGTTGAAGGTCAGTGCGTACAGCAGCAGTGAAAAGGCGGTAATCGAAATGCCCGCCGTGAGAATCTGGCTGATGGTTTTCAGAACGTCCATCAAGCTTTGCTGCCAGGAAATACCCATGAACAAATCCTACCGCAAATAAGTGGCAAAAAACAAGGCGATATCTTGATTTGAATAGTAGTGATCGCTGTAACCGCCAAATTCAAAACCGAGCTTGAGCGCCAACCGGATGGCAGCATGATTCTTGGATTGCATCTCCAGGATCATGCGCCGCAATCCGCACTGGAGAGCCCAATCTTGAGATGCCAGCACGAGGGCAGACGCAATCCCCTGCCGCCTCAAATCAGAGCGAACAGCCAGGTCATTCACCCAGGCTGTCGCTGGAGCCTGCTGATCTGAGAGACCAATGTATCCAACTGGCGTGCCAGCAATTGCAGCGACCAGGACTTGTGTACGCTGCGTCCACTGTGTCAATAACAACGCCGGTTTGCGAGGGTAATCAATCCGGACGGCGCGCGGCAGGCGAATCTCACGGAAATGAATATTGATCTCCCCTTCATTGACCACACGGTCCATTTGCCAAACGTAGTTGGATTGCGTGTGATGTTCAATTTCGACCAGTAAAGGGATGTCCTGTGGTACCGCCGGGCGGATTTCAATTTCTGGCATGGGTAAGCTCCATTACTCACCAACAACGCGAATTGACACAATGCAGGCTGGAAAAATGTTATTCTGATTGTCTGTCACCACCAGGCGAAGCTGATAATCGCCAGGAATAAGCTGGGATGTATTCCATGTTCCCTGCAATTCCGCATTATTCACCGGTTGATTTCCTGCTGCAATAGTCACCCACTCGTTGCTGCCCGCCGGTGTGTATTCATATTTATAGAAACCCAGGTTTTCCACATTCACGGTACCAACAACATTGACTGACCCTTGCAAAGTGTCGCCGTCCTGCGGAAAAACCCATTCAATCCTCCCCGGCTGGCACCCATCAACCGATATCAATGTAGGGGTTACTTGCAGCGGTTCGATGGTGGCCGTGCTGCCAAAGGCGGCGGTGGGCAAGGCTACCGTGGGAGTGGTCAACAAACTCAAGGTCGGTGTGGGCAATATTTTCAGGTTGGGCAGAGCCGGAGCCACAAAAGAAACAAGAACAAATTCAGCAAAGATGAGCAGTCCAAAAAGGATCACAAATGTCAGCGAAACACTCAGTTTCCGTTGTGCAACTGCTTTTTCAAAGCCGAACAGGGCAGAACGCAACTCACGAGCCGCCAGTATAAACTTGCGCAAATAGAACAGCAGCACCAGCCCCAAAAAAACATAAATCCAGATTTCGTAAGCCTTAAGAACTGGAAATAGCTCTCGCATGGATGGCGCAACTTGTTTTAAATCTCTAAACAGCCGGAAAAACGCCGCTCAGCCAAGATCAGGCCAGATTGCGCAATACGCCAAGGATCAGGGTTTTCAATTTCGGAACAATCAACTGCCCTGCCTGGAGGACTTCTTCATGAGTGGTAATCGTCGAGCCGTCTAAATTGGCTTTGTTACTGATCCCTGAAAAGCCCAAAACCCTCATGTTTCCATGCCGGGCAACGATGACCTCTGGCACTGTGGACATACCCACTGCATCCGCTCCAATTGTACGCAGAAAACGTAAATCTGCAGGGGTTTCAAAAGATGGACCTGCAAGACAGGCATAAACACCTTCGTGCAAGTGAATATCTGCCTGGATCGCCACCTTGCGGGCCGCATCCATCAACTCCCGATCATATGCCTGGCTCATGTCCGGGAAGCGTTGGCCAAGCTCATCCAGATTGGGGCCGCGGAGCGGACTGAGCCCGGCCATACCCACTATATTGAGCTGGTCAGTGATCAACATTACATCCCCAGGTGCGAAATCCGGACGGATGGCACCGGCAGCGTTGGTGACAACAACCAGATCCACACCAAGCCGTTGCATCACGCGCACTGGCAGCGTAACCTCCTGCATCGAATAGCCTTCATAATAATGAACCCGTCCTTGCATGACCATTACAGGCTGGCCTTCCAGCAGACCAATCACCAGTCGGCCCACATGCCCATGAACCGTTGAGGTCGGCCACAAAGGGATTTCATCATAGGGAATGACGTCTGCTTTTTCAACAGCATTCGCCAGATCACCCAGGCCAGAGCCCAGAATCAAACCCACGCGCGGTTGATACTGCGTGCGGCTGCGGATGGCATCCGCGACCTGATCGATTTCTGAAAGCGAAAAATATTCCTTGCCTGGCATTTTCCCTCCCATATCTAATTTCTATAACACCTATGTTTTTAGACTCGCCAATAATCGATCAAATTATAACATTAGATCGCAATCACGATGAAAGCCTATACGAACCTTATAATCGCTTTACAACTTATTAATCCTCTCTTTTTTCTCCGCTTTCACTGGTAAAATATTACCGTAACGGAAGTCTATTCCCCCGCTCAATGTCAGATTTTGGAACTCCCATGGCTGAACCGCGCATTCGGAATGAAATATTGAATCTTATGAGGGGACGAGGCTTAGAATTCTTGGAGCTTATTCAATCCATAATTCGTGTGGATATTTTACCTACTGCTCGCGCCAATAAAAAAAGCAAGTACGACATCAACCTTTCGACCCAAGATCAACAATATCTAGTTATCCCTTCCATTTTCTTTGGTCTAATCCTCTGCGTTATCCTCTTACTTTTTTCGCTCAATCCAACCTTGTCGCTGGTACAAAGGCAAGTCAATCTTGGAATGGGATTAGCTGGTTTACTCTATATTGTGCTGGCTTTTTTTGTTATTTTACAAAACATTGAAACGGATCATTGGTTGTTCTCCGTTCTTACAATTTTCTGCAATACCTTTATTACCAGCATACCCATTCTTTTTCAGTCCTATCTTCCAAGTGGGTTCTTACAGCTAACAATCATAGTGATCATGGTTTCCAGCGCTGTGCTGATTGGGCGGTGGCCAACATACATCTTTATCCTCTTGATTTATCTCTTACAGGGGCTATTTGTCGCTTTGGGTCTTATCCCCGCCGAAATAGTTTCAATAGTACCAATTTTGGCCAATGCCTTTATTACGGTTTTGGTTACCGAGACTGTAACAATTACCAAAAATGCCATCGCTCTACAGTATCACAAACTTGAAATCCTCAACAAAGTCGCCCACAGTTTGGCTTCCTCTCTGGATATCAACCAGGTGATTAACCTGGTCAGCGATGCAATTCAAACGACATTGGATGCAGATACATATTACCTGGGCCTTCTGCAGAACAATGTGATTCGACTGGAAATGCTTTACGATGACGGCGTTTTCTTTCCTCATACCAATATTGCACTCGAAAATTCGCTTGCAGGCTGGGTGGTCACCAATAAGAAACCATTGTTGCTACGCAATGTGACCGACGAAGCCAGAGTGAAATATGGCATCAAAGTATCCACCATCGGGCAACCGAAATTGAGCCATTCATGGATGGGCGTTCCGCTGGAAGCTGCAGGCCGAATTTTTGGAATTGTTGCCGTGGCATCCTACAAGGCGAATAAATTCAATCAAAGCGACCTTGAAATGTTGCAGAACTTTACACAGCAAGCTGCCATGGCACTCGATAATGCCACGCACCACGCAGAAGTTGAAGACCAATCACGGCGCGATACCCTGACTGGAACACTTAACCACGGCACTTTCCTGCAGGTATTGGAACGGGAAATTACCGATGCAAAGATCAGCGGCCAACCGGTCAGTCTCATTATGCTGGATATTGATAAATTTAAAGAATACAACGATCATTTTGGACATCTCGTTGGCGATCAAGTCTTGATCTCGTTATGCGATACAATTCGCCGGTATATCAAATCTACCGATTCGATTGGCCGCTGGGGCGGAGAAGAATTTGTGATCGTGCTCCCCCGAGCCACTGGTGAGCAGGCAATCCTGGTGGCTAACCGCATCCGGCGTGCTATCGGCGAGATATCGCTTTTCAGCCGGGATCAAAAGACGATCCCGGCTCCAACCATCTCGCAGGGTATCTCGCATTTTCCTCAGGATAGCAAAGAGCCAATCGCGTTGATCGACATTGCAGACCAGCGGCTTTACCTGGCGAAGGAACGCGGCCGGAATCAAATTGAGCCAGAAACAAGCATCTGGCCCAACATCTAGCAAATCACGCGAAGTTTGTAACAAAAGAATTGCTAGCTCAAGATTTGCTGAAAAGCCTGAATTGTTCGTTCAATTGCGTCATCGTCAATCCAATAGTGTGTCACCAACCGCAACCGCCGTTCCGCCACAACGCCGGTCAGAATGCCCAGTTCTTTAAGCTGCTTTGCAATTTCTGAAGCAGTATAAGGGACTGAATTACTTAATGAAGGAAACACCATATTGGTTACCGGCAATCCCATTTCGAATTGGATGCCTGGCAAATTTTGGAGTCCATCGGCAAGCCGTGCAGCTCGACGATGATCATCGGCAAGCCGCTTGGTCATATATTTCAGCGCGTAAACACCTGCCGCTGCAAGCACGCCAGCCTGTCGCATGCCACCACCCAGTTGTTTTCGAATGCGGCGGGCACGGTCAATCATCGCGCGGCTGCCGCAAAGCACTGACCCAACCGGGGCGCAAAGTCCTTTGCTAAGGCAAAAGGTGATCGAATCGGCAGGTGCAGCCAGTTCGGCAGTTGAAACGCCCAACGCAACGGCTGCGTTGAAAATGCGCGCTCCATCGATGTGCAACAACAGGTTGTACTCTTTCGCCAATGTCCCAACAGTACGTGTGTACTCCGGGCTCAAGACAACACCGCCGCAACGATTGTGGGTGTTCTCCAGGATAATCATGCGGCTTATCGGGTGATGCACATCTTCCGGCCGAATGGCTGCACGGATATCATCCAGATTGAGGGTTCCATCCGACTGATTCGGAAGTGTATGAGGAAACACCCCGCCCAACGCAGAAATGCCACCGCCTTCAAATAAAAAAGTGTGCCCCAGGTGACCCATGATTACCTCGTCTCCGCGCTGGCATTGCGCCAGAACAGCGATCAGGTTTCCCATCGTACCTGAAGGAATGAACAAACCTGCTTCCTTGCCCATCATTTCTGCAGACATTTCCTGCAAGCGATTAATGGTGGGGTCCTCTCCATAAACATCATCCCCCACCTCGGCCGCCGCCATTAAAGAGCGCATCTCTGGCGTGGGTTGGGTCACAGTATCTGAACGCAAGTCAATCCAGGGTTGCATGGTTGAAACCTCTTTATGATCTAGTGGGATAGCCTTAATTGGGTAAGCAGGTTTTCCAATTCTTGCGGTAGTGCAGCCTCAAAAGACCGCGGCTGCAGTTCACCTGGAAGCTGGATCGTCAAGCGGGCAGCATGCAAAAAGTGTCGCTGAAGTTCCAGACTGGATTTCCGGTGCCCGTAGATGGTATCGCCCACAATCGGGCAACCCAGGAATGCCAGGTGTAGGCGAATCTGATGGGTGCGGCCGGTAAGCGGATGTACCTCAATCAGCGAATGATTGGCAAACGTCTCAAGGACGCGGTATTCCGTCACAGCCTCACGCCCTTTTTGCGCAGATACAATCGCCATCTTCTTGCGGTGTTCCGGATCGCGGCCAATGTAGGCTTCAATCCGTCCGGTCGGCGTTGGCGCAAAGCTGTCCACCAGCGCAAGGTATACTTTCTTCACCTTTCGCAGTCGGAATTGATCCTGCAGCCATCGGTGTGCACGGTCATTTTTCGCAACCAGGATCAATCCGCTGGTATCCTTATCCAGCCGGTGCACAATCCCCGGCCGACGTTCGCCGCCAATCCCCTCCAACTCTGGCGCGTGGGCCAGTGCGGCATGCACCAGTGTTCCGGTGGCATGCCCAGCAGCCGGGTGAACGACCATGCCAGCCGGTTTGTTGATAACCATTAAATCCTGATTTTCAAATATCACATTCAGCGGAATCTCTTCAGGAATCAAGTTGGTTGATTCAGGCTCGGGTAGAACAATTTCCACAGTCTGACGGGGAACCAGCACCGTTCCGGTCTTGGAGACCACTTTTCCGTCAATTTTAACAAAACCATCCCGGATGAGGGCCTGCAGGCGCGACCGGGAATATTCAGGCAACTGGCTCACCAGGAATTTATCCAAACGATCAGTATCTGCCTGGGAGATGATGAAAATTCTTCTTGTGTCACTCACGGTAGTTTTTCTTCCCCTTCCGGCGGGGCGATTGGTGTCGCATTGCCTGAAGTGCGGCGATCGCGGCGTTCTTGCAGCCACACGGTCAAAATAAGAATCGCAACACCGCACGTGATCGACATATCCGCGATATTGAACACCGCAAAGGAACCGATAGAAATAAAATCGGTCACGTGGCCTATCGTCAGGCGGTCAATCAAGTTGCCCACTGCTCCGGCGAGCATCATCATGGTCGTGATGCGGATAACTTTTTCTTCGCGCGGGATGCGCGGATAGACTACCAGAATGGCAATCGAAACAATAAACGCCAGGATGGTAAAAATTAAATTCCCATTCTGAAACATCCCAAATGCCACCCCGGTGTTATACCAGTGAACTATCCGCGCATACGGAGCCAGCCACGGCCATGGAACCCAGGTTTCTTGCAATGCCAGGTTCTCACGCACGAGGTATTTGGTATATTGATCGAGTAGAATAATCAGCCCTGCAACCAATAACAGGGGAATGTAATCGCGTAAATACTTTTTCAAGTATTCCTCCGTTGATATTATCCGTTCATTTTACCGCAATAATTTGCCTTATGCTGCACTACAATCCCCTGCTGCAAAATACAAGCTCCCTGCGGGCCAAAGTGAACCGCAGGGAGCTTAAAAGATCAATCAAGGATCAGGCTTTGACTAACGCAACAGTCACATCCTCGCCGTCAAAGGAATCGGTCACATAAGCCCAACCTTCAGGCGCAACCGCATTCACCAGCTCGACTGTCAGCGTCTCAGCAGTGATGTACTCCTTAAAACGCTCAACAGCCTGGGCCAGTACTGGCGTGGCTTGATAGTACACTCGGATGCGATCGGCAATATCCAGGTCTGCCGTCTTGCGCAAATCCTGCACGCGGCGCACAAATTCGCGCGCCAGACCTTCCTGGATCAGCTCAGGAGTGAGCTCAGTCACCAGGGCAGCCAGGTATGCGCCTTCAGATGCCACTGCAAAACCAGCTTTGGCCTGTGCGCGGACTTCGACTTCGTCTGGCTGGATCTCCAGCGTTTCTCCCTGAACTTCCACGCTCACCGTTTCGCCATTCAATAATTTGCGTGCGGGGCCTTCCGCATCCAACGCGAGCAGTGCCTGCCGCACAGCCGGGAACCTGCTGCCGTATTTCTGGCCAAGCTGCTTGGGGAGCGGATTCAAGCTGTAAGCCACCGCTTCACTGGCGGCATCCAACGCACGCACGTGCTTGACGTTTAATTCGTCCTCGATCAAATCGGCATATTTTTCCAAAGCTTTGCGCTCATCCAGATTGCCGATCGAAAATGCCGCTTCAGCTAATGGCTGGCGCACTTTGCGATTGGCCTTGTTGCGAGCTGAATGTCCCACCGAAACCAGCTTCATCACCACCGCCATGTCGCGGTTCAGATCCTCGTCAATGACAGCAGGATCGTATTCCGGCCAGTCACACAGATGCACCGATTCTGCAGCATTTGGGTTGCCAGATCGTACCAGATTCTGGTACAGTTCTTCTGCCATGAACGGCATGGTCGGTGCCAGCAGCTTGCTCAACGTAACAAGAGCTTCATACAACGTTGCATAGGCTGCCTGCTTATCCTGATCCGATTCGCTTTTCCAGAACCGGCGGCGTGACCGGCGCAGGTACCAGTTCGATAGATCATCCACAAAAGCCTGGATTGGCCGCGTTGCCCCCTGGACATCATAGTTTTCAAGTGCATTAGTCACATCGCGGATGAGCGCGTGCAGAGAAGAACGCAACCAGCGGTCCAGCGGGCTGTACTCGGGAGATGCACCGGGTTCCGGCTTCCAGCCGTCCAGGTTGGCATAGGTGACAAAGAATGAGTAGGTGTTCCAGAGCGTCAGCGTAAAGGTGCGAACCACTTCACTCACCAGATTAGCTGAGAAGCGGCGTTCCTGCCCGGCCGGTCCAGCCGTATAGAGATACCAGCGCATCGCGTCGGCGCCGTTTTGATTGATCACATCCCACGGATTGACAATATTCCCGCGGGATTTGGACATCTTCTGGCCGTTTTCATCAAGGATCAATCCCAGGCAAATGACATTCTTGAACGATTCTTGATCATTCAACAACGTAGAGATGGCATGCAGCGAATAAAACCAACCACGCGTTTGATCTACGGCTTCACAGATGAAATCTGCGGGATACTGTTGGCGGAATTTTTCCCGGTTCTCAAACGGATAATGCCACTGCGCATAGGGCATGGACCCCGAATCAAACCATACATCGATTAGCTCGACAACGCGCTTCATCTTGCCGCCACATTCATGTGTCCAGACCACTTCGTCGACGTATGGCCGGTGCAAATCCAAACCGGTCAGGTCGCGGCCAACTTTTTCAGAGAGCTCTTTGACAGATCCTACGCAAGTCTGCGTATGGCATTGGTCGCATTCCCACACGGGTAAAGGCGTGCCCCAGTAGCGTTCTCTTCCCAGTGCCCAATCAACATTATTTTCCAACCAATTCCCAAAGCGGCCGTTCTTAATGTGACCAGGATACCAATTGATGTTTTCATTTAGCGCAACCATGCGGTCCTTGAACTGGCTGGTACGAATGTACCAGGTCGGACGCGCGTAATACAGCAAAGGTGTGTTGCAGCGCCAGCAGAATGGATACGTATGCGTGATCGTGCCAGCCCGGAACAACAATCCGCGCGCATCCAGATCCTGCATAATGAACGGATCAGCATCCTTTACGAATTTTCCAGCCCACGGACGCACATCAGAGATAAACGTACCGTCCGCGGCTACCGTCATCAGGATAGGCAAATCCTCTTCCATCGAAACGTTCATGTCTTCAGCGCCAAATGCTGGCGCAATGTGGACCAACCCGCTGCCATCATCAGTGGTAACATAGTCAGCATTTACAACCCGATGCGCTGGCTTATCAGGTGGCAGGAAGGTGAATAAAGGTTTGTACCGCTTGCCTTTCAACTGCTTGCCGCTGAACCGTTCCACAACACGGACAGGTTCTTCGCCAAAGATGCGCTCGACCAGAGATCCGGCCAGGATCAGGTATTCAACGCCGCCTTCCACAAGCGGGCGTTCAATTTTTACATATTCCACATCCGGATGGGCGGCAACAGCCACGTTGCCCGGAAGAGTCCAGGGCGTGGTCGTCCACACCAACAGGGATGTATCCGGCTGATCCACCAGCGGCATGCGCACAAAAATGGACGGATCGGTGGCATCGTCGTACCCCTGAGCCACTTCATGATCCGAAAGCGGTGTTCCACAACGCGGGCAATAGGGCACCACTTTAAAATTCTGGTAGAGCAGGTTGCGGTCCCAGTAATTCTTAAGGATATTCCAGACCGATTCAATATACTCGTTCTTGTAGGTGATATACGCCTGGTCAAGATCCACCCAATAAGCAATTCGGTCCGTCAGTTTTTCCCAGTCCTGGATATAGACAAAGGCTGACTCACGGCAGAGAGCGTTGAATTTCTCGATGCCGTATTCTTCAATTTGCTGCTTGTTGGTGAAGCCAAGTTTCTTTTCAACCTCAATTTCAACTGGCAACCCGTGCGTATCCCACCCACCACGCCGGCTTACGTGGTAACCGCGCATGGTTTTGTAACGCGGAAAAACATCCTTGAAAGCGCGCGCCAGAACGTGGTGCACCCCTGGCCTGCCGTTTGCGGTCGGGGGGCCTTCATAAAAGACGTATTCGCGTCCTCCTTCGCGCTGACGTGTTGAACGATGAAAGATATCGCGGCTCTTCCACATGCGCAACACGCCTTCTTCCAGGATAGTAAGGTTTAATTTTGGGCTGACGGGTCTAAACATTCGACCTCCATATCGATGATTGGATTAATAACAAAAACTCTCATCCCTACAGGGACGAGAGTTTGATCTCGCGGTACCACCCCGCTTCCTCTGCAATAGAGGCGCTCAATCAGGCACATTTCAGCTGGAGTATGCCTGCACCTTTGATAACGGCGGGTGATTCCGGCGCACTTACTTGCAGATGACTGCGTTCAGATTGCCGCTCCGGAAGGATTTTCAGTTTCGGCGTCTGTCCCGGCTTTCACCTGACCCGGTTCGCTGTCGGAGCACCTAAAACTTACTCGTTTCCATCAACGCGTTTGACCCAAAAATTATGCCACAAACGTGCCTGATCGTCAATGTGCTAATATGCCAAAGGTGCCATTGACGCCTGATATTAATTGTCAATCACATCATAAAACAACGGGAGTGCTTGGACAGGTTCGGTACTCCACTGGTGCGCAGCCAACAGACGCATTCTGGCAGCCGCCAGTTTGGACGAATCATTTGCGTGAATCGTGAACAGTGGATCGCCGGCTTCAACTCGGTCTCCAACTTTGTGATGAATTACAATACCCACAGCATGATCGATCGGGTCCTCTTTCCGAGCCCGACCTGCTCCTAGTTCAACCGAAGTCTCACCAACCTCGCGAGCATTGATCCCCAGCAAGTAACCTGTTCGCGGCGCGTTAATCGTTTCGATTAGTGGCGCCTGCGGAAGGCGATCGGGTTCATCCACATAACGCACATCGCCACCCTGAGCACGCACCAGCCGTCGAAAGGTTTCTAACGCCTGTCCGCTTTCCAATGCACTTTCAGCCATTGTACGCGCCGTTTCAAGATCAGCCGCTTTGCGACCCACAACAAGCAAGTGCGCCGCAGCCACCAGGCAATGTTCTCGGAAATCTTCCGGCCCACTGCCTCGCAGCGTATCAAGCGCTTCGCGCACCTCCAATGCGTTTCCAACCGCGTAACCCAGCGGCTGATTCATATCGGAAAGCAGAGCTACCACCTTTCGTCCGCTGAGTTTCCCAATCGCAACCATCGTTCGAGCCAAAACTCGGCCTTCCTCCAGGTTTTCCATGAAAGCGCCCAGACCAATTTTCACATCCAGAACGATCGCCTGGGCACCAGCGGCAATCTTTTTGCTCATGATGGAAGATGCAATCAACGGTATCGATGGAACTGTGCCAGTTACATCCCGTAATGCATACAATTTTCCATCCGCCGGCGCCAGGTCCCCGCTTTGACCTGTCAGCACCAATCCTTCACTGCGAAGCTGTTCAATAAATTCTTCACGGCTGAGGTTAGTGCGGTATCCCGGAATCGATTCCATCTTATCCAGCGTGCCGCCCGAAAAGCCCAGCCCACGCCCAGACATCTTTCCAACGGGTAGGCCGCAAGCAGCCACAACCGGCTCCACCACCAGCGTCGTTTTATCCCCCACGCCGCCTGTGGAATGCTTGTCCACCGCAATAGGCACGACGCCGGTCAAATCCAGAGTTTCACCAGAATGAGCCATCGCCATGGTCAAATCGGTTGTTTCCCGCTCAGTCATCCCGCGCAGCATCACTGCCATCGCCCAGGCGGAAGCCTGATAATCGGGGATTTGCCCTCGAGTGAATCCATCGATGAAGAATTCTATTTCTTCACGCGTGAGTTCTTTGCCATCGCGTTTCTTGATGATGATATCTACAGCACGCATTGCAGCTCCTGTTTACCCGCACGCTGGCGCGAATAGTTAGTTTCTTAACAAATCTATTTTACCCGGTCAGGCCTAAGGATGAAAGAGGATGATCATAATATGCCAGGAAATATAATCAAAAAGGCGTTTTGTTCAAGAGTTCTCAAACAAAACGCCTTTTCAAAGAAGATTCAGGATAATGGGATTATCCTTGCTTTTTTAACATGATCGTCACTTTTCGGTTTGGTTCTTCGCCGGTACTTTCGGTCATCACCAGCGGATGATCGCGCAGTTCCAGGTGAATGACACGGCGCTCATTAGCAGGCATGGGTTCCAGAATCTGTCTGCGGCCGGTGTGAACAGCCTGTTCCGCCATACGCCGCGCCATCTGGCGCAGTTGGCGTTCACGGCGTTGGCGATAACCCTGAATGTCAATGGTTAATGGCACCCAATGCCCCACTTCCTTGCACACAATCAAGCTCGAAATATATTGTAGTGCATTGAGTGTTTCAGAGCGACGGCCAATCAGGATGCTAAGGTCATTGCCTTTTACTTCCACCAGGACCATCGGGTGCTCTTCATCCTCTTCGCCTGCTATGTAGCGGGCTTCAACCGTGGCTTTGATGCTCATTTTGTCGAGCAATTCTGCTACCACCGCGCTTGCTGATTTCAGCACCTGTGGATCACCCGCCACAACTTCCTGGGGTGCTGGAGCAAATGGTTCAGGTATGCTGACGGGTTGCTCGGGAGTTTCAACGCTGGCAGGTTTTGAGGCCTGTTTGGCGTCGGGCGTCTTAATACTCAAACGAACCCGCGCTTGCCGGCTGCCCAGCCCAAAAAGGCCACGGCTGCCGGTATCCAGCACTTCCACTTCCACCATTTCACGCGGAAGGCCCAATTGACTTAGCCCCCGTGTAATTGCTTCATCGACAGATGGAGCAATGATTTCCAACGTGGTTTTTTCCTGACTCATACATAGCCTCGTTGATCGTTGAGTCTACTTCTTGCCTTTCGGCTTTGTAGAAACCGGTTTACTTTGCACCGGTTTGACATCGACAGTCTGTTTGACATCCGCCTTCTTCTTGGGCAAAAGATTGCCTAAATTCATTTGCCCCAGCAATGCATATTGGCCGATACCGATCAAGTTCGAAGTGAAGAAGTAAATTGCCAGACCAGAAGCAAGCGTGAGCGCCATGTACCCCATCAGAAAGGGCATGTACAGGTTCATCATCTTTCCCATCATGGCCGCCTGGTTGTTCGGATCGCTTGGATTACTGGAGGATGTGGCTGGCGTGATCAGTTTGGATTGCAGGTAAGTGGTCAGAGCAACCACAACAGCCAGCACCGGGATGCCAAAGGGAATACCCGGAATGTTCAATCGCTCAGGTTGACCAAGTTCCATCCAAAGAAACTGACTGTTCAAAGGGATCAATGAAGAGACTTTGAGCAATCCCGGATAGATATGCCGGGTCAGCGTCATCATTTCCAACGGAGTTGACGCCATCGCCTGAATGATCGCCTGGTATAGGCCGATAATGATGGGAAACTGGATGAGCGTGGGCAGACAGGAAGCAAAAGGGTTAATCCCCAGTTCCTTCATTAACTTCTGCTGCTCGATTGCCAGTTTTTCCTTGTCATCTTTATACTTCGTCTGAATTTCAATGTACCGCTTATCCTGCTGCAGCGTTTGCATCGCCTTGCTGCCCTTGATCTGCGATGCCATCAGAGGATGTGTGATCAACCGGATCAGGATGGTGAACAGGATGATTGCAATCCCAAAGTTCCCTACCAGGCTGTAGATGAACAGCAGGGCATTAATAAAAGGGGTGATAATGAGTGCATCCCACATGTTATTCCTACCTAATCTTGGGGCGGGTAAACCCACTTCTGATTGCCATTGAGGTCAAAAGCAACCAGAGCGACCTTGCCCTTGGTCACACCGACCAAAAGGGTTTCACCTGAAAGAACAACACCAGAGTAGAGCTTGCCGTCAATCGTTCGATTCCACTGTTTCATTCCATTGTAATCGACCAGGATGATATTGCCACTTTCAGATGAGAATACCAATCCATTTTCAAGGACGGCTGGGGTGCCCATCAGGGGTTCTTTTTCCATGGGCAGTTTCCACTTTTGGGTACCTGTGGCTTCATCCACGGCATACACGTTGCCCTGGATGTCACCAAAGTAAAGGATGCCATCCCTCAACACCGGCTGCATCCAGATCGCGCTGTCCGCCTTGAACCGCCATTCAATGCTGCCGTTTGCCGCGTTAAGTGCAATCAATTCGCTTGCTATGGTTGTTTGGTAAACCTTTCCATCACCAACCGCTGGTGGATAAGCCATGGCACCTTCCAGGTCCGTCTTCCAGACCAGACTGCCGTCAACAGGTTGGATAGCATAAAGGTAATGGTCCATCCCGGCTACAAATGCCAGCGTTCCGTCGGTGACGGGCTGAGCCCAAAAAGGTTCTGTCGAACCAAATTTCCAAAGCAAAGAACCGTTCAGGTCAAAGCCATAAACGCTGCGGTTGCTGTTGGGCGCAACAATAACATCATTGACAACCAACGGACTGGCCACAAAACGGCCGGCTTGGGTGTAAATCCATTGTTGAGATCCGTTGTTGGCACTCAGGGCATGCAGAGAATTCAGGTAATCACCCGCCAGTAAGTAATTGCCGGCAATTACCGGTGCGGCGTAATAATACCGCCCCGCTTCGGCTTTTTCAGCCGGATATTTCCAATTCAAACCGCCGTCAGCCAGCCGGATGGCATAGACTTCGCCGGCATTTGCCAGATAAGCAGTATCACCGGCAGCTGAAACGCCCGGGATCGAATTGGTCGGGATTGCCCCACCGCAGGCTGTGAGCAGCATCGCCAGAATGGCCAGCATAAAAATCGTTGTAATGTACTTAGCTTTCATTGAATCTCGTTGTGAGGAATTTTCCCATGTTAACACCAGAGGGAATCCTAAGGAACTGGATCGTATCCGCCTGGATTAAACGGGTTGCATCGAACGACTCGACTGAGTGCCAACCAGGACCCTTTGATTGCTCCGTGCTTGTAAATGGCCTGGTAGCCGTAATGGGAACACGTGGGGTAAAACCGGCACGTGTTTGCCGGAAGGGTGCGGGAAAACGTCGCCTGGTACAGTCGGATCAAGACCAGCAAAACCCAACGAGGGAAGTTGCGCAGCGTAAATGGCAAATCACGCAAACGCGGTTCGTTGGGATGTTCGCGCTCAATCATGAGTCCCCTCAGCACACAGCATACCAGCCCGCTCCAAAAGCCGGCTCAACGCCGATTGAATTTCGGCAAAGCTGGCCTGTTGAATGGCTGGGCGCGCCAAAATGATGAGGTCTTTCCCGGGAATCAGGGTTGGTAACAGCCCATCGATAGCGGCACGCAATTGTCGTTTTGCCCGATTCCGCAAGACAGCGTTGCCAACGGAGCGACCTGCTGAAACGCCGATGCGCAGTCCGCCCTCCGGATTCGGGTCGACTACCAACACAAGAAGCGGGTGCGCATATGATCTTCCCACGCGCCGCACCCGCTTGAAATCGGTTGACCGGGTTAGACGATATCTTTTTCTCACTCATGTACCAGTCCGCGATTGTAAACCGCGGCCGATCTTTCATCCCTGGCCCAACCAGTTTTTTGTTCCTGGCTTGGCCAGGCTCTCTGCTACCAACGAATCCGTTTAACGTGATTGTTCATGCTGACGGTGAGTTTGTGGCGGCCACGAGCGCGGCGGCGCTTGAGGACTTCGCGACCATCAGCGGTAGCCATGCGAGCCCGGAAGCCGTGCACGCGCAGGCGGCGGTGAATCTTCGGTTGATAAGTCCGCTTCGTAGACATTAACGCTATCCTTTCAACATCCTTATGGTTTCAGGCAAAATGCCGAAATGAGATTATACCGTAATCATCGCAAAGGGTCAAACCTTTTAAGGCTGATCCTCGCATGTTTCGTTCCAAACCGTGTGCGGCATGATCCTCCGCACGCAGCTATTCTGGTTTGAATAACTCTGCCAGTTGCTTTGCCCCTTCAGCGTCCGTCACCGCCAAAACCTCATCACCGGCTTCAAACATCGTCACGCCCCGCGGCATGATGACATTGCCCTTGCGGATGATTGCCGCGATGACGCATTGATCCGGGATCTGAATATCCTTAATCATTTTGCCAAGCGCACGGGCATGCTCGGGAATTTTCTCCTCAACCAGCGAATAATTGCCGCGGCGCAGCTTCAGCAGCGTCATCATGTCGCCCATCGACATCTCTTCTTGAATCAGGTTCGATAATATGTCAGCCTGATTGAGCGCCACATCTACATCAAACTTCTTATCAAAGAGCCAGGCATCGCGTGGATTGTTCACCCGAGCAATGGTGCGTTTAATGTGATAACGGTTGCGGGCCAGATAACACAGCACAAGGTTGATCTCATCGCTGGTCGTGCACGCCGCAACAACATTCGCGCGCTCAATTCCCGCCTGCTCCAAAACAACCGGATCCACAGGATTACCCTCATGGATGACTTCTGTCGGCAGCTCGCGATGCAACCGGCCAAGCACATCCTTGCGGGTCTCAATCACGTGTACTTCATGCTCTTGTTTAATTAATATGCGCGCCAGCTGGGTTCCAGTTCGACCGCCACCTGCAATAACAACATACATGGTTCTCTCCTTCCCAGATCTAATCCGCGTTGAAGACAACGCGCTGGCGCAGCGCAGTGATCCCATCCAGGGTTGCGCTGATGTGGACAATATCATTCACCTGCAATATTAACTCAGGCGATGGCAGCACAGATTTTCCGGCACGTGTCAACGAAACCGGCACTGTTTCGGTGCCTTCAAGCAAGGACTGCAAAGGCTTTCCATCCAGATCAGCTGGCACTTTGAGTTCGTACACTTCCACCTCTCCATTGCCAGCAGAAAAAACCGTACGGATTTCCGAGTGATAAATCATCTCCTCCAACCGCTGTGCTGCCCAGCCAGTGGCACTGATGACCTGGATATTAAACACTTCATACAACTCGCGGCAATTTGGATCATAGTTGCGAGCAACAACATTTCGCACGCGAAACGCAACTTTGGCCGTGTGAGCAATTACCAGGTTTAATGCATCCGAGTTGGTGACAGCCGCCAACGCATCGCAGTGCTCAATTCCGGCACGATGCAGCACATCATAGCTCAGGGTATCTCCTTCATAGAAACGGCCCTGAAAATCTGCAGGCAGGTGATTGAAAGCCGCCGAATTAACATCGATTACGGCCACATCATGCCCGCGCTGGTAGAGGCGGTATGCCAACTCAGCTCCCATTCTCCCGCATCCAACGACAATAATTTTCATTGATTACCTCTTGTAAATCCTCATTCCACTTGATAGGGAACTTCATTGATTACAATGCCAGGACGGTTGAGCAGCACGTTCCGCAATGTGTCCGCAGTTCTCATATGCAGCATCGAGGTGAAAATATTCGGCGTGACAAACTGCGGTACAACCACTGTGATAATCTCGTTTGGTTGGCGGTGTTCATCAAGGTCGTCAATATAGGAAAGCAGTGGTTCTATGAAAAGCCGGTAGGGTGAATCAAGGATCACCAGGCGAATGCCGTCACCCCAGGTTTCCCACTTTTGCTTTAGCTTTTCTGCCTCCATTGGATCAATAGATACATGGACCGCGGTGATATCGTCTGATAATGTGCGGGCATAACGCAGGGCTGCCAGCGTTCCGCGGTGGACACCCGCTACAGCCAGGATAACGCGGTTGCGCGAAATATGCGGTGGAGCACCGTAATGGTCAAGTGAAAGCCGCTTGGCTACTGATTTGTAATGCCGGTGGATTGTCAGGAAGAAAATAACCAGCATGGGGATCAAGAACACAACGATATATGCGCCGCTGGTGAACTTGGTGATGGCAAACACCATCATTACCACAAAGGTGACAAACGCACCAAGACCGTTGATGATCATCTTGGTCAGCCAGTACGGATCGTGATGCAGAACAGATCCACGTTCCTGCTTTTCTTCACCGGGCTTCAATTTTCCTGATTTGTACCACCGATAGGCCATGCCAGATTGAGAGAGCGTGAAAGAAAGGAACACACCAATCGCGTACAGCGGTATCAGGCGAGTGACATTAGCATTAAAGATGATGATCAGCAGGATTGCAGCGCCAGCAAGCATGGCAATGCCGCGAGAATACACAAGACGGCTGCCGCGATAGGTCAATTGGCGTGGCAAATAACCATCTGTGGCAGTCAATGCAGCCAACCATGGAAAGCCTGCAAATGCGGTATTCGCAGCCAGCATCAAGATGACGGTAGTGGAGGTAATGGTTGCCAGGTAAATAAAACCTCGGCCGTCAAAAACGGTGCGGGCCAACTGAGAGATCACAGTTTCTTCTTCCGAAGGCAACGCGCCGACCTGGTTCGAAAGATAGGTAATGCCGAGCATTAGAGAACCCAGGATACAGGCCATCATCACCAGGGTAATGCCAGCATTCTTACTACGCGGCTCTTTGAACGCTGTAATACCGTTGGAAATGGCTTCAACGCCGGTGAGGGCTGTGGTGCCGCTTGAAAAAGCTTTAAGAATTAAGAAGAGCGTGACGGGCTGGACGACACCGTGCATCAAATCTTCCGGCGGATTGACCACCTGGCCCAGGGTTCCTGTGATTAATAACCGGAACAGGCCAACACCAACGGTCAGGAACATCATCAGCACGAAGAAATAAGATGGAATGGCAAACGCGCTGCCCGATTCTTTGATGCCGCGCAGATTGACCACGGTGATGAAGACCACCATCGCAACAGCAATCATTACACGATAGGGCTCCAAAGAAGGTGCAGCCGACACAATTTGCGCGACGCCCGAAGAAATCGACACAGCGACGGTAAGGATGTAATCTGTTAGCAGCGCAGAAGCGGCAATCATTGCCGGATATTCACCCAGATTATCCCGCGAGACGATATAGGCACCGCCGCCATTGGTATAAGTGTGAATCGTCTGTTCGTAAGAAAGTGTCAGGATGCCCAGCAAGATCACAATTGCGATCGCCAGAGGAACGGAATACGCCAGTCCGGCGGTGCCGGCTGCCACCAGGACAATCAACAGTTCCTGCGGCGCGTAGGCGACGGAAGACATTGCATCAGACGAAAAAACAGCCAGACCAATGAATTTTCCAATCGTCTGCTGTTCCGAATCTGCCGTCTGCAGCGGCCGGCCAATTAACCAGGTGCGAAAGGATGGTTTGGGCTTGTAATCGCCTACCCGGCGGACAACGGTCGTGCCATTTCGGTCTTCGATATTCATGGGTTCTCGCATCAATACGGTGATGCTGCCATCCTTCGGATTTGTGCTGACAAAGCGAGGGATTATACTACGAACCGCTACCCGGTCAAGTGTGATCATCATGTGCGCGACTATGTCGAAAGCTGGATTATCCCCCTCGCAAAGGCACGCTGATCATCATAAAACCAACCACCTTAATCCATTATATCGAATATTTGGAAAATGTTTTGTCAATGCACAGAAGATCGCCTAAGATTACGCAACCTTTTTTCTGTAAATTCGAGTCAGAAATATCCATCGTTCTTTA